>Ga0070683_100000003_pt1 | contig 375084 bp, 319 predicted proteins | sample KBSC713LmetaG_FD_64662 | JGI IMG/M metagenome (GOLD analysis project Ga0070683, IMG submission 64662) | Corn rhizosphere microbial communities from Kellogg Biological Station, Michigan, USA - KBS C7.1-3L metaG | ecosystem: Host-associated > Plants > Roots > Rhizosphere ... | reverse complement strand
AGCGGTTTCCCTGCCATACGCGCCAGAAAAAGTTGAAATCGAAAAATCCAACTTTCCCCCTATCACTCTGATTCAGGGATAGTTGTCAGGTTCGGAGGAATTTTAGCCGGACAGCAGTGAGGGGAAGTATTTCAACAAGATCGTGGAGGACTTACGACGTCGCAATCCCGGCACAACGCTCAGTCAGGTCCTGGAGTGGATGACGACGTTGCACGGGTACTTGTCCGCGACGAAAGGCGGCGGCATTCGGCACGGAGCCGACCTGAATGCCGATGTTTCGACGAAGCCACACGAGGCCCGGCTCTTCTGCAATTTGATTCGGAGCTACCTCCTGTACCTCATCGCTGAGCATCAACGGCTCACCGGCAGTAAAAAGGTTCTCGACTAGCTCCCGCCGTTCGCCTCCGTGCCATGCAGCGCGCCTCTCGCAGCGTGAATGTCACAGATAGCGTTCATCTTCTTCCCGAGGTTCGCTCGTCGCGTCGTGCTCTCCAGCATTGAGACCTTCCGGTGATGCCGGATCTACGCCGCGCTTCTTTTGCTTTGTGATGATGAACTTGACGAGACGCCGGGCATGCATATTACTGCGGCTGTCCTCGCTGGAATCGAGGCGCGGCGGAACGGTCGAACACGTAGACGCGCGCTGATTGCCCCGGCACGTTCGCGGCCGTGTCTTCGTATTCCCGGATTGCCCGCCGCTGCCTGACGGGCGAGAGTTCCCCCAGGAGGGCAGCGCTGCCTTCCTTAATCTCATATGTCCGTAGCCAGTTGGGCATTTCGCTGATAAAGACGAGCCGGACTGACGAGGACGGGATCTCCTCCTGGATGAAGGAGAGCCCTGCCGCGTAGTAGTCAATCCCCGGCTGCATACAGCCGGGCAAGGTACATTTGAGGCGAAGCTTGAAAGGCTGCTCTTTGCGCACAGGCTGGAGCAACGGCACGCCAACCTTCTTTGCGGCTCCATCGGCTCCAAGTAGCATCGGCTGAATCGCGTGCCGCTCATTGGGATCGGCGATAAGGTCGTAGCCGGCGCACGAAAGATTGGCAAACGGCACTGCCGCGTCGCTGCTGATCGTGAACTCGATCATCCGCAGATCATCACTTCGCGAGTAGCCCGTGTAGGTAGCGTTGATTGCCAGGTTCGAGCCCTGCACGGTTACGACGCGTTCGACCTTCTGCACAATGACGGTGTCGCTCACCGTGCGGGTCAGGTTTGAAAGATTGAGCCCATCGATGCTGCGGCCTTCAATGGAGATGCGAGCGGAATTAAGCGCGAGCCGCTGCCTCCGCGCATAAAAAAGCGCGCCGATCGAGGTGCACAAAAACAGCACGCTTATTGAAACGAGCCATGGTTGGGACTGCACGAGGCCGATGATGCTAAAGAGCGTGGCGATCGCGCTGCCCCAAGATGCAATTGTCTCTTGGGACGAGGACGACATCGATGGAGGGTGCGCCGAGCCGCGGGCGGCTAGCGCAAGCTGAAGCTGGTGAGATTAGGCGAGGAATCAGGGCTATTCTACGCGAGCGGGAACCCGCCGCCAGTGTCGCCGCCGCCCAAGCAGAGGACTTCTGTGTGCATTAGCTGGGGTGCTCCTTTCCGCGCCAGATCTCTACTATAGTCTCTGGTACTATAGTGCAGATTCTAGCAGGATAAGGCTGCGCATGCAAGAGCATCGTAGCCGACGCCCTGCCCCAACGACGCCAGAACACGCGTTCGGTGATGTCCTTCGCCATTTGCGGAAGGAATCGGACATGTCTCAAGAAGAACTGGCGCACAAGAGCGGTTATCACCCCACGTACATCGGTCAGCTCGAACGCGGCGAAAAGAGCCCGTCGCTGAAAACTATCGTCAGCTTGGCTGCGGCTCTCGAAACGCTCGGCTCCGAGATGTTAAAGCGCGTAGAGTCGCAGCTCAGAGTGAGCCGCCGCTAGCGTCTTCTGCTGATCCGGTCGCTTCGATGACAGAAGCCCAGGTAGCGGCGGTCACCACGTTCAGCCTTCTTTCAACAGGCACGGTAATTCTAGCAGCGCGACAACACCTGTCAACATGGCAAACCGAGACACTCCCGTCTACCGAGCACATGACCACTGCTGAACGAAACGTGACAGAAATGCGCCGCCCGAACGGGATCGACCCGGCCCTTAGTCGTAGCGTTCCAATCGCCAGCCAGTGTCATATTTACGGAGGTAGAGGTTCACTGCCAAAACGTGGGTCCTCTTCTGTTTCGGGTCAATGCCGCCGAGGAACCAGTGACGGAAGCCCTGCCCGGAGAGGTAGCTGCTCTCCATTGCAGCGGGCACGAAGCTGACAGTGACGTCGGTGAGCACCTTAGCGCTGACGCCCTCGGCTGACGTTGCTTTGACGAGAAAGGAATCGATCGTGACGCCAGGCTGGACGTTGGCCACGCCATAACCGCTGGCAACGGTTGCCGCCGCAACTTCGCTCAGTGCAGACCGTATGTCTGATTGGCTCGGACCACTGGCCGCAGCCGGCGGTGGTGCCGAAGTCGGCGGTGATTGAGCCGCCGGTGTTGCGGTCGGCCCGCCGCACCCGGACATCAGAAGGAGGGCCATGCCACAGCCTAGAAGCCATTTGACTTCTAGACTCAGACGGCGAAGCTGCATGGGCATGTAATCGGTCAGTTTTCTGATCATCAGAGCTCCTCAGCGTTAAAAGCGGATCGCGAGCAAATTCTATCATTGATGTTTATACAGTGCTACTGTTTAAATTACCAGAGTAAAAAGGGTAGACCAAAACGATGGCAGCTTCCCAGACTCGTGGGAGTGCAAGGAAAATTCCTACAACAGGCGTTAGGGCTGCGGGTGCGGGAACTTCGGATGAAGAAGGGAATTTCGCAGGAAGCCCTGGCCCATGAGTGCGGCGTTCACCGCACGTTTATGGGCACGGTCGAACGCGGCGAGAGCAACCTTAGCTTTCAGAACTTGTCAAGAATTGCTGCGGCTCTTGGTGTCACCATGTCCGAGCTCCTCGCCGCCACAGAAACTAAAGCCGGGGAACTAGAGAAGACGCCCAAAGCCGGGCGGCAAGCCTTAAGACGGCTGGCGCAGCTAGAGAAGCAGCGGCAGGCGACTGAAAAGCGCCTGGCCGACCTTGTGGCGGCCCAGGAGCAGGAGCAGCAACGCCTCAGTCAGCTTGAGCAAGACATCCGCCGCAGTTCCAACGACGTTGAGAGGGTAACCCGGCAGAAGGAGTAGCCAGGAAGTGGGCCCTGCTTCCGTTACCGCACGACGGCTGTTGGTCCGGGATGTGGGCGGAGCACCACGACGTTGTACAGAGCTTCGGCTTCAGCCGGCGTCCACGCGTGATCGAGCCTGCCATCGCCCTCCAGGGTTTTGTGGTAGCTCACAAACTGATCGGAGACCGTCACGTTTATCAGCTTGAGCCTACGCTCAAAGGTATAGATGATGTACGGCTGCCTCGGGTGCCGCTCCGCCACATCCTCCATGACGAACACTTGAATGGTGTCGCCGATGAGGCGGATGTCAACTGCGCGGTTGTGCTCGGCCATTCGTTTGGTGACGCAGGTCTTCGGAAAGAGAATGACAACTTTCTCGCTTCCGGTGGGCAGGCCCTGGATCTGGCGGTGGTCGCCTTCGGGCTGCGTCGACGCGCCCGCCACATGGCGCGAATCGAGCGCCACGAGGGTGGCCTGATTATAGCCGTCGGCAACCCCCGCGACCAGAATTTCGGGTACACCATCGCCATCGATGTCCGCGGCGGCCACATGCGGAATATGGCCAGAGTGCCAGTACTCGCCTGTGACGTGGCCGCTCGGGTCGAGTATCGCGACCTCGCTCGGGTGACTTCGGGCATGGATGCCCGTCGTGACGATGCGGCCGAGCGCCGGGTTGGCGCTGGGCAAGAAGATCGTCTCCCGAGCAAAATAGAACGGCTCAAGATACTGGCTGCGATCGCGCAAGGGCCGACCGGGGACGAACTGCCAAAGCAGCTTGCCAGTGCGAGAGAAGCAATACAGCGACGTACCCCCAGTCTGCCAGTCTACCGGCTGGTAGTTGACGAGAACCTCAGCATGACCGTCGCCATTAATATCAAAAAAACGGACCATCCCATCGCCGTGATCGTTGTCCGTATAGGCTTCGTGGTCGAGCGCTCTCGGGAAGCTGTGCCGCCACATGTCGCGGCCGTGCGCATCGAGAATTACGAGATCGTTGCCTGCCGTGCGAAATCCTGCTGGTTCCGGCTCCGGCCTTGCCAGAGACCACGCTACGGCAAGCAGCGCTACTCCGAAAGCCGCAGCGGCTATCCACCACCGGCCGACCGGCCGCGTCGGTGCGCCGATGGTTGCGGCGGGATGACCTGCTTGGGCTCCGGACGGTTCGGCAGCGGTACCGACCGCCGACTTGTGCCGCCAAGCGATCAGCTCCGACCGGTAGGCCCAGACGCGCGCCTTCTCGCCACCGGCGATTCGGTAGACGGGGAGGTTGGCCGACTGCTCGTATTTCTGCGCCGTGCGCACGCTGACGCCGAGAGCCTCAGCGATCTGCGGCCAGGTGTTGAGTTCGTCGCCTTCGAGACCAGCTGGCATCGGGGGTATCAATAAAGCTAGCAGGCCGCCCGCGGGCACGCAAATTCAGACGTTTACGTTGTCGGTTGCGCATAACTGCGCACCATTGCGCTTCCCCGAAAACGACGCAAGGAGCTATCTTCACGATTGCCGCGCGACTTGGCGGGGCAGACTTCCTTCCGGAGGCAATGATGCGGTTACCGAAGGCACTCAACTGGCCGGTCTTGGCCGCGACACCATGGCGTTGGCAGAAGGGTCCGGAGTTGGCGTACCCGAATTCAACGGCGATTTTCGGCGGACGACAGCCTCAACCAGCCCTTCTTGTGTCGCCACATTCCAGCTCCAGCGCGGCGTTCGAGGACGGCGGCCTCATGGCGATCGACTTCGTGTCTCGTGCGCGGTCCTTCAGCAGTCACTTCACCGCTTCCGTATCGTTGGGCAGCGTAGCTATCGAGGCCTGCCAAGAATGACCATCTTCACGACGTGCTCGGCCTGTGCCGGCGGCGGCACCGTGGAGTGTCGCTCTTGTCCGTGTACCAACTGCAAGGCCACCGGCCGAGTGGACCAAACCTGCCCCGCCTGTCACGGGCGCGGCAAGCAGGCCTGCGGGCCGTGCAATCAATCGGGACGGGTAGTCGCAAAGAAAGGCTTCTTTCGGGACACATATAAACCGTGCGGAACTTGTGCTGGTTCCGGCAAATCACCGTGTGGGCAGTGCACGAAGGGAATTCAACTCAACGGCGCACAATGTCCTTCCTGCGCCGGAAAAGGAAGAGCGCCAAGTTGCGATCGCTGCCGCGGCTCGGGTCGGGCGGCCTGTTCAAAATGCGCTGGCAAGGGTAGATTTGAGGGGGAATGGTTTGGCACGCTCCGTCAAATGTCGCGGGACAGGCTGACGCATGAATACAGTAAACGTCAGAATCGGATTTCCGTTCTTGAGATGAAGTATTCCCAGTTGGAGAGCCGCCATGAAGCCATAAACCAGCAGTGGGCCGAAGAAAGCAGGCACCTCAATTCCGCGAGGGCGTTTCGTGATTACACCCCACCGAGTTTCGCGGACGTGGAATCAGATATGGCCGAGGTCAGCGAGGAGCTTGCAAATGTAAGAGCCCAACTGGAAGCCATAGAACGTGTGATGTACGAGTGATCGTGATGCCGCCGACTCTACAGAGGCTGGGGGCGCTCCGCACAAGTCGTACCGAAAGAATCCGGCCGGCAGGCATCTCGCACCTCACTTTTTGTGTTGCCCTTGCTTGGCGGCGTGCGTGATCCGCTTGAGAGCTTCGTAAAATGCCGCAAAGTACTCGCGCGTTTGATCATCTTCTCCTTGCGGGAGGGCGGACGCGTCTTGTTCAATCTGCTGCAAAAGCTCCAATACAGGAGTAGAATCTCCCTCCTGATATGCGCGGTAGGTCTCGTTGAGGTAACGCTCCGGTTCCAGTTCCGCCGCTTCCAGGAGGGCTTTGGTGTCCGCAATCACTACACCGCTTGGCTGCAACGATTGCAATGCTTTTGATCTTCGCTCCCACTTCCTGCGCCACCCTTCCTGTTCTTCCCTGCGTTGTTCCTGCCGCATCTTCATGGTTTCCGGCATTTCTGCATCTTCTTCCGTAACCTCAGGCTCGAATACCTGATTGGTCGTCTCAGCGTTGCGCTCCTGCTTCTCGGTCGTCGTGCTGGGCTTCTCAGGCTGGGATTCTGAACCGCCGAGATCTGCCCTAAACTCGCGGGCTTCGGGCGGTATTCCGCCATCTGTTTCATTGAACATGTGTTTGCTCCTTGTTGTTAAACGTACTTAATGCTATATAGAACCGTTTATCTTTAGCACCGGTGATATTCGCGCTCCGCTAACTGCTTGCCGCAGTTGCGGCATTGTCTCGGGCGGCTGTGTTCGGCGTGGGCATGCCTCTCCAAACTGCCGAGTGAGCGAAATGCTCGCCGGCAGACGCTGCAACGGTAGTTGCGGATATCGCGTTCCTCGGTCATGGATTGGTGCTTATAGCCTGCCGGCCGTCGGCCGCCACAGCCTCGTCTGCGCCCTGAACTTTCTCCCGGAGATTGTTGACAGCCTCGTCCAGGCAGTCACCGTAGCTGATGACGGCGAGGTCAGGCACGCAGGCCATATAGAAGCTGCCGGTCTTTAAGGTAAGAATGGGAAGTGGCATAGGCATTGTGTTTAATACGTCGCTGGGAGCCGCAGGAGTAGGCCGCGCAAGAGATAAGTAGGCGGTCGATCCAAAGGGCTACGACAGGCTGATGTGCAGGGCTTCTTCGAGCCGCTGAAATTTCTGCTCGAACAACTCGATTTTGGCCGAGACATCGAGGCGGCGTTGGACCTCTTCAAAGCCAGCAGAGACCATGCGCGCTAGTTCTTCCTGGGCCTGATCAATACGGCCAATGATGCGGCGCTCGCTTGCCGCAAGACTTTCCTCGAAGAATTCTCTAGTGAGTTCAGACATAGACGTCGGGGATTAATGTACTGGCATAATAGACCGGGCAGAAAAACTCGTCAAGGGCGGCGGCTTCACGTTGCTAAGCCCAGCTCGTAATATGCTGACGATCGCTGCGGCTTACTCTTTTGGGTCGGCCGCGCACGTGTTTTGCACCGCCGGTCGAACGCGATGTCCCGCCGGGCGGCCCGCCGCTAGAGGGGGACGGTGCTGCTGTATAATCGCACCCAATGGCACAGCACGGCACGTCACTTTTGAAAGCGGCTTTAGTTGGTTATCAGCCTGAGCACGACCGCATCACCACGGCCACGGCTGACATTCAGAAGCGTCTCGGCCGCGGCAGCCGCCGGGGCGCGCTGAGGCCCCAAGCGGCACGAGACAACTCTGCTCCGGCAGGAAAGAAGCACCGGATCTCGGCAGAGGGCCGGGCGCGCATTGCCGCAGCCCAGCTAAGCGTTGGGCCGCGCAAAAGGCCAAATAACAACCTTCCAAGCCTCCACGCTTTCTTGACTGCGCTGAACCTCTCCTGCCAGTGAAGAAGGCCGCTCGGGCTCCGCTCAAATCCACATAAAACCCAGACGGCACCATTGACGCCAGCGTTTCTGAGTGGTAGATTTGCCGAAACTCGGTGTTAGCGAACCAAAGCTGCTGACCCTCGCCGGCTAGCTTATACGCAGCGGCGACATCTGAGCGCTCAGCAAAGGAGCCACGCCATGAAGCTAACGCGGACCATCCTCAAGATCACCGTTCTTGCCGCTCTCTTAATATTTGCCTTCGCAGCGGTCGGCACCGGCCCCTCTGCAGCAAAGAAGAGCAGCAAAAAAACACCTTGTAAATCTGATTTGGCCCACTGCCCCGATCAGCGGTGCGGCGGTGACTTCGATCCCGAGGTCAACAAACTGAAGAATACCCGCCCCGATGATTCCCGTGCCAGTGGACCTGCCACGGCCCGTACCTTGGCCTGGATGAAAAACCTGGATAATCCGGAGGAGTTTGAAAAGGGCCAGGACAGGGACGAATTGGCAACAGCCGGCGAAGGAAGCCACGTCTCAATCGTCGCCTACTTAATTGGCATTAAGCCTGAGGGCGGCGAGTCATGCAACTGCGGACTGACGAAGAAGGAGTGGACGGATAACCATCTGGTGCTCGTTTCTAAAGCGACAGTCAAGAAGTTTCCGCTAGACTCCGAAGAGGACGGGGAAGACGCCTTTCACGCCCGCGAGCGCGAATCGATCCCCGCCGAATTCACGCCTCGGGTGCGACTCACGCATCCAAACTTCACGCGGGAGAAAGTCCTGCCCCTGCTCAAAGACGCCCCAGAAGGGGCCTTGCTGGTCCGCGTCAGCGGCATGCTCACCTTTGACTCCGAGCACTTCGTGCACAACCCCCTCAAGCGCGTGAACCACTGGGAGGTCCATCCCATCCTGAAGTTCGAATACTGCTCCGCCGGAAGCAACTGCACCGCCCAGAGCGCTAGTGGCTGGACGTCCTTGGCCGACTTTTGGTCTAGTCGCTCAGCGTATGACGGGGAACGGCTGCACACGTGAACACCCGAGAGGAATGCACAATCTTCGCACGGCGCATCGCAACACTAATGGCTACTTCGATGAGAAGAGGAAATCAGTGGCAACGATGTCACGAAAGTGAGACTCGCTGTGGTATGGCCGTGGTTGTGGCGCATGTGCGGTGCCGGCCGGACTGGAGTCGCTCGCGGCAGCCACGAGCGTCGGGCCCGAGGGGGTTCGGCCCCGGATGTCTAAATCCATTTAGGCTCAGGGCGGTGGGTTTCCGAACAGTGGTCAATTTCATCCAAAACCGCGTTAACCAATTATAGTCGAAATTTGCTCAATGTCTGCTAGTATGAAGATGCGCAAGCCAGAGAGGATTGTCCCGGCTATGCCCGACGATGGACCGGATCTCGGTCGACCCATCATCTTAGTTGTCGATGATGAGCCGGTTACCCTTAAGACAGCGACGATCATTTTGCGCCGGGCCGGCTACTCCGTATGGACGGCGGCAAGTGGCGAGGAAGCGCTGGCCAAGCTCCAGCAGCCCGCCGTCTCAATCTCTTTGCTCCTGACCGATGTCATAATGTCCGGAATAAGCGGACCTGAGCTGGCTGAACAAGCTTTGCACGAAAACAGTGATCTTCGTATCCTGATGATGTCGGCTGGGACTCCTGACCGGCTCGAGCGATTCCGAAGCGCGGCAGGCCGATTTCCAATCCTGCCTAAACCGTTAGTTGCAGACGTGCTGCTAGCAGCGATCCGATATACTCTTTCTCCGCGAGTGCAGGCTGTTGCCAATCACATCTAGCCAGGCGGGCGGTGGTAGCTGTTCATTGGCCCACTGCTCATCGCGATTTCTGACGGATCTCTAGCCCAGCGATTGCCGGCGCTTCTCGATCACTTCCAACTGTTGGCGAAGCTTGATCACGCTCTGCGCCGGATATATACCTTTGGCCAGCGACACGCCCGGATATATCCACGTGCCCGGACCAACGATAGTGCCTGGGTTCAGTACACTGTTGCAACCGGTTTGCACATCATCGCCCAAAATGGCTCCAAACTTCTCCATGTGAGTATCAATAGGGCCCTTCGCAGACGGGATTCTAATTGACGGCCGCCCATTTCGACCACGCTTTTCCGACGAAATCGGCAGGTTCGACAGTCGAGTACCAGCACCCAAGTTTACCCGGCGGCCCAGAATACTGTCACCGACGTAAGCAAAGTGTGGTGCCGCTGATGAATCGAGGCATATTGCTCCTTTTAATTCGCTTGAATTGCCGATCACGCAGTGATTGCCAATCAGGACATTGCCGCGAATGTATGCGTTGTGGCGAATCTCGCAGTGATCCCCAATATACGTCGGCCCGGCAATGTAGGCACCCGGCTCGATAACCGTGTTCTTCCCGATGTGTACCCGGCCCGCGATAGTGAACTCGCCTTGCGTAGCGTTGGCGGAAGACGGATCATCTATACCAGATAGAAGCCGGATGAGATATTCGGGCAAACGTTTCAGAGCATCCCAAACGTACTCCAGGCCCTGGAATACGGCGGCATGCTCGCACTCACGCAAGTCAAACAGATCGTCTGGTTTCACCATAGGCTCATTGGCTGCGACTCTGACCAGTCTAGCGCTCTGCTAGTTTAACAGAAGGACTCCCCAATGCCAGAGGGAAACCGGAGGATGCCCCTGCCCAAAGATCAAGTTCTGTTCGAACTGCTCGATGAACATGGGAGCTCGCCGCAAACCAAAGGACGACGATAGGCCGAATGAGTCGGCTGAATTCCGTCAATAGCGACGTCCCAGCTCATGCGATATTAAGCCGACCGCCCGCAGTGGAGGCTTAGGTTAGCCGGTACGCGATCTTCTGGCGACACGCAGCTGAACTCCTAGAGTTTCGGTTTTCCGCGCATGGCTCTCGGAACCAGAAAGGACCCAGCCTGGCGTGGGAGCGCTCGCCTGCGGGGCTTCCGTGAGGTGATATCCACTCGGAAAAGCCCTGCCAACATATTACGATTCAGACCTCATCACCTGAGTCAGCAGACAGGCGGCGTGGGGCGGTGAAAGGCAGCCTTTCCCCTGCGATACATCTCGGCCAAACGGATCAACCCGCATGAGGCGGAAGCTTGGGGCGTGGCTTGGCGAGAGAGCTCGATAAAACGCCGAACTAGGGGGTTGCATCTGTTCGCAAATCCATGTATTATCGCAACTCCGTACGCAATCTCACTAAAAGGTGTGCTCGTGCTTTCTGAGAGACTTGGGCTGCAAACTATCTCTTGGGGGACAAAGATTCACAACCTCCGCGAAGTAGCGGAGAGCGCACGCGCGCTGGGTTTTCATGGATTAGAGTTGGCACAACCTCCGCACTCGCTGCCCGAACCGGCCGTCTTAGGAGAGATTCTTGATGGGGCAAACTTGAGGTTGCTTTCACTCACCGGCGGAAGTCTCCAGAGCCGCATGGCCTTCGGTCGAGCGCTTAATCCACTCTACTATTACGTCGATGAATGGAGCGAGGCGTCGGTTCGCAGCGCCTTGGATGAGGAAGCGTGCCTTGCACTCCATCCTCACGCATATAAGGAGATGGACTCTATTGAGGTAGCGGGGCAATACCTGAGGAGATTTCCCCAACTTCGGCTCATTATCGACACCGCCCATGCCTACCTCGTGGGAGACGACCTTCAGGCGGCATTGGAAATATACGGCGATCGAATCGTTTCCGTTCACCTTAAAGATTGGACTAGTCAGTTCGGCCGATCGGCTACAAGGTTCGCCCGTGGCTTTACGGCGCTCGGGGCGGGTGAAATCCACGAGAGTATTCGCGTTGTCCTGGCAGCGCTGATCGAACAGAAGTTCGGGGGTTGGCTCGTGGTTGAGCAGGATTCCGCTGACGGCGACCCGTTACTTGCCGCTCAACAGTCGCGGAAGTGGCTGGAACGGTTTGGTGTTTGATCATCCACTACACTGATGTCGACGCCTAGCACAGTTGGATTCAACATTAACGGCTGTTTTGACTGCCTCACTAGATTTCAGAATCTCCCGTTCCGTCCATCTATCCGAAGTACCGCCACTTTTTTTGGCCTGCTCGCCCAAGCTGCCAGGGAAACATTCGGAGCGGCCATGGTCACGATTTGGAACAACAACGTATATGGCGATTCTTTAGTCCTGCTGGCAAGCACACCAGAAAGAGAGGCTTCAGAAAGCTCGCACACGATCACTCGGTCATCGTCGTTCACGGGGCAAGTCATTCAAGATTGCGACATCATTTACGTTGACGATCTGTCAGTCCCCCGTGATCAACGGACGTTTGAGAACCCCCAAATAATCAGGAAATACGGTCTTTCAAAGCTCGTCGGTATCCCGATCTGTGATCCGTTTGATAACCAGCTCATTACGTGTGTCATCAATATATATTTAGAGGCGGGGCATTGGCCAGCCATTCTGCGGGACCGTCGAGTTCTTGACTGGCTAGCCACCAGTACGTCTGTGCATCTCGATTATCTTCTCTACCGCATCGACGAGGACGTCAAACGCGCAGTAACGTCATATAGCCCGACGGCCACAGGGGTAGCCCCGCTGTTTGAGAAAACAGCGACTGATATACAGGGCCGGCTTAGCGCAAGTGCAGCTACGCTTTTCCTCCTCAACGGCGAAGGCGAACTTGAAGTGGGCGCATCGTCGGAGATTACCGCGGCAATAGCTCGCCATCCGAAGGCCTTTACGATTACGACTGCACAAACGTTGGAAGAACGCTGCTTGACCGGAGCTACGGTTTCGGGCAAGAAGCCCTTCATGATGGTGACCTCACCTGATAAGGACGAAACGGCGCAGATGCGCAGGCGCTGGAACTACATGGCAGTGCCCGTCATTTCTAATGACGGGCACGTACTTGGAGTTTTGCAGTGCCGCAAGGATCATGGGGCCCAAACACTGGACTCTTTCTCCGCATTCGATTTGCAAATTCTGGAATACTACCAACGCGCTCTGGCGCCGTCAGTAGAGCGCTTCCTCCTCCGTGTCAAGTCAGGTTCCCCGCTCCTCCGCTTCTTGGATAGCGTCGTGTCGGCAACCGTAGGAGCAGCGGATTTAGGGGACAGCCTCGCGCAGGCCATCCGGGCCATCGCCAACCTCTTTAACGCAGATACAGCCTCAATTTATGTCCTCGAGGGGCCGACGAACGACCCTGATAGACAGCGACTCGTCCTGAAGGCCGCATCGGGAATGGATGCTCCGCTGCTCGCCCTACCTGCCACATATAGGATTGGTGAAGGGATTACCGGCACAATATTGAAGCGAGGGAAGATCAACCTCCGTACAGAGGAAGAGCGACTCAACTACCCTGGCCGACAAGCCAAATTCAATAAGCATATCGACTACCGCCATGCGGATCGAAAGCATCCGGCTTTCCTCGGGGTTGCCATCTACAGCCGCGGGAACCCAGTCGGTGCTCTCAAAATCGAGTACATCAGCCCAAGCCCGGAACATCCCGAAGCCTACTTCACCGACGATGACGAGCATACCGTATCCACGATAGCCGCCTTCTTGGGATTTCTTATCGAGCACCACGCATACCGTGTACGACTTCTGAACGAACTCAAACTCCTTGCGCAGAACGCACTCGACATCGAACGCACCTTTGACGAACATGCTGCGATCGTGGCGGTCATGGGTGCCCTGGAGAAGTCCGGGTGGGGGGACGCTCTCCTGTCTCTTTATGACAATGGCTCGCAGGTCATCGGGGCCTATTTGTCCTCGCGACATCCGACGGATGTGCCCCTTGGCTCGCTCAAAGTCCTCCTATCCAGCGATGACATTCGCGCCGTTACACTGCGGGAGAACCGCTGTGAGTTCGTTCCGGGAACCCTTGGCGCTCACCAACGCCGCTCGTTCCAAGTGCTCTGGAATCCTGAATCCCCGCAATACGTCTTGCCCTTGAGAATCGACGGTCAGCCGGGGGCGGGCATCGGCCCAGAACTCCTCGGTACACTACAGGTCATCATGCCCAGCGCCGACCTCGACTCGGACGCGGTCCTAATCCTTCAGGCTTTCGCAGGGCACCTCTCCGTCGCGCTTTCCCGGACTCGCGTCATCAAGCGCGCGATCGAGCTTGCGGAGAAGGTAATCCCGAGCGTTCGCTTCGTCGTTGCCGAAACTCTTGCTGGTATGGTAGTACATTCACTCGGGCACGAACTCAAAGTCATTCTTGGCGAGCTTGACCAATTGCTTAGCCGCACAGACTTTAAGGGCAGACGAGACTTGGTCGACCCCCTGCGAGAGTGGCGGAAGAAGTTGAATCGTGGCGAGTCGGCGCTACAAGAGATTCTCCGAGAATTTCGCCCCGATGCCTTGGACGACGCTCCAGTGCATAACGAATTGGAGCCGCTCCTTCAACCGACCGTTGACCTCTGGTACTCTCTATTACATGATGCAGGCTGCACGGTGAGGCTCAAGAGGGCCTCCGAAAGCAGTTTCTGCCGGCTCAGTCAACACGGCTTTCGGGAGATTCTGTCTGTCCTCATCGTCAACTCTGTCCAGGCCCATGCGCACGAGATAGTAATCACAACACGTCGGGATAATCGGTTCATAACCCCGACCGGAGATCTGTTTCTGGAGCCTTTCTGCCTCGACTTCGTCGATGATGGCGCTGGGTTGCCGACCAACGACATCGAAGTAATCTTCGGGCCGACGTTTACAACCAAGCCGGCGAAGATGGGCACGGGCCTCGGCCTTTATTTTGCGCGGAAGCTCGCGAGGGGCGCGGGGGGAGACCTTTACGTCGTTCGAGAACCGCGAAACGCCGGGGACAAAGGGACGGCGTTCCGTCTAATCCTCCCCACTGATGGGATTGATAACCAGGAGGTGCAGCCACATGGCTAACGTACGCGGCAGAGTATTAGTGGTCGAAGATGAACCCATCGTCAATGCGAACATATCAGAAGGGTTGCGCCAGGAGGGCTGCAGCGTCGAGTCGGTTTCACGATTTGAGGAGTTCGTTAACGCCGCCGAAGCGAATCAGTATGATGCCGCGTTCTTGGACTGGGAGCTACACCATATCTATCGTGGGCCCGACATGCTAAAGCTCTTAAGACAGCGCACACCATTGACGGCCCGAGTAATTGTCAGTAAGCACGATAAGGAAACCGCGGACGCTCTCACCTATGGTGCGGATTTGCTGATCAGGAAGAGCCTACCCGACAATGAAAAGAGGCTTCTCGAAAGAGAGGCAGTACGCCTGGGCATCGTCCTCCAAGTGTCGGGCACATTGGCCCACGCTGGCGTCGAGGTGGGTGTGTTCCCCCGCAAGATCCCTGTTGGGGATGAGGTCGAACGCAGCTGTCAGTCCAAGGCCTCAGCCGTTTGCGATGATTGGATTCGCGAGGGCCGCGATGTCAGTCCACTATTGGAGACTCTCCATCGGTATGGTTGGCGGCGCGCGTTCGACCTTGCAGCATATATGAGAGCGCACTGGTACGAAAAGCTAGGCAGTTTGATGGACCTGGCTGGATGGAGTGCAGATGACCTTGCCTCGATATGCGGCGCGCCACCGGAACTGGCAGCTCGCGCACTGAAGGGCGACATTCGTCTAGCCGCTGGTCCCGTTGAGATGATGAGGGCGTTCGATGCGGTCCTATCAATTCTCGCGTGTGTGCTCGAATTCAGCGACTACGATCCACCGGCTGTAAGGATCCATTTGTATAGCCCTGATTTCTTAGCCCGAAAGATTGAACCTCCTCCGTGGAGCGCGATCGGACTAGGACCGTTTCTTATGGAGGCCAAATTAAGAGGAGTTGCGGAGGCAATTTCGTGGATTAGGGGGAATCGATGAGGTATGAACCGGCGGATTATGTTTTTGACCACGCCAACCAGCTCTGTGAGGCCAGCCTCCGGGAAAACGCGATCCTTTATAGGCTGACTTCGGTAAGCCATAATACAGAAGATACGATCTTGAATGGATGGGGGCCGGTGGGAAATCGGCAGCGAGGGCGCTTTCACCAGCCAGACCAGCTTACAACGTATTGCTCTAACAATGTGCTGGTGTCGATCTCCGAAGTGCTGTACCACATGTACCGGAGCCTCCTGGATCAATTGGGCAAAGCGTCAGACACAAATCCCGAAAAATATAGCGTCATTCTGAAGCAGATGGCCAAGAGGACGAAGGCGCTGGTCGTATTTAGGGTGAAGGCGATCGAACATCTGGTTCACTTAGATTCCGAGGCCGTTCAATACGACTATCGAACAAACATAACCGGCACCCTGTCTGTCTGGCCGGACGCGACGTACACCCTCTTCGATAGTCTAAATGTGTCGTTCCGTGACCGCAGACGGCGTGGGTTGTATTATCCGTCGGCGCGTCACTCCCGCGACAAATGCATCGCGCTTTTCAGCGATCAGACCGAGCGCGTCGTCAAGGATGAGCTGCATTCGTTGCGCGTGGACCTACAGTTGATCCCCGAGGACTTTGATTTTTTAAGTGATCCAGAAAAGTTCAGCCCATTCCGGAAAAAGGTGCATCCCACAATGGGTTATTATAGAGTCGTGGACGCCGACAAATTCGCTGAACTCGAGGAGCGAGGGATGATACACCCTGCCGGCATGCGGACGGCCGGCGTTGTCGACTTTGTTCGCCGAAGGTACAGTGACGAGGCTTATCCCGCCGACGCCGTGACTCGTGTACCAATTTCAGAAATAGTCAAAGAAAAAGACGCCAGCGCGTAGACTACGGGCGGGCGTGGGCATGCGGCGTTTGAATACAGCCGTGCGGCTTGTATTCGATGGCACCGCGTATAATTTGACGGAGAGACTCAATAACCTTGCCGCTTTCATCCTGCCACGTTTCGAGGGCTGAGGCGATATGCTCAACGAGCGTCAGCCGATCCGTCGGCGTTAGGTCGGTAATCACCGACGGAAACGCTACGCTTAACTCGATCAGTTGCTGGTGAACGGCACGCTCACAGCCTGTGGCGGCGTTGTGAACGGCGGCGATGAGTTCGTCGATTGCTGCGATTTGACTATTGTCCACGAAGACCTCCTTTGTGTACTACTTTCCCTGCCCAGCAGTACGCAACTGCGTTTTTGGTTGAGGCCTGTTTAGCGTCAAGACCTCAAACAAGTCTTCTCGATCCGATTGTATCATATTGTACTTGTATTCCGCCAGAAGTCTTTTCTCTCATAAGGGAATTGATGGCGGCCTATCGGCAACAGCTTCAAAATAAAAGAGGGTAGGCCAACTCTTGTGGCCTGCCCCCCGGTTAATATTCCGACGGCAAGAACAGGGTTGTGCCGCTCCGGTCTGCCTCCGTGATAATCCATATCCGGACGCCACTGCCGAGCGTGTACGCCGAGAGGATGCGAAAACCCTGCTCGACTGACAACTCGTTTTCGCTCCGGTCATGCTCGTCGAGTTCGCCCCAGTCGCCGGTAACGTGCCGCCGCAGGAGCATGCCGATGTTGTCACCGGAATGCTCTAAGGCCGAGAGCGCACCCGGTGTGGCGACGATCCGTCCGAGCGGGAAGCGCGCGGTCGTCACGCCTGGCCCAAGAAGCCAGCGAGTTTGGCCGTGGCCCGAAACTGCGGGATCGCGTCAAGCTGCTTAAACGCCGACGTGAAGGCGTTCGACAGGCTCCACAGCGTTCGTGGCTGGAACTCTTCATGCTCAGGCTTGAAGTAGAGGTCGTGAACCGACCGCGCCAAGTGCCGCGGTACTTCCAGTTCAGACTCGACAAAGGCGCGGTAGATGAGGAGCTTGGCGGTCACATCCGTTAGCTGCGACTGCCGCCACGCATCCACCTGATGCTTTAACCCATCAAAGTTCCGCTGCATTTGGTCCACGCCGATTGCGAGGGCGTTCTGCAGAGAGAAGTTCTTGGAGTGCTTGGCGAGCACGGGCTGAAAATCGCCCGAGAAGGCCATGTTCTCGCAGACAAACACGCGGTAACCCACGGTCAGGCCGAGGCGCATGCTCTTATCGTGCGCGTTGCGGATGCCGATACTAAACCGGCAGCCGTGCATGCCGGTATCGAGGTCGACGACTCCGAACATCTTCATGCCGTCTTTGGAGACTGCATACTCCTCGGACACCACGGCGATATGGCGAAAGCTGAGGGTTTCTACCAGAGCCTCCACGACCTCGGCGTGCGGTACCGGCCGATGCGTGGCCGTGCCAAGCGGCGTCGGTACTGCGGCCAGGAGCTGGCGAGTTAACTTCGAAGTTGACGCAATGAGCGTAGCTTCGCCCATAACGATATATCCTCCAGATTTGAGTTTGGGAATTGTGTCTCGGAAGGTAATGCCCACAGGTAGTGTAGCGACTCTACGGTAGCTGTCAAACGCGCCCTGTCAAACGCGCCCCTCGCCCCACTCCCCGAAGCTGATATGCTCAGCCGTGGGCCGGCAGGAAATTTTGGGGAACCACCTTCGGAAGGGGTGCCCGTCCTTCGGGTTTGCTGCCGGCCTGACCAGCTTCCGGCCAGACAGGCAACGGTCTTACTGGCGGCAGTTGCCAACGCGTGCAACTGCCGCCGAGAAGGTATGGTTGAGACCTCCAGGCGAGCAATAAAAAAGAGGGCAGAACCCGCTTTAGGCCCTGCCCTCTCGCCTATCGCGCTCACTTAGATCGAGCACTCAATGGACTCACCGAACGTGATCGCCTGGGTGAGGAACGCCTGGAGCTCGGAGTAGCGATCGTGGAAGTACTTGGCATCGCTTGCGGAAACCAGCGCAAGCCGGCAAGTGAAGACGCCCTCGCGCTCAAACAGCATTCGGAGGAGCTTGGTGGCACCTTCCGGCGACAGGCGCGAGTCGACATCGAGCAGCGGAATGACCGCGTCTGCCCATGACAGGCCAAACTGCCAGAGCAAGTCCCATGGGTTGTACGGATCGCGGAAGTAGCCAGAGGCGTACATCTGACGAAAACACGTATGGACCCGCTCTTGGGCGCGGTGCCACTCCGCTGTGCCAACCCGGAACTGATCCTGCTCCTGGGCCGCCTTTTCAAACAGCGCTTTCCAGCGGGCGTGCTGGGGCCGGAATAAGGAATCGATGTAAAGATCAGCTCCCATGGCGTCCTCCTTTCCCCGGCTTGATGCCGACTGATTGGCCGTTCCGGTAGCTTTCGAGTACCTTGGCCCGGATAGAGCGTTCGATGGCTGCTGCGGCCTCGTGGAAGGCATCCTCCGAGCCGGTTCTGCACGCTTTGTAAAGCGGCATGATGATGGTCGCGTTCGTCCAGGAGTCGAGCTCCTGCATAAACGACTTTGCTTGTGTGGACATATGGACTGTCCCTTTCGGCAAGCGTCAATGTTTTGGCAGCGGCAGCTTGCTCATGCTCGCTACGGAAGCTGGCTAGCCGCCGGGCTGCCCTGCCGTGTCAATGGCCGAGCCTCCCGCCTCCGCCCGCGGGGCGGACCCATGGCGAGTGCCTTGACGCGGGAGGGTGGCGGCTATAATGGGAAGATCTGCGAGCAAGGCAAGCAACGGCTTTGCTACTGGCTCCCTGCCCAATGGATAGCTCGGCAAGCCCGACCACTGTTTCCGTCGTCGAATACAATCCTCTGTGGCCAGAGCACTTCTGCCAATTGCGCGGATGGCTCGCGCCAATTGTTCACCAGTGGGCGATCGCAGTAGAGCACGTCGGCAGCACCTCCGTGCCTGGCCTTGCTGCCAAACCGGTGATCGATCTTGACGTGGTGATCGCCTCGCCTGCCCACGTGCCCGCCGTCATACGGCAACTCGCGAGCGTCGGATACGATCACCTCGGCGACCTCGGAATCGAAGGCCGTGAGGCGTTCCGCGCGCACGTGGCGGAAATACCGGCGCACAATCTCTACGTCTGCCCGCAGCAGAGTATTGCATTGCGCAATCACCTCACGCTGCGCAACCATCTGCGCAGCCATTTCGCAGACCGGGCCGCCTATGCCGCGCTAAAGCGGCGGCTGGCGGCGCAGTTTCCAAACGACATCGCTAGTTACGTCGCGGGCAAAAGCGATTTCATTGCGGCCATTCTCGGCCAATGCGGTTTCGCTGCGGAGCACCTCCACCGCATTCGCGGTGCAAACCGACCTTGACCGCCCCCCGCCGAGCACCACTTGGGCGCGCGCCAGTGGCCGCCACCTGTCGGCGGCCAGCAACTAGTTTTTCGCCCAAGCCGCCAATCGGCGGCCTGTCAGTTCCGCCAGCCGCCCGCTCGGGCGGCTGCATTAGTTTTTTGGGTTGCTAGTTCCCGCCGCCGTAGCGTAGCGCAGGCTACCCTACTTTCAGGGTCGAAAGGGCGGTAGCCCTGCAGACCCCGAAGCGACCGGCGCGTTAGCGGCGGCGGAAGCGGGCATCGCCCAGCGACGAGCGGAGCCGCCTTAGGTAGCGGTCAGCGGAAAAGGCGGTGAAAGTAGGGTAGCCTGCGCTAGCAGGCGGCGGGAACTAGTTGAAACAGCGGCGTTAGCCGCTCCGTGGTGGTAGATTCCTGAATCTACCAGTCAGTCTACTGGGCGGAAATTTCCGCCCGAAACTTTCGTCATCAGCGGATCGGTCCGTGAAACGATCCGCGTCTCTGTTCCACAGTTTCGGCGGCTCGGCCGGCTGTTGCCGGAGGTAGTCGTCGCCCCGCAATTCTGGGCGGTCGTTACGAATTGGGTGGTAGTTCGGCCGTAGAAGCAGTTGGCGGCATCGGGCCGTGTTCTTAAGGCACGTTTGAAACGCCAAAACCGCCCGCGCTGGGGCGTTTTGGTGCGTTTGCGACTAGAGAGTCAGCTTGCGATTTTGCTCGTCTATGAATGCCAGAATTTTGAGGACCGGTCTGAGCGGCTGGAGGGCGGATTCGGGGATGATGTCCATGGGCTCAGCGTCGAGTTGGCGGATGAGGCGCGACCGGACCATGCCCTCCTCAAGCCCGCTGTCACCCTTGGCGCGGGCTGCCAAGAAGGGTACTTCGCGAAAGAGGGCGGCGCGGGCGGCCTCAAACCGCTCCTGATACTGCTCCTCCGAGAGGCCGGTAAGCCTCCGTGTTCCCCGGCTTGGCAGAACCGCGGCAGGCCGGTCGGATACTGCCGGACGAGCCGGACGCGGAGCACGGCTTTCAGCATCGCGACGCGTATCGTAGTCGGCAGCGCCGCGGGAGGCGTACGAGAGCACCGCGCCGAAGTGCTGCATGTTGAACTTGGTGTCCTTGGCGTGCTCTGCGGCGTACGCCACGATGTGCTCGGTTTTGGGAAGGCCGTACTGACCAATGAGCGTGCTGGCTTGACTGAGTTCCTTGCTCTGGGGGTCGTGGCTGCTGATATTGTGGACGAGTCGATGGAAGTGGCGGACGATCTCGGCTGCCTGGACGGCGAGCGGGTCCTTACTCTTGCCGTAGATGTTGACGACCACGGGGGGCAGCGCTTCCTCAACCTCGATCGCTTCCGGTTCTCTGGCTGCCACTTTTTTGAACACCGTCTTGTAGTCTTTGCCGTCAACAGTCTTTTCGATGCGCGCGACCTTGAGCACGCCGGTGGACAAGCGTACACCTTCCAGTTCGGCCATTGCTTTTTGCAGCGCGCGGTATCGCTCGTATTGCCGGCGGTACTCGGCATTGCCGAGCCCGAGGTCAACAAACAGTTCTTTGCTTCTCCGCTCGTACGTGTCCTTGCGCGCCAGCATGAGATCGACGTGCGTGTAAAGCAGGACCGCAATGTCGCTCTTCAAATTCACCATGACGTCGAGGAGGAGCGGCTTCGTATAGTTGGCCAGAAGATTTTTTAAAATGCGATCATCGGGACGGAAGTAGCCGACCGCGCGGTTGACCGAGCCGTCCACCTCACGTTCCACAATTTTTAGTTCGGACAGAATCGTAAACGGAGTTCGCTCGCGAAGCACTGTTTTGCCCTCGTCCGTTTTCTGGTGAAAGGAATTGATGTACTCGATCGGTACGGTCCGGAGCTTTCGGAGAGACTTTACAATGGCGTCGCGCACGTTCGTGCCCCAACTCTTGTTGAGGATGCGGGCGAGCGACCGGTCGGAAAAAAATACGGGCCGGTCCGAAGGCTTACCGCTCTCCTCCCAAACCTCGATGAGCGCGCCGTACATTTTCCGCTCTTCAGTCGTCAGTGTGCCGAGGTGGGTGTAGCCTACTTCGACGCGAGAGACAACTTTGCTGCCATCGGGGTTGGTCAACTCGCGCTCTAAGACGCGTAGCGTTTTTTCGTTCTTGGATTTCGACGGCTGCCACAGTCCCGGCCACTTCTCCAAGTTCAGTTCAGCGCGGATCTTTCCGGCAGTGAGCGGAGTGCTGTTTCGAGCTGGCCGCGTCCGGGCGACTTTGCCCGATCCGGAGTCACTCGTGATGTGTGGTGGAATAATGTTGCTCATGGACGTGAGTTGCTGGCAGATGCGCACTCGCGTGCGTCGGTCTTAATTGGGTGCTTTGGAACTTGCTTCTTGAGAACACACACGTGGTCCTGCTCCCCTCTTTGTAGCGCGTGCGCTCCGTGTGTTGTTTTATGTATTTAAGACTGTGTTCCGCTTTTTGGCCAGCTCGCTCAAGCGCGGGAAACAGGCGTGGCTATTGGTCCAACTGCGCCAACCAGCGTATGACTAGCACCAGCACCAGCGTATGACTAGCACCAGCAGAGCGTATCATCAGCACCAGCACCAGCGTATGACTAGCACCAGCAGAGCGTATCATCAGCACCAGCGGGGGAGCACGAGTCGCAAATGCCGTAAGAGCGACCTGGCGTATCAGTAGCACCGGGCAGGCAGGGAAAAGCGCTGATCAAATTCGGCCGCGCTCGATGTCGGAAGTGATGAGATCGCCAAGGAGGCTCTCAGCTTCGAGGCGGGCGATCTCGGTCAGAATGCCGTCCTCGGGAGCGGGGGAGAACGAGACGGTGCCGCTGATCAGGTGTCCGCCGATTATGGCGCTGAGGTGAAATGTTTTTACTGTTTGTTTCTCCGCCATGGAAGAGGGGATTAATGGCACGGGTAGCGTAGCAGAAAATCGAAAACTTGAACAGGGCTGACACAGCTACCGGAAGGATCGTACGTCGTAATTTTGGAGAGAGGCTGGCCTCAGAACCTGTTCCTCATCACCGTGAGCGCTGATAGAGGGAAGACTGGCTCACGACTCCTGACGCACTAGCCACGTGCTCGATGGTTTTACCTGGTACCCTCCCCTCTACGGCGGGAACCAGTTTGCGAAAGGGAAGACCTCCGAGGCCAGTAAGAATATTTTAGCATCCTAATTTGCTGGAACAAAATTTCCTCCCTATACTACCTGCGCAAACAGTGCAGGAAAATGTAAGGAGGAGTATGAAGCAGAAGTGGGTCGACTTTAAAGCGATCAAACAGTCCGTGCCACTGGTGGCAGTTCTTGCGCGCTACAACGTCAAGCTGAAAGCGAGCGGCAAGGAACTCCGGGGCCGCTGTCCCATTCACCGGGGCGACGGGGATGACGCTTTTCACGCGAGTGCCGAGAAGAATGCGTTCCACTGCTTCTCGTGCGGAGCTAAGGGCAACGTGCTCGACTTCGTCGCTGCGATGGAGGAGTGCAGCGTTCGCGACGCTGCGTTAAAACTTGCGGAGTGGTTTTCTATACGAGCACCGGCGGCAGCCCCGACGGCTCCTGGGACGGCGCGCAGTGCCGCTTCGGTCACCGAAGCACAAGGAGAGGAACCTGAGGCAGAGGAAGAAAATAAGCCGCTCGGGTTTTCACTCCGCGGCGTCATCCACGACCATCCGTATTTGCAGTCCCGCGGCATTGACCCCGAGACGGCCGAGTACTTCGGTGTCGGCTACTACTCCGGTAAGGGCTCCATGCATGGACGCATCGTCATCCCCATCGAAAACGAGAGGGGAGTACTCGTGGCGTACGCTGGTCGGGCGATCGACGAGACGGAGCCAAAGTACAAGCTCCCGGCCGGCTTTAGAAAAGGCCAGGTACTCTATAATTTGCCGAGGGCGCTTGAAGAGGACTCGACGGGAGCCGTCGTCTTGGTGGAGGGGTTCTTCGACTGCATGAAGGTGGTCCAGGCCGAGCACGTCTGCGTGGCGCTCATGGGATGCTCGATGTCAGACGCGCAAGAGGCTCTGTTGGCCCACCATTTCCGGCAACTGGTCATCATGCTCGACGGTGACGACGCCGGACGCAAAGCCGCAAGAGAGATTTCGAGTCGGCTCGCAAGCAAACTGTGGGTGCGAATCTTGGATTTACCGGATGGCGGCCAGCCGGACCGGTTTTCACCCCAAGAGGTGCGCAAACTACTAGCGACTGTGTAGGGTTTAAGACTCGCGGTGGTCGAATACGACCACCTATTTTTTTGCGCTCTGTTCTTTGGACGGTTACGGCGAGACTGAGGACCGGCCAATTGGTAACGACAGTCTCTGCCATTCGACGACGGGCACGTTCACGTCATAGATGGCAAGTTGGTGCAATCTCACCCTCACACGGCCAGGGGCCGGAGGGATACCGGGCTATAACAAGGACGTTTAAAAGAGCCCCGCGGGATCGTCTCAATGGCAGCGACGATCTTCAAGTGCTTTCAACCGCTTATCGACGTAACCCTCGGCACGAACGGTCCACGGTAGTTCGTTGCCGAGGCTACCGACACGCGAGGGCGCGACTTCTTGCGCTAGGGTAGGCAGACATGGATCGTGCCATCGTCTCAGATGCCTTGCTCAGCGCAGAAAACTCGAAGCTGATTTCCTCAAGGCAATCGTGGAGTTCGCCAGCCGAGTCAATCAACAGATGGTCGCAATCAGGCCCGATGACGGCGGCTTCGGCTTCTGTCGTGAGGGCTGCGTTTTTAGGAGTTCTGTAGTTCGCCGGTACGAAGGAACGGGTCCTAGAGCGGGCATCAGACACTCTGAACCTCAAACCCGAGCTAAAAGCGTTGGAACGTCCGATTACTCACTATACAGAGCATACATGAGCGATCGGTCCGTATCATCTACACGATCATTTGAATGCGTCTCTGCTCCTTCCTGAATAAATTCGGCCGGAAAAGCGTAAAGCATTACAGAATCGGGATCAAACGAACCACTTGTGACTGCGCCAGAATACTGCGCGAAAATATTGTCCTGAACCTCTTGCTCACTCCAGCCGTAGTGGGCCTAATAGTAATCAATAACCGCCTGTCGATTCCAGTGATACGGAAATACTGGGCTCTGATGCTCATGTACAGCTCCGAGGGCGTGACCAAACTCATGCCGAACCATCCCTTGAAACCAGTCGTCATATTCGGGGGTAAGATCATCCGCCTCGAATCCCAAGACCATCGTGGGCTCGTCCGCGGGTACGTCGAGTGCGGCAGTTCCATGTTGCGAAGAGAAGCGTCCCTTGGGTGAGAACGCGACACGTATATGCGGACCTTCTTCGCCTGGGTGGCCCAAATAGGGCGTGAACGTATATAGAGTGTTGGCTTCGTTCTGTGCCAACGTCTGCGCAATCGGGTCGCCCATTGCTGCTTGAAGGATGCGGCGAATCAAGGCGTGCGAGGCAGCCGCTCCATCGAAGTCGCCGAACTTCACTCTAAGAACTCGTCTGTCTTGGCCCGCAGGCAAGGGCCAAATCCTCTCTTTTAGGATCGCGATCCTGTTTTGTCGCGGGATCGGCTTCGAACTGAATAACTGTTGCAGGATACCCTTGCCGGGCTTGAACGCACACGGAAGAACTGCGTGTCGCGTTTTGTGCTTCGATGGGGTGTTATCTGTGACAGAAGTCATTTGGTCCTCGATATTTACCGTCTATCAGTGTTCGGGAGTCTATCACCAGTTCGCCGCACTATTGCTCCTTGACGGGAAGGCTGGATGGCAACTCGTCATCGATGCCGAAATGCTTCCATTTAATGCCAGCGAAGACTGCCTGCCAGAACTGTTCCAACCATTCGCTGCTCCGCATTCGTTGGGAATTTTGCAGTGATTTCCGAGGAATACAGAAGAACAAATCAGTCTCGGCCGCCTGTTGCTGCTGCGCAGTCGTAAATGAGCTGGCAGCACGAATCGCAGTAGCAGCTTGTGCCGGCTGCGTAAAGTCCAGCAGGTTAATCCTTTGGCTGCCGTTTCCGTTCGAATGATTGCAGTCCTCCATGGAATCAGTAAAATAGACAATCGTTAATGGGCGCGGTTTTGAAGAGCCAACCGGGAGTTTGACTCGATCGCGAATAGATTGATAGATGCAGCTCCTGCTGTCTTTGCACTGTACCGAGCCATTTCGGCCCACTGGACAGAGCTCATGGAAGCGGCGTGTGAGCTCCGCTTTAGAGCCATTGATGATCGACTGCCGTGTCCGTATCGTGCTCTTCAAAACGTCGTTGGGCACAATGCCAGCGTCGATGCGGCTTAGCTGGGACTCGCTTCCCATGAGCGCGAGGATTCTGTACGGCATTCCAATAGGCAACTTGCGAAACGCCTTCTCAACATTCCCGAGTTGCACTTGAAAGTCCGTCGCCGTACTGCCAGTCAAATCGATGACGAGATCGACTTCACCCGCTTGAACTTCCGCGGCCATCACCACGTCTAGTTGCGAATCGGTGTGGTACGCCGGCCCGTACCACCAGGCGAAGGAGACAATTACGGTTGAAGCGGCACCGAGTGAGAAGAGTCGCAACATTGTTCTAGTATCCAAGTCTCCGCTCCAGACGGTAGAGTGCACGGTCGTAAAGTGATTCGGCAGAGTCGAACGTGCTCTGCGCCTCTGCGCCTCTCCGCCGCCCGTGGCAGTATAACCGCGTCCACTGCTCCGCGAGGGCTGATACTACCGACTCCTCGGAGATGGCCCTAAGGAGGGCATCGAGGCCAGCGATGACCTTCTTCTCTTTGAGCGCTTCGGCGCTGATACCATCGAGCCGCTGCTCTGCTGAGACGAGATCATCAGGAGCTTTCTTCGCAGCGTGCCAATAGTGAAGGCTCTGGACCGCAAAATGGAAGAGAACGCCACTGACGAGCGGAAACAAAATGGTCAAAAGGATGAAACCGACCCGTACTGGACCGCTGCGGCGACCGGTGATTCGTGCAGTCGTAGTATCTATCAGGTCCTCAATCGTCTTAACATCGTCGGCATTGCCCTGCTGTGCGTTTGCGGCCTGCTTCGCCTCGGTAAGTCTTAGCTCGTAGCGGTTGAGCGCCTTTTCAAGAACAGCTGTTTCGGCGTCAAAGATGCCGAAACGCACCGTTCCGAGCACAATCATGAGCGCAACAAACAATCCGAACACTACCAGCAGCATCAGCGTGCGGGGGAGGTATTTGGAACCACGGCGGAGCTGGCCCTGATAGACAGCGTCCATTAGTAACTTCACAATGAAGCTGCAGGCCGCGAGGGCGAGAGCGAGCACGAAGACGTCGAGGAAGTTCTTTAGCGTCCCGAGACCCAAGCTGCTTCCTTCTAGGCGCTGCACCTGCCACGGGTCCTCGCAAGGACGCTCGGGATCATAGGGCTGCGTTCTCCCATCCTTGATATTCACGCAAACCGCATCAGCAAAACCTAGGCTTTTAGTCGCAAGCTGCGCGGTGAGCGGAATATCAGCGAAGAGCAGGAGCGCTCCTAGCGCAAACAACAGAAACGCCATTAGCTTCGAATACGTTGTATTGTGTCTGAGAGAGTGCGATGCGACCTCTGTCTGCATCTCCCGAAGTGTTTGCAGCGCACCAGCCTGCCGAGCCTGTTCGGTCTCTAGTTCTGCACCTGCCACCTGGTGGGCGGCGTAATCGGCTTCGATCTCGACCTTTCGCTGGTTCACCCAGAGGCGGGCTTGATTCTTGAAAAATTCCTCCGGTTCCAATACATCACTATCAGATCCGACCAGGCGGCCGTCAGTCCACCCGAGGGACCAGATGGCATCATCGAATAACGTGGGGACGTGTTCGGGCTTTGGACGGCTGCCATCGCTATAGCCGGCTGCTCCCGGCTGCTCCGAACGCAATGACGCCAGCAAGGACGCAGAGACGATGTGCGTCTCCGAAGCCCCCGGCTGTTGGTGGAGCGGTTCTTTGATTGTAAGGTCTTCAGCCATAGTTACCTCCCACTCCCCAGAGTCCACGATCAGTTTCCTGCCGCGTGAGCCGTGGCCTGAGGCGGCGGTTCAGGTGTATATGCTGTTTGAGAAATATAGTACCCCTCGCGCAGTTGCCGGCAGACGTCCTGATAACGCTGTTCGATGGCAATAGTCATCATTGCTCCCTGCCTCTGAAGCCGCGAGATGCGATTCTCATAGTTGTTTGAGCTCTTCTCGCGCGAGTATATTTCCTTGATGAGTTGGTCGCGTTCGCCCCGCAGTTGATCGAGCTTGGCATCCAGCTGGTCGCACGCTGCCTCACACTTCGCAAATGCAGTGTAGGAGTCAAACACAGGGGCGAGTTCATCGGCTGAGAAGACACCCGAGAGAACAATTCGCTTGAGCACGAGATCGGAATTGAAGTCTCCGCGCCATTTGTGATCGATCGTCGTCCCGAGCGCATCTGAATCAATCGTCGTCCCAAGACTTGACAACGGCTGAATCGGTTCAGGGTCCTTGATCTTGTCTGCGAGCCTGACTTGCAACCGAAAGAGCTTCTGCTCCAGCCACTGAGCGCGGAGGTATACGCCTCGAAAGATGTTCCCGATTGACAAAATCGAGCAGCTTAACAACAATCCGGTGGTCGCGATGAACCAGACGATGTGCGCGGGAAACTGCGGGACGCGAGGCGTCATATTTCCAGACGATGCCGAAACGATTGGCTGCGTCGTTTGCACCACCGGTCCGAACGCAAACACGCAGCTTGAAACGACGACGAAGACGATGACGATCACCACTGCCGCCCGCGGCGACAGGACGGAAATGGGTTCGTCCTTCAGTAGCCGCGTACGAATGCCTGGGAACAGCGAGAATATGAATAGAACTTGAACGATCGCGGCAACAGCCAGAGCAAAGACGACGCCAACGCTCGTGCGCGTTAAGGAAAATGCGATCGTATTCCCAGGTCCGTAGAAATTGGGTCCGATAGCCAAGAAGAAAAGGACACCGAGAGCAAAAATGGCGAGGCCCGGCAGCACTTTGAGAACTGAGCGCTCTCCATCTACGATGACTCTGATAATGCCGACTGTGAACGGCGTAGAATCCGCGGTTTGCGCCTGAGAGGCCCGAGCTGGCGTCGGGTCTTCATCATCGTCAGTGTCGGTGATCTTGATGTGTTCTTTGACTTGCCCAATACCGTACAGCAGAGCCAGGATGATGAGGACAAACCCCAGAATGATGCCCAATCCGGTGCCCAAGCCGGGCAGTAAATCCCGGTTAGTCACCATGTCCCACGCTGTACCGCTCGCTGACGGTCGAATGAAGCCCAAGCGATACTGAATGGAGCCGAGAAGACGCTCGAGAATGTGCTGGCCGATATCGGATTCCTGAAGCAAAGCGCCGACTGCGCCACCAGCTCCGAGGAGTATCGAGAAGCCAGACCAGACAAGAAAACGGGCCCCGACGTAGGAAACGCCGCTGCGCTCTAATCCAGCGGTGAGCCGCCGTGCCTCCTCGTGTTCCTCGCGGTACCGGAGGAGCCGAGTCCAGAGGTAGGCGATGCGCGCCTCGTTTTGCGATGCCGGAAGCGACTTCAGCTTTTCGTCAAGCGTGTACAGTGGTCGCACGGGGCCGCCGGGCGTTGGTGTTGCACCAGCAGCCTGTGGAGCCGCGCGGTCCTTTCGCGCCAGTTGCGCAATCGTCGCGAGCCGCTCGCGCAAAGCCGCCGCGCAGGCGTTTGAAGAACTGGTCCGTGCCGCAGAAAGAGCTTCCTTTGTTGTGCCGATCTCTTGCTCAACCTTCGTGAGACGAGGTTGCAGCACATCGAGCTTCTTACGGTTCTCGTCAATTCGCGGTCTAAGGGTTCCGATGCGTGCGTTTTGCGCAGATGCTATCTGCTCTTTCGCCGCGTCATATATAGCCTTGGGGGGGCGCTCAACATCGGCCGGGGATAGGCCCGCGTGGTAAGCCAAGGCCCCTGTTTCGCGATGGTTGACCTGCTGAGCATTCAGGTTATCGAGCTGCGCCTGAAGATCATCGAGATCGTGATCAACCTCTTCGTCGGGGAAGAGCGGCCGAAGGACCTCGGGCGTCTTTACAGACTCCCCCTGATCTGAGGCATCGTTCGCACGCAACGAAGTAGATTCAGCGGGTGGCGGTGGTGTTGGATCGGGCATCACAGATCACCACTCTCTCTCTTGCGGACGACGACGCCGCCGGACGATAACTGCTGGGGCTTGGTTTGGATTCAAAGAGGGCGGCACGGCGATCACATCTCTCCCTAAGCGGCGTTGCTGGCTTTCGGCTCGTGCCTAGCAGAAAGTGCCAGTTATTTCGTTAACGGATTATAGTATGCCCTCGTCGATCTGACAAGCCCTTTCCGGGCTGGAGATCTCATCGCACCCAATCCGACACAGTCCGGTACTACTGGTCTCCTTGTCGAGTACTTTAGTGGGCAAAATGGCGCACCCGAACGTTCGCCAGAGGTTGGCAGGATCAGGAATCACTCTAGATATAGTCAGGAGTCGACTGACATTGACTTCAGCAGATCCGCGAGCGAACGCAGGGTGAAGTCGGGTAGGGTCCAAGAGTTGGCAAAGGTCATCTCAGTCTCCTCGAGCTGTAGAGCCTGTTCGCTCCTGTTGGCCACCGAGCCTCCTAATCAGCGCGACGAGTTTTCAGTATCAAACAGGGAGCGAAGTGAGCGGTCAGGCAACGCCCAAACAGAATCGAAGACGACTTCGGGACGAACTAGGTGGGAGGCGACTGCCGCACCAGAGGGAACTGCCATAAACAGCTCCGATATGCAGAACCAGAAGAGGCCGGTGCGTTTGGCGGTTCCTCCAACGAGTGGGTGTCCTACGAGAGACATGAGCGCTCGTGCACGCCGCTCGTCTGTTGTTTCAACGAGAACTGCGCGGATGGGGTGCACACCGAACGCCTCCTTATGCTTCTGTTGCTTTTTGATGAGGTGATAATAGGCGCGCAACTTTCGGAGCATTGCGCTCATGGTCATTGTGCCCCGGTCAGCCTCGTAGAGGAAGTGAGCAGGCTCCCGGCGATCGGCAAAGTCCAATGAAAAAAGCGCGTCAGGTTCGACAGGAAGGCGTTCACTTTCAGCTGTCTCTTCCCAGAAGTACTCCGACCCTTCGCGGGAAGACTTCACTTTCGGCACATCAACCTTGCGTCCGGCGAGTTGCGCTCCTTGCTGCCAGTGTCCAAGGTTGCAGCCACCGCCCAATCGGGTGCACGCCATTTCCAGCATGAAGTGGAAGCGCGAAATGATGAGACTATGCTGCAAAAAACCGAGTTGCATGTGCTGGCCCCGCGCTGCCGACCCGGCGTAGTCCTTTTCGCGATTTCCTCTCACCTCCTGCACCGTGTACGGCGAGAGCTCGACTCCGCGCCACTCGGCAAGAATGTCGAGTGTGGCTGCGCTGTCTACGTAATAGAAAAACTCGCTGTGCGTCCGAAATCCGGGGAACGCAAACCGGTTAATGAACCCGGCTTCCCACAGCCGCCGCAGACGGCGGTGCGTCACATCCTCATTGCCGCCGACGAGGCGGACCAACTGCGCAGCTGAAAGAAAGCGGTACCTAAGAGTCGCCTGCAAGAGGTCGAGGTCACGAGCCGTGATATGGCCCCGGCGGGGAAGCTCGGGTCTTGTGAATTTTGAAAAGATACCTCCCATACTCCTCCTCGGAAAGGCGCTCAGCGTGTCACTCCAGCGTCACTCCGTTTGAAAATAAGAAAAGGGGAAGTGCTTGAAACTCCAGAGACTTGCTGAGCCAAGACCGACGCCGGGTGGACGCCTAAGTCTTGTATTTACAATTTACGGGCATTTTCCCAAGCTGGACGTCGCCGGTTCGACCCCGGTCTCCCGCTCCATCGAATCAACAGCTTACGAAAACCACTAGAACCGCTACTCCAAAATACTCCGTTAAGCCCCGAAGAACCTACTGTAGAACCGCCCCGAGCCGATTGACCGCTTCGGCCTGACGGTCGAACGCCACACGGGTGTAGACGTTCTGGTTTACGTCGAGAGTGTGTCCGAGTTGGTCCGCAACGACCTTCCCGTCCACGCCCAGATCATTCATGAGCGAAGAGCAACTCCGGCGCAGGACCTGGAACGTCAGCCACTCCAGCCCGGAGTCATCAAGCGAATTCATCGATGACGATGTCGGGTCCTCACCGCTCTTCGAATTCCGTCCACTCGTGACCGGATTGACTAGGTAGTGGTTTGGCCACTACGATGTGACGCTCACCCGCGGAGCTCGGGGCGGGCGCGGGGGATGGCCGAATCGCAACTTCAGCGGTCGGAATACCGCCGTTCGCGTGTCGAGCAGCTCCAGACGGGCGTACATCGTACCCCAGCTTCGGTGCCTCATCTGGCGCATCCCAGCATCGTTCCATACAGCTCGGCGGTCGCTCTGGCCTTTCTGTGACCCGCCTTGTCCTCCCCGCCCGACTCCTCCAGCCTGCCAGGCGCACTTCGATGTCTCGATTTCGATTGCCTTCGCGGCGGGGTCCAGGACGCTAGGAGGACGAGACCTATTGCCTGGGCATCTCCCCGTCCGACCAGTCGGACCGGACGCCCATTCCGGTCTTGCCCTATCGGATAAATCCAGTTACCGTCGAGGCTCGTTGGATATGGCGAGTCCGCTGCACATCGCTCTCATCGGGCACCGGTTCATGGGTAGGGCCCACAACCATGCGCTGCAGCAGTCGGCTCTATTGTCCGAGACTGGACTCTGCCCCGTGAAGAGGACGCTCTGCGGCGTGGAGGACGATCTCGCCGAGACCGCCGGGCAGTGGGGTTGGGAGCGGTGGACCCACGACTGGCACGCCGCGGTCGCCGATCCCGAGGTCGACCTGGTCGACATCGCCACGCCCGGTAACACCCACGCCGAGATCGCCGTCGCCGCGGCGCGCGCCGGCAAGCACGTCCTCTGCGAGAAGCCCATGGCGCTGAATGCCGGGGATGCCGCCGCCATGCTCGAGGCCGCATCGGACGCCGGCGTGACCCACTGCGTCAATTTCAATTACCGCCGCCTGCCGGCGGTGGCGCTCGCGCAACAGCTCATCCGCGCGGGAGAAATCGGAACCATTTACTACTTCCGCGCGACCTACTGGCAGGACTGGCCGCTTGCCCCCGACTCTCCATGGGTCTGGCGCATGGACCGCGGCGTCGCCGGGGCCGGGTCGATGGCGGATAAGGGCTCGCACCTGGTCGACCTGGCCCGCTTCCTGGCCGGCGAATTCGCCGAGGTCGCCGCAACTTCCGAGATCTTCGTGCGCGAGCGGCCGTCCGCCGCAGGACCGCGGCCGGTTACGACCGACGACGCCGCCGCGTTTCTCGCGCGCTTCCGCAACGGCGCGATCGGGCTCTTCGGGACATCGCGGATGAGCGCCGGCCACAAGAACAGCCTCGGATTCGAGATCAACGGCAGCAAGGGAAGCATCGTCTTCGACCTCGAGCGCCTGAACGAGTTGCAACTCTACTCGGCGTCCGACCCCTCCGTCGCGCAGGGGTTCCGCACGATCCTTGCGACCCAGCCCGAGCACCCGTACATGAAGAGCTGGTGGCCTCCCGGGCACGCGATCGGGTGGGAGCACACTTTCGTGCACCAATACTACGACATCTTCACCGCGATCGCCGGGGGCGGCTCGATGTCGCCGAGCTTCGCCGACGGCCTGCGGGCGCAGCAGGTCCTGGACGCAGTCGAAAGTGCCGCGCGCGAGAAGCGCTGGGTGGAGGTTCCCACATGACTACCCTCGAACCGGCGATTACCCTGCCGCGCTGCGCGCCGTCGGGCCGCACGATGAAGGCGCTTATGAAGACCCGCGCCGGCGTGGGCAACGTCGAACTGGTCGACGTCCCCGAGCCCGCCTGTCCGTCCGATGGCGTGAAAGTCGACGTCCGGTTCACCGGCATCTGCGGCACGGACCTCCACGTCTATCACGATCGCTTCCGTAGCTATCCGCCCGTCATTCTGGGCCACGAGTTCTCGGGCGTGGTGGTCGAGACAGGCGCGGCAATCCGGACCGTCGAGCCGGGTGCACGCGTCGCGGTGCTCGGCTCGACAGCCGTGAGTTGCGGCCGTTGCGAGCACTGCCGGCAGGGTTATTACATGTTCTGCACCGTCCGTCGCGGGATGGGACACGGAGTGAGCGGCAGCTTCACGCGATACGTGGTGGTGCGTGAGGACCAGGTCTATCCGCTCCCCGGCGACGTGTCATTCGAAGAAGGCGCGGTCTGTGAACCATTCGCCAGCGCCGTCCAGGCGGTCGACGAGCTCGCCGCGCCGCAGGCCGGCGATGTAGCGCTCGTCTCCGGACCCGGCCCGATCGGGCTGCTCTGCGCGATGCTGCTGGCGGCGCGCGGATGCCGGGTGCTGGTCGCCGGAACCGGCGAGGATCGCGCGCGTCTCGACGTCGCGGGACGGATCGGCGTCGACCGCGCCATCGACGTTTCGCGCGAGGATCTGGCGGCCGTAGTCGACGAGGCGACCGGGGGACGCGGCGCCGATATCGTCGTCGAGGCGGCGGGAGCGGCAGCGTCGGCGGCGGCCTGTTTGCACGCGGCGCGCAGCCGCGGCGTATACATCCAGGTCGGTATCCACGGCCGCGACATCACGCTGCCGATCGATCTCGTCCTCTACAAGCAGCTCCGCTGGTACGGCTCGCTCGGCCACTCGCTGCAGACGTGGGACCGCGTAATGCGCATCGTGGGTCAGCATCGCGTCGACCTCCGCGCCGTGGTCACCCATACGATGCCCCTGAGCCGCTGGCGCGAGGCGTTCGACCTCTGCGAGAGCAAGCAGGCCGTCAAAGTCCTGCTCCATTCCGACGAAGCATGAGCCCCGCGCTCCAGTTCGACGCTGCCCGCCTCGCCGCCACGGCGCGCGCGCTGCGCGTCCGCATCATCCGGATGATCGCCAATGCGGGCTCGGGACATCCCGGCGGCTCGCTTTCCGCCATCGACGTCATCACCTACCTCTACTTCCACCGCATGCGCACACGGCCCGCTGAGCCCGGCTGGAAGGATCGCGACCGCTTCGTCCTCTCCAAAGGACACTGCGCTCCCGCGCTGTACGCGGCGCTCGCGTGCGCCGGCTACTTCCCCGACGCCACCCTCGATACGCTACGCGAGATCGGCAGCCCGCTGCAAGGCCATCCCGACATGCGCAAGACTCCGGGCGTCGATATGACAACGGGATCGTTGGGCCAGGGCTTCGCGTGCGCGGCCGGCATCGCGCTCGGCGGCAAACTGCAGGGCCGCGATTTCCGCACCTACGCGATGCTCGGGGACGGCGAGTGCCAGGAGGGTGTCGTCTGGGAAGCTGCGATGGCGGCCGCCCATTACCGTCTCGACAACCTGATCGCGATCGTCGATAACAACGGCTGCCAGACCGACGGCTATACCCGCGACATCCTCGCCATCGAGCCGATCTGCGAGAAGTGGCGCGCCTTCGGGTGGCAGGTCTCGCGGATCAACGGCCACGACTTCGGCGCGATCCACAAGGCGGTCGAGCGCGCGCAAGTCCGCGACGGCCGGCCGCACGCGATCATTGCCGACACCGTCAAAGGCAAAGGGCTTCGCGCGATGGAGAACAACCCCAAGTGGCACGGTCTGCCGCCGACCGCGGAAGAGGCCGAGCTTTTCGCCGCCGAGTTGGCGGGGGAGCTTCGATGATCGTCGCTCAGCCCAACCGCGAGATGTACGGCCGCACGCTGGTCGAACTGGGCGAGCAGGACGCACGCATCGTCGTGCTCGAAGCCGACATCGCCAAGTCGACGAACACCTTCCAATTCCAGCGGCGCTTTCCCGAGCGCTTCTTCGAGATCGGGGTCGCCGAGATGAACATGGTGTGCATGGCGGCCGGCCTTGCCGCCACCGGCTTCGTCCCCTTCGCCAGCACCTTTTGCGTGTTCGCCAGCATGCGCGCCTGCGAAGGTATCCGGACCTCGATCGCGTATCCGAAGCTGAACGTCAAGATCGTCGCCACCAACGCGGGGGTCGAGATCGCGGGCGATGGGGCGACGCACCAGGGGATCGAGGACCTCGCGATCATGCGCGCGATTCCCAATCTGACTGTGCTCTCTCCCTCCGACCCGGTGACGACGCGCCGCGCAGTCCTCGCGATGGCGCGGACGGAAGGCCCGTTCTACATGCGGCTCGGGCGGCAAGCGGCGAAGGTCCTGCACGCCGAGGAGACTCCGTTCGAGGTCGGCCGCATGATCCGGCTGCGCGAGGGCCGCGATGTCACCCTCATCGCGACCGGCAACATGGTCGAGCAGGCGCTCACCGCGGCGGAAATTCTCAGCTCCCTGAAGGTCGAGGCGCGGGTGTTGGACTGCCATACGATCAAGCCGATCGACGTCGCGGCGATCGTCGCCGCTGCGCGCGAAACCGGCGCCATCGTGACAGCCGAGGACCACAACATTGTGGGCGGGCTCGGCGGCGCGGTCTGCGAGGTGGTGGCGGAGCACGCGCCCACGATTGTCCGCCGCGTCGGCGTCGCCGATGTTTTTCCCGGCTCTGGCCGCGACTATCGCCGTCTGTTGGAGCACTACGATCTCGACGCCGCCAACATCGTCCTCAGCGCGCGCGAGGCGCTCCACTCGTGCCACGCTGTTGTGTCATAACCATGAAACCTCTCCTGTTACTGCTTCTGTCCGCCGCCGCTCCGATCGCCGCTGCGCCTCGGCCCGGCGACATCTATCGCGAGTTCACGTACTCGAACCGCTTCGGAGAGGTCCATCCGGGCAGCAAGCGAGAGGGCATCGACCACATGCGCGCCGCCGCCGGAGCTTCGCGCGGCATCGAGATTCCGTCGCTCAACAACGTGGTCCGCGCCGAGGTCGCGGTGGAGTATTGGGGCGGCCACATCGGCACCAGCGAGCAGAAGTTCCGCGTCAACGGCGGCGGCTGGCACGACATCGCGCAGCCGCAGGGCACGAAGGACAAGCCGCAGTGCTACTACCGGACGATGCTCGGCAGTGCGACGACGGAGATTCCAGTCTCGGACCTCAAAGCGGGGCTTAACGACTTCCGGTTCACCGCCGGGCCGCAGCTCTGCAACAGCTTCGATTGGGGCTTCTATTGGGTGTACTCGTTCACCGTGCGCCTCTACTACAAGGACACAATCGACCATCCGACGGGTGAGTTGCTTCTGCCTGCCGCCGGCGCCGTGCTCGGCGAAAACCCGCGACTCGCCGCCGGCGTTCATCCGGTCGACGCGACCATTTCCTCAGTCGATTTCCTCGCCAACTACCGCGACTTCAACTGGGAGGGCGACGGCGTCTTTCACCAGTGGCACTCCATCACCGAGCGCGGCGTTCTCAACCGGCACATCGGCACGGCGACCCGCGCTCCGTACGCGGTCCAATGGGATACCACCTGGATTCCCGACCAGGACGAGCCGGTCGAGATCGCCGCCCGGATCGTCGATTCGGCGGGCCGCATGTACATGACGCCGTCGGTCAAGGCCGTATTCCGGAGATCCGGCCGCTCGGTCAAAATGTACACCGCGTCCGACGTGCCGACCGCCTTTGGCGTGCGGCTCGGGAGGCGCAAGGAGTGCGTGTTCCAGGTGGATGGCGACCTATCGAAGATTCGCGCGGCGCGGTTGGTGCTGTCGACGTGGTCCGCCGCGCATGACGGCGAGATCGGCCTGAACAATGCGAAGCTCGTGGACCGCATCGGCTTCGTCCACAACTACAGCTTCGACGCGATCCCGGTTCCGCCGCGCCTGGTGAAGGCGGGCGAAAACCGCTTCTACATCACGTCGAAGACCGAGGAGCACGCTCCGGAGGTCAACTGGCCGGGGCCGGTTCTGCTGATCGAGTACGCCGCGGAAGCCGGCTCGGCGCGCGCGTCGGCAGGCGCCGTGTCGGTCGAGGACGTCGCGGACTTCGAAGGGCAGGCGGCGCTCCGGATCCGGACCCCCGCCGCGACGTACGTGTACCACAAGGAGGGCGGCGCCTTCGCCAGCATCGTCGACCCCGCCGGCGCCGAATGGGTCGGCTATCATCCGGGCGGACGCGCGGCCGGCGAGTTTCGCGGCATCCCAAATCTCGGCGACGATTTCGGCCATCCCGGCGCGCACGGCGCTGTCACGCGAGTCGTGTCCGCATCGCGCGACCGGGTCGAGATCGCGTCGGAGAGCAAGGACGGCGCGGTGGCCGTGCGCTGGGAGATCACGCCGTCGGGCGCCACGATGACGATGCTGAAGTCGGCAAAGCCGTACTGGTTTCTGTATGAAGGCACGCCGGCGGGGCGTCTCGACGCGGCCAACGGCTACTACGTGACTTCGGATGGCGTGAGGCGATCGTTGGCTACGAAGTGGAGCGACAGCGCCGCGGCCTGGGTCTACGTCGCCGATCCGAAATCGCGCTATGCGTTGTATCTACGTTTCGAGGCCGCCGAGCCGTGGCAATATTGGCCGATGGACGGCGCGATGACCGTCTTCGGCTTCGGCCGCGAACTCACCTGTTGCGGGAAATATCTGACCGCCGTGCCGTCGCGCTTCACGATCGGGATCGTCGGCAACGAAGGCTTCGACGCGATCGCCAGGTCGATCGAGTCGGCCAGCCGGTAGAGCCTAGTCCCGCTGCCCCGCCTTCGTCGTGCCCTCCCGCTTCGGCACGTAACTCAGCCCCGCCAGCACGACCCCGTTCGAGATTGCCGTTCCATCGACGCGCTTGAAGCCGGACGTTCCCTTCAGTCGGACCTCGCGAATCACTTTGCCGAGCCGCGGGTTCGTCCATTCCCACGCGTAGAACGTCACCCCGGCGCCGAGAGACACGGCGGCGGCTTGGTACGGGTATGCCACAGAGTTCGCCCCGCGATTCCACTCCAGGATGTTCACCTCGCTCCGAATCGGAACCGAAAGCGTATACCCATCCTCGTACACGACCTCGTACCAGCCGAGGAGGTCGGCGGTGTCGTCGAAATTGTGCGGGATGCTGTACGCCATCCGGGAAGCGCCGCGCGCGGTCGAGGCGTGCAGGAAGATCAGGCTGCTCACGTCCTGGTTGACGGCGATGGCCGCTGCGGCGTCCGGCGCGCCTTCCTTTCGGGTCGCGGCATAGAGCAGCGGCCCGATGGTGAACGTGTAGGCGCCGCTCTTTACCTCGCCGGGCGGGACGTTCGGCAGCCGCGCTCCGGTGGGCGCCGCCGTCGCCGGCAGCGTCGCCGGGACACTCTTGCCTTCGAGCGCGCTCCACCGGACCGTTCCGCGGAAGCTGTCTTCGATCCTCGGCGCCTCGCGCTCGATGACGCTGAGCAGCGCCGCCGGCGCCAGGCTCTCGCGCGACCACAACATCGAGGCACACCCGAGATACTGGTCGAGCAGATCCTTGCCGAAATTGAGCGGCGTCGTCGCGGCCCAGGAAGACGGCGCGCCGCCGGTCACGCCCTTGCGCTGCGACCGCGCCGCATAGTTCGGAATGCCGGGCGTCATGTTGCCGTAGACCTGCTGGAAGCCCCAATCGGAGAGCATCCGGTCGTTGGCTTCGCCCTGGCCCGGCTGCGCGTCGTTCCAGAACCAGTTGAAGATCAGGATGTCCTTCGGAATTCGCGCCAGCACCTGTTCGGGACTGAGAGCGCCGGGAACCTGGTACTTCAGCGTGCCCGCGCTGCGGTCTTTGAGGCGCACGCCGCGCAGCGGCTCGATCAGATGATCGCCCCAGATGGCGGTCCGCACGCCGCGCGCCTTCAGATGCGCATAGATCTTGTTCAGGTCGTCGGCGAAGAGCTGGCGCGGGTCCTTGTCTTTGCAGCGTTGGCACACTCCCCACGGAATCCGCCATTCGTCGTGACCCACGTGGACCATCGCCGGCTTCAGGACGTCGATGTATTCGTCCATGACGTCCATGGCGAGCGCCGCGCCGCCGGCGAGCGACGGGCAATATGTGTCCGGCCAGTCCGCGTCGGGGATCTCCGCGAGCTCGCGGTGGCGCGCCAGAAGGTAGTAGCTGTGAGTCAGCGACGGGATCTCGGGGATCACCTCGATGTGATAGCGGCGTGCCCATGCCGCCAGGTCGGCGACTTCGGCCTTCTCCAGAATGCCGCCATCGGCGGTGTCCCAGTGGACCGAGTCCTGCTGCTCACCGCGCGGACCGTTGGGCCGTTCGCGTCGCGTCGCCGCCAGATTCCTGCCGAGTTCGAGCCAGCCCGCGTTCACCTCGGGATGACGGTCGAGCCGCATGCCGGCGTTCATCTCGAGGATCAGGCGATTGAACTTGTACTGCGCCATGAAGTCGCGTACGAAGCGTTTGAAGAAGCCGATATTCTCCCGGCCCGGCAGGTACATCTTGATGCCGCGAAACGGCGATGCCGGCCAGTCGCGCACCCGCTGCGCGTCGATGTGAGTTCCAAGGATCTGACGAAGCGACTGCAGCCCGTAGAACGCGCCCGCGTCGTCGCTGCCGGTAATGAGGATGCGCTCCGTCGTCACTTCTAGGACGTACCCTTCCGCCGGCACGCCGGTCGGGCGGCCGGCGCGCATCAGGATGTGCCGCTGTCCTGGGCGCAGCGACGGCTGCGGAACGGTTTGCAGCGCGAGGCCGAAGCGGTCGGTCAGTTCCGCGCTGAGAAACGCGGCCAGTTCGCGGTCGGCGGCGGACGCCTGTGGCGGCAGCGCGATCGCGACCGAGCTGTCGAGTGTAAACCCCCCGGCGCCTGGCTCGACGGCTTGCGGTTTCGGGAAAATCGCGGGACCCGCCGCCGCGACCCCGGCCACCAGCAGCAGCGCAATCGCGCCCTTCACGTTACACCGCCTCCGGCACGACGTACGGCGCGCGGTAACTCCGCGTGAACAGGGCATTCGCCTCGGCGTCTCCCGGGCACGTCATGGTCTTCGAGTCGAAGCGCAGGCTGCGGCCGAGACGGTACGAAATGTTCGCGAGGTGGATCAGGGTGCAGGTGATCGCGCCCTCCTCGATCTCGGCGTTCAGGTCCTCCGGGCGGCGGCTGCGCACGGCGGTCACAAAGTTTTCGAAGTGGTTCTCCTGCGATGTAGCCGCCGGGCCGGGCTGGTGCTCCTTGCCGAGAAACGTCTTGTAGCCTAGCTTCTCCCGCACCATAAAACCGTTGCGCCCGAAGAAGACGTTGCCGACCGCCGACACGCCGGCTTGGCCGCCCATGCCGGCCTCGACGTTCGTGATCCAGTGCCGCACTTCAAAGGTGAGGAACTTCTTCGCTCCCCCCTCGTCGAACTCGAACTGGGCGGAGAGCGTGTTGGGCGTCTCCTGGTCGTCGTCGAAGAGGAAGTGTCCACCCATGGCGCTGACGCGCGTCGGATACTTCACGCCGAGACCCCAACGCGCCACGTCCATCTCGTGAACGCCCTGATTACCGATATCGCCGTTGCCATAGTCCCACTGCCAATGCCAGTTGTAATGGAAACGATTTTTCGTGAACGGCTTGAGGGGCGCCGGGCCGATCCACTGGTCGTAGTGGACACCCGCTGGGATCGCCTCGGGCTGCGCGCGCCCGATCGTGTCGCGGAAGTTGAAGCAGAGCCCGCGCGCCATGTACACGTCGCCGATGGCGCCCTTGCGGAGCTGTTCGATTCCCTCCCGCACCGCCGCCGCGGATCGCGTCTGCGTCCCGTGCTGCACCATGCGGCGGTATTTGCGGGCCGCCGCGACGATCTGGCGCGCCTCGAAAATGTTGTGCGAGCATGGCTTTTCGACGAGCACGTCCTTGCCCGCCTGGCACGCCCACACGGTTTGGAGCGTGTGCTGGTGATTCTGTGTCCCGATCACGACCGCGTCGATGGATTTGTCTTCGAGCACGCGCCGGTACTCGATCTCGCCTTTGGGGCGCCGGCCTGTCAGCTTCTCAATATCGTCGAGGCGCGTCGCAAGGATCGCTTCGTCGACGTCGCAGGCCACGGCGATTTCGACCCCGGGCATCGGGCCGAAGCCTTTGATGTGGTCGCGCCCGCGGCCGCGCAGCCCGACCAAGGCGATGCGAAGGCGGTCGTTGGCGCCGCAGAGCGCTGTGGCGGCCCCGGCGGCAGCGGTCGCGAGAAAAATTCGGCGGTTCATGGCAACACCTGATATATCACGTGGCCTTCTCGTGCGCGGGCGTTACGGCTTCGTGACCCGCTCCGCCAGTTCCTTCCCACGCGTGAGGATTTCCGCCGCGCCGCCCGTCACCACAAACAGGTAGCCCGTGAACGCCGCCTGCGGACGCCGCGGCTGATAGTGCGGAAACATCTCGAACCCGCGTGAGAAGAGCAGCTTTACGACGTCGACGTGCTCGACCGGCATCACCCGCCCGTATCCCAACCCCGTCGCGCGCTCATAGGCGCCGAGAATGAACTGTCCGCGATACTCCAGCCCGCCCGGTGGCGACCATTCGCGCCGGTAGTAGCTTTCCGGGTACGCCGGGTAGGACTCCTGCCAGCCGCGCGACTTCGCCCAATCCGCCGCGCCGAAAGCCTCGTACACCAGCTCCGGACCGGCGGTGTCGAACACGTTCACGTCATGATGGAAGTACGTGATCTCGATCCACGGCGCGTCGGGGTAGATCGACACGTCCTGGACCGCGGAACCCTCGCCGTAATCGAGATGGACGGTTTTGCGGTCCACTGCGTCGTGCGCAACCGAGACGCTGCTGAGCCGGTTCGCCTTTCCCTTCGACGAGTTGGCCGAGCGCGAGTCGATACGGCCGGCCAAGTTCCGGCCGCCGGGCAGAATGGTCAGTTCGACGATCGCCTCTTTCGGGCCGTCGTCCTTCGCTTCGTATCGACCGTAGCGGACGCGTATCCGGGAATTCTCCAGGGTCGCGCCGCGATCGCCCTCGTTGACCACAGAGACGCGGCCCCAGTCCGCCGCCGCCAAAGGCCACACGACCGCGAGAAGCAACAGGACGCGCATTACGCCATTTTCCGCAGCACGCTCTCACACGCCTCCAGGGTGCGGTCGATCTGCTCTTCGGTGTGGCTCAAGCTGATGCAGGCGCGCTTGATGTTCATCGGCAGCTTGAAGAAGCCGCGGTCCGTCAATTCGCGGCGATAGGCTACGAATTTCGCCGCGTCGTTGCGCAGCAAGTCACGATAATCGCGGATCGGCCCGTCCATGAAATACGTCAGGAAGACGGAACCGAAGCCCGCGACCGTCGCCCGGATGCCGCGTCGTGCGACGATGTCGCGCAAACCGGCGCGCATCCGCTCGCCGAGTCCGAAGAGCCGCGGGTACGAGTCGGGACGCTCCAACACTTCGAGGGTCGCCAGCGCAGCCGCCGTCGAAATCGGATGCGCATTATAGGTCCCGGCGAAGAAGACGGTTCCGCCGGGGTTGGTGTTATACAGATCCATCAGCTCGGCGCGCCCGCAGACCGCCGCGATGGGGTAGCCGTTCGCCATCGACTTGCCCATCGTGGTCAGATCCGGCGTAACGCCGGCGATCGCCTGGTAACCGCCAAGCGCATGCCGGAAGCCGGTGATCACCTCGTCGAAAATCAGTAGGGCGCCTCGCCGCTGCGTCGCCTCGCGCAGACCGGCCAGAAAGCCATTCTCCGGCATCACACAGCCGATGTTGTGCGGGATGCACTCTAGGATGATGGCCGCCACTTCGTGCGCGCGGAGTGCCGTCTCGACCGCTTCCAGGTCGTTAAAGGGGCAGACGATCGTGTGCTCCATCGTCTCCGGCAAGCTGCCCGCCGAGATTGGATCGGGCGCTCCCACCTTGTCCGCCGCAGAAATGACGTTCATCAGAACCGCGTCGTGCCACCCGTGGTAGCAGCCCTGGAATTTGATGATCTTCTTCCGGCCGGTCGCCGCGCGCGCGAGCCGGATCGCCGAGTACGTGGCCTCCGAGCCGCTATTGGTGAACAGGATTTTTTCGGCGGAAGGCACGTGCCGGCAGATCTTCTGCGCTAATTCCACCTCCAGTTCGGTCGTGCCGGCCCCGAACAAGTCGAGGCGGTCGAGTGTTTCCTTGACGCGCGCGGTCACTTCCGGGAAGTTGTGCCCTAGCACCGTAGGACCGAACGCGGCGTGGTAATCGATGTAATCCTTACCGTCGGCGTCGGTAATGACGGCGCCTTCGCCTCGTGTGAAGGCCAGCTTCGGCTCGAATCGCCGTAGCGACGTGTTCACGCCTCCGGGTATCACCCGGCATGCTTCTTCGAAGATCCGCTCACTGGCGGTGGCGACTGCGGTGGTGGTGGGCATCAGGAGTTCCGGCCGAAAAGCAGATTGTATGCCGCGGCTCTCGCGAATCATCCGACGGAATGATAGAATGAGGGCCGGTTATCCAAATAGTCGGATGGAAACAGCTGCACCTTCTCTGAAAACGCGTTCGGTCCCCGCCTTGGACCGTGCGCTGAATGCCCTTGAGCTGCTGGCCTCGTCCAAACACGGCCTGACGCTCCCTGAAGTGAGCGCCGCTCTCAAAGTCCCCAAGAGCTCCGCCCACTCGCTGCTGCTGACACTGGAGCGCCGCGGATACCTCCATCGCAACCTGAAGACGAATCGCTATCTGTTCGGCCTGCAGTTGTTCAGCCTGGCCAATATGGCGCTGGCGGGAATCGAGCTTCGCGAGAAGACGGCGCCGTTTCTCCGCGTCCTGATGAGCCGCAGCCGGCTGACCGCGCACCTCGCCATTCTCGAGCACAACGAGGCCGTGCTCATCGATAAGGCCGAGCCGCCGGGCGTTTACAAGCTGGCCACGTGGCTCGGAAAGCGCATGGAACTGCACTGTACGGGGGTCGGCAAGGCCATGCTGGCTTATTTCGACGACGCGGAACTCGACAACCTGATCCGCCTCCGAGGTTTGCCCCGGCACAACGACAATACGATCTCAACCCCCAAGCGCCTCCGTGACGAATTGGCGAAGATCCGCCGTATAGGGCACTCCATCGACGACGAAGAGGATGAGATCGGCTACCGCTGCCTCGGCGCTCCGATCTTCGACCGCAACGGCAAAGTCCTGGCCGGCGTCAGCATCTCGGGCGACGTCGAGCACGTCACGAGCGAGCGCGTCCCCGTCTTCGCCGATCACGTGAAGCAGTGCGCGGCTTCCGTTTCGGCGCTCCTCGGCTTCGAAGGAACGGCCGTATAGCGCGTCCGAGCAATTGGACGCGAGAGTTCGGACCCTCTGCGAAACGACGCGCGCCGAATTACGATGAGAACTTATGATCGCGGGCAAGATCACCACGGCGACGGCGCTCGAAACCGAACTGGCAAGACCTCGCCAGGCGGACATCGACTGCCTGCGCCGCCTCGAGGGCGACATCCTGATCCTGGGCGCGGCGGGCAAGATGGGTCCGTCGCTGGCCCGGCTCTGCCGCAACGCTGCCGATGCCGCGGGCACTCCGCGGCGCGTGATTGCAGTCTCCCGTAGCATCGAGCCGGAACCGGGTATCGAGGCGATCCGCTGCGACCTGCTCGATCGCGGAGCGGTGGCGCACCTGCCCGACTGTCCGAACATCCTATACCTCGCCGGGCGTAAATTCGGGTCGTCCGGCAGCCCCGAGCTGACGTGGGCGATGAACACGGTCGTGCCGTCGATCGTCGCGGAGCGCTTTGCCGGCGCCCGTATGACGGTTTTCTCGACGGGCAATGTGTACGCTTTCCGGAGACCGTCCGACGGCGGGTCGGTCGAGACTGACACCCCCGCGCCAGTCGGCGAGTACGCACAATCGTGCCTCGGGCGCGAACGCGTTTTCGAACACTACTCCCGGCAGAACGGCCTACGCTGCCTTTTCTATCGCCTCAACTACGCCGTCGATTTGCGCTACGGCGTGTTGGTCGACATCGCGCGCAAGGTGTACGCGGGCGAGTCCGTCGACGTCACAGTTCCGGCATTCAACGTGATCTGGCAGGGAGACGCCAACTCGTATGCGCTGCGGTCGCTCGAACTCTGCGCCACGCCGCCCGCCGTCCTGAATGTGACCGGGCCCGAGGTGTTGCGCGTGCGCGACACCGCCGAGTGGTTCGGACGCCGCTTCGGACGGGAAGTCCGGTATCGCGGTGTCGAGGGCGAGACCGCCCTGCTCAGCAACCCGGCAAGATGTATCGAGCTGTTGGGACCGCCCGGTGTCGGTGCGCCGCGGCTGATGGAGATGGCGGCGGACTGGATCGAAGCGGGAGGCGCATCGCTCGACAAGCCGACCCACTTCGAAGTCCCGGACGGGAGATTCTGATGGATGCGCTGGTCCGCCAGACGCTTCGGCAAGGCGTCGTCATCCCCGCGCATCCTCTCGCGCTGAACTCATCGCGGAAACTCGACGAGCGCCGCCAGGTTGCACTCACCCGCTATTACTGCGATGCGGGCGCCGGCGGCGTCGCGGTTGGGGTACACACGACGCAGTTCGCGATCCGCGACCCCAAGATCGGCCTCTTCGAGCCGGTCCTCCGTCTCGCCGCCGATGCCGCCCGCGCATACGAAAGCCGCTCCGGACGCCGCCTCGTCAAAGTTGCGGGCGTCTGCGGGAACACCGTGCAGGCAACCCGGGAAGCCCACACCGCCCGAGAGATCGGATACGACGTCGGGCTGCTCAGCCTGGCCGCGCTGCCCGCCGCCACCGACGCCGAGTTGCTCGACCATTGCCGTGCTGTCGCCGACGAAATTCCGATCTGCGGCTTCTACCTCCAGCCCTCCGTCGGCGGACGTCTGCTGTCCTATGAATTCTGGCGTGGCTTCTGCGAGATCCGCAACGTCGTCGCAGTCAAGGTCGCGCCGTTCCACCGCTATCAGACTCTCGACGTCGTGCGGGGCCTGTTGGCCAGCGGCCGCGCGGGCGAGATTACGCTCTACACCGGCAACGACGACAACATCATCCCGGATCTGCTCGCCGATTTCCGGGTCGACCACGGGACAGCGCAGTTCCGCGGCGGACTACTCGGCCAGTGGGCGGTGTGGACCAGCCGCGCGGTCGATCTATTGCAGCGCATCCATGCGTGTCGCGCGGCGGGTGGCGCCGGGGCGTCCGACATCCTGGCCGAATCCGCCGCGCTGACCGACGCGAACGCCGCGCTCTTCGACGTCCGCAATCGCTTCGCCGGTTGCATCGCCGGCATTCACGAGATCCTCCGCCGGCAGGGCCTGCTCGAAGGCCGCTGGTGTCTCGACCCGGACGAGGACCTCTCGCCCGGCCAGGTGGAGGAGATCGACCGCGTCACCGCCGCCTATCCCGGGCTGCAGGACGACGAGTTCGTCCGCGAAAACCTCGATCGGTGGCTGAAGGGATGACGGCTGCGGTCCTCTTCCTATTCGCCGCGTCCCCGTGGTTCGGTCGATGGGATCTCGCGGTCGGCGAGAACGGCGGCTGGATGGAAGTCGCGACGACCGGTGTTCGCATCGTGCCCCGAGTCGGCGGCGTCAAGGCCATCGACGCGTACAGCCTGAACCGTGACCACCTGTCGTTCAGCAATACCGAGTGGGTCGGGAAGTGGGAGCAGGTGAAATACGATCTGTTCCTGCGCGACGGCCGCGTCGAGGGCACGGCAACCCGGGAGTCCGGGACGGCCGTTCCGGTTGCGGGGATTCCCGCGCCGCCTCTGCGCCGCGAAATCCGCAAGTGGGGTGCGCCCATCGACCTCACCACCGACCTCGCTACGTGGAAGGTGATGAGTCCAACCAAACCCGGCAACTGGACCCTCGACGGCGGTGTCCTCGCCAACGCGAAGAGTGGACCCAATCTCCGCACCGTCGCCGACTTCCAGGACTTCCGCCTCGACCTCGAATTCAACTGCCCGGCCGGATCGAACAGTGGCATCTTCCTACGCGGCCGCTACGAATTGCAGATCGAGGAAGAGGCCGACAACCACGACCCGCTCGGCAAGACCGGCTCGATCTACCAGTTCCTCGCCGCGGCGTCGCCTCTTCCGAGCCGCCCCGGCCAATGGCGGAAGCTCTCGGTCACACTGGCCGGCCGAAGCGTAACGGTGACACTCGATGGCGTCAGGATCATCGACGGCCTCGAGATCCCAGGGCCGACCAGCGGCGGATTCAATTCTCGCGAGGAGCAGCCGGGGCCGATTATCTTACAGGGCGACCATGGTCCTGTGCTGTTCCGAAAGATCATCCTGACGCCTGGTCTCCCATGAAGAAACACGAAGGTATGCAGCCGGTCGGACTGATTGGCCTCGGCCTGATGGGGCGCGGCATCGCCGCCTGTCTGCTGGCGAACGGTTTCGAAGTCGTCGCGTACAACCGGACGGCGCGACGCGCGTCGGCGGCCCTACGCCACATCGGCGAGACTCTCGACGAACTCGCCGCGCGCAAGGTCGTCCCCCGCTCCGCCGTCCGCAACTGGCGCGCTCGTTTCCGGCTGGTCCGCTCCCTCGCCGAACTGGCGCCCTGCCGCTTCGTCATCGAGTCCGTCAAGGAAGATCTCGACCTCAAGCGCCGCATCTTCGACGAGGTCGAAGCCGCCGTCGACCCCGCCGCGGTCATCGCGTCCAACACCTCCGGCATCCCGATCTCGACCCTGCAGGAAGGCCGACGCCGCCCCGAGCGCTTCATCGGCATGCACTGGGGCGAACCGGCGCAGGTCATGCGCTACCTCGAGGTCATACCGGGTGACGCCACATCGTCCCGAGCCGTCGACCTCACGCTCCGGCTCGGCGAACTCTGCGGCAAGGAGCCCACTCTACTGAATCGCGACATCCGCGGTTTCATCTCCAACCGCATGATGTACGCCATGATCCGCGAGGCGTTCCACATCGTGGAGTCCGGCATCGCCGATGTCGAAACGGTCGACCGCTCGTTCCGCAACGATATCGGTTACTGGGCGACCATCGCCGGCCCCTTCCGCTGGATGGACCTCACCGGCATTCCGGCCTACGCCACTGTCATGGAGTCTCTGCTGCCGCAGCTCAGCAACGCCCGCGAGGTCCCGCGACTGATGCGCGAGACGGTCGCGCGGGGCGCCGAGGGCACCGGCAACGCCGACGGCTTCTACCCGTACACGAAGGCGAGCGCGAGGCGCTGGGAGAAGGCCTGGGTCGATTTCACCTACGAGATCCGCCGTCTTTCCGACCGCTATTCCGGCGAGAAATAACATGCGCTCCTGGCTCCTCCTTTTCACGTGCAATTTGATGTGGGCGCTCCAGTTCACCTGCATCAAGCTGGTGCAGGACCAGGTTGGCCCCATGTTCACGGTCTGGGGCCCGATGACGCTCGCGATGTTCATGCTGCTCCCGTTGATCCGGCGGGAGCGCGCGTCCAAGCCCACCGCCGCCCGCTCCACGATGGCGCGCACGTACTTCCTGCTGGCGGCGCTCGGCGTCGTGCCGGCGCAGGTACTGATGACGTGGGGCACGCGACTATCGCTCGCCAGCAATGCCGCCGTCATCAACCTCACGCTCCCGGTCGCCACCGCGATTTTCGCCGTCATTTTCCTGCGCGAGCGGATGACGCCGGTGCGCGCTCTCAGTTTCGGAGTCGCCGTCGCCGGGGTCCTCCTCTGCTCCGCCGGCGACCTCCGCGCGCTCAGCTTCGATAGTAAATACCTCGTCGGCAACGGCCTGATCTTCCTGGCGACGCTCGGCAGCGCTTTCTACAACTCGTACGGCAAGAAGGCGCTCGAATGGCATTCCCCGATGCGGATGCTCTTCTGGACCTATGTCGCAGTATGCGTGATGATGGCGCCCTTCGTCCTGGTGAATGAAGGGCAGGTCTTCACCCGTATTCCCTCCTTCACCGCGCAGACATGGCTCGGACTCGCGATCCTCACGCTCTTCCATAACTTCGCTTCCATGGTCTTGTTCCTCAGCGCGCTCCAGAATCTCGACGCGATCCAGGCGGCGCTCTCGAATTACCTGATCACGTTCTTCGGGGTTCCGATCGCGGCGATCTGGCTGGGCGAAAAGGTGACGACGTCGGCAATCGCGGGCGGCGTGCTGGTGCTCGGCGGAACGCTGCTGATCACAGTGTGGGAAGAACTCAGGCGGCCGGCAGCAGATCTTGTCCCGCCCGCAGAACGCGCCTGATCCCGAGCGGCGCTTGCTCCGGATGATCGTAAGTCGCCGGGCTGCCAACCCGCTCGGGGTCGAATACCACCAGGTCGGCGGCGAGGCCCGGCTCGATGCGGCCGCGATCGCGGAGGCCGAAACGGTCGGCGGGACGGCCGGTGATCTTATGAACCGCCTCGGCGAGCGTCATCCAGCGCTTCTCCCGCACGACCGCGCCGAGTAACTGCGGGAACGTCCCATGCAGCCGTGGATGTGGACGCCCGTTGACGTAAAAGCCGTCGCTGATCACATTGGCGAGCGGATGCGTGAGCGTCTCGCGGAGGTTGGCCTCGCTCTGGTTGAACTCGAGCATGTTGACCGCGCCGCGCTCTTCGACCAGCAGGTCGAAAACAGCATCGATCGGCGCGACTCCACGCTCGTCCGCAATCGCCTGAAGATCGCGTCCGACGGCGCTGCGGTTCCGCTCGGTCGCGACGGCCGAGATGAAGAGGTCGGTCCAGCGATGCGCCATCCCGGCGACCGTCTCGCGCGCCAGCGCGGGCCGCTCCGCGGGGTCACCCAGCCGCGCCAGCAATCCCGGAATGCCGCCTTCGAGTGCCCGTTGCGGCAGCAATTGCGTGAGGACCGTGCTGCCCGCTACGTAGGGATAGCAATCGAACGCCACGTCGATGCCCTGCTCGCGAGCGCGCTCGATACGGTCGAGCGCCGGGCCCTGCCGCCCCCAATTCGCCTCGCCGACCGCCTGGAAATGGGAGATCTGCAGCCGGCAGCCCGTCTGGCGCGCCAACTCGATCTGCTCGTCGACCGCTTCCTCGAGGCGGAAGCCATAGTCACGCATGTGAGTCGTGTAGATGCGGCCGCGGCGCGCGACGACACGGCAGAGGCTCTCCAACTCCTCGGTGGCCGCCGATTCCCCCGGCGCATACATGAGGCCGGTGGAGAATCCACAGGCGCCCTCCGACAAAGCGTCGTCAAGCAATCCGCACATGACGTCGAGATCGTAGCCGGGAACCGCAATCCGCAGGGTCCCATGACCGACCAGCGATGCGACGCCGCTGCGGGAACGGGCCCCTGCCTCCGCCAGATAATCGCGCGCGGAAGCCCAGCCCCAAGCGTCGCCGCCATGCAGAATGCCGTTGGCGAACTCGTGCAGGGCCCGCCGGTCAGGCGGGGCTGGATACGCCGAAAACCCACAGTTCCCGACGACCTCCGTGGTGACTCCCTGCAGAGACTTCTCCGGGCGATTCTCCAGCACCTGCAAGTCCGAGTGGCTGTGACCGTCGATGAAACCAGGGGCGACCGCGAGGCCGGCGCAATCCATCGCCGGAGCGTCGGCGCTCTCGATGCGGCCGACGGCCGCGATCCTGCCATCGGCCAGGAGCACGTCGGCCGTCACCGGCTCGGCGCCCGAGCCGTCGAACACCAGACCGCCGCGGAGTAAGAGGCCGCTCATGGCTTGGCCGGCCGGTTCAACCAGATGTCCACCCGCGGGGTGTCACACGTATACGGCTTGTTCAGGATGTCGAGGCGGCCGTCGCCGTTCAGATCGGCCAGCTTGCCCTCGTGCCAGCCGTCGCCGGTGACGAGGACGGTCCGCCGGAAACCGCCGCGACCGTCGCCGTAGAGGATCCATGCAGTCGCCGCCGGATTGTCTGCCGCGTTCGGCCCGGCGGTCCATTTCGCCATTTCCGCGGCGAAGATGTCGAGATTGCCGTCGCCATCGATATCGCCGAGGTCGAGCGTGTGGCCGTGGACCATCTCGCGATCGAGCAGGTCGCGCCCGACCCACGAAGACTCCACACTCGGATCGCCCTTCGCCTCATAGAAGCGCAACGGACCACTGCCGTCGCCGGGCGCGATCACCACTTGCGCGTACTTCCCCTTGACGAAGCGGCCCGCCCGAATCCGGCCGCCGATCGGCGCGATCCGGGTCGGATGGAATTTGCCGCCGGAATAGCGGAACCAGTAATTCCCGGCGAGCAGATCGACGCGTCCATCGCCGTCGACGTCGACCGCATCGAGCCCTTCGGCATATTCGGCGGCCTTCTCGACAGCCTCACCAGCCTTGCCGGAGAACACCACCTCGAGCTGCCATGCCTCCGCGGCGCGCGGATCCTTGGGGATCTCGGCCAGATAGAGAGTCTTCGCGCCTTGATTCCAGAAGATGAGTTGCGGGCGGCCAGTCCCCTTCACGTCGGCGAAGATCTGGTCGTGATGCTGCCTGGCGCCGCCGGTCTTGATGGTGTGCCGCTTCCAGGAGACGTTGGGGGCGAAATGCGGGGCCGGGTTCTCCCACCACCAGAGGGTGTCGCTCTTGTAGTCGCCACCGAAAACGATGTCCAGATCGCCGTCGCCGTCGATGTCGTAAGCCGCGCCGCCCGCCTCCACCGGGAGGAACTCGTTCTCGATCGCATACCGACTCCAGGCGGCGCCTTGCCGGCGATACCAGACGAGCGCGGGCGCAACCTGCCGGAAGCTCAGAATGAAATCCGTGCCGCCTTTCGGGTCGACCTTCGCGATCAGGGCGCCCGTTTGCTGATGCGACTCGCCGGGCACGGGCAGCGCGCCCGTTTTGCTGGAGAGCCTCTCCCAATGGATCGCCGGCGTCTGCGCGACGACCAGCGCCGCCGCGCCGAGCACGGCCAGCGCCCACCTCACGACCGCACCCGCGCGATCGCGTCGATCTCGACCAGAATGCCGGAGAGCCCGGATTGAACCGTAGTCCGCGCGGGCATCACACCCGGAAAGAAGCCGGCGTACACGCAGTCGAAGCCGTCGAAGTCGCCGATATCGGCGAGGTGGCACGAGCACTTCACGACATCGTCGAACGTCGCTCCGGCCGCGGTGAGGATCTTGCCGATGTGCTCCATGGTGACGCGCGTCTGGGTCTCGATGTCGCTGCCGATCACTTCGCCGGTCTGCATATCGAGCGGTCCCTGCCCGCTGATGAAGAGCCAGCCGTCGAGCAGCACGCCGGCGGAGTACGACCCGGTGTGCGCCTGCTTCTCGGGATGGCGGATCTCCTGTTTCGTGTTCACGGAATCACCTTCAAAGGGAAGCTCTGGACGTGGACGCGACCGCGAATCTCGACTCGCACATTGACCTGGTATTCGCCGATGTCAGTTGGGCCCGGGGTCCCGGTCAGGGCGCCGGTTTTCGGGTCGAGATGCAGCCATTTGGCCTCGAAGTTGCCGCAGCGGGGCATCTCGTCGTCGAACGAGAAGACGGGCTCGTCGGCGGTCCAGAAGGCGGCCTGGCCTTGCCCGTCGGGAAACGAGTGGTGGAAGGTCAGGTCGCCGATCGATCGGATGGTCTTCGCCTCGTAGCGGTACGTCTGACCGACCCTGACCGCGCGCTCCGGCGTCGTGTAGATCCACGGACGCGGCGCTTCGGCGTAATCCGACGACCCGCTGCGATTCCCAGCGGCGTCCACCGCGACTACACGATAGAAGGCGCGCGTGGGCCGGACGCGGAATACGGACTCCGCGGTCTCCGCCAGGAAGTTCGCATCGAACGTTGCCGTTGACTTGCCGGTGTTCACGGGATACGGCCTGTCGCTCACGGAGAAGCCCTTTTCGTCGCTCGCGTAGATGCGGTAGCGCGCCGCCCGGCCGCCGTCCCAGACAAGCGTCAACTGGTCGGGATTGCGCTCCTCGAAGCGGAGATGGAGCGGTGTCGTGGGACCCTGCGGGATGTACGGAAATGTAGGGCTCCATGGTCCCCAGATGCCCGCGCGCGATTTCGCGCGAACCCGCCAGTAATAGGTTTGGCCGGGATTGAAGAGACCCGGCGTGAGCGGCTTCCAGGCCCGCTCCGATTGGACCGCGGTGTAGGCAGGCGAGAGCGGCCAGCGGATGGAGGCCTCATCGCTCAGCTCGAAGTGATAAGCGGCGGCGTCAGGAACGGCCGACCACTCGAAGTCGCGCATGCGGGCGGGCGCGGCGGGCGGTTGCGACGTCCCACGCTCCACCCAGTCGAACGACAGCTTCACCGACCGCGCGGATGACTCGTCGTGGTATTCGACGCGATTCTCGCCGAGCTCGAGCGCAGGCATCGCGAGGGGAGCCATCTGCAGGTCGGCTTCAATCCTGACGGCGCCGGCGCCGGAATCGCGCCGCACGGAGAATTCGTACCGCGCCTCACCGGGCTGCGGAACGAGGAATCCGAGATCGCCATCCGCCGGGACGCGTTTCCACTCGCGGCCGTCGATCGACGCTGAGAACTGCCCTCCACCCTCGACCCGCCCACCGACGATTACGTAGGGCGTCCGAATCTTCCACGGACCGTCCGTGCGCGGGGCATAGCTCCACTTGCCATTCCGGAGCGTCGCCCAGGCATTGGCTCCCCAGCGATGTAGATCCGCGGAGTCGAGCAGAAACAGCACCGGATTGGGGGCGAAATGAAACTTCTTCCCCTGTTCGTAACGGAATTCGAGCGCTTCACCGGGACGCAGCGTGAAATCCATCCGGTGCGATTCGTGCGACGGAAAGTCTCCGGTGTGGGTGGCGTCGAAGTCGTAGAGCGCGGCCAGATGCTCGCTCGGGTAGGCGCGTCTCGCGAGGTCGTGGTCGCGCGCCACCGCGTTCTCCGGAAGAATCGTCCGGTTGTCGCGATCGAGAAACAGCACCGATTCGTCGGCGTCCATCATGTGCCAGCCGCCGTCGTACCAGGCCTCGGAGACGCAGTGGGCGATCGGGTAGCCGCGGCGGGCGCGCAGACCGGCAGCGCGCCACAACTCCATCAGGACGGGCGCGTTATCGCCGCAGAGCGCGAAGCCGTAGACGTTCAGCATTTTGACCGGGTCGCGGACGTCGAGATCGCCAGTCGTGGCGTGGAAGCGGTTTGTGCGGAAAAACTCCCAGATGGCGCGGGCCTTCTCGCGCTCGCTCATCGGCCCGGGATCGCCATACGTGCGTAGCGCCTCGGACACGATGTCCGCCACCGTCCGCCAGTTGCGCTTGCCGTTCACGACAAGCCGCGGATTGACCACGTCCGTATCGCCGGTGTTTTCGAGTTTCACCGAACGCATCGGCTCGTAGCCGGGCTTCCATGCCGGATAGACGATCGGGTCGCGGGTGTTGGAGGCGTCCTCCGTGCCACCCATCTGGATTGTGTAGGATTGCCGCGGGGCGACGATTGTCCGGACGTCCTGGCGCGGCTGCGCTTCGAGGCACAAAACGGCGGCAAAGACGACGGCAAATCGGACCAGCTTCATGCGGCTTGCACCTGTTGTAGCATCCGGCGCAGGACCGCGCCGAATGACCGGGCCACGGCTATCCGCCTAATCGGACAGGCCCGGCCCGATGCGTGCGGCCTTATGTTAAGGTGGGCCGCAGGAGTTTCGGCTCATGAATCGACGGCACTTTCTGATGTCCACCGCGGCTGCCGGCGCGGTCCTCCGCACCAGCGCTCTCGCCAGCCCTAATGACACGGTCCGGGTTGCCTGCGTGGGACTGCACGGCCAGGGTAAGACCCACATGGCGAAGTACAACGCCATGAAGAACGTTGAGATCGCGGCCTTCTGCGACATCGACGAATCGGTGCTGCGCGACCGCCTCGCCGACATGGACAAGGCCGGCAAGAAGAAGCCCGCGGTCTACAGCGATCTCCGCAAGCTCCTGGAAGACAAGTCGATCGACGCCATCTCCATCGCCACGCCGAATCACAACCACACTCTGCAAGCGATCTGGGGCTGCCAGGCCGGTAAGGACGTTTACGTCGAGAAGCCGTGCTCCCACGACATGTTCGAGGCGCGCCAGATTGTCGCGGCCGCCCGGAAGTACAACCGAATGGTCCAGCATGGGACGAACAGCCGGTCCAGCATCGCCCGGCAGGCAATCGGGCAACTGCGCGAGGGGCTGATCGGCGACGTCTACATGGCGCGCGGGCTCTGCTTCAAGCGCCGTAACACGATCGGCCATGCCGCTCCCGAGCCAGTCCCCGCAGGTGTCGACTACAACCTGTGGCTCGGACCCGCGCCGCAGCATGAGTACACCAAGAATCGCTTCCACTACAACTGGCATTGGTTCTGGGACTACGGCAACGGCGATCTCGGCAACCAGGGGATCCATCAGATCGATGTCGCGCGCTGGGGCCTGGGCGTAAAGTACCCGACCAAGGTCAGCGCGATCGGCGGCCACTTCATGTTCGACGATGACCAGGAAACGCCGAACACGCTCAGCGTTCAGTTCGAGTTCGACGCCGCCGGCAAGAAGAAGCTCATGACGTTCGAGGTCCGGCACTGGTACAGCAACCATGAGTCGGAAATCGGCGGGGACGGCAACAACACCGTCGGCGCGACGTTCTACGGCTCCAAGGGGCGCCTGTCCGTCTGGGACGAGGATCACGGTCGCTATCAGACGTTTCTGGGGCCGGACGGCACGCCTGGGCCGCACGGCGAGGACATCGGCAACAACTGGGCCAACTTCATCGAGGCGGTGCGCTCGCGCAAGCAGTCGGACCTGAACGCGCCGATCGAGGAGGGGGCGATCTCGACCACTTTGGTGCACTTGGCGAACATCTCGTACCGGGTCGGGCGGACGCTTAACTTCGACGCCGAGAGCTATAGCGTGAAGGGCGACGCGGAGGCGAATCGGCTCTTCCGCCGCGAGTACCGCAAGCCGTTCGTCGTGCCGGAGAAGGTCTGAGGGATGACGCGGCGGGAGCTCCTGGCCGCGGCCGTCGCGACGTCGGCGGCCAGTGCCGGCGAGACGATTGTGACCCTCGGTCCCGGGGACTCGATCGAGGCCGCGCTGGCGAACGGCGCGAAGACGGTCGTGCTGTCCCCGGGTATCTATCGGGGCCTGCGCATTCGCACACCCGGCGTCACGATCCGCTCGGCCGTCAAGTGGAAGGCTGTCGTGCTCGGGTCCGAGGATCATGGCGTCTTCATCGAAGCGCCCGGCGTGACGGTCGACGGGTTGGAAGTGGCCGGCTCGCGGGTCGACGGCATCAAGGCCTCCGCCGATAACGTCGCCATCCGCAATTGCTGGGTCCATAACAACTGCGCGCAGGGCATCGCGATCCATGGGCGAAAGCGCTGGACGATCGAGCGCAACCTCATCGAGTTCAACGGCCAGCATCCGCAATTGCAGCACGGCATCTACGCCGACGGTGAGGACGGCGTCGTCTCAGCCAACGTCGTGCGGCACAACAGTGGCTACGGAGTCCAGCTCTATCCGGCGATCCGCGGCGTCAGGGTCGTGAACAACCTGATTCACGGCCATGGCAAGAAGGGCGCGATCGTGCTGGCTGCGCCAGCCGGCCGCAGCCTCATCGCCAACAACACGATTGCGGACAATGCGTATGGCGTCCGTTTGATGGGCGGCGCGGGACAGGTGATCGCCAACAATATCATCGTGGGCCCGGACCCCGTCTCGAAGGACCCGGACGCCGGCGAGCCCGTCTTACACTCGAACCTCTTTGACGACCCCAAGTTCGTCGACCGCGCGCGCGAGATCTACTTCCTCGCGCCGGGTAGTCCGGCGATCGGCAAGGCGTCGGCGGAGTTTGCGCCTGAAACCGATTTCTGGGGACGCGGCCGCCCCGCCGATCTCGGCGGGGTTCCGTTCCACGCCAGTCTCGGCGAGCCGGCATCGCGGGCGGCATGGCACAACGGCTGGCCGTACCGCTTCTCCGCCATCGATCCGAAGATGGAGATGCCCGACCTCTGGCGCGACCCTCGCTAATAGCCGGCCAGGTCGACGGCGGTGTTGGCTCCAAAAGGGAAGCCCCCGGTCCACGCCGATTGGCGTGTCCGGGGGCTTATGGAGCGAGGAGCCCTTACCAGATCAATCGCATCGAAAGCTGCGTCGTTCTGGCGGCGTTGGCCGAGGTGCGGGTCATGATCAGACCTTCGGACGACGCACCCGTCGGATTGTTCGGGTGGTTCAGGACGTTGAAGAAGTCCGCCGTAAACCGGAGCCGCACACGCTCCTGGAACGACACCGTCTTCGATAGAGCCGCATCCAGGCCCCACGACCGCGGCGCCGCAACACTCTGCGTCCACCAGCTATGCAGGCCCGGATCGAAGGTCGGCGTGACCTGCGTGCCGTTCTTCAGCGTGATGAACTGCGTGTCGGTTCCGTAGTACTTGTACAGCGGGTTGGTCTTGTCGGGGTTCACCGGCCACGGGATCAGCGGGGCGGCGGACGGCTTATACGTGTCCGGCACGCCCATGATGCCGTTGGGATTGCCGTTGGCATCGTGACTGTTGATCTGGTTTGGATTGATGTAGCCGTTCCACCAGAGGTAGCCCGGGATGCACTTGCCGCTGCGGCAGTCCTGGATCGGGTACTTCTCGCCGTAGATTTCGACCGGCGTTCCGTTCGGCCAGATCGCCGAATTGCTGCTGTTGCTGGACGGAAGGAAGAACCGGTTCGACCGGATCGACCCCATACCAGCCAATTCCCAGCCGCCGAGAATCTTATCGATCGCCCCGTGGAAGTTGCGGCCGAGCGCCTTGCCGTGGCCGACCGGTAGCTCGAGCCGCCAGTTCCAGTTCAGCCGATGCTGCGGCACACCCTCGTCGCGCCAGTAGTTAGTCTCCTGATTGCGCGCGTGCTGGTCCGTCGGAGCCCAGCCGGGCAGGATCGCGGCCGGATTGATGTCGAAAATGTTGTAGCCGTCGCCGCCTGCCTTGAAGGCATTCGTCAGGACGTAGAACACCTGGAACGCGTACCCGTTCTTGTACTGCCGCTGGACTTCCAGGTTGATGCCATTGGAGTTCGCCCAGCCGTATTTCCCATACTCCTGAACCGCAGTGTACGCGTTCTGGTCGTAGGGACGATTCTGGAGAGCGTTGGCGCCCGAAGGCACCGCCGTCCCCGTGTTCATGTACCAGGTGTACGACGAGGGCGCACGGTTCCAGTCGTAGAACATGTCGAGGTAGTCGGTGTGATGGCCGAAATACGTAGCCTTCACTGAGATGTCCCGGACCACTTCCTTCTCGAGGCTCATGTTCCAGCCGGTCTGCCGCGTATCCGGCAGGTTCGGATCGAAGAAGTTGGCCGTCGAGCCGCGGCTCATGCCGTTCGCCGACACATTCGGGTCGATCACCTTGCTGCTGTTGACGCCGGCGACGACCTGCGGGACGTTGCGGAGCGACCAGGCGCTGTAACCGTCCGGCGAGAGCGTGCTGTCGTCGGGGTTGTAGTAGAGGAACGCGGTGAACGGCGTCGCGCCGCGCGCGTATTCCGTCCAGGGGCGCATCGGGATCGCGTAGTAGGTCATGCTGAGTCCGCCGCGGAGAACGAGCGGCCTCTGCCCGTCGGTGACACGATAGGCCCAGCCGACGCGCGGGGCAAAGTCCTTCCAGTTGCTGGCCGCCAGATCCTGTGGCATGCCGGCCTGCGCATACTGTTCGAACGTGACGCCGAGGTTTTGGAAGCCCTGGATCACCGCGGGGAACGTCGAGCCCGCTTTGTAGAGATAGTCGAACGGCTGCGACATCACGATCGCGTGCGTCTTGGTGTCGAAGCTCGATAGGCTGTAGCGCTTCTCGTGATACGCGGGGTAGGCTTCCCAGCGCAGTCCGAGGAACAACACCAGGCGCGGGGTGACGCGGTACTTGTCCTGGAAGTAGGCGGCGTATTCGCGCGACCGGCCGTGGAACGTGTCATGGTTGAGGCGGACCAGGTAGCTGCCCAGCCCCGCTGCGAGGCTCGCAAAGGTGTACCCGGTGAACGGCACGGCGCGTGGGCTCGCCAGCGTGCCGGCGGAGTCCCACTGCGCGGTATAGTTGGACGCCGGTATGAACTGGCCGGCCATGCTCGACTGGTCGCCCATCGTGTTGAGGTAGTCCCAACGGGTGTGCCCGCCGAACTCCATCTGGTGCCGCCCGACCATCTTCACGATGTTGTCGTCGACGTTGTAATAGGTCATCGCAGCTTTATTCGGGTTCACCGGCTGATACTTCAGGTTGCCGAGGCCAGGAGCATTGATGACCGGAAACACGTTCGAGCCGTAAGGATTGGGCAGGCCCATCAGGTCGGAGTAATTCTTGGAGTCCTTGCCGGCCTGCGTATCGAACTCCCGTGATACGCTGAGCAGCACTTCGTTCGTCAGCGACGGATTGATCATGCGGACCCAGGAGAGCGCCACCGTGCGGTTCGGCGCGGTCGTCGTGATGTTGTTCGCGCCCTTGTCGAGCAGGGGAACGCTGTACTGGTCGACGTAATTCGTCGACATGCCCTGGTTGTAGCGGGCGTAGAAGTTGTCGCGCTCGGAGAAGCGGTGGTCGAACCGGAATGTCGTCGTCCACTCGTCGACCCGGTTTTGCACCGTGCCCCAATAGTTGACGTCCCAAAGCGGATTCACGGGCAGCGTGGCCTTCGGGGTGATCGACATCAGGTACTTGAAAACGGGGCTTAGCCGGTTGGGGTTCATGACATTCGCCTGGCCGTTGTACGTCATCGGCTGGCGCTGGTATGTCTTGGAATCGGTGGTCCACGGGTCGTACAGGGTATACGCCTGGCCATTGGTATTGACCAGTTCGCGGAAGTCGCCGTTGCGCATCGCGTCCGTCGGGACGTTGTACCCGGCGGTGCTCGGCGCGAGTTGCTTCTTGCCTTCGTACGAGAAGAAGAAGAAGGTGCGGTTGCGGCCGTCGTACTTGGGCAGGATCACCGGGCCGCCGAACGTGCCGCCCCACTCGTTGCGGTTCAGGTACGGCGCCTTGGCGTAGGTGTCCTCGCGACGCCGGGCCTTACCGATCGCGTTGTTCCGATTGGTCTCGAACAGCGTGCCGTGGATGGCATTCGAGCCGCTTTTGGTCGTGATCAGAACGGTGGTCGGCCGCGAGTACTTCGCCGACGAGGTGTTCGTTTCCACCTTGAATTCCTGGATCGTGTCCAGACCGGGGGGCCGGATTTCCGTGCCGCCGCGATAGCGATCGTTCAACGAGGCGCCGTCGAGGCTGACCTCGGACGAGCCGAGGCGTTCGGCGTAAGCGCGGAGGCCTTCCATACCGGGGACCGTCGACATGAGCGCGGTGAAGTCACGCCCGTTGATCGGCAGCGATTCGATGCGTCCGTGCTCCAGGACCGTCCCGAGGGTCGGACTGTCCGTGGTCACCAACGGGGTGACATCGTGGACCTCGACCGCGGTGGCCGTCTTGCCGGGTTCGAGGACCGTGTCTACGACGAGGCTCTGACCGACCTGCACCGTCAATAGGCCCTGAAAGTTCTGCATGCCCGGAAAAGCTACTTCGAGCCTGTACGGCCCAGGGACGACGCCCGGGAACGCAAAGGCGCCGGCGTCGCTGCTCGACGTGCGCGCACTGACGTTAGTGTCTGTTTTGGTAAGGATTACCGGCGCGTTCGGGATGACAGCCCCGGACTGATCGCGGACGGTCCCGCTGACGGTCGCGTTGCTGGCCTGCGGGAACGCGGGCGCGGTCGTCATGGCGCCGAGCGCCGCGAGAAGAAACGCCCTGCATAGGGTGGCGGATTTCATGCCTACACTAACCTCCTGGTCTGCACGATGGACGAGCCGACTATGAACCGGATTATAGGGGCATTGCGCGGGCGGGAGCCAGAGTTTCGGGACCTCTTGTCCCGTATTTCGGACGGCTCCCCGCAACGTGTTCGAAAAAGATCGCGGCTGCGGGAGGCGCGACCCCCGCCCGCGGGGGAGCATCGCCCCCTCTCGGGTGGCGTCCATTCCAAACTGTGGACGCGATCCGCGCCGTTCATGCCGGCCAGCGCCCGCTTCCACAAGAGGTCGCATCGTGTCTGGCGGAGAGGATCCCCTGCCCTGAGCTCAGTCCACGCGAGGTGGAGATTCTCAAGCTGATCGCCAACGAGAGTCCAACAAGGACATTGCAGTTCGCCTGGGGATCAGCGAGGGGACCGTCCGCGTCCACGCGAGCAATGTCTTCGCCAAGCTGGGATGCAGCGATCGCGCGCAGGCGGTGGCGGTCGCATTTCATCGCGGGATCGTCAGTATCGAGTGAAGATCCTCGGGCGGCCCGCGGTGACGGAGTTCTATTTTGCCACTGCTTTTGACGGGCGCATCTCATCTGGTACTTTGTTACCCTGCGGCCCGGTCACAGTCAGTTTCATCGCATCGCCCGACACAGCGCCCTCGAAAACGAGTTCGCCGTACCTGATATTGATCTCGAACGCGATCTTATTTCCGTCGATCCTGGCATTTTCGATCGGAGCGTCGGCGAATCGATCTGACTTGACGGTTCCGGCCAGCGCGGGGCCAGGATTAAGCTCGAATCGTCACCTCCACCGATCCACCCTGAGTCTCCATCGAACCTTTCCATGTTCCAGCGCCGTGGCGCTCGTCCCGTCTCCTGTGCCGTCGCGCTGCGCGTACTTGCGCATCGTGATCGTATACTCGCCGGCTGCTGGAAAGCTGACGCTACGTGTGGCTTTGACGATCGGCTGCGGTTCGGCCTGTATACTAAACCACAACCGGTCAGCCGCGATTGACGCACGGCTGAAGGAGGATTGCGAATGAGAAACTGCTTCTTCGTGTTGGTCGCCGTTGTAACGCTTATCCTGTCCTCGGCCAATGCCACAGACCTGAACGGCAAGTGGCGAGGAGACCTGAAGACTCCAACGGGCGAGAATCTGGAGATCAATTTCAATTTTCACGTCGATGGCGAGAAACTGACTGGCGCCGTGTCGAACACCTATGGGGAAGAGCAGATCACAGAAGGCACAGTGAAAGGGGACGCGATTTCATTCGTCATTCTCGCCGGCGGTGGTCAGTTCAAGATCACGTACAAGGGCACGGTGGCCGGCGAGGATCTGAAGTTTCACGTCGTCATCGGCGATATGGGGGAAGGGGACCTGATCGCCAAACGCGTGAAGTGAGGATTGCCTGAATGAACGAGCATCCGCACGATAACCTTCTTGCGCGAAACGAATCCCGGCGAGCATTCCCACTACAATCCTGCGGCGAGCTCTCCTCCGTGACGAGTGGTGTACGAGTACTGGGTTTTCTCGTCCAATGCGGCATTCTAGACCATTGAAGGCTCGGTAAGTTACAGATTTTGTGTCGCTTAAGGTTATCGTGGTTCGAATCTATGCCGGGGAGCCAAATCTCAAAATCCTGGCCCTGAACCGCTTTTCTCGCGGTCTTTCGTTCGACTTACCGAGTTCGATAATGCCATTTGTCTGATGGCGATTTTCAAGGAGCTCTCGAACTCTCCGGCTTTCCACGTGGCGTTTTGCATCAACGTGGCGGCGATGGCGCGCTGACGTTGAGGCTCGGCGTCATCCGAAGCAGCCGCGCTGCCGGATCTCCGACCACAAGCAGCAGCTCGACTCCGTCGGCAGACCGCCGCATGCTATATGGCGCCCTGGTCCCGTCCGCGCGAACCAGCCGCACGCGCCGCATCCATTCGATCGGGTTCACAGGGCGCGCGAAACGCAGCCGGATGCCGCCCTCCGCTGCATCGACCTCCGGGGCGTCTTCCCCGCCCCCTTCCGCCGGCGCGATCGCGATCTCTTGAGTTGCACTGATCACCAGCCGGTACTCGCCGCGGACTTCCAGCGGCGCCGCAGGGACGAGCCGAATCTGATCGGGCGCAACAGGGTCGCACCGGGTCGCGATCAGCGTCTGCCCACGGCGCAGGTACGCGGCGCATGCGTTCTCCGGGCGCGCGCCATCCCAACGAACATCGATGCCCTCCGTCGAGGCGTAATACGCCACTGCTTGGGTTGCCGGACCCGCCACCGTGTAACGGGAATGGAACGCGTCGCCCCGCCGTCCGAGCACATCGTAGGCGGAGTTCTCGACGAACGTGTCGGCAACCGCCCCGGGGCGCAGCGGCGCGTCGGGACGGAAGGTGAAAGTCGCGCCGCTCTCGTCGCCGGCTGCCGCACCCGCGACGCTGACGCCGCTGTCGGTAACATGAATCGCGCCCACAACCGACGTGGGATCCATCGCGTGTGTGAATGTCACGACCACCGGTGCCGCGGCATCGACATTGACAGCTCCGTCCGGCGGCGAAACCGAACTGACGCGCGGCGGCCGGTTCTCCGCGTCGGTCGTCGAGTGGTAGTGCAGCGTGAACGGCTGCGCCACATTGCCGGCGAAATCCTTCAGGGCGCTGGTGGGTCCGAGCAGAAGGTCGGCGTCAGCCGGCGGATAGAGCGTGACAAACACGGTCCGCCCATCTTCTGCGATCGAGACCCGCGGGTCGAACGGGTTCGACCCCGCGAGCACCCGGAAACCGAGGCTGGTCGAAATCGGCTCGGAGAAGCGAAGCACGACCGTCCCCGGCCAGCTCAAGCGAGACCCGTCGGGCGGCGACACGGATTCGAGAGTGGGCGGCGTCGTGTCCGGATTCGCGCCCGTCGTGAACTGCATCAACACGTTGACGCGCAATCCATCGAGGGACTGCACGGCGCCGCTGACTGTGAACGTCGTGGCGCCCGGAAACGGCGCGATCGGCGTGAACGTAATGGTCGATCCCTGCGTGTTGTAGTTCCCGAAAATGGGCACGCCCTGGAGCGACGTCACCGTCAATTGGCGGGCCATCACAGCGCTCACCGGCGTGCTGAAATTCAATACGATCGGGCTTGCCACGGGGACGCCGACCGACGAGGTTGCGGGCGTCGACGACACCAGCCGCGGCGCGCCCGACGATTGTCCCGAGGTCACGCTGAAGGTGGTCTGGAATGGTCCGAGCGGACCGCCGGTTACGTCCATCACACCCACGATCTCCAGCCGGTAATCGCCATCGGGCAGGTTCTCTGCCACGTTGAACTTCACTACCCACCCGGTCATGGACACACTGCCGCGAATCCGGCGATCGCCGAGCCAGAGCCGCACCGGGTCATCGCCCAGATCGACCGCCGCGCTGAAGAGCGCCTGGATGGAAACCGAGGGCGGCACGTTCCGCGAGCCATCCGGCGGATCGACCGCCGCGAGCGTCGCTGCCGGTGTCGACGGCGCCGTCGTGAACTGCGGGGCGAAGGACGAGTAGTCCTGTCCCATCTTGTTGCCGGCGAGGTCGCTCACTCCGCTCACGGTGAGCGAGTAGGTGAGGTAAGGCGCGAACGGCACGACGGGCGTGATGGTCACCGTCCTCGCATCCGCTTCGAGCTTCACGGTGACCGCTTCGCCCGGCTGAGTTCCGGCAAACTGGCCGAGGCGGGCCAGCGAAATATTTCGCTCGTTAACGGTGAGCCGGTTCACGGCCTCGCTGAAGCGCAGCCGAACCGGCGAGCCGACTGGGACGGCCACGCCGGATAGCGCAGCCGATTGCATCAGCGGAGCCGCTCCATCCACATAAGTCCCCAGCGTCACGTTCGTCTCGCGCGAGTCCGCCATGGCGGCGCCGTCCGCGTTGCGGACTCCGGCCACGACGAAGCGGTATGCGGCGCCGGCGGCGGGCAACTGCTTCGGCAGTGCTGTGACGGTGCGGCCGTCGGCCTCCACCCTGGCCGTTATCGCGACCGGCGCGCCATTCTCGTACAAAGCGACGCCATCGAGACTCGTGCCCAGCACCGGCTGATCGAACCGAGCCTGGAACTGCACATTCAGAGGAAGCCCCGCCGCCCCGTCGTCGGGAGTCGAGTCCACAACCGCCGGCGCGCCGGCAGTCCGGAAGCCGACGCGGAAGGTGAAGCAAAAGCACGCGCCCGCCGACGTGATACCGTTGCCGGCAAAATCGCTGAGAGTCGGCGCTCCGACGGTGACGGTCGCGCTCGCGGGTAGAGGGGCGTCCGGAACGAAGAAGATCGTGCGGGCGTCGTCGGACATGCGTGCCGTTCCGGAGATCGCCGCGCTCGATGAGGCGTTCGCGCCTGCGACCGCGGTGACGCGGAAACTGTCGAGCAGGTCGCCGGTCACCGGTTCGGAGAAGGTCACCGAAGGAACGGCGCCGGGGCCGACCTCCTCGCCGAGGGGCTCCGACCGCATGAGCGTAGGCGGCACGAGGTCCACCACGGTTCCCGTGCGGAAGCTCCACGTGCGGCCGGGGATCGCATTGCCCGAAAGATCGTAGAATCCCGACAGACTGACCGTGTAGGTCGTGTTGGGCGCCAGCAGGCGGCGCGGCGTCAGCGTCACCGCCTGGTGACTTTCGCTCCAGGAGGCGTCGAGCGGCACGGCGGCGGCGCCGGCCAGCAGGACGATTCCCGCCGGAAGCGCCAGCTCGCTCGCGATCGACGAGAACGCCACCACCACTCGCGCGTTCAGCGGAACCGAGTCGCCGGACGGCGCGGCGGCAACCACGGAAGGATTGGCCCGCGATGTCTTGGCGCCCGTCGTAATGAAGATGCTGTACTGAAATCCCGGAGCGGTTAGTTGAAACGTGTAGGTCCAGTTGGCCTGCAGCGTCGAATCGGGCCGGAAGCGAACCACCCGCGGACTCAGCAGTGTAGCCGACGCTCCAATAGCGGGCGGCGTGGGAGTCACCGAAGGCGGCGTGAATCGCGCAGCCCCCGGCGCGAGCACCGCCGCCGAGACATCGCGATCGAACTCCAGGTCCACCACTGCGTCGAGCGGCCAGGAGCGGAAGAAGACGGAGACCGGCGGCCGCACCGACGCGCCGCCCGTCGGCGAGGTCGGCGGCGGGGAGGCGACCGTCAGGCGGCGATTATCCGTCAGGTCGAAACCGGCAGCGTCCTTCGCCGGCGGCACGAGCGCGACTTGAACCGCCGCACCCGCAGGCAGCAGGGACGCGGGCGTAAACGAAAACGCGCTCGAATCGGGCGACCAGTCGAAGCTGCCGGAGATGATCCGGCCATTCACCGAGACCAGGAACCCGCGTTCGACCGAGGCCCGGTCGAGCGGCGCCGTGTACATGTAGGTGAAGACGGTCTCGGGCGCAATTGTGTCCAGATATCGGCTCGGCCGCTGCATCGCCACCGTAGCCGCGACCTGCCCGATCGCGGGCGCTACTCGTACAGTGCTCCGGAACGGGACCGCGGGATTGCCGGAGAAATCGCGCACGCCGGGATTCACATAAATCGTCGCCAGCGACCCCGCCGGCGCGGCGAATTGCAGCGACACCATTGTGCCGCTGGTGTCCGCCAGCCTTGGATTCGACGGCACGAAACCGGCCGTGGTCAGCACCCGGAAGTTGTCCTCCACGAGGGTTGCGATGTCGACCGGCTTCGAGAACGTCACGACCACATATGGGGCCTGCGGCACAACGAACTCCCCATCGCCCGGCGTGATCGAGACGACCGTGGGTCCTATCGTGTCCGGCGGCGCCGCGCTAGTCGTAAACGCGCTCGAAAAGGACGGCGCCGCCGATCCGCCCACGTCGGTGACGCGGCTGGCCGAGAGGAAGTACCGGCCCTGTAACAACGGAGCCGTGGGAGTAAAGGTCCACGTATTCCCGTTCGCCTGCCAGGATCCCGGTGGCTGATTGTTCCCGTTGCCCACATAGAGTTGCAGGTTGTATGGCTCCAAGCCGCTCGCCGGATTGACGGCGCGATTGAACGTCAGCACCACCGGCGCCAGCGGATCGACATTCGTCGCGTTCAGGGGAGGATCGCTGCTGACCACCTTGAACGCGCCCGTCGGGTTGTCGGCCGCGGTCGTAAACGACCAGGTGAAGGGGGCGATCCCGTTGCCCGCCGGATCCGCGAGGTCGGCGACGCGCACTTGGTACGTCGTCGAGCGGGCGAGCGGCGCCGAGGGTGAGAAGAAGGCCACCGTTCCCGAGGGCCGGAAAGAGCCCGCCACCGGCGTTCCGTCCCGAAATAATTGGATTCCCGTGGCAACCGCATTGGCCTGGGTGACGGTCTCCGAGAAAGCTACCTCAAGGATCGACGTCGAAGGCGCATCAGGCGCGCCGTCCGGGGGGTTCACCGCGAGCACTTGAGGCGCCGTGCTATCGGCGCTGCCGCCCACCAGGAACGAGAAACCGAAATCGACTGTTTTTCCCTGGGTCCGATCGAAGAGCGAGTTGATCGACATGCTGTAGGCGCCGGCCGGCAGCGCGGCGCCGCCGCCGATCAGCATCGTCCGGCCATCGGAGGAGAGTTCGTAAGGCGCCGGAGCTGTGCGCGTGTAGTCCGCCGTCCGCAGCGTCGCCTTGCTCAACCCGAGCAGCAGCGGATCCACCGGACGGTTGAAGAACACGCGGAACGGCGCTCCGGGAGGAAAGGGCGTCGTGGAGCCTGTCGCCGGGACGGCTTGTAGCACGCGCGTCTCCGGGGCCGCGCCGGTCCGGAAGGAAACCACCACCGGGGCGCCGAGGGGCGCGCCGAAGTTGTCGAACGCGGAGGAGAGCCGGACCGTCACTTGCGTATTTGCCGGCAGAAGCAGGGACGGCTTGATCACCAGAGCCTGGCGATTGTTCAAGGTGTCGAGCGTGAACTTCACCGGGCCGTTGGCATCGATCGAAACCGCCGTGGCGAGCGGCAGGGCCGAGAGCGGCCGGTCGAACGCCAGCACCACCGACGAGTTGATCGGCACACCCGACTCGCCATCGGCGGGCGCCGATCCGGAAAGGCGCGGTCCGCCGCGATCTACCGTGCCGAACGTCGAGAAGAGAATCGGCGCGGGCGTGGGAGAGAGCGGATTGCCGAGCCAGTCCGTCAGATTCGCGATCTGCAATTGATAGGCGTGCCCCAGCACGAGGTCTCCCCGTACGAACAGGGTCACGCCGTCGGGTTGGAGTTCCGGCCGGACGCCATAGATCGGACTTCCAAACCCAAGGTCCACGATCTGAATCGCGTTCGTATCGATCGAGGTCGGCGAGACCGGCTTGTTGAATCGCGCCTTCAACGGATCCGTCGTCGAAACCGCATCCTGCCCTGCCAACGGCTCGGACGAGAGGAGTTGGAGCGGCGTCGTGTCGACAACCGTTCCCGTCGTGAAAGTCGCGGCGAGCGGCGTCACCGACGAAGCACTCACCTCGACCGTGTAGACGGCGCCGGGGTCGAGAGCCTTCGACGGCGTGAACACAAAATACGCTCCGCCCGGCGCGTTGGCGGACTGTATCGTGCCGGCCACCGCCGCACCGGCCTTCGTCAGCTTGATCGGCGACTGAAGCATCGGATACGTGAAGACACCCGCGACGATGCGGGCGTTCAACGGCACGCCGGTCGCGCCCGCCGAGGGTGCGATCAGCAGCGGAGGCTGCGGCGGCACTTGCGCGGTTGCGACCGATGCAGCCAGCAGCAGCAGCCAACGCATCTAGCGCGTCCTCCGCTCGATCCGAAGCACGCCGGGAGGTAGCCGTCGTCCGGTCCGGTCTGCCGCACCGTCGACGCGCAACCGCGCCTCTCCCGCCGGAAGCGTCTGCGGCGTGATCCACAGGTCGCGGAAGTCCACTGAGACGTGCCGCCGGCCCGCTATCGTCTCCCCCTTGTCGCCGGTGACGCGAACGCCATCGAGCGACAACGGGTCCACAGGAGCGGTGAAGCGGACGTGAATCGCGACCTCGCCAGAGACCACGGACTCCTCTACCGTCTCGACCTCCGCCGCGGCCGCGGACGCCTGCACCGTGAACGCAAACTCCTGCGGCCGCGCTGGCGCGCCGTCGACGGAACGCAGCTGACGCGAGACCGTCAGCGCGTGCCCCAGACCTTCGGCGAGCGGCGCCGCCGGCTCGAAGCGCACGATGCGATCGCCGCGCAGCGAGAGTTGCCCCGCGATCAGACGCCTGCCGGCCCGCAGCCACACGCTCTCGCCATCGAGAGTCTTCGGATCGACAGGCCGGTCGAACGCAAGCTCGAGCGCCGCGTCGGGAACCACCACCGCTCCGAAGCTCGTCACGTCCACGAAGGTCGTCTGAGGCGCGGTTCCGGCCACCGTGAACACGGTATGGTAGCGATTGAACAACGTGAGCCCGTTCAGGTCGGCCACGGTCTCCAGGACGAACACGTCGATCTGCGCGCCGGCTCGGTAAGGCGCATCGGGCGTGAACTGGACGGTTCGATTGCCGTCGAGGATGTCGAGGCGCCCGGGGTAGTTGTCGCCGTTCTGTGTCACCCGTACGGCCCCGGCGAGCGTCGCCGGAGCCATCGTCTTATTGAAGCGGACGACGATCGGGGTGGATGTCGCCACGTTCGTAGCGCCGTCCCGTGGCGTCATCGAGGCGATCCCGGGACGGTCCGCCGTCTCCGCCGTGAGGGTGGGATATTGCAGCGTGAACGCGGCCGCCGCGTTGTGCGCCCGGTCGAAGATCGCGTTGTCGTTGCCCACCACCGTGAGCTGGCTCTGTTCCGGAACAGCCGGGAAGACCACGAGCGTGTGGAAGTCGTCGAGCGCGTACGACACGATCGGCGTCGACTGCTGCGCGCCGGCGAACGCGACGATCGCGCCGGGCGCCGGCGCTACCGTCTTATCGTAGGTCAGACGAATCGTCACGCTCGGCGGCGTGAGAGGCGTTCCGTTCTCCGGTGAGACTTGCAGCAATCGCGGTGGCGTCGAATCCGGCGACGCAGCCGTCCGGAACGTGACCCCTGACGTGATGGTCGAAAGGCGGTTGCCCGCCGTATCCTGGGGCACGCCGAAGCGGCCGAAGAAGTTCACCTGCACCGTTGAGCCGGCAGGCCACGGCTCGCGCGGGGTAAACGTGGCGGTGCTGCCGGAAGTCGAATATACGCCATCCGACGGGAAGCCCGACGAGTAGGTGATAAACGGTAACGTGGTCGGGTCGACCGGCTTGCTGAACTGCATCACGAACGGGCTATCGACCGGAACTCCAGCCTCCTGGTTGGCGGGGCTCGACGAGAGCAGCCGTAGCGCCGAGGAGTCCGGAGTCGACGATGTGCTGAGCGTGAACGACGTGGTGACCGGCGCCGAAACGTTGCCGGCCAAGTCCGTCACGCTCCCGACCTCGATCGAGTACGTCGCACCCGCGGTGAGGGGCAGGTCCGGCACAAAAGTGAAAAGACCGGAGTTGGCCGTCACCTTTCCGGGGACTGGCTGGCCGCCCTGGAGTACGCGCAGAATGGTCCCCGCCGGTGGCAGAATCACCTCGTTGAACGCGACCCCGATTTTCGTGTTAATTGCCACTCCCGTGCTGCCGTCCGGCGGCACGACCATCGGCAACGGAGGAGCCTGGTCCGGCGCCGAGCTCTCCGTGAACGTCTGAGACGGGTAGTTCAAGCTGTAAATGGAGCTGGCCAAATTGCCCGCGAAGTCGCGCACCAGCCCGATTGCAATTTGGTACGCCCAGCCGGCGACCAGCGGATCGCGCGGTGTAATCGTCAGCGTGCGCCCGTCATCGGACAGGTCCAAGGACGCCGACAGCGGAATCCAGTAGTACGACGACGCCATTGCCGATTGCTTGGAAAACACCACGGTGCGCGAGTCGATGGTCGCCGGACTCACCGGCTCGCTGAATAGGATCCGAAGCGGAGCGTTGCTCGCCCCGTTTGCGTATACCGTCGCGGCTGGAGCGGTCGTGTCCACCGAGTCGCCGGTCGAGAACGTCCGAGTGACGCTGCCCTGCATCGGGTTCCCGCTGGGGTCCGTGATGCCCTCGAGGACCAGGGTGTAGTCGGCATGCGACAGCAGCGGCGCGACCGGCGCGAGCCGTAACCGGCGAAACTCGTCGCTGAACGCCACCAGAGGGACCGGCTGGCCGTCGTGGAGCAGACGCACGTGCCCGGCGCCGGTCACCGCCTCGTCGAAGCTCGCCAGAATCTGCGTGTTCAAGGGCATTCCCGCCGCGCCGTCAGCCGGCGAAAGACCGAGAAGTTGCGGCGCCGTGAGGTCATCGTCGAACGCGACAGTGAAAGCGACCGTCGGGCTGCTGATCGACTTTCCTTGCAGATCGGACAGTTGCAGCCCGGACAACGAATAGTCCTGACCTTTGGCCCAGAACGGCTTGCCGCGCAGGATCAGGGTTCGCAGATCGTCGCTCAGTGTAATCTCGATCTGCCCGGGCGCGTTGCTTCGCCACGGGCTCGCCAGCACTCGCGGATCGAGCGGACGGTCGAAGCGGCACATCACCGCGGCGTTGGCCGGGACGATGAGCTTCTGCCCCGACCCGAATGCGGGCTCGAGCAGTTGTCCGGCAGTGAAGTCCGGACCGGCTGCGGTGGTGAAGCCCCACGATTTCGCGGGCAGTGCGTTGCCGTAGATATCCTCCAGGCCCGATATGGAGACTCGGACCTCGGTGTTGGACGGCAGAGCTTCGGTCGGGGTGAGCGTCAGCGTCCCATTGCCGGCGAACCCGCCGAAGGAGAGGACGCCAGGAATCGTTCGGCCGCCCACCGAGATGGTCAGGTTCGCGGGAAGCACGCTCAGCTCGTTCAAATCGGCAGTCGCGGCGGCGCGCAGCGACGCGTTCGTCGGCACGCCCGTGTCGTTGGCCGCAGGTCCGGCCACGAGCGTGGCGGCGGGGGACGTTACCGGGGACGTGAGTTGGAAGGTGAAACTGCCGCCGCCTGCCTTTGCCGAGATGACGATCTTATAGCTGCCCGCCGCGGGGGGCGTCTTCGGACTCAGCCGCAACACCCGGGCTCTCGGATGCGACTCCGTCGTCACGATGGGAGCGCCGAAGTCGGTCTGCAGTTCCAGCAGACCCTGTCCGGTGGCGACGTCCTGCGAGAACTCCACCTCGATCACCGAGTTCGCCGGCGCCGAATACCCGGGTCGATAGCGGACGGTGTGTAGAGCTCCCGTCGCCGGGCCGGCCTCCACCGTGAAGGAATACCCGTACGTGTCCCCGTACAAGGGGACGCGCTGGAAGACGGAGACGGTCGCTCCCGCCGGATATGGCGCCGACGGCCGGAAGACCAGTGTCGCGCCGTCCGGCTGTAACTCGAACGATCCCGCGACCGGCGCGCCGTTCGCCGTCACGATCAGCGACGAAACCGCCGCATCCGGGTCCACCTGCCTTGTAAAGAACCACGTAATGGAGGAATTCGCCGGCGCCACCGTGCCTCGCCCGGGCCGCATCTCCGTCACGGACAGCGCATATAGCGACCCCTGATTTCGCGCATAGTGGTAAGTCGCGCGGAACGGCTCGAGCGCGTTGCCGGCCACGTCCGTCAACGTCGACGCCACCATTAAGGTCACATCCGTGGACAGGATGTCCGAAGGGTTCACCACCAGCGTCAGATCGCCATACATCCGCGATGTCCGGATCGGCAGAGCCCGCCCGTTGGCATACAGCGTGATCGCGGAGTCGACCTGTGTCGGGTTCACCGGCTTTGAGAACGTCAGCGCGATGCTGCCGTCCACGCCCGCGATCGTGGCGTCCGGCGAGGGCGAGGCGGAGATAACACGGAACGGCGAGGTGTCCACATTCGACGCCGTCCGGAAGGACACTTGCGCGCTGTTGCTGAAGCGTCCGTAAATATCGGTCACATTGACCGACGCGCGCACGGTCGAATCGTGCAACAGCGCGTGCAACGGGGTCAACGTAATCGTCGCCCCTGAGACCGACACAGTCAACGGGTAAGTCTGATAGACGCTGTCGCCGGCGAATGCTCCCGATATCACGGAGAGCGGACTCAGCGGCGTGTCGAACGTAAACGAGATGGCTGTGTTCACATCCACATCCGCCGAATTGTTGGCGGGCGAGGCGGACACCAGTTTCAACCCACCCGACGACGCGGTCCCGCCCGTTGTGAACGTGGACGTAAACGGAGCGGCGAGATTCCCGGCGTAGTCGCTCAGGGAGCCCGCGTCGATTCCGTACGTCGCGTTCGAATCGAGCCCGTTCGTCGGAGCGATGGTGACGATCGTGCCGGATTGGTCCAGCGTGACCTTCGCCGGGACCGTCTCTCCGTCGCGCGTCAGGCGCGGCAGCGCGCCCGCCAGCGCAAAGTCGACCGCCTCGCTGAACCCGATGCGAATCGGCGCGTTGACCGGCAGTCCCTGCGCTCCGTCAGGCGGTGTGACGCCCCTGATCGTCGGCGGATCGTGATCTTCCGGCGACGCGGCGATAAATCCAGCCGAACTGGTCCAGAACACCGCTCCGGTGACGTCGACCACGTCCTGAAAGGTCACGTCGGCCGACTGTCCGGTGGCGGGCGGCGTCGCGCGGAACGTGAAGAGCTGGCCGTCCGGCGAGATCGTCGCCACCCCCGCCTGCCGCTGCGTGCTGGAAAAAAGTTGCACCGGCGGATTCGTGTATTCGACCGCCGCCAATGGCATGATGCGTTTGTTGGCCTTCAGCCAGATCAAGGTGTTAGACGCCGCGCCGCTCGGGTTCGGGGGCCCCACCTCGATCGCCTGCGCCGCCACCAGGTCGGCGTCGCTTCCGGTCGTGAACTGGAAGGACGCGGGCGCCGCGGGCACACCCGTCGTCTCGAACAGATCCGGCCCAACCGTCACGCGGTAAGTCTGATTGCTCGCCAGCAGGCTGGTGGGCTTCAACTCAATTCCATACCCACCCGCGAACGAATTGACCCGCGCGTCCACCGGCGCGCCGTTGGTCGAGAGCGTCACCGCCCGGACCGAATTCGCGCTCAGCGCGCGCGAATAGAGCAGCCGAATCGAAACATTCAGGGGCAGCCCCGTCTCACCGTCGGCGGGGAAGAAGGCGCGGAGTGTGGGCGCGGCGCCGGCGCCGGCGAACGTTGTGTACTGAGCCGATTGCGCCGGGCCTATGCCGGCATTCCCGAACGCGTCGATCATCTTCGTCGGATCGACCGTGATTTGGTAGGTCCCGGGCCAGAACGTGGCGTTGTTGAGTTGCGGCTGCGGCCGGATCTCGATACCCTTGCCGTCCGCCGTCAGGGTGTACCCCGTCTGCGTCGAAAACGACTGCGTCGAAACCCCTCCGACCAGCGCCGAGATGCCGGCTCCGCTCATCGCCGCGGTGTTGCGCAAGCGCTTGTCGAACAGCGCCACGAACGGTCCGCTGATGCCCACTCCCGTGGTCCCTGGCTTCGGGTCGAACCCGAGCAGCCGGGGCGGCGTCTTATCGGGACCAGCGCCCGTCGTGAAGTCGAAGGAGTATGGCGCCGCGCGATCCGGCGGCGGCGTGATCGTGAACGTGTACTGGGTGTTCGCCGCCAGTGAGGCCGTCGGCACGATCGCCACGTCCGTGCCATACACGTTGGTTTGGTTCAACGCCACCGCGGTCCCGGTCGCCGTCTTCAGCGTGTACATGCCGCGCGTGATGAACTCGGACTCGATGACGATCCGTTCTTCTTTGAGCATGATCGCCACGTTGGTGGGAACGCCAGTGGCGGAGCGTTGGGGGTAATGATCGGACAGATACCAGGGCAGGGTCTGTGCCGAAAGGGAAGCCGAGTACAGCAGCAGGGGCAATAGGCGCAAGGGGCTCTCCGGCGAATGTTGAGTATAACTCGACGCCGCTTTCGATTCTCATGGGGGGGAACGCCAATTTGCGGGCGGCGCCGCCTCGTATCCGGGGCCGTGCCACATAGCGGTTCGCGCCTCCGCCCCTGCTGCTCCGTTCAGTGCTTCGGATCATCCCCGGGGCCCCGGGCACATCGACAACGCTAGAACCCCCGAGTTCACAACGGAGCCGCCGGCGGACGGAAGACGTCGCGTTCCACGAGTACCGTCCGGTTCTCAACCGGAGTTCTTTTGTAGCGAAGAGGAGCGCGCCAGCAGTCGCACTACAGAAGAGATCACTTGTTAACGTTTCCAGCCGATGAGTAGAGGACTTCGCTGGACTTGCGCTTGGTTCGCTTTAGCGTAGCCGACGCCAGGAGCGGGATTGAAGTACCGCACAATTAGGCCATCCTCGGGTCGTCCATTCTCGACACCGTAGATGACCACAAAATGCGACCCCCCTGGTACAGGAAAAACAGCCCAGAGATAGCTGACCTGCAGTTGCAGCTCGATGAAACTGAGGTCTACTGGATCTCCTGCTGACCCGCCGCGCCACTGGTGTCCTTCCATTCCCAACGCGGTGAGCACTTGAGGAAAGTAATGAACGTTCAGCCCATCGTTGGTGCTGAGCAGTCGGTTCGCCGCTGGCGACGCTCGCATCGCAGCGACCCACTCATTCTGACGCCGAATGGGCATTCCAAATCGCTCTGGATGAGCCCTATTCAGCATCTCCAGGCACGCCGCCCAACACCACCAGGTGTTGCTCTGGACTACAGGCGGCGAGGGCTGCGGCCGTACGAAAGCCATAGAACCTCCCAACGGGCATAATCGACGCGATCAACGGAAAACATTCCTTTCACCGAAGTCGCAGATTCGCACTTCTGCACGTCCGACAATCGCGCTCAGCCTCGTCATTCTATCTTGTCCTTCGCCTTCCCCGCCACGACGAGGCACGCGCCCGCCGCCTTGCCTCTGGTCGGACGGATGCGCCCTTTGGAAGTCGCGCTTGGCGGTCGCGCTGCGGCCAATCCGGCGGCCGGTCTTGCAGCGCGTCCATCGGCGGATGCCGGCGCCGCCGAGGCCGGTGCGGTGATGGCCCGCGCGAGGTTTGCTGGCGTCACGCGGGTGAGGAAGTGGATCTCTGCCCGTCTTCTTCTACCAACGACTGGCGAAGGACCTCGTCAATGAGCCGGCGCAAACAGGGCTCGACCCGATCAAAATGGCGGTAACTTCCGGGGGCCACCACAGTCTTGCGGCACGCCGCAGAGCCGTCGATGTCCCGTTGGTTGAGATGTGCGGGCATACATCGGATGGTGATGCGGACCGCGGGTTCGTTTCATCGGGCGGCATGAATGGTCGGTGTGCAGCCGATCGGCCGAAAGGCGGGTCGTGGGGGCGAGACGATCACGGGCGTCGCTCGCTGGACCTGCATCATCGCGGTCGTGGGCAGCAGCGACGTGGAACTGCTATACGACGAGTGTGGGGGCGGGGCCGATTCGACAGCCGTTTGGATTCCCAAGCTGGACGTCGCCGGTTCGACCCCGGTCTCCCGCTCTATCAAATTCGCCACTCACCGATCGATTCCAGCCGTATCATTCGTACCCGTTTTGGGCAAGTTGCCCATTTTTGCGAAGCCAAGCTGCTGAAAACACAAAGGCTCGACTCCGAAATCCGGACAATTGCCCAAAATCGCCTTTCTGCCGGCTCTCAGAACGTGATGCGCGCGTTGAGCTGCATGGCCCGCGGTTTGTTGGCCTGCGACGTGATCGTTCCGAAGCTGGCCTGGTCCGGATTCGTCGCCGGGGCGCCGAAGCGGACCGTGTTATTGACGTTGAACGCGTCTGCCTGGATGGCGAGTTTCCAATGCTCGTGGAGAGCGAACTCGCGGCGGAGGCTCATGTCGATCGAGCTGTTGAACGGCGCGTTCAGCCCGTAGACTCCGGTGCGCGGCACGTTGCCGACCGTGTATGCGGCGGGGGCGACAAACGCGTTGCGGTCGAGATACGCGGTCGGAGTTCCGCCGATCACGTTGCCCTCGCCGTAATTGCCGTTGATGCGGACGCTGCCGGTGAACGCCGGATTGTAATTCGGGAAGCACGTGCCGAGAATCCCGCCGGCGTTGCAGGCGGATCCAACCAGCGAAAGCGGCGCGCCGCTAGTGAAGGAGACCACTCCGGAGACCGTCCAACGGCTGACGATCGCGCGCGCCACCGCGTTCTTCGGATCGAGCGCGCGGCCGCCGCCGAAGGGCAGTTGCCACGTCGAGCTCAGCGTGAACACGTGCGTGTGGTCCGTGACGCCTCGCGATTTTTCGAGCGAGTAGTCGAACGGATTGCGCGTCGCGGCCAGCAGGTTGTCGAGCTCCTTGCTGTAGGTATAGCCGGCGGACATCGTGAAGCCGTTCGCGAAACGGCGGTTGAGCGTCGTCTGGAGACCCTGGTAGTTCGAGGCGCCGACGCTGAACATCGGAGTCGAGATCGTGCCGTATTGCGGGAACGGACGCAGCATCTGCCCGATCGTGCCGACGTAATTCGGGAACGGCAGAGCGATCTCGGGGAACTGCGCCTTGGCGGTCGCGATGTTCGCCGCGTTGGCCGTCGCGGTCAGCAGCGAGCCGAGCGCGAGGTACTTCAGCGGCGCGGTATTGTACGACTGTCCCCCGCCGCCCGGGCCGTTCAGGAACTTGCCCTCGCTCGCCGAGTAGCTCACGCCGAACGTCATGTTCTTCGAAAGCGAATGTTGCAGGCCGATATTCCAGTTGAGGTAATACGGCGGCTTGCCGCCGAGTTTCGGATCGCCATAGACGGGGTTCTGCACGCCCGTCGGATTCGACGTGATGAAACCCGTCCCGTAAGTCGGGTCGAGGAACGGCGGAGCCTGTGCGATGGCCGGGATGCCATTGTCCCAGTAATAGGCGGGAGCGTTATTGCCGGGACTGGTCGAGTTATTCGTAGCGTTGAAGCCGAGCTGGCTCAATCCTTGCCGGCCGATGCCTCGCGAGCCGAGGGCATGCGCATACATCACCGAGAATCCGGCGCGGATCACCGTCCTTTCGCCGAGGCGATAGGCGGCGCCGAAGCGCGGTCCGAAGTTCTTATAGTGCGGCTCGGCGGGGTTGCGCAGCTTTGACGACGCGAACGCGAGCGCGCCCGGGTGTCCGCCCGCGGCCGCGTTCGGCGCATTTGGATCGAAGAACGACATGACGTTGTTCACTTCATAGAAGGGCGCAAAGTAGTCCCACCGAAGGCCGAGATTCAAGGTTAGCCTCTGGCTTACTTTGAAGTCGTCCTGCACATAAGCGGCGTAGTCCTTAAACCGTCCACCGGTCTCCGCGACGGCGTTCTGCGAGACGCCGCTGCTGCCAACGGCGCCGAGCAGGTAGCTGGCGTAGGCGCTGCCGGTGGTGGTCACGAGTGAACCAGCCGCGTTGTAACCCTGGGTCTGGGCGCTATTGAAGTTGAAGGTCGCGACGAGAGCGAAGTTCTCGTTATCCTGCAGAGCCTGATACTGGCCGCCGAAGACCACCGAGTGGCGGCCGTGAATCCACATCAGATTCTCCTGGCTCGTAAAGGTGTTGGCGACCTCGGTGAAGAAGTGCGCATTGGTGCCCTGCCATCCGCCGGGAGAGTTCGTGCCGCTGAAGTTGACGTCCGGGAACGTCAGTTGGACCACGCTGGGCGGCAGCCCCTTCAGGCCGGCCTTCTGCGGGTACGCGCCGTCGACAGTCGGGTTCTGCAGCGGGATCGAGATGCGGTTGTACGAGATGCTGAATTGATTGACCAGCGACGGCGAGAGTGTGAGGGTGTCGTGGATCTGCCCGAGTTTCACCGCCTCCTGCACGATGCGGCCCTGCGTATACGGCTCGGGGAGCACGCCCGCCGCGCCGCCTTGCGAGAGACTGCCGGTGAAATTCGTCGCGTAATTCCCTCCGGCGAAGAAACCGAAGATGCGGTGCCGGTCCGATAGGTTGGCGTCGACCTTGCCCGTCAGAGTCCAGGTGTTCAGGAGGATCGGCAGGTCGGGGATGTAGTTGTTGACGATATTCGAATTGGTCGGCGCGGGCAGGTAAGACTGGAACGACTTCGCGACCGGCGAGATGGCCGTGTCGGGAATCCGGTTGCCGGGGAACACGGCGCGCGTGCACACGGCGCCGACGCAGGTCTGAGAGCGCGGGTCGTAGATGAGTTGGCTGGCGGGAAGATCGCTGAAATCGCCGCCACGCTGTGCCACAGTGGGCAGCGACTGGAGCGTCGGGTTGAGCAGGCCAGAGTTGTATTTGTAGCCGCCGTAGTTGGCGAAGAAGAAGAGCTTGTTCTTGCGGATTGGTCCGCCGAGCAGGCCGCCGTACTCGTTCTGGTGGTCGATGGCGCGAGCCTTGGGGAAGAAGCCGCGCGCGTCGAGGGCCGTGTTGCGGAAATACTCGAACCCGGCGCCGTGGAACAGATTCGTGCCGGACTTCAGCACATAGTTCTCGACGCCCTGCCCCTGATATTGCGCCTTGGCCGAGTTCGTCTCGACCTGGAACTGTTCGACTGCGTCCACCGAGACCGCAAACGCGAGATAGCGCGTGTCGCCTTGCGTGCCGGCGCTGGTGAGCGGGATGCCCTCGAGATAGACCTCGTTATGATAAGTCTGGCCGCCGTTAAAGGATGCGGTGGTCGGACCCGCGGCCTGCGTGCTCGCGTTATTGACGCCGGGGACCAGAGCGATGAACTGCGTCGGGTCGCGCGGCACGCCATTCATGGCGAGCGGAAGCGCGGCATAGAGTTCGTTCCCCATCGACGCGCCGAGCGTCGCGTCTTCGGAGTGCAGCTCCGGCGGAGCGCCTTCCACCGTGACGGTCTGGGTCGCCGTGCCGATCTCGAGCTTGGCGTCCCAGCCGACAGTCTGCAGGGCAGCGACGGCAATCGGCTTGCGCGTTACGATCTGGAAGCCGGCCGCCTCGACCTTCACGGAATAGTCTCCCGGTTGCAGCGGCGACAGCACGTAAAAGCCGGCGACGGTCGTCTGGCGCGCCGTTTGGACTCCGGTCGCGAGGTTGGTTGCAGTGACAGAAGCGCCGGGCACCGCGGCGCCGGCGGGGTCGGTGACGGTTCCCTGGATGGTTCCGCTGCCGCCGACTTGCGCGATGGCCGCGCCGGCAAGAAGGAGCAGGACGCTAACGGAGCGTAGACTTCTCATGATGGTCGCCTCTCCTGGGCTCACAGGAGTATAGGGCGGCCGGGCGCCAATGCACATGGAAAGGCGTGGGAGGGAACGTGTTTTGCATTGTGAACCATATGGAAGCGCCATTCGGCGCTCGTGAGCGGCGATGGAGACCTGTTAACAACTTCAGTGTGTGTTGTCAGGCAAAACGCCGAGGCCGACGGGCTTCGGTCCTTTGGTAGGCTGAAGCGACGATGGCGGAAAACGCTTATGACGAGGTGCTGTACGAGGGGCATCCGTTTGCCCAGACGCATCCCGACCGTTTGGCGACGATCGCGCGCGTGTTTGGGATGGCGCCGGCAGCTCCGAGCGGCTGCCGCTTGCTCGAGATCGGCTGCGGCGATGGCGGCAATCTGGTTCCGATGGCGTACACGCTGCCGGAGAGCCGGTTTGTCGGGATCGACGCCGGCTTGCGCGGAATCGCGAAGGGGTCGCAGTTGGCGCGCGAGGCGGGCGTCCCAAACGTCGAACTGCGGCACTTGGACATCCTGGCCGCGGGCGCCGACTTGGGGACGTTCGACTACATCGTGGCGCACGGCGTCTATTCGTGGACTCCGCCGGCGGTGCAGGAGAAGATCCTCGCGCTTTGCGGCGCGCTCCTACGCCCCCAAGGCGTCGCGTACATCAGCTACAGCGTGTATCCGGGGGCGCACATCCGTCAGATGGTGGCGGAGATGTTGCAGGATCGCGCCGCGCGGTTTGACGACCCGCTGGCGAAAATCGAGCAGGCGCGGGCGATGCTCGGGTTTCTCGCCGGAGGCTCGGCGCTGCTGCGGCAGGAGTTCGAACGGCTGGCACTGCGGCGTCCCGCGACGCTGTTCCACGACGAGCTTTCGCCCCATCATTACCCGCTTTACTTCCGCGACTTCGTCGAACGCGCGGCCGGGCACAAGCTCCAATATTTGGGCGAGGCCCACTTCTCTGACATGCAGGAAACGGGACTGCCGGCCGAGACGGCGGCGGTCCTGCGGCAGTTGGCGCCGACTCTGATCGAACGGGAGCAGCACCTCGATTTCCTGAAGTGCCGGCGGTTCCGGCAGACGCTGCTGTGCCGGTCGGAGGTGGCGCTCGACCGGCGGATTCGGTCCGAGCAGATGCGCGGCTTCTTCGTGCGCGGGGTGCGCGATGCGGCTCAACCGCCGATCACCAACCATCCGACGGCGGAAGCGGCAACGGCCGCTCTGAACGACGCATGGCCCGGCGCGCTCTCGTTCGCGGAACTGTTGGCGGCGACTCGCGAGCAGGATGAGGAGGTCCTGGCGGATCTCATCCTGGCGCATTACGCGGTCGGGCGTTTCGAACTGCGGACGGAGGCGCCGCGTTTCCAGCGGATCGTTTCCGAACGTCCGCGGGCGAGCGCCGTCGCGAGGGCGCAGGCGCGAACCAGTCAGTACGTGACGAACCTGTGCCACACGCCCGTTCGATTTGAAGACGAGCGGTCCCGGGAACTGCTGCTGGCGCTCGACGGAACGCGCGACCGAGGAACGCTGGACGCCGAAGGACTCGAGACGCTCGCGAGACTTGCGCTGCTGGAGGCGTGAGCCTCAGCGCGCGATATCGGCGACGCAGCTCAGGTGCGAGAGGTATCCTTTCTGGAACACGGGCGGCGCGCTGCCCATGTTCAGCTCGAAGCGCACCGTGAGCGGCTTGCCGCTGGGCAGGGTCATGGCATTCTTCCCCGCCCTGACGACCCATTCGAGATCCCAGGCGCCGCCGGCGGGCGTCCAACGCTCGGCCTCCTCGAAGAACTGGAAGACGGCCCAAAGCCCCTCGTTGCTGGACCAGCCGAGATTGGTGCCGCCGAATTTCACACTGGCCTTGGCTTCGCGCGCGCCGGCGCCGGGCCACACGAACTGCTTCGCGGCGCCATTGGCGGCGGAGGTCGTGAGCGTCTGGCCATCCAGTTGAAGCGTGAGGCTCTCGATGCCCTCGGCGGGCACGGGTTTCAACGAGTAGGTTAGATGCGGGTCCTGCGCTCCGCCCGCGTAGAAGGCGTCGCTGACCGAGGCCGCGCGATTCAGGAACGCGACGAAGGCGGGATTCACGGTCATGCCGCCACCGGGCGCGGCGACGTACTGCGCTCCTTGCTTCGTGAGGAGCCGCTGCAGATTCGCGTCGTAGAACGTCCACAGCGCGCCATCGGGTTTGCGGAGAATCGAATTGACCTCGGCAAGAGTCGCCTGTTGCGGCGCGTTCGGGGTGAACGGGTACTTGGCGAGCACCGGCCGCAACTGTCCGCAGAGCGCCTTGCCTTTCGCATTCAACTCCGACGGACCGAGCGTTCGCAGCAATGCCTCGACATACGTGATCGGGTCGTCGAGAAGTTTCTGCGACGCGGCGTCGACCTTGCCTTCCTGGTCGGGCAGGAAGGCTTGTCCGAGCGCGCGGCTGGCGGATTTCGCCGTGCCGGCGTTGGCGAGGACCTGATTGGCGGCGGCGTCGGCGGGCTGTCCCGGTTGCGCCGCGATCTGTTCGAGCGACGTATCCAAGGCGCCGAGCGCGCTCATGTAGCCCTGATTCGGCGGCGCGACGTAGCGGTCGACCGCGGAGGGCGGCACGACGGTGTGGATCGGCTGGAACGCGGCGGCGACCTTCGGGTCGTCGACGGCGGTGTTTTGCGAGGCGAGCCAGAAGAGCGCGAGCAGCGGCGACTGGTTGCCCGAGAGCTGATTCAACTTCTTCGCGGCGTCCGCAATGCCGGCGTAGCGGACGACGGATGCCGCCTTGACGTAGGCGCGCCACTGCGAGATGAAGTCGGCGTTGTAGCGCTCGCGCAGCTGCTGCTCGAGTTTCGCGGCGTCGGGCCGGGCCGCAGCCTGGTCGCCGAGGACCCACTGCTCGCCGGCGAAGTAACGGTCGGCGTGGCGGATCGCGTCCTTCATGAAATCCCAGCCCGCCTTGCTGTAGGCGCCGGAGACCTCGTGGGTGTCGACTACAGTCTCGGCGGAGCCCGGGAAGCGGCGATTGAACTGGATCGGCGGATTGTTGCGCGAGGCCTCGGCGAGCATGTTCTGATAGACGCGCTCGCTGCCGGCGAACTGCGAGAGATAGCGGCGTCCGCGATCCACGAGGGACGAATCGTTGGCGGACGTGTACGGGTTCTCCAGCTTCAACTCGTTCGCATAGAAATCGAACTGCGCCTGCGCCAACTGCATGCGCTGCGGGTCGACGGTGCGGCCGGCGGTCCAGTGGCGCATGAGGACCGGCGATAGAAACGCCTGCGTGCTCTTGTCGTGATGCGACGTGGTGATGAGGTACGCCTTGAGCGCGTCGTACGCCGGGCCGTACTCGTCCTGCGGTCCGGGAGCGGCGGGCAGACGCTGCAGCGTCGAGACCAGCGACGACTGAGTCTGCGCGAAGAGCAACTGGCGGAAGCGGTCGAAGTAGACGCGCCGCGCCGGCGGGTATAGTTCGGAGCCGGTGTAGAGGCCCCACCGCATGCTGAGCGGAGCGCCTTCGCGTTCGTACGTGCCCAGCTCGACAAGCGTGCGCCGGAGCGTGTCGAGGCGCTGGAGACCGTCGACGGAGGCGAGATCCATACCGGTCGATTCGGAGGCCGAAATGCCGCGAGCCGCGTCGAGCGTGTTCGATTCGAGGGAGCGATTGCGCATCCACGAGACGATGAAGCAGATCGCGAAGAGCAGGCAGATGACGGACGCAATGCCGAGCAGGAGGCGGCGCGCGGAGTTGGTCTTGCTGCTCGACGCGCTGGCGCCGAGCGCGGCGCGGTCCTGCAGGACGACGTCGTGGAACAGATGGCTGAGGAAGAGCCACTGTGGGACGCGCTTGGTTCCGATCACGCGCGGAGCGGAGACGGCGCCGGCGCGCTGTCCCGCGTGGAAGATCCCGGTGGCGCCCTGCGGCGCGCCGGACGGTGAAGCGGCGGGAGCGGCGGGTTGCGCTTCGTACTCCTCGACGACCATTGGGCGGACGCCGGAGAAGTAGAAGCCGCGGAGAAACGGCGTGGTGGCGAGTTGACTGGGGCGGCAGAGCTCGACGAGAAATGCGACGAGCGTGTTGCGGACCTTGCGGAACTCGCGGGGAAACTCGTAGACGGCGGGACGCTGGGCTTCGTCCTCTTCGCGGCCGATCAGTTCGGGGCGGGCGTCGCAGAGCGATTGGAAGAGTCCGTCGAATGCCGCCGCGACTTGCGCCGACTGCTGCTCGGCGTAGACGCCGGCGGCGCTCGGACCGGCGAGCGGGAGCGTCGCGCCCACGACCTGGCCCGCTTCCTCGTTCGAGAGCTTGCGGACGAATTCGCGGAAGTACGGCAGACGGTCGCCGCGCGTGAAGAGGACGTAGACGGGGAAGCGAATGCCGAGCGAGGCGGAGATGTCGGAGAGCCTCGCGTGGAGATTCCGGGCAGCGCCGGCGGCGGCTTCGGCAGCCCCGGGCTTCGTCAAGGATTCGGAGTCGAAGCAGACGACCGCCGCGCGCGGAGACTGCGCGCCGAGCTTGCCTCCGCGGCACCGTTGGATGAAGCGGGTCCACAGGCCCTTGTCGCCGAGAAGGCGGCCGGCGGCCTCGGCGAAGATCGCATTGCGGGCGAACCAGAAATTGGCGGCGCGAGTGGGGGTGACGGCATTGTCCTGATAGACGTTGCCGGAGAGCAGCTCGGCTTCGAGGCCGGAGTTGACGGCGATGCTCGTCTTGGCGGCGCCCGATTCGCCGATCAGGAAGATCAGCGGGAAGTTCGCAATGTGCGCGCCTTGCGCCACACGGGCTCCGGCGAGCCGCGCTTCGGCGTCACGCGCGAGAACGTCGATCTCGTTGGAGGGGTCGATGGGCGCGGCGACTGCGCCGGAGGCTTGTTGGGAGCGTCGCCACCAGATCCACGCCGCCGCGGCTCCGATGCCGATGAGACTGAGGCCGGCGCGGAAGACCCAGATGTCGGGCGACTTCAATTGCAGGACGCCGCCCAAGATCCAAACGGCGGCGAGATAGACGATCAGAATAATTGCTGTCAGTGGATAGAGCATGGGCTACCCGCGAACCTGCGCGGCGAGAGTGCGTAGGTCGCTCACGCCGGACGCCAGAGTCAGTTTGAAGATGACGAACAAGAGAATGGCGAGCGATACGCACGCGATCGCCGCCCACGTGAGCTTTTTGAGCCAGGGATCGGGACCGGCGGCCTGGACCGTTTCGGCCGGCAGTGTCCACGCGGGCGCGAGTCCTCGATAGCCGCCGCGAATGCGCCGGATCTTCGCGGCGATCGCGTCGGACGTCGATTGCAGTTCACCGCGCGAACCCGAACTGTACCGGCCGCGGTAGCCGAGGAGCAGACAGAGGTGATAGACCTCGAGAACGTCGGCGACGGCGGGCGAATCGTCACGGGCGAGAAGCTGGTGCGCATTGGCAAAGAACGTCTCGCCTGCGATGTGCGTGCCGAAGAGCTCTTCCTGCAGCGGACGCCGCGGCCAATCGGCGAAGAGCGGATTCTGCGAGTTGAGAATCGATTCGTCGAGGAGCGCGACGGTGGCGAACGCGGCGAGCTTGATGTCGTCGGCGGAGTAGCCGTCGCGCTGCGCGTCCGCGCTCGACATCTTGAGCGCCTCACGCATGTGGTGGCGGAACGTTTCGGCGTCGGAGACCGACTGCCGGTTGGCTCGAAGCCGCACGACGGCCGTCAGCGGTTCTTGAAAATGCAGCGCAAGATTAGCGGAATGTCGTTGGGCCATGAGCGGAGCCTTTACGATTCGAGAATGACGAGCAGCTCGACTTCACAATCGGGGAATTCGCCGGGCACGTAGACGCCGACGCGGCGGGTCTTCAGGAGATGCTCCCAGCACGGGCCGCCCTTGCTGATGCTGAAGTACTGGAAATCCGCCTTCACCGGGACGGCCGGCGGCGGCGTGGGCAGATGGGTGAGCGCCATACCGGGAAGCGCGCGACGGACGAGCTCCGGGACAAAGAGCGCGGAACAGAACTTGACGAGTTGCGGCGCCTTGGACATGACGTCGACTTCCCCGGCGGAGGAACGAATGCCGAAGATCCAGCGCGAGCGGCTGAGGCAGCGCTGGTCCTGAATATCGCCCTCATAGAAATACTTCGCGGCGGGGGCGAGAGGAATCGAGATGCAATTCGTCGGCACGATGATCTCGAGATGGCGTCGGATGTGCGCGTCGAGATCCGCGAAGGTCCGGTCGAGGTGGTCGTGATCGTAGGCGGGGATGTCGCGCGGATGGGAGTCGAGCGCGAAGGTGCAGAGCGCGCCGGCGAGCCGGGCCATCTCTCGATACAACTCCTCGGGGTGGCCGCGCTTGACGGTCCACAGATGGCGCAGCGGCGCGAGTCCGGAATTCACCGCATGCAGGAACCAGAAGCTGGCGATATCGCGGGAGGAGAACTCGGCGAACTGGGCGCCGCCGGGCTTGCGGCTCATGGCGGAGCTCTTCTCGTCGAGGATCTCGATGAGACGGCGCACGGTCAGCATCAACGATTCGCTGCCGCCGATCTGGAGGATCGGAGGGACGAAGGTCGGGTCGAAGACGAAGCGGCCGGAGCCATCGCGCATGATGCGCGCCAGCGGCAGCGTCGACATTCCTTCGGCGGATTCGATATCGAGCAGGAGCTGTAAATTCTTTTTTCCAAAACTGACGGGACGTTCGTCGATGCCGGTATTCTCGTCATGGACGTGGCGGCTGGCGGCGACGAAGCGAGCGCGCGGCGCGTCACCGGGAGCGCTCGCACAGTTCGCTCCGCCGGCCTTTCGTTCCGGCACGGCGAGCAGCACGGTGACGGTGTCGCGAGCCGGCGGGAAGAGGTCCGCGAGATTGCGAACCGGAGGTAGAGCGTCGGGATCAGGCATGTCGAAGACCATGCCGTCGGGAAATATTCCGCGGGCGTGGAGAACGGAGACCGTTCCGTTTTCGAGCGCATCCGGATCGAGGGCGCAGCCGGTAATGCCGTAGGAAAATGGCCACAGAGATGAGATCGCAAATCGCGACGCGTCCTCGAAATATCGCGCCTGAACCTGGAAGTGATGTGGGCCGAGATACATCCCTTCCGACCAGACAACCCGCGATAGTGACCGCATATACTGCGAACAATGTAACATCGACCAGCAGAGCAATCGCATTGGCCAAGAGTTAACCGTATGGATCTATACGAACAGTTTGAAGTCTTCGACGCGATGCCGGGAATCCGTCCCCAAACGGTCAAGGGCCGGGAGAAAACGACGGGGCGCCATGTCATGGTGCACCTGCTCGATCGCGGCAGTGAAGCGACGCGGTTGGCGTTGCAGCGGCTCGGTCCGGAGAAACGCGCGCAGATCATCGCGGAGGGGGAAGACGCGGAAGGCGTGTTCGTGGTGACGTGGCCGGCGGTGACGAATCTGCGAGAGTGGCTCGGCTCCGGGGAGTCGTTGCAAAGGACTGGGAAGTGGGACGTGACGAAGGTCGGGATGAAGACCATGGCGGACGCGCCGCAGCAACAGAGCCCGCCCGGCGAGTTCACGCGCATGTTCCAGGCGCCGGGTCCGGAGGGTGAGCCGACGGTCGCGATGGACGCTCCGACGCCACCGCCGCCGGTCCCGCCTCCCGGCAAGAGATCGCCGCTCGAAACGCCGGCTCTTCCGAAGGGCTGGGTGCTGACGAAGGTGATCGAAACGCCGGGGGGGCAAGCTCCGCCGGCCCCGCCGCCGCAGAACGCGCCGGGAGAATTTACGAAGATGTTCCAGGCTCCCGGCGGACCGCCGGCGCCCGCGGCTCCGCCGCCGCCCGCTCCGCCGCCGGGTGGGGGCGGAGAGTTCACGCGAATGTTCCAGGCGCCCAGCGGACCACCTGCAGCCGCGCCGCCTGCTCCGCCGCAGAGTGGGGGCGGAGAGTTCACGCGGATGTTCCAGGCTCCCGGTGGGCCGCCAGCGCCCGCGCCTCCCCCTCCGCCCGCTCCGCCGCAGGCGGCATCGAACCCGTCACCTGCGCCGCCGAGCGGACCCGGCGGGTTCACCCAGATGTTCCAGCCTCCCGCCGGACAGCCGAGCGCTCCTCCACCTCCGGTGCCTCCCTCCGCGCCCTCTAGCGGGCCCGGCGAGTTCACGCGGATGTTCAATGCTCCTCCGCCGTCGAACGCCGGCGTCGGCCGACCGCCGCAGGCCGCTCCTCCGGGCGGGTTCAACGACCTCCTGCAAGGAACTCGCAACCCCGCGCAAGGTGGCGAGTTCACGCGCATTTTCGGGAAGGGACAGGCGCCGGCGCCGGAAGCACCGGGGCGCAGCAGTGCTCCGCCGCCACCGGCGCCACCGAAACAGGGAGCAGGAGATTTCACGCGGATGTTCGAGGCTCCGGGCGCGCCGCCGCCGGCGCCTGCCGCTCCGCCGCCGCCGAGCACACCCGCTCCGCAATTTCAGGCGCCGCAGTTCCAGGCTCCTCAATTCCAGGCGCCGCAATATCAGCCGCCGCAGTTTCAGCCGCCGACGGTGCAACCGCCGCAATACCAACCGCCACAGTTCCAGCCGCCGACGATGCAGCCGCCCCAGTTCCAGGCTCCACAGTTCCCGGCCGCCCCGGCGCCCGCAAAGCCCGCGACGAACTACCTGCCGCTCGTGCTCATTCTCGTAGGACTGCTGCTGGTCGCGGTCGTGATGGCCGTGTACTTCGCTATGAGGAAGTAGGCAGCAGCACGATCAGTTCGCCCTGGACGTTGCCGAACTCGGCGGGAATATACGCCGCGAGGTTGCGCGCGCGCGTGATCGCTTCCCATGCCGGTCCCGATTGATTGAGGCTGAAATACTGATAGTTCAGCTTCACGGGAACACTGCTCGGCGGCGACGCGACATGCGTCAGCGCGACTCCCGGGAGCGCCTGCCGGACGAGATGCTCGATGTGGGTGGCCGAGCAGATCTTCACCAGATACGGCGTCTTCGAGATCAGGTCTGCCTTGCTCATATCGGAGCTCAGGGCGAGGTACATGCGCGTGTTGGTCAGGAAGCGATCCTCGGCCAGCGACGTGGCGTAGATCGCGGGCTGCACGAGCTTCAACGGGAGCGCGACGAAATTGCTCGGCACGACCGTTTCCAGCAGGAGGCGCAGCTTCTCGTCGAGGTCGGTGAAGCAGGCGCCGAGATCGTCGTGATCGTAGTCGGGCAGGTCGCGCGGATGGATCGTGAGCGAGAAGGTCGTCAGCGAACCTGCCAGCGCGAGCATCGCCGAATACAGCGCTTCCGGATGGCCGCCGCCGGTCGCGAAGAGGTGCCGGAAGACGGGGAATTGCGAGTTGATCGCGTAGAGCAGCCAGAAGCTCGCGATGTCCGAGGCGGTGAAGTCGGCGAGCGTCTGGTTCTTCTGGCGGCGCGCGCCGGAGAGCATGCTGGAGCGCGCGGTCAGGATCTCGACGAGGCGGCGCACGATGGAGACGAGGTAGTCGCTCGCGCCCAGGTCGATGAGCGGCGGCACGAAGCGCGGGTCGAGTTGAAACAGTCCGGAGGGCAGGAGCTTGACGCGGGCGATCCGCAGCGCCGTGTTGCCTTCGCGAGACTCGCCCGCGAAGAGAATGCGCAGATTCTTGCGCGCGACTTGCACGGGCTTCTCCGCGAGCCCGGTATTCTCGTCGCGCACGAGGACGTACTCGGCGCGATAGCGGGCGTCGGCGTCGCGCCCGTCGCCCGAGACATTGACGCCGAGTTCGCGATAACCGGGCGCGGCGAGGAAGATGTCCATCGAGTCCTGATCGGGCTCGAACTCGCCCGCGAGCGAGCGCGCCGGCGGTCCGCTCTCCGAGCCGGGGACATCGAACAGCAGCCCGTCGGGAAAGATACCGGCGGCTTCGGAGACGACGAACTGTCCGTTCGCGAGCGCCTCCTGGTCGATACGAAGGCGGCTGAACCCCCACGGCCGGAATGCGAGCGAGTTCAGTTGAACGTGCAGCGTGTCTTCGAGAAAGCGGTCCTGCATCTGGAGGTGCTGCGGGTTTAACAACGTTCCCTTCGACCAGATGACCGGCTCCAAGTGTCGCATTCGCACTCAGTTTACACCGACCGAAAATCGGGGGCGTGTTAAGCTACCTCGGCATGACGGCTGACGCTCTCCCTTTGCGTCTCGGCGCCCCCGAACAGTTTCAAACGGTGCGGGAGCTTTTCGAGCGCGCGGAATTTACGGAGCCGGCGATCTGTGCACGGCTTGGCATCGCGGCGTTTACGAAGTTCGGAATCCACCGGCCGATTGCCCCGGAAATGGAGACGGCCTTCGACTGTCTCGTACGATTGTTTCTCGATTGTGTGGCGGTAGAGCGCAGACGCGTTCTCGAACTGCTGGGCAGCGTCGAGGTCGAGGCGATGGAAGGTTTGGGACTCCTCATTGCGGACGGGGAGGCCCTCGTTTCGCCGATCGGACTCGCGCCCACTCGCGGACTCTGGCTCGTGTCCGATAAGGGCGGCGACTTGGGGACGCTGGCGGGCGATGTGGTCTACCCGGCGATCATGGAGAACACGCAGGAGTTCCTGTCGATCATTCCGGATTCGCCGTGCGAGGCGTTTCTGGATCTCGGCGCGGGCACGGGCGTCGCCGCGCTCATGGCGGCGCGCAGCTTCGCGCGTCACGCGTGGGCTTCGGACATTACGCCGCGCTCCGCCCATTTCGCGGAGTTCAACCGCCGGCTGAACGGCCTCGAGAACGCTACGTCGTTGCAGGGGGACCTTTACGAAGCTGTCGCAGGCCTGCGGTTCGATCGCATCGTCACGCATCCACCGTACGTGCCGGTCGCGAATCCGACGTGCGTCTTTCGCGACGGCGGCGACGATGGCGAGCAGATCGTGCGCCGGATCATACAAGGCCTTCCTCAGCATCTTGCGCCGGGCGGGCGATTCTACGGCCTGACGCTGGTGTCCGATCGCGAAGGCGCGCCGGCTGAGTCGCGCGTTCGAAGCTGGCTGGGGGACACGCACGAGGAGTTCGACGTTGCGATCGTAGCGGACACGGCCCGCGAGCCCTTCGACTTCATCGGGCGCGCGATGCAAAAGGGTACTCACTACCCACAGGAACTGCAGTACTGGAGCACACTGTTTCGAACGTTGCGGGTGAAGTACCTCGTCTACGGCTGCATCGTCGTGCAGCGTCATGACACCAGGCGCGAGCCGTTTACACTCCGGCTGCAGAAAGGTCGAACGTCTACGCCCGCGGAGACCGAATGGGCGCTGGCGTGGAACACTGCGGCTGCGTCGTTAGGCGCGGAGGCCCTGCTCGCGTCGCGGCTGGGTGTCTCGCCGGAACTCAATCTCGCGGTCCTGCATAAAGTTCGCGAAGGCTCGCTCGTGCCCGAGGAGTTCATGCTGCGAGTCAACTATCCGTTCGACGCCGAGTGCAAATGCCCGCGATGGTGCGCGGGACTCGTGGCGGCATGCGACGGAAGCCGCACCGCCGGCGAGACGTTGGAAACGCTGAAGGCGAATGGCGTGGTGGATTCTCAGACGGAGGCGTCCGAGTTTGCCGACGTTATCAGGGTTCTCCTCGGCTCAGGCTTCCTCGAAAGCGATGCGTTGCCCTCAGTTCCGCGAAGCAGTACTGAATCACACCCTAAGCGTGTCTGATCGCACGTACCTCCGCGAAATGATCTGTTAGGATTCCACGTATGTCGGAAGCCGCGTGAACCGCGCATGCGTTCGCGCGCGCCGGACAGCGAGGGATCATCATGGCAAAACAAAGCACACAACACAAACTGGACCGTGTCCGTTCGCCGCGCGTCCAGATCACGTACGACGTGGAGGTCGGCGACGCGATCGAGGTGAAGGAGCTGCCCTTCGTGATGGGGGTGCTTGGCGATTTCACGGGACAGCCCAGTGAACCGCTGCCTCGCCTGAAAGATCGCAAGTTCGTCGAGATCACGCCCGACAATTTCGATGCGGTGCTGGAGAGTATGCGTCCGCATCTTTCCTTCACGGTCGAGAACAAGCTGAGCGAAGACGCCGACGCCGCGAAACTGGGCGTCGATCTTCACTTCAAGAGCCTCGACGATTTCGAGCCGGACCATGTGGCGCGGCAGGTGAAGCCGCTGCGCGAACTGCTCGAGCTGCGCGAGAAGCTCAGCGACCTGCGCGGCAGCCTGCAAGGCAACGACAAGCTCGAGGAATTGCTGCGCGACGCCGTGAGCAACACGGAGAAGCTGTCGCGGCTGAAGACCGAGATGCAAGGGGGCAAGGAGTAATCCAATGGCGCAACTCGAAAAAGCACAAGGAGCCGTAGTCGGCGGAGACACCGCCGAACGCAGCCTGCTCGACCAGATCGTCGAGGAAGGGCGGATCGCGCGCGATCCCGCCGGCAAAGAGCGCGGCAAGAACCTGGTCCGCGAATTCGTGACGCAAGTGCTCGAAGGCTCGATGACGGTGTCGAAAGACGCCGAGGCCATGATCAACGCGCGCATCGCGCAGATCGACCACCTGCTCTCAATCCAGCTCAACGAGATCCTGCACACCGAGAGTTTCCAGAAGCTCGAAGCGAGTTGGCGCGGGCTGCGGTACATGCTCGATCAGAGCGAGACCAGCGACAAGCTCAAGATCAAGGTCCTGAACGTCAACAAGAAGGAACTCTTGCGGGACCTGCAGCGCGCGCCGGAGTTCGATCAGAGCGCGCTCTTCAAGAAAGTCTACGAAGAGGAGTACGGCGTCTTCGGCGGCGCGCCGTTCAGCGCGCTGGTCGGCGACTACGAATTCGGCCGCACGCCGGAAGATGTCGAGCTGATCGAGAAAGTGTCCCAGGTGGCATCCGCGGCGCACGCGCCGTTCCTTACGGCGGCGTCGCCCGAGATGCTGAACATGGACAGCTTCACGAATATCGACGCGCCGCGCGACATGGCGAAGATCTTCGACAACACGGAATACGCGAAGTGGAAGTCGTTCCGGGCGAGCGAAGATTCGCGATACGTGGGCCTGTGCCTGCCGCACATCCTGATGCGGCTGCCCTACGGCAAGAACAACAAGACCATCGACACGTTCCAGTACGAGGAGGGCGTCGACGGCAGCGATCACTCGAAGTATCTGTGGGGCAATGCGGCGTACGCGCTGGGCGCGCGGCTGACCAACGCGTTCGCGCAGTACGGCTGGTGCGCGTCGATTCGCGGCGTGGAAGGCGGCGGACTGGTGGAAGGCCTGCCGACCCACAGCTTCGCCACCGACGAGGGCGACGTCGCGCTGAAGTGTCCGACGGAAGCGCCGATCACCGACCGTCGCGAGAAGGAACTGGCGGATCTCGGCTTTGTCCCGCTGGTCCACTGCAAAGGCTCGGACTATGCGGCGTTTTTCAGCGTGCAATCTGCGCAGAAGTCCAAGCTTTACGATAGCGAGGCGGCCAACGCGAACGCGCGCCTCTCGACGCAACTGCCGTACATCCTGGCGATCTCGCGGTTTGCGCATTACATGAAGTCGATGATGCGGGACAAGGTCGGCAGCTTCATGTCGCGGTCGGAGTGCCAAGAGTTCCTCAACACCTGGATCCTGCAGTACGTGGTCGGGAACGACAACGTGTCGGCGCAGATCAAGGCGCAGAGGCCGCTGCGGGAAGCGAAGATCGAGGTCAGCGAGGTCCCCGGCAAGCCGGGCGTGTACCGCGCGGTGGCCTTCCTGAAACCGCATTTCCAGTTGGACGAACTTTCGGTGTCGTTGCGGCTCGTCGCCGAGCTGCCGCAAGGCGCTAAATAGTGCCGGAGCTTTCGTCTCTGGCGCAGTCGCGGATCGCGGCGATCACTGGGGTGGGCCACCAGGCAATCAATATCAATCGTGAGGGAGGAGCGCGTATGGCTGTAGACATGTTCTTGAAGCTCGACGGCATCAAGGGCGAAAGCAAGGACGACAAACACAAAGACGAAATCCACATCGAGACCTTCAGTTGGGGCGTGAGCCAGACGGGGACGATGGGCGTTGGCGGCGGCGGCGGCGCCGGCAAGGTCAGCGTCCACGATATTACGGTCACCAAGCTCCTGGACAAATCGACGCCCGAATTGATGCTGGCGTGCTGCAACGGCAAGCACATTCCAACCGGTCTAATAAGCGTCCGAAAGGCGGGTGAGACTCCGCTCGAGTACCTGAAGATCAAGCTGACCGACATTCTGATCTCCGGTGTCCAGAACGCCGGCCATGGCGGCAACGACGGCCTGACAGAGTCGCTGAGCTTGAACTTCGCGAAGTTCGAGGTCGCATACCAGCCTCAGGGCGCCGACGGCAAGGCCGAGGGCGGTCCGATCCTGATGGGTTGGGATGTGAAGGCGAACAAGAAGGTATAGGACCCCTGGGTAATGACTGCGAGAGAACTCTACCAGGCCGGAAGGCTCGGGGAGGCGATTCAGGCGCTGAATGCGGAGCTGCGGGAGAACCCCGCGGATACGCAGCGCCGGACATTTCTGTTCGAGCTGCTGTGCTTCGCGGGCAATTACGACCGCGCGGAAAAGCAGCTCGACATTCTCGCGCAGGAGGGGTCGAATGCGCAGATGGGCGCCCTGCTGTATCGCGGCGCCCTCAATGCCGAACGAACCCGTAGTGAACTGTTTCAGAAGGGCGACGCGTTTGCGCCCTCGGATTCCGACGCCGTTACGACTGGCGTCTGGAACGGCCGTCCTTTCGCGAGCATCGAGGACGCGGACCCGCGGATCGGACCGCGGCTCGAGATGTTCGCCGCCGGGCAGTATATGTGGGTGCGCTTCGACCACATCGCGTCGATCGAGATGGAGGCTCCGAAGCGGCTGCGCGATTTGCTCTGGATCCCGGCGAAGGTCCGCACCGGACCCGCGTTTCGCGGTCGAGAGCTCGGCGAGGTCCTGCTGCCGGTGCTCACGCCGCTTTCCTTCCAGGAAGAAGACGACGCGCTGAAGCTCGGGCGCGCGACCGAGTGGCGCGAATTGCCTTCGGGCGAGACAGTCCCGGCCGGCCAGAAAATGCTGCTGATCGACGGAGAGGAGGCGCCGTTTTTGGAACTCCGGCGTCTGGAGATTCACCCGGCCGTTGCGGCCGATCAACATGCCTCTGTCTGACGAGTTACTCCGACCGATCCCTGGCGACAATCCCTCCGGAGAAAACCTCCGCTACGCGCCCGTCTACGACAAGATCAAAGAAGCGCGCCGGCAGGACGATGACGCGCCGCAAGGCGAATGGCGGCGGGAGCGAAAGCTCTCCGACTGGCCGCTCACCATCAAGCTCATCACCGATGCGCTGACGAACAAGACCAAGGACCTGCAACTCGCAGCATGGCTGACGGAGGCTCTGCTGCGCCGCGACGGCATCCCCGGCCTGAAGGACGGGCTGGAGCTGAATCGCGGTCTCGTCGAGAACTTTTGGGACACGCTATATCCCGAGCTCGAGGACGGCGACGCGGAGTTTCGCGCGAGCCCGTTGCAATGGGTCGGAGACAAACTCGAACGCCAAGTCAAGGAAGCGCCGCTCACTCGCAGCAAACTGAGTTTCTATCAGTTCAAGGAATCGCGCGCGATCGGCTACGAAGCGGACGCGGTCGACAACGACAGCAAGACGGCCGCGCGGCAGGAGGCAATCGCCGAGGGCAAGATCACGGGCGAGGAGTTCGACGCGGCATTCGACGCCACGCCGAAGAGCTTCTACGCCAACCTGCTCGACACCTGCGAGGGCGTTCGCGAGACGATCGAAAGCCTGACCGAGCTTTGCGACGCGAAGTTCGGCGACGTCGCGCCGAGCTTCGGACGGCTGCGGGACTCGATCGAGGAAGTCCGCCAGACGGTCCACATTCTGCTGCAGAAGAAGCGCGTGACGGAGCCGGACGCCGTGGTCGCGCCAGTGGAAGAAGAAGCGCTGGCGGAGGTCGAAGCGGCACCCGAGGTCGTGGCGACGACGACGAGCGCGGCGGCCGCTCCCGCTCGTGCTCCGGTCCGGAAGGCCCCGGCAGGCGAACCGGCCACCAGAGACGACGCCGTGGAGCAACTGATCGCGGCGGCGCGCTTCATCCGCCGCGAGGAGCCGTACAGCCCCGTTTCGTACCTGATACTGCGGGGGCTGCGGTGGGGCGAGCTTCGCGCGAATGGCGACTCGATCGACGCGTCGCTGCTCGATCCTCCGCCCGGCGAAATCCGGCAGCAGTTGAAGCGTCTGTCGCTCGACGGCAACTGGACGGACGTCCTGGAGACTGCGGAAACGGCGATGGCAATGCCGTGCGGGCGCGGCTGGCTCGACATTCAGCGGTACGTCGGACGCGCCTGCTACGAACTCGGCACTTGGTACGACCCCGTCGCGCTGGCGGTGAAATCGGCCGTGAGCGCGCTGCTGCGCGACTTCCCTGCCCTGCCGGAAATGACCTTGATGGACGACACTCCGGCCGCAAACGCGGAGACGATCGCGTGGCTCAAGGAGATCGCCCCGCCCGTGGAAAGCGCGGTGTCCGCGATGTCGATGGCCGTGGTGGTCGAGGAGTCCGGCGAGCGCAGCGTCGATGGACCCGCGGATTCCGGCGAGCTCGCGATGCAGGCCGCGGCGGCCGGTCGTCCACAGGAAGGTATCGAGATCCTAAGCCGCGAGATTTCCCGCGAGCGTTCGGGGCGGGCGCGCTTCCACCGCAAGGTGCAGCTCGCGCAGCTCTGTCTCTCGATCGGTCGGGAGGCGATCGCGCTACCGATTCTGAACGACCTCGCGCAGGAGATCGAGCAGCGAAAGCTGGACGAGTGGGAGGCGCCGGATGCCGTCGCGCATCCGCTCTCGCTGTTGTTCCACTGTCTCACCAAGCTCGACGGCGACACCGAAGAGAAGCGTCGCTTGTACAACCGTATTTGCAGGCTGGACCCGGTGCAGGCGCTGTCCTGCCCGATGTAACGATATGGCGCGCCAGGAGCCCGAACAGATCGTGACGCAGTCCGTGCTCGAGCGGTTGATCGACCGCGAGCCGGAGAGCCCGACCGACGCGCCGAAGTCCTATGCGCAGTCGGTGCGGCAGTTGAAAGCGTCGCTGCGGCGGGACCTCGAATGGTTGCTGAACACCCGGCGGAACCCGGAGGCGGCGGACCACCGATTTCCGCAGCTCTCGAAGTCCGTGTTCAATTACGGTCTGCCCGACATCACGTCGCTAAACCACGAGAGCATCGCCGATCGACAGCGGCTGCTGCAAACGATCGAGGGAATCATCGCGACGTTCGAGCCGCGTCTGACGCGCGTCAAGGTCGCACCGCTCGACGCCGGCCGCGGTGGCGTACACGTTCTGCGTTTCCAGATCGAGGGCATGCTCCTCATGGACCCCGAGCCCGAGCACATCTCCTTCGACACCGTCCTCCAACTCGCCAGCGGACAGTATCAGGTCAAGGGGGACGCCAGTGCGGGATGAGCTGCTGCTGTACTACGAGCGCGAGCTGACGTTCCTGCGCGAGATGGGCGCGGAGTTCGCGGTGAAATACCCGAAGATCGCGTCTCGCCTGGTGCTGGAGCCCGACAAGTGCGAAGACCCGCATGTCGAGCGGATGCTCGAGGCGTTCTCGTTCCTGGCAGCGCGCGTCCACCTGAAGATCGACGACGAGTTCCCGGAGATCACGGACTCGCTGCTCAGCATCCTCTACCCGCACTACACGCGGCCGATCCCGTCAATGTCGATCGCGCAGTTCGAGGTCGATCACGAGCAGATCAATCCGGTGACCGGGCTGAAGATCGACCGCGGGTCAATGTTGAACTCCCGCCCGGTCGGCGGCGCGCCCTGTAAATTCCGCACCTGCTACGAGACGACGTTTTGGCCCGTCCGCATCGAGGACGCCTACTGGACGACGCCCGACCGTCTGCAACCGCCGATCAAGTCGATGGACACATCCGGGGCGATTCGCGTGGAGCTGAAGTGCGCGGGCGATGCGACGTTCGGGAAGCTCGGGATACGGTCGCTGCGCTTCCACCTCAGCGGCGAAGGCAACCTCACGCACACGCTGTATGAGCTGCTGTCGAACAACTGCGCGCGGATCGTGGTGCGGGATTTGACGCCGAAATCGAAGCTCCCGCCGATCGTCCTCGGACCGGAATCGCTGAAGCCCGTCGGGTTCGCCGAGGACGAGGCCATGCTGCCCTACAGCAGGCGGTCGTTCGCCGGCTATCGGCTGATCCAGGAATACTTCTGCTTCCCGCAGAAATTCTTCTTCTTCGATCTGCTGGGGCTGGACCAGTTGGGCCGTGCCGGCTTCGGCGATCGCGTCGAGATCATCTTCTTGATTACGCCCTTCGAGCGCGCCGAGCGGCGCGACATTCTCGAGAGCGGGATCACCGCGCGCGTGTTCCGCACCGACTGCGTACCGGTGGTCAACCTGTTTCCGCAGACGGCCGAGCCGATTCTGCTCGACCAGCTTCGTTACGAGTATCAAGTGGTCCCCGACGTCAGTCGGCGGTCGGCGATGGAGGTCTTCTCCGTCGACAGCGTCGTCAGCGCGGATGCACAAACCGGGGAGGTGACGGCGTTCCAGCCGTTTTACTCGTTCCGGCGGCGCGGCAGCCAGCGCAACGAGGTCTTCTGGCATACCTCTCGACGTCCATCGGGCCGCCGCGGCGACGAAGGCAGCGAAGTCTTCGTCTCGATCGTCGACGTCTCGGGACGCAGGACGCGGCCGGGGGCCGAAGCGCTCACCGTGAGGACGACCTGCACCAATCGCGACCTGCCGTCGCGCCTGCCGTTCGGGAACGAAGCGGGCGATTTCGAGCTGGAAGCGGCGGCGCCGATCCGGCGAATCGTGGCGCTCGTGAAGCCCACGGACACGCTGCGCCCTCCACTCCAGAAGCAGGCGGAGTGGCGATTGATTTCGGCGCTGTCGTTGAACTACCTCTCGCTGGTCGACGAGGGCGTCGATGCGCTACGCGAGATTCTGCGGCTATACAATTTCACGAAATCGGCGTATGGCGAGAAACAGATCGAGGGGCTGACCGCGGTCGCGAGCAAGCGCCATTTCGCGCGCGTCGTGTCGGAGAGCGGCGTGGCGTTCGTGCGCGGCACGCTCGCTGAGCTGACCTTCGACGAGGAGCAGTTTACCGGTGGAGGCGTTTACCTCTTCGCCTCGGTTCTTGAATATTTCCTGGGTTTGTACGCGGGCATGAACAGCTTTACACAGCTCGCCGTCCGCACGCTCCAGAGAAGGGAGACGCTCAAGCGATGGCCACCGCGGGCCGGACAGAGAGTGCTGGTGTAGAGTCCACCGAGCTCGGCGATCTCCTGGCGAGCGAGCCGTACCGGTTCAGCTTCTTCCAAGCCGTACGGCTGCTGGAGAGGCTGTCGCCGGACCGCCGTCCGGTTGGACGCTTCGGGAAACCCTCGGGCGAGGCGGCGCGCTTCACCGCGCACCCGGCGCTTCCCTTCCCCGCGAGCGAGATCCAGTCGATCGAATCGCACGACGACGGTCCTCCGACAGTCGCCGTCAACTTCATGGGCTTGAACGGTCCGCTCGGCGTCCTGCCGCACGCGTACTCCGAGCTGATCGTCGAGCGCCTGCGCCAGAACGACACGGCGCCGCGCGACTTCCTGGACATCTTCAACCACCGCGCGATCTCGCTGTTCTATCAGGCGTGGGAGAAGCACCGCTTCGCGATCGCGTACGAGCGCGGAGAGCTCGACCGCATCTCGCACCACCTGCTCGACCTGATCGGTCTGGGCTCCGAGGGGCTGCAGAACCGGCAGGCGATCACCGACCCGTCGCTGATCTACTACAGCGGCCTGCTCGGATTGAACACGCGGTCGGCGGCGGCGTTGGAGCAGATCCTGGTCGACTACTTCGAAGTCCCGGTCGAAGTGCAGCAGTTCGTGGGCGCGTGGCACCCGATGGATGACGAGAATCAATGCCGCATCGGAGAGGATAGCGGGCCATCGGAGCAACTCGGCTGGGGCGCGGTGGTCGGGGACGAGATCTGGGACCAGCAGTCGCGGATTCGGCTGCGGCTCGGTCCGCTCACGTTCGAGCAGTATCGCGATTTCCTGCCGGACGGCAGCGCATGGAGCGAGCTGCGCTCCATCACGAGGTTTTTTACGCGCGACGAGTTCGACGTGGAAGTTCAATTCGTGTTGCGCCGCGAGGATGTGCCGCCGTGCGAGCTGGGAGACGAGACGGCTGGAGCGCCGCGGCTGGGCTGGAGCACGTGGGTAAAGTCCGCGCCGTTCCAGCGCGATTGTGACGATACCGTACTGCAACTGGAGTAGATGGTGAACCTGAGATCCCTGATTGCAAAACTGAATGAGACGGCGCGAGGAGCGCTGGAAGGCGCGGCGGGGCTGTGTCTCTCGCGGACGCACTATGACATCGAGATCGAGCACTACGTCCTGAAGCTGATGGACGCGCCCGGCACCGACATCGACGGCATCTTCAAGGCCTTCGACGTCGACCGCGCGCGCGTCGCGAAGGAGCTCGGTAAGAGTCTCGACAAGCTGAAGTCCGGGAACGCGCGGACGCCCGCGTTCAGCCCGTCGGTCGTCAAGATGTTGCAGGAGGCGTGGACGCTCGGCTCGCTCGATTTCGAGGCGGGACAGGTGCGCTCGGGCTTCACGATTCTGGCTCTGGTCAGCAACGAGGAACTCTCGCGCATCGTGCGGGACGTCTCGAAGGAGCTGGCGAAGATCGAGCCGGAGGCGCTGCGAAAGGAATTCGCGGCGATCGTCTCGGCGTCGTCGGAAACGACCGAAGCTGCACCGGCGGGCGGCGGCGAGGAGTCCGGCCGCGCGCCGAGCGGCAAGTCGACGAACCTCGATCAGTACACGGTCGATCTGACGGCGAACGCGCGCGCGGGCAAGATCGATCCGGTGTTGGGACGGGACGCCGAGATTCGCCAGATCGTCGACATCCTGACGCGGCGGCGGCAGAATAATCCGATTCTGACCGGCGAGGCCGGAGTCGGAAAGACCGCGGTCGTGGAAGGCTTCGCGCTCCGCGTCGCCAACGGCGATGTGCCGCCGCCTCTGCGAAACGTCGCGGTCCGGACGCTCGATCTCGCCTTGCTGCAGGCCGGGGCGGGAATCAAGGGCGAATTCGAGAATCGCCTGAAAGGGCTGATTCAGGAGGTCAAGAATTCGCCGTCGCCGATCATTCTGTTCATCGACGAAGCGCACACCATGATCGGGGCCGGAGGACAGGCGGGGCAGAACGACGCCGCGAATCTCTTGAAGCCGGCGCTGGCCCGCGGCGAGCTGCGCACAATCGCCGCCACGACGTGGAGCGAATACAAGAAGTACTTCGAAAAGGACCCGGCGCTCGCGCGGCGGTTCCAGGTGGTCAAGGTCGAGGAGCCGACGGAAGAACAGTGCCAGGTAATGCTGCGCGGCGTGGTTCCGGCGCTGGAGCGGCACCACAGCGTCCGCATTCTCGACGAAGGACTGGCGGCGGCAGTGCGGTTTTCGCATCGCTATCTGCCCGACCGGCAGTTGCCCGATAAGGCGGTGAGCGTCCTCGATACGGCTTGCGCGCGCCTCGCGCTCGGACAGAGCTCGACACCCGCCGCGATTGAAGACGCGGTCCGGCAGCTCGACGATTTCGCCGTCCAAAAGCGCGTGCTCGAGCGCGAGATGGCGCTCGGCGTCGATCACTCCGAGCGGCTCCGCAATATCGAGGAACAGCACGCCAGGGTCTCCGCAGCCCGCGAGACTCTGAACGCGCGATTTGAAAAGGAGCGCGACCTCGTTACGCGCATCCGAGAGGTGCGCGCACAGATCGAGAGCGGCGCGGAGCCCCCCGCGGCATCGTCCGACTCGGCACAAGTCGCGCCGGCGCTCGATACGGCTGCGCTGCGCGAGCAACTCACGACACTGAACACGGAACTGGAAGCGATGCAGGGCGAGTCCCCGCTGATCCGCGTCGCGGTAGACGCGCACATCGTCGGCGACGTCGTCTCGGCGTGGACGGGAATCCCGATCGGCAAGATGCTGCGCGACGAGATCGACACGGTCCTCTCGCTCGACCAGCATCTCGGGAAGCGCGTGATCGGACAATCGCACGCGCTCGCGGGAATCAGCGAACGCATCCGGACGTCGAAGGCCGGCCTGGAGGATCCGGGTAAGCCGATCGGCGTCTTCATGCTCGTGGGGCCGAGCGGCGTCGGCAAGACGGAGACCGCGCTGGCGCTCTCCGACCTGCTCTACGGCGGCGAGCGCAACTTGATCACCATTAATATGTCGGAGTTTCAGGAGGCGCACACCGTCTCGACGCTGAAGGGCTCGCCCCCGGGCTACGTCGGGTATGGCGAGGGCGGCGTCCTGACCGAAGCCGTCCGGCGACGGCCGTATTCGGTGGTGCTCCTCGACGAGGTCGAGAAGGCGCATCCCGACGTCCTCGAGCTCTTCTTTCAGGTCTTCGACAAGGGCACGATGGAAGACGGCGAGGGGCGGCAGATCGACTTCCGCAACACGATCATCATTCTGACGTCCAACGCCGGGACGGACACGCTCATGAAACTGACGGCCGATCCCGAAACGATGCCGTCGGCCGAAGGCCTGGTGAAGGCGCTCAAGCCGGAGTTGAACAAGATCTTCAAGCCGGCGTTCCTCGGCCGGATGGTGATCATCCCCTACTTCCCGATCCGGGACGAGGCGCTGAAACGCATCGTGACCTTGAAGCTCGCCAAGATCCAACGGCGCATTCAGGAGACGCACCGCATTCCGCTGACGTACGACGAGGCGCTGGTCGAAGAGGTGGCGCGTCGATGCACCGAGGTGGAAAGCGGCGCCCGCAACGTCGACAACATCCTGACCAACACGCTGATGCCGGAGATTTCGCGGCGCATTCTGGGCCGTATGGCGGCGCGGGAGAGCCTCTCGCCGGTGCACGTCGGCGTAGGAGCCAACGGGTCCTTCGTCTACTCCTAGGAGCGTCATGCCGACCTACACACAAGCCGAACGTCCACTCTCGGTCACCACGCCGCTGGGGCCTGACGTTCTGCTGCTGGTCGGCGTGAGCGGGCGCGAGGCGCTCTCGGAGTTGTTTCGCTTCGAGTTGGAACTGCTGGCCGAGAACGGCGTCGACATCGCGTTCGAGAAACTCCTGGGGCAGAAGGTGACGGCGCGGATTCGACTCACCGAGCAGACGAACCGCTACGTCAGCGGCGTGGTCTGCAGGGTATCGCAGGGGGGGCGCGACGAGACCTTCACGACCTATCGGATCGAACTCGTGCCGCAGTTGTGGGCTCTGACGAAGAGGAAACAAAGCCGCATCTTTCAAGCTCTCAGCGTCCCGGAGATTCTCAAGAAGGTGCTGGCTGGACTCGACGTCGCTTACGAGGTGCAGGGCACGTTCTACCCGCGCGAATACTGCGCGCAGTATCGCGAGTCCGATTTCGAGTTTGCGTCGCGACTGATGGAGGAGGAGGGGATTTACTACTTCTTCAAGCACACGTCCTCGGGGTCGACGCTGGTGCTGGCCAACACGCCGCAGTCGCATCCCGAGGCCACTCCCAGCCGCGTCGTGTACGAGGAGATCACCGGAGGCAATCGTCCCGATGAGCGCGTCTTCTCGTGGGAGAAGATGCAGGAGCTACGCTCCGGCAAGGTCACGCTCTGGGATTCCAACTTCGAGTTGCCGTACAAGAACCTCGAAGCGCAGAAGACGATCGTCGACACGGTCCAGGCCGGCACAGTCACTCACAAGCTGAAGACCGGCGGCAACGACAAGTTCGAACTCTACGACTATCCCGGCGGCTACGCGAATCACTTCGACGGCGTCGACCGCGGCGGCGGCGATCGTCCCGGCGACCTGCAAAAGATCTTCGAAGACAATACGCGGACGGCGGATATCCGCATCCACGAGGAGGCGGCGCATAGCATTTCGATCCGCGCCACGTCGAGTTGTCCGCAACTGGCGGCCGGCTTCCGTTTCGCGCTGGAGCGGCACTTCAACGCGGATGGAACGTACGTCCTGACCGGGGTCGAACACCGCGCCAAACTCAATTGGGACTATCGGAGCGCGGGACAAACCGAAGAGTTCGCATACGAGAATACCTTCACCTGCATTCCGCTAGCATTGCCCTTCCGCCCGCCTCGCGTCACCCCTGCCCCCCACGTGCAGGGCGCACAGACGGCGCTCGTCGTCGGACCGGCGGGCGAGGAGATCTTCACCGACAAGTACGGCCGCATCAAGGTCCAGTTTCCGTGGGATCGCGAAGGCAAGAAGGACGGCGACACCTCGTGTTGGCTGCGCGTCGCTACACCCTGGGCCGGCAAGCAGTGGGGGATGATCCACATTCCGCGCGTCGGGCAGGAAGTGCTCGTCGACTTCGTCGAGGGCGACCCCGACCATCCGATCGTCGTGGGCAGCGTCTACAACGCCGACCAGATGCCACCCTATGCGCTTCCCGCGAACAAGACGCAGAGCGGCATCAAGTCGCGCAGCAGCCTGCACGGCGGCCCGGCCAACTGCAACGAGATCCGCTTCGAGGACAAGAAGGGTTCCGAGCAGGTCCTGATCCACGCCGAGAAGGACCAGACGATCGAGGTCGAAAACGACGAGTCGCATTGGGTCGGCCACGACCGCACCAAGAAGGTGGATCACGACGAGACGATCACGATCGGGCACGATCAAACGGCGACGATCGACAACAATCGCACCGTGACGATCACAAAGGGCGACGACTCGCTCACCATCAAGATGGGAAACTCCAGCACCTCCATCAAGATGGGCAAGAGCGAGACCGAGGCGATGCAGTCGATCGAGCTCAAGGTTGGGCAGAGCAGCGTGAAGCTCGATCAATCCGGCGTCACGATCAAGGGACTGAACGTGCAGATCGAAGGCACTGTCCAGGTGAGCGTCAAAGGGCTCACGACCAAGGTGAATGCGGACACGATGCTGATTTTGAAGGGCACGTTGACGACGATTAACTAGCCATGACCGCAGCGACCCAAACCGCCGAACTGTCGTCGATCTCCGGGATCGGAGACGAGGCTCAGGCGCTGCTGCGCGACGGAATCGCGCCGCGCGAGTTTGCGCAGTTGCTGATCGATCGCGGGCACTTTCCCGACGCGGTCCGGCTGCTGGCGCACGCGCTGCCGAAACGGGAGTCGGTGTGGTGGGCGTGGGTGTCGGCGCGGCGAGCAGCGGGCAGCGAGCCTGCCCCGCCGATTCAGGCGTCGCTGGCCGCGACGGAAAAGTGGATCGCGCAACCGAGCGAGGAGAACCGCCGCGCGGCGATGCAGGCGGCCGAACGAGCGGGGCTTCAGACGTCGGCGGGGTGCGCGGGGCTGGCGGCGTTCTTCTGTGGCGCGAGCATCGCTCCTGCACAGGCGCCGCCCGTCGCGCCGGGACCATACGACAGCGCGAAGGCGGTCGCGGGCGCGATCCTGCTGGCGGCCGTCGCGGTCCCCGAAAAGATCGAAGAGAATTTCCGGGCGCACCTCCAGCAAGGGCTGGAAGTAGCGGCCCGCATCAAGTTGTGGTGAGAGGAGAAGGAGCAGAGGAATGGGACAACCAGCAGCCCGCGTCAGCGACATGCACGCATGCCCGCTGCCCACGCCGATCCCTCACGTAGGCGGGCCGATCTTGCCGCCCGGTGGGATCACCGTCCTGATCGGCGGCCTTCCGGCGGCCCGCGTAACGGACCTGTGCGTCTGCGCGACCGGCCCGCCGGACGTGATCGCCCAGGGATCTGTGACCGTTCTCACGGTCGGTTTGCCGGCCGCACGTATGGGAGATCTCACCGCGCATGGCGGCGCGATCGTAATCGGCTGTCCGACGGTTCTAATCGGCTAACGGAAGGAATAGAGTTGATGGGAATGGAGATGATTCGATGAAACGTCAAATTGTCGTTGCACTCGCATTTTTCGTTGCGGGCTCGCAGGCGCAGGCGCAGAAAAAGCGCGTCGCCGTCATGAATTTCGATTACGCCACAGTGCAGAGCGGAGTCTCCGCGATCTTCGGGAGCAACCAGGACATCGGCAAGGGAATCGCCGACTTGCTGGTCGACCGCCTGGTCACAGACGGCACGCTCTCGGTGATCGAACGGAAGGCGCTCGACAAAGTGATCGCGGAACAGAACTTCTCGAATAGCGATCGCGCCGACGCAACGTCAGCCGCGAAGATCGGGAAGGTGCTCGGGGTCGACGCCATCATCGTCGGCAGCATTACGCAGTTCGGGCGCGACGACAAGCAGACGACCGTCGGCGGTGACGCAATGGGCCGTGTCACGGGACGCTTCGGGGTCGGCGGTGTGTCGAAGAAGAACTCGAAGGCGGTGGTCGCCATCACCGCCCGTATGGTCGATACCAGCACCGGCGAAATTCTCGCGAGCGTCACGGGACACGGTGAATCGACTCGCTCGGGCACTGGTCTGGTCGGCGCGGGCGGCAGCGGAACGGCCGCGGCCGGCGGCGTCGTCGATATGAAGAGCAGCAACTTCGCGAACTCGATTCTGGGCGAAGCGGTCAGCGACTCTGTCACGCAACTCGCCAAACAGCTCGAGGCCAAAGCGGGCACGATGCCCACCAGGACCGTGTCGATCGACGGCATGGTGGCTGATGTGTCGGGCGATGGCACGATGATCCTCAACGTCGGCAGCGCCGCCGGGGTCAAGGTCGGCGACACGCTACAGGTGCGGCGCGGCACACGCAAGATTACCGACCCCGCCACCGGCAAAGTGCTCCGCGTCATCGAGGAATCGGTTGGCCAGGTGCGGATCACAGAGGTGGACGCGCAATCCTCCGTCGGGAAGTTCACCGGGACCGGTAGCGCGAAGGTTGGCGACACGGTGAAGAACCAGTAGGGGCGCTCCATGACGATCGACATCGGCAGCACCGTCGGAGATTACGAAGTCATCGGCGTCCTCGGCGCCGGCGGGATGGGCAAGGTCTTCAAGGTCCGGAACATCATCTCGGACCGGATCGAGGCGATGAAGATCCTCCTGCCCGATCTGACGCACGAGCCCGACCTCGCCGACCGCTTCCTGCGCGAGATCAAAGTGCAGGCCAGCCTCTCGCACCCGAACATCGCCGGCCTGCACACCGCGCTCCGCTTCGAGAATCAGTTGCTGATGGTGATGGAGCTGGTCGAGGGCATCACGCTCGAGGAGCGGCTGCAGCACGGCAAACTGCCGGTGGCGGACGCGGTCTCGTACATCGGGCAGGTGCTCTCGGCGCTGGGCTATGCGCACCAGCACGGCGTCGTGCATCGCGATATCAAGCCCGCGAACATGATGCTGACGCGGAACGGCGTCATCAAGGTGATGGACTTCGGGATCGCCAAAAGCTCGACGGACCGCAAGCTCACCATGACCGGAACGACCATGGGGTCGCTCTACTACATGTCGCCGGAGCAGATCCGCGGCGTTCAGGTGTTGGACGCGCGGTCGGACCTCTACTCGGTCGGCGTGTCGTTGTACGAGTTGGTGACGGGCAAGCGGCCGTTCGAAGGCGACAGCCAGTTCTCGATCATGTCGGCGCACCTGGACAAGGACCCGGCGCCGCCGATCTCGATCGATCCGTCGCTGCCGCCGGCGTTGAACGAGATCATCCTGCTCTCCGTACAGCGCGAGCCGGAGAAGCGCTTCCAGACTGCCGAGGCGTTCGGGAACGCGCTCGCGAGCGTTATGACGGGCGCGGCGCCGAGTCCCGCGAAGCCGGTCGCAGCGCCCACGCCGGCCGCGGCGGTGCCCGCGAAGTCGCGCCGCGGACTGTGGGTCGCGGTCGGGACACTCTGCGCGGTCGCTGCCCTGGTGGCGGTCATCGAGCTCGGACCGTCGCGGAAGGCAGCGGCGGTCAATTCGCCGCCTCCGGCCGTGTCTGCGCCGGTCGCAGCGCCCGATCCGGTGCCCGTACCGGTCGCGGCGACACCGGTGGAGCCCGCGCCGTCGCAGCCGCAGGCCGCTCCCGTTGAGGCTCCGAAACAGCAAGTCCTCGCGAAACCGCCCGCGCGGGTGCCCGAGCCGAAGCCCGTCCGATCCGCAACGGCAACGTCGTCGCAACCGGCGCCGCAGGTGACGACGCCGAGCGCGCCGGCTCCGGTCGTGAATCAGGCGCCGCCCGCAGTACGAACTCAGGCGCCGCCGCCCGAAGCGCCGCCGCAACCCCGCGCCGAACTTCTGAAGGCGCGGCAATCGCTGGCGCAGCTTTCGAGTCGCGCTAGCGGAATTCACAGCACGCTGCAAAACCTGCAAAGGAGTCAGGCAGCCAGCGGACTCGGGATGCGCCGCGACTGGCTGGAGACCGCCAATCTCATGGACTCGTTCCTGCGCGGCTCCAACGATGCGCTGAACGCCGGCGATCTCGCGGCGGCGCAGGACCTCATGACGAAGGCGGAGATCCAGATCGACAAGCTCGATAAGGCGCTCCGATAGGCGTCGGCCTCGCTACCCGTGACGAGCAGGTTCGAACAACTCGATCGGATTGCCGTCCGGATCTTCGATCTGAACCTGCTTGCCTCCCGGCCCTGTTTCCATCTCATTCCGGAAACGGAGGCCAGTCTCTTTCAGACGGGCAATACACGCAGGCAGATCTTGAACCTGAAGCAGCACGCGATTCCATCCGCCGGGCTCCTGCTGACGTCCGTCGGGCATCTGCCGCGACCCGGATGCTCCAGGACCGCTCAGGATCAACTTGAGACCGTCAATCGACACCTGGCCGAATGCCGGGAGGTTCTGCATATCCAGATGGAAGCCAAGCGTCTCCGTATAGAAGGTAATGGATCGTTGAACATCTTTGACCTGATATCGGACCCCCCAAAATCCGACAACCAATTCCGAGTCCTGTCCGTGTGAAGTCATGTCTGCCTCCTTGTATTCATGGAAAGAATAACGTCTACTATTTCTTCAGAGGGCTTCTATGAGCGATATTCTCTCAAAGCAAGGCAAGATCGCGAACGCGCCACTGTGCGCGGTGAATCGCCGGCAACTCCTGGGCGCCGGAGCCGGTCTACTGAGCGCCGGCGTTTCTGCGTTCGGACAAGAAAAACCGGCGCCCGCTCGGACCGCCAAAGCTCCGGCAGCCGCCGCCGGACCGAATTTGAACCCACCGGTCGTCGCCGTGAAGGGCGGAAAGATCCGCGGCTTCAAGGAGGGCAGGACGTACTCGTTCCTGGGCGTTCGCTATGCGGAAGCGGAGCGCTTCGGTCAGCCGAAGCCGGTTCAGCCCTGGGAGGGTGTCCGCAGCGCGCAGGCATTCGGCCCGTGCTGCCCGATTCCCGCGCAGACCTCCACGGGCGCCGACGAGCTGGTCTTTCCGCATCGCTTCTGGGTGCAGAACGAGAACTGCCAGTATCTGAACGTCTGGACGCAGAACCTCAAGCCGGCGGTCAAGAAACCGGTCATGGTTTGGATGCACGGCGGCGGCTTCACGAACGGCTCCGCGATCGAGTCGTACGCTTACGACGGCAAGAGCCTCAGCGAGTTCGGCGACGTCGTGGTGGTCAGCATCAATCACCGGCTGAATATCCTGGGCACACTCGATCTGTCGGCCTACGGCCCCGAGTACGCGAACTCCCGCCAGACCGGCATGGCCGACATCGTGGCCTCGCTCGAGTGGGTCCGCGATAATATCGAGACCTTCGGCGGAGATCCCGGCAACGTCATGGTCTTCGGACAGTCGGGCGGCGGCGGCAAGGTCGTCCGCCTCATGCACATGCCCGCCGCGAAGGGCCTCTTCCATAAGGTGTGCGCGCAGAGCGGCAGCGCCAACTATCGCAACGCGGACCCAGCCACGAGCATCAAGAACCAGCAGGCCCTCGCCGCGGCGACCCTCAAGAGCCTGAATCTCACCGGCAGCCAGATCGACAAACTCAAGACGGTTCCCTATGCGGACCTCCTGGCCGCGGGCACTGCCGCCGCCAGAGAGCTGGGCGCCGGTGGAGGCGGGGGCTGGAATCCCATCGCGGACGACCAATACGTCATGCGCGAGTTCTGCGACTGGGCCGAAACCATTCCGCTCATGGCAGGCACCGTCTTCAGCGAGATGCAAGGAACCCTCACCAGAGGCGACGGACGTAAAAACGAGTGGACGCAGAAGGAGATCGACGAGCACCTGACCACCGCGCTCGGCGAAAAGAAGGACCAGGCCGTCGCGGAGTTCAAGCAGGCGTTCCCGCGCAAGAAAGTGCAGGACGTTCTCTACTACGCGGGCGCTTCGAGAGGGGGCGCCAAGACCGTCCTTGCGCGCAAACTGGAGAAGGGCAAAACGCCGGTCTACAACTATTTGTTCGCCTGGGAATATCCGATCAACGGCGGCATTACGGCGTTCCATTGCTCCGAACTCGCGTTTTGCTTTCACGCGCTGAACGTGCCGCAGATCAAGGTCGCGACCGGCGGTGGTTCGACCGCCTTGGCGCTGCAAGATAAGGTGTCGCAGGCGTGGGTCAACTTCGCGAAGACGGGGAATCCCAGCCAGCCCGGTCTCGAATGGAGGCCTTACACGCCGGACAATCCGCAAGCGATGGTGTTCGACACGGTGAGCCAGTGCGCCCCGCTGCACGACGACAAGTTGACGTCGCTGCTGCCCGCGACCGGCGGCCGCGGCGGACGTGGTGGCCGCGGCGGTCCTGCGTAGGACCTCGGTAAGGGGGGCTGGTGTGGCAGAATGGTGCCCAGCCCCCATGAAATCCCTTCTCGTTGTCGCGTCCTCCGTGTGCGCCTTGTTTGCGCAAACGCCTCAGATCTCCAACCCGCCGACGGTCGTTCCCCGCCCCGCCGGAGCTACGATCCAAGTCCCGGCCGGATTCTCGGTGGACGAATATGCCACCGGGTTCGAGCGGCCCCGCTTCATGGTCGAAGGACCGGGCGGCGAGGTCCTGGTCAGCGACTTCATCGCCAACGGCTCCGTGATCGCGGTCCGCGGCGGCGTGAAGAAGGCCGTGATCTCCGGCCTCGACCGCCCCTACGGGCTGGCGCTCTGGAAGGACTACCTTTACGTCGGCGAGCCGGAATCGCTCAAGCGCTATAAGTACGATTCGAAGACGCTGGTGGCAGGACCGGGCGAAGAAGTCGTGTCGATGAAGGGCTTCTCCAAAGGGCACGTGACGCGGACGATCCTGTTCGACGAACGCGCCGGCAAGATGTATCTGACGATCGGGTCGTCTGCCGACTTGGTGACCGGCGACCCCGAGATGCGGGCCGCGGTGCACCGCTTCAATCCGGACGGCACGGGACACGAGACGATCGCCACGGGTCTCCGCAACACGGTCGGACTCCGCTTCTATCCCGGCACGACCCAGTTGTGGGCGTCGGTCGAAGAGCGCACCGACGCGCCGGGCATCCTCGTCGCCGACTTCTTCACGAGTCTCAAACCCGGCGGCTTCTACGGCTGGCCGTATGCCTACGTGGGACCGCACGCCGAGCCGCGTATTCCCGAAAAGGACCGCAGGCCCGAGCTGGTGTCGAAGAGCATCACGCCGGACGTCGTCCTATCGCCGCATTGCGCGGTGCTCGATTTCCTGTTCTACAGCGGCACGCAGTTCCCCGCCGAGTATCGCAACGGCGCGTTCCTGGCGAATCACGGCTCGACGCAACTCGAGAAGCGCATCGGCTACTCGGTCTCGTTCGTGCCGTTCCGCAACGGGAAGCCCGCTGGTCCGGTGCGCGATTTCGCGACCGGCTGGATGCTCGGAGCGGACCGCAAGGAAGTCTGGGGACGGCCCGTGGCGCTCCTGCAGTTGCGCGATGGCAGCGTCCTGCTCTCGGACGACGGCGGCAAGGTGATCTGGCGGATCTCCTATAAAAAGAACTGAGACTCGGTTGCGGGAACATTTCCGCGGGCGCGCTCGTACGAAAGTGCATGGCATCTTCGCTAACGAGGGGCGTCCATTCGCGTCCTACCTTACATATGGGACTCAAAGCGCTCGCGCTGTCCGCCCTTTTGGCGGTAACGGCCTTCGGGCAAAATATCGTCGGCACGTGGCAAGGAACGTTGACGACACCGCAACGCGACTTGCGTTTGGTCATGAAGGTGACGCGCGCGGACGATGAGAGCCTGAAGGCAGTCTTCTACAGCATCGACCAGAACGGCCAGGGTATCCCCGGTAACGCGGTGAGCCTGCAGGGGACGGCCTTCAAGGCGGCGATTCCCGCGATCGGCGGCCAATACGAGGGCAAGCTGAGCGCGGATGGAAACACGATCACCGGGACATTCACGCAGGGCGGTCCCCTGCCCTTGATCCTGATGAAAGCGACGCCGTCGACCGCGTGGGCGATCCCCGATCCGCCGCCCCCGCCCAAGCTCATGCCGGCGGATGCGAAGCCGGTATTCGAAGTCGCGACCATCAAGCCGAGCGTTCCGGATTCGCCGGGACAGGGGCTCAACGTCGGGCGCGGCGGCGGCAATGCCTTCACCACACTGAACCTGCCGCTCTCCGAGCTGATCAAGTTCGCTTATGGAATTCATGCCAAGCAATTGATCGGCGGGCCGGCCTGGCTCGAATCGGAGAAGTTCGACATCCTGGCGAAGCCGGACGTGCCCGGTATTCCGAGCGGTCCGCAGCTCAAGACGATGGTCCAGAAGCTGCTGGCAGAGCGGTTCGGAATGGAGTTCCATCGCGAGAAGAAGGAGCTCTCGGCGTACGTGATCACGGTGGACAAGGCCGGCGTGAAGATGACGAAGTCGGAAGGCAACGGCGTGAACCTCCCCGGCTTCGGAGGACGCGGCCCGGGCGCGATCGGCGTCCAGAATGCGACGATGGCCGAGTTCGCCGACTTTTTGCAGGCGCGCATCCTGGAACGGCCAGTGGTCGACCAGACCGGTTTGACGGACCGCTACAACTTCACGTTGGAATGGAAGCCGGACCCCACCCAGCTCGCGGGCGCCGGACCGAACGCGCCGGCACTGCCGCAGAATATCGAAGACCGGCCGGACTTCATGACCGCCGCCCGCCAGACGCTCGGTCTGAAGATCGAATCGGGCAAGGCCCCGGTCGAGGTGATCGTCATCGACAAGATCGTGAAGCCGACCGCGAACTAAAGACCTCCACAACCAGCACCTCTCTCCTTTGGGCGCCGCAGCGATGCGGCGCCCTTTTTTTGCGCTCCATTCGAGAAAACTCTTGACGTGACTATTTGGTCACGTTATTCTAAGGTCACATAAGGAGAGGGACCTGTGAAATACGAAGACCTGACACTCGACGTCGTCCAGCAGATCGAAGTCAAACGCGATATCGGCGACGCCTACAAGGCTGTTCTGCACCGCTTCGGCGAAGGCAGCACGACGCCGGATGGGCAATCCATGCAAATGATTCTGGAACAGTGGCCGGGCGGCCGCTGGTTCCGCGACCGCGGCAACGGCATCGGCCACCTTTGGGGACATGTGCAGGTGATCAAACCGCCCGTGCTGCTGGAATTGAGCGGCCCGATGTTCATGTCGTATCCGGCGCTCAACCACGTCGAGATCAAGCTGGACCAGATCGCGGGCGGCGCCAAGATCACGCTGCGGCACCGCGCCATCGGCCTGATCGAAGAGGCGCACCGCCAGAACGTCAGCAAGGGCTGGAAGCACTATCTCGACAGTATCGAGAAGGATCTTTCGTAGGTGGACAACGACCTCGACGCCGTCTGGAAGGCGCTCTCCGATCCCACGCGACGGGCGATTCTCGACCTGTTGCACAAGGGCCCGAAGAGGACCACCGAGATTGTCGAGGCGTTCCCGCAGTTAAGCCGTTTCGGCGTCATGAAGCACATCGACGTGCTCCGCGACGCCGGCTTGGTCATCACCCGCGAGGAAGGACGGCAGCGGGTGAACTCCCTGAACGCCGTGCCCATCCGGCAGATCTACGAACGCTGGGTGAGCCGCTACCAGGAATATTGGGCGGACAGTCTGCTCCGCCTGAACGACGACCTGCAACCGGGCCCGTCCGACAAACCCAAAACCAAATAAACCCGCGGACAGCTCCGCGATTCCAAACCCAACAGGAGAACTGTATGTACGTAAAAGACGCCATTCGAAATTCGCTCCTCATGACCGATCGGGCCGTGATGGGTCCGCTCGCCGCCATCGAGGATGCTCCTCTGACCTTTCCGACCGGGAACGGGGGGTGCCACCCGCTGTGGGTCGTGGGACATCTCGCCTTCGTCGAAGGTTTCACGCACGAACTCCTCGGGGCGGGCAGCAATCCCGTTGCCGGGTGGGCCGCGATCTTCGGCCAGGACACCGTTCCCGTCGCCGACGCCGCGGTCTACCCGAGCCTGTCCGAAGTCCGCGAGCGGTACGTGGAGCTTCGGAAGCGCACCCTGCAACTTCTGGACGGGATGAGCGAGGCGGATCTGGATACGCGGACGGCGTGGCAACCCGCCGGACTGGAAGAACAGTTCGGGACCTACGGTAAGGCTCTGCTGTCGGTCGCGCTGCACCAGATGATGCACCATGCGCACGTGACGGACGCCATCCGGGCGGCCTGCCGCGCCACAGCGCCTCTCGCGACCGCGGCCTGAGCCGGTCCGCATTACACTAGTGTCCTATGAGAGCTCTTCCGCTTCTGATCCTGGCGGCGATCGCCGCGCCGGTCCTCTGCGCGCAACCGGGGACCGCGCTCACGCCGCAGGCCGCCGCGGCGCGCGCCGCTACGGAAAAGGAGCTGCAATCTCTCGCGATCGTCGACCGGAAGGTAATGGTGGCCATGCGCGACGGCAAGCGCATGGCCACCGACATCTATCGTCCCAAGGACACCTCGAAGCGCTACCCGGTCATCTTCGTCCGCACCCCCTACAACTTCAATTTCTGGGACGTCCGCAACGGCGTCCCGCGCGACATGACGGCGGAGCTCGCGGCCGTGAAGCGCGGGTACGCCTACGTCGAGATGAACGAGCGCGGCCACTTCTTCTCCGAGGGCGAATACGACATTCTCGGCGCGCCGCTCTCAGACGGCGAGGACGCGATCGCGTGGCTGGCGAAGCAGCCGTGGTCGAACGGGAAGGTCGGCACCATCGGATGCTCGTCGACGGCGGAGTGGCAACTCGGCGTCGCCGCCTCCGGGACTCCGGGCTATGCCGCGATGATCCCGCAGGGTTTCGGCGCGGGCGTCGGACGAGTCAAACCGTATTACGAACAGGGCAACTGGTATCGCGGCGGCGCCGTGCAGATGCTCTTCATCGCCTGGCTCTACGGCGAGCAGAACCAGGTGCGTCCGATGTTCCCGCCGAACACCACGCAGGCCGACCTGATCGCCGCCTCGCGCCTGTTCGACCTCGCTCCCCAAATGCCGCCCGTCGACTGGTCGAAGGCGCTGCAACATCTCCCGGAGAGGGACATCATCAAGTCGGTCGGCGGCCCGCGCGGCATCTTCTCGGACCGCGCTGAGGTCTCGACCGGCGGCGCCATGATCCAGCGCGCGCCCAACGACCCCGCCTGGTATCGCGGCGGGCTGTGGCACGACGATAAGCCGATCAACGTCCCCGGCTTCTGGTTCATGTCGTGGTACGACGTCTCGGTCGGCCCGAATCTCGCCGCGTACAACTACGTGCGCAAGACGGCGCGGCCCGAGATCGCCGACGAGCAGTACGCAGTCATCGCCCCGACCCTGCACTGCGGCTACACGCGCGCCACGGAGGACACGATCGTCGGCGAGCGCAGCGTGGGCGACGCGCGGCTCGATTACAACGCCCTCACCTACGGCTGGTTCGACCGCTTCCTCAAGGGCGAGGAGAACGGCGTGCTGAAGTCGATGCCCAAGGTCCGCTACTACACGATGGGAATCAATAAGTGGCAGTCCGCCGACACATGGCCGCCCGCCGGCGCGCAGCCGATGAAGTTCTTCCTCGCGAGCGGCGGGAAGGCGAACAGCCTCAACGGCGACGGCGCCCTTCAGTCCACGCCCCCGAGTGCGGACGCCGCCGACACGTTCGTCTACGACCCGATGAACCCCGTCCCGTCGTACGGCGGGAACGTTTGCTGCACCGGCAATGCGGTCGTGGGCGGCGCGATGGACCAGCGCAAGATGGAGGCGCGCGCCGACATCCTTGTCTACACGTCGGAGCCGCTGAAGGATGGCGTCGAGGTGAGCGGACCGATCGAGGCGACGCTGTACGTCTCGTCGGACCGGAAGGACACGGACTTCACCGTGAAGCTGATCGACGTGTATCCCGACGGGGTCGCGTACAATCTCGACGAGACGATCCAGCGCATGCGCTACCGCAACGGCTACGAGCAGCCGGTCGCGTGGATGGAGGCGGGCAAGGTCTACCCGGTGACGTTCCAGCCGATGAACACGAGCAACTACTTCGCGGCGGGACATCGCATCCGCGTCGAAATCTCCAGCAGCAACTTCCCGCGGTTCGACCGCAATCTCAACACCGGCGGGAATAATTACGACGAGGCGAAGGGGGTCGTGGCGCGGAACTCGGTGCGCCACTCGACGCAGTATCCTTCGCAGATCGTCCTGACCGTCGTGAAGCGGTAGCGGGAACCAGCGCGGGGCCGGCGGCGTCTGATTTGCGGAGGCCGCCATGCAACTCCCGGCGTTCTACCCCTACCGTTCCGAGGCGGCGCGAGATGCCTGTTTCGCATACTTCGACGCCCAGGCCGCCGTCCGTTGGCCGATCGCTTCGGAAGAACGGACCGTCGCGACCAGCTACGGTCCCACGTGCGTTCGCATCGGCGGTCCCGAGTCCGCGCCGCCGCTCGTCTTGCTGCACGGCGTAACCGCCAGCTCTCTGATGTGGGCGCCGAATATTCGCGAGCTCTCCACAGCGTGCCGGACGTTTGCAGTCGACCAGATCGGGGACTTCGGCAAGACGCTCTGCACGCGGCCGATCGTGTCGGTGTACGACTATGTCGCGTGGCTCGACGAATTGTTCGACCGCCTCGAACTGGGTGACGTCACGCTCGCGGGCATGTCGTTCGGAGGCGCGTTGGCCACGCAATATGCGCTCCACCGGCCGGAGAGGGTCACGAAGCTGATTCTCCTCGCGCCCGGTTCGACGGTCCTCCGGATGGCGCTGCGCTTCTGGCTGCACGTCGGCGCGCTCGCGTTTCTGCGGCGCAAAGGCATCCCATGGTTCCTTCGCTGGATCTTCCCCGATATGGCCCGCCAGGACCCCGCATGGATCGGCGAGATCAGCGAAGGTTTGTTCCTGAATGTGCGCAGCTTACGGCCGCGCAAGACTCCCTTCCCGCCGGTCCTGACCGACGACGAATGGGGCAGCCTGAAAATGCCGGTGCTATTTCTGGTCGGGGAGCACGAGGTGATCTACTCGCCCGAGCGCGCCGTGCGCCGGCTGCGTCGAGTGGCGCCCGCCATTGCCGCCGAGATCGTCCCCGGGGCCGGCCACGACCTCACCTTCGCTCAGGCCGCGCTCGTCAATCGGCGGATTCTCGAGTTCCTGTAGAATGGCCGTTTGAGACGCACTTGCCTCTTCGTCCTCGCCGTAACGGCCGCCTCCGCGCAGGAAGCGCCGTCGTGGCCCGACACCTACGTCGCGAGGCTGCAACTCCTGGCGCTCGAGCAGACGATCAACGCGGATGTGCTGGCCAGCCGGAGCGCCACGCTCACGCTCGAGCAGTGGTGCCGCGACCATCGACTGGCGAAGGACCCGATAATCGTCGCGGACGTCGTGAGAGACGCGGCGAAACCCGCCACCCCCGAACAGAGAGAGCGCCTTCAAGTGGACTCTCAGGAAGTCGTGAAGTACCGGAAGGTGCGGCTGCGGTGCGGGGATCGTGTCCTATCCGAGGCGGATAATTGGTACGTGCCGAGCCGGCTGACCGCGGAGATGAATCGCCTCCTGGAGACCACGGGCACGCCATTTGGTAAGGTGGTGCAGCCGTTACAGCCGTATCGGCAGACGTCGCTGGTTCGGCTATTGTGGTCGCCGCTGCCCGAAGGATGGGAGCGCGGCGCGACCCCGCTGCCAGGGCCGTCGGGTTCACTTGCGATCCCGGACGCGCTGTTCGAGCACCAGGCCGTCCTGTACACGCGGGACCACAAACCGTTCTCCGAAGTCCACGAGATCTATCAACGGCAGCTCCTCGCCTTCCCTCCCCCTCGATAAATATGCGACGCCGAGAGTTTCTCTACACCGGTCTTGCGGTCACCGCATTGGAAGCGCAAACCGCTCCCATCAGCCGCGACCCGGAGTATTACCACGGCTGGCCGACGCTGGCGAAGCGGCGCGACGGCGAGCTCTTGGTCGTATACTCGGGCGGGCGCGAGGCCCACGTCTGTCCGTTCGGCCGCGTGGAGCTGATGCGTTCGCGCGACGGCGGCCGTACCTGGAGTTGGCCCGAGGTGCTGTGGGATTCTCCGATCGACGACCGCGACGCCGGTGTCCTCGAAACACCGTCGGGCGCGCTGCTCGTCACCACCTTTACCTCGCTCGCGTACGAGGCGACGTTGAAGGCCGCGTCCGGTTGGGCTCCCGAGAAGCTCGCGCGCTGGCGGGCGGCTGATCTGCGTACGACTCCCGAGCAGCGGCGCGCCCTCCTCGACACCTGGATGCTGCGCTCGACGGACGGCGGCATGACGTGGTCGGCGCCGTACCGGGTCCCGGTGAACAGCCCTCACGGTCCGACGACGCTCGCCGACGGCCGGCTGCTCTACGCCGGGAAGCAGCTCTGGCAGGCCGGCCAGAAGGTCGGAGTCTGCGAATCGTCGGACGACGGGAAGACGTGGCGCTGGCTCTCCGACATCCCAGCGCGCCCCGGCGATTCGACTACCCAGTATCACGAGTTGCACGCGGTCGAGGCGGACGGCCGAATCGTAGTCCACATCCGCAATGAGAATCCGCAGAGCCGCGGCGAGACGCTGCAGACGGAATCGAAGGACGGCGGACGGACATGGACGACGCCGCACACGATCGGCGTCTGGGGCCTTCCCTCCCATCTGCTGCGACTGCGCGACGGGCGCTTGCTCATGTCGTATGGATACCGCCGGGCGCCGTTTGGCAACCAGGCGCGCATCAGCTCCGACCGCGGCGCGACGTGGTCGGACCCGATCGTCATCTCCGACGACGGCGCGGGCGGCGATCTCGGTTATCCGTCGACAGTGGAACTCGAAGGCCGGGAATTCCTGACCGTCTGGTACGAGTCATTGAAGGGCTCGGCGCATGCGGTGCTTCGTCAGGCGCGCTGGTCGCTGTAGTTTACGCCTCCAGCCAGTTGCGGCGGTCGATGATGGTCGGCGGCTCGTGACGGCGGCCCTTGGCGAGCCTTTTGTCTTCGCGGAGGCTGGTCCACCAGAGAACGGGACCGAGGACGCGGCTGGCGGCGGCGGTGAGGGCGCCGAACTCGTGCTCGATCTCCCGGCGCAGGTCGCGGATCTGCGATGCGACGGAGCGGTTCGCGCGGTTGAGCCGGTGTTCCATCGCCCAAAGCACACCCGCATAGGCGTGCCGCAGCATCCGTGTTTCGCGGTGAAAGCGCGCACGCACGCGGAGGTCCGGGTGATCCTTGTAGCGCATCCAGCCCTGAAACGTCGTGCGGCAGATGCGGAAGAGGCTCGGACCGTTGCGCTCGAAGTCCCAGCGGAAGGCCATGTCGAGGAATCGCTTCGAGTCCTCGCGGGAAATGGCCGCGTGCTGGAAGTTGAACCGATCCTGGCCGTGGATGTCCGCGAGGTCGACATCGTCGAGCAGGCGTCCCGCATCCTCCATTTCGCGATAGAGCGGCGTGCCCGGCACGGGCGTGTAGAGCATGAACTGGTGCAGGTCGGTCTCATGCGCGATGGCGCGCTCGATGTCCTCGCGAATGTTCTCTGGCGTGTGGTGCTCGAGCCCGATGATCGTCGAACCTAATAGGACGATCCCATGCTCCCGCAGCTCGCGCGTCATCTTGACGGTGTCGGCGCCGTCGAGCTTGGCGTAGCCGGACCCGGGCGATTCGAGCCCCACCCAGATGGACGAAATCCCGAGTTCCACGAGCTCCTGATAGGTATACTTCCGGATCGCATTTGCAGATGAGAATATGTGGAACGACCAGCTCTTGCCCGCCGCTTTCATGCGGGCCAGCAGGTCCATGGCGCGCTGCCGCTGCAGCAGGAAATTCTCGTCCATGATGAAAAACGAGGTGACCTTGCGAGTCGTGGCCGCCTCGTCCATCAGGCGGAAGATCTCCTCGCCCGTAGAGTAGAGATTGAGGATCTTCCCCTTGCCGCCGAAGAAGGCGGACGTGGTGCAGAAGTTGCAGCCCATCGGACACCCCATGGAGGCGATGATGGTGGCCGAGGTGTCGGCGCCGTCGGGGATCTTGACGCCCATGACGCGGAGGTCGAATCCGGAGGAGAGCGCCGGATGGCGTATGGGCGCGGCGGGATCCTCGCCGAGGTACTCGCGCATCCACGCGATGCCGTCGCCCTTTACGATGTGGTCGGCGTCGAGGAGGCGCTCGATGCCGGGAATCGCGGCCACGTGCCCGCCCACTACGATCGTCGATTGCGGCGAGAGTTTCCGGACCATGCGGCACATTTCGCGCGCCTTGCCGACGTTGACGATGATCGACGAGATCCCGACGATGTCGTAGGAGTGCGCGGTGAGCTCGCGCGCGAACTTCTCGCGCGTAGGAAAGTCGAGGACCGCACAGGGGGCGCTGATATTCTCCTGGATCATGAGGATGCCCCAGGAGCGATGGAAGCGGCGCAGCGAAAACGAGCCCTGCGCCCGCGTCACCTGGTTGTGATAGAGCTCCATCGGGTTGATGGAGCGGCTGCCGAAATCATCGTCCTGCGCATAGGGGCCGAATACGGAGGAAAGCAGGACGCGGGCCCGGGCGCCCTTAGGATGAGTCTGATTCATGGGAGTGAAAGACTCTTCCACGTTAGCAGTTTTCACGCCCTAAAAGATATTCAGGCCTGGATCGCTATTTCGGAGGCGTGTCGGTCAGCACCTTCGAATCGACCGAGAACTTCTTGTAGTCGCTCCATTCGACCTCTTCCTCCTGCGACAGCCGCTTGATGAGTCCTACCCGGCCGTTGCCGCCCATCACGAGGCGCTTGGGGAACCAATGCTCGCCGACCGGCGCCTGCTCGAACGTCAGATTTGCTCCGGGATTGAGGCGCGCGAGGATGAGTCCCCAGGAGATCACCGCCGTGGTCTGCGCTTCCACCTTCACCCATTGATAGGTCGCCTTGTCGATCCACATGCGGCCGCGGACTTTTAGCAGGACCTTGGCGTCGCCGCTGCGAGGCTTCGCTCCCGGACGCGGCGCTCCGGAGACGACCCACACCGGGCGGCCGGCGACCGTCTCCTCACCCTCCAGCTTGAGATCGAACAGGTCGGGGATTTCGGAGAGGAACTCGAACTCGCGTTTGCGGCGCTTCTCGGCGTCGGCCAGACGACGCTCGCGCTCCGCCGGCGATTGCGAGCTCAGCTTGCGCGCCGCGTCGTCGAGTTTCTTCTGCTCGCTGCGCTCCTCCTGCGGGCTGAGCGGCTTTCCGTCCTTCTCCAGCGTGCGGCGGTACGGCTCGCCGTCGAGGATCAGGGTTTCCCACTTCTCGCGTTTGACAGACTGGACCTTGCCGTGAGGATCGAGATGCTTCTCGACGGATTGCGCGCGCCAGGTGTAGTCCTTCAGGCGCAACCAGTCGAGCTGGTCCTGGGCGATCGAGCGGCGCACGATTTCCCGCGCATCCTGCGGCCAGGCGACGGCCGCTCCGAGCAGTGCCAGGGGAATCAGACAGCGCGGGCCCATGCTTCATCGTAGCGGAGTATGTTACATTGCTCGAACATGTCTATCCGGCTTCTGGTCTTCCTCCTGCTCTCCGTTTTCGCCTTGCATGCGGGCCCGACCTTCTACACGATGTCCTTCGCCACGTCGCCGATATTCGGCACGATCGACCCCAACACGGGCGCCGTGACGACGATTGGCGCGCCGCTGACCGGCTATGGCCACGACATCACCGTTTCGCCTGCCGGACTAGTGTACGCGATTGTGGATGGCGATCTGTTGTCGATCGACAAGTCGACGGGAGTGGGGTCGACGATCGGAGCGCTGCCCACCGACGCCGAGTCGCTGGCCTTCCGGTCGGACGGAACGTTGTTCGTGGCAACGCACACTGCACTCTATACCGTCGATCCCTTGACGGTCGGCGCAACGCTGCTCGGACCGATGGGCCTTCCGGCCAACGCGGACAACATCCGGTTCGACGGCTCGGGGAACCTGTACGTCATGAGCGCGGAGTCGAACAGCGGACTCTATTCCCTGAACACGGCGACGGGGAGCGCATCGTTCATCGGTCTGAGCGGCCAGGACGATATCTCTCTCGGCGCGTTTTACGGTGGCGTGTTCCTCGGGACGAACGCGCCGTCGATCTCGCAGATCGTAACGGTAAATCCGTCGACGGGCGCGGCGACGACTGGCGCGCTGACGAACAATATTTACCTGTTCGCGCTGGACCCGACCTCGGTCCCGGAGCCGGGAACCTTCGGCCTTTTGCTGGCGGGCGCCACGATTGTCGGCTTCGCTCGGAAGCGCGTCCGCTAGCTTCATTTTGGGCGATTGTCCGGATTTTGAAATCTAGCTCGTTTGTTATCAATCCCATAGCGACGCGAAAACGGGCAACTTGCCCGTTTTTCACCGAATTCGCATTGAGTGGGGCGGCCAATCCTGGCCGCAGACCCGCTTGCCAGCGGGTCTAGCCGGCTGAAAAGCCGGCTGCGGGCAGGATTGCCCGCCCCACTGCCGCGCCGTCCTGGTTCGCTGCCCGATATAATAGCGCCATAAACGAGGAGGGACGTATGTGCGATCAGGATCATTTTGAAGACGACCGGAGAGAGGCCGAAGCTCGCGGTCTGGTGACACGGAAGCAGTTCGGCGCGATGCTGGGAGCAGGCGTGGCGATGATGCTGCCGCGCGTCGCCAACGCGGTCGCCGTGACCGAGTCGGAGGTCAACGTGACCACCCCGGACGGCTCGGCCGACTGCTACTTCGTGCATCCGGCGAGCGGGTCGGCGCCGGGCGTGCTCATCTGGCCCGATATTTTCGGACTGCGGCCGGCGTTCCGGCAGATGGGCAAGCGGCTGGCCGAGTCGGGATACTCGGTGCTGGTGGTGAATCCGTTCTACCGCGCTAAGAAGGCCCCGACCGCCGCACGAGGCGGCGCGACCCCGATTGGTGACGTGATGCCGCTGGCGCAGGGACTCAACCCGACCATGCACATGACCGACGCCAAGGCGTTCGTCGCCTGGCTCGACGGACAACAGTCGGTGAACAAGAGCAAGAAGATCGGGACGCAGGGGTATTGCATGGGCGGTCCGATCGCGTTTCGCACCGCGGCTGCCGCGCCCGACCGCGTCGGCGCCGTCGCGTCGTTCCACGGCGCAGGACTGGTGCGGCCCGAGCCGAACAGTTCGCACCTCGAGGCTGCCAAGAGCCATGCGCAGTTCCTGGTCGCAATCGCCGAGAATGACGATTCACGCGCGCCGAACGATAAGACGACGCTGAAGGAGACGTTCGAAAAGGCGAAGCTGCCGGCCGAGATCGAAGTGTACGCCGGCTGTTCGCACGGCTGGTGCCCGCCGGATTCGACGGCCTACAACGAACCCGGCGCCGAGAAGGCGTGGAGCCGCTTGCTCGCGCTCTACGGAAAAACTCTGGCCTAAACGCCAACGAGCCGCGACAGTTTCCTGTCGCGGCTCGTTGTGCCTGGTAGATCGGTTTTACTTGCTCATCATGCGCCAGCCGCCGCCGGCGACCTGCGGGACCGTGTCGGTGTTGGTGCCGATGATCGAACCGTCGGGGCGCGTCCAGTAGTAGTTGGAGTCGTTCGAGACCGTCCGATTGCCCCACACGGGATCGCTCGTGACCGTCGTGCCGCGACGGGCGTCGGAGCCGCGCTGCATCACCGCGTCGTGGCTCTTGTTGCGAGCTTCCCAGCCGGACATCACGTCGATGTTGTTGGGGTGTCCCACCACGCTGCTGCGCTCGCTCGAGGCGCGGGCGGCCGACTGCTGCTGGATGTTCGCCATCATGTTGTTCTGCATGCGAGTGACGGAGGCGGTGAGGGCCTGCTGGTCGCGATCGTTGCGCGCCTGCCACTGCGGATCGATATGGAAGCTGGCGATCATGCTATGGAGGATGTACAGGGCGAGCGTGGCGTCTTCGGCGCGCTTCGCCTTGAAGCCGCCCATCTGAAGCACGCCCCAGATCGCGGCGCCGCCCTGCATGCTGGCTTCGACCGTGGTGGCCTGCACGTAGCCGTACGTCTCGCCGCAGCGGAAGTAGGCATCGCCGGCGCCCGCCCGGACCATCACGCCGGGGATGGTCGCGGCCAAGGCTTGCGCCTGGCGGCGGATATCGGCAGTCTCCTGAGCGAGCTCGCCGCCGCCGGTGAACTGCGCCTGGCAAACGCGCTGGGCCGCGTACTCACGGGCATATTCGTGACCCAGGCGATAGCGCTGGAGGAGCAGCGGTCCGCCCCACGCGCCCTGGATGACCTGACCTTCGCGCATCCCCATCTGACCCATGAAGGCGTTCGGGACCTGGCGGGGAACGATGTTCGGATCGTCGAGGAAGATCTCGATGTTGCCGTCCGGCGAAGTGGCGTGGACGACGTGGCGGATATCGACCGCCGCGCGCCGGGAGGCGCCGCCGGAGACTTTCCAGTCGCGCGGGACGTTCACCGTGAACGCGCCCTCGTTGGGGTCGGCAAACTGGCCGAAGACCACGACCGGGGTGACGTCGGCCGCGATGGCGGCGAACGGAGCAAGTAAGGTGAAAGCGACGATTTTGTTCATTTTGAAGTTCCCTCTCGCCTGACACGCGACGCAGGGCCGGAATCGGGATCAAGATTCTTTTGGAAAGTGTCCAGGCGGTGTTCCATCTCGGTCCGCTCGGGGGAGCCGGCGGGCATCCCGTCGATGGCGCGCCGAGCGTAGGCTACGGCTTCGGAGGGGTTCGCGAGGCCGGGAATGGGACAGTCGATCAGGTAATTGGCGTAGTCTTTCCAATCGTCCGGCGTGGCCCCGGCGCGGTCCGCGAGCTGTTTCGCAAATCGCAATCCCTCAGTGTACAGGCGGCGCGCCTCGGCGGGCTGGCGGACCTTCGCCAGAAGGTCGCCGACGTACAGGAGCATGTCGCTGTACCGGCCGCGCAGCATGAGGTTGCCGGGCTGGGCGGCCGTCATGGGAGCAAGGATTGAGAGCACCTCACGATAGAGCGGCAAAGCCTCGGCATACTGTTTGCGCTTGGCGAGCAGGTCGGCGCGGGTCTTCAGGTTGACGATGTAGTCGAGCCGCGCCTGGCTGTTGTTCGGGTCCGCGTCCATCATCGAGCGACCGTTGGCAGCCGACCGGCCGTATTCCCGCAGGGCATCGTCGTCGCGTCCGAGCGCCTCGTACGCGCCGCCGAGTTTGCGGTGGATCATGCCGATCTCGCGGCGGCCGGGGAGCGACTCGAAGATCCCGGCCGCTTCCTGGTAGTGCGCCAAAGCCGGCTCGCCGGCGCCGCCGTCGACCTCGATATCGCCCAGCTTCATGAGGAGGACCGCCGTGCCGCGTTTGGCGCCGGCCTGGCGGTGGAGGGCCAGCGCCTGCTCGTAAGCCGCGCGGGCACCGGCCGGGTCGCTAAGGTTGGCCATGCCGCCGTGCCCGAGGACGTCGCCGAGCATCTCGTAGCAGCGCGCGAGTTCGAGGCGGGCCTCCGCGGTGGGAATGCCATTGACCGCCGCGATCCCGGCGCGGAAGTGCGGGACCGCCCCGGCGACGTCGCCTTCCTGCGGCAGGATCTCGCCGATGGAACGATGCGCGCGGGCGAGGTAGACGCGCGCGGCATTGTCGGAAGGCTGGCGGCGGACGAGTTCGTCGCCGATCGCGAGCGCTTCCTTGTAGCTGCCGACGGCGCCGGCGGTGTCGCCGCGATTCCCGCCGTACGGATTCCCCTGTACGTCGCCGAGCCGGAGCCAAGCCTCGGCGAGATCCCGCGACAGCGCCTGGTTTCCGCGCGCTTCCTGCGAGAGACGGCGCAGATAGTCGAGGGCGGTCTGGATGACCATGTTCCGCGCATCCGTGGAGCCGGGCAGGTCCTTGATGCGGTCGTGGAAATCGAAGAGGAACGACTGGGCGAGGTGGCGGACGTCGTCGAAATTGCGTTCGGCGCGCGCCCGCTCCTGCCGCGCGATGTGCGCCTGCCAGAGGGACGCGATGAGGCCGCCGGTCAGCGACAGCACGACCAGGACGGCGGCGCCCACGGCGATCCGGTTGCGACGGACAAACCGCCCGGAGCGGTAGCGCCAGGTCTGGGGGCGCGCGAGAATCGGCGCGCCTTCGAGATGGCGACGGATGTCGGCGGCGAACTGCTCGACGGACTGGTAGCGTCGCGCGGGCTCCTTCTCGAGGGCCTTCAGGACGATCACGTCGAGGTCGCCGGTAATTTGTCGCGCCATCGCGGGGACGGCGGCGACCGCACTGGGAAACGGCGGGTCGGTGCCGGCGACGATGCGCTCCACTTCGAGCGCCGAGCGCGTTTCGAAGGCATAAGGCAGCCGACCGGCCAGCAGTTCGAACAGGATCACGCCGAGGGAGTAAATGTCGGTCGCCGTGGTGACGGGCAGTCCGCGGACCTGCTCTGGGCTGGCGTACTCCGGCGTCATCAGGTGGCCGCCCATCTCGGTCAGCGCGACGGTCTCTGAAGCGGTCTCCGACCCCAGGAGCTTCGCGATCCCGAAGTCGAGCAGCTTAACCGTGCCGTCCTCCGTGACGAGAATGTTGGCGGGCTTGAGGTCGCGATGGACCACCAGCCGCTGATGCGCATACTCGACGGCGCCGCAGACGTCGAGGAAGAGGCGGAGGCGCTCCCCGGTCGGGACGGCATGGGCGTGGCACCATTCCTGGAGCGGCTTGCCGTCGACGTGCTCCATGACGAAGTAGGGACGGCCATCGTCGGCGGCGCCACCATCGAGCAGGCGGGCGATGTTCGGGTGGTCGAGCGCGGCGAGGATCTGCCGTTCGCGGTGGAAGCGCGACACGAACATCCCGGAATCCATGCCGGGACGGATGAGTTTCAGGGCGACGCGCTGTCGAAATTCGCCGGTCCGTTCGGCGAGGTAGACGGCGCCCATGCCGCCGGCGCCGATCTCCTCGATAATCTGATACGGTCCGATGCGGCGGCCGATTTCGCTGGCCGGGAGGTAGTCTGCGGCGCCCGCGTCGAGAAAGTCGGTGGACTCCTCCTCGGCGGCGAGCAGAGACTCGACCTCCCTTAATAGGGTGGCGTTGCCGGCGGCCTCGCGGCGGACATAGGCAAGACGGTCCGGGCCGGGCAGGTCGAGCGCGGCGTGAAAGAGGCGCTTGACCTCCGTCCAGGCGTCGGGAGTCATTCGGCCCCGAGCTCGCGATGCAGCCAGGCGCGCGCCATGGCCCATTCGCGCTTCACGGTCGGGGCGGAAATGCCCATCGCTTCGGCGGTCTCTTCGACGGTCAGGCCGCCGAAAAAGCGATGCTCGACCACTTTCGCCTGGCGCGGGTCGAGCTGCTCGAGGCGGGTAAGCGCCTCGTCGATGCGGACGAGGTCGGACGCGCGGTCCTCGGCGACCACTAGGGCTTCGTCGAGCGACGTCTTGTGCGCGCCGCCGCCCCGCTTGTCCCTCCGCGCGGCCTTCGCGTAGTCGAGGAGGATGCGGCGCATCATCTGTGAGGCGATGCCGAAGAAGTGGGCGCGGTTCTGCCAGGAGACGCCCCGCTGGTCGATGAGCTTGAGGTACGCCTCGTTGACCAGGGCGGTGGCCTGCAGGGTGTGGCCCGGGCGTTCGCTGCGCAACTGGCTGCCGGCGATCCGTTTCAGCTCGTGATAGACGAGCGGCGTCAGCTCGTCGACGACGGCCCGATTGCCGCCCGCCAGGTCCGAGAGTAGCTGGGTCACCTTCTCCGAAGACATTTTGGCGAGTATAACGCGATGCGTGATCCGGTTTTGGGGGCCGCGTCGCGTGTGAGGCAAGGAGATACGAAAATGTTCCTCATTTACGGAATTCGGCGGAAGACCAAGGCTCTCGGCCAGCTCGGGTATGGGTGCTCGCACTGTGGGCGCGATACGTCGCACACAGCCTACACGGAGCGGTCGTGGGTGACGCTATTCTTCATCCCGGTGATTCCGTTCAAGAAGGACTACGGCTTGAGCTGCAACTTGTGCGGCCGGCGGCTGCGGGCGATCAACACGCTGCTGGAGCAGTTTCGGAACTGGGAGCGGACGGGGAAGTTGGAGGAGCCGTCGTTGGCGCCGCAGCGTTCGTAACACTCGATAGACTGGAAATAATGCCCCTGATCGAGACGGACGTTCCGCAGTTTCCGACCCCGGCCGTGTACCCGAAAGCCGACGCCGCGGAGTTCGAGGACCGTCTGGTTCGCACGCGCTCCGCCATGGCCCGTGCCGGATTGACGCACCTGGTCGTCTACGGCGATCGCGAGCACTCCGCGAACCTGGCGTGGCTCACCGGGTTCGATCCGCGTTTCGAAGAGGCGTTGCTGATCCTGCGGCTCGGCTCGACGCCGTTGGTCGTGGTCGGGACGGAGTGCGAGTCGTACCTGCCGATCAGTCCGTTGTTCCGAGCGGGGCGGCTGCGGAGCGAGCGTTTCGAACCGTTCTCGCTGCTCGGGATCTCTCGCGATAACTCTCGCGCGTTGGAGGACATTCTTCGCGATGAAGCTGTCGAGGCAGAGTCACGCGTTGGATGCGTGGGCTGGAAGTATTACAGTGCCGGTGAGCATCTCGATATTCCGTCGTTCCTCGCGGACACGGTGCGCGGGATTGCGCGCCACGTAGTCAATGCGACGGCTATCTTCCAACATCCCGGGACAGGGCTGCGGACGTTCTGTTCGGCGACCGAAATCGCGGCGTTCGAATACACCAACATCGTTGCGTCGAACGGGATGCGCAGCCTCATCGCCGCCATCGCGCCGGGCATGACCGACTACGCGCTCGCCGAGCACATGGGCTTCAACGGCCTGCCGCACTCGTGCCACTGGACCGTCAAGACCGGTCCGAAGCGAATCAGTCTCGCGAGCGCCAGCGGCAATGTGGTGGAGCGCGGGCAGCCGCTCTCGGCGAATATCGGACTGGCGGGCGCGAACTGTTGCCGGTGCGCGTGGGTCGCGGTCGGGGAAGGCGAGGGCGGCGCGCCGGCGGGGTACGTCGAGCAGTTCGTCGAGCCGTACGTCGCGGCGATGGGAGAGTGGTTCGCGCGCTTCCGGCTCGGCGCCATCGGCGGCGAGACCGACTCCCGCATGCGGGAGCTCCTGCCCGCCGACGTCTTCCACGTCAAGTTGAATCCCGGCCACCTGATCCACCTCGACGAGTGGGTGAGCACGCCGTTCTATCCGAGGTCGGAGATCGAGCTTCACTCCGGGATGGCGATCCAGTCCGATGTCATCCCGTCGCACCCGGTCTTCGTCTCGACGCGCATGGAGGACACGTTCGTGCTCGCCGACGCCGACTTACGCGGCGAGCTCGAGCGGCTCTACCCGGACTGCCTGGCACGGTGCATCGCGCGTCGCGACTTCATGCGCAGTGTCCTCGGATTCCAGGTGGCGGACGAGGTCCTGCCGCTCTCGAATCTGCCCGGCGTCATCCAGCCGTACCTCCTTGCGCCAGAGAAAGTGGTCGCACTACCGAAATGAAGCCCGAACTGATCGTCCTCTACGAACATCCCGAGTGGCAGAAGCCGCTCTTCGCCGCGCTCGAACGCCGCGGCCTGAGCTACGACTCGTACGACCTCAAGCGCAACGCCTTCGACCCGGGTCGCTTGCCGCAAGCGCGGCTGTACTTCAACCAGGCGAGTCCGAGCGCTTACGTCCGGGGGAATACGCGCGCCGTGCCGCTCGCGCTGTCGCTGATGCGGTCGCTCGAGCTTGGCGGAGCGCGCGTGCTCAACGGTTCGCGCGCGTTCGCGCTGGAACTCAGCAAGAGCGCGCAGGCCGCGTTGATGCTCCAACTCGGCATCGATCATCCGCGCACAGTCGCGTTCAACGACCCTGAGGCCGCGCTTGAGCAATGGTCGACGTGGCCGGCTCTGCTCAAGCCCGAACAGGGCGGCAGCGGCGCGCGCATGTATCTGCTCAATTCGTCCGAGGAGTTCCTGCGGCTGCTCCGCGATCGGCCGGAGCTCTGGCTCCCGGACAACCTGCTGCTCCTCCAGGAATATTTCCCGACCGACCCTCCGGCCGGCATCGTCCGCATGGAGTTCGTGGGCGGCGAACTGCTCTACGCGATGCGCGTGGTCTCGCACGGCGCGTTCAATCTCTGCCCGTCGGAGGCGTGCAATCCGGAGGGCGGCGGCGCGGGCCATTGCGAGGTCCCGGCGGCCGCGCCCGTGAAGCCCGTGGAATTCTATCCCTTCCCCGAAGTTCCCGCGGACGCCGTCGCGGCGGGGCGCCGACTCGTGCACGCAGGCGGACTCGACGTCGGCGGCATCGAGTACTTGGAGTCCGACGGCCGCCGCATCTTTTACGACGTCAATGCCAACTCGAACCTGCGCAAGCCGATCGGCGAGGCCTTCGGCTTCGACCCGTTCGACCGCGTGGCCACGTGGCTCGAAGCGGAAGTCGCGCGCTAGAGATACCGCGCCAGCCAGCCGAGAACTTCCTGCATATGTGCGCGGCTGTTTTCGCCCTTTTGAATCCAGTGGCCCTCGTCCGGGAACACCACCAGCCGCGAGGGCACCTTCAGCCGTTGGAGGAGCTTGAACGTGGTCAGGCTCTCATTCACCGGCACGCGATAGTCGAGCTCGCCCTGCGTGATCAACATCGGGGTGTGGAACTTGCCGGAATAGGTGATCGGACTCTGCTCGATCCACTGGCCGCGCTTTTCCCAGATCGGACCGCCCATGCGGAGCTCGCGGTCGAGACCGCCGTCGTTGACGCCGTATTGCGACTCGTTGTTGATCGCGCCGGCGTGGTTCACGATGCACTTGAACTGGTTGGTGTGGCCGTTGAACCAGTTCATGAGGTAGCCGCCGTAACTCGCGCCCGCGGCCGCCTGGCGGGACGCGTCGATATAAGGGTAGCGGCGGACGGCCTCGTCGATGCCTTCCAGAATCTCCTGCGCCGGCCCTTTCAGCACGTCCTTTTCGATATCGTCCGCGAACTTCTCGCCGAAGCCGGTCGAGCCTGTGTAATTCGTTTCGAGCACGACGTACCCGGGCGATGCCAGCAGGTAGTTGTTCCACCGCGTGGAGAAGGCGTCCTTCGACATCGAGTTCGGACCGCCGTGCGGGAAGATGAGCAGCGGGTACTTCTTCGCCGCGTCGAACTTCGGCGGCAGAATCATCAAATTGTGAATCCGCTTGCCGTTTTTGGCGGTGAACCAGAAGTGGACCGGCTCCGGTGCGTCGAGCGGCGCCACGCGAGCGGCATTGAACGAGGTCAGCGCGCTTCCCTGCCCCGCGCTCGAGATGTGGACCACCTCGGCGGGCTGCGACGACGTCTGGTACAGCGCCACGAGACCGCCGGCGGAGTCGCGAGCCGCGGTGTACCCGCCGCGCTTCGGAGCGAACAGCCGCTCCGGCGTTCCGCCCGACGCCGGGAGGTGGAAGATCTGGTCGAAGCCGTCGTCCTCCGCTTCGAGATAGATCTCGCGGCCATCGCGCGAGAACGAGAAGCCGCCCACGGAGCGGTCCCACGACCCGGCAACGAGGGTTCCCCGGCCAGGCTCCGGCCACGACATCCGCGCCAGGCGTGAGATCGAGTAGAGGCGCCCTCCCGACTCCGGGAGCTTCTCCTGGAGCGCGTACAGGCCGCCGTTCGGCGCAAACTGCGGCTTGGCGTAGGCCAAACCGGTTTCGCTGATGCGACGCGGTTCGCCACCTTCGGCCCCCACCGCGAAGAGCGCCGTGTCATTCGCGGTGTGCATCATATCGGCGCGATTTACGATCGCGGTGAAGACGATGTTCCGCCCGTCCGGCGACCACACGGCCTGCAGCGTCTGTCCGCCTGTCGATTGAAAGATTCCGGCGAATCCGGGCGACGCGGCGAGCTTCGACCCTTGGAGCACGTCGTGGGCGGCGCCGCCGGCGAGGTCCTGCACGAAGACGTGCGGCCTCTTCTCGTCGAGCCAGGCGTTCCAATATCGCACCGGCATCGTATCGTACACGCGAGCCGTCGCTTTGTGCGACTTGCGCTCACCGGCGATCGGGTCGAAGTCGCTTTCGAAGAGGATCGCTTTGCCGTCCGGCCGCCACTGCGGGTTCGACGCGCCGCCGATCGCCGACGTGACTCGCAGCGCCTCTCCGCCGAGGAGCGAGAGCACGTAGATCTGCGATGCCTCGTCGCCCTCGCGCCGCGTCGAGAAGGCGAGCCTTGTGCCGTCCGGCGACCACACGGCGCCCGATTCCGGCGCGCGCGTCGCCGTGAGCCGCCGCGGCGCCGCACCGCCGTCCGCGGGGACGATCCACAGGTCCGACACCTGTTTCGCGGGATCGTAGTCAGGCTCGACGACCGAGAAGACGACCTGCCGTCCATCGGGACTGACGACGGGTTCGCCGACCCGGTTCATCATCCATACGTCTTCGTGGGTGATCGGGCGTTTTTGGGCGAACGCGGTCCAGACGAACAGGCAAAGCAGCGCAAGGCGTTTCATGGCCCACCATTGTAACGGCCTTGCGCTGTTCTGATCCCGCCCGATTTACCAGACGACGCGCGCGCCGACCTGGACGGTCCGCGGACGGTTCGACTGCGAGTTGATGACGCCGAACGAGCTCGGGCCGGAGCTCCACTGGACGTTCGGCGCGCCGAACGTCGGGTGGTTCACGACGTTGAAAAACTCGAAGCGGAGCTGGACGTACGCCTTCTCCGTGATCGAGATTCTCTTGAGCAGCGAGGGATCCCACTCGTTGATGCCGTCGGCGCGGATATTCGGGAACGTCGTCGAGAACGTCCGGATGTGATACGCGAAGGCGTTCGCCGAGTTGGTGTTGAAGAGCGACGTGTCGAAGGAGGGGATCGGCGTGCCGTTCGCCAGCGTGTTCGCCTGGCGATTATTTAGCGACGCCGGTAGCGCGCCGGGACCGCCGAAGTACACATAGTCGCCGGGCGTCGTGGTGGAGCCGTTGGTCCACGCGATCGGAGCGCCGACCTGCCACGTGTAAACGCTGTTGAGGTGCCAGCCGCCCAGGATGGCGTTGCCGATCCGCGAGTTCACGTTGAGCAGCCGGCCCTTGCCGATCGGCAGATCCCAGCTAATCGCGGTGACGATGCGCTGCGGACGGTCGAACGGCGAGACGCGCTTCTCGGGCGCCGGGTCGGTGTCGTTGAGCCAGGAATCCTGCTCGATCAGCCTGGACCAGATGTAGTTCCCGATGATCGACAGGCCCCTCGAGAGGCGGCGCTGGACGCGGACGTTCAGGCTGCCGAAGTAGGAGCTGCCGAGGTCGAGATCCTGCGCCAGGACGCCGGTCGAGCCGCTCCAGGCGCCGCTGCCATAGCCGACCGGGTATTGCGGATAGCGCGACAGAAGCTGCGCCACCGAGATCGTCGAGGCCGTGTTCATGCTCGAAGTGCTCGGCAGCAGGCCCTGGAACGGGTTCGGCGTGCTGGCGCTCATGGCGGTGTTCACCGCCGTATCGCGGACCGGCAGCGTGCTGAGGTACTGGCGCGGAATCCCGTTGAGCTGCGTCACGGTGATCGGCAGGTGCACGGAGTGGTTGCCGATGTACGCAATCTCGAGCATCGTATTCGGCGTCAGCTCATGCTGGATGCCGAAGTTCCAACGCAGGGAATACGGATTCTTCATCTGCGGGTTGAGGAAGTTGATGGTCTGCCCGTTGAACGTCGCGAGACCCGCCGTGGCGCCGGCCGGCTGCACGATCCCCGCCGGGTACGGATTGCTCAGGGTCGCCGCCGGAGTCAGGTTGTTGTCGTTGGTCACGACCATGTTCGTCGTCTGGCTGAAGCCTTCCTGCGCCAGAATCGGATTGGTCGAGTAGTTGCCGTTCGCGCTCAGGCTGGCGATCGTCACCGGCGTGACGAACATGCCGAAGCCGCTGCGGATGACGGTCTTGTGCTTGAGGAAGTCCGGGCTCCAGGCCAGACCTACGCGCGGGCTCGCCAGGTGCGAGGTGTTGCGATACACGCGAGTGTCGCTGGGGCTGGCGAACGTCAAACCGCCGTTCACGTTGAACGCGCTCGGCGGCAGGGCCGCGTTGGGCTTCGCCGCATAGGCGGCCTTGGCGGCCGCGGAGATCGGATTCGGCTGGTCGGCCGCGAAGCCGTTCACCGTCCGCGCCCACTTCTCGTGATATGGTCCGTCGAAGTCGTAGCGGATGCCGATGTTGATGGTCAGGTTGTGGGTGGCGCGCCAATCGTCCTGGATGAAACCGGACGCGTAATACGAGTAGAACGACGCGTACGAGTTCAGGTCGAAGGAGCCGCCGGTCGGCAGGCCCATCAGCATGGACGCGAGGTCCTGGCCCTGCGCCACGGTGGAAGAGGCGCTACTCGAGGAGCGCACCCATGTGTTCGCGAAGCTGAAAATGCCCTCGGAGTTGCCGTAATCGATCGGGTTGACGCGATACTGCCGAAGGTCCGTCCCGATCTTCAGGGAGTGGTTCCCCTTGATCTTCACCAGTTGCGCAAAGAGCTGCCAGGACTGCGATGGATAGTTGTTCGACTTCGTCGAATTACCGCCGAGCTGCTGGAACGTGGACAGGGACATGATCGGCAACTGCGTGTACGGCGATGCCGTCGCAAACGAAGACGGGAAGCCCAGGCTCGTGACGTCGATGCCGTGGCTGGTCACGCCGTGCCCTTCGCCCAGGCGGGTGAAGTTCAGGCGCGCATTCAGGACGGTGGTCGGCGTCAGGGTCACGACGTCGTCGAGCGTGCTGCCCCAGCTCTCGCGGAAGGTCGCGATGCCGGTGGCGGGGTTCTGGAAGTAGTTCTGCTTTTCCTGCGAGTAGCCGAAGCGCCGCACGTCGAAGAACATGCGGTTCTTGTCGCTCATGTTGTAGTCGAGACGGCCGAGCTCGTTGTTGTAATCGTCGGTGGTCGGGACGTTGCTGATGTAGTTGTTGGCGCCGAGGGGCGACACGCCGACCGTCGTATTGGGCTCGGGGAAGTACTTCATGTACGCGAGCGCGATCGGGTTCAGCCGGTTTTGCGGGATGACGTTGTTCGGGATCGGCGACCGCGTGACTGTGGTGCCGCTCAGCGTGGCGGTAAACGGATCGTAGAGCTGGTACTGGGTTCCCTGCTTCAGCAGCGCGGAGAAATCGCCCTGCTTTTCGGCATCCGTTGGGACGGTGAGGTTCGTCGGGTTCGGCTGGCTGTCCGGCAGCCCTTCGTAAGAGAACATCCAGAAGAGCTTGTCGCGGCCGTTGAACTTCGGCAGGATGACCGGGCCGCTGGCGACGACGCCGTACTGGTTGTAGTGCGTCACCGAAGCCTTGACGCCGGCGCGGTTATTGAAGAAGCTGTTGGCCGTCAGGTTCGAGGGCTGGTTGTACTCCCACAGCGTTCCATGGAAGCTGTTGGTGCCGGTCTTCAGGACCTGGTTCAGGGTGCCGCCGCCGGTGTGTCCGAAGCTGGAATCGCTGTCGAACGCCTTGACGCGGACTTCCTGGACGGCGTCGCGGGGCGGGCTGTAGGCCTGGCGGCCGTCCCAAGTGGCGTTCGGCACGCCGTCGAGCAGCAGCTCGCTAGTCTGCGAGGGCGTTCCGCCGATGCTGATCGCGGACGGCCCGCCGGCGTCGAACGGATGTACGAGGGTCGGGTTGCCGGTCGGGATGACGCCGAGGGCGAACTGCGAAAGCATGGCCGGAGTGCCGCCGTTGAGCGGCATGTCCTCGACCTCTTTCGTGGTGATCGCCTGGCCCTGCGACGCGTTCTCGGTGTTGAGCAGCGGCGCTTCGGCCGTCACTTCGACGGAGGTCGAGGTCTCGCCAACTTCGAGGCGGATGTCGATGCCGACATGGTCGCCGCCGCCGACCGCGATGCCCTTGCGGATGGCTTCCTTGAAGCCTTGCAGGGATGCGCTGACGGTATACTCGCCGCTCGCCAGGAATGGCAGGCTGTACTGGCCGGTGGGTTCGGAAACCGTCTGCACCTTGGTGCCGGTGCGGATCTCGGTAGCGACGACTTTGGCGCCCGCCACCGGGGCGCCGGACGGATCGGTGACTGCCCCGCTGATGGTTCCGCGGGATTCCTGGGAATAGGAGGCAACTGCGGCGAGGATTACAAGCGCAGCGACTCGGCTGAAATTCATGACAACCCCTCTAAAACTGGACTACTACCAGCTTAGGAAGTAATCGGCGCGTCCGTCAACCGGGGCCCGGGCGGTGGAGATCAACTGGTACTTAGCCTTCAACGCGGAGTCGCGGAGAACGCGGAGAATACGCGGAGAAGAAACACTCCGCCATGATGCGACGTTCTCCGCGTTGCCACCGCGGTCTCCGCGGCTCCGCGTTGAGAAGAGAACCGGACCTCCGTCGGCTATTCGGCGATGCCGAGCTGCTTGCGGAGGGACTCGACGTCGGCGCGGCCGTCATCGCGATTGCCGGTGTCGGGCGCGAGGTCGAGGTAGAGGCCTCTCTTCGTCACGATGTGGAAGGCCCCGACGTTGCGGCCAATCGCGGCGTTCAGCCGGATCTCCGCGATCTCGGCGCTCGGGATGACGCGCGGAGCCTCACCGCCGCCGGGCGTGAAGACGAGACTCCCGCCTTCGACAGCGAGGAGGGCACCGCAACCATCGGCGAAGTAGGCCTTATCCCCGGCGCGGGAATGGTCGTGGACCACGCGGACGACGGCAGCCTTCTCCCCGCGCGTGACGGGCATCTGATAGTTGGGCGGGGCGCCGTAGGGGGCGGGCGGCGGCGGGGGGTAGTAGCCTTGCTGTTGGGGATACTGCGCCTGCGCGGCATACTGCGGCTGTCCCTGCGGAGGCGCATACTGCGGCTGTCCCTGCGGAGGCGCATACTGCGGCTGCCCCTGCGGCGGCGCGTACTGCGGCTGCCCCTGCGGAGGCGCGTACTGCGGCTGTCCCTGCGGAGGCGCATACTGCGGCTGACCCTGCGGAGCCCCATACTGCGGTTGTCCCTGCGGAGGCGGCGCGTACTGCGCGGCCGGCTGCTGTTGCGCGACGGCGTTCGGGTCGGCGTAACCGGGCATGGGGGCATAGCTGTTGCCTGGCGGAGGCTGGTAGCCCGGCTGTCCATAGGGCGCGGGCGGATACGCATACGCCTGCTGCGGCGCCATCGCCTGCGGCTGCATCGCCTGTTGCTGCTGGGCGGCCTGACGGCGCGCGTCGCGGACCGCGGAGATCGTGCCGGCGGCGGCCGAGAGGATCGCCAGCGCTGCTCCGACACGGTCGCGCTCGCCACGCGTCTGGGTCGCGGCGGCCGCTCCCGCCGCGATGCGCGTTTCCAACGTCGGGTCGAGCGCCTTCGACATGGCGGCGAACTGCTTCGCCTGCGCGCTGTCGCCGGACTTCTCGGCGGCGTCGGACATCGCCAAGTAGATGGGAGCCTGGAGGCCCGGCTCGTTCGGATAGACCTCGAGCAGCCGGCGATACTCGCGCAACGCGGCGGAATAGTTGGCCTCCGCGCGGGCGCTGTTCGCGGCTGTCTGAATCTGTTTCGCCAACTCGGGATCCACCGGGACCGAGAGGGTCGCGCCCGACGCGAGTAGCGCGGCCAGCACGACGGCGGTGCAGGATTGCAATAGCGGCTTCATTCGTTTCTCCTTACTCCACCCCGGTCTCGACGAACGGGGCCCAATAGAACGGATGGGGGAACTGCTTGCGGACTTCGAGTGCGGCCTCGCGCAAGGCGGAGGACGGCGACTGGCCGGCGTGCAGACGTCGATAGAAGCCTTGCATGAGCAAGGCGGTCGATTCGTCGCTGACCTTCCAGAGGCTGCTGACGACGGCTTCGGCGCCGGCGAGCAGAATGGTGCGGGTGAGGCCGGTGACCTCGTCGCCGCCCATCAGCTTGCCGCGATTGGTTTCGCACGCGCTCAGGACCACCAGCCGCGCCTTGAGTTTGAGATCCATCAACTCGTAGAGCGAGACTCGCGAGGGCTCGCCGGGCGCGGGGCCGGTCAGGAGGGCGCTGAACAGTGGCGCGGCCTCGTCGAAGAGGCCGTGGGTGGCAAAGTGGACCTCTTCATGAGTGGTCAGCGCCTTGACGGCCTCATCGTGCGTGAACCTGGCTTCCGCGACGCGAGTCGCGCCGGGGAAGATCTTTTGGATGCCGGCCGTCTCCGTCAGCGTCCCGGGCAGCGGCGCCCAGCCATCGACCGAGATATTGCCCAGCGCGCCGAGGAACAGGTCGCCGGAAGCCTTCTTGTGCCCGGCCTTCAGAAACTGGAGCGTCGACGCGCTCGGGAGGTACGTAATCGTGAACTGCTCGACGAGGGCGCGCCCGTCGGGGAGCAGCAGCGCCTGGAACGGGACGTAGTTGAGCGCCTGCGTCGGGACGATCAGGAGGCGGTCGATGCCGGCGGGCAGCGCGCGCGCGACCGGCGCAACGACCGCATCCGAGACGCTCTTCAGCAGCGGCGGCAATTCCTCGCCGGAGGCAGCGTTCGACATCAGGTCGCGCAACTGACGGAGATTCGCGTTGAGTGTCTTCGTATTGGCTTCCCAGCGGATCTGGTCGGCGGCGCCGGCGGTGACGATAAACGCGGTGACGGCCCCATCCATCACGGCATACTCGACCAGCGCGGCATGCGGAGGGAGCGCCTTGCGGACTTCGGCGAGCGAGATCGGCTTTAGCGAGAGTGGCTGGGCGGCGCGCGAAGAGACGGTTGCCGCCTGCTGCCGCGCCACGACGAAGCGGTTCTCCAGCTCCTGCAGCTTGGCGTGCAGAACGGCTGGCTCCTTGCCGGCGCCGCGGAGAGCGGACTCGTTTTCGGGGCTGAGATCCGTCCGCAGGTCGATGATCTGGCGCTCCATCGCGGCGAGTTCAGAGTTGTCGGTCGACGTCCCCGAGCGGAAGCGGCGGCCCTGCATCGCTTCCAGGAAAGCGCGCGCCTTGCCGCGTTCCAGGTACTCCCACGCGTCGGCGCGGTGATTGCCCGCGGTGAGCAGTGCGAGCAGGCGGCGATAGAGCTCCTGGACGGACTCGTTGTCCATGAACGACTGCCGCTGTTCCTGCTGCGGCAGGCCGGCGCGGACCCGGTCGAGGCGCGCGACGGAGGCGCGGTACCGGTCGATGGCTTCGTCGGCGCGGCCGGCATTCTCGGCGACGATCCCTTCGAGGAACAGGACGCGCCACTCGGCGTCGGCGAACTCGATAGACTGCGCCGCGGCATGCGCGAGCTTCAACTGCTCGGCGGCGCGCGTTTGCGCATCGGGGACCTTCTTCGCGGCCTCGACGGCCAGATAGCGGGCGAGTTGGAGCCGCGTCGAGATCTCCCAGCGCGTGTCCTTGGAGGCGTGCAGCACCGCGGCGGCCTCTTCGTAATAGCGGACGGCGTCGAGCGGCTGCTCATTGAGATTGCGCTCCAGCCGCGCGAACTGGAGCAGGACGGAGGAACGGTCGAACTTCGCCGAGGCCGGGGCGGCGAGCGCCTTCTTCAGCAGCTCGCGAGCCGTATCGGGGTCGTCATCCAGCTCGGCGACCAGCGCCTTGCCGAGCTGCGCGTTGGCATAGATGGATGCGAGGCGTCCACGCGCGGCGGCGTCGGCAATGCTGTCGATGCCCTTCAGGACCTCGTCGAAGCACTTGCGCGCCTTGCCGATCTCCTTGCTGTCGGCGTAGGCAGACCCGAGACGCTCGATGGAGTTGAAGTAGTAGCGTTGCGCGGTGGCGTTCTCGGGAATTCCGGACGCCGGGAGCATCGATTTTTCGAGGGTCATCGCCTCTTCGAGGAGAGTGATCTGCTGTCGAATGCCATTGGCGTAGGAATAGGTGACGGCGAGGGCGGTGAGCGCGTCCACCTGGGCGGCGACGTTCTTTTCCGCGCGGGCTTTTTCGAGCACAGCGTTCTCTTCGCGGAGGAGGCCGTCGTAGTCGCCGGCGATGCGGCGGCGATGCTCCATGACCTGGCGGGCGAAGGCGGAAACAGGAAAGGGCAGACCGGGAAACTCGGTATCGATGCGGCGGGCGAGCGCCATCGCCTGGTCATAGGGGAGCGAGCGCATGGTCTCGGAGCCGAGCGACAGAAGTTGGAAGGCGCACTCGAAGCCGAAGGACTGGTCTTTGTCCTCGGGGACCGCCTTCAGGGCGGCGTGGATCGCTTCGATGGCCTCGCCGTAGCGCTGCGACGCGGCTTCGAGGTCGGCGCGCGCCAGGAGCGCCATCCCGCGGAAATACGGCGGGGCGGAGGGCGCTTCGGACTGCTGGACATAGGCGTCGAGCTCGCGGCGGGCGGCGCCGAAATCGGCGCGCGCAATTTCGCCCTGCACGATGAAGCGCCAGGCGCGGGCAGCGCGGTTGGAAGTCGGGTCCTGCGTGATGTGGTGGGCCTGGTAGAAGGCGTCGAGAGCCTCAGCCGTGCGTCCGAGCCGCATCAGATCTTCGCCGATGCTGCTCCAGCAGATGTCGAGCGTCGCGGCTTGTCCGGAGCGCTGCTGATAATCGAGTGCGCGGCGCGCGGCGGCCAGCGCCTGCGTATAATCGCCCTCGTCGTTACGGTAGTAGATCTCCTGGAAACCGGCATAAAGCGCGGCGCGGAAAAGCTCTCCCTTGGCGACGTACAACTCGGCCAGTCCGTCGAGCGCGCGGTGCATCTCGGCCCATTCGGCCGCGGTCGCATGCGGCTCCATCCCGCGATTCGTCACCGCGGTGAGGACGGCAGCGGCGCGGTCAAAGCCGATCCGCTCGAACAGGACGCGGTCGGCGTCCTGGTCGAGCTTCAGCTCGGCGACGAACTGACGTCCCACGACGAGCGTCGCCGGGGCGGGCTGCTGCGCTTGCGCGAAGCAGGCCGAAGCGGCGGCGATCGCCAGGATGAGGGGCCGGAGGGACATGGCTGTCGACTAGTTGCCGCCGCCGGACGCCACGATGTTGCCGCCACCCGCCGCGACGATGTTGCCGCCGCCCGCCGCCACGATGTTGCCGCCGCCTGACGCGACGATGTTGCCGCCGCCCGCGGCGACGATATTGCTGCCGTTCGGAGTGATCAAACCGTTGCCGGTCGCAGTGCCCGGAATCAGCTTGAACGCCGGGCCGGGGTGGGCCACATTCGCGGGCTGGTCGAACCCGAGGTGGAACGACTGGTTACTCCCGCCGTTGCACTGGTACAGGATGGCGTCCGCATTGCCGACGTACACTCCGCCGCGGATGTCGAGGCAGAAGCCGGAGAAGGCGCTGCGCATGGCCGAGTTTTGCAGCGTCCAGTGCTGACCCTTGCCGCCGTTGCAGGGCCATTGCACGATCTGGTCCATCTGGTGGCCCATGCCGCCCTTGTCGTCGATGCACATGCCGTTGGCAGTGTGGACGGTGCCATCGGGATAGAACGTAAAGAATTGGTCGTTAACCGTGATGCAGTCCCAGCGGATGAGGCGGGCGCCGGCTGCCCCCGAGCCGCCTTCGACGCCGAGGCACTTGCCGTCGGGAAGGGTGAGACGCGCGCGGATGTTCGCCGAAGGACGCTGGGAGAGCTGGAGCGGCGTCACCGCTTGGGGCGGTGGCGGCAGGATCTGCGGCTGCTGCTGTTGAGGTTGCGGTGTCCCCGTGGGAATCCCGAAATGCTGTTTGACCTTCACGCGCAAGTCGTTCAGGTCGGACCAGTGTCCTCCGCCATAGTTCGCGGTGTTGCAGTCGCCGGTTGCCGCGTACCCGTTGACGACGCCCTTGGCTTCGGTAACGGCCTGGGTCACCCAGGGGTCGTTACAAACGTGAAAATACATCTGGACCTTGGTCTTGAGGTCAGGGTAGCTGGACCACTGCCCTCCCCCGTAGTTGCGGTAGTTGCAGTCGCCGTTGTCGCCGGAACCGTTGACGTTGCCGCGGACCTCTTTGACGGCCTGCGAAACCCACGCGTCGCGGCACTGGGCAAAGACGGAAACAGACGTTAGCGCGGCAAACGCGGCCGCGAAGAGCGTAGCTCGAATGATCGATCGGAACACTTTTTCCCTCTCCTGTTTGCGAAGTCAGACAGAACGCGAATCCCGCGTTTCCATGCGAGAGAGTAGGAGGGTTCCGGCGGTTCGTGACAAGAGTTGGTAAAAAACTTTGGAATATACTGCCTAGTACCGGGTGAGCGAGCCGAATCCGCAGGATTCTTTTTTCGAAGAAATGTCCACGAAAATCCGGGCCGGGGAGCCGGCCGCGGAGGAGGCCTTCGTGCGCTTTTTCGAGCGTCGCATCCGCGCATTCGCGACGATCCACCTGCGCGATGCCGCCTGGGCGGACGAGGTCGTGCAGGAGACGCTGTGGGCCGCCATCCGTGCGGTGCGCGAGAACCGGGTCGATCGCCCCGGCCAGTTGCCCGCCTTCGTCTGGGGCGCGGCGCGGAATCAGGTAAACGATCGGATCCGATCCAAAGCGCGGGAGCGCACGGACCAGCTCGCCGACGGCATGGACTTCCCGCGGAAGGCGGTCGAGCACGACGAGTTCGAGCGGCGGCGCGCCGCCCGGCAGGCGATCGATATGCTGGAGCCGCCGGAGCGCGCGGTGCTCCTGCTCGGCCTCGTCGACGACCTCCGGGCCGAGGAGATCGCCGAACGGCTCGGGTTAACTCCGGAGACCGTCCGGCAACGCAAGTCCCGCGCCCTCAAAAAACTAGCGGCAATTCTGGGGAGGCCGTCACAAGCGGGGCGGCCGGAACTACTATGACCTATGAGCGCCTGAAACAGCGATGAATTGCGAGACGGTAGAGCGCGACAACATCATCGAGCGGTACCTGGCGGGCACGCTGCCGCCTGAGCTGCGCGACGAATGGGAGCAGCACTACTTTGCCTGCGACGCCTGCATGGAGAAGTTGGAGACGTGGCAGGCGATCGAGCGGCCGCTTCGCGGCATGGAGCGGGAGATCCGCGCGGAGCCGGTCCGGCGGCCGTCGCGCAAGGTCGTGTGGCTGCCGATCGGCATCGCCGCGGCGGTCGTGGCCGCCGTACTGGGGGCGCGGTTGGCGCCGACTTCGAAGTCCGTGCCGCCGCCTGTTGCTACCACGGAACGGCCGCGCGCCTCGATCGCGGAGTTGGCGCAGGTCACGCCTCCGGCGTACCGAATGCCGGTCGAGCGCGGCATACAGACGGAATCCGAGCGCCAGTTCCACGCGGCCATGCGGAAGTACACTGCCGGCGACTACGCGGGCGCGATTCCCGGCCTGCGGACGGCTATCGAGGCGGATCGTTCGAACGACGCGGCGCGCTTCTTCCTCGGCGCGTGCGAGCTGTTATCGGGAGACAACGCCGCGGCGACTGAGGATCTCAAGGCCGTCGCCGGCGGATCGTCGCCGTTCGCCGAAGAGGCGCGGTGGAATCTGTCGCAGGCCTATTTAAAGGCGAATCGTCGCGAAGACGCTCTCGCGGAGCTCGCGAAGATCGCGGCGGCGGGCGGCGACTTCGAGCGGCAGGCGGTCGAGCAGATGACCCGTATTAAAATAGCCCCATAGGCGATGGGGTACAGGGTGTGGGTGTGTCTGGCGGTGTGCTGCTGCGCGATTCTCGCGCAGGATTCCGCTTCGTTGGAGACGGCCAAGCACGCCCTGGAGCAGGCCTCGACCCTCTCCGCCAAACAGGACTTCGCGCAATCCAAAGCCCAGGCACAGCAGGCGCTCGAGATCTATGAGCGGCTGAAGGGTCCGGAGGACGCCACCGTGGCGCGCGCTCTTCGATCGCTGGGCGAGGCGCTGCACGGCATGGGCGATTACACGGCCGCGGGCCCGGTCTTCGAGAGGGCTCTGGCCATCGCCCGCAAGGCGCTCGGTCCCGGCGATCGCGCGACCATCGAAATCCTGGAGTGGGTGGCCTTCAATTTCTCGCGCGCGGGCGATTACGGCAAGGCCAAAGTGCTCGAAGAACAAGCGCTCGCGTTGAGTGAAGCGCAGTTCGGCGCCCGCGACCCGCTGACCGGCGAGGCGCTGCGCGTCCTCGGCCAGATCCTGGTCGAGCTCGGCGACTATCCGACCGCGGAGAGCTATCAGCTCCGCTCCCTCGGGATCCTCGAGGCGAAGCTAGGCAAGGACGCGGTCGCCGTCGGCGACACGCTGCTCACGATGGGCAATTCGGCGCGCGACGCGGGGTTTGAGGAGCGCGGCCGGGAGTACTTCGAGCGCGCGGTCGCGATCTACGAAAAACAGCTTGGCCCGGACGACACGCGGGTGGGCGGGGCGCTCGACAATCTCGCGCAGTCGCTGACCGTGCTGAAGCGGTACGACGAAGCGCGCGTTCGGTTCGAGCGGGCGCTGCGCATCCAAACAAAGGCGATCGGCGCCACGCATCCGTGGACGGCCAACATCATTCAGGGGCTCGCCAAGGCCGAGGCGGGCGAGGGCCATTACGAGAAAGCGCGCGAGTTGCTGGAGCAGAACCTGGCGATCTGGCGCGAGCGCCTGGGGCCCGCGCATCCGTTCACGATGGTCTCGACCATGCTTCTGAGCGACGTTCTGGCGCGCCTCGGCCGACGGCAGGAGGCGATGGCGATGGCGCTCGAAGCCGCCGCCATCCGGCGCGAGAACATCGTCTTCACCGTGCGCGTCATGGACGAGCGCCAGGCGCTCCGTTATGCCGACCTCCACGCGGCCAGCATGGACACCGTCCTGAGCCTGGCGGCCGTGCCCGGCGCGACTCCGGAGGAGCGCTCGAAAGCGTGGGACGCGCTGATTCGCTCGCGGGCCCTGGTGCTCGACGAGATGGGCGCGCGGCGGCGGTCGCTGCGCGATTCGGGCGATCCGCAGATCCCCGAACTGGCGCAAAAACTGGCGGGCGCGCGGGCGCAGCTCGCGAAACTCGTGCTCCAGGGGCCGGGGCGGGAAGGGGTGGCCGACCACGTCCAGCGGGTCGAACGGAGCCGCGCCGAGCTGTCGCAGGTCGAAGAAGTGTTGGCGCTGCGCAGCGCCGAATTCCGCCGCCAGATCGCAATGCGGGGAGCGGGCTATGACGACGTCGCCGGCGCCCTCCCTTCGGGCAGCGTCCTGGTGGCCTTCCGCCGCTGCCGGCTCATCGACTTCCACTCGCCGGCTGCGGAACCGGTCGAATCGTATATCGCGTTCGTACTGCAGGACCCGGGGAAGCCGCCGGAGATCGTCCGGCTGGGGACCGCCGCGCGCATCGACAATCTGGTGAAGCGCTGGCGCGCGGAGATCGACCGGGAGCGGAGCTCGCTCGGGCGCGCGACGAGGACCAATGAAGCGTCGTACCGCGCCGCAGCGGCGCAACTGCGAGCCGCAGTGTGGGACCCGCTGGAGAAGCGGATGAGTGAGGCGCGGCGCGTGTTCATCGTGCCGGACGGCGCGCTACAGCTCGTGAACTTCGCGGCGCTGCCTGCGCCGAACGGCCGGTATCTGGAGGAGAGCGGCCCGCTGCTGCACTCCCTCTCGGCGGAACGGGATTTGACGGAGCCGGCGCGGACCACAGCGGGGCGGGACATGCTGGCGGTCGCCGATCCGCGGTTCGATGCCGACGCGGAAACGCGCTCCACCCGCCCGATGTTCCGCAGTGCCCCGTCGAAGTGCGGCGATTTCTCGGCGCTCCGCTTCGGCGGACTGCCGGGATCGCGCGACGAGCTGCACGCCATCGCCGCGATCTGGGAAGGACGCGGCTGGACCGCGACGGCGTTGAACGGTGCGGCGGCGACCGAGGCCGCAGTCAAGGAGACAGCGCCCGGGAAGCGCGTGGTGCACCTCGCGACCCACGGGTTTTTCCTCGACCCGCAGTGCTCGGGCGGCGCCGTGGCGCGGGAGAATCCGCTGCTGCGCTCGGGGTTGGCGCTGGCCGGCGCGAACCATCGACAGTCTGCCCGCAGCGACGAGGAAGATGGAATCCTGACCGCCGAGGAAGTGGCGTCGCTCGACCTCGACGCCGCCGAATGGGTCGTGCTCTCCGGGTGCGACACCGGCGTCGGCGACGTGCGCGTCGGCGAAGGCGTTCTCGGGCTGCGGCGCGCATTCCAGGAGGCGGGCGCACGGACGCTGATTGCGAGTCTCTGGCCGGTCGACGATCGAGAAGCAAAGGACTGGATGTCGGCGCTCTACCGCGCGCGGTTCGTCGACGAACAGGGGACGGCGGAGTCGGTGCGCGCGGCCGGAGTGAGGCGTCTGCGCGCGCGCCGCGCGGCGGGACGCAGCACACACCCCTTTTACTGGGCGGGCTTCGTGGCGGTCGGCGACTGGAGGTAAAGGGGGTGCGCGACAAACGGAGCCGCGACCGTAAGGGAGCGTCCAACCGCTCATCTGGAATTAGAACTCCTGCGCCTCAAACACACCCATGGCATCACCCTGCTCCGCAACGACGTACTGGATGGCCGCCGAGACATGCGGCGGATTCCAGAGCCATCGTGTGCTGCCATGGCGTGCCCATCGGTGGGCCGCCAGCAGATTCCAGCCGCGATGCGCGCAGACGCCCTGAATCGACATCGCGGCGGGTGGAATCCAGATGGTACGGCGGCTGCTCCATGCGTTCTTCCTCGAAGGCGGCGCGTGCAAGATGCTCTTCCACAATCGGTGTCCCGGGAGCATTGTGCCAACGGTCGACGGAGCCGGTTGACGGTCGCGGCTCTGCCTGTGCGTTTCATGGTAAGGCTGGAAGAGGAACTTCACAAAAAAGATGTAGACTGCTGGGATGCAGCGACGAACTTTCCTGAGCACCGTTCTTGCCGCCGCCGCGGCGCCCGCATTACGAGGCCAGTCCGACACGTCATGGGGCGGACCGGTGCTCGACACCCATCTCCACCTGCGCCCGAACGCCGACGCGTGCTACACGCACATGCTCGGCTGCGGCGTGACGCACGCGGTCCTGCTGACACCGGCGGCGGCTGAGGACCGGGCGAAGGCGGAAATGGCGCTTCGTCCCGGCCACTTCGTGCGGTCCGTGAGCGCGAATCCGGCGCAGCCCGACGGGGAGAAGATGATCCGCGAGGCCCTGAAGGCTGGGGCAGTGAGCATCGGGGAGCTGAAGTTCCACCTCGCGCTCGATTCTCCCGAGATGCGGCGGGTGTACGCGATCGCCGCGGAGATGAACGTCCCCGTGATGATGCACATTCAGGTTTTCCCACACTTCGAGGGCGAGCAGCCCTACAACACCGGCTATACCGAGTTCGACAAGGTGCTCAAGGCGCATCCGAAGACGACGTTCATCGGGCACGGCGACCTGTTCTGGGCGCACATCAGCGCCGACGTTCCGACCGACCGCGGCTATCCCAACGGTCCCATCAAGCCGGGCGGGCTCACGGACAAGTGGCTCGGCGAGTTCCCGAATCTCTACGGTGACATGTCGGCAAATTCGGGGAACAACGCCCTGTCGCGGGACACCGCGTACTCGCGCGGGTTCGTGGCGCGGCACAAGGACAAGCTGATTTTCGGGAGCGATTGCAGTTGCGCGGACGGAAAGGGCTCGGGCGTGTCGCAGAACAACAATCCCGAGGCGGCGCGACTGGCGGGCAAGTGCGTCGCACGCGAGACCCTTGGAGTGTTGAAGAGCCTCGCGACGCCCGAAGTGTTCCGTAAGGTCACCTGGGAAAACGGCGCGAAGCTCTTCAAAGTGACGGCGTAGGGTCTAGCGGAGCGTCTTGTTGAAGACCGCGAGCGTGCGCTCCCAGGCGAGCTTCGCGTTCTTCTCGTCGTAGCGCGGCGTGGTGTCGTTGTGGAAGCCGTGCTGCGCTCCCTCGTAGACGAAGCCCTCGTACTTCACGTGATTGGCCTTGAGGGCGGCCTCATAGGCAGGCCAGCTTCCGGCGAGCCGGGTGTCCATGGCGCCGTGGTGAACGAGGATGGTCGCCTTGATCTTCGCGACATCGTCGGCAGGTGGCGGAGCGCCGTAGAACGGCACGGCGGCCGCGAGGTCGTCACCTAACCGCACCGCCAGCGTGTTGGCGATCCCGCCGCCGTAGCAGAACCCGACGACGCCGATCTTGCCGGTGCAATCGGGACGCGCCTTCAGCCAGCGCGCCGCCGCAACGAAGTCCTCGGTCATCTTGGCGCGGTCGACCTTCTGGAAGGCGGCGCCGCCCTTCTCGTCGTCGCCCGGGTAGCCGCCGACGCTGGTCAGCCCGTCGGGCGCGAAGGCGATGAAATTCTCGGTGCCGAGGCGTCGCGCGACGTCCTCGATGTACGGGTTCAGTCCGCGATTCTCGTGGACCACCAGGACGCCCGGGAGTTTCCCGGTGGCCTTGGCGGGCTTCACCAGATAACCGCGGATGCTGCCGTTGCCCTGCGGTGACGGCACGGTCGCGGACTCCGTGTGGAGACGGGCGTCGTCTTTCGGGACCTGCTGCGCCCAGGCGTAATTCGGCCGCAGGCTCTCCCAGATCGCGGTGGCGGTCATGCCGCCGACGGCGAACTTCTTCGCGCTCTCGATGAAACTGCGGCGATCCATCTCGCCGTGGACGTAACGGTCGAACAGGTTCAGCAGCTCTTGCGGGTACTCGTTGGCTTTTTTGCGCTCCATCCCATGACTCCTTGTGCGTGGATCTCTCTCTGATACCACACCGGGCGCGGCGCGCGTGAGCCAATCGGAGGCGAACTCACGCGTCTTTCTTCGAAGGAAATCTCATGTCCGACTCTGCCGGCGCCCACTTGGCAATTGTCGATATTCCGGCGCCAGACGTTTGGGCACTCTTCGCGGCACAGCGCAACTCCTTTCTTCCCAATGCGGCGGGCAGGATGCCGATTGGCGCGGAGACTGCACTGCCTCTGGCGGTACGTAAGCCAATGATGAAGATTCAAACGCAAGAGTCCGATGGCGAGGTCCTCTTCACGATCGAAGGACGACTCGCCGGGGCGTTCGTGCCCGAGTTGGACGGCTGCTGGCAGGCGGCGCGTCGCGACCGGCCGGAGTGTGCTGTAGCGGTCGACGTTAAGAGCGTCACCTGCATCGACCGGGCCGGCCGCCTCCTGCTCGAGCGGATGCACACGAGCGGCGTTCGCTTTCGCCGGGCAGGTCTCGCGATCCAGGACATCCTTGAGCAAGTGATGGAGCAACCCGAATGCAAACACTAGCAAACCCCGAACGTCACGCGACCGAACTCTACCGGCTCGCCTACTTGCTCACAGGAGACGGCGCGACCAGTCTCGACGTGACCCTCGAGGCGATCGAGGACGAGGACGGCTCCTTCTTCTCGCACTGGATGCTCGCGTGGTCGAAACGGGTCGTCATCGCGAAGGCGTTGGTCGCGGTCCGCTTCGATCTGGCGGAGTCGGCGAAACGCACGGCGCGGATCCGTCCCGAAAAGCGGCGGCTGGCGCCGGCGGGTTGGAGTCTGCCGCAGGGCGCCGACACCGCCGCGCTCGATCGCGCGTTACTGGCGATCGACATCTTTCCGCGCTGCGCGCTCCTGCTTTCCGTCTTCGAACGGGTTCCGCTGGCGGATGCCGCGATTCTGCTGGACAGCACGCCGCAGGCAGTCGAGCACGCCCGCAATCTCGCGTTACGCGAGTTAACGGTCAACCTGGCGCCGCCGCTGCGCCCGACATCCAATGCGGCCGGTTTTGCCGTAATCAGAGGAGAGATGCAACATGCCTGAGAAACTCGCAACCCTTTGGTGCAACTTCATGCACGATTCCGCCATGTGGCCGATCCACGACCAGTACGAGTGCCGCACCTGCGGGCGTCATTATCCGGTGCCGTGGAACGGCCGTGAGCAGTCCGTGCGCCACGTCGCCGCGGATATGCGCGCGCCCGCGCATGCAGTCGGGGGAGAACGGTGATGCGACGCTGGTTTCGCGAGCATCGGGTCGCCGCGGCGGCGTTGTGGACCGTTCTGGCCCTCGTCGCTGCCGAAGGCGTCCTCGTGATTTACTACCTGAATTCCTGGTTCATTCTTCCCCTCCTCTAGGCGATGCCGGAATGCCGGCATTCGCCGGGATGGCTGGCAAAGCGAACCCAATCGACCTTGACTATCTTCTTTGTTTGTAGGGACCCGCTTTGGCCGATTGTTTGCCTTAAGCGGAGACGTAGTTACTAAGCCACTAAATGGGAGTTAACAACATGAGAGCGAATCGTTTCGCAGCTTTGCTCTTGGGAGGCGCCCTCGCGGCGTTTCCCGCGTTTTCACAGGAGGCCGGACGATCGGAGGCCAGTGTCCAGGCCTTCGGCAGCTTCGTAAAGACCACCACCCAGGACGGAATCCGGCAGGGCGCCACTAATAGCGGCGGCGTGCTCGCCAGTTACCGCTTCTTCTTCTCGAACAGCCACGGCATCGAGGTCAATTACGGCTATTCGCTGAACACACAGACGTTCGGACTGCCCAACGGTCCGCTCGGCGTCAAGGCGAACCAGCACGAAGCGACCGCCGCCTATGTCTACCGTCGTCCGATGCGCGCGATCACGCCGTTCGCGGAAGCCGGCGTTGGCGCCATCGTGTTCGACCCCAAGGACGCGCCCGCAATCGCCACGCAAGCGCGCGCCGCGTTCGTCTACGGCGCCGGGGCGGACATCAACCTCTCGAGCCGGGTCTTCGTCCGCGCCGAGTATCGAGGCCTCGTGTACAACAGCCCGACCTTCGACCTGACCTCCACCGCTGGAACCGACCGCGTGACCCACCGCGCGGAGCCCTCTCTCGGCTTCGGCTATCGCTTCTGAGGAGCCTATGAAGGCGTCGCTCTTCATCCTGTTCGCAGTCCTGACCGGCATCGCCGCCGGTCAGGACTGCGCCGTAGCGCCGGGACGCGCGTACTACTACGACGGCCAGTTTCCGAAGGCGGCCGCGTACTTCGAATTCGCGCTCCGCGACAGTCCCGAAGATCCTGCGCTGCACTACTGGGCCGGAAGGGCGCATGAGGTGCTCGCCGACATCGCCGCGCCCCTCGGCCACAAACACCGATCGAAGGCGCGGACTCACTTGGCGAGAGCCGTCGAATTGGCGCCGGAAAACTCCGAGTATCGCCGGGAGCTGTTTCATTTCCTACTGGATTCCGGGGACGCTCGGCAAGCGGCGGCGGTCCTGCATGCGGTCGATGAACCGGACCCCGAGTACGCAATGATGCGGCGGGAGTTGGAGCGCGGACGGCATTCGAACACCTCGGCGGAAAACCGCCTGGGCCAGGTGTTTCTCGCCGCGCCTCGCGCCGCCTACCGGGTCGTCGAGGCGCCCCTCCGGTAATTCCTGCCCCAATCGATGTCCGGATCTTGAATCGCGGGACGGGGTCCGGGCATCGAAAGGGGAAAGAGGGGACTATGGGGGCAACGCCGGCAATCCGCGAGACTCTACCTTCCGAGGCGCCGCTTTCCGAACGCTACGAGGCGCTCATCCGTGTGTCGCAGGCGATCGGCGCGCACCGCGACCCGAAAGACCTTTTCCGCGCGCTTACCGCCGAGTTGCACCGGGTGGTCCAGTTCGACGGCATCGTCGTGGAGCAATACGACGAGGCCAGTAACGCGATCGTGTGGAACGCTTGCCAGGTGTGCAGCCAACAGGGTCCGACGAACCCGCCCGAGTGTCCCGCCGACGAGACGATCACCAAGTGGGTGTACGACCGGCAGGAGCCGCTGGTGATCCGGTCCCTGGCCGATGAGACGCGGTTCCCCGGGATGACGCAATTTCTCCGGGAGCGCGGCTTTCAGTCCGTCTGCGCGCTGCCGCTGACGACCATCCACCGCCGTATCGGGACGCTCGGAATCGCCAGCAAGCGCTCGGACGCTTATAACGACGAGGAGGTGCGTTTCCTTTCGCTGGTCGCCGGCCAGGCCGCCCTGGCGATCGACGACGCGCTCAACTTCGAGGCATCGCGCGCGGCGCAGGCGGCCCTTCAGCACAAGAACGACCGCCTGAAGCTGCTCCTCGAACTGAATAATAAGATCGTTTCCACACTGGAGCTCCGCGAGCTGTTGCGCGCGATTTCCGGCAGTCTCCGCGCCCTCATGCAATCCGACGCGGTGACCGTCGCGTTGCCGGACTCGCCCGGCGAGCCGTTACGCGTTCACGCGGTCGACTTCCCGGATGGGCGCGGGCTGATCCACGAAGACATCCTGATCTCGACCGACGATGACTCGCCCGCCGCACGCGCGATTCGTACCGGCGAGCCGGCGAGTGCGCTTTGCTGCGGCGCCGAGGCTATCGACCCGCTGGCCGCCGCCGAGGGTGTCCAGTCGATCTGTCACGTGCCGCTGATCAGCCGCGATCGGACGCTCGGCCTGTTGAGCCTCGCGCGTCTGGCGCCGATTCCGTTCAGCTACAAGGACCTCGACTTTCTGAAGCTGGTCGCGAATCAGGTGGCCATCGCCGTCGAAAACGCGCTGGCGTATCACGAGATCGCGGAGTTGAAGGACCGGCTCTCGCAGGAGAAGGTGTACCTCGAAGACGAGATCCGCAGCGAGTTGAATTTCGATGAAATCGTGGGCCGCAGTTCGTCGCTGCGCAGCGTGCTGCAGGAGATCGAGACGGTCGCGCCCACCGATTCCACCGTCCTGATCTATGGCGAAACGGGCACCGGCAAGGAGCTGATCGCGCGCGCGATCCATAATCTCAGCTCGCGGGCGAAGAACTCCTTCGTCAAATTGAACTGCGCCGCGATCCCGACCGGGCTGCTCGAAAGCGAGATGTTCGGCCACGAGAAAGGCGCGTTCACAGGCGCCGTCGCACAGCGGATCGGACGCTTCGAGCTGGCGCATCACGGGACGGTGTTTCTGGATGAGATCGGCGAGATCCCGCTGGAGCTGCAGCCTAAGCTGCTGCGCGTCCTGCAGGAGCGGGAGTTCGAACGCCTCGGTAGTTCTCGGACCATGCGGACGGATGCGCGCCTGATCGCCGCCACCAATCGCGATCTCGCCGCAATGGTCGAGGACCAGAGCTTTCGCGCCGACCTGTTCTACCGCCTGAATGTGTTTCCGGTGCACGTCCCGCCGCTGCGTGAGCGTCCCGACGACATCCCGCTGCTCGTGCGCCACTTCGTCCAGCAGTTCGCGCGCAAGATGGGCAAGGCGGTCGACACGATCCCGACCGAGACGATGAACGTCCTGATGCGCTACCACTGGCCGGGGAACATCCGCGAGCTGCAGAACCTCCTGGAGCGGGCCATGATCCTGTCGCAAGGCCCGGTGCTCAAAGTGCCGCTGCACGACCTGCAACAGGCGCCCGCACCCGGGCCGGCGGTCGCGCGCAGCAACGGGACCTTGGAAGAGGCGGAGCGCCGGCACATTCTGGAAGCGCTCGACGCTGCCAACTGGGTGATCGCCGGACCGAAGGGCGCTGCCGCGGCACTGGGGCTGAAGCGCAGCACGCTACAGGCGCGCATGGAGAAACTCGGGATTCGCCGCGCCCGCACGGCGGCGCCCGTCGCCACGTCACGATGAGGCGCGAGGCGTATGCGGCGGCGCGGACGATCGCGCCGAAATTGCACGCGTACTTTGCGCGCCACCGGGAGGACGCGATCGGCCGCGGCCAGACGCGGCTCGCGTCGCTGCCCGATGCGGAGACGATCGAAGCCGTGATCGACACGGCCTTCTGGGCCAGCCTGCGGCGCGAAGAGGGCTACTCGCCGCGAATCTCCCTGGCGCTGCTCTCGCCGGATGAGGCGCAGCATCCGCTCCTCCTGGAGAGGCCGCTGGCCCTCGGCCCCGGCGCGCTCACCAGGGTCGCGCCAGCGATGGACCGCCCCGGCGTGCACCTTGGCGTTTCGCGCACCGAGGGCGAGTTGGCGGTCTGGGGAACGACTCGCAGCATTCCGCTGCTGTGCTTCGTCGTCGAGATCGCCGCGCCCGGCATTCTGGTCGTCAAGCATCACAGCGGCGACAAATGGCGCAAGTTCGTCAACGTCGCGGTACTCGAAGGCGACTTGATCAAGGTCGTCGACGAACATGCGTCGGAGACGATGCCGGATTGCCCGAAGCTCCTGAAGTCGCTGCTCGGGTTCGATTCGGCGGTTTCGTGGATCCAGTCGGTGAATCCGCTGGTGCAACTCGCGGTCTCGATGCGCGCCGACGGCCGCGGCGGTTCGCTGCTGGTCGTCCCGGCGGGCACGGATGCGTGGCGCGAATCGATCGTGCAGCCGATTCCCTATGCCGTGTCGCCCGCGTTCGTCGAACTCGCGCACCTGACCCGCGACACGGAGGCGTCGCACGAAGAGTTGGGTCCGACGATTGCCGCGGTGGCGGGCCTGACCGCGGTCGACGGGGCCGTGCTGCTGACGGACGCCTACGAACTCCTTGGTTTCGGGGCGAAGATCGCGCGCAGGAAGGGCTCGCCGCGCGTCGACCAGGTCCGGCTCTCAGAGCCGGTCGAAGGCGCCGCGCCGGCTGTCGTAAGTACCGAGCAACTCGGCGGCACGCGACATTTGTCCGCCGCGCAGTTCGTCCATGACCAGCGCGATGCGGTAGCGCTCGTGGCGTCGCAGGACGGGCGCTTCACGGTCTTCGAATGGTCGTGGTGCAACGAGATGGTCCACGCGCACCGGCTGGATGTGCTGCTGCTCTAGCGTCCAAGGATTGCTTCTACCGCCGCCTTGGCGCGCGCGATCGTCTCCACGCGGCCGTCGATGTGGGGTTCAAGCGAGATCGGGCCGCGATACCCCGAGCGCTCCAGTGCCCTGAAGTGCGCCGCATAGTCGATCATCCCTTCACCTGCCGGGACCCACTCAGGGTGTCCGGGACCGCGCGTCAACGGCCTCAGGTCCTTGACGTGGACGTTGGCGATCAGCGGCGCCGCGGCGTCGAAATCGTCCAGCGGATCGCGATTCTGGAGCCACGCGACGTTGCCGGGATCGTAGTTGATGCGCAGCGACGTGGCGCCGCTCTGCCGGATCCAGGCGGCCGTGCGCGTCGCCGTGTGGCACCAGCAAATAGGCTCGGGCTCGATCATCAGGACCAGGCCATCGGCGGCCGCGCGCTCTCCCGCTGCCGCCATCCAATCGACGATCGAGGCGGGCGGATCGCAGGGCGCCAGCGGCGAGGCCTCGGTCGCGCCGGGCTTGTGAAAGCCGAACACGATCAGCCCGGGGAGATGCCAGCGATGCGCCAACTCGGCGGCGCGCGGGTAGACCTCCGCCATCTCGCGCCGGAAGCTCGCGTCGTCCTCGGTGAACTTGAACAGCCCCGGCGAGATGGCCGTGATCTCGACGCCCTCGTTTTCGATGGCCGCGATCTCCGCCGGATCGCAGAGCGGAATCCGTCCGGTCGTCAGGTTGCGCACTTCGTACCGTTCGATCCCGACCGAGCGTCCGATGGCGACGGCCTTGCGGAAGTCGCGGTCGATCTCGTCCGCCACAATGCCGAGCTTCATCGGACCTCCACTGCGCGGCCGGTCCGCGCCGACTCGTAGACCGCGGTCACGATCCGCATATCGCGGACTCCCGACGCGATGGAGACCGGCGCCGGCTTTCCGTCGCGGGCCGCTTCGAGGAAGAGGCGGTGCTGGTTCAGTGGATTCGTCGCGTCGCCGAAGGCCGGAGGTTTGATCTCGCTGTGCTGCTCTTCGCCCTGAGGACCGCCAAACGCCTCCACCGTGCCGCCGTCGTAGCGGGCCGCGCGCCCGTCGAACTTGCCGGCGCTCGACGCCAGCGCCAGACGGACGCTATTCCGATACTCAAAGCGTCCGAGCGTCCCGAACACCGACAGTTCCTCGCCGTGCGCGCACCAGGCCGTGTCGAGCGTGATCATCGCGCCCGATTCCGTTTCCAACACCGCGCACGCCAGATCCTCGCCTTCCAAGCCGGGACAGTGCAGGTTGCGCGCGAACGCCGTGGCCCGCGTCACCTTCGCGCCCAGCCACTCGAAGATATGGATGTAGTGGACCGCCAATTGAATGAAGCAACCGCCGCCGGTGCCTTCGAGCGATCCGCGCCACGTCGGCTTGCCCGCCAGCGATTGCTGCGACCACATCATGCCGCCCTTGTGCATCAGCCGCGCATAACAGTGGACCATCTCGCCGAGCCAGCCGCCGCGCACCATATCCTGCAGGTCGTGGATCAGCGGCTGGTCGAAGTAGCTCATGTAGAGCCCGACGGTGCGGCGCGACGACGCCGCGGCTTCCGCGATCGCCTCCGCGTCGGCTAGTTTGGCCGCGACCGGCTTCTGGAGCAGCACGTGCTTCCCTGCCCCGATCGCCGTAACGGCCTGCGCGCGATGTTCGGAGTTCGGCGTGCCGATCACGACCACGTCAACTCCCGCCGCAAGTGCGGCCGTGAAGTCGGTGGTCGAGGCGCAGTCGAACAACTGCGCGGCGCCCCGAGCGCTCTCCAGGTCGGTGTCGACGCACGCCACCACCTGCACCCAGTCGAGATCGCGATAGACGGGGAGGTAGTGGGTCGCCATCCCGCCACATCCTACGATTGCCACGCGAATCATCGCTGCACTCCTGCCGCGGTCTGCGCGGGCTCGTGCCGGGTCACATACAACGCGACCGACATTCCGGCGAGCGTCAGCAGCGTCAGGCCGGCTGCCTGTAAAACTGTGAGCGGCAGATACAGAATCAGGACGCCGCAGAACATCACGCCGGTCGCGATCAGCTTGTCGGTGATCTCGCGCTCGTGGAAGAACAGCCAGCCGGCGATCACCGCGAGGATGATCCCGGCGCGCTTGATGCTGACCGTGATCACCACCGCGAGGTAGCTGTACGACGCGAGTTGGAAGAGCAGCGAAACGGCGTCGGAGAGCCCGGCGAGCGATACCCACTTCACGTTGGAGCGGATCGCCGCCCGGAAATCCGCCTTCTGCAACTTGCCCAGGATGAGGAAGGAGATGCACAGCCCGACCCCGTACGACGCCGCTTCGAAGAAGACGTCGCTCATCACGACGAGCTTCTTATCGAGCGGGTTCGTGATCGAGAAGATGAACGACACGAGCAGCATGTAGCGGCTGCCCTTCTCGCGAATAACGGCTTTGATCGGAGCGGTCCAACCGATCGCGAACAGCCGCCGGTGCATCACCAGCGACCCGACGACGATCAGCGCTACGCCCAACAGCTTGAGCGGCGACGGCAGTTCGCCGAGCAACACAAACCCGGTCGGGATCAGGAACACCGGCGTGAAGGCCAGAAACGGCACGCACAGCGACATCGGCGAGATCTGCAGCGCCCGGAAGTAGAGCCACATCACGACCGTGATCAGGCTGACGTCGACCACCAGATATACGAGAAACGACGGGATGGGCGCGGGGTGCAGCGCGGCGATGCCGAAGAGCGGACCGGAGTCGCGGATCTCGACCGGCGCGCCGCCGGCAATGCGCACCGCCAGGACGATGAGGAAGATCGTCGCCACGGCGATGCGCAGCCAGAACGTCGCCGGGATCAGATCGCGTTTGTCGAGCGCATGCTTGCGCGCAACGTCCGTGAACACGTTGGAGAGCGACATCGCAGCCGCCAACGCGAGCCCGAGCGGCGAAAGAGCCAGGGGAGGCATGAGTGAAACGTTAGGATAGCGCCTGGAGCAGATCCTCGAGCAGGTCGTCCGGGTGCTCCAGTCCGATGGAGAGGCGGAGCAGGTTCTGCGGCGTCTTCGACGTCGGACCCTCGACCGAGGCGCGATGCTCGATCAGACTGTGCGCGCCGCCGAGACTCGTGGCGCGGATGAAGATCTGGCACTTGGCGGCGACCGCCATCGCCTCGTCGCGCCCGCCGCGCACCTGGACCGACATCATGCCGCCGAACGCCGACATTTGGCGCGCCGCGATCGCGTGCCCCGGATGCGATTCCAGCCCCGGATAGTGGACCGCCTCCACCTTCGGGTGTTCCCGCAGGCAGCGCGCGATCCGCATGGCGTTCTCGGAGTGGGCACGGACGCGGTACGGCAGCGTGTCGATGCCGCGTAGAGTCAGCCAGCAATCGAACGGTGAAGGCACGGCGCCGCCGTATTTCTGCGTGCGGCGCGCGCGCTCGAAGAGGTAGTTGTCGTGCTTCGTGATGAGCGCCCCGCCGAGGACGTCGCTGTGGCCGTTGAGGTACTTGGTCGTGGAATGCGCCACCATGTCGATGCCGTGCTCGAGCGGGCGTTGCAGGACGGGGGTCGCGAAGGTTCCGTCGCAGACCGTGATCGCGTTCGGCCCGGCCCCTCGGACGATCTCCGCGATCGCGGAGAGGTCGCAGATCTTCATGAGAGGGTTCGACGGCGTTTCGAGCCACACCAGCCGCGTCGTGGGACGCATGGCCGCGCGCACGGCGTCGAGATCGGTCATATCGACGTACGAGGTTTCCAGGCCGGCCTTACCGAACACGTCGCCGATGACCTTGCGCAGTCCCCAGTAGACATCGTCGGCCGCGAGGATGTGATCGCCCGGCTCGAGCCCCTGCACGACGGCGGTCGAGACCGCGAGTCCCGAGGCGAAGGCCAGCGCTTCCTTGCCGCCTTCGAGGTCGGCGAGACACTCTTCGAGCGAGCGGCGATTTGGATTGTTTTCGCGTGAGTAGCTGAAGCCGAGCGGGTATTCGCCATCGGCGGTGCGCTCGAAGGTGGTCGTGAGGTAAATGGGCTGGGTGACCGCGGCGGTGGCGGGGTCGATGTGGCGTCCGGCGTGGACCGCGCGGGTTTCAATCCTCATTCTGCTCAGTGTACCGTTTCGCAATTGGGTGGAATCCCCCACCCAGTTCCCGGGAATTGTCGAGTTTTACCTCTTCTTTTCTGTTAGTTGTGGATGGCCCGGGAATTGCAGTCGTCGCGGCCATATGGCATACGTCATTACGGACACCTGTACCAAGGACGAGTTGTGCGTGCAAGCCTGCCCGGTGGACTGCATTCACCCCAAGCAGGACGAAGGCGGTTTCGCCGAGGCCCCGCAGCTCTATGTAAACCCGGACGACTGCATCGATTGCGGCGCATGCGTTCCGGTCTGCCCGACGAATTCGGTTTTCGCGTTGGACGATCTCCCGGCCGACCTGGCCAGTTTCACCCAACTGAACGCCAACCACTACAACTAGGTACCCAGCAGAGCCGCGACAGTATGGAGCGGTAATTTCAGCAGTCGCGGCTCTGTTCCACTCTCGTCATCACCCCAGCCCCCGCCGCGAAGAACAGTCCCGTAAACGCCAGAGCCACGCCGACCCCGCAGCGATCCGCGAGCGCTCCGACCGTCACCGGCGCCAATCCCGCGACCGCCCTACCCGCGTTGTAGCAGAAGCCCAGGGCTGTCGTGCGCGTCTCCGGCGGGAAGAGCTCCGCGCCCATCGCGCCGAGTGCGCTGAAGTAGCCGTGGCCGAAATATCCGACCAGCGGCCCGAGCACGAGCAGCAGTGTCGTGCTCCGGCCGACCAACCCGTAGATCGGCGCGAGCGCCGCCGTGGCGAGGACGAAGAAGAGGAATGCGGGACGCCGTCCGAAGCGGTCGGCCGAGAAGCCGAAAGTCACGTAGCCAAGGAACGCCCCCACTTGGATCGGCACAATCCAGCCCGACGACCGCACGATACTGAGCCCCGCGCCGCCGGCCGCGACCGGCGTTCCGAGGTATGTCGGCAGCCAGGTGAACAGTCCCCAGTAGCCGAACAGGATACAGCAGCAGAGCGCGGTCATGAGCAGAACGGAGCGCCGCAGCGGAGGACGGAACAACGACGCCGCCGTCCCGGCGACTCCCTGCCGCGCGCGTTTCCAACCGGGCGGCTCCGGGACTCCGCTCCGGATCCACAACGTCGCGAGCGCCGGCAGGACTCCCATCGCGAACAGTCCGCGCCAGCCCCACACCGGCATCGCGACGGCAGCCACGAGGGCCGCCAGCAGCGCGCCGATCGCCCACGCGCTCTGCATGAGTCCGATCGCCTTGCCACGATGCTCCTCCGGCCACGATTCCGCGACCAGCGCCGACCCGGCGGCCCATTCGCCGCCGATCCCGATCCCGGTCAGGGCCCGCCACAGCGCCAGCATCCCAACCGTGGTCGACGTCGCGGTGAGGGCGGTGAGCGCCGAGAAGCAGCAGATCGACGCGACCATCGCCCGGGTGCGGCCGTACCGGTCGCTGACCCAGCCGAAGAGAACGCCGCCCGCCACGCTGGTCACCAGCGGCAGCGCGCCGAGCGCTCCTGCCTCCGCGCCGGAGAGATGGAACTCGCCCTTGATCTGCGTCAGGGCGTAGCTGTACATCATCACGTCCATCGCGTCGAGCAGCCAGCCGAGCTGCGCCGCGAGCAGGGTGCGCCACTGGTATCGCGAGATGTCGCGGCGCCACTCGAACATGGGTCTTTCAACCCTACACCACTTTGACAACCCGCCGGTTCGGCGGTTACCCTTCGCCGATGGGCTCATCTTTCGTCACCGCGGTCGCACTGGTCACCCTCGCACTCGTCCCCGCCGACGCGCAGACGACTCTCAACGCTTCGCAGGACCTCGTCCGCCTCGGGATCGCCGCCGCGAATCTCACGCCGAACCAGCCGGCGCTCGACGCCGTCCCGCTGCTGATCGCGGCGGTGAACTACGCCAAGGCACACAGTGTCACGCTGCTGACGGTCGACCGCGGCACGTACTACTTCCTCGGCAATCAGTTTCCCGTCGTGCAGCTCACCCTGCCGCAGATCGACGGGATGACCGTCGACTTCCAGGGTTCCGACCTCGTGTTCAACTCGCAGCTTGTCGGCGGCATTTGGCTGCAGCAGAGCAGGAACGCCGTCCTGCAGAATTTCACAGTCGACTTCGCCAAGCTGCCGTTTACGCAGCTCCGGGTTACTTCGGTGGACCCGGTCGCGCGGCAAATCCAATACGCCCCGCTGGCCGGTTGGTCCGACGCGACGGTCTTCAACTCCATCAACGCGTCGAGCCTCGCGGGTGGCGGCTTCTACTTCTTCGTCTTCCGCAACGGACACCCCGCGCCCGACCTGAGCCGCATGCAGGCGACCGCGCCCTTCACCGCCACCCGCTTCAATGTCACCAACGACAATCTCCCTTGGACCACCTCCGACTTCCTGGCGCGCATCCACGCGGGCGACACGATCGTCTTCACCGCGCGCGGCGGAGGCGATCCGGTGCGGGCGGACGGCTGCGACGGCTGCGCCCTGCGGAATATCCGGATTTACTCGGCGGGCGGCTGGGGCTTTCAGGTAGTCAATTCGCAGAACACCACGGTCGACCACGTCTACGCGATGCCCAAGCCAGGTACCGACCGCCTCATCAGCACCAACGCCGACGGCATCACCCTCGCCCAGCCCGGACCCAACAACGTATATCGTCTGAATCGCTCCATCCGAACGCTCGACGACGGCCTGTCGCCCCATTCGTTGGTGCTCGGAACCGTGACGGGGCAGGCCGCGCGCCAGATCCAGTTGCAACGCCAGTTCAATCTGAACGTGACGACCGGCTCGGAGGTGGCCTTCGAGAGCGCCACCGACGGCAGCATCCTCGGTAAGGCGGCGATCGTCAGCCAGACGCCGCCGGCCCCGGTCTCGTCCGGCGAATCCGTCACCATCGTCTTCGACCGCGATCTCCCAGCTAACCTGACCGGCGCAGTGGTCTACACGACCGACTCCAATCAGCGCGGCGGCAATACGCTCGTCGAGCGCAACGCCGTCGAGGATCAGGTCTTCGCGCGCGGCATCACTTTATGGGGGCTGATGAACAGCACGGTGCGCGGCAACTACATCTGGCGCTCCGGCATGGACGCGATCCTCGGCACGCACCGTATGGTTTCCACTGACTGGATGTCGCCGCCCCTGGTGAATCTCGCGCTGACGAACAACGTGATCGATGAACCGGCAGCGCTCTTCGGCGGCAGCGAATCGAACGGCGCCATCACGATCGAGGGCGCGGGGCAGCCGAGTTTCGGGCGGCTCAACGGCGCGCCCAACAACACGATCCAGATCGCCGGCAATCTGGTGGCGGACGCGGGGCTCTCCGCGATTCGGGTGGAGAGCACGACGAACGCTTCGATTACCGGCAATACGCTCGTGAATTCGAACTCGGCGCCGTGCGTCAATGGGAAGCCATTCAACACCTATGTGCCGTGCGACGCGGCTTACCAACAGGCTGTATTCACGTTGAACTCCCCCGCGCCTTCGGGATCCAACAATACGGTGGACCGGACCTCGACCCGCGCATACGTCACTGACAAAACTTACGCGCGGCTGGCGGCGTATGCGCGCGGAACGACGGTGCGGCTGAATGCTTACAATGTCGGCGCAGGGTCGGCCCCCGCGGTGACGCTCACGGACGCCGACGGCAAGTCCTCGCCGCTGACCGTCCAGGCCACGGCAGCTCATTCCATCGACGTGCAGCTTCCGGCGGGAATCGCGCCGGGGGGCGCGTGGATCGCGATCGCCGGCGGCGGGCAAACGCGTATCGCGACGCTCTTCGTCGACGACGTCGACAACATCGCTGCGGTGAACGGGTGCGCGTACTGGGTCGGACCGGCGGTGGCGGCGATCCCGTCCGGCGGCGGTAAGATCCAGGCTCTGGTGGTGACGCAGGACGGCTGCGCGTGGACCGCCTCTTCCCGCAGCGACTTCGCGACGCTAACTGCGAGCGGGGCCGGGACGGCCGTCGTCGAGGCAACCGTCGCAGCTAACACCGACCTCGCACGCACGGCAGTCCTCGAAATCGCCGGGTACCAGACGGCGCTTGTGCAGAGCGGGGTCGTCAATTACGCGAGCTTCGCGTCGGCGACCGCTTCGGCGTCGCTCGACAGTGCGCGCACCCCTGACAAGGCAGTCGACGGCAACATTCAGACGTTGTGGAGTTCCGGCGCCGCGCCTCCCGGCTGGATCGAGATCGCGCTGCCGCCCAACGCCGTGGTGGGGAGTCTCCGGTTCACGGTCCGGGTCGGAAACGCGAACACGGCGCAGACCATCCGCATCTCCGCGCGGCACGCGGACGGCTCGCTCACCCAGGTGAAGCAGTTCACGATGACCAATAACGATTTCGACGTCGTCCCCGTTTCACTTGACGCGCCCGTGACCGGCGCCACGGCGATCCGCATTGACACGCTCACCCAGGTCCCCGCCGGCTTCCCGGCTTGGCGTGAAATCGAGATCCTCTCCGCGCTGGGGCCGGCGATCACGAGCGTGAACAGCGTGACGGGGAGCGGCCCGACGATCGCGCCGAATACCTGGATCGAGATCCACGGTGCGAGCCTATCTTCCACGACGAGGCTCTGGGACGGCAGCGATTTCCTCAACGGGCTCATGCCGACGAAACTCGACGGCGTGAGCGTTCTGGTGAACGGCAAGCCGGCGTTTGTCGAGTACGTCAGCCCGGCACAGGTCAACGTCCTGGCCCCCCTCGATTCGACGCTAGGCCCCGTGCAGGTGCAGCTCACGAACGGCTCCGCGGCCGCGGCGGCGTTCCCGGTCCAGGAGCAATCGGTCGCGCCCGGGTTCTTCGTGTTCGGCGGCGGCCCATACATCGCCGCGACACACGCCGACGGCTCCTACCTCGGGCCCACGACGCTCTATCCCGGCGCGACCACCCCCGCCAAGCCGGGCGAGGTGATCGTCCTCTACGCGAATGGATTCGGCCAGACGTCGCCGCCGGTGGTCAACGGAGCACCCACGCAGTCCGGCAACCTGCCGGCGCTCCCGATCGTGACGATCGGCGGCGTGCAGGCGGTCGTACAGTTCGCAGGCGTGGTTACGCCTGGGCTGTACCAGATCAACGTCGTGGTCCCCGCATCGTTAGCCGATGGCGACGCGACGGTCAGCGCGTCCTATGGCGGTTCGACGACGCAGACGGGACTCGCCGTCGCGGTAAAGCGTTAATCCTGGATCGGAACTCTCTCGACGTGGTCGATGATGATAACGTCATACGGGACTTTCGTCGCCTCCAGCTTCAAGCCGGCCTGCTCCTGGAGCGCGGTGAACACCGAGGGCAGCGTGGATTTGGGGTCGTTGGCCGGCGCGTACTGTAGCTTGACGTTGAAGTTCCCGGAAAGTCCGGTCTTGTCGACCACTGGACGTCCCGCCACGCGCGTGAGCATTCCGGCGAGCACCGCAATCGGGATCGACGCCGCTTGCACGCCATTCGGCAGGATCATCGGCTGCGTTTTGCCCGGCTTCCCCTCCTTCAGCTTGACTCCGCCCTTAGCGAGCACCAGGGCGTACCCGGAGACCTCCTTCGACCCGCAATGCGTGGCCAGCTTGAAGCGCTCTGCGAGGAGGGTCTGGAGGGGCGCGTGCAGTTCATCGTAAGTGAGCTTCACCCCGTCCGGCGCCTTCGCCTGGAGGTCGTAATGTTCGGAGGCGAGCCAGCCTGGGGCGCCCTGAATCTGGTCGTCGCGCATGCCGAAGGCGAGCTCGATCAGCATTTCCAGCGTGACGTTGGTGGCGGTGAAACGTCCTGTGCCGTAGGGGCTGATGGACGTGTTGCCGAAACGGTCCTGCGGCGTGGCCTTGACGGAGGCGACTTCGAAGCGAAGGTCGGGCGCCGATTGTGAGTAAAGCGCGAAGCAACTCGCGAGGGCGAAGCCGAGTCGGATACCGGTCATTGCCGGAGAGTCTACCACGGGAAACTGATACCATCTGCCCTCTGGAGGCCTTATGCGTTATCTCGCGATTCTCGCCCTGCCGCTCGCCCTCGCCGCCCAATCGGGCGATAACGGCAAGGTCACCGAAGCCCTCATCTCCGAAATTCAACAGCTCCGGCTGGCGATCGAGCGGTCGACGCTCCTGAACGCGCGCACCCAGCTGGCCATCAGCCAGTTCCAATTGCAGGAGACGACCGTCGCGCGTCTCTCGAACCAGTTGACTGAAGTGCGCACGCAAGCGCCCGGGCTGGCCGGACATCGCACGCGTCTCACCGACGCCATTCAACAGGCCGAGCAGCAGCGGACCGCGCCCGAATACGCGTCCGGGCCCAAGAAGGAGCAGCTCGAAGCGGAAATCCGCCAGTTCAAGGGCGAGCTCGAACAGGCGAACGCGATGGAGATCGGCCGCTCCGCGCGCGAGGGCGAACTCGCGTCGGCACTGCAGGCGGCGCAGTCGCAGATCGCGGCGTCGCGAGCGCGCATCGACGAGATGGAGCGGGCGCTCGACGCGGCGATTCAGCAACTGCTCAAGAAATAGCCGTATTGCGCCGCGCCGCCCCGGCGCAGTATCGTGTCCCAATGGCTGAGGGGGCGGTCGTCTATCCCATTCGCGGCGGCGTTCCGGGACGCGAGCGTCTGCGCATCCTGTCGCGGGTTCTGCGTCCGAGCACGAACGCGCTGTTGGCGCGGGCCGGCTTGCGTCGCGGCATGACCTGCATCGATGCCGGGTGCGGCGGTGGCGACGTGGCGTTCGACATAGCCCGCACGGTCGGGGTGCGCGGTAGGGTCGCCGGCACGGATATCGACGAGGCGAAGCTGGCCATCGCCCGGTCGGAGGCGCGGGAGCAGGGGCTGTTCAACGTCGAGTTCTTCCGCGCCGACATTCAGGCCGAAGTCCCTCCGGGAATCTACGATCTCGCCCACGCGCGATTTCTCCTGACGCACCTGCCGGACCCCGCGTCTGCATTGGCAAATTTGAGAGCGGCGCTCCGTCCAGGAGGCACGATCGTGCTCGAGGACGTCGACTTCACCGGCTATTTCTGCCATCCCGAGATCCCGGCATTTCGCCGGTACGTGGAGTTGTACACGGCGCTTGGCAAGCGGCGCGGCGGCGATCCGACGATCGGCCGCCGGCTTCCCGAACTCACCGCTGCGGCGGGGTTCGACGACGTCGAGATGAACGTCGTACAACACGCCTCGACGCGCGGCGATGTCCGTCTCGTCTCGGCACTGACGATGGAGAATATCGCCGACGCAGTGGTCGCGGAAGGATTGGCGGAGGAGGAGGAGGTCGCGGAACTGGTCGCGGAGATGCATCGCTTCGCTGCAACTCCCGGCGCGATCGGCGCAACGCCTCGCGTGTTCGAGGTCTGGGCCCGGCGGGCGTAAGTGGGGCAGACTTCAGTCTGCGGAGGGCTTCAGCCCGACTCTCGCGCAGTCGGACTAAAGTCCTCCGCAGGGTGAACCCTGCCCCACAGGCTTCCTTTGCTACGCTGAAAAGACCGCTCTCCGTCCATGAAGAAACTCTTAGCTCTCAACCGCTCCGAAATCGCTATCCGCATCCTGCGCGCGGCCAATGAACTCGGCCTGCGCACCGTCGCGATTTACTCGCAGGAGGATCGCCTCGCGCTGCATCGTTTCAAGGCCGATGAGGCATATCTCGTCGGCGAAGGCAAAGGCCCCGTAGAGGCCTATCTCGACGTCGACGGCATCGTCGCGATGGCCGCCGAGAAGGGCGTCGACGCCATCCATCCGGGCTATGGCTTCCTCTCGGAGAACCCTGCCCTGCCCCGCGCGTGCGAGCGTCACGGAATCACCTTCATCGGACCCAGCGCGCGTCTGCTCGAACTCCTCGGCGACAAGACCGCCGCGCGCCAACTCGCCCAGAAGGCCGGCATTCCGGTCGTCCCCGGCACGGAAGATCCCGTCACCGATCCGAAGCAGGCCGCCGAGATCGCGAAGAAGATCGGCTTCCCGCTGATCATCAAGGCCGCGTTCGGCGGCGGTGGACGCGGCATGCGCGTCGTCGAGAAGGCGGGGGATTTCGCCGGACGGCTGGAAGAGGCGCGCCGCGAGGCCGGCGCCGCTTTCGGCAATGACGCCGTGTTCCTCGAGCGCTTCGTGCGCCGCGCGAAGCACATCGAAGTCCAAATTCTCGGCGACACGCACGGCAACATCGTTCACCTCTACGAGCGCGACTGCTCCGTGCAGCGCCGCCATCAGAAGGTGGTCGAGGTCGCGCCGGCGGTCGGACTCGATCCGAAGATTCGCCGCGAGCTCTGCGACGCGGCGGTCGCGCTTGCCAAGGCCGGCGGGTATTACAACGCCGGAACGGTCGAATTCCTGGTCGACGCCGAATCCGGCGAGTGGTTCTTCATCGAGGTCAACCCGCGCATCCAGGTGGAGCACACGGTGACCGAGATGGTCACCGGCATCGACCTCGTCCGATCCCAGATCCTCGTCGCGCAGGGGCACGAATTGCACGGCCCCGAGATGAATCTGCCGGCGCAGGAGAGCATCCCGCTTTACGGTTTCGCGCTGCAGTGCCGCATCACCACCGAGGACCCGGCGAACAACTTCGTCCCGGATTACGGCAAGCTCTCGACGTACCGCTCCCCCGCGGGCTTCGGCATCCGACTGGACGGCGGGTCGGCCTACGGCGGCGCGGTGATCACGCCTTATTACGACTCGCTGCTGGTGAAGATGACGGCGTGGGGCCGCGAGTTTCCGCACGCCTGCCAGCGCATGGACCGCGGCCTGCGCGAGTTCCGCGTCCGCGGCGTCAAGACCAACATTCCTTTCCTCGAGAACGTCGTCAACCACGAGGACTTCCAGGCCGGCCGCGCTACGACGCGCTGGCTGGAAGAGACGCCGTCGCTGTTCCACTTCGTCCCGCGGCGCGACCGCGCGACCAAGATCCTCACCTACGTGGCGGATGTCATCGTCAACGGCAATTCGACGATCGCGGGGAAGCCGTGCCCCGCGCGCACCGCCGATCCGCCGATCCCGCGCCGCGATCCCTCGGCCCCACCCGCCGGAACGCGGCAGCGGCTGCTTGAGCTCGGTCCCGAGAAGTTCGCGGAATGGGCGTCGAAGCAGCGTGGCCTGCTGCTCACGGACACGACGTTCCGCGACGCGCACCAGTCGCTGCTGGCCACGCGCGTCCGCACGTACGACATGCTGGCGATCTCGAACTTCGTCTCGCATCGCTTACACAATCTGTTCAGTCTCGAAGTCTGGGGCGGCGCCACGTTCGACGTGACGATGCGCTTCCTGCTCGAGGACCCGTTCGCCCGGTTGCGCCAGATCCGCGAGGCGATCCCGAACATTTGCCTGCAAATGCTGCTGCGCGCGTCGAACGCCGTCGGGTACACCGCATATCCCGACAACGTGGTCAACGAGTTCATCTACGAGTCCTCGGCGCAGGGCATCGACATCTTCCGCATCTTCGACTCGCTGAACTGGCTGCCGAACATGAAGGCGTCGATGGAGGCGGTCCGCAAGACGAAGTCGATCTGCGAAGCGGCGATCTGCTATACCGGCAACATTCTCGACCCGGCGCGCGACAAGTACTCGCTCGATTACTACGTCCGGATGGCGAAGGAATTGGAGCGCATGGGCGCCCATATTCTCGCGATCAAGGACATGGCCGGCCTGTGCCGTCCGTACGCCGCCGAGAAACTGGTGAAGACGCTGCGCCAGGAAATCGGCATCCCGATCCACTTCCACACCCACGACACGAGCGGTATCAACGCCGCTTCGGTGTTGAAGGCCGCCGACGCGGGCGTCCACATCGCCGACGGCGCGATCGCGTCGATGAGCGGGCAGACGAGCCAGCCGAATCTGAATTCGATCGTCGCCGCGCTGGACCATACGAAGCGCGACACCGGCGTCTCGCTCGACGCGCTGAATCAGTGCGCCGACTACTGGGAGGTGGTGCGCGAGCATTACGCTCCCTTCGACACCAGCCCGAAATCGGGCACCGCCGAGGTGTATCTCCACGAGATGCCGGGCGGGCAGTACACGAATCTGAAGGAGCAGGCCGAGTCGATGGGGCTCGGGGGGCGGTGGCACGAGATCGCGCGCACGTACGCGGACGTGAACTTCGCGTTCGGGGACATCGTGAAGGTGACGCCGTCCAGCAAAGTGGTCGGCGACATGGCGATCTTCCTGGTCAATCACAACATGACCATGGCGCAGTTCGAGCAACTCGGTCCGGACCACAATCTGACGTTGCCCGCCTCGGTGATCGACATGTTTATGGGCAGCCTCGGCGAGCCCGACGGCGGCTGGCCGAAGAAGCTGCAGAAGCTCATATTGAAGGGCGCCAAACCGCAGCGCGGACGTCCCGGCGCGCACCTGCCGAAGGTCGATCTCGACGAGACGGCGCGGACGCTGGAGAAGAAGATCGGCCGCGAGCCCTCGCGGGACGAGGTCCTCAGCTACCTGATGTACCCCGACGTCTTCGTGAAGTTCGCGAAGGCCCGCCAGCAGTACGGCGACGTCGACGTGATCCCGACCCCGGCGTTCTATTACGGGATGAAGCGCGGCGAGGACATCTCGGTCGAGCTCGAGCCCGGCAAGTCCCTGGTCATTAAATTCCTGACGGTCGGCGACCCGCATCCGGACGGGACGCGCACAGTGTTCTTTGAGTTGAACGGCCAGCCGCGCGAGGTCACGATCCGTGACCGCAAACTCGACGTGAAGGAAGCGCCGAAAGTGAAGGCGGACCCGGCGATCCTAGGACAGATCGGCGCCCCGATCCCGGGAGTCGTATCGCAGGTCGCGGTCGAACTAGGACAGCCCGTGAAGAAGGGCGATCGTCTGCTGGTGATGGAAGCGATGAAAATGCAGAGCACCGTCTATTCGCCCGTCGGAGGGTCGGTGAAGCAAAGACTGGTGCAGCCCGGACAGACGGTCGAAGCGAAAGATCTGCTGCTGGTTATCGAGTAGGAAGAGGCCAAGCTAGGCGGCCGGAGCGTCGACGTAGGTTACGAGACTCGTCGGTTGAGGCACCCGATCCCCGCTCGCCCGCAGGATCGCGACGTGCTCTTCGATGGCCTCACGAATCAATGCTTCGACTTCCTCGCGCGTCTCGCCGACCGCGACGCATCCCGGAAGATCTGGAACATAGGCGCCGTAGCTAGTCGGCCCTTTCTCGATAATGACGGCGTATTTCATCTCAGATCCTCCCTTGTGAGGCCTGCCTGTTTCAGGATACTACCGAGCGTCTTCTCGGGAAGGTCCTGCCCGGGCTTGCCGGCGACCGTGACCTTTCCCGGCTTCAGCGGATGCTCGAAATGGCGGTGGCTGCCTTTCGTGTCCATCTCGCACCATCCATGCGCGGCGAGGACCCGCATGATCTCGCGGACTTTGTGGGCATTCCGACGCCACGATAACGTACTGCCCGCTACGGCACCAGGACGAACTTCTCGATTGCCAGTTTCGCGCTGAAGCCTAGCGGCATGGGCTCGCGGTGGAAGACGATCGCGATCTCGTCGAAGCTTTGGAGGGCGGCGTCTTTCGGGATGTTCCACTGGAGCATCCGCGTCCGCACCGGCTGCGGCCCGAGACTCATTCGCTTTTGGTCCTGAACGAGGAACATCTCCAGCACGATATATCCCGGCCGCGGGTCGAAGTTCTGCACCTCCATCTGAATCGCGCGGCAACAAGCGGTCGCCACCGACATCGGCAGCTTCTGGTGCGCCTCCATAAACAGCGGCTGGTCGTCGACGGTGTGGAATCCGACCTTGGTCGGCTTGCCGCGGCGCATCACCGACTGCGGGGGCGGACGGTGATACGGCGGCTCGAATAGCCAATACTCGCCGGAGAACGGAAACGAGTTCGGCGTTTGCAGCATGCCTTGCGAGGCGCGAGTCCACTCGGGCAGAGGCGCGACGAGCTTGGTCGTCTGCTCCTCTTCGGGCCAGAGGATCACGCCGGCGAACTCGCCTGCCCCGATGCCTTCCGTCTCCTCGGCGCCTTGTGGCTTCACCGCTTTGCCGCCGTTCGGACGCGCGCGCTTGGCAGCCTCTTCCGACGCCTGCACCTCCGCGGCTGCGACCGCCGCCATCCGTCCCGTAAAGGCAAACCAACTCGCAATGACGAACGCGATCACGATCGACGCGGTCGACTTCCACCACGACGTGCGCGCATTCGGCGTCGGCAGCAGCCAGAGGAATGCTGCGATCCCGAACGCTCCGGCAACCGCTCCGAGTAGAGGTTCGCCGACCAGCCGTAGGAGAGCCGCCGCTTCGACACCCGCCGCCGCCGCGAACGCCAGCGGACGACGCTCGCCGTGCTGCCGCACCGAGGCCAGCACGTAGATCGTGTTCAGGACGGCCGCGAGGAGCGCCGCTAGAGCGAATGGCGCCGCCGCGGAGAACACGACGATCATGGGCAGGACTTGCAGGGAGTTCGCGGCCAACGACGCCATTCGTCCGAAGTTACCGACGCCGCGCGACGCAACGGCGACAAACGTCCACAGCATTGCGGGGACCGTCCACGTCACGGAGAGAATGACGATGAGCCAGAATCTGCTGAGTCCCTGGTAGAGCCACATGGGCTCGGTGAGAATCGCCGCGACAGTGAAGATGACGGCCCAAACGGCAGCGAGGACGGAGACTCCCCTGTCGTAGGCGCGCGTGTCCATCGAGTGGACTTATCTTACCGAACCGCGCCTGCCGCCGCTTGCTTCGTGCCGGTTCAACGGGCCCGTTCTGCGCAGACGCTTTCACGCCCCCGTAGTTCCGTGCGCGAGGGAAAAGGCAAAAACCCCGCTACACTCGCGGCGGCCGGCGCGGACCGGCCTTGTTTGCGGACAACCATCCACCGGCCTGACGGCCTTTCACTCCAGCCGGCGGTTCGCGGGTCACGACGGACAAAACTCCCGCTCTGGCGATTACCTCCCATGCAGAACAAGCGCCGTTGTGCGTTTTCCATGCTACGCTTCCGGCAATGGTATTCGAACAGTTTTACCTCGGGTGCCTCGCCCATGCCTCGTACCTGATTGGGTCCGAGGGAGTTGCGGCCATCGTCGACCCGCAGCGGGACGTCGAAATCTATCTGACCGCCGCCGCCGAGCACGGCCTACGGATCGAACACATCATCGAGACTCATCTGCACGCGGACTTCGTCTCAGGCCATCACGAGCTGGCCGCGAAAACCGGGGCCGCAATCTGGCTCGGCGCTGGTTCCGGCGCCACGTTCCCCCACCGCGACGCGCACGACGGAGACACGATCGCGCTCGGCGGTTGCCGCCTCGAATTCCTCCAGACTCCCGGCCACACCCCGGAGAGCGTCAGCGTGGTCGTGTGGGACGGCAACGAGCGCGTCTCGGTGCTGACCGGCGACACACTCTTCATCGGCGACGTCGGCCGGCCCGATCTCACCGAGAATCACACGCCGCAGGAACTTGCCGGCATGCTCTACGACAGCTTGCACCGCAAGCTGCTCGCCCTGCCCGACGGCGTCGCGGTGTATCCGGCGCACGGGGCCGGGTCGATGTGCGGCCGCAATATCAGCTCGGATCGCGCGTCCACCATTGGACGCGAGCGGGCCTCGAACTACGCGCTCCGCGAGATGCCCCGCGAGCGGTTCGTCGAGATCATGACGCAGGACCTGCCCCCGCGTCCCGAATACTTCCGGCACGACGTCGACGTGAACCGCCACGGCGCGCCGGCGCTCGACTCGTTGCCGCCGTTGCCGCCGCTGACGAAGGTCCCCGCGGCAGCAGTGCTTGTCGACACTCGTCCCGCGACGGTCTATGCCTCGGGGCACGTCGCGGGGTCGCTGCAGATCGGACTGGGCGGGCAGTTCGCCGCCTGGGCCGGCGCGCTCATCGGCCTGGATCGCGACGTGGTCCTGATCGCCGAGGATCAGGCGGAGGAGGCGCGGCTTCGGCTGGCCCGTGTCGGCATAGATCGAGTGATCGGATATCTCGACCCCGCCGCCGGGCTGCCGCTGATACCGACGAAGCAGATCGAGGTGCAGGAATTGCGCGAACGGCAACACGACTTCTGCATCGTGGACGTCCGCCGCAAGCCCGAGTGGGACGCGGGGCACATCGAGGGCGCGCGCCATCTGCCGCTCGACAATCTGCGCGAGTGCGCGGCCACGCTCGACCGCTCCCGGCCGATCGCGGTCCACTGCAAAGGCGGTTATCGAAGCATGATCGCGTGCAGCCTGCTGGAGTCCGCAGGCTTCGAGCAGGTGTTTAACATTCTGGGCGGATACGACGCTTGGATTGGGACTTAGCTGCCGAGCCCGACAAAGAAAACACCGAGCAGGATCAGCCCGAGTCCAGCGAACTTCGTCTTCGTGAGCGGCTCGCCGAAGAAGAGCCGCGACCACAACAGCGTCCAAATGTAGCCGAGGGAGACCATCGGGTAAAGCACGGAGAGCTGCCCGCCGCGGATCCCCATCGAGTAGAAGACGGAGGAGCCGAGGAACAGCGCGACACCGAGCGCCAAACGCGAGTTGACGAAGCTCATGATGGTGCCGTCCAGCCGCGCCGCGCCGAGTTTCAGGAAGACCGCGCCGAACGAGCCGATCACCGACGCCGTGAACACCAGGAGCATCGACCCGATCACTTGCGGCCTCCGCGTCCGAGCACGGCAACTCCGATGACAATCACGCCGATGCCGACGTTTTTCCACACATTGGGCGGCTCGGCAAGCACCACGTACGAGAGCAGCGTCACCCAAACGTAGGTCAGCGCGATGATCGGGTAGAGCATCGAAAGCTCGCCGTCCTTGAGCGCGAGAACCAGCATCAAAGTGTTGATTCCATACAGCACATAACCGGCGATGAGCCAGTAATTCGTGAGCAGCGCCGGCAGCGTCGCCTGGAAGTGCGACATCCCGACCTTCATCAGAAGCTGGGCGGCCGCGCCGAGGACCGTGCAGGCGAAGACCAGTAAAACCGATTTACGCCGCGATGCAGGAGGTGCAGACACAACTGTTGTGGGTGCGGTGCTCAAGGGATCTTTCAGACAGAATAGCAGGGAATCCGCGATAAAATGGGAGCCAGTGGATCAGGATCAGTACCAGACTGCCGTAACCGAAGAGCCCAACCCGCCGCAGCCCGAACCTCCGGAACATCATGTACACCGGGGATTTATCGCTGAATGGACGGTCACGATTATCCTCCTGCTGTTCGGCACCACGTCGCTGGTCCAGGCCTTCGTGATTCCTACCGGGTCGATGGAGGACACGCTCCTGATCGGGGACCATCTGCTGGTCGACAAGCTGGCGTTCGCGCCGGGTGGACCGGTCTCGAAGTACGCGCTGCCGTACCGCGACGTGAAGCGCGGCGACATCATCGTCTTCCGCTACCCGGTCGACATAAAGCAGACGTTCGTGAAGCGGGCGATCGGCGTTCCGGGCGACCGCATTCGGCTGATCGACAAAAACCTGATCCTGAACGGCCACGCGGTCGAGGAGCCGTACGTGTACCACAAGACCGAGTACATCGACAGCTACCGCGACAATTTCCCCAGCGACCCGAACGTGCACGTATCGGAATCCGCCATCGACATGCTGACCAATCACATGAAGAACGGCGAGGTCATCGTGCCGCCGGGGTGCGTCTTCGCCATGGGAGACAATCGCGATTCGTCGCTCGACAGCCGCTACTGGGGCTTCGTGCCGCGCGAGAACATCATCGGCAAACCGTTGATCATCTACTGGTCGTACGACGCGCCGACGGACGATCTCTCCGATCCTTCGATCTCGGGCAAGCACATCGTCGACCTGGTTCTGCATTTCCCCACCAAAACGAGGTGGAACCGCACGTTCCGTCTGATTCGCGGTTATCCTCTGAAGTAATGGCATCCCATACGTACGGGCTGATCCTCGCCGGAGGACGCGGAACGCGTTTCTGGCCGCGGAGCCGCAAGCGGCACTCGAAGCAAGTGCTGAACGTGGTCGGCGACCGCACCCTGATCCAGGCCACCGTGGACCGTCTCTCCCCGGTGATCCCGCCCGAGCGGCTGTGGGTTCTGACCAACGAGCATCTTCGAGACACGATTATCGAGCAGTTGCCCGAGGTGCCGAAGCGGCAGATCCTCTCCGAGCCGATGCAGCGGAATACGGCTCCGGCGATCGGCCTGGCGGCCCACATCCTGCACTCGCTCGATCCCGAGGCCGTGATGGGAGTGTTCCCGTCCGACCACGTCGTCAGCAAGCCCGCGGCGTACCGCGGAGTCGTAAGGGCGGCGTTGAAGGGAGCCACGAGCGGCAATCTGATGGTGGTCGGAATCCAGCCACGCTGGCCGGAGACCGGGTACGGCTACATCGAGTTTCCGAATGGGACTGTCGGCGGCGGAAAGGACGCGGTCCCGGTGCGGCGCTTCCGCGAGAAGCCCGAGCTACCGCAGGCGAAGAAATTTGTCGCCGCCGGGAACTTCTTCTGGAACTCCGGGATGTTCTTCTGGAAGACCGCTACGATCCTCGACGAACTGAGGCGCAACCTGCCGAAGACGGCAACGATCCTCGCCAGCCTGCCGTCGTTCCGGTCGCGGCGGTTTGCGGAGGAACTGGCGCGCTGCTTCCCTCTCTGCGAGAACATCTCGATCGACTACGCGGTGCTCGAGAAGGCGAAGAAGGTCGCGGGAATCGCGGCGGCGGATTTCGGCTGGAACGACGTCGGGAGCTGGAACGCCGTCTACGAACTACTGCCGCGCGACGAGCATGGCAACGTGGCAATCCACGACTCCGTGATTCACGATTCCCAGAATAACTTCGTGGATGCGAAGGGGAAGATAGTAGCGCTGCTCGGAGTGAAGAATCTGATCGTGGTCGACACTCCGGACGCGCTGCTGGTGGCCTCGCGCGATTGCGCGCAGAGCGTCGGAGAGATTATCAAGGAACTCGAAAAGCGCCGACGCGACGAACTCCTCTAAAGGGACTGACGACACTGTCCCAAGGCCCGCTTTTGGCCGCGTGGACAGCGCCGTCTGTCCCGGGCGTTGACCACTCCAACTCCGCCGACTGCGATATGATGCCCCGATGAACCGGCGGCAATTTCTTTCGGCAACGGCGGCGGGATTAGGACTTTCAGCGGTGGAGTTCGCGGCGGATAAGCCGCTGCGAGTCGGACTCATCGGCTGCGGCTGGTATGGCAAAACCGACCTGCTGCGCATGGTTCAGGTGTCGCCGGTCGAGGTCGTGTCGCTATGCGACGTCGACCGCAACATGCTGGCGGATGCGGCGAAGCTGGTTGCGTCACGGCAGGCGTCGAAGAAAGAGCCGCGGACCTACGCCGACTACCGAAAGATGCTCGCCGAGAAGGATCTCGACGCGGTGCTGATCGGCACGCCCGACCACTGGCACGCGCTCCCGGCGATCGCGGCGATGCAGTCGGGGCTCGACGTGTGGTGCCAGAAGCCGATCAGCGTCGACATCGCCGAAGGGCAGGCAATGCTGGCCGCCGCGCGCAAACACAAGCGCGTCGTCCAGATCGGGACGCAGCGCCGCAGCACGCCCCATCTGATCGACGCGCGCGACAAGGTGGTCCGCGAGGGCAAGCTCGGCAAGGTGGGGCTGGTCGAGATCTACTGCTACTACCACATGCGCGCGGAGGCGAACCCGCCGGACACGGCGCCGCCCGCCAATCTCGATTACGAAATGTGGACCGGGCCCGCGCCGATGCGTCCGTACAACGCGCTGACGCATCCGCGAAGCTGGCGCGCGTTCATGGAATACGGCAACGGGATCGTCGGCGACATGTGCGTCCACATGTTGGATATGACGCGGTGGATGCTCGGACTTGGCTGGCCGAAGCGCGTGTCGTCGAGCGGCGGCATTCTCGTGTCGAAGGGCAGCAAGGCGAACATCACCGACACCCAGACCGTGACGTTCGATTATGACGATCTCAAGATCGTGTGGCAGCACCGGTCGTGGGGCGATACGCCGGACCCGAAGTATCCGTGGGGCGCGACGCTCTACGGAGATAAGGGCACGCTGAAGGCGAGCGTCTTCAGCTACGACTTCACGCCGAGTGTGAAGGGGCAGCAACCGATCCATCAGGACGTCACATACGAGCTCGAGCAGTTCCCCGAGGACAAGACTGAGAAGGACCTCGAGAAGCAGTGCGCCCCGGCGATCCGCCGCCACATGCAGGACTGGATCGCGGCGATCGGCACGCGCGGGAAGCCCGTCGCCGATATCGAAGAGGGCCACATCTCAACGGCAAGCTGCATCCTCGGGAATCTGTCGATGCAACTGGGTCGGACCCTGGCGTGGGACGCGGCTGCAGGACGGGTCGTGGGGGATGCCGAGGCGAATCGACTGCTGGCGAGGAAGTACCGCGCGCCGTGGGTGCACCCGGCAGCAGGAGCAGTGTGAGTGACCCTTCCGTTGCCGAGAATAAACCACATGGGCTGTTCCGGCCGGTGAACCTGCGATTGCCGTCGCAAACGCCCTATGCGGCTCAATTGGGTGCCCGACGCGTTCAATGCCAGTTCGCTGGCGCGGCAACGGCAGCGACGACGCCACTGAAATTGCGCAGCTGAGCTAATACGCCGACCTTCAGCGTTAACGAACGTATTTCATCCCTAGTGCAGCCTTAAACAACCGACCAACGCGCCACCAGCCCGGGAACCCTGGGCGATCCTCGAATATGCCCACCTGCTTCATAAGTTGAAGTGCATCTCTCACCCGATCGCGTTCAATCTCATGATGTAAGTTCATGGTCTGATGAACCTTTGAAAGACAAGTCTCGAACCTGAATGGGGTCGGCATCCCCGAGAATGACGCAATCAAGGACTCAACACGCGTTTCATTCTCTTTGGGATCTTCGGCTAGCAGAACTAAATACTTTAACTCTGCTGCGACCTGATTAAGGTACTCCCGAGACGCATAGTCGTGGGCAGCAATGATCAGCGGCTGGGCTACTCTTCCATCCTCGATCTGGTCCATCCTACTCGCCCGCCCACTTATCATAGATGGATCAGCGAGGCTTCTTAAGAACGTATCGTAGATCCGTGGATAAAACGAGGCAGTCTCTCCAACGCCCTCAGAAAAGTAGTCCTTGAGAAACGTAAGCGTAAGCAAATTATTTCGACGGATCTTGTTAGGGAAAATCGACAGAAGAAACTCATTACACTCAGATTCAGGCATAGCGCCCTCAGCTAGCCGCCCAAGCTCCGACTCCAACCGCGCTACGGTCTCATTGAACTGCTGTCGGAACCACTGCAGTTCGCAAATCCGGGATAGCGCAAAGTTAAGGATTGACTGCGTATCCCAAGACAGAATTAATGAGCGACCCTCAATTTGCTGTTCCACATTTTCTACTGCGCGACGGACTAGATCTGTGCGAATGAACAGGCGAATCGTAAGCTTCTGCGCCAGAACGCTATCCGCCTGAACCGCACTCAAGAACCTAAACAACCCCTCGACAAACGCAGACATTTGGCCGGAATGGAAGGCTGTTTCCACACCATCTATCAGATACGCTCCGGCTGCGCCGTCTTGCCGTATGCTGTTGGCAATCTCGCTTATGGAAACCGCGGCGGAGCTCTGCTGCGATATGAGCTTCAGCCAACCCGAGAGCGAGTCTCTTCTTTCGGCGGCTGAATTACGAGATACCGCCTCCAGGAGAATCCACCACAATTTCTCAGCGTCCGTTGGCCCTAAAGCCGCCGCCAAATCCTTGATGATCGTATCCGCCGCCGTCAACGCGGTCGTATCCGGGAACTGTTCTGCCACCAAAAGCGGCATGGCGACACCTCGTTCCGCGAGTGTTCGAACGAGTCGAGTCTTCCCTGTCCCTTTACGGCCCAAGACATAAGAATAGGGACTATTCGGAGCGGTGAGCTTCCGCAGCGCTTCCGTCTGTATGAGCAGACCTTGATCAGTATTGCCACTGTTCGTCAACTGGCGTCCGCCACCCGTGGCAGTCTCTACGTGGGCAATCGCGGCAACGACAGGCCGTTTCAGAGGGTTAAGACCCAGGCGCTCCCGTATTCGAGCAAGCGCGTTCCGGTTGTCCGAGGAAAGCGCCTCTACAGAGGGACTCCCTCCGTTCAAAAACGCTCGATCATGGAACCACGATACCCAATAACCGAGCAACTCCTCGCCAGAAACAGCTGGTTCTTCGTGCTCAACCGAATCTGACGACGCACCAACGCTAATTGCCTTGGCAAGAATCTCCAACAAAGCGTCGATGCGAGTTCGATTCTTTCCTACAAGCTTGTCATGGGTATCCTCAGGGTCGAGCGTAAAGCTAACAAAGAGGCCCGGCAGATCCGGATTCTGCTCAAGCAGAATACCGAAGTAGTTGTCCGCTTCGTCCGACAGTTCGTCCAGACGCGCGAAAATGACCGTGGAACCAGGGAACGTCGCTGCTAACGGGAGGATGGTCGAACCCAGACCCGATCGATGATCTACAAGCACGATGTCATACTTGGCGCCAATCGCGATAATACGCTCAAATGCGGCTTGCAGGATTCCGGGGCTTAACGCCGAGTTCAGCGCAAACACCGCGTGCTCAAGGTCATAGCTTGGGTCACTTGGCCGACAGCCAATGAGATCAACATGTCCCTGTGCGGGCGGTTTGGCAATATGCACAGGCTGTGGGTAAGGGGACAAGCCGTACTGGACACACCCGAGCAGCGTTCCATCCAACTTCACAATCCGGCTTCCGAATTGACGCTGAAGCGAAGGTGCTTCGACGTCCGCATCAACAGCAAGAACCCTGTACCCATCCTCCGCTAGCGATTTCGCCAACATACAGAGAACCGTTGACCGAGCCTGACCGCCTTTGTAGCCATACAGGTGAACAATTCTGGGGGACACGACGCGTCTCAGAAGAGGATATCTCGCCGCGTCGGCCAGAAATTCAATCCAATGGTGTCCACTTGGCGCGGCATCGATGAACGCAAGCTCGCTCTCTCGTTCCAGCGGCGTGGCAAGTTGGAGCACAACGCCAGATGATGCGATGACAAGTTCAACGTCCGCTGAAGACAAACCTAGCGGCCCCAAAAATACTTGGACCCGCTCTTCTTCGTCTACCTCTTCGAATTTTGAGTCAGTGCAGATGACGTATAGCGACGGGTGGATGTATCGGACTTCCAGAGACGCGTACTTGTCACGTGCAATCTTCAGGAATTCACTAAGGTGTGTCATACCATCACTCCAATCTGCCTGCGCAGAAAACTAATGATCCGTTGCAGCAGCGCTTTGAGGGCTGCTAACTGATGCTCAGAGCTACAGCCGGACGGCCAATCCGACGAGTGCCGCAGATAGCGCAGGTGTGGGTATGAATTGCTTGGCACATTTCGCGCAGCACCGCTCTTTCCTTGACTCACAAGCACGCGAATAGCATCACTGAGTTGACGCTGCAATGCGTTACATACACTTTGGTACTTGCCGTTCCGCATTCCAAGCCGGTGTATCAGTTGGGGCAGATCGTGGCCGGAGTTCAGTGGAGTTGATGTAAGACCCAAGTGCTGCTTGAGGCTGAGCTCAATCAAGACACAGGAACAATACACAACTGCGAGCGAGTGCACGCCCGCAGCTTCGCACACGGAGCGAAAAGCAGCACGATTGTAATCGTAGTCCATCGATAAGGAGTTCTCGTTCGACTTTACCACCCACACCGACGGTTAGGCAGATGGCACGTCCATTATGGTTCCAGCCTCTAGCTAGTCCCATGCAGACGTGTCGAACGGCTCTCTATGGGCGTCAATCGCGGCCTGCAAATCCGCGGCCCAGTCCTCATCGGGCGTTGGCGCATACCCGAGCTTCTTCTCGTAGGCTTTCGCCCGGGCGATGCACTCACTGATTTTCCGGCCGGGGCCCTGCGGGCGGCGGATGACCGCCACGGGAGAGTGCTCGCGCTCGACGACGACTTCGTCGCCGGCCTCGACCTTCGCCAGGACGTCGTGGACGTCGCGGGCGAGGTCGGCCTCGGTGATGCGGAACGTCGCCATAACTCGATTATAGGGCCGTTCATCCTCCATACGGCATCGGCGGCGTCTTCCCGCGCAGGCGCGAGTACACCGAGAGCGCTCCGCGATGGTGGGCGGTGTGCTCGACCATCGCCCACACCACTTCTCCGACCGGCTGACCTCCCATCACGGGACCAGCCGGCAGCGGCCGCGACAAATCGTTCGTTTGGCAGAATTGGATGGCGCGCGCATATGCCGTGTCGAGCGCGGCGCGAGCCGCGGAGAGCGAAGTAACCTTGGCGAGAGCGGCGGCGTGGGCGGCGAAGTCGAGGTCGAAACCTTCGGGCCGCGTGGCTCCATCGACGAACCAGTCCAGTGTCTGGGCTACGTGCGCCACCTGTTGGGCGGCAGTCATCATTTCCGGGGTCGGACGGAAGTCCGAGTCGGCTTCTTCGAGCACCCTGGTGGACCAGTCGAAGAAGTCCTTGCTGGCAAGAAGCTGGGCGGTCATGCCGTGAATATAGCGCAGAGCTACGCCGGGCGCAGCGCGCGCCGGCCCCGGCGCATCCGGCTCAGCGCCAGGCGCATCCGGTCGAGGTACAGGTAGATCACCGGCGTCGTATAGAGGGTCAGCATTTGACTCACGATCAGCCCGCCGACGATCGTGATTCCGAGCGGCCGGCGCAGCTCGCTGCCCGCGCCGCCGCCGACCGCCAGCGGGACTCCGCCGAGCATCGCGGCCATCGTCGTCATCATGATGGGACGGAAGCGGAGGAGACAGGCCTCGTAGATCGCGTCGCGCGAGTTCTTGCCTTCGCGCCGCTCGGCGTCGAGCGCGAAGTCGATCATCATGATCGCGTTCTTCTTGACGATACCGATCAGCAGGATGATGCCGATCATCGCAATGACCGAGAAATCCGTGTTCGTCACGAGCAGCGCGAGCAGCGCGCCGACACCGGCGGAGGGCAGCGTCGACAGGATCGTGATCGGGTGGACGAAGCTCTCGTACAACATCCCGAGTACGATATACACGGTCACGAGCGCCGCGAGGATCAGGACGGGCTCGCTCGACAGGCTCGCCTGAAATGCCTGCGCGGTGCCGGCGAAACTGCCCTGCACGCTGCCCGGCATGCCGATGTCGCGCTGCGCGCCCTCGATCTCGCGGACCGCGTCGCCGAGCGACATTCCCGGCGCGAGATTGAACGACAGCGTCACCGCCGGGAACTGCCCCTGATGCGCCACCGAGAGCACGGTGTTGTTCTGGGCGAACGACGCGAACTGACTCAGCGGGACCATCGTCCCGTTCGACGACGGCACGCGCACTACCTCCAGCGACTCGGCGCTCTGCTGATACTGCGGGTCGACCTCCATGATGACGAAGTACTGGTTCAGCGACATGTACATCGTGGAGACGTTGCGCTGTCCGAAAGCGTCGTAGAGCGCGGAATCGATCGCGGCTGCGCTGACGCCGAGACGCGCGGCTGTGTCGCGGTCGATTTGGACGTCGAGTTCCTGACCCTTATTCTGTTGGTCGGTATTCACGTCGCGCATCCCGGGCAGAGTGCGCATCTTCTGCATCAGACGCTGCGACCAGGTGTTGAGGTCGGCCAGGCTGTCGGCGCGGAGACTGTATTGGTACTGCGCGTTGCTGCCGCGTCCGCCGACCCGTATGTCCTGCACCGACTGCAGAAACAAAGTGGCGCCGGGAATATGGCCGAGCCTCGCGCGCAATCGGTTGATCACCATATCCGCGGTGATGCCCTTGCGCTCGCGGTAGTCCCTCAACTGAACGAACACGCGCCCGCTGTTCGACCCACCCGTGAATCCGACGACGTTTTCGACCGCCGGGTCCGCCTGCACGATCGAGATGAAGGCGTCCATCTTCTGGCGCATGGCCGTGAAAGAGATGTCCTGAGCGCCGACAATCGAGCCCGTCAGCCGGCCGGTGTCTTGCTGCGGGAAGAATCCCTTGGGCACCACCGTATAGAGGTAGACCGTGAGCGCCAGAGTCCCGATCGTCACGAGCAGAGTAGGCTGCGGATGGCGCAGGACCCAGGTGAGCGTGCGGTCGTAGAAGCCGTGCATCGCGTTGAACGCGCGTTCGCCGGCGTTGTAGAACCAGCCGTGATGGCGCTGGTTTTCGGGCACCAGGAACTTGGCGCACATCATCGGAGTGGTCGTGAGCGACACGACGAGCGACATCCCGATCGCGATCGCCAGGGTGACGGCGAACTCGCGGAACAGGCGGCCGACGATCCCGCCCATGAGCAGGATCGGGATGAACACGGCGACCAGCGAGATGCTCATCGAGAGAACGGTAAAGCCGATCTCCTTAGCCCCGATCAGTGCGGCCTGCATCGGCGACTTTCCCTGCTCGAGGTGGCGCGCGATGTTTTCGATCACGACAATGGCGTCGTCCACGACGAACCCGGTCGAGATGGTGAGTGCCATCAGCGACAGGTTGTCGAGCGTGTATCCGATCAAGTACATCGCGCCGAATGTGCCGAGCAGCGAGAGCGGGACCGCGATGCCCGGGATGAGCGTGGCCCAGCCGTTCCGCAGGAAAAGGAAGACCACCATGATCACCAGCGCGATTGAGACGGCCAGGGTGAACTGCACGTCCGCGACGGACGCTCGGATCGTGGTCGTGCGGTCGACCACCACACCGATGTTGATGGCGCGCGGGATCGACGCCTGGAGACGCGGCAGCATGGAGCGGACACGGTCGACGGTCTCGATCATGTTCGCCTCGGGTTGGCGGAAGAGGATCACGAGCACGGCGGGCTTTCCATTGGCGAGTCCGGCATTGCGTCGATCCTGTACGCTATCGGTCACAGTCGCGACGTCGGAGACGCGGACAGCGGCGCCCTGACGGTACGTCACGATGAGGCGGCTGTAGTCGGCGGCCTTGAAGAGCTGGTCGGTGGTTTCCAGTTGCCACGTGCTATCGCCATTGGCGATGGCGCCCTTCGGCGTATGCGCGTTGGCTGCCGCGAGCGTGGTGCGGACCTGGTCAAGGCTGACGTGCATCGATTCGAGTACGCGGGGGCTGACCTCGACCCGCACCGCCGGCTTCGCGCCGCCGCCGACCGTCACCTGTCCCACACCCTCGACCTGCGAGAGCTTCTGCGCGAGGATCGAGTCCGCCGCGTCGTACATCTGTCGCGGATCGAACGAATCGGAGGTGAGGGCGAGGATCAGGATTGGGGCGTCGGCCGGGTTGACCTTGCGATACGTCGGGTTGTTCGGCAAATTGGCGGGGAGTTGTCCGCGCGCCGCATTGATGGCCGCCTGGACGTCGCGGGCAGCGCCGTCGATATCGCGGGAGAGGTCGAACTGGAGGACGATGTTGGTCGAGCCCTGGCCGCTCGACGAGGTCATCTCCGAGACACCGGCGATCCTGCCGAATTGGCGTTCGAGGGGCGTGGCGACGGCGGATGCCATCGTCTCCGGCGACGCACCGGGCAGCCCGGCGGAGACGGAGATCGTTGGGAACTCGACCTCGGGCAGCGGCGCCACGGGCAGCATGCGATACGCGATGATGCCGGCCAGCGCTAAGCCGGCGGTGAGAAGACTGGTCGCGACAGGCCGCTGAATGAACGGAGAGGAGAGGCTCATAGCGGCCTGGATTCTTGACGCAGAGACACAGAGACACAGAGACCGGCAAATGCGTGCGTTCCTCCGCGTCTCCGCGTCTCTGCGTCAAAGCGAATGCTTGTGGCCCTCACAACTGCTCCTGCGGCGCCGCCGGGGCGGGATGCGGCGCGGCCGGGATGCCGTGGCCGGCGACTTTGAACCGGCGGGCGAGGCGATCGAAGAAGAGGTAGACGACCGGGGTCGTATAGAGCGTCAGCACCTGGCTGACGACCAGACCGCCGACGATCGTGATGCCGAGCGGATGCCGCAGCTCCGAGCCCGTTCCATTGCCGAGCGCTAGGGGAATGCCGCCGAGCAGCGCCGCCATCGTGGTCATCATGATCGGGCGGAAGCGGAGGAGACACGCTTGATAGATCGCCTCGTCGGGCGTCTTGCCTTGTTCGCGCTCCGCCTCCAGGGCGAAGTCGATCATCATGATCGCGTTCTTCTTGACGATGCCGATCAGGAGGATCACACCGATCAGCGCGATGACGTTGAAGTCGTTATGAGTGATCAGCAGAGCCAGGATCGCGCCGACGCCGGCGGAGGGAAGCGTGGAGAGAATCGTGATCGGGTGGATGTAGCTCTCGTACAGTACGCCGAGGACGATGTAGACGGTCACCAGCGCGGCCAAAATCAGCAGCGGCTCGCCGGCGAGTGAATTCTGGAACGCCGCGGCGCTGCCTTGAAAGCTCGCCTGGATGCTCTGCGGGAAGCCGATCTGCTGCTCCGCTCCGTGGATGACGTCGACCGCCTCGCCCAGGGAGACGCCCGGAGCGAGATTGAACGAAAGCGTCACAACCGGGAACTGGCCCTGATGCGAGATCACGAGCGGAGTGTTCCCCTGCTCGAACCGCGCAATCTCGCTGAGCGGGATTTCCGTGCCGCGCGTTGCTGCGGGGGCGCCGGGTGCTGCCGGCGCTGCCGGCGTCGCGGGCGGGGTGGTCGCGTGGACGTAGATCCGGCTGAGATCGTCGGGCGTCTTTTGGAACCGCGGATCGACCTCCAGCACGACGTGGTACTGGTTGAGCTGCGTGAACAGGGTCGAGATTTGCCGCTGGCCGAAGGCATCGTACAGCGTGTCGTCGATATTCTGCGGCGTGATTCCGAAGCGCGCGGCGGTGTCCCGGTCGATCACGAGCGTCGTCTTGAGCCCGCCGGTCTGCAAATCGCTCGCGATGTCGCGGAGTTCCGGCCGTTTCCCAAGCACGTCCATCAATCGCGGGACCCACTGCGCCAATTCGTTGGCATCGGCGTCTTCCAGGCTGTACTGGTATTGCGTGCGCGACACGCGCGACTCGATCGTCAGATCCTGCACCGGCTGCAAGTACAGCGTGATGCCCTCGACCTGCGCCAGTTTGGGCTGCAGGCGGCGGATGATCTCGGGCGCCCGGGCCGCGCGGTCCTCGAGCGGCTTGAGGTTGATCTGGATGCGGCCGCTGTTCATCGTCGGATTGACGCCGTCGATGCCGATGAACGAGGTCAGCGACTCCACGTCGGCATCGTCGAGAATGACCTTGGCGAGCGCCTGTTGGCGGTTCGACATCTCGGCGAACGACACGGACTCGCGCGCCTCGGAAATGCCCATCAGGACTCCCGTATCCTGCACCGGGAAGAAACCCTTGGGCACGAAAATGTACAGCAGAATGGTCGCGACCAGCGTGGCGAAAGTGACGAGCAGAGTCGTGCGCCGGTAGCGGAGAACGACCTCCAGCGTACGGCCGTACGCCGCGATCACGCGTTCGAAGAAGCGCTCCGAGACCCGATAGAAGCGCCCCTGCTCGTGTTCGGGCTTGTGCTTCAGCAGCAGCGCCGACATCATCGGCGTCAGGGTCAACGAGACAAACGCCGACACTAGAATCGTCACCGCGAGGGTGATCGCGAACTCGCGGAAGAGGCGGCCCACGATGTCGCCCATGAACAGCAGCGGGATCAGCACGGCGATCAGCGAAACGGTCAAGGACACGATCGTGAAGCCGATCTGTTCCGAGCCTTTCAACGCGGCCTCGAGCGGCGACTCGCCCATCTCGATGTAGCGCGAGATATTCTCGATCATCACGATGGCATCGTCTACGACGAAACCGGTCGAGATCGTGAGCGCCATCAGCGAGAGGTTGTTGAGGCTGTACCCGAGCAGGTACATCACGCCGAACGTGCCCACCAGCGAAAGTGGCACAGCGATGCTCGGAATGATCGTCGCGGAGATGCTGCGCAGGAACAGGAAGACCACCATCACGACCAGCGCGATGGAGAGCAAGAGCTCGAATTGAACGTCCTTCACCGACGCGCGGATCGTGGTGGTGCGGTCCGTGATTACCCGTAAATCGACCGAGCCCGGAATCGACGCCTTCAGCTGGGGCAGCAGCTTCTGAATGCTGTCGACGACGCCGATGATGTTGGCGCCCGGCTGCCGCTGGATATTCACGACCACCGCCGGAGTCGTATTCACCCACGCCGCCTGCCGCACATTCTCGGCGCTATCGACCACGGCCGCGACGTCGGTAAGGCGGACGGGATTGCCGTTGCGATAGGCGACGATGAGCGACGCGTATTGGTCGGACGACGTCAGTTGGTCGTTGGCGCCGAGGATGAAATTCTGGCGCGAGTTTTCGATGTTGCCCTTAGCTTGATTGACGTTCGCCTGCCCGAGCGACGTGCGCAGGTCTTCGAGGCTCATCCCGTAAGCGGCGAGCGCCTGCGGGTTCGCCTGGATTCGGACCGCGGGGCGTTGTCCACCGCCGATCGTCACCAGTCCGACGCCGGGGAGCTGCGAGATCTTCTGCGCAAGCGTGGTGTCGGCGTAATCCTCGACCTTTTCGAGGGGCATCGCGGTCGAGGTCAGCGCCAGCGTCAGCACGGGCGCGTCGGCGGGATTGCTCTTGCTGTACACCGGCGGATTCGGCAGGTCGCGCGGCAGGAACGTGCCCGACGCATTGATCGCGGCCTGCACCTGCTGCTCGGCGATATCGATACTCAGATTGAGCGCGAACTGGAGCACGATGACCGAGCTGCCGAACGAGCTCATCGAGGTCATCTGCTTCAGTCCCGGCACCTGTCCGAACTGCCGTTCGAGCGGCGCCGTGACCGACGACGCCATCACGTCCGGACCCGCGCCCGGATAGAACGTCAGGATCTGAATGGTCGGGTAATCGACCTCAGGCAACGCCGAGACGGGAAGCTGCTTATACGCGACGAAGCCGGCGAGCAGGACTCCGACCATCAGGAGAGACGTCGCGACCGGGCGCAGAATAAACGGTCGCGACGGACTCATGGATTGCGGCCTCCCGGAGGCGCGGAGCGGTCCGCATTGCCCTGCCCCTGCCGGCCGCCGTTCACCGCGCCGGTCTGCGTCCTACGGCCGCCCTGGCGTCCACCGCCGGGCAATGCGCCGGGAGCTCCATTCTCGGGCCGCACTTCGATCTTGGCGTTCTCCTGGAGCTTGTCCTGTCCGTCGGTAATCACCATCTCGCCGGGCGCGACGCCGCTGGTCACCTGGATATCGGAGCCCTCGGAATCGCCGAGCGTCACCGGGCGCATCTGCGCAGTTCCGTTGGCAGCCGCGACGTAGACGTACGGCCCTTGCGGTCCGCGCTGTACGGCGGGCGCCGGGATCAGAACGACACCGTGCCGGGTTTCGAGCAGCAGCCGGGCGTTGACAAATTGCTGCGGGAAGAGCGCGGTGTCGGTGTTCGGAAACACCGCCTTCAGCCGCGACGTGCCGGTATTGGGGTCGATCTGGTTGTCGACGGTTTCGAGCGTGCCGGTGGCAAGGAGGTTGCGATCGGCGCGGTCGTATGCCTGCACGGTCAGCTTCACGCCCGCCCGAAGCTTGGCTAGCACGGGCGGGAGCGAGTCCGAGGGAATCGTAAACAGCACGGCGATCGGCTGCATCTGCGTGATCACGGCGATGGGAGTCTGGTCGCTGGCGTGGACGATGTTGCCGACGTCGATCTGGCGGAGTCCGATGCGGCCGCTCATCGGCGCCACGACCTTCGTGAAACCCACCTGCAACCGCGCCGATTCGATAGTGGCATTGTCGGCTTCGATGTTCCCCTTGAACTGCCCGACCTGCGCCGCCTGCGTATCGAGCTGCTGTTTCGCGATGACTCCGGCCTGCCACAGCGCCTGATAGCGGGCAAGGTTCGCCTCCGCGTCGTGAAGCTGCGCCTCGTCACGCGCGAGTTGGCCCTGCGCCTGGTTGAGCGTCGCCTGGAATGTCCGCGCGTCGATCTCGACGAGGGTCTGTCCCTTGGTCACATTCTGCCCTTCCTTGAAATTCACCGAGACGATCGGACCGTCGACGCGGCTGCGGACGTTGACCGTGTTATACGCGTCCACATTGCCGAGCCCGCGCAGGTAGATCGGCAGATCGCCGCGACGCGCGGTGGCGGCGGCGACAGGCACGGAGCGATTCAGCGCGCGTTTCTCCGACTGCGCGGCAGCGGCGGCGTTCTTCTTCTGGACGTTCTGATACGAACGGAAGCCCAGGAACCCGGCGACCAGCACGAGTAGCAGCCAGATCCAGGCGCGGCTGCGACGCCGCGGAGTGGAAGGAGGAGGAGCATCCGGAGGCGCCGGCGGCAGCGCTTTGCGTTCCGGAGCCTCCGGCAATGCGTGCGAACCGTTGACCGGCGGGGATTCGACGTGTTCTTTGTGTTCGATCATCTGAGTGCTCCCCTACTCCATTCGGCGTGCCCCGCGCGGCGCCATGTTACGAAGCGCGATAGCCATTGCGAGCCACTACCGGCACACACCGGGTGTTATCCTGCGCTGTTCGGATACCAGCATGCGAATCGCCACTACTCTTCTGATCGTGCTCTGCGGCGCCGGTTTCGCCGCGGACAAGCCGGAGTGGGACAACCCGGCAATCGTGCACGTCGGCACAGAAAAGCCGCACGCCACGATGATGGTTTACCCGTCGGCGGAACTCGCCAGAACCGGAGACCAGGCAAAATCGCCGTGGTTCCAGTCACTCAATGGCACGTGGAAATTCCACGGCTCGCTCCGCCCCGCCGAACGTCCTCTGGACTTCTACCGTCCCGATTACAACGACGCGGCGTGGGGAACGATGCCGGTGCCGGCGAGCTGGCAGATGCACGGCTTCGACATTCCGATCTATACGAACATCATCTATCCGTGGCCGCAGGATGCCTCGAAGCCGCCGCAGGTTCCGTACGAGTTCAACCCGGTCGGCAGCTACCGGCTGAAGTTCACCGTTCCGCCGTCGTGGAAGGGCCGGCAGATTTACCTGCACTTCGACGGCGTCGATTCGGCGTTCTATGCGTGGGTGAACGGACAGAAGCTCGGCTACAGTGAGGACAGCCGCACTCCCGCCGAGTTCAACCTCACGCCGCACCTCAAGCCCGGGACGAACCTGCTGGCGGTCGAGGTCTATCGCTTCGGCGATGGCGCCTTCCTCGAAGATCAGGACATGTGGCGCATGAGCGGAATCTTCCGCGACGTCTATCTCTGGGCCACGCCCGAGCAGCACGTCCGCGATTTCGAAGTCCAGACCGACCTCGACGCCGAGTACAAGGACGCGACGCTGAAGGTCCATTCATGGGTGACCAATGTGTCCGACAAACCGGCGAAGGCAACGTTGACTCTGAACATGGAAGGCCTGGACAAGCCCGCGACGGCCACAGTCGAACTGCAAGCGAAGGGCGCCTCCGAGGTGACCTGGTCGCTGCCCGTCAAGAATCCACGGAAGTGGTCCGCCGAGGCGCCGAACCTGTACAAGATGTTGCTGACGCTGAAGAGCGAAGCGGGCGCGACGCTGGAAGTGATCCCGCAGAACGTCGGCTTCCGCAAGATCGAGATCCGCGGAGGCAGGTACCTGGTGAACGGCAAGCCGGTCCTCATCAAGGGCGTCAACCGGCACGAGCACGATGAGGTCACCGCCAAGTACGTCCCGCTCGAATCCATGATTCGCGACGTCAAGCTGATGAAGCAGTTCAACGTGAACGCCGTGCGGACGTCGCACTATCCGAACTCCCCTGCCTGGTACGACCTCGCCGACAAGTACGGCCTCTACGTCATGGACGAGGCGAATATCGAGTGCCACCACTACGGCAACAACACGCGCAACCGCCTCACCAACGATCCGGAGTGGCAGACCGCGTACCTCGATCGCGTCGAACGCATGGTCGAGCGCGACAAGAATCACCCCTCCGTCGTGTTCTGGTCGATGGGCAACGAGTCGGGCGACGGCATCAACTCCGCGGCGGCGTATCAGTGGACGAAGAAGCGCGACCCCTCGCGCCCCTTCCACTATGAAGGCTCGACCAGCCACGGCGGATCGAACGCCGACATCAACTCGTTCATGTACCCCACGCCCGAGCGCGTGAAACAGGCCGCGGCGCAGCGTCCCGAGATGCCGCTGATCCTCTGCGAGTATTCGCACGCGATGGGCAACTCGTCGGGCGGTCTCAAGGAATACTGGGACATCTTCTACTCCGGAACCAATGCTCAGGGAGCCTTCGTCTGGGATTGGGTCGACCAGGGAATCCGCTTGCCAGTACCGGGCGAGTATCGCGCCAACACGTCGAAACCCACGTTCTACGCCTACGGCGGCTGGTGGGAGGACAAGAACGGCGTCCGCAACGACAACGACTTCAACAACAACGGACTGGTCGCGGCGGACCGCACGCCGCATCCCGGCCTGTGGGCCATCAAGTACGTTTATCGCAACCTGCACACGACGCTGCTGGCCTCGGGCCGCATCCGCGTGAAGAACTGGAATTTCTTCGTGAATCCGAAGGATCAGGTGGCGGGCTCGTGGGAGATCAAGGGTAACGGAAAGACCGTCGCGAGCGGCGCGCTGCCGGCCATCGACATCGAACCGGGCGCGGAAAAGGAGTTCACCTTCGACGTGCCGGAGCTCGATCCGAAGCTCGAATACTTCCTGAATGTCAGCTTCAAGCTCAAGCAGGCGACGTTGTGGGCGCCGGTGGGCCACGAGGTCGCATGGGACCAGATCGCTCTCCAAAAGCCGATCGTCGGGGCGATCAAGAGCGAGACCGCGCAGCTTACCGTCAAGGACGGCGCCGACGAGGCGGCGTTCTCCGGACCGGCATTCTCGGTGCGGTTCGATAAGCAGAACGGCGTGCTGGAACAGTATCGCTATAAGGGTGTGACTCTGCTGGAGCGCGGTCCACGGCCCGACTTCTGGCGCGCGCCCACCAACAACGATCGCGGCGCGTGGAAGACCTTCGCACGCAACGCGGCGACCAACAAGGCGGTCAACATCGAGCTGTGGCGCGAGGCTGGTCCTCGGTGGGAAATCAAAAGCGTCGACGTGAAGAACGTCAACGACAGCTCCGCGACGGTGGTGGTCGAGGCGGCTCTCCCGGTCGTGGGCGCAACCTACACGATGACGTACACGATCTTCGGGACGGGCGAGATCCAGGTCGAGTCGGCCTACAAACCGGGGACGGAGAAGGTCGCCATGATGCCGCGCTTCGGCAACGAACTGGTCGTAGCGCCGGGCCTCGAGAACCTCTCGTGGTACGGCCGAGGTCCGCACGAGACGATGATCGACCGCGCCTTCGAGCGCATCGGCATCTACGGCACGACGGTCGACAAGGACTGGGTCGAGTACATGCGGCCGCAGGAGAACGGCAACAAGACCGAGGTCCGCTGGGTGAGGCTGACCAACGCGGCAGGCGTCGGACTGATGGCGACGGGGACGGATCTGAACGTCACGGCGCGGCATTACGCGAAGGACGATCTGGAGCACGCCGCGTATACCTTCCAGATGAAACGGCATCCCGAGACGTACCTGAATCTCGACCTGAAGGAGATGGGCGCGGGCGGAATCGATAGCTGGTCCCCGAACGCCTATCCGATGACGCCGTACCGCATCCCGTCGGACCAGGAGTATCGCTACAGCTACCGCCTGTCGCCGGTCGCGCCGTCAGCGGAAGCGGGACTGAAGTCCCGCGCAGACTGAAAGTCTGCCCCACGTGGGGCAGGATTCATCCTGCGCCGGGCTTCAGCCCGGCTCTTCAGCCTAATCCGGCAAAGCGCGAGGCGAAGTGGAAGGAAACGGTCGCGGAAAGGGCCCTACCATCGCTCCCCCGTGCCGTAGGAGGATGCCGCGTATGCGCGCTCGCGTGTATCGTTGCAACAGGATCGGGTACACGTTCGCGAGCGCCGTCGCGCCGCCGAGGAAGATCGCGAACCCTGTCCATCCCAGCAGGACCGCATAGACAAAAGCCGGCAGTCCGGCCCAGAACGCAAAGATGTGAGCGCGCTCATTGCGCCGGGTCTGTTCCTCGAGCCGCCGCATCTCGCGCTGTCCGACGATGACCCGGTACGTCGGATAGATGCGGCGGATTTCGGTGTTCATATCGTCGCCATTCATGACGAAGTGTCGGAACAGGCGGACCCCGATCCTTTCATACAATCGCCCGCTCGCTTCGAAGGCGCGCGGACGGTAGTACCCATCCGGCAGCGCGGCCGCGACGAACGCGAACAGGCCCGCGGCCAGGAACGCCATAGTCACTTCAGGATGCCGTTTGTCCCACGCTTCGACCCAGAAGATGACTTGCGGCAGGACCCAGACGGCGGCGAGGAAGAACACCGCAAACGCCTGTCCGCGCCGCTGAATCGCGACCGCTTCCTGGCGCAGCGACCTCATCGCGCCGAGGCCTCCGCCACCCGCTGCGGGCGCACCACGCGGGTCCACAACGCCCGCCACATGTACAGCGAGCACCCGATCGCGACCGCAAACACTGCGTTCACCGTGACCACCGCCACTACAGTAGCAAGAAAAGCGGCGGCGTCGACGCGGTTCATCCGGGGCAGGCGGCGCCACTCGCTCCAATTGAGCAGGCACAGTCCCATCCACGCCGTCACACCCGCCAACGCCGGAAGCGGGATGTGGGCGACGAAGCCCGACCCGACCCACAGAATTGCGACCAGCACCACGGCGTGTACGACGTTCGCGAGCCGCGTTGTCCCCCCGCAGCGGACCACCGCGAGGCTGCGCGCGGGAATCCCGACGCTCATCGGCGCGCCGAAGAATCCCGCCGCGAGATTCGCTGCCCCATACGCGCGCAACTCGGCGTCGGCGTCGGACGCGGCCATGCGGCGATGGCGACCGCGGAAGTGCTCGACCACGCGCGACGTGATCAGGATATTCACCGACGACACGAACGCCAGGGCGAACGCCGAGGGAATCGCAGAGACGACGTCGCGCGCCGCCCACGAGGTCGCCACCACACGCGGCCACGCGGCCGCGAGGGCTCCGACTTCCGTCTCGGTCAAATGGAACAGGCGCGCGACGATCACTGCCGCCGCGACTCCGATCAACGGCGCCGGCGCATGCGGCGAGACCCGCGCCGCCACCGTCGCTACGACGATCACGGCGAGCCCGAGCGCGATTCGTCCCGGATGCGCGACCCCGAGCAGCACGTTGAACTGCGAGAGGATCATCATGACGCCGATCCCGCAGGAGAAGCCTGACACCACGGGGTGCGGGACAAGGGCGATGTAGCGGCCGAGGCGCAGCGTGGCGAACAGCAGCATGAACAGGGCTGCGAGAATCGAGAGCGTCGCGGCCCCGGCAATGCCGTGCTGCCGGACGGCAAGCGCGATGAACGGAACCGTGGCGCTCGCCGTTCCGCCGATCAGGACGGGATTGCGTCCGAACAGCGCGATCAACGGCGCCGTGAGAATCGAGGTGAAGACGCCCAGGACGGGCGGCAGGCCCATTAACGAAGCCATCGCCAGACCGTAAGGCAGCGCGATCAATGCCGCGATCACGCCACCGGAACAGTCTCCCAGGAGCTGCGCAGGTCCATAATGGCTGCGTTCCGGGGCCCTGCCGCTCGGCAGGACCCCCGGGCTCACGCCATCACCTTGAGAAGCGCCGCCTTGAACTTCTCCATCTCGTCACGAGTGCCAACCGTAATGCGAACGTGGTTCGGCCAGCTCGGCCACACGCGCCCGATCGAGACCTTCTGGTCGAGCATCGCGCGAATCGCCTCACGGCCCGGCCGCTTCACGTCGAGCATGAAGCAGTTGGAGACTGAAGGCACGTACGAGAACTTCTGCTTGTCCAGCCACGCGAACGTGTCGTTGCGGACGTCGCCGATGAGCTTACGGCGCTCCGGCACGAGGTTCTTCGATTTCAGACTGGCGGTCGCGGCCACCATGCCGGTGATCGGCATCATGCCCGCCGTGTGACCGTTGATCTTGGCCAGCAGGTCCGGCCGCGCGAACACAGCGCCGGCGCGGATTCCCGCCATCCCGAAGATCTTCGAAAAGGTCCGCAGGATGACGATGTCTTTGTCCTTCGCCACCAGATCCGCGCACATCGGGTCGCCGGAGATGTGCGTGTAGGCCTCGTCGAGGAGGAGGATCGAGCCCTTCGGCTTATTCTCCAGCAGCCACTCGATGTCGCTGCGAGGCGTCGAGGTGCCGGTCGGATTATTCGGATTGCAGACGTAGAGCAGGCCGGCATTCGGGCTCGCCGCCGCCATCGCCTTCACGTCGTGCGCGTACGTTTTCGTGAGCGGAACGCGGTGCACTTTGGCGCCGATAAACAGGGCGGCGCGCTCGCCCGCTTCGTAGCCGGGGTCGGCAGTGACGAACGGCCGATCGGGCCCGGTGAACGCCAGCACTGCCTGGTGCAGCGGCGCGCTCGACCCACCATACGGCGTCACGTAGTTCGTCGTCAGGCCTTCCATTTCGGCGATGGTCTCGCGGAAGCGGTCCGTCTCGCCGAAGAGATAGCGGCCTCCCTGCGCGATGACCTTGTGCATCGCTTCCAACGCTTCGGGACATGGCCCGAGCGGATTCTCATTGGCATCGATCTTGACTACGTCCGGCGGCAGGTTCTTGACCGCCGAGAGTTGGGCCAACGCGGGCTCGTTATAGAACGGCAGGGCCGCCCCGGCGCCCATTAGCGCCGCGATGCGTCCGAAACTCCGGCGCGAAAAACCGCGCCCTGCGAAATCGCGTTTCTGTTCCTCGGTGAGGATCGACTGCATGACTTCCCCCTCTGAGTAGTGGTGGGGCCAGATTAGCAATTTCGGAGTGCCCTGTAAACCGGGGGTCCCACGCCGCCGTAAACGGCCGTTCGCAGCGCCGCGTCTATACTGGAAATAGATGAGGCGTCGCGCCATATTCATAGGGACAGCGGGGATGGGACTGCTCGCGATCACACTGTTCGCGCAGAATCCGTTCCGGCAGTACCCCGCGTGGGAACAGTACACCGACCCGCCTCCCGCGGACTACCAAGTCCCCGCCGAGTGGACGTTCGCCCGCCTCATGTACCCCACGACGCGCCAGCAAATCGACTGGCAATCCGAATGGCGCCGCGGCTGGGATTGGCGCGAGGGCAACACCAACTGGACCATCGACTATCCGCGCTCGGACCGCCACCTCTCTATGGCGGTGCGCCGGCTCAGCCGCATCGACGGGAAGTCCGTCGAGCAGGTGATCAATCTCGACGACGACGATGTCTACAATTACCCGTGGCTATACGCGGTCGAAACTGGGCATTGGGAACTGACCGACGCCCAGGTCGCCAAGTTCCGCGAATACCTGCTGCGGGGCGGCTTCTTCATGTGCGACGACTTCCACGGCGCCGACGAGTGGGACGTCTTCGTGGAGACGATGAAGAAGGTTTTTCCCGAACGGCAGATCGTCGATCTCGACGGCAAGGATGCGATATTCCACTCGGTCTTCGATCTGGACGATCGGTATCAAGTCCCCGGAGCGCAGTACCTGCAGACCCATAGCATCTGCGAAAAGTGCGCGACGGCGCGCTTTCCCGGCTACGGTGGCGACACGCCCCACTGGCGCGGGATCTACGACGATAAGGGCCGGATTATGGTCGCGATGTGCCACAACATGGACCTCGGCGACTCGTGGGAGCACGCCGACGACCCGGCTTACCCGGAACGCTTCTCGGCGCTCGGCATCCGCATCGGCGTGAACTACATCGTCTACTCGATGACGCATTAGTCGAATCCGCAAACCAGGGACTGACATGAATTTCCAGCCGTATTTGCTGGAAATTCGCTGTCTGTCCCGGTTTGCCCCAACGACGTTCTGACCTCCGCGCACTCTGCGGCTCTGCGGTTTAAAGATGTACCATCTACTGCTATGCGGCCCTTCCCATTCGTTCTCCTCGCGGCGCTGGCGGTAGCGCAAACTCCGCGCCTCGAAACCGGATACCGGACGCTTCAGCCGGCTACTCTGAAGGCGGACCTCACCTTCCTCTCGTCCGACGCGTTGGAGGGACGGCGCTCGCTCGAGCGCGGGTCGGAGGTCGCCATCCAGTGGATTGCCAGCGAGTTCGCCAAAGCCGGGCTCAAACCGGCGGCCGGCAACTCGTTCCTGCAGCCCGTTCCGCTCTTCGAATACGCGATGGACCGGGAACACACGACCCTCACCCTACGGCGCGGCGGCGCGGCCGAGACGTTTCAAGTGCCGGAAGCGTCCGCGAACTCAGCCTTCGACGTCGCCGTCTCGGGAGCGGTCGTCTTCGCCGGCTACGGCATCACCGCGCCTGAGCTGAACTACGACGACTACGCGGGCATCGACGCCAAAGGCAAGGTCGTCCTCATCTTCAATCACGAGCCGCAAGAGGCTGATTCCAACTCGGTCTTCAACGGCAAGGGCAATACGCGATATTTGAACAACGCGTCGAAGCTCTGGAACGCCTACCGGCACGGCGCGGTCGCGGTGCTGACGATGGCCGACCCGAACCACCAGGGCCCTCTTCGGCAGACGGCGACAGCGGGCGGACGTGGGCAGCAGAACGCGCTGCGTCCGCGCATTCCCGCCGAACAGCTCGTCGAAGGCGGACCGCCCATCCCGAGTTTCACCGTCGCATCGCGCATTACGGATCAGCTGTTCACGGCAGCGGGCAAGAAGGCCGCCGACGTACACGCCGCCATCGATAAACAGCCATCGCCGATGTCGTTCGAGATCCCCGGCGCGCAGGTGGAGCTCAAGACCGCCACCGCCGACCGCAAGCGCGGCACGTCGTACAACGTCGCAGGCATGATCGAAGGCAGCGACCCGGCTCTCCGCGCCGAAACCATCCTCTTCAGCGGCCACTTCGACCACGACGGCATGGGTCCGCAAGGGATCTACAACGGTGCGGACGATAACGGCTCGGGAACGGTCGGCGTCGTGAATCTGGCGCGCGCGTTCGCGGCCAATCCGGTGAAGCCGAAGCGCTCGCTGCTGTTCATCGTGTTCGCGGCGGAGGAGCGCGGGCTGCTCGGGTCGTATTATTACGCGTCGCACCCGCTGCGTCCGCTCGCGACTACGCGGGCGCAGATCAACTTCGACATGATCGGCCGCAACGAGGCCGCCGATCCGCGCGTGATCACCGACATTGCGGCCGACACCACCAATGAGCTCGGCCTGATCGGCACGCACTACAGCCCGGACTATCGCGAGATCGTGGAGCGGCACAACAAGACGGTCGGGCTGAAGCTGACGTACAAGTGGGACTTCGACGCGTACAACCAGATCCTGTTCCGCAGCGACCAATACCCGATGCTGCTGCACGACGTGCCGGCCGTGTGGTGGTTCACCGGCTTCCATCCCGATTACCACCAGGTCACCGACACGGTCGAGAAGATCAACTTCGAGAAGATGGCGAAGATCCTGAAGCTGGCGTATCTCACGGGGTTCGAGTTCGCCGACTCGCAGAGCACCCCGCGCTTCCAGCCGAAGGCGATGGCCAAGCAATGAAGCGCGCGACACTCTTCCTGACGCTCGCCGCCGCGGCATTCGGACAGACGAAGCCCCAGTACGAGGTCTTCGCGGTGAAGTACGCGACGATCCCCGATTTCGCTGTCAACCAGCTCGTCGCGGGCGCCGAAGCGGGACGCAAACTCGATATCGCGATGCTGGTCTGGCTCATCCGCGGCAACGGCAAGACCATCCTGTTCGACGCGGGTTTCTATCGCGACCAGTTCTTCAAGCAGTGGCACGTCACGGACTTCGTAAAACCGTCGGACGCGGTACGACGCGCCGGAGTCAATCCGGAGGATGTGACCGACGTCATCATCAGCCACATGCATTGGGACCACGCCGACGGGATGGACCTCTTTCCCAAAGCGAAGATCTGGCTGCAGAAGGATGAGCTCGAATACTATGCCGGCTCGGCGTGGCAATCGCGGCGCACGCACGGCGGTATCGACCCCGACGACGTCCTCGCTGCGGTCAAACTGAACCTGCAGGGCCGCGTCGGACTGGTGAACGGCGACGCGCAGGAGATCCTGCCGGGCATTGCGTGCTTCACCGGCGGGAAGCACACCTATGCCTCGCAGTTCCTCACCGTCTTGACGCCCGCAGGCACCGTCGTGCTGGCCAGCGACAACCTCTACCTCTACGAGAACCTCGACAAACACGCGCCGATCGCGGCGACGCTGGATGCCGACTCGAACCTGCGCGCGCAGGACCGAATGAAGCAACTCGCCTCGCGTCCGGAGCTGATCGTTCCGGGGCACGACCCGGCCGTCCTGAAGCGCTTCCCCGAAGCCGCGCCGGGCGTGGTGAAGATCGCGGTATTCTCTCAATAAGAGAACCGAGGGGAATGCGGAAGACGCTCATGTGCGGGCTTGTCCTGGCTGGCGTCCTAGTTGCGTTCCAACGTCCTTTCCGCGAGCTTCCCGGCGTCGAATACGATCTCGGCTCGATCCCCGTACCCGAGGACGCGCACACCACGACGGAGTGGGCCTTCGCGCGCCTGATGTTCCCGCCCGGACCGCTGAACGGGTATCGCGGGCGCGATTCCGATTGGCACACCGGGTACTCGCTGTGGTCGCAGGATTTTCCCCGCGCGGACCGGCATTTCTCGCTGGCGGTGCGGCGCCTGACGCGAGTCCACGTGCGCGAGGCGGAGCAGCTCGTCAATCTCGACGAAGGCGATCAGTACGACTGGCCGTGGCTGTACGCGGTGCAGGTCGGGGAGTGGGGGCTGACGGACCAGCAGGGGCAGGCGCTCCGCGAGTATGTCCTGCGCGGCGGGTTCTTCATGGCGGACGACTTCCACGGCCGCAGCGAGTATCGCGAGTTCGAATCCCGAATTAAGAAGGCGTTCCCCGATAAGGAGATTCGCGAGATCCCCGACGACGATCCGGCCTTTCACCTCGTCTACGACCTCAAGGAGCGGATGCAACTGCCGGGTTACGCGCACCTCGGCGCCGGCTATAAGCGCGGCATGGGGCCGGAGGGCAACGTCGACAACGTCGGCGCGCATTGGCTCGGGATCTATGACGAGAAGGGCCGCATCATGGTCGCGATCTCGTACAACTCCGATGTGGGCGACGCGTGGGAGTACGCCGACGACGCGTCGTATCCTGCGCCGTTCTCCGACCTGGCGATCCGCCTCGGCGTCAACTACGTCGTCTACGCGATGACGCACTGACGCGCGTGGTATAAGTGGCTATGTTTCGCGCGCCACTGCTCACCCTGTCTATCCTCACACTGGTTCACGCCCAAGCACCCGAGCGGCGAAACTTTGAGGTCGCCACGATCAAGCCCGTGATGGACTGCCAACCGACGGGACGTGGCGGACCCTCGGGCGACCGCTTGGAGCTGCCGTGCGTGCCGCTAAGGGCGTTGATCCGGATTGCATACGGCGCATTCAACGGCGACAAACCGAGTGCTGCGTTGAAGGAGGTCGTGGGCGGACCTTCGTGGCTCGATTTCCAACGCTACGACATCAACGCCAAAGCCGACGGCAAGGCGTCCGGTCCCGAAATGATGGGCCCGATGCTCCAGACACTGCTCGAGGAGCGCTTTCAGTTGAAGGTGCATACCGAATCCAGAGAGTCTCCGGTGTTTGCGCTGACCGTCTCCAAGCCCGGCAAACTCGTACCCGCGAAAGAGGGAAGCTGTATCCCGATCGACGCTTCGAACCTCGGACGGCCAGACGATAAAGGAGCCATGCCGAAGTACTGCGGCGGCGGGTCGATGAAGAACGCGAATGGCGTGATCGTCGCCGACATTCCCGGGGCGACGATGGAGGAGTTCGCTGGACGGCTCCTCAGCAGCTATTTGCGCAAGAAGGTGGTCGACCAGACCGGACTTACCGGCCGCTTCGACATCCACCTTGAGTTTGCGCCGGAACGGCCGGCCGGTCCAGTGATGCTGAACGGAGCTCCCGCGCCGCCGGACGTCGTATTGCCCGAGAGCGGCGCGCCACCGTTCACCGCCGCCATCGCGCAGCAGCTCGGCCTGAAGCTGTCGGCGGACAAGGCGCCGGTCGAAGTGATCGTCGTCGACCGCGCCGAGAAGCCGTCTGGCAACTGATGTTGCAGCGTGATACCGTTCGGGCATGATTGCCCGTGCCGTCGCCATCCTCGCCTTTGCAGGCATCCTGAGCGCCCAGCCGCCGCAGCGTCCGGCGTTCGAAGTCGCCACTGTCAAGCTGAGCCCGAACTGTACGGGCTCCGGGGGCCCCAATCCGAGCGCCGGCCGGATCGACATCAAGTGCTCCAGCCTGCGCGACCTCATCCGCGGAGCCTACGGTATCTTCGCCGGCGATAAGATCGCCTCGCGGATGTTGGAGGTGGTCGGCGGTCCTTCCTGGCTCGATTCGGACCGTTTCGACGTCTCCGCGAAGGCGGAAGGCGCCGCCGGCCTCCAGAAGATGATCGGAGCCATGCTGCAAACGCTGCTCGAGGAGCGCTTCCAACTGAAGGTTCACGTAGAACCCAGAGACACTCCCGTCTACTCTTTGACCGTCGCCAAGGGAACGCCCAAGCTCACGCCGACGAAAGAAGGAAGCTGCGTTCCGCTCGATCTGAACAACTTGCCGAAACCCGGCGATCCGCCGCAACCTCTTTGCGGCATTCCGCGGATGTCTTTCAAGAACGGCGCAGTCTCCGGCGATATCCTGGGCACCACGATGGAAGAGTTGGCTGGGCGATTTCTCGCGAGCCAGGTCGGCCGTCCGGTGATCGACAAGACGGGACTGACCGGCCGTTTCGATATCCACCTGGAGTTCGTGCGCGAGATGCCCGCCGGGATGATGTTGAACGGCAACTCGATGCCCCCTCCGCCCAATGACAGCGGAGCGCCCTCGATCTTCACCGCGGTCGCCCAACTCGGCTTGAAACTCTCGGCGGACAAAGCGCCGATCGACGTCATCGTCGTCGACTCGGCGCAAAAACCCTCGGAGAACTGAGGCGATGCTTCGCGTCACGGCCCTTGCGGTCCTGGCCGTCCGATTCGCGTGCGCGCAGACGGCCTTCGACGTGGCGTCGGTCAAGCCGGCTGCGGAATGCGAGACCCGTCGCAGTATCCATCCCGGCAAACTCGAACTCACGTGTATGACCCTCCGCCGGTTGGCCACGATGGCGTATGGCGCGATCACCGGCGATCAACTCAATCCACGCTTCCTCCAGGTCGTCGGAGGGCCCGACTGGCTCGATACGGATCGGTTCGACGTGATCGCGAAGGCCGACCCGAGCATGTCGACGGCGCGGATGGGGGGTCCGTTCCTGAAAGCGCTGCTGGAGGAGCGATTCCACCTGGAGGCGCACGTCGCCACACGGGAACAGCCCGTTTATGCGATGACCGCGGCCAAGGGCGGGGTGAAGCTGACTCCGGCGAAGGACGGCGCATGTGTGCCGATGGACCTCAGCAAACCCGATACGCTGCAGGCCGGCGGTGTGTACCACTGCGGAATGCCGCGCGAGAGTGAGAACGCGAGCGGCCAAACGCTCGACGTCTTCGGAATCACCCTGACGGAGTTTGCGGGCCGCGCGCTCGCCGGGAATTTGGACCGCCCGGTGATTGACAAGACCGGCCTCACGGGCCGGTTCGACATCCACCTGGAATATACGCGGCCGAAATCGCTGGACGAGCCGGACCCGTCCGCTGCGCCGACGATCTTCACGGCGCTGCAGCAGCAGCTTGGACTCCGCTTGCGCGCTGACAAAGGCCCAGTCGACGTCATCGTCGTCGATCACGCGGAAAAACCGTCAGCGAATTAACGAGTCGCCGACAGCAGCCGCGTGACTTCCTTCTTCAGCGGCGGGACCGCCTTCGCGAAGATCATCTTATACGCCGAGCAGAAATAGTCGAGATCGCCGAATTCGCGCCGCGGATCGTGCCGGTGCTTGGGGCAGCCGCCGTGGCAAATCGAGGCGTACTCGCACCGCTGGCACTCGGGATGCGGAATCGTCTTCTTCGCGGCGAACGAGTAGCGCTTCTGCCGCCGCGCGATCTCGGGCCACGAGTCGAGATTCACGTTGCCCAGCTTCCACTCCTTCTCGACGAAGAAGTCGCACGGGTAGATGTCGCCGTTATACTCGACCACTACGTAGCTATCGCAGGTCTCATGCATGGTGCACGTCCCGGGCTTCTGCCCCGCCAGCGACTCCGCGATATTGTCGAAGTACCGCACCCGCACCTTGGTCCGCTCCGTCCACCACAAATCGAAGATGTCGCACATGAAGCGGCCGTACTGCTCCGGCGTGATCGTGAACGGCAGCGGCTGTCCCAGCCCGTCGAATTCGGAGAGCGGGATGAACTGCATGTACTCGACGCCGAGCGACCGGAAGAACTTGTACACCTCGGCGGCCTTCCCGACATTCGCCGAACTGACGACGCAGAGCACGTTGAACTCGACGCCGTGCTTCTTCAGCGTCTCCAGCCCCTTCATCACCTTGCGCCACGTGCCCGCGCCGCCCTTATCGAAGCGGTAGAGGTCGTGGACCGGCTCGGGGCCATCAATCGAGAGGCCGATCAGCCAGCTATACGCCTTGAACAGCTCGCACCAGCGGTCGTCGAGCAGGATCCCGTTGGTCTGGATCGCGTTGGCGACGGACTGTCCATTGCGCCCGTACTGCTGCTGGAATTTGACGAGCTGTTCGAAGAACGCCGGCCCGGCAAGGGTCGGTTCCCCACCCTGGAAGGCGAACGTGCTGTTCGGATACGAGTAGAAGAGGTACGTGTCGACGAGGCGCTCCAGCGTCTCCTCGGTCATGCGTCGGCCGGGCATGGAGGTGTAGGGGTCGGCCTCGCGGTCGAGATAGAAGCAATATGCGCAGTCGAGATTGCACACGGCGGAAGCCGGCTTGATCAACAGCGACGTGATGCGCGGAGTAGTCCCCTGCCCCTCGGAGAGAATCGGAAACCCAACTGCCATTTCTATTCAGTTTAGCGCGTGCGCTTCGTGGGGCGGGCAATCGTGCCCGCAGCCGCCTTTCCAGGCGGCTGGACCCGCTGGAAAGCGGGCCCGCGGGCTGAAAAGCCCGCCCCACATGCGACCCTGGAGAAACATGAACTGGATCGTCACAGGCTCCAGCCGCGGGATCGGCGCGGCGACGGCGCGGATGGCCGCGGCGCGCGCCAACTCGGTCATCGTGAACTACTCCGTCGACCGCGAGGGCGCGGAGGCCGTCGTCACCGGCATCCGCGAGGCAGGCGGACGCGCCATCGCGGTGCAAGCGGACATCGCGCGCGAGGCGGACGTCGTGCGCCTGTTCGAGACGGCGGACCGCGAGTTCGGCGCGCCCTCAGTGCTGGTGAACAATGCGGCGATCACGGGCGGCTTCCGGCGCGTCGAGGACATCGACGAAGAGCTGCTGGCGCGCGTCTTCGCCGTCAACGTGACCGGCTCGTTTCTCTGCGCCCGCGAGGCGGTGCGGCGGATGTCGACTCGGCACGGGGGACAGGGCGGCGCGATCGTCAACCTCACGTCGCGGGCGGCGGCGCTCGGCAGTCCCAACGAGTGGGTCCACTATGCCGCCACCAAGGGCGCGATCGACACTCTCACCGTCGGCCTGGCGCGCGAGGTCGCGACGGAAGGCATTCGCGTGAACGCAATCGCGGCCGGACTGATCGAAACGGGCATGCACGCCGCGGCCGGCGCGCCCGACCGGGTGGAGCGGATGGCGCCCGGCATACCGATGCAGCGCTCGGCGTCACCGGACGAGGGCGCGGAGGCGGTGCTGTGGCTGGCCTCCCCGGCGGCGTCCTACGTGACCGCCGCGATCCTCCCCGTAAGCGGCGGACGATAGCACGCGGCGCCGTGGCGTGCTAAAACCGGAGTTTATGAAAAGCCGGATTCTTTTCGGAGCGGCCGGACTGCTGTTATGCGTCCTGGCGGTGAGCGCGCCTTCGCCCAAGAAGCTGTCGTCCTACGACCCGCAGGTGAAGAAGATCGTCTCTCAGATGACGCTCGAGGAGAAGATCGGGCAAATGACGCAGCCCGAGCAGAGCGCGCTACGCGACCAGGCCGATATCGAGAACTACTTCGTCGGCTCCCTGCTTAGCGGCGGCGATTCGGACCCCAAGGAAGGCAACAGCCTCGAAGCGTGGACCAATCTCTACGACCGGCTGCAGGCGCACACCGCGAAGACGCGGCTCAAGATCCCGATCCTCTACGGCATCGACGCGGTCCACGGTCACAACAACGTGCTCGGCGCCGTGATCTTCCCGCACAACGTCGGACTGGGGTGCACGCGCAATGCGGCGCTGGTCGAGAAAGTGGCGCATGCGACCGCCGAAGAGGTCCGCGCGACCGGCATTCAGTGGGCCTTCGCTCCCTGTGTGACAGTGCCGCAGGATATCCGCTGGGGACGGACGTACGAGGGCTTCTCCGAAGACCCGACGATCGTCGCGCAACTCGGCGGCGCGGCGGTGCGCGGCTTTCAAGGCCCGGACCTTGCGAATCCTCTCGCGGTGCTGGCGTGCGCGAAACACTTCATCGGCGACGGCGGCACGGCGTTCGGCTCGGCGCAGGGCGGCAAAGGGCTCGACCAGGGCGACACGCGCGTCGACGAAGCGACGCTGCGCCGCATCCACATGCCGGGCTACATCGCGGCAATCAAAGAAGGCGTCGGGACTATCATGCCGTCGTACAACAGTTGGAATGGGGTCAAGGTGTCGGGCAGTAAGCGGCTGCTCACCGACATTCTGAAGAACGAGCTCGGCTTCGAAGGTTTCCTCATTTCGGACTACAACGCGATCGACCAGATCACACCCGACTATAAGGAAGCGATCGCGACGTCGATCAACGCCGGCATGGACATGGCGATGGTCCCGCAGAAATATCGGCAATACTACGACAACCTGAAGGCGCTGGTGCAAGAGGGCAAGGTCCCGATGTCGCGCATCGACGACGCGGTGACGCGCATTCTTCGCGTGAAGTTCGCGATGGGAATGATGGACCCCAAGCGGAGCCAGTTGGCGGACCGCAAGCTGCAGAAGTCGTTCGGCTCCGAGGAGCACCGCAAGCTGGCGCGGCAAGCCGTACGCGAGTCGGTGGTGCTGCTGAAGAACGAGAGCCGCGCGCTGCCCGTGTCGAAGAAGGCGAAAAAGATCGTGGTGGCCGGCCGCAGCGCCGACAATATCGGCAACCAGTGCGGCGGCTGGACCATCGACTGGCAGGGCAAGACCGGTAACGTGACCACCGGCGGCACGACCATTCTCGCCGCGATCAAGGCGGCTGCCAAGGACGCGGAAGTCACGTACTCGGCGGACGGAACCGGCGCGGCCGGCGCGGACGTCGCGATCGCAGTCATCGGCGAGACGCCGTACGCCGAAATGCGCGGCGATCGCGCGGATCTCACACTCGCCCCCGAGGACGCGGCCACGGTCGCGAATTTGAAGGCCGCCGGCGTGAGGGTGGTGACGGTCGTCCTGTCTGGCCGTCCGATGATCCTCGGCGGCGTGCTGGACAAGTCCGACGCAGTGGTCGCGGCGTGGCTGCCGGGCACGGAAGGCGCGGGCGTCGCGGATGTCCTGTTCGGCGACTACAAACCGACTGGTAAACTGGCTTACTCATGGCCAAAGTCAATCACGCAGTTACACGACGATTTGCAATTCAAGGTCGGGTACGGCTTGAGTTACTAACGCCCGTGTGGCTGGTTCTCGCGGCCGTCGTCGCGTGGGGCCAGGAACCTGTCCGCGTGAACGCCGGTTCCGTCGACCGCGCAATCGTAGAGCAGCGGCTCGAGAATCTGAAAACGAAAGTGGCCGACCGCCGCGCCGCGCTCGAGGCGGAGTTCCGGGACGCCGGCTGCGAGCGGATCGGTTCGCAGAACGTCTGGCACTCCAAGCTCGGCAACCTGATTTGCACCTTGCCCTCGGACGGCCCGCGGACGATCCTCGTCGGCGCTCATTTCGATTTTGTCGACATCGGCAAGGGCGCGGTAGACGACTGGAGCGGCGCGGCCCTGCTGCCGAGCCTCTATCAGAGTCTGGCGGCGGAACCTCGCCGGCACACTTTCGTCTTCGTGGGCTTCGATGCCGAGGAGACCGGGTTGTGGGGGTCGAAGGCCTACGCCCAGAAGATGACCAAAGAAGAGCGAGCCGGACTGCGCGCGATGGTGAACGTCGAATGCATCGGTATGTCACCGACCGCGATCTGGGGCCATCGCGCGGATAAGCTCCTCGCCAATTCGTACGTGAGGGTGGCGCATGCCCTCAACCTGCCGGCCGGGTCTACAAACGTGGAGAAAGTGGGCGATGACGACTCGCACTCCTTCCTGAATCTCAAGATTCCCGTAATCACGTTCCATTCGACGACGCAGCAGAACTGGAACATCCTGCACAGCGTCAATGACAACCTGAAGGCCATCGACCGCCAGCAGTATTACGACGCGTACCGCTTGATCTCGCTGTATCTCGCATACATCGACACCACGCTGGATTAGCTGGCGCAGCCTAGCTGTGCCTCAAATTGAGCCGAGCACGACTTTTTCGTTCGTCCGGCACGACCGGTACACAGCGTCGACGAGTTCCAGCGCTTCGTACCCTTCTTCGCCGCCGACCAGCGGCTTGCGGCCCGTTTTGATCGCGTCGGCGAAATCGCGGAACTGGCGTTCGAACGGTTCGAGCGAGATCGCCATCGGGTCCGACGCGCCCGACGCTACATCCTTCTCGACCGGCGCCGGCTCGCCGCTATCGTTCTCGACATCCCACGTCGTCAGCTTGTCGCCGGTCAGCACCGCCGTGCCCTTCGTCCCGTGCAGTTCGACGCGCTCCGGATAGCCAGGCCAGAACGCCGTCGCTGCCTGAATCATCCCCGTCGCGCCGTTTTCGTAGCGCATCAGGGTGTTCACCACGTCCTCGGACTCGATCTTGTGCAGCGCGCCGAGCTGCCACATGCCGAAGAGCTCCTTGACCGGTCCGGCGAACCAGCGCAGGATGTCGATCTGGTGGATCGCCTGATTGACCAGCGCGCCGCCGCCCTCGACCTCCCAGCTTCCCTTGATCGGACGCGAATAATATTCGGCGCTGCGGTACCACTTCACATAGGCGTCGCATTGCAGCAGTTTGCCGAGGCGGCCGTCGCCGATCGCCTTCTTGACGAACCTGCTGGAGTCGTCAAAGCGGTGCTGGCTCACGACGCCGAGCACGATGCCGCCCTTGCGCGCCGTCTCGATCATCTGCTTCGCGGTCGCGAGATTGGTCGCGATCGGCTTCTGCACCTGGACGTGCTTCCCGGTCTGGGCGCAGATCTCGATCGGCTGCAGCCGGAAGTTCGGGAACGTGCAGACGTCGACGAAGTCGACCTTCGGATGGCGGCAGACCTCCTCATACGTGGGGACGAACTCCGCGCCGTACTGGTCCGCGAACTTGCGGCCGGCGGGCTCGAAGATGTCGGTGCACACGGTCAGCTCGAAGCCGATGTTTTTATAGACCTGGGCGTGTTTGTGCGAGATCGCGCCGGTCCCGATCATTCCAACTCTCATGGGAGCCCCCATTTTAGCGGAAATGTCTTGGGGCGCACACAACCTGGGAGGCAGTACAATGGGGATTCACGCATGAACCGCACTATTGTCGCCTTTTCGGCCGTTGCCGCCGCGCTGACGCTCGCTGCCTGCAAGCACACTCCGCCCGCCGATGTCGCGGCCGAGGTCAACAGCCACTCGATCACGTATCAGGAGCTGGACAAGGTTTACCAGTCCCAGTATCCGCAACAGACCGAGCGGGCGAACGAAGATCAGGTCCTGTCCAACAAGCTCGAAGTGTTGAACAGCATGATCACGAACGAGATCATGTGGCAGCGCGCCGAGAAGGCCGGACTCACGGCGGTCGACGCCGACGTCGAGGCTGAACTCACCAAGATGAAGGCGCCGTACACCAAGGAAGAGTTCGATAAGAAGCTCGCCGAGCGCCACATGACGCTGGAGGATCTGCGCGCCCAGGTGCGCCGCGACCTCACCGTCAACAAACTGATCAACAAGGAAATCGGGTCGCACATCACGATCACCGACGGGGACGTCACGAATTTCTACAACGCCAACAAGGAAAGCTTCAATCTCGCCGAGCCGCAGGTCCACCTCGCGCAGATCCTGGTGACGCCCTTCGGCAATCAGCCGGTGCACAATCTGAAGAACAGCAAGGCGCAGAGCGACGCCGACGCGCAGGCAAAGATCAAGGACATCGCGGCCCGCCTGGCGCGCGGCGACGAATTCGGCATGCTCGCGCAGAATTACTCGGAAGATCCCGAGACGGCGCAGAACGGCGGCGACATGGGCTTCGTGCCGCAATCCGGTTTGGAGAAGGCGAGCCCCGAATTGCGTAAGCTGGTCGACTCCCTGACGCCCGGTTCGTACTCGGGTCCGATCCACACGCAGAACGGCTACCTCATCCTGAAAGTGATCACACGCGAGCCCGCCGGACAGCGCGAGTTGAACGACCCGCGCGTCCAACAGAGCATCCGCGACACGCTGATGAATCGCAAAGACCAACTGCTGAAGTCCGCCTACTACGAAGTCGCGCGCAACGGCGCCAAGATCCAGAACTACTTCGCCCAGCAAGTCGTCGAGGGCACAAAGAAGTAAACAGCGGATAATATGGACAGGTGAGTTTCGATGACTCTCGAGCAAGCAATTCTCGATGCGGTCCGGGCGCTTCCTGTAGACAAGCAGCAAGAAGTCTTGGATCACGTGAAGCATCTTCGCGGTGAATCCGAGCAGCCGCGGAAGGCTCGGAAAAGCGGCCGCGGCCTTTGGGCCGATCTGAATATCGATTTGAGCGGCGAGGAGATCGACGAGGCTCGGGGGGAAATGTGGAAAGGGCGCTGTTTCGACTCTGTCCTTTGACGCAGAGACGCTGAGGCGCAGAGAAGAACCGGCTCTCAACCACGGCTCCCAGGGCCTCACTCCCCGTTATCAGAGACTGCCGAGTTATTCAGACGAAGCATCCCGCTCTTGCGACTTTTCTCAGCGTCTCTGCGTCTCTGCGTCAAAAACTCAGCCCTCAATCCGCCTCCGCTGCCAGTTTCTTCACCCCGTCCGCGCACAACGCCGCGGCGTGTTTCGACTCCGCCCGTAGACCCCCGACCGCTTCGTCCACGATCGCCGGCTGAAACGCCGCTAGTTCCTCTCCCGATTTCCCGACCAGCCACTCCGTCAACGCCGAGCCCGCCGCGATCGACGCCGTGCAGCCGCGCACCTTATAACGCGCCTCCGCCACCCGGCCCTCCACCCACAGGACCGACAATCGCAGAATGTCGCCGCAAGCGGGGTTCGACACCTCGACCGTAACGGCAGGCGGCGCCAGTTCGCCGACATTCCGCGGATTCTGAAAATGATCGAGCAGCCGTTCGGGATACATCCGTGCTCCAATATGTTGACATGCTGGAAGTGGTGGCGGGGATTCTCGAGCGCGACGGCCAAATCCTGATCTGCCGGCGGACGGCGCAGCAGTCGCATCCCCTGCAATGGGAGTTTCCGGGTGGCAAGGTCGAGGCCGGCGAAACGCCCCAGGCCGCGCTCGCCCGCGAACTCCACGAGGAGCTCGACATCGCCGGCGCCGAAAGCGAAGAGATCACGCGGTACGAGTTCGCCTATCCCGGCAAGAGCCCGATCCGCCTGATCTTCCTGCGCGTCACCCGTTTCGAAGGCGAGCCGCGCAACCTCATCTTCCACGAGATGCGCTGGGAGCTGCCGAACCGTCTGACAACGTTCGATTTCCTCGAAGGCGACCGCGATTTCATCCGCGCGCTGGCGGGGTGATCCTTATACTGGTTCTGTATGCCAGCAGCGATCAAAGCGGTGGACCCCGCCCAGAATGAATTTCTCGCCGGACTCGAGGCGAAGACCAAGAAGCCGAGCCCGTTCTTCCGCTCCATGGCGCACCGCCCCGAGGTGCTGAAGAATTTCGTGCCGTTCTACGGCGCGATCATGGGACCCGGCGCCGTCGACCGGCGCATCAAAGAGCTCGTGTACCTCACCTGCTCGTACGCCAACGAGTGCGCGTTTTGCACGGCGGCCCATGTCGCCTCCGGCAAGAAGGCCGGCATTACGGACGACGAACTGCGCGCCCTCCAGACCGAACAGGACCATGGCTTCACGCCGGCCGAGCGCGCCGCGATCCTCTATGCGCGCGAGTTGACGCAAGCGGCCACGGGCGACGAAACGCGCGACGGCCTCTTCGAGCATTTCAACGACGAGCAGGTGGTCGAGATCACCCTCGTCGCAGCGGTCGCGAACTTCACGAATCGCTTCAATAACGGCCTCAGCATCCTCCCGGAGGAGTAGGATGTCGGTCCTCAGCGGGATCCATCCGATCGTCGAGGCGCTCAAGGCGAAGCGTCCGCTCGACCGCATCCTCGTCGCACAAGGGGCGGGCGGGCCGCGCGTCCAGGAGATCATCGACCTCGCCCGCAAGGCCTCCGTGCCCGTCCGCTTCGAGCCGCGCAATTCACTCGACCGTCTAGCCGGGTCGGCCGCGCACCAGGGCGTGGTCGCGATGGGCGCGGCGCGGCAATACGCCGACCTCGAACAGGCGGTGACCGGCGAGCTGGTCGTCGTATTGGACGGCGTCGAGGACCCGCACAACCTCGGCGCCATCGTCCGCACCGCGCACGCGGCGGGCGCGACGTCGATCATCATTCCCGAACGTCGCGCAGCGAGCGTCACCGACGTGGTCGCGAAGGCCGCGGCGGGGGCGCTCGAGCACCTCCCGATCGCGCGTGTCACCAACATTAACCGCACGCTCGAAGAGCTCAAGGAGCGCGGCTTCTGGATCTACGGGCTCGACGAACGCGGCGAAGAGCCGTACGACCAGGTCGACTACGGCTCGCCGACCGCGATTGTCCTTGGCGGCGAGGGCAAAGGCCTCCACGAGCAGGTGCGGAAGCACTGCGACCTGCTGGTCCGCATCCCGATGGCGGGCAAAATCTCGTCGCTGAACGTCTCCGTGGCGGCGGGGGTAGTGCTGTTTGAATGGAAGCGGCGCCGTTCCAAGCCGGATAGTAGAATCTAAGTCTATGCGCCGCTCTTTCGCTCTCTTGCTGATCGCGGTTGCGATGCCCGTGTGGGCGGCGCAGCCGGTGCGTGCGAAGCGCGGCATGGTGGTCACCCGCGAGCGTCACGCCACAGAGGCGGGCATCAGAGTCCTCGAAGCCGGAGGCAACGCAATCGACGCGGCGGTCGCCGTGGGCTTCGCGCTGGCGGTGACGCATCCTTCCGCAGGCAACATCGGCGGAGGGGGCTTCATGCTCATCCGCCTGGCGGATGGCCGCACCACTTTCATCGATTTCCGCGAGCGCGCGCCCGGAGCGGCATCGCGCAATATGTACATCGGCGCGGACGGCAAGGCGACGCGCGATAGCCTGGTCGGATATCGCGCCTCGGGCGTGCCCGGGACGGTGCGCGGCCTCGAATACGCGTCGAAGAAGTACGGCAAGAAGCCGTGGGCGGAAGTCGTTCAGCCCGCCGTCGACCTCGCATCGAAGGGGTTTGAGTTGTCGTATGGACAGGCGCAAGGTTTGCGTGGACAGTCCCAGTCCTTCGCGCCATTCGCCGAGTCCAAGCGCATTTTCACGCGCAACGGCAAGTTCTACGAGGCCGGCGACACTTTCGTTCAACCGGAGCTCGGCCGCACCCTCGACCGCATCGCGCGCGTCGGCGCTAAGGATTTTTACGAAGGCGAGACCGCCCAGTTGCTCGCGAAGGACATGAAGGAGCACGGCGGCCTGATCACGCTTGACGATCTCCGAGCATATGTTGCGATCGAGCGGAAGCCGCTGGAAGGCTCGTACCACGGCTATCAGATCGTGACCGCGCCGCCGCCGAGTTCGGGCGGGGTCGGCGTCCTCGAAATGCTGGGAATTCTCGAAGGCACGGGCTATGAGAAAGCGGGCGCGGGCTCGGCCACCGCCGTCCACTACGTCACCGAGGCGATGCGCCGCTACTTCGCCGACCGATCGGAGCACCTCGGCGACCCCGACTTCGTCAAGGTCCCGATCTCGCAGATGCTCGACCCGAAGTACCTCGCGAAGGCGCGTACCGCGATCGATCCCGAGCGCGCCACGCCGTCGAGTGCGATTCACGCGGCGAAGTTCACGGGCAAAGAGTCGTTGGAGACCACGCACTACTCCGTCGCCGACGAGCAGGGCAATATTGCGTTGGTAACGTACACGCTGAACGGCGGGTACGGCAGCAAGGTCACGGCCACCGGTCTCGGCTTCCTGCTCAATAACGAGATGGACGACTTCGCGCCGAAGCCCGGCGAGGCCAACATGTACGGCCTGATTCAGGGCGAGGCGAACGCCATCGCGCCGCGCAAGACGCCGCTCTCGTCGATGACGCCGACCATCGTGCTGCAGGACGGCAAGCCCGTTCTCGCCCTCGGGTCGCCCGGCGGCCCGACCATCATCAACACGGTTCTAGAAGTCATTCTCAACGTCGTCGATTTCAAGATGAACGTGCAGGACGCGGTCAACTGGCCGCGCTTCCATCATCAGTGGCTGCCCGATCAGTTGAGCGTCGAGCCGGGTTATTCGCCGGATACCGTTGCGCTCCTCGAGAAGCGGGGTTATACCGTCAAACGCGTCGGCAGCCAGGGCGAATGCGCCGCCATCGCCTTCCGCAACGGCTGGATGGAAGGCGCGCCGGACCCGCGCACCGAAGGCACGGCACAAGGAAGATAACGTCTCGATGAAGCACATTCTGTCGACGCATTTGTTCGTCAACCACCGGCTGACCGGGGCGATGCTGGCGAGAATCCAGCAGACCGGGGTCCCCGCAGTCGAGATCTTCTGCGCCCGGCAGCACCTCGACTACCAGAACAAGGCGCAGGTCGCCGAGCTCGGCCACTGGTTTCGCGACTCCGAGTTGAAGCTCTACTCCATGCACGCGCCAATGTATAACGACGAAATCTGGGGACGCTCGGGGCCGCAATCGGTGGTGACAATCACGGAGCTGGCCAAGGGGCGCCGTCTCGAAATGGTCGACGAGATCAAACGCGCCATCGAAGTCGCGGAGGTCATCCCGTTCCAATACCTCGTGCAGCACATGGGCGTCAGCGGCGAGGAGTTCGACATGCGGAAGTTCGACGCCGCCTTCTCCGCCCTGGAACAGTTGGTGATCTTCGCCGGACAGCGAGGCGTCGAGATCCTGCTGGAGAACATCCCGAACGAGCTGGCCACGCCGGAGCGTTTGCTGCAGTTCAACGAGCTGACCCACCTGCACATGAACTTCGTGTTCGATACCGGGCACGCGCACATGACGGGCGGAGTGGAGCCGGCATTCCAGTTGATGCAGGACCGGATCAAGTCGACTCACGTTCACGATAACGACGGCAAGAGCGACACTCACATCTTCCCGATGGTCGGGGAGGGCGGCACGATCGACTGGAAGAACACGATGCAGCTTCTCCGCACCCGCGGCGATCAGTATCCGCTGCTGCTGGAGTTGAAGGAGCGGCCGGACGTGGCCCATCCGCTCGACGCCGTGCAGGAAATCTTCGACAGATTAGAAAACTTGTAAGCGATGATTCAACCCGATCAATATATTCGCAGCCTGCTGCGCGGCGCGCCGGGCGAGCGCGTGATCGCGCGCGGCTGGGTGAAGACCCGCCGCGACAGCAAGAACGTGCACTTCGTACAGTTGAACGACGGCTCGTCGCCGGTCGACTTGCAGGTGGTGCTGGACCACGGCGTGGTCCCGGAAGACGTCGTGGCGACGATCACGACGGGAGCGTGCATCAGCGTCGAAGGCGAGCTGGTCGCGTCACCCGGCAAGGGACAGGCCGTCGAGCTCAAAGCGACGTCGCTGAAGGTGCACGGCGCGGCGCCGGCGGATGCCTATCCGCTGCAAAAGAAGAAGCACACGCTCGAGACCCTGCGCGAGATCGCGCATCTGAGGCCGCGGTCGAACACCGGCGGCGCGGTCTTCCGCGTGCGCAACGCGCTGGCGTATGCGATCCACAAGTTCTACCAGGAGCGCGGCTTCCTGTACGTGCATGCGCCGCTGATCTCGTCGTCGGACGCCGAGGGCGCGGGACAGATGTTCCAGGTCACGACGCTCGACCTGTCGAAGCCCGCCGATTTCACGCAGGACTTCTTCGGCAAACGCTCCTTCCTGACGGTCAGCGGACAGTTGGAGGCGGAGATCTTCGCTCTCGCGTTCGCCAACGTCTATACGTTCGGTCCGACGTTCCGCGCGGAGAACTCGAACACGCCGCGCCATCTCGCCGAATTCTACATGATCGAGCCGGAGATGGCGTTTTGCGATCTGAAGGACGACGCGGATCTCGCAGAAGCGTTCCTGAAGTTCCAGGTCCAGGAAATTCTGGCGAACTGCATGCCCGACCTCCAGTTCCTGCAAAAGTGGTACGAGCCCGAGTTGGTGAAGACGCTCGAAGGGCTCGTCAGCAGCAACTTCGAGCGGATTACGTACACGGAAGCGGTCGACCTGGTAGGGAAGTCGGGCAAGAACTTCGAGTTTCCGACCCATTGGGGCTCCGACCTCCAGAGCGAGCACGAGCGCTACCTCACCGAGGAGTTGTTCAAAAAGCCGGTGATCGTGACCAATTATCCGCGCGAGATCAAGGCGTTCTACATGCGCCTGAACGCGGACGAGAAGACGGTCGCCGCGATGGATGTCCTGGCGCCGCGCATCGGCGAGATCATCGGAGGCAGCCAACGCGAGGAGCGCCACGACGTCCTCCTTTCGCGCATGAAAGCCGCCGGCCTCCCCGAAGAGCCCTACTGGTGGTATCTCGACCTCCGCCGTTTCGGAGGCGTCGAGCACGCCGGCTTCGGCATGGGCTTCGAGCGCATGATGATGTACGTCACGGGCATGAAGAACATCCGAGACGTGATCCCGTTCCCGAGGACGCCCGGGAATGCGGAGTTTTAAGAGGATATGGCTTTGACGCAGAGACGCAGAGGCGCAGAGGAAAACAATTTCCTTTCTTCTCTGCGTCTCTGCGTCTCTGCGTCAAGATCTTAGCCTCTATGCCTCGCAGCCACATCGCGATCATCGGCGCGCCGCTCGACCTCGGACAGGGGCGGCGCGGCGTCGATATGGGACCCTCCGCCGTTCGCGTCGCGAATCTGAACGCGCGGCTCGCGTCGCTCGGGTACACGGTAGAGGATCGCGGCAATGTGCCGGTCGAGCAGGCCGAGGCGGCGCCCGAAGGCCATCCGCGCGCCAAGTACCTGCCCCAGATTGCCGCGACGTGCCAGCGCCTCGCGCTCATGGTCGCCGAAACATTGACCGGCGGCGGAGTTCCGCTGGTGCTCGGCGGCGATCACTCGGTCGCGGTCGGCACCGTGAGCGGTGTCTCCCACTTCTTCCGTCAGCGCGAGCAGAAGGTCGGCCTAATCTGGCTCGACGCCCACGCCGACATCAATACGCCGGAATCGAGCCCGAGCGGCAACATCCACGGAATGCCGCTGGCGTGCATCGTCGGCGAGGGCCCGGCGGAGCTGACCGAACTCTTCGCATACAAGCCGAAGGTCTCCCCTGAAAACGTCGTGATCGTCGGCCTGCGCGACGTGGATCAGACCGAGAAGCCGCACGTCCGCCAGTACGGGGTCCACGCGTTCACGATGCGCGACATCGACGAGCGCGGCATGCGCGCCGTGATGGAGGAGGCGATCCGACTCGCGTCCGACGGGACCGCCGGCTTCCACCTCTCGCTCGACATGGATTTCGTCGACCCGAAGGACGCGCCGGGCGTCGGAACGCCCGTTAGGGGCGGCGTCACGTACCGCGAAGCGCATTTGGCAATGGAAATGATCTGCGATTCCCGGCGCATGCTCTCGATGGAGGTCGTCGAGGTGAACCCCGTCATCGACGAGGTGAACCGCACCGCCGATTTGGCCGTCGAGCTCGTGATGTCCGGACTGGGAAAGCGAATTCTATGAAATTGAGAGTCGCCGTCATTTATGGCGGCCGCAGCGGCGAGCATGAAGTCTCGGTGCGCTCCGCCCGTGCGGTAATGGACGGGCTCGATCCCGCCAAGTACGAGAAAATCGAATACTTTATCGACCAGCAGGGGAAGTGGCTGCCGCGCCCCATCCTGCCCGAGCCCGGCGCGCAGCCCGACGTCGACGTCGTCTTCCCGGTGATGCACGGGACGTTCGGCGAGGATGGCACGGTGCAGGGCCTGCTCGAGCTCGCCGACCTGCCGTACGTCGGCGCGGGTGTGATGGCGTCCTCCGTCTCCATGGACAAGGAGATGATGAAACGTGTCTGCAAGGAACGGATGTTGCCCGTTGTAGACTACGTGATCGCTCCGAGGGGCCAGGCGAACGTCGACGAGATCTGCGAGCGGCTGCCGTTTCCGCTGTTCGTGAAGCCGGCCAATCTCGGGTCGTCGGTCGGGATCTCGAAGGCGCACGACCGCGCCGAGTTGGCCGCGGCGATCGCGATGGCGGAGCAGTACGACCGCAAGGTGATCGTCGAGCGCGGCATCGAAGGCCGCGAACTCGAATGCTCGGTCCTCGGCAACGAGGAGCCGATCGCTTCCCTGCCCTGCGAAATCCTCCCGTCGCGCGAATTCTACGACTACGACGACAAATACCTCCTCGACTTGGCGAAGACGGCGCTCCCGGCGGACCTCCCCGCGGCGAAAATGGACGAGCTCCGCAAACTGGCGGTCGAGTGTTACCGCGCGGTCGAGTGCGAAGGCATGGGCCGCGTCGATTTCCTCCTGGAACGCGCGACCGACAAGCTGTACATCAACGAGATCAACACCATCCCCGGCTTCACCTCGATCAGCATGTACCCGAAGATGTGGGAAGCCACGGGAATCGGCTTCAGCGACCTCATCGACCGCCTGATCGAGTTCGCCCTGGACCGCCACAAGCGCAAAAAGGCAACCAAGTTCACGCGCTAGAATGGGGGCAGTATGGCAAGTCTCCCAAAGACCCATCTGGTCACTTACGAAGAGTGGCTGGAGATGCCCGAATCCGAGGGGCGCGAAGAGGTCGTCAACGGCGAGATCATCCCGATGCCCCCCGCAAAGAAACTGCACATGGCCGTGCTTCGACGCCTCGTTCGAGCGTTGACGCAGCAGCTCGATGAAGCTCATTATGAAGTGAATTTCGGAAGCTACGGCTTGGTGATCCGCACGAACCCGCTGACTTGCCGGGAGCCGGACATCGCAGTCTTCGAGCGCGCCGCTCTGATTACGCAGAATGGCTACTACCATTCGGCCCCGCAACTCGCAATCGAGATCCTCTCTCCCTCCGAGACCCGCCGAATGACAGCAGCAAAACTCAGGGACTACGAGGCCATAGGGGTGCCCGAAGCCTGGGTAATCAGCCCCGAGGCTGAATCGATCGAAGTCCTCCGCCTGGAAGAAGATCGCCTCGTCACCACGGCCGTACTGGTAGACGGCATGTTGAGACCCCGGGCCTTCCCGCAGGTCGAAATCGACATCGCCCAAATCTGGCCCGACTAAGTTCACGCGCTAGAATGGGGGCAGTATGGCCAGCCTTCCCCACTCGAACCGGGTCACCTACGAAGAGTGGCTGCAGATGCCCGAAGTGGACGACGCTATCGAGGAAGTAATCGATGGCGAAATCATCCTGATGCCCCCGAACAAAGCGGTTCACGCCCTCGTCGCTGATTTCATCACCGACGAGTTGAAGCGGCAGCTCGACCGCTCCCAATACCTGATCCTGACCACCAACTTCGGCCTGATTATCAGCGAACGTCCCCTCACCTGCCGAGTTCCCGATATCGCGGTGTTGGATCGCGCTCTTCCAAAAGACGGCTACTTCCGGTCCGCTCATCTCGCGGTCGAGGTGCTTTCCCCATCCGAGACGAGGCGCATGACCGATCGTAAGCTCCAGGATTACGCGACTATCGCCACTCCCGAAGTTTGGGTGATCCACCCCAACGACCGCGCCGTCGAAGTCTTCCTTCTGCAGCACGGCGCCCTCGAGCGCTCCGCTATCCTCCACGCCGGCATTCTGAAACCCCGCGCCTTCCCGCACGTCGAAATCGATATCGCCCAAATCTGGCCCGATTGATGTTGCGACCCCTTCTAGCCCTCCTGGCCGCCGCCTCGGCCCTCTGCGCCGCGGACGACCTTCCGTCGCAAATGAAGGCCATCATCCAGGCCTATTCCACCATCGAGCAGAACGCCGCCGACCCCGTCTCTTCCGAACAAGTCTTCTATCAGGGCGCGATCCCCGGCCTCCTCAAGACGCTCGACCCGCACTCCGTTTTCTTCGATCCGGGCCAGTTCGAACAGCTCCGCAAAATGCAGGAATCGACGCAGAAGGGCTTCGGCAGCGTCGTGTCGCTGCTCCCCGGCCGCGTGATCGTGCTGCAAACGCTCCCCGGGACCCCCTCCGCGAAGTCGGGACTCATGCCCGGCGACGAGGTCCTCGCTGTTAACGGCTACGTCGTCGCCCAATTCGACACCGAGCAGATCACCGAGCTACTCTCGCAGTCGCGGCAACACCCCGCGCGTCTCGACGTCCGCCGCGGTGGGTCGTCGCGCATCCTGCAATTCACGCTCGTCCCCGAGGAGATGCAATCGCCGAGCGTCGAACGCGCTTTCTTCCTCAGCGCGGGAATCGGCTACATCCGCGTCTCCAGTTTCGACGCCAACACCGCCGCCGAACTCAAGCAGGCTATCGACAAACTGGGCGGGAACGGACTCGCCGGACTCGTGCTCGACTTTCGTAACAATCCCGGCGGGATGGTCGCCGCGGCGCTCGACATGGCGGCCCTTTTCCTGCCCCCCGGCACGAAAATCGTCACCGTGCGCGGACGCCACGTGCCTGAGAAATCCGAGTTCGTCCCGACGATCGCGCAGCCGTACACGTTCAAGCTCGCGATCCTCGTAAACGAGAAGACCGCCAGCGCCTCCGAGATCGTCTCCGGCGCCATGCAGGACCATGACCGCGCCACCATCATCGGCGTCCCGACCTTCGGCAAGGGGCTCGTGCAGAGCGTCTTCCCGCTGAGCGCGAACGCCGGCCTGGCGCTCACGACGGCGCTTTATTACACGCCCAGCGGCCGGTCGATCCAGAAGCCCTTGGACGCCTCCAAATTCGAGCTCGGCGCCACCACCGCGCACCCCAACGCGAAGAGCGAATTCAAAACGGACAAGGGTCGCCTCGTTACCGGCGGCGGCGGCATCCAGCCCGATTTCGTCGTCTATCCACCGCCCATGAACCGCCTACGCGCAGTCCTCGACGCCAGCGGATCGTTCACCAGCTTCGCCACCGAATACCTCAGCAAGAACAAGATCAACGAGGACTTCGACGTCACCCCGCCGGTCCTTGCCGCCTTCCAGGTCTTCGCTTCCGAGCGCGGCATTCAGCCCGGCGTCGCGGAGTGGTCGATCGAGCGGGAGTTCATTTCGAATCGCCTGAAGACCGAGATTTTCAACCAGGCGTTCGGAGTCGCGAAGGGCGACGAGGTCGAGGCGCAGCGCGACCCCGAGGTCCTCAAAGCCCTCGAAATCATCGGCGGCTAGAAAGTTGTGGGGTAGACTTCAGTCTGCGGAGGACTTTAGTCCGACCCGCCGCGGATGCGGGGCTGAAGCCCCGCGCAGACTGAAGTCTGCCCCACAAGGAGCTACTGGATCACGCCACGCGCCGTCTCGTATTGATCGGTCGCAATCAGATTCACACCCGCCGCCACCGCGGCCTTCCAACGCTTCTCCACCGCCTCGCGCGATCCGAAATTGTAGTTCTGGTCCCACCCCTTGCTCTCCGATGTCGTGAACCCGTCAAGGGTGTAAAACCGAATCCAGTAGCCGAGCTTGTGGGCGTGATCGACCAACGCGCGTAGCCGCCGATCGTCGTCCGCCGTCCACTCTCCCGCCACACGCTGTCCACCCTCCTCGACCGCGTGCCACGAATTGTTCCACCAGCGGCGATAAGCGGTCGGCGGCGCCGGAAGCAGTTCTTCCGGCGGCAGCGTTGCCAGCAGGTGCTCGTGCTGCGCTTTAGGCTCGGCGGGAATTACCTTCGTATGCGCCGAGCCGAACAGCCGCAGCTTGCCCCCGACAGGCACGGCGTCGAAGAAGACCTTCTCCTGCGCGTCGGATTCTTCCGTCAGCACCAGCAGCGGCTTCGGGTCGAACGGCGTCAGCGTATGCGGATCGGCCGGTTTCGTCGCAGTCGTGATCCAGCTCTCGTACTCGCCGAGAATGTCCCAGACCGCGTGCAGCAGCGGCGGCGTCACCGTCTTGAAATCGAAGTGCAGGACGATGATCGGCCACTTCGCGCGGTCGTTGTCTTTCAGCGCCTTCTCCACGATCGGCCGGACGCGCTCGAAGAAGTACTGCCGCAACTCCGGCTCCGACCCCGTCACCTTGTCGGTATGGGACACGACCGCGTGGCCCTTGCCGGCCGCGTCGACGTGCCAAGCCATGTCTTGCTCGATCCCGACCGGCGTACCCGTGCTCAGCGCGCGGTCGATCCGGTCCGCCCAATCGCCCTTGTACGGATAGCAGTTGTGAGCGTCGAGGACGGACCGATTGTGGTTCAGGTAATCGAGCGTGCTCTGCGCGAACGCAGGCAGCGCCAGCAGGGCGAGGGTGGCAAAACGCATAGACAAACAGGATACCAGCCGCGCATTTCGCTACTATGTTGGTCATGCGAAACGCACTCACGCTCGCCGGGCTCTGCCTGGCGCTCACGCTGGCGGTGTTGTCCGCCCAAGACCATCTCATTCACGAGGTGGCCAATGCTCCCCAGCCTACGCCCGGCAAAGACGGCTGGATCAGCATGTTCGACGGGAAGACGCTCGACGGCTGGAAGGCCAACGAGAACCCCGACAGTTGGAAAGTCGTGAACGGCGCGATCACCGGCGACGGCCCCGCCAGCCACCTTTTCTGGATGCAGCAGGAGTGCGAGGACTGCGAGTTCCGCGCCGAAGTGAAGCTCAATCACAGCGGCAACTCCGGAATGTATGTTCGCGCCGCCTTCGGCCCCGGCTTCCCGAAAGGCTACGAAGCCCAGGTCGAAAACACCTCGCCCGACCCGCAAAAGACCGGCAGCCTCTACGGCATCTCGAAAGTCCTCGAGCAGTTGGTCCAGGACGACACCTGGTGGACGCAAGAGGTCATCGCCCGCGGCAACCACATCATCATCAAAGTCAACGGCAAGACCGTGACTGACGCCACCGACGAAAGAAGTCGCTACACGAAAGGCTACCTCGCCCTGCAGCAGCACAACGCCGGAAGCATCGTGCAATACAAAAACCTGATGATGCGCCCGCTGAAGTAGAAGTTAGGCCACGAATGCACACGAATGAACACGAATTCTGAAGTTCATTCGTGTGCATTCGTGTTCATTCGTGGCCCATTTCAGCTCGTGTGGTCGTGGATGATTTTCCAGCCCTTCGCCGTCTTTTTCCAGACCAGCGTGTATCTCCCCGACGCATCTCCTCCGCCTGCCGCCGTCCTTTTCAGTTCGAACTTCCCCGTCATGAGCGCGTAGTCCGCACCCAGCGGACGCACTTCCATTTCGGAGTACGTCAGTTTTCCCATCTTCTCGGCCGTCGAGTAGCCGCGCTTGTAGCGGTCTAGGATCGCCTGCACGCCGCCGCGCGTGACGTCGCGGCCGATGAACACCGTCTGCGGCGAATCCTCGTAGCACGCGGCAAACGTAGCGAGATCCCCGCGATTCCACGCGGCTTCGGCGTCATGCATCGCGCGCTCCAAGTCGGCCGTTTGCGCGCACAACGCGCCGGCGAACAGTAATCCAAGTACGAGTTTCATTTCGTCCTCCGCAAAGCCCACGCCCAGATCGCCGCGGGCAGGAGCATCACGGCGCCCATCCCCATCGCGAACGTCTTCGGGGGCAGACCCCAGTCGATCGCGAGCCCCGCCGCGTAGCTGCTGGCCGAGATTCCGAGCATACACAATCCGAAGTCGGCCGCGAACACCCGACCGCGGAATCGATCTTCGGTGTACACCTGGAGCAGCGTCGTCGAGAACACCCAGTTGGTCGACGACCCGGCATGCGCCAGCACCACCACCGCGATCGCAACCCCGACCACGCTCGCCCACCCGAGCATCAAATATCCGGCCGCGGCCAGCAGAAACCCGATCAGAATCCCGACCCGCATCCGCGATTGCCGGTCCTGCGCCATCACATTCCCGACCAGCGGACCGATCAGCGCGCCCGCGCCGCGCGCCCCCATCAGCAGACTCATGCCAAGCGTCGACTGCCGCGCCGGATCGAGCCCGTGCCAGTGGACCGGGAATGCCCGCTGTCCCAGAATCGGCAGCAGGACGTTGTTCGCCCCGAGCAGTCCTATGCCGCCCTTCACGAACACCGTCGCGAAGAGCCGACGATCGGCGCGGATATAGCGGACGCCCTCGATCACCGGCGAAAAATCGACCAGATCGCGCGCTCGCAGGGGCGGCAGTCCTTCCATGTGCGGCTCCTCGAAACGCATGCGCCGGATCAGCCATGCCGACAGGAGAAACGAGAGCGCGTTCAGCACGAACACCGCGTCGCGCCCGAGCAGCACCTGCGTCAGCCCGCCAAGTCCCGCGCCCGCCGCCAGGCAGAACGACCACGTGATCGACGCCAGCGCGTTCGCCGGCAGCACATCCGCCTCCGGCACGATATTCGGGATCACCGCGCTGTGCGCCGGCTCGAAGAACGCGGCGCCGACCGTCTCCAGGCAGAGCAGCGGATACACCAGCCACACCATCGCCGGCGTGCGCACCGCCAGCATTCCGAGCACGATGAAGAAGCGCGCGACGTCCGCCCCGATCATCACGCCCTTGCGGCGCAATCGGTCGTTGAGGACTCCGGTGGCCGGCGCGATCAGCGTATGCGGCAGCACCTGCAGCACGACCGCCAGCCCCACCGCCTGCGCCTTGTTCCCGGTCAACTCCAGCAGCAGCGTCGCGATGGCGAGCGCGTAGAACCAATCGCCCATCTCGCTGACGATCTGCGCCAGCCAGAGCAGCCGGTAGTTGCGATTGCCGCGGAGGAGGCGCAGGTAGGTCCGCAGCATGGGACGCCGCTAGCTGTAGAGCCCCATCCGCTCTTTCACGATACGGACGGTGTCGTTCGCGATAGGCGCCACACGTTCCGCGCCCTCGCGCAAAATCCCAGCCAAATAACCCTGCTCGGAGCGAATCTCGCGATACCGCTGCTGAAACGGCTCGAGGTGCGTCACCACCATCTCCGCCACCTGCTTCTTCAAGTCGCCGTACCGCATCCCGCTGAACTTCGCCTTCATCTCGTCATCGCTCACGCCGGAGAACGCCTGGTAAATCGAGAGCAGATTCAGCACGCCGGGGCCCGCATTCCCGAAATCGACCGCTGGGTTCGAGTCCGTCGTCGCGCGCATGATCGTCTTGCGAATTTTATCGGGTGGGTCGAGCAGCGCCACGGCATGATTCGCCCCGGTCGCCGACTTGCTCATCTTCTGCTCCGGATCGTCGAGGCCCATCACGCGCGCGCCGACCGCCGGCAAACTCGTGCCGGGCACGACGAAGGTGTCGCCATACAGGCTGTTGAAGCGTTGCGCGATGTCGCGCGTGAGTTCCAGGTGCTGCGCCTGGTCCTCGCCGACCGGCACGATCCCGGCCTGATACAGCAGAATGTCCGCCGCCATCAGCACCGGGTATTGCAGGATTCCGTCGCCCACCGATTCCTGTTTGGCCGCCTTCACCTTGTACTGCGTCATCCGCTCCAACCACCCGATCGGCGTGACGCAGGTCAGCATCCACGCCAGCTCCGTATGCGCCGGCACAGCGGACTGCACCATGATGGAACTCACCTTCGGGTCGATCCCCGCCGCCAGATAGAGCGCCGCGATCTCTTCGAGCTTCGTCCGCAGCTCCGCGGGCTCCTGATACAGCGTGATCGCGTGCAGGTCCACAATGCAGAAAATGCACTCGTAGTCGTGCTGGATGCGCACCCAGTTCTTGAGCGCCCCCAGATAATTTCCGATGTGCAAATTCCCGGTAGGCTGCATTCCGGAGAAGACTCGTGTTTTCATGGTAAGAGGACGGGAGTTAATTCTTTATCGTAAGCAATTTCGAAGTCACGGTGGAAAAGCTTGTCTACGGAGGCGAGGGGCTGGCGCGCCTGAACGGCCGCGTTGTGTTCACGCCCTTTGTCCTGCCCGGCGAGCGGATCCTCGCGGAAGCCCGTCAGGAGAAGCCGGGACTCGTGCGCGCGCAAGCGGTCGAGGTGCTCGAGGCTTCGCCGGAGCGTGTCGCGGCGCCTTGCCAGTATTTCTCCCGCTGCGGCGGCTGCCATTACCAGCACGCGCCTTACGAGTATCAGCTCGCCGCCAAGCGCGCCATCCTCGTCGAGGAGCTCCGCCGTCTCGGCAAGATCGAACCGCCCGCCGAAATTGAGATCGTCTCCGGCGAGCCGTGGGCGTACCGCAATCGCGCTCAGTTGCACATCGAGGACGGCCGCCTGGGATATCGCGAGGCGCGGTCGCATCGCCTCTGCGCCATCGACCACTGCCCGATCAGTTCCCCCGCCATCAACGACGCCATCCGCACCCTGGTCTCCATGCAGCGCGACTCGCGCTGGCCGCGCTTCGTCCGCTCCCTCGAAATCTTCAGCGATGAGCGCGAGGTACAGATCAATGTCCTCGAGACCGATCGCCCCGTCGCGCGCCGCTTCTTCGATTGGTGCGCCGACCTCATCCCCGGCGTCGTCACCGGCGCCCTCGATTACGAAAAGCGTTTCCGCGTCAGCAGCAACTCGTTTTTCCAGGTGAATCGTTTCCTGCATGACCGGCTGGTCGAGGTTGCCATCGCCGGCGTCTCCGGGGAGCGCGCGCTCGACCTCTACGCCGGCGTCGGCCTGTTCTCTCTTCCCCTCGCCTCCCGTTTCAAAAACGTGACCGCCATCGAATCCGGCGGCGGCGCGGTGCGTGACCTACAGTTCAACGCCGAGCGCGCCGGCTTGACCAACATCGACGCCCAGCAGCGAACCGCCGAGGAGTCCCTCTCCGCCCTCGCGGCGCCGCCCGACTTCGTCCTGCTCGACCCGCCGCGGTCCGGCCTCGGCAAAGCCGTCGTCGAGCGCCTGCTCGCCCTGCGCGCCCCGCGCGTCACCATCGTCGCCTGCGACCCCGCAACGTTGGCCCGCGACCTCTCCGCGCTCGTCGGCGGAGGCTATCGCATCGACCGCATGGCCCTGGTCGACCTCTTCCCCCAAACGTTCCACATGGAAACGGTGGTCGCCCTCGCGCGATAAGCCGGACAAATGTCCGGACTCGATCCGGCAAGTCGTTTGCTTTCAATTCCGGCCGGAACGAAAACCGGACAGCGTGTCCGGGTTATGAACTCCGCCGCATTTTCACAGGCGATAATAGAAGGAGCCGTGTACCTCTTCTGGGTCTTCCTTCCCGTAATTGCCGCATCCCTCGCGTGGAATCGCGCCGAGCCTTTTGCCTTCATCGCCGGGTCCCTCGCGGCCGGACTGCTCCTCTGGACCCCGATCGAGTACGCCACACACCGCTACGTCCTCCACCGCCTCGCCCCCCACTACCAGCATCACGACGAACCCGCGGTCCTCGAGTATCTCTTCGCTCCACTCTGGCTCTCCGGCGGGTTCGCGCTGGCGCTGTGGGCGATCCTCGCGGCCCCGATCGGCTGGCGCCACGCCGCGCTCGTCGAGTCCGGCACGATCGCGGGGTATCTGTTCTACGAGGCGGTCCACGTCCGCATTCACTCCCAAGCCGCCGGCGGACTGCTGCTGCGCTACTGGCGCAAGCAGCACTACTACCACCACTTCGCCGACGACACGCGCTGCTACGGCGTCACGACTCCGCTCTGGGACCACATCTTCCGGACCGCCTCCGCCCGTGCGCTCCCGCACAATTCGGAGTATCATGACCGCAATAGCGATGGAACCGCCGACCTCGACGTTCGCGCTACTGGAGAAGGCCAGGGAAGGCGATGAGGAAGCGCTCTCGCGCGCTTTCGAACGCCACCGCCGCCGCCTCGCGGTCCTGATCCACTTCAAGCTCGGAGCCCGCGACTCCAACGCGACGGAAGACGTCGTCCAGGAGACGCTCCTCCGCGCTTTCCGCGCCGTCGATCGTTTCACCTACCAATCTCCCGGCAGCTTCTTCCGCTGGCTCGTCTCCATCGCCGACCATGTGATCATCGACCGCGCCCGCTACCATGCGCGCGGCCGTCGCGACGGCGAGGAGACGCCGTTCCGCTCGGAGAGTAATCCGAACGGCCCCGAGCCCGCCGACTCTCGCACCCCGAGCCGCCTCTTCGCCCAACAGGAGGCGCTCGACCGTCTCCTCGGGCTCCTCACCGCGCTCCCGGAGCACTACCGCCAGGCAATCCTCATGGCCAAGATCGAGGGACTCTCGACCGCCGAGATGGCGGAGCGCCTCGGCAAGTCGCGTGACGAGGTCGCACAGCTCGTCTTCCGCGCGGTGAAGCGCTTCCGCGCCCTTTACGAGGCGGCCCAGACATGACCGAAGAAGATCGCGAGCGGCAACTGGCGCGCGACCTTGCCGACATTCTCGACCGCCGCGCGTCGAGCGCCTCCGTGTCGCCGGAGCTCGCACCTGAGCTAGCCGCTCTTGCCGAGATCGACCGCGTCCTCGACGGCCCCGACGCGCTCCCCGATCGTCTCTCCGGGCACCGCGTCCTCTCCGAGATCGGAGCCGGCGGCATGGGCCGCGTCCTCCTCGCGGAGGACGAGGCACTCGGCCGCAAGGTCGCCATCAAGACTCTCGCTACTCGTTACGCCGACGATCCGGGCCTGCGCGCCCGTTTCATGCAGGAAGCGCGCGCCATGGCCCGGCTCAGCCATCCCAACATCGTCCGCATCTACAATCTCGGACCCGCGGACGAGCCTCCCCACTTCGTCATGGAGCTTCTGGATGGGGCGCCGCTGACCACCTCCGCGTCGCGCCTCTCCTTCGAGCAAAAAGCCGAGGTGCTGCACAAGGTCGTCCTCGCCGTCGACTTTCTGCACGGCGCCGGCATCGTCCACCGTGACCTCAAACCCGGCAATATCCTCGCCGGTCCCGACCTAGAGCCCAAACTCCTCGATTTCGGACTCGCCCTCGACCTCGGCCGCCGCGAGCGCCTCTCGAAGGCCGGCGACATCGCCGGCACACCCGAATATCTCTCACCGGAACAAGCGGCCGGAGCGGAGCATCTCGACGCCCGCACCGACATCTTCTCGCTCGGCGCGGTCCTCTACGAAATGTTGACCGGCGTCCCGCCGTTCACTGCCGCGACGACCGTCGAACTGCTCCGCCGCATCCGCGAAGAGGAAGCAGTCCCGCCGCGCCGTCTCAATCCGAAGGTCCCGGAAGGGCTGCAGAACATCTGCATGAAGGCGCTCGAAAAGGACCCGGCGCTTCGCTACGCCACCGCGCGCGAGATGGCCGACGACCTCCGCCGTTACCTCGCGGGCGAACCCGTGCTCGCCATCCCAGCCGCCTATACGCGCCTCATCGCGGCCCAGGTGGAGCGCCACCTCGCCGATATCGACGGCTGGCGCCGCGACCGCATCGTCTCCGAAGCCGAGTACGATGGCTTCCGCAAACGCTATCGCGGTCTACTCGAACGCGAGGACGCGTGGATTCTCGAGGCCCGCCGGCTTACCGTCCCGCAAGTGACGCTCTACCTCGGCGCCTGGGTGCTCGCCGTCGGCGCCGGCATGATGATGTTCTTCCCGTACCACGCGCTCGCCGGCTGGCCGGCCGCGCTCGTGGCGTGGTTCTCCGCCCTCCCGCTCCTCTGGATCGGAGTCCGCGATTGGAACCGCGGCTACTACCGCGTTGCCATCGCATACATGATCGCGTTCTGCCTGGTCACGCCGGTGGCCGCCGTCGTCAGCTTCGAGGAGGCAGGCTGGTTCACCCAGTTTACTCAGGGCAGGATCGCGCTGGAGCTATTCCACAGCCTCGAATTTCCCAAGCCGGCCACCAACGCCCAGATCTGGTGGGCCCTCCTCGCCGGTCTGCCCGGAGGTTGGGCGCTGCGGCGATACACGCGCGCGCCGGTCTTCTCCCTGATGCTCGCCGTGCTGGCAGCGAGCTTCTGCGGCGTCACCTTACTGCGCATGGGACTCATCGACTGGATCCAGCACGATCCCGGCCGCGCCTACTTCCGGCTCCTCCCCTTCGCGGCCCTGTTCCTCGCCACCGGGCTCGCGATCGAGCGCTTGAAGCTCCCCGACGACTCGCGATATTTCTATCCCTTCGGCGTTGCGTTGACCTGGGCCGCCCTCAGCGGCATCGCCACGTATTACGCGCCCTACGCTCATTGGCTGGGATCGGTGGCGCCGTGGACCCGGGGCCAGATCGAGTACCTCTTCATCATCAACGCGGGGATCTACTACCTCCTCAGCCGCCTCTGCGACACCATCGCCACGCCGCAAATGCGGAGCATCGCAACGGCGTTCCGCTTCGTGATTCCAGGCCACGTGATGACCTCGCTCTTCCTCCTCGGACTGAACGCCAAATCGCCCGCCGAGACCCGGACTCTCGAGTGGATTTTGCCCCCGGTGGCCTGCTTCTTCGTCTATCGCAGCATCTCCCGGCAGATGAAAAACTACTTCGTCGCCGGGCTGGTCTTCTTCGCGGCCGGCGTCTTCCGATTGCAGCAGGATATTTTCCCCGACGTCGCCCGCCTCCCGCTGGCCCTGCTCTCCGCCGGTCTGACTCTCATGATCCTGGCCGCGAATTACGCCCCCGTCCGGGTCGCCCTGGCTCGATATTTCCGCGAAAAACACTAGAGCCGCTGCAATCCGCGCTCCCGGATGTCGTTCTTCTCTTCAGGAGGCAAGAACGATGCACAAGATCATGGGGATGGCCGCGGTGGCAATTGCGGCGACATTTTGCGGAGGCTGCTCGGAGCTGTTCTCGCTCAACGAGTTCGTCACAGCCGAGCAGTCGGTCATGGACCGCTCTCTCCTCGGCGTTTGGACCTGGAACGACGCGAATTTCACGATCCAGGCCGACGGTAACAGCTACACCATTCGCTATTTTGACAAGGGGCCGGCCCTCAAGTTCCACGCCAGACTGATTCGAGTCGGCGACGCCAAACTGCTCGACGTCGTCGAGGACATCGACGAGCCGTTCGTCGTGCCCGTGCATTTCCTGGTCCGGGTCTGGACCGAAGGCGGCACGCTGTCCTGGACGTTCCTGGATTCGGACTGGATGAAGGAGCAGACCGGCCGCCGCGTCGCCCTTCAGGCGTCGCGCGACAAGTCCCGCCTGATCGTGGCATCGGGAACGCAATGGAGCGCCGAGCTGCTGAAATTCGCCGCGGACGATAAAGCCTTCAGCAGCCGAAATGAGCTCACTCGCGTGCAGTAGCTACTTCACCGCATCCGACGCGTGATACGAGCTGCGCACGAGAGGTCCGGCTTCCACATGCCCGAAACCCATCTCATATCCCTCCCGGCGGAACTCGTCGAACTCCGCCGGCGGGACGTACCGCACGATCGGCAGATGCTTCGGCGAAGGCCGCAGATACTGTCCGATCGTCAGCACGTCGACCCCGTGCGCGCGCAGATCGCGCATCACCTGGAGGACCTCCTCGCCGGTCTCCCCCAGACCGAGCATCAGCCCGCTCTTCGTCGGTGTCCCCGGCGCGACGCGCTTGGCGTGCGCCAGCACGTCGAGCGACCGCTGGTATCGTGCTCCCAGCCGAACCTGTCTATACAATCGCGGGACCGTCTCCGTATTGTGGTTCAGGACGTCGGGCGCCGCTTCCATCACGGTCTCGACCCCCGCCAGATTCCCCTGGAAATCCGGGATCAGCACCTCGACCCCGCACCCGGGAATCCGATGGCGAATCTCGCGGATGACCATGGCGAACAACTCCGCGCCACCGTCCTCGCGATCGTCGCGATTCACGCTGGTGATCACGGCGAATTTCAGCCCCATCGCCTCGACCGCCTCTGCGACGCGCCGCGGCTCGTCGTAATCCACCGGCAACGGAGCGCCTTTCTGCACCGCGCAGAACCCGCACCGCCGCGTGCAGACGTTCCCCAGGATCATGAACGTCGCCGTGCGCTGGTTCCAACACTCGCCGACGTTCGGACACGCAGCGCTCTCGCAAACGGTGTGCAGCCGCAGCCGCTCGATCAGCCCCTTGAGGTCGTGGTAATTGTCGCCGCCGGGAGCGGGCGCGCGCAGCCACTTGGGACGTTCGAGTTTGGGGGCGATGGAGACGAGCACTTGTTTCTATTGTAGCGGTACCATATGGCGCAGAACGCCATGGAGCGATTTCATGACAGCGCCTTTTGCTCGCGTTGTTTGGATTTCTCTGTTCCTTGCGTGCGTGCCGGCCTGCTCGATCAAGCGCATGGCCGTCAACAAACTCGGCAACGCCCTTGCTTCGGGCGGATCGACGTACGAAACCGATAACGACCCACAGCTCGTCGCCGAAGCCGTCCCCTTCGGCCTCAAGTTGATGGAGAGCCTGCTGGCCGAATCGCCCAAACATACCGGCCTGCTGGAGGCCGCGAGCGGCGGCTTTACCGAATACGCCTACGCCTTCGTCGCCCAAACCGGCGACGAGATCCGCGCCACCGACCTCGATCGCAGCAACGCCCTGCAGGATCGCGCCCGCAAGCTCTATCTGCGCGCCCATGCCTACGGCATCCGCGGCCTCGAATCCCGCTATCCGCGCTTCGGCTCGCGTCTCGAAGCCGACGCCGCTGCCGCCTTGGCGCGGACCCGAAAACGCGACGTGCCCCTGCTCTACTGGACCGCGGCCTCGCTCGGCCTCGCCATCTCGGGGTCGCAGGACAAGCCCGAGATGATCGCGCGCCTCCCGCTCGTCGAGGCGCTCATCGGACGCGCCGCCGAGCTCGACGAGAGTTGGAACGGAGGCGCCATCCCCGAGTTCCTCATCTCCTACGAGAGCGCCCGCAGCGACGTCAGCCGCGACGCCATGCAGCAGGCCATGCGCAAACACTTCGACCGTGCGCTCGCAATCTCACACGGCAAACGCGCCGGCACGTATGTATCCTTCGCGGAGAACGCCTGCATTCCGGCGCAGAATGCCGCCGAGTTCAAATCCCTGCTGGAGAAAGCGCTGGCAGTGGACACCGAAGCCACCGAGGAGAACCGCCTGGCCAACCTCGTCGCCCAACGCCGCGCGCGCTGGCTGCTCGGCCGCGTCGAGGAGTTGTTTCTCGACACCAAAGGTCAATAGGAGGCGACCATGAAACGTATCACGCTCCCGCTAGTCACGCTGCTGACCTGCGCGGCCGGCCTGGCTCAGACCGTCGACATCAAGATGGCGACCATGGCGCCCAAAGGCACGCCGTGGTACCAGGCCCTCGAAAAGATGAACGCCCGCTGGCAGCAGCTCTCCGCCAACAAGGTCCGCCTGATTCTCTACTCCGGCACGATGGGCGACGAGCCCGAAATCGTCAACAAGCTCCGCGTGAATCAGATCCAGGCGGTGGCGCTCTCCGGCGCCGGAATGAGCGACATCGAGCCCGGCGTGATGGCGCTCCAAATCCCGCTGCTCATCGACTCATACGAGGAGCTCGACTATGTCCGCGACCGCATCGCGCCGCAACTGGAGAAGCGCATCGAAGCCAAGGGCTACATCGTGCTGAGCTGGGGCGACGCCGGCTGGGTCCACATCTTCTCGCGCACACCGGTCTTGCGCGTCGACGACCTGCGCAAACTGAAGCTTTTCACTTGGGCCGGCAACACCGACGAGCTCGAGCTCTGGAAGGCGAACGGCTTCAACGCCATTGCTATGCCCGCCACCGACATCGTCTTCGGCCTCGCCAACAAGCTGATCGACGCCGTGCCGAGCCCGCCGATCTATGCCGAGTGGAACCAGTGCTTCACGATGGCGAAGTACATGAACGATATGAAGTGGGCGCCCTTGGTCGGCGCCACCATCGTCTCCAAACGGTCGTGGGAGCAGATCCCTGCCGGCAATCGCGACGCCATGGCGAAGGCGGCGCGCGACGGCGGCGCGGAGATGCGCAGCGCGATTCGCGGCATGGGCGACAAAGCCGTCGCCGCCATGACCGGCGGACTCGCCGGCAAGAAGGCCGACAAACTCACCGTCGTGCATTCCGACGCCGCCGCGCGCGCCGAGTGGCAACGACAGACTGAAGCCGCTTATCCCAAGATTCGCGGCAAGCTGGTCCCCGCCGACCTCTTCGATGAGGTCGTGCGCATCCGCAACGAGTACCGCGCGAGGAAGCCCACGCGATGAAAGCCGAACGCGCGATCGGCATCACCGCGCTGTCGCTGCTGGCGCTGCTGCCGGCGCTGGAAATGGCGCTGCGGCACGCCGGAATCCCGGGCTTGCCCGGCGCCAGCGCTCTCACCCAACACCTGACGCTGTGGGTGGCCTTCGTCGGCGCGGCGCTCGCGGCCGGCACCGGACGCCTGCTCTCGCTCTCCGCGAACACGTTCCTGCGCGAGGACACTGCGGCCAAGGTGCGAGTGTTCACCTCGGCTCTGACCGCGGCGGTCTCGCTATGCCTCGCCTGGGCCAGCCTCCAGTTCGTGCTGGCGGAGCGGCACGGCGGCGCGCTGCTCATGTCCGGTGTTCCGAAATGGACCGCCGAAATCGTCATGCCCGCCGGATTTCTCGTGATCGCAATCCGCGCGGCGGCAGGCGCGTCTCCCTCAAATCGTCTGAAGTGTCTCGGCGCACTTGGGCTCGCCGTGCCGGCGATTCTCTACCTCATCCCGCCGCACCAGCCGTGGCTCGTGTGGAGCGGCGCCGCGATCCTGCTCGGCGGCGCAGTCCTCGGCCTCCCGATCTTCGCGACCCTCGGTGGACTCGCCCTGCTCCTCTTCTGGAACGCCGCCGTTCCCGTCGCCTCCGTCCCGGTCGCCACGTACGGCCTCGTCGCCTCCGCGTTCCTTCCCTCGCTTCCTCTCTTCACCTTCGCCGGCTACCTGCTCGTCGAAGGCGGCGCCAGCAAACGCCTCCTCCGCGCCTACACCGCTCTCTTCGGATGGCTGCCCGGCGGCCTCACGATCACCACCGCAGTCGCCTGCGCCATCTTCACCTTCGCCGGCTCCGGCGTGACTATCATCTCGATGGGCGGCCTCCTCCTCCCGATGCTCGTCAAAGCTCGCTACTCGGAGCGTTTCTCGATCGGGCTGATCAACGGCTCGGGCTCGCTCGGCTTCCTCTTCCCGCCGAGCATCCCCGTCATCCTCTACGGCATCCGCTCCATGACCCCGATCTCGACTCTCTTCAAAGCCGGCTTCCTTCCCGGCATGCTCATGATCGCGATGGTGTGCGCGTACGGCGTCTGGCAAGGCGTCCGCAATCGGACCGAGCGCGCCGCGTTCTCCTGGCGCGAGGCGCGCGCCGCCGTCTGGGAAGCCAAATGGGAGCTCGCGGTCCCCGCCCTCGTCCTGGTGGGCCTCTTCGGCGGCCTCGGGACCATCGTGGAAGCTGGCGCCATGACGGTCGTCTACTCGTTCGTCGTCGAGTGCGGCATCCTGCGCACCTTCTCGCTGCGCCGCGACTTTCCCCGCGTCGCCACCGAGTGCGTGATCGTCGTCGGCGGATTGCTGCTCATCATCGGCATCGCCGTCGGACTCACCAACTATCTAGTGGACGCCCAGGCGCCCGAAGCGCTCACCGCCTGGGTCGCGGCCCACATCCACTCCAAGTACGTCTTCCTGTTGCTCCTCAACCTCGTCCTGCTGCTGAAGGGCTCGTTCATGGACATCTACTCGGCCATCATCGTGATGGTCCCGATTCTCGCGCCGATCGCCGAGAGCTTCGGCATCGACCCCGTGCAGATGGGCATCATCTTCCTCGCCAACCTGGAGCTCGGATACCTGACGCCGCCGATCGGCATGAACCTCTGCTACAGCGCCTACCGCTTCAAGCAGCCGATGACCGCCGTCTACCGCGCGACCCTGCCGTTCTATCTGATCCTGACGGCCGGCGTCCTCCTCGTCACGTACGTGCCGCAGTTGACGGCGCTCTCCGTCGAATGGCTCGACCGCCTCGGCTTATAGCGCCGGCACTGCCACCCCGACCGATTGCGCCGCCTTGCACAGCATGTCCCAGTTGCCGTCCGCGACCGGGATACCGTCACGCTGCCGCTGCGCCTCGATCCGCCACTCCGGCTCGCCGGCGACCAGCACTTCGTCATACCCCGGCGCGGCCGGCGTCGACTTCATGATCCCTACCAGCTTCTCCATCCGCGCCGTAAACTCTTCCACCGGCATGAAGCGCGCGATATCGATCGCGAGGAACGTCTGGCTCACCCGCACCTTCTTCCCGCGATACCGAATGCCGCCGAGCTCGTTCGCCATCGCCCCGCCGCTCAGCACGCCGCACAGGATTTCGACCATCATGGCGAGCCCGCTGCCCTTGTACCCGCCGAGCGGCATCAAGAGCCCCTTATACGCCGCCTCGGTATCGGTGGTCGGGACGCCCTCCTTGTCGAAGGCCCAGCCCGCGGGAATCTCAGGCTGGCCGTTGAGGTACGCCTTGAAGATCTTCCCCGCCGCGACCGTCGTGGTGGCCATGTCGAGCAGCCACGGACCGGGCAGCGCCACGCAGATCGGATTGGTCCCCAGGCGTCCTTCCTTCCCCTGCCACGGCGGCACGATCGGCGACGCGTTACAGAACACGATCCCGATCTGGCCCGCGTCGCGCATCTTCTGCGCCCACCATCCGCACGCGCCGAAATGGTTCGACTCGCGCGCCACCACCAGCCCGACTCCCTGCGCCTTCGCGATCCGGACCGCGTGCGCCGTGCATTGCTCCGCCACCCACTGTCCCAGCGCGTTCTGCGCGTCGAACAGCAGGCAGGAGCCCGCCTCCGAAATCACTTCGCCATCCGCCGCCGCGTCCATCTCGCCCGCCAGAATCTGTTCGATGTAGAACGGCAGCAATTGAATTCCGTGCGAATCGACGCCGCGCAGATTGCCGTACAACAGACAATCGGCGGCGATCTTCGCCTTGTGGGGCGCCACCCCGGCGCCGATCAAAATCTCTTCTGAAAACTGTGCGAGCCGCGCTGCGGAGATGAGAGGCATAAACCATCAGGGTAACAACTGCACGCCCGTTCACGAACCGCCGTGTGGCTGTGTCCACCCTCACACCGCCCCGAATGACGCTGCTGCGACACTCGTAGTCAGGGCGCCGGGAGCGCGCCCTAGGGAGAATCTCATGGCGAAGAAGATGGAAGGCATGCAACAGCTCCTGGTGGACGAGCTCCAGGATTTGTACGACGCGGAGAAGCAGTTGGTCCGCGCCCTACCCAAGATGGCCAAGTCAGCTTCGAATGAGGAGTTGGAGAGCGCATTCCGCCAGCACCTCGAAGTGACGCGCGGCCAGGTGCAGCGGCTCGAGCAGATTTTCGAGTCCATGGACATGCGCGCGAAAAGCAAACCGTGCAAGGCCATGAAGGGTCTGGTCGAGGAAGCGCAGGAGATGATCGGCGAACAGGACCAGGATGCGGTCCTCGACACCGGCCTGATCGGCTGCGGACGCAAGGTCGAACACTACGAGATGGCGGGTTACGAGAGCGCCCGCGCGCTGGCGCAGCAGCTCGGTATGCGCGAGGCCGCTCAACTCCTCCAGGAGACGATGCGCGAGGAGATGGAAGCCGACCGCATGCTCTCGCAGCTCTCCAAACGCGTCTTCAAAGACGACGCGGCCGCGAAGAAGACGCAGGCGCGCGAGCGGTCGACGCGTAGCCGTGGCGGCGCTGCCCACCCGATGACGGATCACGACGAAATCCGCCAGTGGGCGGAGGAGCGCCGCGGCAAGCCCGCGTGCGTGCGCGGCACCGGCAGCCGCGGCGACATCGGAATGCTGCGTCTCGACTTCCCCGGCTACACCGGCGCCCAGTCGCTGCAGCCGATCTCCTGGGACGACTGGTTCGAGAAGTTCGACGAGCGAGGACTCGCGCTCCTCGTCCAGGACCGCACCAGCCGTGGCCAGAAGAGCAACTTCAACAAGCTCGTCAGCCGCGAAGCGGCGCCGAAAACCCGCGCCGCTCGCTAACGAATCCCAACAGAGCCGCGACAGTAATGGAGCGGTTGTTCCACCAGCTCACCGGGCCGCTGGAACAACCGCTTTTTCTCTTGAAAAGCGCCTAATGCTGTAGTAGAGTTGACAACAACATTAGGAGCTATGCCGAAACCGAAAATCAGCCGCTTCGAACTCGAGCTTCTCGAGCAGCTCTGGAAACTCGGACCCGCTTCCGTCCGCGAAGTTCAGGAGAGCCTCCCCGAAACCCACCGTCCCGCGTACACCACGGTGCAGACGATGATCTATCGCCTCGAGGAGAAGAAGGCGGTTCGCCGCGTCAAGAAGATCGGCAACGCCCACGTCTTCGAGGCCGTCGTCACCCGGAAGTCCGTCCACCGTAAGCTCATCGACGACCTCCTCGACCTCTTCGGCGGGTCCGCCGCGCCCTTGATGGCGCACCTCGTCGACTCCGGCAAGCTCTCGCTCGCGGACGTTCGCACCGCCGAGCATGCGCTCCAGAAGCAGGAGAAGAAGTCGTGATCGCGCACGTCGCCGCCGCCACTCTGGCCGCGCTCGCCGCCGTCGCCGCGACCCTCGCCATGAAGCGCCAGCGCGCCGCGTGGCGTTACTCGATCCTCCTCCTCGCGGTCCTGCGCTTTGCCATTCCGACCGCGTGGCTCGCGGCTGCCGGCGACCGCCTCGCGCCGCACATGCCGGCGTCTCTCGCACTGCCCGGCACGTTCGTCCCCGCCCTCCTGCATCCCGGCGCGATCCTCTCCGCCGCCGCGCCCGCCGCACACACGACATCGCGCCTCTGGCCGCTGCTCTGGGCGCTCGGCGCGATCGCCTCGCTGTCCCTGTGGGCCTTCCGCGCGCTCCGCCCTCTGCCCGCCGTCCGCGAGCCTTCGCCCGACGAACGCGACGCCTTCCCCGGTGTCCCGCTGCGCATCGTCGCCCCCGGCCACGTCCCCGGCGCACATGGACTCTTTCGCCAATTCGTCGTCCTCCCCGACGGTCTGGCACAGCATCTCACCGCGCCGGAGTTGCGCGCCCTGGTCGCCCACGAGCGCGCGCACATCCGCCGCCACGACAACCTCCAGGCCGCCTTCATCCACGCCGTCGTCTCGTTGTTCTGGTTCGACCCGGTCCTCTGGTGGATCGAGCGGCGCATGCTCGACGAGCGCGAAAGCGCCTGTGACGAGCTCGCCCTCGCCGCCGGAGCCGAGCCCGAGCACTACGTTTCCGGAATCGCCAAAGTTTGTTGCATGAGCGTCGCCGGCGCCGCCGGTTACGCCGGCGCCACGGGCGCGAATTTACACCAACGCATGGAGCACATCATGTCCGCCACCGTTCCCACTCACTCCTCCCGTTTCCTGCGCGTCCTCGCCGGCGCGCTCGTTGCCGCCGCGGCGCTGCTGCCCATGGGCGGCGCGTTCCTCCGTGCACAGACCGCGCCGCAGCCCAATGACGCCGACTTCCAATCCGGCATCCTGCTGCTGAACGCCAAGAACTACAGCGGAGCCTACCAGGCGTTTGCGCGCTCGCGCCAATTCAATCCGGGATCTCTGCGACCCTTGCTGGGCATGGTCGAAGTCGATATGAGCCAAGGCCACACCGACGACGCCGTCGCCCTTCTCCAAGCCGAGCTCGAAAAAAGCCCCGCCAGCGTGGAACTCCGGCAGGCAACAGGCAACACCCTGACCCGCGCCGGCCGTTACGACGAGGCGATATCCCAGTTCCAGTCGCTGATCCAGCTCATTGGCCCCGGCGCGAATCAGGCCGACGGGTATCTCCGCCTAGGTGAAGCGTATCGCCGCAAGGGTGACGATGCTTCCGCGATCGCCGCACTCGAGACCGCGCGCCGGCTCGCGCCCGACAACCCGACCGTCGTCAGCACACTCGCGCTCACCCTCGACCACGCCGGCCGCCGCGACGACGCCGCGCTCCTCTACCGCGAGACTCTCCGCCTGAAGTCCGACAATGGCGTCGCGATGAACAACTTGGCGTACACCATTACGGAATCCGGCGGCAACCTCGACCAGGCGCTCGACCTCGCGAAGAAGGCGCAGGAGCTTCTCCCCAACACCTATGAAGTCACCGACACGCTCGGCTGGGTCTACCTCAAGCGAAAGGATTTCGACCACGCCGTCGCCACCTTCGCGGAGATAGTCGCGAAATCACCGAACACCCGCGATTACCGCGCCCACCTCGCGCTCGCTCTCGAATCCCGCGGCGACAGCACCCCAGCCGCGCTCGAACTGATCCGGCTGCTCCGCGCCACGCCCAACGAGGAAAATCGGAATCGCGTACAGGAACTTCTACCCGGCGTCACACGGTAGTTACATCGTCTCGCCGGGGACTGACGAGACTGTCCCCAGGCCCGCAGTTGGCCGCCGTGGACAGTCCCGTCTGTCCCGGCCTCGACGAGGCGGCTTACACTGTTACCGATGACGAACCGTAGAGGCTTCGTGCAGTCGGTGACCGGATTGGCCGCCGCTGCCGCCCAATCGACCGCACAGACCACCGCGGAGCCGGATCGCGCGTACTGGCTCCGCATCCTCCAGAAAGTCGCCGACCCCGTCCTGCGAAACCTCGCCGCGGGCACCCTCCGTAAGAACATGCCCGTCGAGTGCGTCACCGGGAATCCCGTCGACCGCGCCAAGTACACGCACCTCGAAGCCATCGGACGCCTCCTCGCCGGCATCGCTCCGTGGCTCGAAGCCGACCTCGATCCCGGTCCCGAACGCGACGTCCAGCAGCGCTATCGCGACCTCGCGCGCGCCGCCATCGCGCACGGCGCCGACCCGAACTCTCCCGACCACCTCAATTTCCACGAGGGCAGCCAACCGGTCGTCGACTGCGGCTTCCTCGCGCAGGCGATACTCCGCGCGCCCACTGAGTTGTGGAAGAAGCTCGACCCCGCCGCGCAGCGCAACCTGGTCGCCGGCTTCGTCGCATCCCGCGCCATTACGCCGGGCTTCAACAACTGGCTGCTCTTTTCCGCGACCATCGAGGCCGCCCTCGCCGCCATGGGTCAACAGTGGGACGCGATGCGCGTCGACTACGCCATCCGCGAACACCAGCAGTGGTACGTCGGCGACGGCCTCTACGGCGACGGTCCGCAGTTCCACTGGGATTACTACAACAGCTTCGTCATCCAGCCGATGATGACCGACGTCCTTCGCACGATCCCGGCGCGCACCTGGGACCGCTTCAAGGCCGACGTCGCCGCGCGCGCCAAGCGCTACGCCGCCATCCAGGAGCGTATCATCGCCCCCGACGGCTCCTACCCTGCCGTCGGACGTTCGATCGCGTACCGCTGCGGCGCGTTCCAAGTCCTCGCTCAACAGGCGCTCCTCGGCAATATGTCGAAGTCCCGCGCCGCGCTCTCCGCCGTGATCCACCGCACCCTCGACGCCTCCGGCACATTCGATTCCAACGGCTGGCTCACCGTCGGACTCTGCGGCCATCAGCCGCACCTCGGCGAAAGCTATATCTCGACCGGCAGCCTCTACCTCTGTTCGGCCGCCCTCCTCCCGCTCGGCCTCAAGCCCTCCGACCCGTTCTGGACCGCCCCGCCCGAGGACTGGACCGCCCGCCGCCTCTGGCGCGGCGAGGACGCACCCGCCGACCATGCTCTATAATGGCGACCCACTACAATAGAGTGGTGGAGAAGTACTTCGTCCAGAATTTCGGTTGTCGGGCCACCCAGGCCGACGGCGCAGCGCTCGAGTCCCTGCTCGCCGCCAAAGGCCTCGAAGCCTCTCACGATCGCGCCGCCGCGGACCTCGTGGTCCTGAACACGTGCACCGTCACCGCGTCCGCAGACGACGACGTACGCCACACCATCCGCCGCGTCCATCGGGAAAATCCAGCCGCCCGCATTCTCGTCACCGGCTGCTACGCGCAGCGCGCGCCCGACGAGCTCGCCGCGATGCCGGGCGTCCGCTGGGTCGTCGGTAACTCCCACAAAACGCAAATCGCCGATCTCGTGTCGCTCACGCCCGCCGCGCCGTCGTACCACTCCCACATCCACATCGGCGACATCTTCGCGCAGCACGACTTCCTCTCCGCCCCGGTCGAGGACGCCGCCGGCGACCGCACCCGTCCCAACCTCAAGATCCAGGACGGCTGTAACAATCGCTGCTCCTTTTGCATCATCCCGTACGTCCGCGGACGCAGTCGCAGCGCGCCCGCCGAACAGGTGATCGATCAGGTGCGCGCGCTCTCCGCCAAGTACCGCGAGGTCGTCCTCAGTGGTATCAATCTCGGCCGCTGGGGCCGCGAGCCCGGCAGCAGCATGCGTCTCGCCGATCTCATCCGTGTGCTCCTCGCCGAAACCGACGTCGAGCGTCTCCGCCTCAGCTCCGTCGAACCCATGGATTTCTCCGACGACCTGCTCGGCCTGATGGCCGACTCGCCGCGTATCGCGAAACACGTCCACGCGCCTCTGCAGAGCGGCTCCGACCGCATCCTCCGCCGAATGCACCGCAAGTATCGCCCGCGCCATTATGCCGACCGCGTCCTGAAGGCGCGTCGCCTGATGCCCGACGCGGCCATCGGAGCCGACGTCATGGTCGGCTTCCCCGGTGAGACCGACGTCGAGTTCGAAGAAAGCCGCACCTTCATCGCTTCCCTCCCCTTCACCTATCTGCACGTGTTCACCTATTCGGAACGCCCCGGCACTCCCGCCGTCGACCATCCCGACTCCGTTCCCATGCCGGTCCGCAAGGAGCGCAACCGCGTCCTCCGCGACCTTGCCGCCGCGAAGAATCGGGCCTTTCGCGAACATTTCGTGGGCCGGACTCTCTCGGCAGTCACCTTGCACGAACCCTGCGCCGCCCTGTCGACGAATTACTTGAAGATTCGGTTGGAGACAGCACATGAGGCGAACCGCCTCGTCTCGGTTGAGGTGACGGGCGTTACGGACGACGCGCTGTGTGCCCGCATACACTGAAAACGGATGGCTAAGTCGCGCGATCTGACATTAGCAACTAAGGGACTGCTCGTCGTGATGCTCCCCGTCACGGCGCTGCTGGTCGCCATGGTGGTCTTCTATCAATTCGCGCACGCCACCGCCGAGGCGAACCATACCGTCGAGCGCACCTTCAACATGCGCTCCGATATGCGCCGTCTCACCATGAGCATCCTTAACGCCGAGACCGGTATCCGCGGATATCTGTTGACGGGCCGGCCGAACTTTCTCGCGCCGTACGAAGTTTCCCTACGGGAATTGCCAGAGATCCGGACGAACCTCCGACGTTCGATTCAGGACCTCCCGGACGAGGCCGCGGCCCTCAACCGCGTGGAGGGCTATGAAACGGAACTCCTCGCCGCGATGGAACGCAGCCGCCGCCTGGTTGCCGCCGGGAACCCGAACGAGGCCCTCGCCGAGCTCGTCCGGGACAAGTCCTACATGGATTCGTTGCGCTCCGAGCTCGACGAAATGACGGCCCGCGCCCAGCAACTCCTGGACCAGCGTTCCGCCGCCGCGCGCGAGGCCGAACGGCGCACCGGAGCGGCGATCTTTGCCGGGGGAGTTCTCGGCCTGCTCGGCGGACTCGTAGCCATCCTCCTGTTCACCACGAGGATCGCCTCGCGCGTCCGCCACCTCGAGAAGGACGCGCGCGAGGTCGCCGCCGGCCGCCCCATCACGCACCCTGTCGAGGGCGATGACGAAATCGCGCGGCTGGAGCGGGCGCTGCAGGAAACCTCCGAACTGCTCCGGCGCCGCGCCGACGAAGTGACCCAGGCCCACGCCGATCTCGAATCCCGCGTCGCGCAGCGCACCGCCGACCTGCAAGCGTCCAACGCCGTTCGCGACGCGCTCATCCGTTCTTCGCCGCTCGGCATCTGGGCGGTCGACCTCGAAGGCAACGTGACGTTCTGGAATCCCGCCGCCGAACACATCTTCGGGTGGACCGAGGCCGAAGTCATCGGCAAACGCCTCCCGGTCGTCGCCGATGAAGACCAGGAGGATTACCGCGACTGGCTGCGCCGCTTCGCCGCGGGCGAGTCCATCACCGCAGTCGAGCGCCGGCGCCGCCGGAAGGATGGCTCCGTCGTCGACGTGATGATTTGGACCGCGCCCCTCCGTGGACCCGATGGTCGCATTTGCGGCGCCATCGCGATCGACAGCGACGTCTCGCAGCAGAAGCTCCTCGAGGAGCAGTTCCGGCAGTCGCAGAAACTCGAAGCCGTCGGCCGCCTCGCCGGCGGGGTCGCCCACGACTTCAACAATCTGCTCACCGTCATCCACGGCTACGCCGACATGATTTCCCTTGAAGCGGAGGACCGGCCGGCCATCTGCGATTACGCCCGTGAGATCGAACACGCGGCGGGGCGCGCCTCCGGTCTGACCGCCCAACTGCTGGCCTTCAGCCGCCGCCAGATCAGCCAGCCTAAGGTGCTTGACCTGAACGACGTGATCGACCACTCGGCAAAGCTCCTGCGCCGCGTGATCGGCGAGGATATCGAGGTCGTCACGAACCTCGATGCTCAGCTCGGCCGTGTGAAGGCCGACCCCATCCACATCGACCAGGTGCTCATGAACCTCGTCGTGAACGCCCGCGACGCGATGTCCGCCGGTGGACGCATCACCATCGAAACCCGCAATCAGCATCTCGACGAGGATTACGCCGGCCGCCACCTCGGCGTCGAGGCCGGCGACTACTGCATGCTCGCCGTCAGCGATACGGGATCGGGCATGTCGCCCGAAACGCGCGCGCGCCTCTTCGAGCCGTTCTTCACCACCAAGGAGAAAGGCAAAGGCACCGGTCTCGGCTTATCGATCGTCTACGGAATCGTCAAGCAGAACCAGGGCGAGATCCTGGTCTACAGCGAGCTCGGGCATGGCACCACCTTCAAGATCTACCTGCCCATGGTGGCGGCGGCGGTCCTCGAGTCCGAAGCGCCGGGGCCGCGCATCAGAGCAGCGGGTCGCGGGGAGACCATCCTGGTCTGCGAGGACGAACACAGCATTCGCGAGCTCGTGGAGCGGATGCTCCTGCGCGCAGGCTACCGGCCGCTCATCGCCCAGGATCCGGAGGACGCCCTCCGCCTCGCTCACGATCGCGGACAGCACATCGACGCGCTCCTCACCGATCTCGTGATGCCGAAAATGAGCGGCTTCGATCTGGCCCGCGAGGTCGCCGCGCTACGGCCCGAGATCAAGACGCTCTTCATGTCCGGCTACGCCGACTCGCACCTCGCCCGCGGCATGCAATTGGATGAGAAAGTGCCGTTCCTGCAAAAGCCGTTCACCGCGTCAGCCTTGGCGCGGAGCCTGCGGGAGACGCTCGAAAACGGCCGGGCCCCTACATCTCCCGACGCCCTTCCATAGCCTTCGAGAGCGTCACTTCGTCCGCGAACTCCAGGTCGCTGCCCACCGGAATCCCCATCGCGATGCGCGTTACCCGCACCCCGAGCGGCTTCAGCAGGCGAGCCAAATACACTGCCGTCGCCTCGCCCTCTACCGTCGGATTCGTCGCGACGATTACTTCCTGCGCCTCGCCCTGCCCGATCCGCTCCACCAGTCCCTTGAGCTTCAGCGACTCCGGTCCCAGCCCGCGCAGGGGGGATAACGCGCCGTGCAGCACGTGATACCGTCCGTTGAAATTGCGCGCGGTCTCGATGCCGATGATGTTATGCGGCTCCTCGACGACACAGATGACGCGGTCGTCGCGGTTCGGGTCGGTGCAGTACGAGCACAGCTCGCCGTCGGTGATGTTGTTGCAACGTCCGCAGAGCCCGAGCTTGTCCTTGACGTCGAGGATCGCCTGCGAGAGGCGCTCCGCGTCGTCACGCTGGGCGCGCAGAACATAGAACGCCATCCGCTGCGCCGACTTCTGGCCGATGCCGGGAAGGCGTTTGAACTCCGCGATCAGCCGCGCAAGCGGTTCGGCTAATTCCGGCATCGCTTAGAACATGCCGGGAGGCAGTCCCATGCCGCCGAGCATGCCGCCCATCTTGCTTTGGATCTGCGCCTCGACCTGTTTGTGAGCCTCGCCGACCGCGGCCAGGATCATGTCCTGCAGCATTTCGGCGTCGCCCGCAGCTTCGGGATCGATCTTCACGGAGAGGAGGTTTTTCTGCCCGTCCATCTGCACCGTGACCATGCCGCCGCCGGCCGTGGCCTCGACCTTGATCTGGGCGATCTCCTCCTGCATCTTCTGCTGCATGCGCTGCGCCTGCTGCATCATCTGCTGCATGTTGCCGGGTAATTTCACGGTCTCTACTCCTTCAGATTTCGAACTTTTCGGATTTCGCCGCCGAAGACCTCGCGGAACCGCTGCACTTCGGGATTCGACAGCGCGCGGCCCGTCGCTTCGTCGTCCTGCGGGGGCGCGGCTTTCGGCGCGGTGGCCAACGGCGCGGACTGCGGTCCCGCGTCGCCCACCGTCACCTTGATGCGGTACGTCTTCGAAGAGATTTGCTTCAGCGCCTTGTTCAGATCGTCCGGCCGCAGCGCGAGTTTGTACGCCGCGCTGGTCACGAATTGCAGTTCGCCGCTGCTCTCGACGACCTTCGAATTCTCGACGGCGTCGGCAGTGAACGGCAGGTTCAACTCCATCAGCGCCGCGTGCAGCCGCTGCCGCCAGTCTCCCTCCGCCATCGGCTCGGCCGCCGCGGGCGGTGGTGGCGCCGCTGCCGCAGCCTTCTTCTGCTGGTCGAGCTCGAACGGCGAAGGTCTTGTCGGAGCCGCGACAGTTATGGAGCGGTTGCCGCTAACGACCGCCGGGGCCGCAGGCGGAGCGGAACGCGGCGGCGGCGCGACCGGCGCGCTCGCCTTCATCCCCGCCAGCGCCTGCTCGATCGGCAGCAGCCGTCCCGCGTGCACCAGCCGCACCAGTCCGATCTCCAGATGAAATCGCGGCTGCAACGAGAACTGCAAATCCTTGAACAGATCGAGCGAGAGCTGCAAATATCGAGTGAGGTCCTCTTCCGAGAACTTACCCGCGATCTCCGCGAGCTTCTCCCGCTGTGCCGCCGATGCGGCAATCAACCGTGTATCCGAGCCGGCGATGCGCGCCACCAGCAAATTCCGAAAATACCGCGAGAGTTCGCGGCTGAAATGCTGCAGATTCTGGCCGCTCCGCTCGAGCTCGTCGACTACCTCGAGCATCCGCCGCGAGTCGCCCTCGGCCAGCGCCTGCGACACCTTCTCCAGCGATTCGATCGAGAATGCGCCGAGCAACGCGCGCACGTCCGGAGCGTTCAGCTTCTCCCCGCAGCATGCGATCGCCTGGTCCAGCGCCGAGAGCGAATCGCGGACGCTGCCTTCCCCGGCGTGCGCCAGGATGGCGAGCGCTTCCGGGTCGGCGAAGATTCCTTCCTGCTCGCAGATCCACGCCATGCGCTTCGTCAGGTCCTCGAAGTCGACCGATTGAAAGCTGAAGTGCTGGCACCGCGACGCGATCGTCGCCGGAATCTTGTGCGCTTCCGTGGTGCAGAGGACAAACACGGCCCATGGCGGCGGCTCCTCGATCGTCTTCAGCAGCGCGTTGAACGCCTCGTTGGTGATCTGATGCGCTTCGTCGACGATGAAGATCTTGTACCGGTCACGGACCGGTTGATACCGGACGTTCTCCCGCAGCTCGCGCATCTCGTTGATGCCGCGATTCGACGCCGCGTCGATCTCGATCACGTCGGGCGCTCCGCCCCCGGCAATCTCCAGACAGCTCGCACATTCGCCGCAAGGCGTGACGGTCGGACCCTGGGTGCAGTTCAGACACCGCGCGAGGATGCGGGCGATGGTGGTTTTGCCGGTCCCGCGCTGTCCCGAAAAGATGTACCCGTGAGCGATCCGCCCCTGCGCGATGGCATTTTCCAGCGTAGTCTTGACGTGTTCCTGGTTGACCACGTCGGCGAACGATTGCGGGCGGTATTTACGCGCGATGACCTGGTACATGGGGGGATGCTCCGGCGAGCCGGGTCGAATGCCAGGCCCCGGGTAATCCGCGGCACACGAACCGCACCGCTACCGTTGCTTCCTTCCGGACCTGGCGGGGTTTGCAGCCGTCCGTTGCACGGAGCCCGAGACCTGACAAGTATTCATCGTATCATGAGCGTCGAGAAGGTCCCTGTTGTAGAGTAAGGGCATGGCGGATTTGCGCTTCGACCTCCCCGCGACCGACGAAGTGGAACTCGACGAGGAGACGCTCGCCGGGATTGACCGAGGCATCGAAGACTGCGAAAACGGCCGGTGGGTTTCCCTCGAGGACGCGCGAAAACTCCTGCCCCAGTGGAATTCAAAATACGGTTCTCAAAGACCGCGTTAACCGGCCTTGAGGAGATACTCGCCTATTCTTGGGCACATTTCCCAAAAACAACGCAGGATTTCGCGGCCACGCTCTACGATCACATCGAGGAGTTGAAGCAATTTCCTTATATGGGCCGTCCCACGCTCCAACGGAAAGGCGCGCGACAACTCGTTCACACTCCGTTGCTCGTGTACTACCGTGTGCACGAGACCGACGGAGTAATCGAGATCCTGGAAATTCGCCACTCCGCCCGGCGCCTGAGCAGGCGCTAGTGATTCGCCTTTATCCGTGTGAATCCGTGTCCATCCGTGGCCAAAACGCTTTTCAGAAATTGAACTGATCGATATTCGCCTTATTAAAGATCAGCGGCTTCCCCAGCACCACCTCGTCCCCCACAATCTCGATCCGCCCGAGTTTTCCCGCGTCGATCGACGTCGCCCCGCGCGCCAGTTTCCCCGACGCCAGTTGCGCCGACGTCCACACCGTCAGATACCCGAGATTCCCCGTGTTCCACAGCACGACCGCCTGCGTCACCCCGTCGTGCACATACTTCTTGTTCAGATTCGGCAGCGAGAGCCCGATCACCTTCACGGCGCCCGTCTTCCCCGCCTGTAGCACTGCCTCGCCGGCCGCCGGGACCGCGGGCGCCGAGATCGCCATCACCAAACCGAGGTCCGGATACACCTTCATCGCGGTCTGCGTCTCCGCGAACGCCTTATCCCGATCGTCGTCGCTCGGCCGCACCGCGAGCAGCTTCAACTCGGGATACTTCTCGGCCAGCCGCTTCTTGATCGCGTCGATCCACAGATTCTGATTCGCCGCGCTCAGCGCCCCCGTGATGACCACGAACTTGCCCTTGCCTCCGAGCAGGCGCGCCGCCTCGTCCGTCAGCGTGTAGCCGATCCCTTCGGGCGTCGCCTGATCGATGAAGAAATCGCGCGCGTCCGGCTGCGCGTCCGCGTCCCACGTCACCACCTTGATGCCCCGCTCGCGCGCCTTCCGCAGCACCGTCGAGATCCCCGGCGCATTCTCCACCGCCACCGCGATCGCGTCCACCTTCCGCGTGATCCAGCTCTCGACCACCTCGTTCTGCTTCGCCGGGTCGAGCCCGGTCGGCCCATCCCAAATCAGCTCGACCCCGAGCTCTTTGGCCGCTTCTTCCGCGCCGGCACGGCAGCTCACGAAGTACGGGTCGCCCTTCGCCTTCGGCATCATCGCGATCACCGCGCGATGTCCGCTGCCGCCTGCCGGAGCCCCCGCCGACGACGACGTCCCGTCCGGCCGCAGAGCCTTCACCAGCCACACGTTCGTTCCGGCCACGATTCCCGAGCCGGCCAATATCACCGCGCAAAGCACGGCCAGTTGCGAATTTCGCATCTCCGATCCTTCCTCGACTACCGCTTCCCGTTCCGTACTCCGCGCCCGTCCGAGCGCGATCGCCGCGATCAACACCGCGCCCGTCAGCACACCCGTCATCTCCGACGGCAGCGCCGCCAGCCGCAGCCCGTTCTGCAACACCGAAATCGAAAACAGCCCCAACAGCGTGCCCCAAATCGTCCCGCGCCCGCCGAATACCGACGTCCCGCCGAGCACCACCGCCGTGATCGCCGCCAGTTCGTACCCCGTCCCCGCGTCCGACTTCGCCTGCCCCAGGTGCGCCACATAGATCACCGCTGCAACGCTCGCGACCACGCCCGAGAGCACGTACACCAACGCGATCCGCCGCCGCACCGGAATCCCTGCATACCGTGCGCCCGCTCCACTGAACCCGATCGCGTAAATCGTCCGCCCGATCGCCGACCGATGCAGCAGCACCCAATAACCCGCCAGCGCCGACAGAAAAATCGGGAGTTGCACCGGGATCACGCCGCCGATGTAACCTTGCCCCAGCATCAGGAACCCGTGCGGGAACCCGCTGTAGTTCACCGCCCCGTGCGTGATCCCTTCCGCGATCCCGCGGAACATCGAGTACGACCCGAGCGTCACGATGATCGGCGGAATATCCAGCCGCGTGATCAGCGCCGCGTTCAACGCACCGCCCGCGAGTCCCAACACCACCGCGATCGCCGCCGCCGCGCCGATCGGCAGTCCGCCGTCGTGCCACGCCGCGCCGAACACCACCGCCGACAGTCCCATCATCGACCCCACCGAGAGATCGATGCCGCCCGTCAGAATCACCGGCGTGAGCGCCAGCGCCAGCAGTCCCAACTCGACGCTGAGCCTCACCACCTCGAAGAAGTTCCCCCACGTGAAGAAGCTCGGCGCGATCGCCGCGAAGGCTGCGATCTCGAGCGCCAGTCCCAACGCGAGCACCCACTCGCCGTTCGGGCACGCGACCTCGCGCCAGCCTCTACGCTCGCTGAGCCGCAACGATGCCTGCATGTCTCCCCGCCCGCCCGCGCAGCGCGTCGATCGCCACCGCGGCCAGAATAATCGCGCCTTGCAGCGCGCGTTCCCAATAAGCGCTGATCCCGAGAAACGTTAGCGCCGGTCCGATCATCCCCAGCAGCACGACCCCGAGCAGCGCCCCGACCAGCGTGCCGCGCCCGCCCGTCACCGCCACGCCGCCCACGATCACAGCCGCGATTACCTGCAACTCCATCCCGATCCCCGCGTTGCTCGGGATCTGATTGAACCGCACCGAGTTCAGCAGCGCCGCCACGCCGGTCAGCGCGCCCGTCGCCGTGAACACCCAGAACACCACGCGCGACGGCTCGATGCCCGCCAGCCGCGCGCCCTCGGCGTTCGACCCCGTCGCGTACACCGCGCGCCCCGCCGCCAGATTCCGCAGCCCCCACCCGAGCGCCACGCACAGCACTGCCGCGAGTCCCATCGTGATCGCCTGACTCACCGCCTGCGACTGTCCGAACCACTGGAAATCCGCGGGCAGGTCCTGCACCCACGCGCCCTGCGTGATCCATCGCAAGCCATCGCGCAGCGCGACCATCGTCGCCAGTGTCACGACGATCGACGGGATCTTGACCCGCGCCACCAGCGCGCCGTTGAGCGCGCCCATCGCCGCTCCCGCGACACACGCTGCCGCAGCCGAGCCCGCGAGTCCCAAGCCCGATTTCGCCGCCACGCCCGCCAGCACGCTGCAAATCGCGAACTGCGACCCGACCGAGATGTCGATCTGTCCCGTGAGCACGATCAGCGTCATCCCCAGCGCTACGATCAGCACCGGCATGTTCGCCATGGTCAGGTCGCGCAGATTCACCGGCGCGAAAAATCCCGGCGCGATCGCCGCCAGCACGCCCGCCAGAATCGCGATCGCGATCGCCAGCGAAATCTCGCGCGTGTGCCGCTTCACTGTCGGCTCTCCGTCCCCAGCGCCAGCGAGAGCACGCGCGCCTGCGTCGCCTCATGCCGCGCCAGCACGCCCGCGACCCTCCCCGCATGCATCACGGCGATCCGATCGCTCATCCCGAGGATCTCCGGCAATTCCGACGAGATCATAATGATCGCCACGCCCTGCGCCGCCAACTCGCCCATCAATCTGTGAATCTCGGACTTCGACCCGACGTCCACGCCCTGCGTTGGCTCATCCAAAATCAGCACCGACGGTCCGATCGCCAGCCACCGCGCCAGCGCCACCTTCTGCTGATTCCCGCCCGAAAGCGACCCCGCCTCCGCATACAGCGAGTTCGTCTTGATCTGCAACTCGCCGACGTATTTCCGCGCGAGTTCCCGCTCGCGCCCGCCGTCGATCATCCCGTGCCGCGACACCGCCCCGAGATTCGCCAGGCACGTGTTGTGCGCGATCGGCATCTCCAGCACCACGCCATGCTGCCGCCGGTCCTCCGGCACATATCCGATCCCCAACCGGATTGCGTCCGCCGGACATTCGATCCGCACCGCCCGGCCGCGCAGTACGACTTCACCGCCCGCCGGAGCCAACCCGAACAGCGCCTCCGCAAACTCCGTCCGCCCCGACCCGACCAGTCCCGCGATCCCGAGAATCTCGCCCGCCCGCACTTCCAGGGACACGCCGCCCACGCCGCGCGCTTCGAGCACGACTTCCCCGATCGGCGCCTCGCGCTTCGGAAAAATCGCCGAAATCTCGCGCCCCACCATCAGCCGGATCAACTCCGCGCGATCCACCTCCGCCATCGGCCGCGTCGCGATCGACTGTCCGTCGCGCAGCACCGTCACGCGGTCCGCGATCGTCGCGATTTCTTCCAGCCGGTGCGAGATGTAGACGATCCCGACACCTTCCGCCCGCAGCGTCTTCACAATCCGAAACAGCGCGTCGACCTCGGGCTCCGTCAGCGACGCTGTCGGCTCATCCAAGATCAAAACCCTCGCCTTCGCCCCGATCGCCTTCGCGATCTCGACGATCTGCTGCTCCGGCATCGAGAGCGTCGCGACCAGCCGGTCCGGCGCAATCTCGCACCCAGTCTTCGCGAGCAATTCGCGCGCCCGGGCCGTTCGCGACTTCCAATTCACGCGCCGCCACAGCCCGCCCGCTTCGAGCGAGAGCGCGATATTCTCCGCCACCGTCAGATCCGGAAACAGCGACGGTTGCTGATACACGGCCGCGACCCCGAGCGCCCGCGCCACCGCCGGCGAGTTGTGCGCGACCGCTTCGCCCGCGATCGCCAGCGTCCCGGAGTCGGGCGTCACCGCGCCCGTGATTACCTTAATGAGAGTGGATTTTCCCGCGCCGTTCTCGCCGATCAGCGCGTGCACTTCCCCCGCGAGCAGTTCGAACGAGACTGCCCGCAGCGCATGAACGCCCGCGTAGGATTTCGAGATGTGGACCGCCTGCAGCAGAGGCCCGCTGTTCATCGGACCTATTATTATGCCGTCAATTCTCCGTCGGCGTGCGCACGATCGAATCGACCACCAGCGTCTCCACCGCAATCTTTCGCTTCTCGAGCGTCAGCCCGAGTTCCCGCTGCAGTGCCTGCACCAGGTAAGGCGCCTCGGCCACCGCCTCGCTATTCTGATCCGCCCACCGGAGGCTAAACGTGTACGTCCCATCCAGGCCGGTGCGGTCCTCGACCGGCGCCGAAAGCGTCCGTTCGAACGATGCGGCGACTTGGGCGGCGGTGACTTTCCGCCCGATCATCTCCAGCAATCCAGCCTTCGGCAGATGCACGGCTGCCGTACCGTCCTTGAAGGTCTTCGCCGCGTCAAGTTCCTCGTCCTTCATCCGGACGCCGCCCTTCGCGACGCTGAGCACGTATCCCTCGACCTCCTTCGTCTCGCGATGCGACTTCATCTGAAAACGTTCCGCGAGCAGCGTCTGCAGCATCTCGCGGATCTCCGCATCGCTCGCGTCCGCGGACGTGGTCGCCTCGAGTCCGTAAATTGCGCTGCCGCCCGGCACATGGACCGTGATCCGCGCCGGCTGCAACCCGTACGCATATCCGATCAGGTAATGCAGGTCCGTCCGCCACACGATCCGCCCCGGAGTTCGAGTCGGGCGCACCGACAGCCAATCCTGGTCGAGCAATTTGACCGACGCCACGTCGAACGTCCGCCGCTGCGCGGGCGCCGTGCAGGCCAGCAACAGCAAACCCAGAAGTGCTCTCATTCCTAGAAATCTATACCATCCGGGAGTATCCTGCGGGTAGCGGAGAACGTTATGACGCGCGCAAACGAAGCTAAAGTCGAGTGGAATTCCGCCAAGCATCAGTGGCAAGTCGTGATTCAGGTCGGCGAAGAGGTGATCCGCCGCCCATGCCCCAAGAACCCGCAGGACGCCGCCGACGCCGACCTGCGAACGGTGGCCGTCGACACCGCCCGCGACGAAGGCTACGATGTCGACCCGGCAGCCGTCTCGATCATCCGCTGAGGGATGTTGGGCGTGCGATCCAGCACACGGGACGTAACATCTGTAAATCGCTGTAACCACATCCAGTCTTGCGACTCTATTCGTATCTGAAGTATAGTTTCAACAGATCGAACATTATCTATTCCTGTGGAGGGGATGTGTACATGAAGAAGCTACTCGTAGTTTTGGGCCTGGCGACGATGTCCGCGATGGCGGCCGACGTCACTGGCTATATCGTCGACAAGAATTGTTCCACGAAGAAGGAGATGCTCGGTGACGAGGCCTGCGCGAAGCGCTGCATGGGCCGTGGCGCTCCGGCCGTGCTGGCCACCGAAGACGGCAAGATCTACACCATCACCAATCAGGACAAGGTGAAGGACGCCGCCGGTAAGAAGGTCACCGTGACGGGCAAGATCGAGAACGACGCGATCACCGTCGACACCGTGAAGATGTAAAGCTCTCGTGGGGCCGGCTCGTCCGGCCCCGCTTCCTCCGGCCCCGGTCCCTGCCTTACGCTCCGCCGACCATCGCTCTCATTTCTCCCACCAGACCCTTCAAATCGTTGGCGTGCCCATCCAGTTGAGTCCCCGCCGTTGCGCTCTGCTCCGCTCCCGCCGCCGTCCGCTGCGTGACCCTTTCCATCTGTAGAACCGCGTGCGCGATCTGGTCCATCCCCCGGCTCTGCTCCTGGCTTCCGAGATTCACCTCGTCGATCAGCGCCTTGACCCGCAGCGTATTGTCCGTCATCGATCGGACCGCGCCCGCCATCTGATCCAGCCGCGCGTTACCGTCGCGCGACGTCGCGATCGATTCCTCGATCAGCAGCGCCGTATCGCGCGCCGCCTGGGCGCACCTCTGCGCCAGATTCCGGACCTCGTCCGCGACCACCGCGAACCCTAGCCCCGCCTCCCCGGCCCGCGCCGCTTCCACCGCCGCATTCAACGCCAGAATATTCGTCTGGAACGCGATCTCGTCGATCACCTTGATGATCCGCGCGATTTTGTTGCTCGATCCATCGATTTCCTTCATCTTCTCGACCATGCGGTCGAGCGTCTGGTTGACCTCGCCCGCGCCCGCCTCCGTCTGCCGCATCAAGCCCGCCACCTGGAGCGCGTTGTCGGCGTTCTTCCGCGTGATCGACGAAATCTCCTCCGTCGACGCCGAGGTCTCCTCCAGCGAGGCCGCCTGCTCCGAAGCCCCCTGCGCCAACGATCGGCTCGCTCCCGACACCTGCCCCGCCGCCGTGGCCACGCGCCCCGCGCTGCCCGACAGCCTCGCCGCCAGATGTTGCAAACCCGCATTGGCGCCGCGGACCATCCAGAAAATGAACAGCGCCACCCCGACTGCCAGCGCCGCCAGACCGACCATCAGATTCCGCGTCCGCACCGAGCGGCCGGCCGAAGCTTCCGACGCCGCGGCGAGCTCCCGATTCTGCTCATCCACCAGCGCCGAGGCCTCGCGCGCGATTCCCGCCAGTCTCGGCTGGAGTTTTTGCGCGAAGATACTCAACGCCGAGTCGAGCTGTTGATTCGCCATCGCCTGCCGCAGTTCCTCCTGCGCCTGCGCCACCAGCCCCGCCTGCTGCTCCACGCGCTGCAACGTCGAGTTGCTTTCGGAAGTCCCCGACAACCGCCGCAACTCCGCCAGAGCGTTCTGAATGCGGTTCTGGGGATCGCGAAACTGCGCCTGATATCCGTCCGACGCCGTCTTATCCCCCACCACGGCCGCCAGCACACTGGCCCGCTCCAGACTCGCCATCTCCGACGCCGCGGCATTCACCCCGCCCGCCAGGTACTGCTTCCGCGCCGTCACCTTCGCCGCCCGGTCCAATTCGTCATTCAAGTTCCGGAGCGAAACCATAGCGGACACGCTCAACAAGAGCACGAGCCCGAGCATGACGCCGAACCCACCCAGCAACTTTCTCCCTAAAGTCATAGTCCCCTCGTTAACGTGAGAATCCGATCTTCATGACGAATTCCGCCTTCACCGGACTGCCGTCCTGCACGAAGGGCTTGAACTTCCACTTCTTCAGGCTCTCCGCCGCCGGCTTGGTCAGCACCGGATTCCCGCTGACGGGCGTGACCGCGTCGACCGCCCCGCTTTCCCCAATCACCACATCCAACTCCACCGTTCCAGTGATTTTCAACTGCCGCGCCAACTCCGGATACTCCGGCTGCACCTTGGTCACAGCCGCTGCCATCGCATCGGCTTGCGTGACCTTTCGCGGACCGTCCGCTCCCGCAGCCACACCCAAAAACGCCAGGACCACTGTGAGTCGTGCAATCATTTCGGAATTTTGACCTCAGAGAGGTTATCGGTTGAGTTGGACAGAGATTGAATCGCAAGATCGAACTAGGGCAAACTCACGCCTGAATTCGGTGCGATTCAGCACGGCCGACCGGTATGGACCCCATCCGCCGCATTCCGGTACGGCTCGCACTAGCCCTTTCGAGCCGTCGCGCGTACAATCGTCATTGAACTAGTCGCGCAATGCCGTCCGATATCATCCTCGTCGTCGACGATGAGCCCATCGTGCTCAAGATCGTTGCCGCGATCCTCACGAACGCGGGCTTCCAGGTCCTGGCCGCCGCGTCCCCTGCGGATGCGCTAGAAACCGCGCGCCGGCATCCGGAAGGCATCCGCCTCCTGCTCTCCGACGTCGTCATGCCGGGACTGGGCGGACCCGATCTCGCCGAAGCGTTCGAAGACCTGCACCCGGAAACCGAGTGGCTCTTCATGGCCGGCCTGCCGGATAGCCCCGAGGTCGAGGAGCGCATCCTCCATCGCGGACTCGCCTTCCTGCCCAAGCCCTTCGGAGCCCGGACACTCCTCGCCAAGATCGACGAAGTCCTCGGACGCCGGGCCGCGTCCGTCGCCGCCGGCTAACAACGTCAGTTCGTATGAGGGCACGCCTTTAGTCGTGCCGGATACAATAAAGCTGCATGAAGAAGCGCGTGATGCTCGGGATCGGCGCAGTTCTGCTCGCCGTGTCCGTCCTGCTGGTGGTCTGGCAGGGGTCATTCGACACGAGCAACTTCGCCCCGGCCAACCCGAACCAGACGTTCATTTTCTGGGCCGTCTCGATCCTCATCTTCGTGTTGATGGTGACGCTCGGCTTCATCCTCTTCCGCGATCTCGTCAAACTCTACATCGCGCGGCAGAGCAATCGCGCCGGGTCCCGCATCCAGACCAAGCTCGTGATCGGCGCGCTCGCCTTGAGTTGCGTCCCGGTGTTTTGTCTGGTGCTGTTCAGCTTCGAAGTCCTCAGCCACAGCCTGGACCGCTGGTTTATGAATCCCGTTCAAAACCAGGTCGACGTCTTTGTCGGCGCCGCGACCTTGCTGCGTAAGGAGATGCAGGACGAGGTCAAGGCGCAGGCAATGGTCCTGGCGATGCGGCCGGAGGTGCGGCAGGCCCTTGCCGGCGCCGGCCTCCCCCCCTCCTTCCTGCAGGACTTCGCGAAGGCCCAGGAAGCGCAGTACGCCGCGATCTTCCAACGCGATGGCAGCACCCCGGTCGCCTCCTGGCTCCAACCCGACCAGACCAAGCGCGCCGCCGACCCCGTGCCCGCCCGCATCCCCGTCCTCGACGCCGGCGGAGGACTCCTCGGCTACGTCGAGCTCGCCTCGCCCATGCCCATCGACGTGCAGGCGAAGGTCGCCGCCATCGAAGCCGACAATTCCAAGTACCAGCAAATCAAGAGCGGCATGCGGGCGGCGAAGTTCTTCTATACCGAGGTGATGATCCTGATCACCCTCTTCGTCCTGTTCTTCACGACGTGGGTCGCGCTCTTCCTCGCCAAACAGATCAGCGTGCCCATCACCGCCTTGCTGGAGGCGGCGCGCGAGGTGCGCACCGGCAACCTGCACCACCGCGTCGACGTCCGCGCCATCGACGAGTTGGCGCTGCTCGTCAACGGCTTCAACCAGATGACCGCGGAGCTCGAGTCGAGCAGCCGCGAGCTCGATTTACGCCGCCGCTTCACCGAAGCCATCCTCGAGAGCATCCCGACCGGCGTCATCTCCATCGGCGCCGACGGCTCGATTCATCGCGTCAATCGCGCGCTCTCCAAGATCTTCCCCGCCGAGACGGTCGCACGCGCCACGCGGCTCGAGGACCTCTTCTCGCGCGAGGACACCGCCGAGATCAAGTACATGATGAAGCGTGCCCGCCGGACCGGCGCGGCATCCAGCCAGATGGAGCTGCGCACCGCATCGAAGAAACTCCAACTCTCGGTCACGGTCTCCGCGCTCGAGGAGAAGCTGACGTCCGGCTTCGTGGTGGTTCTCGAAGACACCAGCGAGTTGCTCCGCGCGCAGAAGGCCGCGGCGTGGCACGAGGTGGCGCGGCGCGTCGCCCACGAGATCAAGAATCCGCTGACCCCGATCGCACTCTCGGCGGAACGGATCGAGCGGCAGGTGGCCCGCCTCGCGCTGCCCTCCGCCACCGGCAATATCCTGCGCGAATGCACGACCACGATCGCGAAGGCGGTGGAATCCGTCAAGACCCTGGTGGACGAGTTCTCGCAATTCGCGCGCTTCCCGACCGCGCAGCCCGTCCGCTGCGATCTCAACGAGGTCGTCGCCGAGGCGCTGCAAGTCTTCCAACACCGCCTCGAAGGGATCGAGATGCACACCACTTTCGGAGCCGGCCTCCCGCCCGTGAACGTCGACCGCGACCAGTTTCATCGCGTCGTGATCAACCTGGTCGACAATGCGGCCGAAGCGATGCAGGACTCGCTCGTGAAGGTGCTGCACATCACGACCCAGCCGGGCGCCGCGGACTCCGTCGAACTCGTAGTAGCCGACTCCGGCTGCGGAGTCGGACCCGACGAAAAAGAGAAGCTCTTCCTCCCCTACTTCTCGACCAAAAATCGAGGGACGGGACTGGGGCTGGCCATCGTCAGCCACATCGTGGCGGAACATAACGGCACGATTCGCGTCGAAGACAACCAGCCGGTCGGCGCGCGATTCATCGTCGACGTGCCCGCGGCGGCGGAATCGAAGGATACCGAGGAACTCAGAGAAGTCGAGGAAGTCAAGGAACAGGCGTGAAGCAGCGGCGAATATTGGTAGTGGACGACGAACCCGGAATCCGGCAGTCCCTCGGCGGGGTGCTGGAAGATGAAGGGTACGCGGTGGACTCCGCGGAGAGTGGGGAGAGTTGCCTGGCCGCGCTGCCGGGCGGTGGCTTCGAGCTGGTGCTCCTCGATATCTGGCTGCCGGGCATCGACGGCATGGACACCCTGGCGCGCATTCAGGAAATGCCGTTTGCCGACCGTCCCGTGGTCGTCATGATCTCGGGACACGGCAGCATCGAGGCGGCGGTGAAAGCCACCAAACTCGGCGCCTTCGATTTTCTGGAGAAGCCGCTCACCATTCAGAAGGTCTCCGTAGTGGTGAAGAACGCGCTGGCGCACCGCAGCCTTTCGCTTGAGAACAGCCGTCTCAAAGCGGACAGCAGCGAGCGCTATCGCATCATCGGCGACAGCGTCCCCATGAAGGCGCTGCGGCAGCAGCTCGCGTTGATGGCCGGCACCAACGGCCGCGTCCTCATCTACGGCGAGAGCGGCACGGGCAAGGAGCTCGTGGCGCACGCGCTCCACGCGCTGAGCCCACGCGCCGCGGAGCCGTTCGTCGAGGTCAACTGCGCGGCCATCCCGGAAGAGCTGATCGAAAGCGAAATGTTCGGCCACACCAAGGGCAGCTTCGCCGGCGCGCAGGACGAAAAGGTCGGCAAGTTCCAGAAGGCGGATGGCGGCACTCTCTTTCTCGACGAGGTCGGCGACATGAGTCTGCGGACCCAATCGAAGGTTCTGCGGGCGCTCGAGGAGCAGCGCTTCGAGCCGGTCGGCGCGGGCACGTCGGTGCAGGTCGACGCGCGCGTGGTCGCCTCCACCAACAAGAATCTGGAAGAGGAGATCGAGCACGGCAACTTCCGCGAGGATCTCTTCTACCGCCTCAACGTGATCCCGTTCTTCGTCCCGCCCTTGCGCGACCGCCGCGAGGACATCCCCCAGCTCGCCGACTATTTCCTGGGCGAGTTCACCAAGGCGTATGGCCGCAAACCGAAGGAGCTCACGCCCGAGGCGTACCGCGTCCTCTGCGAGCACCATTGGCCCGGGAATGTCCGCGAATTGCGCAACCTCATCGAGCGCATCGTGATCTTGAACCCGCAGATCCGCGTCGACGCGCGCCACATCCCGCTCGCCAATCCACGCAAGCAGGACCGTCCCATAGATCGCTTCGGCAGCCTCCAGGAAGTCCGCGAAGCCGCCGAGCGCGAGTACATCCTGAAGAAGCTCGAAGAGACCAACGGCAACGTGACCAGGACCGCCGAACTCCTCGGCCTCGAGCGTAGCAATTTATACCGGAAGATGAAGACGCTCGGCATAGGACCGAAAGAGTAGCCGTGACCCAAATAAAATAGTGAGATGAAGCCGAAGAACACGATCTGCCTGTGGTTCGACAAGGACGCGCTCGATGCCGCGCGCTTCTACGCCGCGACCTTCCCCGACAGCGCCGTCACCGCCGTTCACCATGCGCCGTCCGACTATCCCGGCGGCAAGAAGGACGATGTGCTGACGGTGGAGTTCACCGTAGTGGGCATACCGTGTCTCGGCCTGAACGGCGGTCCGGCGTTCCACCACAGCGAGGCGTTTTCCTTTCAGGTCGCGACGGATGACCAGGAGGAGACCGATCGTTACTGGAACGCAATCGTCGGCAATGGCGGCGCGGAAAGCCAGTGCGGTTGGTGCAAGGACCGCTGGGGCCTTTCCTGGCAGATTACACCGCGCACGCTGACCGACGGGCTGGCGGCCGGCGGAGCCGAGGCAAAGCGCGCGTTCGAGGCGATGATGCCGATGAAGAAGATCGACGTCGCTGCCATCGACGCGGCGCGCCGGGGCTGACGCTCAGCGCCGCGCGGCGATTCGAGATAAACTGCCCCGTATGGAATCCCGCAATACCCTCTCGCGCCGGCAGGCCATGGGCGCCGCGGCGGCGTTTACGACTTCGCTTTTCACCGGCAACGTGAAGGGCGCGAACGACCGCGTCGCCGTCGGCTTCATCGGCCTCGGCGCCATGGGCTCGGGCAATCTCGGATATTCGATGAAGGTCCCCGAGGTGCAAGTCGCGGCCCTCTGCGACGTCTACGGTCCGCACCTCGAGCGCGCGCAGCAGGCCGCGAGCAAGGGCGGATTCCAGCCGAAGGCCACCCGCGACTTCCGCGAGATCCTCGCCGACAAGTCGCTCGACGCCGTCTGCATCTCGACCCCCGACCACTGGCACGCCTACATGATGGTCGAAGCCTGCAAAGCCGGCAAGGACGTCTACGTCGAGAAGCCGTCGTGCGTCTATGTCGAGGAAGGCCAGAAGATGGTGCAGGCCGCGCGCAAGTACAACCGCATCGTGCAGGCCGGCACCATGCAGCGCTCCGGCGGCTACTTCAAGAAGGCCGCCGAGATCGTCAAGGCGGGGACGATCGGCGAGGTGACGTTCTGCCACACCTTCCAGGCCGGCGCCGCGAAACAGGAGGGCTGGGGCAATCCGCCCGACAGCGCGCCGCCCGCCGATCTCGATTGGGACATGTGGCTCGGACCTGCGCCCAAAGTCCCGTTCAACGCCAACCGCTGGGGTGTCAAGACCACGACCTTCCCGACGTTCCGCTATTTCTGGGATTACGCCGGCGGCGCCATGACCGATTGGGGCGTTCACCTGATCGACCCTGTCCACCAATGCTTCGACGAGGTCATGCCGCTCGCCGTCGCCGCCATGGGCGAGAAGTTCTACGTCAAGGACAACACCCAGACGCCGGACACGCTCCACGCGACTTACGAATATCCGAAATTCCTCCTGACCTACGAGAGCCGCACGCAGAATCCCCTGCCGCTTTTCGGACGCAATCAGGGCAACGGCACGACCATTCACGGCACCGAGGCGACGATCTTCGTCAACCGCAGCGGCTGCTGGATCATCCCGAATGCCAAGTCGAAGGTGGAGGAGCAGGCATGGGAGAAGAACCAGGCGATGAGTGAGATGAACGTCCCGCACTGGAAGAACTGGCTAGCCTGCATCAAGTCGCGTGAGAAACCGCAGAGCGAAATCGAGACCTGCGTCCGCTCGTCGACCTCCTGCATTCTCGCGAACCTCTCCATCCGCGCCAAGTCGCGAGTCGATTGGGACGAGAAGAACTGGACCGTGAAACAGGACGAAGTGAAGCCGTTCCTCAAAGCCCGCTACCGCGAGCCGTGGAAACTGGAAGTCTAGAGCTTTCCAGCGGGTCCGCTGGAGTTTGGACATTTCACTCAGGTCTGGGGGTTCGGTGGGGCAGGCGGTTTCGCCGGCGGTTTCGCCTGCCAGGCACGGCTTGATACTAGAGGATCTCAGCCAGGCAGATCGAGCAGTCTAGGAAGTCGATGGGAATCGATTCCGAAGCGGCATATCTCTGCATACCGTCACGCGTGTAGACCGTTACGGTTTGCGTTTCCGGATCGATGGCCCAGAAGGCGACCACTCCCTCGCCACACAGCGTGAGCATCGCTTTCGCGTGCACCTCATGTGTCGTAACCGACGGATGTTTCACCTCGATCACGAGTTCCGGCGAGCCGATGAGCCACTTCTCCACGCCACGTTCGCGCGACCGCCGAATGCAGGCGACATCCGCGCCCCATAATTCACTCTCAGGAAGCGGACGATACGGGTAATTCGTGTCCGCCAGGAAACCGAGCGGCGCGCAGATGGGGTCGAGCAGATCGCGAAGGGAACGTTGAATATCCCCGTAGCGACGTTCGCGGAAGCGCTTGAAATATAACTCGCCGTGATGCAGCTCGTAGCGGCCGCCGGGTGGATCGGGAATACGCTCCAACTCGTCAACGGTGAACAGCGCGCTCACAAACTTCATTCTACTGACGTCACGCCACCAGCGCCGTCTCGTCTTTCTCCGCTACTCCTTCCAGCACCGCCATGATCTCCCGCGCCAGCACCGCCGCGTTCTCGCCGACCGCGATCGTGTTGTGATCCCCCGGCACAACGCGCACCTCGACTCCGCCGGCCGCCAGACGGCTCCAGCCGAGCGCCGGGTCGTCGAACACCGAGTCCGGATGCTGTGCCGCCCGAAACAGCACCGCCGCGCCGGAGTACCGCCCGGGGACGTATTGCGCCGCAGCCAGATACGCCGCCTGCTTCACGTCGAGGAATTCCTGCGACAGCGGCAGCCCCAGCGCCTCGCAGGTCTGGTACCGCGTTTGCCATAGCTTGTTGCCGAGCTTGCGGCGCAGCGTGCGGCACTCGCTGCGCACATAGTCGAGCTTGCCCGCGAGATCCAGTTCCCGGAGATTGCGGCCGTGGAGCCGCACCCGGCGAAACTGCCGTCCGGCCAGAGCAAAGCAGAACTGCGCGCGCGGCAGCCTGCGGATCGCCGTCTGGGCCGCGGTGTCCAGCAGCAGGAGCGCGGCGACACGCTCGCCCCGCTCCTCCAACTGGCGGGCCATCTCGAACGCCACCAAGCCGCCGAACGAGTAGCCGCCGAGCTGGTATGGACCGCGCGCCTGCACCGCGCGAATCTCCCGCAGGTAGTCGGCCGCCATATCCTCCACTCGTGTGTGCGGACGATCCAGGCCGTCGATACCGCGCGCCTGCAGCCCATAGAACGGCTGGTCGTCGGGAAGGTGCCGCGCCAGATGCGCGTAGCTGAGCACCGCGCCGCCGACCCCATGGACGCAGAAGAGCGGCGCCCGCGACCCCTCCGCCTGAATCGGCACGACTACACCGCGTCCTGCTCCCTCGCATTTCCCCGCGACCATCTCCGCCATCGCCTCGATCGTAGGCGCCTGAAAGACCGCGCCGATCGGGAGGCGCACGCCCGTGGCACGCTCGATGCGGTGCAGAAGCCGGATCGCGGTCAGAGAGTGCCCGCCGATCTCGAAGAAGTTCTCCCTCGTCCCAATCGGACGCACCCCGAGGACGGTTTCCCACAAGCGCTGCAGTTGCAGTTCGAGCGGGCTGCGCGGCGTCCGGACGGTCTTCGCCGCCGGCTCGGAGCGGCCGGCTGCCAGCGCCGAACGGTCGATCTTCCCGTTCGCCGTCAACGGCATCTCGCGGAGAAATACATATTCGGAAGGGACCATGTAAGCCGGCAGCGCCTCGGCGACGTGGCGTGCGAGCTGCTCCCTTCCCGCTCCTCCCACCACGCAGGCAGCCAGCCGCTTCCCGCCCGCCGCATCCTCCCGCGCGATCACGGCGCACTCGTGGACGTCGGGATGGGAGGACAATACCGCCTCGATCTCTCCCGGCTCGATCCGATACCCGCGAATTTTGAGCTGACCGTCGAGACGGCCAAGATAGACGAGGTTGCCGTCGGGCAGGCGGCGGACCTGATCTCCGGTCCGGTACAGTCTGCCGGGGCCGAACGGGTTCTCCAGGAACTTCTGCCCCGTGAGGTCGGGACGGTTCCGATAGCCGCGCGCTACCCCCGCGCCGCCAATGTACAGCTCGCCCACCGGCGCGGGATGCATCGCCTCGTCCAGGACGTACAGGTCGGTATTCGCGATCGCACGGCCGATCGGCGCCGCCTCGTCGGTCAACGCCAAGCCGGTGGCTTCGAAGACGCAACATCCCACGACCGTCTCCGTCGGACCGTACTCGTTGAACAGCCGGATATGGGGGGCGCGCTCCTGCCAGAACGCGAGTTGCCCACGGAACAGGGCTTCGCCCCCGATCACGAACGCCCTCGCGCCGCGCAACGGAGAGTCATCCCTCACCAGCCGCCGCAGCGCCTCCAGGTGCGCTGGAGTAATCTTCACCAGGCTCAAATTGCCGTCCGATTGCAGCAGTTCCGCGAGCGTCTCCAACTCCTCGCCCTCGCGAACCATCGTCACGGCGCCGCCGCACAGAAGCGGTGTCAGCCACGACGTCAGGGTCGCATCGAAGCTGATCGAGGACGTAACCGGCGCGCCGCTGCCGCCCGCCACACCGTAAGCATCGAGGGCCCAGAGCAGGTAGTTCGAGAGACCCCGGTGCAGAATCTCCGCGCCTTTCGGCTCGCCCGTCGACCCCGACGTGTACAAGACATACGCGAGATTTCCGGCGCCGGCCACGCGGGAAACGTCCGTCGCGGGCTGCCGCGACACCAGCCGCCAATCGGCGTCGAGGCAGAAGCGGTCGACATTTCGCGGCAGCGTTGAGGCCAGACTCTCCTGGGTCAGCACGAGTCGCACACCTGCGTCCGCCAGGATGAAGTCCCGCCTCGGATGCGGCATAGCCGCGTCGACCGGGAGGAACGCGCCGCCCGCCTTCGAAATCGCGAGGACCGCGACCATCAGGTCTATCGACCGCGCGCAGTGCAGCCCGACGACGGTTTCCGCCGTGACGCCGCGCTCGCGCAGGTGGCGCGCGAGCCGATTGGCGCGCGCGTTCAACGCCGCGTAGGAGAGGCTCTCGGCGCCCGCGGCCACGGCCACCGCCTCCGGTGTGCGGCGCGACTGTAATTCGAACAGCTCGTGATAGCAGAGACCGGCCGCAGGCCGTTCGACCCGATGGAATTTCATAGTCCCACGTTGCGAGTCGAAGCTGGCGCGAACAGGCCGAAAGTCCTGCGGTTGGCCCGGCGGGAGCCCCCTACGCTCCCGAGTCGATCTATGGCGATTCTAAGAAGGAGGGAGAATAAGGGTCAATACAACCGCGCTCTATCTGGGGTGTCCATCGCACATGCGTTACGGGTTCTTCCTTCCAGGTCCGGCGGCCCTGTAGAAAAAGACTCGTCAGAAAAAATCGTGGGTTGATTCGGGCTCAGGCACAAAACCCCGGAAACGATGGCAGCGGTTCACGATCGTGGTCAGTTCCATGGCGGTTAAGCGAGTGGCGGCAAACCTCCACCATAAACCGCCCCAGACGCGGACGCCGCCTTTCCAGTCTCGACAGGCTTGAGCTATGGGTTTAGTGATAAAATCGACCGTCATGCGGGTTCCAATCACTCTGCCCACGGACCAGCGGTCGTGATCGATCTTTTCGCACCGGAAGTCCGGCGGAATCCTTGGCCTGTCTACGATCAGCTCCGCGCGGAGTCGCCAGTTCTGCATGTCCCCCCGCCGTTCAATGGATGGATGGTATTCGATTACGAAACGGTGAAATGGATCATGACGGATCACGCGTCCTTCAGTTCGCGGATTCCGGCGCCGAGTTTCTCATTCATCTTCACCGACCCGCCGGAGCACAGCAGGTTGCGGAACCTGATCTCGCGCGCCTTCACGCCACGCGCGATTGCCGATCTCGAACCGGCAATCCGTGAAATCTCACGAGAGCTTTTTGACAACGCCCTTGGCGCCGGTCAGATCGACTTCGCTGCCGATTTCTCCGCGCCGCTTGCAATGAGAGTCATTGCCGGGATGATCGGCGTCGCGCCGGAAGACTGGCCCCGTTACAAGCGATGGAACGACAAAATCCTCGGCCTGACTTACACCCGGAGTGGAGGCGACCAGGCGCAACAGGCGAGGCGCGATTTCAACAGCGTGACAGAGGAGATGAGTGCCTACCTGGCGGAAAGCATCGCCGCACGCCGAAAATCCCCGCAAAACGATCTGCTGACGCGCCTCATAGACGCGGAAATTGAAGGCGACCGTCTGACGCACGAAGAGATCCTCGCGTTTTTCCGGCTGCTGATGTTCGCAGGGCAGGAGACGACGACGAATCTGCTCAACAACGCTGTTCTCTGCTTTCTCGACCACCCGGACCAGCTCTCGAAGCTGCGCATCACGCCGCAACTTCTTCCGTCAGCGATTGAAGAAGTGCTGCGCTATCGCTCGCCATTCCAATGGATGATGCGCACGCCGCTCCGCGACGTTGAGGTACACGGCATGGCAATTCCGAAAGGCGCATTTGTGCTTCCGGTGGTGGGCGCTGCGAACCGAGACCCTAAGCATTTTCCGCATCCCAACCGGTTTGACATCGCCCGCGACCCCAACGCTCACTTCGCATTTGGCCACGGCATCCATTTCTGTCTCGGCGCAGCGCTGGCACGTCTGGAGGCGAGAATCGCCCTATCCGATCTGCTGTCGGGATTCGAGAGCTTTGAATACGCAGGCGACCAGCCGTGGCAGCCGCGCGAGGGCCTCATCGCGCACGGTCCTGCCAGCCTGCCGATTCGATTCTCGGTGAAGCGGACGGAGCCCGCCCGCGCCTGAACCGCTGACATGAAGACGCTCTGAATGTGGGGCAGACTTCAGTCTGCGGAGGACTTCAGTCCGACTCCGCGATAGTCGGGCTAAAGCCCTCCGCAGGCTGAACGCCTGCCCCACCCGCACTAGAAGCGGTAGTACGCTCCGATCTGAATCCGGCGCGGACTGAAGTTCATGCCCGAGACCTGCCCGAACGCCGTGCTGTTGATCGTGAACGGCGTCAGCGAGCCATAATCGCCGCCCGTCGACGGGAACACATAGAACGTCGGGTGGTTCAGGACGTTGAACATGTCGAAGTGCAGATCGACGTGATGCCGCTCCGTGATGTTCACGCTCTTCTTCACCGACGCGTCCAGCGAGAACTGCCACGGCCCGGAGAACATGCGCCGCTGCAGATTCCCGACCGTGCCCGCCTGCGGGTTGAAGAACACCTGTCCCGCGAACGGAGCCGTGCCCGGCGCCGCGGCGCCGCGGCCGTCCGCCGGATTGATGATCGACGGATTGATGAAGTACACCGTGTCGCCGGTCTTCCAAACTCCGGAAGTCAGCGAGCTCGACACCGGGCCGTTCACCGACGCCGTGTTGTTGGCGTCCGAGAGATGCTCTGTCGCATTGCCGACGCGGTTCAGCGTCCCGTAGCCGGAGAGGACCGAGTACGGCGCGCCGGAACTGTAGTTCCAGATGCCGCTGACTGCCCAACCGCCGAGGGTCGCGTTGAGCAGGCGGTTGCCGCTCCAGTGCTTGCCCCTGCCGTACGGCAGCTCGTAGTAAGCGTTCGCCTTGAACACGTGCCGCAGGTCGAACGGCGTGCGGGCGTATTCGAGGCTCGGGTTGTTGTTGTCGAGGAGCGGCTCGTTGTTGGTGGCGGAGTCGCCGTTGGCGTCGCCGAGCGCTTTGCCGTAGGTGTAGCTGAACTGCATCTGAAGCCCGGCGCGATTGCGCTTGGTGGCCTCGATTTGCAGAGCGTGATAGTTGCCCGAAGCGCCGTTGGCTACCACGCGCGCGCCCTGGACGTACGGGTTCGGCCAGAAGTTGACCGGACCGTTCGTCTTGTTGAGCATGTACGAGTTGGCCAGTTCGCCCACCTGTCCCGTGACCAGCAGGTTCTGGACGGTCGACGACGTCAGGCTGCCGCCGCTGCCGAGTAGCGGGAACACCGTGAGCTGCTGGCTGCCCGCGATCGCCGGGTTGTAGGTCCCGTTGTACGCGCCGCCGGCCGCCTGCGACAGGCGCGCATTGTTCTGCGCCCGCTGGAAGTCCGCCAGGAAGCCGTTGGCGTTGATGTTCACCTGGTTGTAGTCGAACGAGCGAAGCAGGTCCGTCGAGCGGTTGCCGATGTAGCGGACCGCCAGGATCGCGCCCTTCACGTTGTGCTCGATACCGAAGTTCCACTGGTGGACGTACGGCGTCCGCACGTTCGGATCGGGCATCCCCGTGAAGCTGGTCGTCGTGATCGCGAAGTTGTCCTGCAGCGTGCGCGGCACTTTATAGGCCGGAGCAGTCACCGCCGGCGGCGCCGCGAGTGTCGCAACCTGGTTCGACAAGGTGTTGGTGAAGGCGAGGCCGGAGCTCTGCCCCACCACGCTGCGGAACGTGGTCACCAGATTGTCGTTGACGTACGAGATCGAGTAGCCGCCGCGGATCGACGTGGTCCCCTTCTTGAAGGGATCCCACGCAAAACCGAGGTTCGGAGCGAAGTTGTTGCGGTCCGAGTGGTAGAACTTGCGGCCCGACGGTCCGCCGATGAAGTCCAGGATCGCGTTGGGGTCGAGCACGGACGCTTGCGCGCTGCCGTTCGTGAGCCGCGGCGCCAGGTAGAGGCCGTTCTTCTCGTCGATCGGCGTCCAGTATTCATAGCGTACGCCGAGGTTCACCGTCAGATTCGGCCGGACGCGGATCTTGTCCATCACGTAACCGGCATAGGTGGTCTGCTCGAGTTGCCGCAGGTTGGTGGCGCCGGGAACGAAGCCGGACGTCGTGCTGGTCACGTTAAACGTCTGCGCAGCGCTCGTGATGATGCCCGCCAGGTTCGCGTACAGATTGTTGGCCGTATTCAGATTCGTCGAGTTGATGCCCGGCAGGTCGGCCGCGGTCAGGCCGGTGGTGTTCGCCACGCTCAGGCCGAGGTTGTACGTCGGCACGATCCCCGAGTCGTTGAACGGCGTCGTGTGCAGAATCTGCCCCTGGAAACCGAACGCCACTTCGTGCCGCCCGTGAGACCAGTTGGCGTTGTCCTGCACGTTGTACGTGTTCGTCTTGCGGCCCTGCTCGAGGAACGTGTTGTTCGGGTTCGAGAAGACCAGGCCGCCGACCAGGAACTTGGCGTACGTATTGCTGTCGAGGAACGACGTGTCCGAGCGCAGGAAACCGCCGCGGAGCTCGTTGGTCAGCGTCGGGGCCACCATCCAGCGCCAGCTCAGCGACATCAGGTGATCCTGAATCGTATTGGTCACCGGCGGAATGTTGGTGTAGAACGCGCCCTGGTCGGGGCGGTCCGTCGGATTCTTGATGTAGTTGTAGGTGCCCGTGAAGCTATGCTTCGCGTTGAGGTAGTAGTCGGACTTGTAGACGAACTGATCGCGGAACTCGTTGCTGCGCGCGTTGAAGCGGTAGCCGGTGGTATTGAGGCCGTCGCCGGTGCCCGTCGCATTTCCCGCGGGCAACTGGTCGATCATCGACTTCACCGTGGGGTCGATCGCGAAGTTCTTGAGACCCGGCAGGCTCTTCGAAACCAGGGCGCCAGTGGCGTCTTTATACGTGAACACACCGCTGCGGGCCGCGGTCGTCAGGACGGTGCGCAGCCTGCTGCTGTCTTCCTTGTCCCGGTAGGCTTCGTAGTTCGTGTAGAAGAACAGCTTGTCGCGGAGGATCCGTCCGCCGACCGCGGCGCCCGGCTGGTTCAGGTTGAGGCGGCTCTTGGCCGTCCCGGACTGGTTGTTGAACCAGTCGTTGGCGGCCAGCGCGCTATTGCGGTTGTACCAGTAGACCGAGCCGTGGAAGGTGTTCGAGCCCGACTTCGTCGAGAGGACGAACTGCGACGCGCCGCCGCCCAAAGCGATATTCGGGTTCGACGTGGCCGCCGTGATCTCGGCGACCTGATCGATCGTCGTGCGCATCGGCGCGTAATCGAGATCGTTCGTGCGCGTGAAGTTGTCCTGGATGTTGATGCCGTCGAGCGAGACGTTCGAGAACGACGGGCGGAGTCCGTTCACATTCGTGGTGTTGCTGCCGGCGGTGACACCGGCCTGCGTCAGGAAGAGGTTGCTGACCTGGCGGCCGAGAACGGGCAGGTTCTCGACCTGCGTCGAGGTGACCGTGGAGGCCACTTCCGCGTTCGAGAGCTGCACGGTTTGGACATCGGAAGTCACTTCGACGGTCGTGGTCGCCGCCTGCACATCTAACTTGATGGCGGCCAGCGAGGTTTCCTGCACCGGCGAAACTTTCACCGCGCGCAGCATGGTTCGAGTGAAGCCCTTGGCTTCGATGGCGATGTCGTACGTGTCCGGCCGGACCGTCACGAACGAGAAAACGCCCGTTTCATTGGTCTGCGCCGTCAGCACGGGTTCGTGCCCATTGGCAACGTAGACGTTCACCGTGGCCCCCGGCACAGCGGCGCCGGTTTGATCGACAACCGAGCCGCTGAGGCGGCCCGCAACCTGGGCTTGAAGAGCGATAGCGGCGGCTAAGGCCGCCAGCAGGAGAAAGTACAGTCTGCGAAAAGACACAATTCGGCTCCTAAAATACGAATCTAACGATGCCCGGAGATGGGGCTCGTCAGGAAAAGTTGTATTGAACTAACTCGGATTACGAGACTTTGCGCTCACTATAACGCGCTTGCTCGTTTCCGTACAAGTACCTGCGGTTTCTGGAACCTCAGTTCCAAACGTACTGCCCTCTTCGCTCAAAACCGGTGACCGGGAGTCCGGAAGGCTGGCAGCCGGAACGGGACGCGCGCGAGACCGCAGGATAGAATATGACCTCCCTCGAGTGGACGCGGAGGCTCTGAATCCGGCCTTCCCGCTTCACCAAACTAACCCCTGAGACGTTGGTAAAGAATATAGCCGGGAATGCAGAGTTGCGGAAGTAAACCGTCAGTTAACCGCCCGTTTTCGGCGCCTTACGTGCGCTGGTAGCTGCCCGGAACAGCCCGAAACGCGATCGAGAGCCGGTTCCAGGCGTTAATCGTCACGATCGCCATCGTGAGGTTCACGAGCTCCTCGTCGGTGAAGTGACGGCGCGTCTCGGCGAACAGGTCGTCGGGCACGTGACTCTCGCCGACCAGCGTCACGGCTTCCGTCCAGGCCAGCGCCGCTCGCTCCCTCTCCGTAAAGAACGGAGTCTCCCGCCAGGCGGAAAGCGCATACAGCCGCTGCTCGGTTTCGCCGTGCGCCCGGGCATCCTCCGAGTGCATATCGATGCAATACGCGCACCCGTTCAATTGCGACGCTCGCATCTTGACGAGTTCCAGCAGCCCGATCTCGATGCCGCACTGCCGCACGTACGTTTCGAGTCCATACATCGCGTGATACGCCTTCGGCGCTGCCTTCATCGGGTCGAGTCTGGGTTCCATTTTTCGGGGGCTCCTTCCTTTAATTTATCTTGACAATGCTTAACGCGCGGAGCGGCAACTCAAGTCCCCTCAAAGCCGTTCAACACAATGAACGGAGGTTCACACAACGATGATGAAATTGAGTTTGGCAGTGCTGGCGGCGACGCTGGCCTTCGGACAGACCGCGCCGGCCCCGGCCACAGCGGCGCAGATGCGGGTCAATCAACTGTCGCAGACCTTGAACCTGACGGACGCGCAGAAGGCGTCCGCGCTGAGCATCTTCACTACGTCGATCACGAACGCGCAGACCATTCAGACGAGTCTGCGGACCAACCAGCAGTCCATCGCGGATGCCGTCAAGAAGAACGACTCGGCGACCATCGATTCCCTGGCCGCCGCCTCGGGCGTGCTCCAGGGGAAAGCGCTTGCGATCAACGCCAAAGCCGACGCCGCGTTCTACGCAATCCTCACCACCGACCAGAAGGCCATCTACGACGCGAGGCCTCACGGCGGGCCGGGCGGTCCCGGCGGACGCCGCGGCCACTAATCCGAAGTGGGGCGGGCTTCAGCCTGCGCGGGACTTCAGTCCCGCTCTTCATCCTCGACGAGGAGCGGGACTGAAGTCCCGCGCAGACTGAAGTCTGCCCCACAGAGCCGCTACCACTGCAGCCGCGCGCTCACTTGCACCTGCCGGGGACGCAGTCCGAACCCGCCGTAGGAGTTCTGCAGCGTCACGATTCCCGTGCCGTCGCTCCCCGGCGGGTTCAGTCCCTGGACGTTAAATAGGTTAAACACGTCGAAGTTCATCCTCAGTTTCAGGCGCTCCCGGAGGTTAAAAAACTTGAGCAGCGATACGTCCGTGCTCCAGTTGAACGGCCCGAGCCGGTACTGCTGCCGCCACGGATGGATCCCCGTGTCGACCGCCGTCAGCACGCGACTGCCGTCTTTCAACGTCAACGTCACGTTGTTGGTGTCGTAGTTGGACGCGTTCGGATCGGTCGGCTGCCCGCCCTTCGGCCACGGCACGACGGGCGACGTCGACGGCGCATAGTCCGCCGGCAATCCAAAAATTCCATTGCGCATGCCGAACGCATTGCGGCTGTCGATGAAGCGGTTCGAAATGTAGCCGTTGTAGTACAGGTACCCCTGGAAGCAGCGCTCCTCGGCGAGCGTCCGGGCCGTGGCGGGAGTGTTCCGGCAGTCCAGGATCGGGTACTTCGTGCCGTACACCTGGAAGTCGTTCGCGAATGAGCCCCACCAGTTGGTGGGCATCGAGAACCACGAGCTGACGATCGTGCCGCTGCCGGAGAGCTTCCACCCGCCGATCAGGTTATCGACCCACTTGGCGGAATTCCGTCCCAGCAATTTGCCGCGCCCGACCGGCAGGTCGTAGTTCCAGTTCCACCGCGTCCGGTGCTGCGGGATCGACGTGTCTCTCTGGTAGTTCAGAAAACGGTTCAGTTCGGCGGGGTCAGTCGGCACGGTCCCCGGAATATAGACGCTCGACACCGTGCCCGGCGAGTCGCGGAACGAATTGCCCGCGAGGCGCGTAGCGTTCGTCACGGTGTGGAAGATCTGGAAGCCGAAGCCGCGGCTGAAGCGGCGCTCGAACTCCACCGTGAATGTCGACGAGTTGATGGTCCCGGTCTTCTCCAGAATTTTGATATCGGTGTACGCCTTCTGATCGTAAGGACGGCGCGCCTCTCCGGAGAACGTGCCGCTCGGCAGCGCCGTCCCCGTCAACACGTACCAGACGTAGTTCGAGGGCTGCGGGTTGATATTGTCCAACTGGTCCGCGTGCCAGCCGTGGCGGCCGGTGTAGCGGATGCGGAACACGCTCGAATTGCCGATCTGCTTTTCGAGCGCCGCGTTCCACTCGTGGATCTTCATGCTCGGCAGATCGCCCATCGCGACCACCGAGGCGCCGCGCCCGATCGCCGCCGGATTGTTGAGGTCGATCATGTTCGGATCGTCGGTGTTCAGGCCCGCGATGTACACGGGCGGGTTCCGCAGCAGCCAGTTCGAGATGTGATCGTTGCTGTAGGTGGAGCTGTTCTGGTTGTACTGATAGGTGGTGCGGAACGGCTGCGCGCTCGAGAACTGCGCCAGCAGCGTCCGCATCGGCGTTGGCGAGATGTAGAGTCCGTAGCCGCCGCGGATGACCAGCGTGCGCGCGCCGTCGAACATGCGGTACGCGACCCCGCCGCGCGGTCCGAGGTCGAACATATTCGACGGGAAGATGTTCTTCGACATCCCCGCCTGCGCCGCCGTTTCGAACTTCACGTCGAGGCTCTCGTACTGACCGACGAGCTTGGGCGTGGTGGCGCCGAGACCGTAGTAGTAGTCGAGCGGCTGCGGCAGCACGATCGCGTGATTCACCTGGTCGAAGCCGTTGATCAGATACCGCTCGTCGGAGAGCGCCGGGTTGAGGTCCCACCGCAGCCCCATATTCAGCGTGAGCCGCGACGTGACGCGGTAGTTGTCCTGAAAGTACAGCCCATAGTTGCGGTCGGTCACGTAGAAGAAGCCGCGCTTGAGTCCGACGTTGTAGTCGGCGCCGTAGCCGAGGAAGAAATTCGCCGCGTTGTCCCCGGTCTGCGGGACGGCGGCCGGCGCCGTATCCGACCCGAGAGTGGAGCTTTCGAGCGCGGTCGCCAGGCTGTTGAAGTCGCTGTACCCCGAGATGTTCCCCTGGTCCGGCAGGAGTGTCTGCTTCTCGCGATGCCAGCGCCAGCCGAACTGCAGATTATGGGTGCCGCGAATCGCCGTGTAGTTCTGCTCCCAGTTGTCGACCAGTGTCCGCAGCATGCGCCGGTTGTCGCCCTCGATGTAATTCATGAAGTCGAGGTTCTGCAGCGCCGGCCACCCGAGTTCGCCGAACGGATTCGGCAGCTTCAATTGCTTCGACCAGTCCTGCTGCTGCGGACCGTTCACCGTCTTCGTCGTCTGAGCCGTCCGGTTGCCGTTCGTCTCGACGAAGAAGCTCGGCGAGAACAGGTGCGTCCAACTGAATGCTCCGGAAAGCGCATCCATCAGGAGGTACGTTTGGTTCGCCTCCTTGCCGAGCGTCGGCGCGCCGGTCGTGCTCCCGGTGCCCTGAAAATCCGTGTGCAGATTGCCGCCGTTGAACTTCACGAAGATGTTGTCCTTCTCCGTGAAGCGGTGGTCGACGCGCGCGGTCGCCGGATTGTTGCTCTGATTGGGCAGACCGTTGGTCGCTACCGCCATTTTCAGATTGCTCGCGACCAGCGGGTTCGTGATGTCGGTCGGCAGCGGTGTAATCCCGTAGACGAACTTCGCGAGCGGACTCTCCCGATCGGCCGGGATGATGTTCCCCGGAAACGGCCGCCGCGTCGTGATGTTCCGATTGCCGACCTTCTGGACCTGCGACGTCGTCGGATCGTAGATCGCGATGAAGCGGCCCTGCGCGTCGAAAAGCTGGCTGAAATCGCCGTTCCGCATTGCGACCGTGGGCACGGTGAAGTCTTTGCTGATTCCCTGCCGCAGCTCCTGTCCTTCACGCGAGAACGAAAAGAACGTCCGATTGCGGCCGTTGTAGATCTTCGGCAGGTACACGGGGCCGCCGATCCACCCGCCGAATTCGTTGCGGATCAGTTTCGGCACATGATACGGGCTGCCGTCGTAATTCACGTCCTGCCGCGCGCGCGCCACGCCGAAGCCGTTATTGCGCATCGTCTCGTACACGAACCCGTGCACCTGATTCGTGCCGGCCTTCGTGGTCACGATCACCGACGCGGGGCTGCTGTACTTCGCATTCGACGTGCTCGTCTCGACCCGCACCTCGCCGATCGACGCCAGTCCCGACAGGTTCATCGATCCGCCGAACTCGCGATTGTTCGACGCGGCCCCGTCCTGCACATAATTCGTCGAGTAGACCATCATGCCGGCCGAGCGCACACCGCCGTTGACGTCGATCACCTGCTCGATGCCGGGCGTGACGTCGGAGAGCAGCGTGTTGAGATCGCGCCCGTTCACCGGCAGCTCGTCGATCCGCCGCGAGTCGAGCGTCGTGCCGTCGGTCGGGTCGGTCGTCGTCACCAGTGGGACGGTCTCCATGACCGTGATCTTCTCGCTGACCGCTCCCAATTCGAGCTTCGGCGAAAGATCGACCGTGCGGCCGGTCTCGAGCGAGACATCGGTCTCCCACGCCTTCATCCCCGGAAACTCGACGCGCACTTTATACGCCCCGATCTTCAGCGGAGGAGTCGCGAAATAGCCGTCGCTATTCGTCGAGGTGCTGGTGGTGACGCCGCTCTCGACGTGGGTGATCGTGATCTTCGCGCTGCTCAGAGCGGAGCCGGTGGCGTCCTTGACCGCGCCCTGAATCGTCCCTCCACCGGTGACGGACTGGGCAAAACAGGAACATGCGGCGGCAAGCGCCAGCACGGCAAATCGCATCGACAACTACCTCCCCATTCGATTGGGGTCAGTATATAACGGGCGCGGGTAGACGGAAATGTGCGGTCACACCGTCGATCGTCAGCGTGGCGTCGGAAATAGCAGTCCACGTCCCAGACGGATAGCTGAAGTTGAGCTGGTCGATGATCAGTCCCGGAGCGGCGCCGCAGTATTGCACGGTCGCGGCCTGACCGTCGATGGTGAGCCGGCAATCGCCGGGCACTTGGAGAGGCGTGAGCGATCCGGCATAAACCGGGGGAACTCCATCCTGCGCGGGCCCGTTCTTGGCGCCGAAGCCATTCGCCCAAAGCTGATAGTTTCCACCCGCCCCGGTAAGCCACGCGATCCCATTGACGGGGTCATGCAGGAACAGCGACGGAGCAGCCGGCGAGATCGTGACCGTCTCGGCATCGCTTTCGACGGTTCCGCGCCGCACCTTCACGTCGACAGCGGGCGAGATGGGCGTCGCCCACGGGATCTGAAAATCGATCTGTGACGGCGAAGCGTAGATCAGCGCGGCCGCGGCGCCGTTCACCGAGACGGAAACATCTCCGAGCGAGAACGGAAAATGGTCCGTGCCAGTGACGGTAGTCGTCGTGTCGGCGAGGCCCGCCCCGTAGACCGCGGCGAGGGTGCCCGGTGCAAGCGTGCCCAGACCAGGCCGCGTTCACCACACCGCCCGGCATGATCGCCGGCGCGCCGGCCACAGCGGGCGCCGCCTGGTAGACGCGCACATAGTCGACGAGCATGTCCTGCCGCGGGAATGCCGCATTCGGGTCGGGCGTGCCGAGGAAGGTCTTCGGACCGCCGACTGCCAGGTTCAGCAGGATGAAGAACGGAGCGTTGAAGACCCACCGCGCACCCTTTGGCAACGACGCGGGTGTGACCTTATGGAAGGAGACGCCGTCGACGAACCACTCGACCGAGTCCGGCGCCCACTCGATGGAGTACACGTGATAGTCGTCGTAGACGCGCTGGCCGCGCGGCAGCATGTACGACTTGCTGATCCCGGCGCCGCCCGAGTATCCCGGCCCGTGCGCCGTCCCGTTATTGACGTTTGAGTTGTCGTGGAAGGTCCCGAAATTCTCCATGATGTCCAGCTCGCCGCAAGTGGGCCAGCCGGCTGTCACGAAGTTCTCGCCGAGCATCCAAAAGGCGGGCCAGACGCCCTGCCCGAACGGCAGTTTGATACGCGCGGCGATGCGTCCGTATTGCCAGTTGCCGTCGGCGGTGTGAGTGGATGCGCCGGGGCTGCCGGTCTGCAGCCGCGCCGAAGTGTAGCTCCCAGCCGAGTCGCGAATCGCGCGGATGACAAGATTCCCCTTGCCGTCCTGAAAGGCGTTTTGCGCCGAGTTGGTGTAGTTCTCCAACTCGCCATTGCCCCACCCGTTGTTATTACCGAGATCGAAATTCCACTTGGAGGAGTCGGGCGGACTGCCTGAGGCAGCATTGAACTCGTCGCTCCAGACCTGCTTCCAGACGGTCGAAGTCTGGGCGGAAAGCGCAAAGGCGGTGCAGAGGAAAAGGCAGAAGCGGCGCGTCATAGCAAATCCTACGCTACCGCCAATTCACCTCTTGGGCCACGAATGCACGCGAATGAACGCGAATCGGAAATTCTTATTCGTGTCCATTCGTGTCCATTCGTGGCCCTAAGGGTTTCGGCTTTCCCATAACGTCATGGGAGAGCAGTTCAACTCGCTCGTCCGCTCGATTTCGCCGGCGTACGACGCGATGGCGTCGAGCACTACCAGCAGATCCAGGTCGTGGTCCGTGCTTAACTATTCTTGGGATCGGGGTTGCCCCCGCGGTTGGCGTAGAGCCTCACGCTCCAAGGGAAAACTGGGGTGGGCGGAGGGATTCGAACCCTCGACCACCGGAACCACAATCCGGCGCTCTACCAAGCTGAGCTACGCCCACCGTGAGGTTTCTTAATTCTATCACTACCAACCGATCTGCTTCCACATCTCGTCGACGCGCCGCTTCACGTCCGGCGACATCTCGAGCACTCCCGGCCATGGCCTGGTGAAGCCTTCCCCTGCCCATTTCCGCGTGGCGTCGATCCCCATCTTCGACCCGTAATTCGCCAGCCGGCTGGCATGATCCAACGAATCCACCGGCCCCATCACGAACTCGATGTCGCGCTGCGGATCGATATTGTTCAGCGCCTTCCAAGCAACCTCGCTGTAGTTCTGGACGTCGACGTCCTCGTCCACCACCACGATGCATTTCGAGAACATCGCCTGGCCGGTGCCCCAGATCGAGTGCATCACCTTGCGCGCGTGACCCGGGTACGACTTGCGGATTGCGACCAGAATCAGATTGTGGAACACGCCCTCGGGCGGCATCGCGATATCGCGCACTTCGGGCAGTTGCAGGCGCATCAGCGGCAGGAAGATGCGCTCGATCGCCTTGCCCATGTAGTAATCCTCCATCGGCGGCGGACCGACGATGGTGGTGGCATAAATCGGATCGCGGCGCTGCGTCACGCACGTCACGTGAAACACGGGATATTGATCGGCGAGCGAGTAGAATCCGGTGTGGTCGCCGAACGGCCCCTCCGTCCGCAATTCGCCGAGCTCGACGTAGCCTTCGAACACGATCTCGGCGCTCGCGGGCACTTCGAGATCGCAGGTCTGGCACTTCACCATCTCGACCGGGCTCTGCCGCAGAAAGCCCGCGATCATCATCTCGTCGAGATCGGGCGGGAGCGGCAGAATCGCCGAGTACATCGTCGCCGGATCGGCCCCGATCGCCACCGCCACGTCCATCCGCGTCCGCCCGTGATGGCCGGAGCGGCGGTAGTGTTCCGCTCCCTGTTTATGCGTCTGCCAGTGCATGCCGGCGGTGCGCTCGTCGAAGATCTGCATGCGGTACATGCCGCAGTTGCGCTTGCCCGTATCGGGATTGCGCGAGAAGACCATCGGCAGCGTGATGAAGCGGCCGCCGTCCTCGGGCCAGCACTGCAACACGGGATAGTCGAAGAGCGAGAAGTTTTCGCGCTTCACGACCTCCTGGCACGCCCCTTTGCCGACCACCTTCGGGAAGAACGCGCCCATCTCCGCCAGCTTCGGCAGCATCTTGAGCTTGCCCATCAGGCCTTCGGGCATGCGCATTTCGAGGAACTCAACGATGCGCGCGGCAACCTCGTCCACCGACCCGACTTCGAGCGCCAACTCCATGCGCCGCATCGACGCGAAGGCATTGATGAGCACGGGCACGCTGGAGCCCTTCGGTTTTTCGAAGAGCAGCGCGGGGCCGCCCTGCTTGACGGCGCGGTCGGCGAACTCGGTGATCTCAAGGATCGGGTCGACTTCGAAGGGAATGCGCTTCAGTTGATTGTTCTGCTCGAGCGCGCGGATGAAGTCGCGCAGATCGCGATAGGCCATTAATACGAGTATAGAGAACGGCGCAGCGCGAACAGCAGAATCCCCGCCCCTATCAGCAGAAACGACCCCGGTTCCGGCGCCGCGATTGCCGGCACGTTGTCCCCGAAGTCCAGGCTCACGTTGTCCAAGATCCAGCCGTTCGGGACATGCGCGGTCGAGCCCGAGTCGGTGCCCTGCACCCAACGGAGCTGGAACGCGTCGCCGTTCGAAAGCGGTAGCGTGATCGACGCGGTGACGAACGTGCCGAACCCTCCGGTGTTTGTGCCGCTGAGAACCTGCCTCCCCGGCAGCGGATTCGACCAGCCGGTCGCCATCGTCTTGTTGTACGTCTGGCCGGCGAAATTGCCGTAACGCGACACCAGGTCCGTGAAGGCGCCGTGATTGACCGAGATCTCGATGACTCCGCCGTCGTAGGCTGTCGAACCGCCCGCTTCCTCGTTGAAGGTCTCGTCGAACGCCAACGCCACCGGACCGGTCGCGAAGTACAAAGGACTGTTGAGCGCCTGCAAGCTGACATTCGCATAATCCAGGACCATCCAGCAGCCCTGCCCGCCCCAGCAGTCGGACCCCGTCGTATACGTCCACGGCGTGCCCGTGCCGCCGGTATTCATCAGTAGCGTGCTGGCGGAGAAGCCGCCGTTATTGGAATTGAAGTTGATCAGGGTGGCATCCGATCTTGCGGCCAGTCCGATGACAAGGACTAGGGCTGCCCATACACTGCGTGCTCGCATTGCCCAATTAGTAGCGCGAGCGAGTCAAGTTCTCAGGTATTTTCCGCAAAAGCAATCGGGGATAATCCGGTTGCAGGCCGTGCCTCGGCGCCATGCGTTATGATTTCATTTCACACCGGCACGTCCCTAAAGGAGAAAGCATGTTCAATCGAGTTGCCTTCGTCACCGGCGCCAGCCGCGGTATCGGCCGCGCCATCGCTCTCACGCTTTGCCGCAGCGGCTTCGATATCGTGGTCGCATCCCCGGAAATCGAGAAGAACGAAGAGGTGGCGGAGGAGATTCGCGCGTGCAGCGGCGAGGCCATGACGGTCAATCTGGATGTCACGTCGATCGACTCCGTGAAGGCGGCCTTCGCCAAGGCGCAACAGGATAAAGGCCGCATCGACGTCCTCGTGAATAATGCGGGCATCACCCGCGACGGCCTCGCGCTTCGCATGAAGCAGGCCGACTGGCAGCTCGTCATGAAGATCAATTTGGAGGGCGCGTTCCTGTGCACGCAGCAGGTGCTCCAAGGGATGATGCGTAACCGATGGGGACGGATCGTCAATATCGCGTCGGTGGTGGGACAGGCAGGCAGCGCCGGCCAGGCGAATTATGCGGCGTCGAAAGCGGGGCTGATCGGGATGACGAAGTCGCTGGCGCAGGAGATGGCGAGCCGCGGCATCACGGTGAATGCGATCGCTCCGGGCTACATCCAGACCGATATGACTGCTGTGCTCTCGGAGGAAGTGCGGACGAAGATTCTGGCGGCAGTGCCGCTGGGGCGGATCGGGAAGCCGGAAGACATTGCGGCCGCAGTGAAGTTTCTCGCCAGCGAAGACGCATCCTATATTACGGGACACGTGCTCGCCGTGAACGGCGGCATGTATATGTAGTCTGGAAGGGCGGACCGTTTTAGCGGCCCGCCCTCACCAAGCCGGGGGTACATAAGGAGCGCTCCTGGACTTCACTCGGAGGTGAAGTGCAACCCACTGTGGCTAGCCTGAGACCGTACGCCCCACGTTTTCCTACCCGATCGTGTCTCGAGAACTTTGATCGGAACGCGGCCCCGGACAGACCTGCGCTCGGCCAGCGAGCAGGGTCTTTCGATGCGCAAAGTAGCACGCCGAAATGGCCGTCCTGCCATGGGGCCCTCCAAGTTATTGATTGCAGGGCGACGAAAGTTGAAAAAATTTAGCACAGATAAAGGTTTGCTCAATCGCGGCGCCGCGATGAAGCCGAGGATGTCGCCGAATTGGAGTGCCGCGATTGAGTGAACCGCGCTGTGAGCTAAACCGCGGCGTGCTGGTCGGTCTTTAATGGGTTTTGTTCGTGTTCGGGGTGGGTGGTTTCGAGGTTTCGGGACGAGACTCGGCGGGGTTTTCCGCTTTTGCTGAAAGAGGCGGGGATATTTTGCTCCGGTAAACGGATCCCGGCTGAGCTTTCGATCGAAGAATGGGCGCTCGAAGGCAATGCGCACGCACGAATGCGACACCCTGCCAGGAGAGCAGCGTTCGGGAGTGACGAATTCGGACGCAGTGTGGTCATGAGGTGTCGACCAACAATGGGACTGGGCCGTAGCAGGGAAACAGAACCTGGAGTTGCACCATGGTTCCGATTCGGCACTGGGGACAGCGGCGGGTATGGGCGGAAAACCCGGGATAGTCAGCCGCCCGGGGCAGCAGGTCCGAATACGGGGTTGCCAGCAGGTTCCGGCAGAGGCTGAGTTTATCGGCGCGATGGCAGTTGGCGAGAAAGCCGTAATAGCGAATCCGTTGGAATCCAGTCGGCAAGGTGTGCTGCAGGAAGAGGCGAATGAACTCGTCGGCGGGCACGGTCGCCACCTTGCGGAGTTTGTCGCGGTAGTCGGTCCAGGAGAAGGACACTTGGCCGTCCTGAAGAGCGAGCAGTCGCTGATTGCTGATGGCGACGCGATGCGTGTAGCGGCCGAGATACTCCAGGACGCGAGAGGGCCCGCCAAAGGGCGGTTTGGCATACACGACCCATACTTTTGAGCGCAGCGGCGCCAGCCATCGCGCGAAAGCGCCGGGCTCACGGAGTGGTTCCAGTTCTCCGAAAAACTGGAGGGCGCCCGCCGCGTGAGCCTTCTCTAAAGCTTCCAGCATCAAACGGCGGAACAGGCGCGAGAGCGCCCTGACGGGCAGCAGGAATCGGCGGGGCGCCGTGGCCCAGCGCTCATGATCCGGCGTGAGGCCGCCGCCCGGAACCACGCAGTGAAGGTGTGGATGGAAGTGCAGATTCTGCCCCCAGCTATGCAGCACACCGAAGAAGCCGAGTTCCACGCCGAGACGCTTGGCAGCCGCGCGCAGGAGGGTTTGAGCGGCAGAGTGGAAGAGAATTCCGTAGAGGCATTCTTTGTTGTAGAAGGCCAGTGAGCGGAGCGGGGCCGGCAGAGTGAAGACTACATGAAAGTACTCGGTGGGCAACAGTTCTGCTCGGCGTTCCTCGAGCCAGCGTTCGCGCGCCGAGCCCTGACATTTGGGGCAGTGGCGATTGCGGCAGGAACGGTAGCGAATATGCGTGAACTGATAGTGGTCGCACCATTCGACGGCGCCGCCCAGGACAGGCGTGCGGCAGGTTTCGATGGCATCGATCACGCGGTGCTGATCGAGAGGCAAACGGTGAGCCTGCCGGTACGCCGGGCCGTGCTGTCGAAAGATGTCGGCCAACTCAACGGTTGGCTCGGGCAGGGCTACGGCCTGCCCTTCGCTTTACGGGAAGTGCGGTCCACATTGTCCAGCGGACTCATGGTCGCGGCGACGACCTGCGGCCCCACCTGCGCGTATCGCGCCGTAGTGTCGATGCGGCTGTGGCCGAGTAGAACCTGGATCAGCCGGATGTCAGTTCCATTTTCCAGCAGGTGCGTGGCAAAAGAGTGCCGCAGGGTGTGAACGGTGATGTGCTTGCGAATGCCCGAGAGCAGGGCCGCTTCCCGGCACGCGTTTTGTAAGGAGGTGGAGCAAAGATGCCGGTTTGAGCGCCAGGAGGGAAACAGATACTCCGTGGGGCGCGCGGCCCGGTAGTAACGGCGGAGCACATCCAGCAGTCGCGGAGAAAGCATGGCGTAGCGATCCTTGGCTCCTTTGCCCTGCTCGACCCGGATGAGCATGCGTTGCGAATCGATATCGGACACCTTTAAGGCGACTGCCTCGCTCACGCGCAGTCCGGCGCCGTAACAAGCCATCAGCGCGGCGCGATATTTAAGGCTCGGGACGTTGTCGAAGAAGCCCATGATCTCTTCCTGGCTGAGCACGACGGGCAATCTGTGGTGGCGCCGGACGCGCGGAAAATACTCGGCGGTCCAGGGCATTTCGAGCGTATTCAGGTACAACCACTTCACCGCGGAAATGTACTGATTGACGGCTTCGGCGGAGAGTTTGCGTTCGTTGAGGAGGTAAAGTTGATACTGTCGGACGGCTTCGAGATCGAGGAATTCGGGACTCTTGCCGAAGTACTTGGCGAATCCGGCCACATGATAGACGTACTTCTTCTGTGTGGCCGGATTCAAATTGCGCAACTGCATATCTTCGATGAAGCGTTGGCGAAGCGGTGTCATGCGGGGCTCCTGGGACGTTGGATTGGTCTATGTGAGATAAACCTGATCCAGTGTTCCTCGGAGCCTCGCTCCAGTCCAGCGGGCTTCATTCTTGCGAGCTTTGTGCGGGGCGGATTACCGCGGAGCGGTTTAGTTCACAGGTAGAATGGAGATTCGTGGCGTACGAACCCGACACCGCTCTCGGCGGCCCGCAGCACGAATTTCCCGCCACGCGGCAGTCTCTCATCGACGCCGCGGCGCAGTCGCCCGACGCGCTCGGGGAGGTCGTCGCCCTCTACTGGAAGCCGTCGTATAAGCACGTCCGCATCAAATGGCGGCGCTCCAACGAGGAAGCGAAGGATCTGGTGCAAGCGTTCTTCGCCGCGCTGATCGAGCGTAATCTGATCTCCTCCTTCGACTCATCCAAAGGACGTCTCCGCACGTGGATGCGCGCCTGCCTCGACCATTTTGTGTTGAAGCAGGACGAGGCGGCGTCGCGGTTGAAGCGGGGCGGCGGGGTCGAGATGACGTTCGATTTCGAGGCAGCGGAGCGCGAGTTGAGATCGACCGCACCATCGCCGGAGGACGTTTTTCTGCGCGAGTGGGAGCGCGAGGTTTTCGCGCGCGCGCTGGAGGACCTGGGCGCGCTGTGCGCGGCGTCGGGGAAGCAAATCCAACACCGCATCTTCGAGCAGTACGACCTCGCCGACGAGCCTCGTCCCGCGTACGCCGAGCTGGCGCGCGAGCACGGAATCCCGGTCACGAGCGTGACGAACCACCTGGCGTGGGCGCGCCGCGAGTTGCGCCGTCTGGTCCGCGCGCGGATGGAGCGGTCGTGATCGGCGACCGCGTGTTCGACCATCTGCGGCACGTCACGGAGGCGCCCGACGTCGCGGGCACGCGCTACGAGTTGGTCGACGAGTTGGGGCGCGGCGGCATGGGGGTCGTGTACCGGGCGCGTGATGCGGAGCTCGACCGGCTGGTCGCATTGAAAGTGATCGACGCGGGTCCGCTGGAAGAGGCGCGCACGCTGGCGCGGCTGGAGCATCCGGGCCTCGTGCCGGTGTACGACAGTGGAGTCCTGCCGGATGGACGGTCGTATTACGCGATGCGTCTGGTGACGGGGCAGCGTCTGGACGAGTTCGCGCGCGCGGAGGTGTCGCTTCCGGCGCGGCTCCGCGTGTTCGAGAAGATCTGCGAGGCGGTGGCATTCGCGCACGACCGCGGCGTGGTGCATTGCGATTTGAAGCCGGGGAACGTGATGACGGGCAGCTTCGGCGAAGTCTTCGTGATGGACTGGGGGATCGCGAATCGCGCGGCTGCGGGGACGCCGGGCTATCGCGCGCCGGAGACCGAGCCCACACCGCGGTCGGATGTATTTTCACTCGGCCGCATGCTGCTGGACCTGGGTCCCCTGCCCCGGCCAGTAGCGGCAATCGCGGCGCGCGCGTCGGCGGCCGACCCGGCGATGCGCTACGCGTCGGTCCCGGAGCTGGCGGCGGAAGTCGCGAGATTTCTGGATGGGATGCCGGTGGCGGCGTATCGAGCGGGCCCGGTCGAGACGGCGGTCCGGTTCGCGCGGCGGAACTCGGTGTTGTTGCTGCTGCTGGCGACGTATCTGGTGGTGAAATTCGCGCTGGTGCTGTTGTTCCGGCGGTGATCGAAAGCGCCCGAGATCGGGGTTGCGGCAGCGAAGCTAGAATTGAGATACGTCTTCCGACCGCAACCGTCTTCAAGCGCTTGTGGATGCCCTTCCGGATAGTGAGATACAGGTGGCCGTTTCTTTCCTTGCGGAGCTGGGTGAGCAGGAAATCATCGACACCTGCAGCGGTGCGCGATCTGGCGCGTCTGGATCGCGTCGTTCAGGCACGAATCGATGCGGCGTTGGTGCGCTTCACCGCGACCGGTCATGGCGATGTGAAGTCCCTCAAAGACCGTCCTGGCGAACTCCGTCTCCGGGTCGGCAAGTGGTCCATGCTCGGCAGGACGCTCCCTAACGGTCGCGGCTCTGATCGGAGCCGCGAGCGTGAGCGAGCGTCCGTGGTTGAGCAACTTTTCAAGCGGTCATAGGCCGCCGATCAACGCCGATGCCTTTAGCCGCGTCCATCGACAGCTGATTCATTTCCGGTGTTTTTCCAGACTGCTCCAGGATTCCGCCGCCGCAGAGAACGGCTTCGTGCGCCATCGCACCGGTTGCGATCCCTTGGGGCGCTATATCGCACTTGCGCCTTTTTCCACTCCACACCGGACGTGATAAAACTTGGCTGCGCGCCACGGGAGGGTCCATGCGAATGCAGGTGAAGCATCAGATTGCCGCTGCGATGGCGGTGCTCGTCGCGAGTTCCGGAGTGGCTCTCGGCGATACCGCGGCCGGGATGCAGGCGTTTCGCAACAAGGATTATCAGACCGCGTTTCGAGAATGGAAGGCGGCTGCGGAGCGTGGGCAGGCCGAGGCGCAGTTCGATCTCGCGCTGCTGTATGCGCAGGGGTACGGCACGCGGCGCGACCTGACAGTGGCGGTCCAGTGGTACCGCAAGGCGGCCGAGCAAGGTAACGCGCAAGCGGAATTTGCCTTGGGGCAAATGTACTCGCGCGGCTGGGGCGCTCCGCGCGATACGGCCGACGCCATGCGATGGCTGCAGATGGCGAACGATCCGGCGAGCGACGGTCCGCCGACCGAGTGGGCGCGGGTCGAAGGCTACGGCTTCGAGCAGGACCAGAAGCAGGCCGCCTACTGGTACGAGAAGGCGGCCGAGCAGGGACACCAGGAAGCGCAGTACAACCTGGCGCGTTTGTACGCCACGGGTCAGGGCGTGCCCCGCGACCAGGAGCAGGCGCTTCGCTGGGTGCGCGCCTCCGCCAGTCAGGGTTTCGCGCCGGCGCAGGCCCGCTTCGGGTTGCGGTACGCGACGGGGAGCGGCATTCCTCAGGACCACCGTCTGGCGTATTTGTGGCTGACCATCGCTTTCCTGCACGGCGAAAAGAGCCAGGAAAAACTGCGCGCGGCGGAAGCCGCCAAGCTCACGCCCGACGTGGTTGCCGCGACCGAACAGGCGGCGCAGAGTTGGAAGCCGCGGCTCGCGCCGCGCGCAAAGATGTGAGCCTGCGCCCCGCTCGCGCGGTCTGGCTCATCGTGATGCTGGCCGCGCCCGTCCACCCCGGCACGCCGGAGGAGACCCTCCAGCGCGCGCTCGTGCGGTTGCGCGCGGAGTCCGGTAATCTGTCGCGCTACGCCTGCGTCGAAACGGTGGAGCGGCAATATTTCCAGCCGCGGGAAGACAAGGCCGCGGCCTGCACGGCGGCGCCAAATCGCGCCGGTCCTCTCGAGGCGGTGGACCGTCTGCGCCTGGAAGTCACGTTCTCGAGCGGCCACGAAATCTACTCGTGGCCGGGCGCGACGCGCTTCGATTCGCGCGACGTCAGCGAGATCATCCGTGAAGGTCCCATCGCCACCGGCTCGTTTGGAACCCACCTACAGGGAATCTTCGACAATCCGGGCGTCCGCTTCGAATTCGCGGGCGAGCGGCAGGAAGGCGCGCGGCGTCTGCTCGAATACCGCTTCACCGTCCCCCTCGAGACCAGCCGGTACCACGTGCACGCCGGCTCATTCAACGAAGTCATCCCGTATCGTGGAACGTTTCGCCTGAAGGCAGACACTCTGGAACTCGACCAACTGACGTTCCAGGCCGAGCCTCCGCCGGGGGCCGCGTCGATGTGCGCGCTCGATGCGGAGCTGGATTACAGCCCGGTTCCGGCCCATGGCGATCTGCTACTGGCGGCGCGCGGGCAGCTACGCATCGGGTTTCAAAGCGGGCGCCAAACGAACAACGTGACGACCTTCGCTGCCTGCCGCGAGTACACGGCCAACTCCGAGGTGGTCTTTGCGGAGGCGCCGCCGGAGAGCACCGCGGCGCCCGCGGCGAGCCGTGCTCCACAGGTTGGGCTGCCGATCGGGCTGCCGGTCACACTGGAGTTCACGGCGCCGATCGACAGCGCTACGGCCGCCGCGGGAGACCCGGTGGAGGCGAAGGTGGTCCAGCCGGTGCGGCGCGCGGGATCCGCGGACACGCTGATTCCCGCGGGCGCGGCCGTTCACGGCCGCTTGACGAGGGTCGAGCGCCACCTGCTGCCGGAGCCGTACTTCCTGTTCGCAATGTCCTTCAACCGTCTCGATTGGGATGGCGCCTCACACCGCTTCGCGGCGCGGCTGGACGCAAACGCCGAGTTGATGCGGCGACTGGGGGCGAATGGTCTCGAAGAGGAAGGCGGCGGCCTGCGCCACTGGAGTGTGGGCATCCTCCTGTTTCCCAGCGGTCGCGATCGATGGGTGGTCCCTGCCGGCTATAAATCGAAGTGGATGACGCTGGCAGTGCGGCCGCGTCCGTGAGCGCCGTCAGTTCCCGGACGGCTTTTCGATGTGGTCGATGACGATGACCTCACGGGTCCCTTTGACCGGGACTAGTTTCAAACCGAGTTGCTCCTCGATTGCCGTGAACAGAGACACGCCGAGCTGAGTGTCGACTGGCCGATCGGGCTGGTCGAGAGCGCCAGCACGCGCCGGCGTCTGAACCGGTAAGTATTCCAGGCGGAGGTCGAACCTGCCTCGGAGTCCCGTCCGATCGATGACGGTACGGCCCGTAACGTGGGAGAGGTACGAGCAAAAACCGTCGATCGTCGTTCCACTGGAGATGAAGAGCTGGTTTGGTCCGTTGTTCAAGTTGAACATCAAACGGCAGGGCACTCCCGGCTGGGCGGGCGGAGACACGCGGCCGCTGGCGAACCCGGCGACCGGACGTCCGGTTGCGGAGTCGCGAGGAACGGCTGCTGCCGGCACTTCGACCGAGCACGTGCCATCGTTGATCTTCAGGCGCGAGCCCGATTTGGCGACGGTCAGCTCAAACGCAGGGCCGCTTCTGGTCTCGCGGTGGAGTTTGAGGTGGAAGCGATCTTCGAGCAGCGACTGCATCATGGGCCCGAGCATCGCCGGCTGTCCGGGCGAGCCCTCGGCCTTCGCTTCGATCGAGTAAAGGTCCGCGGAGAGCCATGCCGGGGCTTTCTCGATGGGCGGCATCTGGATCGACCTGGTAGGCGGAGTCTTGCCGTCGGCGAAGATCACGTAAGCGTCCTGGAGGAGGGAGAGGACGGTGACGCAATTTCTGGTCACCCGATTGGCAGAGGGTCCGATGTCGCCTAGACCGCCTCCTTCGCGGAGGGGCACGACGGCATTCGGGCCGCACCTGTGGATGGACGCGACCTCGAATTTCTGACGCGGGGATTGGGCGTGGACGGTCGTGGTCAGGAGTGCAAGTGCGATCGGGACTGCGAGTGGAAGAGAGCGGTTCACGGTGGCCATACCTAGAATTCTTAGCTTACGGCCACGAGAATGGGAAATCAAGTTAAGGATGGTAAAGCGTTAGCCAAACACTTTGCACTCGGCGCACTTCCACTTGGAGCCATTCGGGCGGGGAGGATGAGCGATGGTGCTGGGCGGATTGTATTCGTGATAGAGGCGGCATTCTTTGGCGAACGCGTCCTCGGGAGTGGCGTGGTACTCGTACTTGAATCGCTTGTACCGTTCGCCATGTTCGTGCAGGCGGGCCTTCAGATCGGTGTCGGAGCGGCCGACGTAGCTGATGTGGAACGGGCCGTCGTCGTGGGAACGGTCGAGGACGTAAACGCCCGGACCCTTCGCGGTGATCTCGCGGTCGATCTCCGCCGCCGTCAATGGAAATGGGCCGTTAAGCCCGGTCTCTGCCATTTCATTCCCCCGTGTGCCCGAAACAGCAGGCCGAATTGATTATGACGCGTTCGGGGGAAGGAGGTTAGGGTGAACCATTCCCTGCTACGCTGGAAACATGTCGAGGCTGCTGGAGAAGGCTCTCGAGCGAGTCAGCAATCTTCCCGAGGACGAACAGGATGCGATTGGGTCGCAGATTCTTGCTTCGCTGGCGGATGAGGACGCATGGAAAGCGCGTTTCGCTGAGAAACGAGATGCCATACGTCGGATGGCCCGTGAGGCACTCGAGGAAGACGCAAAGGGTGAGACGCTGCCGCTGAGCGACCTGCTCTGATGCAGTCTCGGGCTACTCGCAATTTCTGGCGTCTGTTCCGAAATCTGGCGCCGCCCAACGCGACGCCAAGCGCGCTTACGCCCTCTTTGAGGCGAACCCAGCGCGCCCGGGACTACAATTCAAGAAGCTCGAGGGCGAGGACAATATTTACTCCGCTCGTATGGGCCCCGGTTACCGGGCCTTGGCCGTCAGAAAGGCAGACCGCGTGGTTTGGTACTGGATCGGTAGCCACTCCGACTACGACGCCTCGTTTGATCGCTGCGTTGTAAACGTCCTTTCATTCATCCGCCGCGACCGCTCTGGGCGTATGGCCAGCTACGGGTTCAGAGGTGGAAGAAGGGACCTCGAGAAACACATCGGAAAACAACAGGGCGGGGCGTTCCCTTGGAGTGCCTTTACTTCTTCGCTGCCCCGGCCAGCCGGGCCAGCGTCGGCGCCAATCGGCCCGGATCGTGGCACGACATGCACGTGTAGTCCTTCTCCTTGGCGATATTACCCGGTTTCTGCCAGGCCCGCGCCCGCGACTCGTACGGCGTCCCCGGCAACTTCGTCAGTATGTTCTCCAGCGCCTGATCGCGAGCCGCGGCGTCACCCAGACGATCGGATGCAAACGCGAGCTGCGCCCATACCTCTCCTCGAAAATGAGGCGGCAGTTTTTCGAAGACATCGGCCTGCAACTCCGGAACCTTGGCCAGCAGGTCGCGTCCCTCCCGGTACATCGCGGCGCGGTCCTTCTCAGGGGCGAAGTAGGCCGCACGGACCTGGCAACTTCCGACGACGATATAAGGTCCCGGATCTCGCAGGTCGCCCGCAAAAATACGCGAACGCAGGTCCTTCGCTGCGGCGAATTGCGTTTGGTACGCCGCATCGTCCCCTTTCGTACGCGCCTGGATCATCGCGTACGCCACCTCGAGGTACTTAAAAGCCAATCCCAGGCGGTCGTCGGGATGGTCGCTCAAGAAACGGTCCACCTTCTTCGTCCCGCGATCAAAGGCGGCGGCGTCGTTGGCGATCCAGCCGGCGAATAGGTCTTCGCGGACCCAGGTGGCGAGCGGCACCCGGTCGGGTTTCACGAAGTCGTCCGCCGCATGAAGCACCGGAAAGGCCAGCAAAACAGACAGACAGGCTCTGAACATTGGGCGATCATATCAAAGTCCGCCACCTGCGCTCGAATCTCGGTCGTCGCGATTTCCACAAACCCCGTCTTTCGATTGCGAGGAGTTCGTAGTTCGGCATCAAGACCGATTGGGAGTTGCTACAGTCGGTATTTGGGAGGCCACGGTGGTAGTGAAACAGCTTCTGCTTTTTGGTGCATCCGCGCTGCTTTGCAGCGTTGTCTCGACGGGTCAATTCGCGTCTGCCGAACCGCAAGGCCGTGTCGTCCGAATAGCCGAGTTGGAAATCGACCCTGCTCAGCTTGAGAGCTATAAAGCAGCGCTCAAGGAGGAAATCGAGACTTCGATTCGCGTCGAGCCAGGCGTTCTGACCTTATACGCTGTGTCGATCAAAGATCAGCCGGCGAGAATCCGGATCTTCGAAACGTATGCTGACGAGGTTGCGTACAAAGCGCACCTGGAAACGCCGCACTTCAAGAAGTACAAGACCACTACCCAGGCGATGGTGAAGTCTCTCAGACTGATTGAGACTGAACCTATCATCCTCGGCACGAAGTCGCGCTGAGACTCGCGACGCCATCCTGCGTCATCCTGGTTGACCTCGCGTGGGGTCTTCGGAAACCTGTCCGCCAGCCGGCGGCGCCGGGGGTAGTTTCGCAAAGGGCTGTCTTTACGCCATCGCCGGCAAGCCATTACGATGGAGGCCGATGGATATTCACGGATGGATAGAGTTAACGGCCCTCGATGTCGCGCAGCGTGGCGAATCGTATGCGTGGGCTGGTGTCATCCGCCTCGATTACTTGATCGGTTGGTACGATATCGTCGCCGTTGCGCTCTTCAGATTTCGACCGGCCACGCCGTTGCGAGGCGAACCGGAACTACCGTCGCCGATCGCTGCTGAGCGCGGGTTGCCTAGCAACCCGTCCGAGCAGGTCACCGCCGAACTTGACGAAATTAAGCGTCTTGAGGAAACGCGCGGGGCAGGTGAGATCGGCGGATACACGCACGTCTATTGGGAGGAAATAGAGAACGTGGACTGGCGCAGTTTCGGAGTCGAGCGTCTTCAGGATAGCCCATGGTTCACGGTTTTCAACTTGGTGCGGGTCCTGAAGGCTTCTTCGGAATTCGCGCACGCGGGCATCAGAATCGTATGCTGGCGCAATTGGTGAACGCGGGATGTCCGCGCCTGCCCTCCAGTACTGGACGAAGAGTGGGGTTTCTGAAAACCGGACCGCAAATCCGGCGCGCCGGTATTGTTTCCTGAAACGTTTTCCGTCAAGGAGTTCTAGATTGCCAGCACCGCCTATTGTCTAGACTTGGCGAACTCGTATTCCCGGCGACTTGCGAACGGCCAGAATGGATCGTCCCCGTCTACGTGTAACCCTATGAGGTGCGGATCAGTTGCATCCGACAAACCGAGACGTGTCAGCCCACCGGATCGCCCCGCCTGCATGAAGTCGTCATCGGGCCATCCAAATTCAAATTCGGCGTGCAGAAAGAGCACGCATCGGTCGAAAAGGAAGCGCGACTCTTCGGAGAGGCCGTGTTCCCCCGTCAACCTGTGTTCGTGCAGATCGTCATAAAAGCGCCAGATGATCGTCTCAATTGCGTGCAGGCCTCGGTCGCGGCGGTCGTAAATAGGCCAAAGTCCTTCGAAATCGCAGTTCGTGATCTGGCCGTCGCGAAATTCTCTAAGGGCCTCCGCGGCCTTGATCCGTGCAACAGAATCCACCATTACTTCAATGAATCGCACAGATTCATCTCAAGGGGCAATCGGCGCGACGATAGGTGGGGTTATCGGAAACCTCCCACCACAGCTTCACCGTGGATCTTCAGCCGCCTGGTGGTGTCCATCCCCCCTTCCCGAGGGAGAACAAGAGGTAGTCGGTTGCCGCGTCCCACAATGTGCTGAACGACCTTACGCACTCGTATTCCGCCTTCCGTGTAAACCAACCTACCTTGAAGCCGCTGCTTTCTTCGGTGATGAACGAGGATGGAGAGAATCGCTGGTCGTACGATTCATCGAGCAGCGATCGAGCTACTTCCGGATGATCGTGGAAGTATCGCGCAATTTCGGCTGGTGCCAGATCGGCAACAGCTTTGGCGGCTGTGCTTCCCACCCGCTGGACGTTGAACCCGTTCGGAACTTCGTCGTCGGCTCGACCTCGGCTTCGACTCCAGATGGCGACCCCGATCCTACCACTGCGCGGCTGCGTTTAAGAACGATATGTGGCGTGATCGGAAACTGGAATCTTGCCGCTTTGACGGGAGACGCCTTAGTCGTTGAAGTGTTCCCGGCGTCGGCACGGACCCACCTGGCCCTATCGTCTCGTGAGAAGCTGTTTCCGGCGGATCGCTTTGGGCTACACGAACGCGTCGTAAGCCGCCTTCGCGATTCGGGCGATGACTCGATCACGCTCCGCATCCGATCGCGTGCTTCCCTTCAGGTACACCGAGAGCGCGAGTTGCTTCCCGTTGGGGAGGAAGACGACTCCGCTGTCGTTCGTCGCCAGGGCGAAGCCGTTCACGACTCCGCTCGAGCCCGTCTTGTGCGCGACTACTGTGCCAGGCGGGAGCAGACCTTTGATGCGCGTTGGGAATGTCGTCGTCGATTTCAGGATCGCGATCAGGCGCTCCGTCGACGGCGCCGACAATGCCTCTCCGCGGAAGAGACGGGCCAGTAGCTCTACTGTGCCGGTCGGCGTGGCGGTATCGCGGGGGTCGTGCAACGCTTCGCGTTCGTGGCCTTTTCGGTCGAGATTCGCCTGCCGTTCGCCACGGTCGACGCGCATGCCCGCGACGCGCCACTGACGGAAGCGTTCCTCCATCGCCGGCTGTCCTCCGCCGATCCGGAAGAACGTCTCGACCGCGGTGTTATCGCTGCGCGCCACCATCAGGTCGACCATTTCCGCGAGCGGGAATTTCTTCTCCGCCGGCCAGCGTTCCGCGATCGGGCTGACGCTGCGGACGACATCTTCGGGGCGCACCTCGACCGGCTCGTCAATCCTGTACTTCCCTTCGTCTACCAGCGCCAGCATATGCATCGCGATCGGGAGCTTGCAGACGCTGAGGAGCGGGAAGCGCTCGTCTCCGTGGAGGCTCACGACGGCGCCGCCGCCGACCACGCCCGCCGCGGCTCCGACCGTCCCGTCGGTCGACCGGGCGATGCGGCGCCACTCGGACGCGAGATCGCGCCCGGCGGCAGCTAGCGCGAGGAGCCAGTGACGGCGCGTGAGTGGCATCGATTTATGCTACATTTTTCCAGCCGGAGCATAAAGAAATCCTGCGCCGCGCGGTATAGAGAGTTGGAGACTCGCACATGAACAAGCCCGTAGTGGGAATCGTAGTCGGCGCCATTCTCGGCGTCCTGGACGGCGCGACCGCGTGGTTCGAGCCGTCTGTGCGTCCGCAGATCGCCGGCATTCTGATGGGGTCGGGCTTTAAGGGGATGGTGGTCGGCGTACTCGCGGGCGTGATCGCGCGCAAGGTGAAATCGACACCCATCGGGATCGCCGCCGGCGCCGCGCTCGGGTTGCTCTTCGCGTGGCTCGTGGCCATGATGCCGCAGCCCGACGGCAGCCATTATTACGTGCAGATCATGGTGCCCGGGTTCATCACCGGCGCCATCATCGGGTTCCTGACACAACGGATGGGCACTGCCCCGAAAGGATCGACTTATGCCAAGACCAGTTCACTTTGAAATCCCCGCCGACAATCCCGAGAGACTGATCGGCTTCTACAGCACGGCGTTCGGCTGGAGCTTCCACAAATGGGAGGGCGGCGGAATGCCATACTGGCTGATCACCACCGGACCGAACGAGGAGCCGGGGATCAACGGCGGCATGCTGCCGAAGCAGTACCCCGACCAGCGCCTCGTCAACACGATTACGGTCGCGAATGTCGATGAGTCGGTCGTGACGGTGACGGCCAATGGCGGCGAGATCGTGATGCCGAAGATGGCGGTGCCGACGGTCGGCTGGCTCGCGTACGCGAAGGACCCGGAAGGCAACATCTTCGGGATGATGCAGGCGGACACTTCGGCGAAGTAGGAAGTGAGTTGCGGGGCTGAAGCCCCGCGCAGGCTGAAGCCTGCCCCACGTGACTCAGTCCACTGGAACGGGGCGTTCGAAGGTGACGTCGACGCTCGCGCCCTGGCGCAGTTCGACCTCGCGGCCGCGCGTCAACAGGACGGTCGCGAGGCCGACTGCTCCGCCCGCTCCGGCGCCGATCCCCGCGCCTTTCCAACTGCGGTCGGCCATGCCGCCGATCGCCGCGCCCATGCCGCCGGTGGTCGCGATCCTGGCGGCGTCCGTGCCCTTGCTGCCGCCCTGCTGCACGGCGCCTTCTTTATCGACCTTCTGCTCCGTCGCTTCGGAATCGACCGACTGCAAATGCGGCGCGATTTTGACGACCTTGCCCGAGGGCAGCGTCAGACTCTCGATGCGAATCGAGAGCTCGGCCCGGCCCTTGACCCGGCCGCTGCGCGTGGATTGCGTGACGACGCCCTGGACGTAGCTGCCCACCGGCACGACCACGCCGCCGTTCGCGACGATCGGGGTCGCCGTCGTCAGGTAGACATAGTCACCCGCACTGGCGGTGCGCGTCGAAATGGAATTGACCATTTTGAGCAGGACGTGGCTGCCCTGCGGAATCTCGGCGGCGCCGAGCGAGAATGCGAAGAGGAAAGCGATGGGACCGCGCATGGATCCTCCTGCTGCTAGGGTACCGCGATCGGCTGGAAATACTCGGGGACGATCACCCGCGTCCGCGGCGACACGGCGTGGATCTCGTCGAGGAACGATTGCAGGCGCTTCACGGCCGGCGCTTGCGACACCGTGTGGGGAACGTTGAAGCGGTCCCAGTGAGTCGGGAGCACGAGCGGCGGATCGCCGAAGGCCTTCATCAGGCGCGGCGTGTAGTCGTCGATATTGTTCCGCTCCGGCATGGCGCCGATCATGGCGATGTCGGGGCGCAAGCCGGCGACTTCGCTCTCGATGAAGTTCATCGAACCGAAGAGGATGATGCGATGCCCGCCGATCGTGAACAGGTACGTGAGCGTGCCACCCTCCTGGTGCTGCCCGAAGCGCAGCGGCGCCTTCAGGCCTGCGGGGATGAGCGGCGGCGGTCCCGGTGTCTGGCCCTTGCGGAAAATGCCGTGGAGGCTCGGGATGATGCGCACCGAGAAGCCGTCGAACTTCAACTCTTCCCCGCCCTTCACCACTTGGATCTGCTTTTCCGGAATCGCATACGCGCGCGCGAGGTTGGCGGAGCTCTCGGTGCCGACCACCTTCGCGCCCGTCTTCTTCGCGATGTACGGCATATCGAGCGCGTGGTCGGGATGGCTGTGGGTCAGGAAGATGTAGTCGGCGCGCTGGATGTGGGCGTCGATTGCCGCGGCGTCGGACTCGACGATGGAGTTGTTGTTGACGAGAGGGCGGGGATCGTCGGGATCGACGGCGTCATTCGGCGAATTGTATTTGGCGCGCGTGAAATACGGGTCGACCAGGATGACGGTCTTGCCGCTGGCGATCTGCCAGCCGGCGGTACCCAGGTAGGTCAAGGATACGGTTTCGGCGTGAACCGCGAGGCATGCGAACAACAGAATCGGCAACCGCATCGCCGTATTCTGTCACATCCGTGGGAGCGGGGCTGAAGCCCCGCGCAGGCTGAAGCCTGCCCTACTGGCGTCTGGCGAAGCGGCGGAGGCGGAACATCTCCAGGAACGAGATGTAGAGGTTCACGACTCCGATTCCGCTGATCGCGCCGCGCAGGTACATGTTCCCCCAGAAGCCGTGCCATTCGGGGACGAAGGTCGAGAAGTAGTTGACGTCCCAGGCGTCGGTCCAGGGGAAGATGAGCAGGAAAAAGCCGACCTCCAAACAGAAAGTGATGAAGACGACCGCCGAGAATTTGTGGTACCAGCGGAACTGGGGCCGTTCGTCGGGCGGCAACTCAGCCGGCATCATGCCGCGCCCGCCGTTTCGAACAGGTCCATTTGGGGATTGTAAGCGACCGGGAAGAGAGCCCGCGCGCGCACCGGCTCGAAACTCAGGCGATGCAGCGGGGTAGGTCCATGCTCTTTGAGCGCGGCGGAATGCTCGGGGGTCGCATAACCTTTATGCTCGGCGAGGCCGTACTCGGGATAGACGGCGTCCCACGCCTTCATGCAGGCGTCGCGGTGGACTTTCGCGATGATGGAGGCGGCGGCTATGGCGGTGCAGCGCGCGTCGCCGTGGATCAAGCCGCGCTGCGGAATCATGAGGTCGATGGCGACGGCGTCGACGAGCAGGAAATCGGGCGCGGCGCTCAGGCGGCTGACCGCCAGGCGCATCGCAATTCGGGAGGCTTCGTAGATGTTGACGGCGTCGATGGTGGCGGCGTCGACCGCGGCGATCGACCAGGCGACGGCGCGCTCGCGGATGCGTTCGCCGAGCGTCTCGCGGCGTTCCGCGTCGAGGACTTTGCTGTCGTTGAGGCCGCGCACGGGACGGTCGGGATCGAGAATGACGGCGGCGGCCACGACAGGCCCGAACAGGGCGCCGCGGCCGACTTCGTCCACACCGGCGACGGCTTTAAAGCCGCGCGCGCGCAGTTCTCGCTCCAACGTCGCATCGCAACGAAATTTGCCACCCGCCGACTCGGGTCGCATGAGGAGGGCTTTTCAGGACGGCTATTCGCGCTCGCGCAGACGGGCGGCTTTGCCCCTCAGCCCGCGCAGGTAATACAGCTTGGCGCGGCGGACGCGGCCGGTGCGCACGACGTCGATGTGATCGATGACGCGGGCATGCAGCGGGAAAATGCGTTCCACGCCTTGGCCAAAGCTCACCTTGCGAACCGTGATCGATTCGCCCATCCCCGCGTTGTTGCGGGCGATGACGGTGCCTTCAAACGCCTGAAGGCGCTCTTTGTCGCCTTCTTTAATCTTGACGTGAACCCGGATGGTGTCGCCGGGGCGGAAGACCGGCGTGTCCGTCCGCTGATTCTTCTCGATAAACTTGGTCAACAGCGCGTTCTGCATGAAGATGTCCTGGAATCCTCTAGTTTACACGAAGTTCGGAAGAAAATCATTTGGCCACGAATGGACACGAATGGACACGAATAAAACAAGATCCCGGAAAAGCGTTATTCGTGTTCATTCGTGTGCATTCGTGGCTCCAAGAGATCCGGCCTTAGTTTTTCTGTTTTGGCCAACGCCGCTTTTTTTCGGAACTTCTTGATTTCAGCGTGGTTTCCTTCGAGGAGGACTTCCGGGATTTTCCAGCCTCGGAACTCCGCGGGGCGGGTCCAGTGGGGACAGTCCAGCGAGCCGTCTCCCTGGAACGAGTCGGCGGCCGCCGAGGTTTCATTCCCGAGAACTCCCGGGATCAGCCTCGCGACCGTGTCCACTACGACCGCGGCGGCCAGTTCTCCTCCGCTCAGGACGTAGTTGCCGATCGAGATTTCCTCGTCGGCGACATGCTCGGCGACGCGCTCGTCGACGCCTTCGTAGCGGCCGCAGATCAGGAGGAGCTCGGCGTCTTTCGCGAGGCGATTCGCCATCGGCTGATCGAAGAGGCGGCCTCCGGCCGAGAGCAGCGCGATCTTCTGGTCGGGGCGGCGCTCCGGATAGATCGCTTCGACCGCGAGGAAGATTGGCTCGGCCTTCAGGACCATGCCTTCGCCGCCGCCGAAGGGGCGGTCGTCGACGGTTTTATGACGGTCGAAGGTCCAGTCGCGGAGATTGTGGATGCGGATGTCGAGGAGGCCGGCGTCCTTCGCCCGCTTGACGACGCCGTGAGCGAAAGGACCCTCGAAGAACTCGGGGAAGATCGTCAGGATATGGAAAATCACGCGCGGTTGACGTCCTGCAACCCTGGGGGCAATTCTACCGCGATGCGCTTGGCCGCCGGGTCGATCTCGACGCAGATCTCACGCGCGAACGGGATCATGAGCTCGCCGACGACGAGGATGCCACCGCCGCCGCCATCGTCCCAGGCATCGACGCGGCCCAGCGATTCGCCGGTGCGCCGGTCGACAACTTCACAGCCCAAAATGTCGGATTCGAAGTATTCGCCGGGATCGAGCGCGACCCGCTCCGAGAGCGGGACGCGCACTTCGGCGCCGGAAAGCAGCGCTGCGTCGGAAATACTGTCGACGCCGCGGAATTTGAAGATCAGAGTTCCGTCGTGGAACCAGGTCTCTTCGACCTCGTATTTGACGGAAAGATCGTCCTTGCCCAGGAGGTACACTTCCCGCAAGGTTTCGTAGCGCTCCGGTTTACTACTGAGTGCCAGCGCCGTAATTTCGCCTCGATTGCCCCGGGTCTTCCCCAACAGGGCAATCGCGACCCATTCGGCGTCGGACAAACTCACTCCAGGATTTCCAGCGTGAAGCGGCGATTCAACTTCATACCCGCCGCCCCCAGGATGGTACGGATCGAACGGGCGGTGCGCCCTTGTTTACCAATGACTTTGCCCAAGTCGCTGGGAGCCACTTTCAACTCGAGCACCGTCACCTGTTCGCCCTGTACTTCCTGAACCTGGACCTCCTCCGGGATGTCAACCAGAGCTTTCGCGATGTCTTCAATCAACTGTTTCATGTCACCCCGCCTCCCTCAAGCCCATGGTACCTGAATGGACTCGGGAAAATGACGCGGATTCCGCACCGACGACAGCGGTAGTCGTTCTGTTCGTTACAGTTACAAACGCTACACGCGGCGCTATGCCGCGGGCGCGGCAACCGCCGGGTTGGCGTCGACCAGGCGCTTCACGGTATCGGACAACTGGGCGCCGTTTTTGGTCCAGTGCTGGATCCGTTCATGCTTCAACTGCACCTGGGCGGGCGTCGAGAGCGGATTGTAGGTGCCGACAACCTCCAGGGCGCGGCCATTGCGAGCGCGTTCCTTCTCGATCACGACCACACGATAAAACGGCTTCTTCTTGGCGCCGAAACGCGCCAGGCGAATCATAATCATTTAAGCTCCAAAGTTTTACATTCCGGGCATGTCGCCGCCGAACGGGAATCCCGGCGGCAGCTTCATTTTCCCGAGTTTCTTGCCCATCATGCCGCCCGAAAACGATTTCATCATTTTCCGGGCCTGCGTATACTGCTTCAACAACTGATTGACTTCCTGCACGGACCGTCCGCTGCCCTTGGCGATCCTGCGGCGGCGGCTGCCGTTGATGATCATGTGGTTGTCGCGTTCCCGCGGCGTCATCGAATCGATGATCGCGACCACATGATTGATCTCGTTCTCGTCGACCTTCACGTCTCCCAGATCCTTCAGGATACCGACTTTCGGCATCATCCCGAGCAGCGATTGGAGGGGGCCGAGTTTGCGGATCTGTTTGAGCTGATCGCGGAAATCCTCGAGCGTGAAGTCGTTCTCGATGAGCTTGCGCTGCATCTCGACGGCTTGCTTCTTATCGATCGCCTCCTCCGCCTTCTCGATGAAGGAGAGGATGTCGCCCATGCCGAGGATGCGATTGGCCGCGCGATCGGGGTGGAACGGCTCGAGCGCGTCGAACTTCTCGCCGACGCCGACGAACTTCAGCGGCTGTCCCGTGACCTGGCGAATCGAGAGCGCCGCGCCGCCGCGCGCATCGCCATCCATCTTGGTGAGGATGACGCCGGTGATGCCCAGACGCTTGTGGAATTCATCGGCGGACTTAACCGCATCCTGTCCGGTCATGGCGTCCGCCACGAACAGGATCTCGACGGGGTTGAGCTGTTCCTTGAGCTGTTGCAGCTCGTTCATCAGGTCTTCGTCGATGTGCAGACGGCCGGCGGTGTCGACCAGCAGGACGTCGCGGCCGTTGTTGACGGCTTCGCGCCGGGCGCTCTTCGAGAGCTCGAGGGGCTTCGATTCGCCCTCGACGCCTTCGTAGATCGGCTGCCCGATGTCCTTGGCGATGACCTTGAGCTGTTCGCGCGCCGCCGGACGGTAGACGTCCACCGACACGACCATCGGACGGTGCCCGTTCTTCGCGAGCCACCGCGCCAGTTTGCCGGTCGACGTGGTTTTACCGGAGCCCTGGAGCCCGACGACCATGATGATGCTCGGCGGCTCATTGGCGAAGCGCAGCTTCGATTCGTGGCTGCCGAGGATCTTGATCAGCTCCTCGTGGACGATCTTGATGACTTGCTGGGAAGGCGAAAGGGCGGTGAGGACGCTCTCGCCCATCGCCTTCACCTTGATGTTCTCGATGAGGAGTTTGACAACCTTGAAATTGACGTCGGCCTCGAGGAGCGCCATGCGAATCTCGCGGAGGGCGCCCTCCATGTTTTCGGCCGTGAGTTTCCCTTCGCCGCGCAGGTTTTTGAAGACCCGCTGCAGCTTATCGGATAGGTTGTCGAACATGAGAATAGAAATCCCCCGCGACGGCGCGGAGGTCTTTCAGCGGTTCTTCTATTATAACCACTTAAGCGGCGGGCGGCGGGGCGATGCGGACGCTGGACGCGGCCATCTTGCCGGTCCGGTCCATGCCCAGCTCGTACATGACGCGAGCGCCGGGCCGCAAGTCCGTGGCAAGACCTTCGACCAGCCGGGAGACGTGGAAGAAGATATCGCGGCCACCGTCGTCGGGGCGCAGGAAGCCGAAGCCCTTGGCCTCGAAATAGGTCACGACCGACCCGGCCTGTTCGCCGGTGGGGGCTTCCTGGGTTTCCGTGGCCCCTCCGCCGCCGGCGGACGCGGGCCTCGACGTTTTATCGCCGACCCCCTGCTTGATCAGCGAAAGATCGGCCTCGGACCAGCCCGTGGGCTCGGTCTCGGTGGGCATCTTGAGGTCCGGATTCCGTTTCCGGGCATCCTCGAACATTCTCTTCTGGCGTGCGTTCAAACTTGAATCCTCAATTGGTTACGGTTACGCCGTCGCCGGAGCGGTCTTTTTCCGGCGAGCGCCCTTTTTCTCGGCAGGAGGCTGCCGATCGCTTTTCTTCAAACTGCCCATCACCATGCCAGTGACGAACTTCTTCTCACCATGATCGTCGAACTTGATCACAATGCGCTCTTCGCTGCTGGACATGACAGTGCCCAAACCGAACTTCTGGTGTTCGACTTGGGCGCCCTGCGAATACGTGTTGGAAGCCATAGATTTTCTAAGCTTTACTCCTGGGAAAGATTGCTGGGGGTGTGGCGTACCGGGATGGCGCGGTAAGGATGATGGGAAAGAAGTACCACAAACTGATCTAGTCCATTGTAGCAAACGGAGTGCCACAGGGGCAAAGTAAGGGCCGCGCTTTGACGCGGAGACGCAGAGACACAGAGAAAAACGGCGTATCAAGGCAGGCGAAACCGCCTGCCCCACCGAAACCTCAGACCTATTCGCTGCGGAGGGCCGTCAGGGGGTCTACCCGGAGCGCGCGTAGAGCCGGGGCAACCGTCGCCACGAGCGCGACCACGCAGAGGACCGCCGCGACTGCCACGAAATTCAACGGGTCCGTCGGGCGGACGTTGGGCACGAGGAACATCGCTAGCGGACGGACGGCCAGGACCGCGATCGCGGTGCCCGCCGCGATCCCGGCGCCGACCAGTCCGAAACTCTGGCGCAGGACCAGCTTCAGAATCCCGGCCGGCGAGGCACCCAGCGCCATCCGCAGACCGATCTCGCGGATGCGCCGGCTGACGGTATAGAGCAGGACGCCGTAGAGGCCCACCGACGCGAGCGCCAGCCCCAGCAATCCGACCGAGCCGAGGACGAGCGCCCCCGCCTGGCTCGGCAGGAGCGCGAACGTCAGCGAGTTGCGCATCGCCCGCACTTCGACCGAAGATGCCGGATCGAGCCGGTCCAGCACCGTCCGAATCGACGGAATGACGCCGTCCGGGGCCGCGCTGCTCCGCACCATGAACTCGACCGCGCCGGCGTTCGCGCCCGGCAGTTTCGATTCTCCGTAGGGCAGGTAGACGGCCAGCTTGTCGCGGTCGGAGAAGCTCATGTAGCTGCTGTTCTTGGCGACGGCGAGGATCCGCACGCGCCCGAGCGCGTCGCACTCGAAGGTCTGGCCTACCGCCTGGGCGCCGCGGAACAGACGGCGCGCGAAATTCTCGTTCACGATGACCGTGTCGCGATCCCCGCGCTCGAAGGTGCGGCCGGCGACCAGCCGGATTCCCATGACGCGGAAATAGTCGGGCATGACGTCGTTCTGGGCCCATAAGAGGACCTGCGCGTTCGACGACTTGTCGGTTCGAATGGGTCCGCCGACGGTGATGCCGTCGTTCATCACGACCGCCCGAACCACGGCCGCGCCCTCGACTCCCGGAATCGCGCGCAACCGGGCCAGCGCCTCCTCGCGCGTTGCCGCCGCCTTCTCCGGCCCATCGGTGGAAGGCAGCCGCATCGACGCCCAGACGATGCGGTCGACGTCGAAACCGGGGTTCATGCCGGCGGTTTCGGCCAGATTCCGCATGAACACAAACCCGGCGCACAGCAGGACCAGGCAGACTGCGAGCTGCCCCGCGACCAGCAGGTTGCGCAGGCTCCAGCGGCCTCCGACCTGACGCTCATCGCGCTTCAGGACGCCGGCGATGCCCGCCTTCGCACCTTGGAACGCCGGAGCCAATCCGGCGATCATGCTGGTCGCGACCCCGACCGCGGCGGCGTAGAGCAACATGCGCCAATCGGTCTGAATCTCGATGTGGATCGGGATCGAGAGCGGGAGATCGATTTGGCCAAGGGCGGAGACGGCCGCCACATTCAGCCACAACCCGGCGGCCGCGCCGCACAGTCCCAACAGCAGGCTCTCGGCGAGCAACTGCCGCACCACCCTGCCCCGCCCCGCGCCGATCGCGACGCGAATCGCGAGTTCCTGAGCGCGGCTGGAGGCGCGTGCCAGCAGCAGGCTGGCGACGTTGGCGCAGGCGATCAACAGGACCAGAGTGACCACCAGCATGAGCATTCCGAAGAAGGCGATCACGGGCATGAAGCCAGCTTCGGCGCTGAGCCGTCCGAAGCCGCCGGAGTCGCCGAACTTCATGTTGGCGGCGCGCTGGTACGGCTTCGGGTAGATGCGGTCGAGCTCCTTCGCGGCGGCGGTGAGGCGCGATTGCGCGACGGCGCGCGTCATCCCCGGCGCGAGCCGCGCGTAGAGGGTGACACTCGTCTTATCCGTCAGGGCCGGAATATACAGGTCGGGCGAGACTCCGCGCCCGATCATCGTCCGATGGCCTTTCGGGAGGACTCCGACGACCGTATACGGCCGGCCATCCAGCACGAGCTTGCGCCCGAGCACGTCCGCGTCTCCGCCGAGCCGTCGCTGCCAGAATCGCCAGCTTACGACGACGGTGTCGTGCTCGCCGGTCGCGATGCCGCGGCCTTGCGCCAGCGGTGTCCCGGTTACAGGGAAATAGTTGTCCGTGACTTCGACTGCGAAGAGCCGCGAGGTCGTGTCGCCGGTCCGCCAATTCACCTCGGTCTTCTCGTCCTCGCCGACGAGCGCTTCCACCGCGCCGGCGTCGCGCAGGAAGCGATATTCCGGCATCGGTGAGTGGCTCATTCCTCCCAAGCGGATGAACAGCAGCGACTGCGGATCACGCACCGAGGGCTGGCTGAACAGCGCCTCGCGGGCCACGCTGAAGATCGTCGTATTGGCGCCGATCCCGAGGGCGAGACACACGATCGCCGTGATCGCGAAGGCGGGACTGCGGCGAATTCCGCGCGCCGCGTAGCGCAGGTCGGCACCGAGATCCTCGAGCCACTGGAAGCGCCACGCGGCGCGCGCGTCCTCCTGCATGCGCGCCGCGGGGCCGAACTCGCGGCGAGCCTCCAGGAGGGCGGCCTTGCGGGTCATGCCGGCGGCTTCGAGCTCGTCGGCGCGCGTCTCCAGGTGGAACTGGAGCTCGGCGTCGAGGTCGTGGTCGAAGCGGCCGCGGCCGAAGAAGTGGGAGATGCGCTGGATCAGTTCGGTGATCATTTATGCGGTCCTCATGACGAGTTGAATGGCGCGGACCATCCGGTCGAACTCCGCGGCCTCCTGTTCGAGCTGCTTTCGGCCGTCGGGCGTGAGTTCGTAGAAGCGCGCGCGGCGATTGTTCTCCGAGACGCCCCACTCGGCCTTGATCCAGCCCTTGACCATCATGCGATTGAGCGCGGGGTAGAGCGAGCCGTCCTCGATCTCGATGCCCTCGCGCGAGCACTCCTTCACGCGCTTGACGATCGCGTACCCGTGCATCGGGCCGGCGGCGAGCGTGCGGAGGACCAGCATATACAGCGTCCCCGGCAGCAGTTCGTTTCGTTCACCCATAAAGTCTCCTATTCGTGCCGTAATGCAGTCGCGGGGTCGAGCCGGAGTGCGCGGATCGCCGGACCCGCGATGGAAACGATCGCAACCACCGTCAGAGCGGCCGCGACCATGACGAATGTCGAGGCGTCGCCGGGTTTGACTTCCGGCGTCAGGAACAACGCCAGAGGACGCACGGCGACCACCGAGATCGCGAGACCGATCGCGATTCCGGATCCGCTCAGCAGGGCGCCCTGGCTCGTGACCAGGCGAAGAATCCGGACCGGCGTTGCGCCGAGCGCCACGCGGACGCCGATCTCTCGCGCGCGGCGCGTCACGGAATACAGCAACGCGCCGTAGAGTCCGATGGCGGCGAGCGCCAGTCCGAGCAGTCCGACGGAGCCGAGAATCGCGGCGCCGGCGCGGCTCGGCAGCAGCGCGAAAACCATGGCCTGCGACATGGGTTTCACTTCGACCGCGGCAGTCGTATCGAGGCTGCCCAGCGCCTTCGCAACGTCGGAGACCACCGACTCCGGCCGCCCCGAGGCGCGCACGAGGAAATCGAGGGTCATGGCCGGTTCGCCCATCGTGAAGTACGGCGCGTAGAAGGCCGGCTTGTCGTGCTCGCCCAGCGTGAAGTACTTGCTGTTTTTCGCGACCCCGACCACGGTGATGGTCTCCCTGCCCCACACCATCGTGTGCCCAACCGCGTCGCCCCGCCCGAACACGCGGCGCGCGAACGCCTCGTTGACGATCGCCACGCCGCGCTCGGAGGCGGTGAACTCACGGCCCGCCAGCAGCGGGATCTGCATCACGCGGAAGTAATCCGCGCCGACGTGGTTGAAGCGGAACTCCACGTGGACCGGCGCGCCGCCGTCAGGACGCAGTTCCGTCCCTTGCGTCTCGTTCCCGTTCAGCGGCACGACTTTCGCGACGGTCACGGAATCGACGCCCGGCAGCGATCGCAGGCGGTCCAGTGCGACGGTGACGACGGCCCGCGACTTTTCGGGCGCCGTGTACGACTCCGGAACCAGCCGCATCAGGCCCCAAACCGTATGCTGGATGTCGAAACCCGGATTGGTGGTCGACGCCTGCAACAGGTTCCGGAGGAAGAGGGTGCCCGCGGAGAGGAGCACGACCGACGCCGTGACTTGGGCGATCACCAGAGCGCTGCGCAGTCGCGAGCGTCCGCCGGCCTGGCGGGTCCCGGGCTGGAGCGCTGCGCCGACGCCGGCACGCGTGGCCTGGAGCGCCGGCACGAGTCCGGCCGCGACGCACGTGGCCACCGCCACCGTGATCGAATACGCCAGCAGCCGCCAATCGGGGCGGATCTGGAACTGAATCGGGATCGGCAGCGGCAGCCGGATGTTACTCAGCGCGGCGGTGAGCCCGACGTTCAACGCCAGGCCGGCGGCGGTCCCGCACGCGGCCAGCAGCAGACTCTCGGCGAGCAACTGGCGGAGGAGTCGTCCGCGTCCCGCGCCGATGGAGAGGCGGACAGCGATTTCGTGGGAGCGGGCGGCGGCGCGCGCCAGCAGCATACTGGCGACGTTGGCGCAGGCGATCAGCAGCACCAGCCCGACTACGACCATCAGCATCCCGAAGAACGCCGCGACCGGCGCCACGCTGTTCGATTTGAGCCGTTCGATGCCGGAGACCGCCGTCACTTCGATGTTCGACGCGAGTTCCTTATCGAGTTGCGCGAGGGTGACGGCGAGACGCTGCCGTGCGATCCCGCGCGTCGCGCCCTGCGGCAAGCGCGCGAAGAGCGCGACGCGCGTGTCCTCGCGCACAACCGGGACATACAGCTCCGGCGAGAAGCCGAAGCCGGTGACGGTGCGATGATCGCGCGGCAGAACGCCGACGATGTTGAACGCGCGGCCGTCGAGCAGCATGCTGCCGCCCACGGCTGCCGGGTCGGCATTGAAGCCGCGCCGCCATAACTCGTCGCTGAGCACCACCGCGTCGCTTTCGCCGCGCGCCGGTGGACGACCGAGCGCCACCGGAATGCCCGTGACGTCGAAGAAATTGTCGGTCATGCGAACGGCGAAGAGGCGCTCCGTCCGGTCGCCGTGGCGCCAGTTGGTCTCGATCTCCTCGTTCTCGCCGGCGATGCCGTCGAAGATCTGGGCGTCGCGGAGGAATCGCCAGGTCGACTGCTTCGCGTGGCTGCTGCCGCCGGCGCGGATCGCGATCATCGCCTGCGCGTCGCGGACCGAGGGCTGGCTGAAGAGGGCTTCCATGGCGACGCTGAAGATGGTGGTGTTGGCGCCGATGGCGAGCGCCAGACACGCGATCGCCGTCAGGGCGAAGGCGGGGTCGCGACGGAAGCCGCGCGCGGCGTAACGGAGATCGGCGGCGAGCTCCTCGAGGCGGCGGAACTGCCAGGCGGAGCGCGTCTCCTCTGATGCGAGCGCGCGCGGTCCGAACTCGCGGCGCGCCTGCGCCACGGCTGCGGCTCGCGCCATACCCGCGGCTTCGAGCTCGTCGGCGCGGACCTCGATGTGGAACTGGAACTCGGCGTCCAGATCCTGGTCGAAGCGGCGACGGCCCAGGAGGTACGATAATCGGTTCAGCAGTCCCTTCATCTCGTCCCTCTCCCCTTTCCAGACTAGTGATACGCGGGCTCGTTAGCAAAGTTCAAAACTTTTTTTGGAATTTTGATAGAGTACCGGCCATGAATCGCCGCGACTTCCTACGCGTGTCCGCAGGGGCGCTGTTCACCGGGCCGTTTGCGCGGCTCGCCAACGCCTTCGCCGGCAAGGTCAAGATCACCGACGTGAAGGTGATGATCGTGCGCGGCACGTGGGATTGGAACCTCATCAAGGTCGAGACCGACTCCGGGTTGTACGGCATCGGCGAGGCCTACTGGGGCTGGGGTGTCAAGGACTTGGTCCTGAACAAGATGAAGGGCATCGTGGTCGGCGAGGACCCGCTCAACGTCGACAAACTGTACACGAAGATGCTGATGCAGAGCGCCGGGGCGGGCGCGATCGGCGGCGTCACGATGACCGCGGCCAGCGGCATCGAGATCGCGCTCTGGGACCTCTGCGGACGCATCCTCCAGACCCCCGTTTGCAACCTCCTCGGCGGCCGGTTCCGAGACAAGGTCCGGTTCTATCGGACGCTCCAGATCGTCGACGGCAATGTCGACGACCAGGCGGCGTGGCGCGCGCAGGTCCAGGCTGCGAAGGCCGAGAAATGGGGGTGGACCGCGTTCAAATTTCAGGGCGACGGGGTGCCTCCGAAGGCCGATCCCGAGTATCGCGAGCCGGGGCACGACCCTTACGCGCGCGCCCTCACGCAGCGCGACTATCGCCGCATCGTCAAGGGCATGGAGACGGTCCGCGAGACGCTCGGTCCGGATGGCGATTTCGCCATCGAGTGCCACTGGCGGTACGACGTCTCCGACGTGATCCGCCTCGGCCGCGAGCTCGAACACGTCCGCCCGATGTGGCTCGAAGACCCTGTCCCGCCCGACAATATCGAGGCGATGCAGCGCGTCACGCAGTCGATCCCGGTGCCGGTCTGCACGGGCGAGAATTTATACGGGCGGCAGGGCTTCCGCCGGCTGATCGAGATGCAGGCGACGTCGGGGGTCCACATCGACATTCCGAAGTCCGGAGGCCTGCTCGAATCGAAGAAGATCGCGGACCTCGCCGACCTCTATTACATCTGGACGGCCTGCCACAATCCGGCGAGCGCGATCGGGACCATCGCGTCGGCGCACGCGGCGGCGGCGATGCGCGAATTCCGAATTCACGAACTGGCGAAGTGGGTCGACTGGTGGCCGGACCTGGTCGTGAGAGAGGGCCCCTTCTGGAAGGACGGCTACTTCACGATTCAGGACAAGCCCGGATTGGGGGTGGAAATCAATCCCGACGTCGCGAAGGCGCACCTGGCGCCGGGCGAGACGTGGTGGGGGTGAGTCGAGAGCTCTACTGGTTCTCGGTGCTCACAAACTCGTCGAGAGTGACCCAATTCGCGGTGTCTCCCTCCTTGCACTGGGCCATGCTCTCGAAGCGGCACACGTCGAACGCGTACACCGGATGGATCTCCCATAACGACGCCCGCTGCGGGCTGGGACTGGAAGTCGCGGTGCACGGCGAGTGGCTGCCGTCGTAGAAGACCTGTCCGCGGACTCGCACAGGATGGCCGATCGTAGCGTTGATGCTGTCGGGCGTCCACGCGGGCGGGCGGAAGTGCGGGCTCATCTCAGCGGTCGTGCTCTTGCACTCGTCGTCGCTCTGGCTCTTCAGGAGGACGATGTGGATGTCGTTCGTGTCCTGGCCGCCGATGTTGCAGTTCACTGCCTCTCCCTTGCCGACATCCGAGTAATGCGCGTTCTTGACGAACGCGATGTAGCTGACGTACTTCCCCTCGCCGAGTTTGCCGTCGATATTGGCGAGCACGCTGCGGTCCGGGATGTTCTTCGGCAGGCCGGCGCTGGCCGTCTGGAGCGCGATCAGGTCCGGATAGGTAACCGGAATGGGAGACGCCGTCGTAGCGCAGAAGTTGTTCTTGGCGCGGCTTTCGGCCTGCTTCGCTGGGGTCGGGCTGCCGCCTTGAATCGGGCAGCGGTCGTCGGACGGCGGGTTGGGGACGCCTGGGAACGGCAGTGCGCAGCCAGGCTCGAAGAGATGGCCGGTCGGGGCCTTGGGAGGCGCCTTGGGCTCCTTTAAGGACACGGTCTCCGGTGGCGGCGGCGCGGCCGGCGGACGCGCGCTCGGGAGCGCTCCGGCCGCGAGCGAAACCAGTAGAGGCGTCATGGCTGCGACGCCGGCTTTGCGCTTCGCCGGCCGTGCGGACGACGACCTCGACGAAGTCGCGGAAACATGCGTCGGGCGAATTGGCGATCGCTTGGTCATGTCGCGCCTCCGTTACGAGAGAATGGTCACGACCGCGACATCGGTGAGTTCCGTGTGGCCGTCAACGGTCGCCTGAACGGTGGCGTGGACGGTAGGCGGACACACCGGCGCAGCCACCGGCGGGGACGTCGGCTGGGGCGCTCCCGGCCCCTTGGTCACGTCGGCTGTGTACAGCCCATTCTGGTCGATCGTGCCGAAGCCGAAGATGACTTCCCACTTCACTTTCGCCGGAGTCTCCGGATTGTTGGAAACGACAGCCTGGAACTGCTGCGTCTGCCCGGCATGTATGGTGACCTTGCCCGGCGTGATCGCCAGCGCCTGATTGGAGGGGTAAATCCCGCCGGGATCGCTGAACTGGATACTCTTGCTCACCAGGTAGGAAGACCCGCTGATTCCGAGCAGAGCCAGCACGGTGGCCGGAATGACCTGCGGGAACGCCGGTTCCTTCCCGCCGACGACCACCAGAAACAGGCTCAGCGCGATCACGAACGTGAAGATCAGGAACTGGAAACGCGCGAGACTGGCGTCTCCGTTGGGCTCGCTGAGCAGCTTAGCGAGGTCGATCTCGCCGTTCCAGATCTTCTGGACGACCGCGAAACCATAAGCCCCTACCAGAATCAACGTGACATAACCGGAAATGATATACAGCCACTGAATCGCGATCTGCGCATTGGTCATCTCTCTGTCTCCGTTCGAGTAGTTACCGGGCCCATCCAACGCGCCCAGGCTTTGCCGCCGAGATACAGCGCGTTGCTCCCGCCGACGACCGCCGCCACGGTCTCAGGCACCGCCGGGAAGATCCCCGGCGTCGGATTCGTCAGCACCAGGCCGAGATAGTGGATCGCAGCCCCGAGGGTGATGATCAGTAACTGCACCCGCTCCGGACTGAAGTAGTATCGCGGCGGGGCTCCCGGCGGTCCGCTGATGCGGCCGTACAACATCCTCGTCGTGTTGATCTGCCCGTTCAGCAACTGCGCGGCTACGGCCGCCGCCAGCGCCGCGAGGAACAAGGCAATCTCCCACTTCGCCAATGTCGCAAGCCCAGTCATAGCGGTACTTACAATGATCGAAAAGAGAATACAATCAATTCGGGAATTCGCAAAGACCTTTTTTACCTGAGAGGCGGACTGGTTAGGGGAAGCGTTTCTTGGCCACGTATGAACACGTATGAACAGAATGAACGTTTATTTTGTTCATTCTGTTCATACGTGGCCTAGAACGTATTCCAGAGCCAAGTCGAGTGCCTCTTTCGTTTCGGTATCGACCGTCAACCGGGGAATCTGAAGTTCCTCTCGTGCATTCTTTACCGCCAGGTACATTTCGAAGTCTCGGTTTTTGGCTGGATGTTGAGAGTCTCTTTCGAGTCTCTCTTTCACGACGCTGTCTTCCGCGACGCACTCGATGACGGGGACTTCTCCGAGGACTTCGAGCATTCGGGCGACCTGACGGTTTTTCGAGAAGGTTCGGCCGTCGATAATCACGGGCACGTCGCGTATGAACTTCGCGACCTGGTAGACGAGTTCCATGCAGAAGTCGTCCTGTTCGGAGGAGTAGTCGACGAGTTCGCCGAACGCGACGGCGCGGATTTCGTCTTTGCTGACTACGACGCCGCCGAGTTTCTCGGCCAGCGCCCTTGCCAGGGTGGTCTTCCCCGTCCCGGGCAGCCCTGCCATGACGACGATCACTTGAAAATACTTTTCGGGATCATGCCGTGGACGCCCTTGGTCCCGTCGACCGCCTGGGTCACGTTGAAATCCACCGCCACGCTGCAGAGCGCATAGGCGTCCTCGCGCGAGAGGTGCTTCTCGGTCACCAGGAAGTCGATCGCGTCGCGGACTGCATAGATGGTCGCCTGGTCGAGATCGGGGTCGAGGCCCATGGCGATCCAGTGGGTCGGCGTCTCGCCACGTGGACCCTTCAAGTGCAGGTCCTTGCGCACGATCAGTTGGAAGGTGCCCCACAGCGATGTCTCCATCGCGGTGATATCGACCTCGCCATTCCCCTGCCCCGCGTGGCCGTCGCCGATCTCGAGCAGCGCGCCCTTGGCGTGCACCGGGATGAACAGTTTGGTCCCTTCGACCAGATCCTTATTATCGAGATTGCCGGCGTGCGAACCCGGCGGGGCGCTGTTGAGTCGTCCGGCGCTCTCGGGCGGCGCCACGCCGATGCTCCCGAAGAACGGGTGCAGCGGAAGCTCGATCCCTGGTCCGAAGTTCGCCACATTGCGCTTCAGATCGAGCGGGATGAGTTTGGTCCGCCCGCGCTGGAAATCGCCCTGCGTGAGGACGCCGCGCTGCGGGCTGAACCCGTTGGTGGCGTACGGCGTCGAGATCCGGATCTTCTGAATCCGGATTTCCAGCGTGTCGCCCGGCTCCGCGCCCTCGATATATATAGGACCGGTCAGGATGTGGCCGCCCGGGCCCTTGTCCTTGACCTCGGCGTAAATCGCCTTCAGCTCGGGCTCGATGTCCTCCGGCTTCACGCCGATATTCGCCAGCGACGTCGGGCTGGACGTGGTCATGGTTTGGACCTCGACCGTGTCGCCGGACTTCACCGTCAGGACAGGTTTCGCCCCGGACCAGTAATAGCCCCAGGCGACCGTGGAGGGCGAAGCGACCAACTTGTGGTCCGCGGCGGACACGCCGAAAACGGCGATGAAGAAGCAAACCAACCCTCGCATATTCGTTGGGCCGATTCTACCGCATCGGCTTGAAAATCGAACGTGACAATCGTGCCGCCACGCGCTACATTTGCATTTCGGAGTTCAGGAGGTTTTATGTTCTTATTCCTCGCGTTCTTTTTCGCGCAGTCCGCCGCTCCGACGCAGATCGAGCGCGGCGAGGCTCTTTTTTCCAATTCCGACCGCGGCTGCGCGTCGTGTCATGCGTTGAAGGGCAAGGGCACGGCCGTCGGTCCCGATCTCAAGGGCATCTCCCGCCTGTCGCCGAAGGCGATCGCGACGGCCGTCCGCTCGACAGTCACACAGTATGTGTTGGTTGTGAAGTTGAAATCCGGCGAGTCGTTCCCGGCCATGCCTCCGGACGAGAAGACGACGACCGTTTACGACCTTTCCAAGACTCCGCCGGCCGCGCATGCGGCAGGCAAGGCCGATGTGGCCTCGACCTCCTCGAATAACGGCTGGAAGCATCCACCCGTCGCGCGTAAGTACACCAACGAGGAACTCGCGGACATCATCGCGTATATCCGGTTCGCCGGCGCCAACAATCGTCAAGCCGTATCGCCCGACGACGTTTTGTAGGCGCGGCGTTGAGACGGGCGCCACCCCCTCCGGCGCCCGTCTTCTACTCTTCTACTCTTCCCGCAGGGTCGCGGCCGGATCGATCCGGAGCGCCCGCAATGCCGGCGTCACGGTCGCCAGCGCGGCGACGATCACAAACGCGGCGACGCCCGCTGCGAACCCCACGCCGTCCAGCGTTCCCTTGCTCGCGAGCGCGATCATGCCGCGCACCAGGCGCGATAGAACCGCCGCCAGGACCGTGCCCGCCGCCATCCCGACCGCCATCGACCGCGCGTTCTGACGCAGCAGAATCCCGATGATGTTCGACGGCCGCGCCCCGATTGCCATGCGAATGCTGAGCTCGCGCTTGCGCTGCGCGACGGCGAAGGCGATCAGCGCGAACATCCCCGCCGCCGCGAGTCCGACCGCCAGGGCCGCCAGCGACCCGAACAGCGTCACCATACGGCGCATCGCGAGGAGCGCGTTGTCGCGCGCCGCGCGCATCAGCACGACGCGCCCGGTCTCGTGCTCCGACTTCAACGTTTCCGTGGAGAGCCGCGCGACGGCGGCTGGATCGCTACGCGCCCTCACGATCAACGCAGCGCGGTCCCATTCCGCCGGCGCGAGCGGCAGGTAGGCTTCGGCCGCGTCGGGATGCGCCAGGAGATTCGCCCCGCTATCCCTCACGACGCCGACCACCGAGCGGTCGGAATTCGCCAGGCGTAGCGTCTTGCCGACCGGGTCCTCGTGGGGCCATAGCGACCGCGCCGTGGTCTCGCTCACGACCGCGACGTTCTCTTCGCCGTCCGCGAAGATGCGTCCGCGCACCAGCGTTGCGCTCATCGCGTCAAAGTATGAGGCCGCCACGGTGTTGCGGTAGAGTAGCCGCTCGCCGGGAACGCTCTCGATCGTCGCGCGCTCGCCGAACGGCGGATTGACCGCGGCCGTCACGCTCGTCACTCCCGGGAGTCCCGCGAGTCTAAGCGCAAGCTCCCGCGCGTGGGACTGCGGGTACACGATCGCCATGTTGCGATAGTCGAACGTCACGTCCAGCGAGGCGCTCGCGATGCCGCTGTGCGCCAGCACCGCCGAGGAGATCAACAGCAGGCAACTGATCGCCACCTGCACGCCGACCAGCCGTTGCCGCAGACGGATCTTGCGAGGGTCCGCACCGACGGTCCGCAGCGCCGCCGGGAAGCCGAACACTGCCGCCGACGCGAACGCCAGCACGAAGCCGCCGGCCGCGATCGGAGCGCTCAGCGAGGTCCGATATCCCGGCGGGGCGCCCAGCGCGTACAGCAGGAAACGCGCGAAGATTCGCCCGCACGCCAGTCCCGCGACTGCGCCCAACCCCGCCAGTAGCAAGTTCTCCGTCATGAGTTGCCGCACCACGCGCGCCCGGCTGGCGCCGATCGAGAGCCGGATCGCCATTTCGCGCTGCCGCGCCAGTCCACGCGCCACGAGCATGTTCGCGAGATTCGCGCACGCGGACAGCAGCACCAACAGCACCATGACGATGAAGACGGCGAGCGCCGGATAGCGCCGGACGAGCACCAGCGGCGAGGGCTGCACCGCCGTCGAGCGCACCTGCTCGTCCGCTTCGAACGCTTCCGGCCGGCCCATCGACCGCGTCATCGCGGTCAGTTCGGCGTCGACGGCCGCCGGCGAGACGCCCGGCTTCGGCTGGCCGTACAGCGCGACACTGGCGCGGCCGAAATCGTCCGCGGGAGCCACGGAGCGTCCCGTGATGGCGGCGCGCGAGGACATCGGCAGCCAGAGGTCCGAGCGCCGCATCATGCCCTCGAAGTCGTACGGCAGGACGCCTGCCACCTGCGCCAAGCGGTCGTTGACGCGAATCACGCGGCCCACGACGGCCGGGTCGCCGCCCCAGCGCCCTTGCCAATATTCGTAGCTGAAGACCACCGCGATCGGAGCGCCGGGCGCGCCGTCTCCCGCGTCGAGGAGACGTCCTTGCGCGGGCACGATTCCCAGGCTCGGGAAGTAATTGGATGAGACGAAGGTGGTGCGCCGTCCCAGATCGCCATCTGCGGTCGTTTCGAAGGTCGCGTCTTCGGCGATCAACCAGGAGAGCGTACGCGTGCCCGCGCGGTAGACTTCCGCGGCGCCTGCCGGGAAGCCCAGGCGCGGTCCGGTACGTCCTCCGTGCGTCAACTGCAAGCACGACCCGGCGTCCCGGAACGTGAGCCGATGGAAGACCATCCGGTTGAAGATTTCGAACTCGGCGAGGTTCGCGCCGAGACCGAGCCCGAGCACCGCCGCCGCGCCGAGCGCGAAGCCGGGCGAGCGTCGCAGCATACGCGCGCCGTACCCGAGATCCTGCCGCGCCTCCTCGAGCCAGCGCCACGACCACGCTTCGCGCGCGTCCTCACGGAGCCGCGTGTCGTTGCCGAAGTGCGGACGCCGGTCGGCGGCCATCATCTCGCGATGCGCCGCCATCTCCTCCGCCAGTTCCCTTTCCAGCCTGCTTCGGTGCAGCAGGCACCAGAGCCTTCGCCATAGTCTGCCCATCGCCGTCCTCACGCCAACCGCAGGATCGCCTGGATCGCCGCGGTCGCCTGGTCGAACTCCTGGATCTCGTGCTTCAGCCGCTTGACGCCGCTCGCGGTCAGCCGGTAGAACCGCACCTTTCGCCCTGTCTCGGACACGCCCCAGTCGGCGGAGACCCAGCCCTCGACCAGGATTCGCTGCAGCGCGGGATAGAGCGAGCCCTCCTCCGCCTCCAATACTTCGTCGGAAAGCAGGCGAATGCGCTGGGCGATCGCGTAGCCGTGCAAGGGACCGCTCCGCAATACGCGCAGGATGAGCATCGCGAGTGCGCCCTTAGGCATCGGAATCTGAGGCATAGGTAATCTATACCTGCTTCGGCGCGCGCTGTCAATCGCTTTCGCGGCGCCGGGATATACTCTCAGCCATGTGGCGACTCGTCGTAGTGAGCGTCTTTCTTTGTGCCGCCGCCGCGGCGCAGTCGAATCCTACGTTCGAAGTCGCGATCGTGAAAGCGAGCGGCATTACGGCGGGCAGTTGGGTTCGCTTCCAGCCCGGGGGACGCCTCTCCGCCGCCAGTTGGTTGAAGCAACTGATTCAGATCGCTTACGGGGTGGAGGACTATCAGGTGACCGGCGGGCCGGCGTGGCTCGGGACGCAGTGGTACGAGATCGAAGCCAAGGCCGCCGATCCCAATACGGACCGGGCCGCGATGACAGCGATGCTCCGCACGCTGCTCGAAGAACGATTCAAGCTCCAGTTGCGCCGGGAGGAAAGAGACTTTCCCGTCTTCCTCCTGAAGGCGGACAACGGGGCGGCGAAACTGAGGCCGTTAGCAGACGGCGAGAAATCGCAGTGCGGACGCAACAACTCGTTCGTCTGCGGACTGAAAACGCCCGCGCAGCTCGGCAAGGCGCTCCAGAACATCGTCGGACGGCCCGTCCTCGATCGCACGGAGATCCAGGGGACCTTCGACGTCCTGCTCGATTTCGACGTGTATGCCGCACGCGGGCAGACCGCGCCGGCGGATTACGAAAAGCCGTCGCTGACGACCGCGCTGCGCGAGCAGCTCGGCCTGCGGCTGGTGGCCGACAAAGTCCCGTTCCCGGTGCTCGTCGTGACGCAGGTCGAGAGGCCCGGAGCGAATTAGTCCGGAGTCGTCGATCGGAATTGCGACCCGACCTGCAGATTCCGCGCGTGGGCGGAGACTCGCACGAAGGGCACACCCGCGAACGAATGGTGCGTGATGTCCGCGATCTCGAGGCTGTTGCACTGTTCAGCCGTGGCGCGCCGGATGAGCCGTTCGACGGCGGACGCCGTGGTCTTGCCGCGATCGAAGCCGATGACGGTCGTCGAAATCGTCCCGGCCATGAAGAAGAAGGTCATGCCCGCGGCGAGCACTTCCGCCTGGAAGGCCGGGCCGACGGTGTCCATCAGCGACCAGGTCTGCGGGCTCGGCGACTGAGAAAACGACGCGAGTTGAGGGGTGCCGGTCCGCACCAGGATGCGGCCGGCGGCGAGGTTGCCAGTCATGCGGGGGAATGCCCCAGCCAGGCGACGGGGTGGTTGCGGACCTCGCCGTCGATCTGCTTGATGACCGCCCAGTTGCGGTCTTCGCAGAACCGCACGAATTCTCCGGACGTGCCTTGATACGTGCCCAGCGCCAGGAACACTGCTTCGCCGGCATGGAAATTCTTTCCAGTCTCTTGTTTCTCGTTCATGTGTTTCTCCTCGAGCGGCGCCGCCGCGGCGTGGGTCATCACCAACTCGGACATGTGAAATCGATTGGTCGGTAGATTAGCGGACATCCGTACACCTCTGCGGAAGTCGCGCCGTCTTCAGCGCAAAGAACGACAGCATGAAGACCCCGATCGAGAATACGATTGCCAGCGACCCCGCGACGCCGCCGAGGCGGAGGGCCGGAGCTTGGGAATTCATCACCGCCGCCGCGGCCGCGGCGCAGAAATACGCCGTAACGGCGACGTATGCCGCGACCCAACGTCCTCTCTTCTCGCGGATTGCCTGCCACGCAAGGCTCGCCGCCGCGCTGCCGACGAACAGTTCCACGGTCAATCCGAAATTCGGAAACGACGACCAGAAGAGCAGGGTCATCAGCAGCAGACCGATGGTAAGCCACTTCACAATGGGCATAAGAGTACAACCTCCCGGGTCTGGATGGTTGCTAAGGGAAGGGACAGGCGACCTGACTTAGTTCAGGTCGACTGCGAGTGGGCTGGATCGCTCAGACAATCTAAGTATGGGCGCTCTTACGGCCGTTGTCAACGCGGCGCTAGACGGCTTCGTCTGCCGGAACCAACCAGCGGCACACAAAGAAGTGTTTCCCACACAGTCCGCAGCGAAACGGCAGGAAAAGGAAGTGCAGCGCGGTTTCAAACGCGCTTCGATCGCCCACGGACCGGAAGTCTACCGAGCGGCAGTGCGGACAGCGTGGGAAGATCATACCTAACGGTACACCCGTTCTCTCTCGCGTGCCGGCTTACTTACAAGTCCGGGGGTGTTCCAGACATAAATCTACGATCTCCGAGATATTTGCCTCTCCCGCGCACATGACCGTGTCGGCCCCGCCCCAGTAAATCTTCACCGTTCCATCCGGCTCCGGGACTGCCCCACAGGTAAATACCACGTTAGGAACATACCCCACGCGCTCCCAAGCGTCCTCCGGCTGCAGAATCCAGGAATCCGCCACCCCAAGCACCTTCGCCGGATTGGCCAAATCATGCAGCGCTGCGCCGAGCCGGTACACCGCGCCGGCCATCGTCTGAAACACGCCGTGGTAGATCGAGAGCCACCCGCGGTCGGTGCGGAACGGCGGCGCTCCCGGCCCGATCTTCATCTCGTCCCAGTGATACGTCACGGGCTTGATCAGCAGCTCCGACTGTCCCCAGAAGCGCAGATCGGGCGAGTACGAGATCCAGATCGACCACGGCGTGATTTCCGAGTGCGGACGGTCCAGGCGCGCGTACAGTCCGCCGAACCGCTCCGGAAACAGGACCACGTTGCGATGGTCCGCCTGGGTGATTGGCGCCACCCTCTCGACGCGAGTGAAGTCCGCCGTCTTCGCCATCGCGATCCGCACGCCGCTCCGCGAATACGCGCTGTACGTGATCAAGTATTCGTCGTCGATGCGCGTCACGCGCGGGTCCTCGACGCCGAATTCCTCGTACTCGCGCTCGGGGACGAGAAACGGCGCCGGATCGGCCGTAAAGCGGTACCCATCGCCACTCCGCGCGAGGCCGACGATCGACCGTCCCGTCTTCAGATGCGAGCGGAACAGCATGATGTACTCGCGCCCGTGCTTCACGACCGCCGCATTGTGGACCGTCTCGACCGCGTACGGAATGTCGTCGCGCGTCAGAATCGGATTCCCGGCGTACCGCTTGACGATCTCCTGCCTCATGCCCGCCTCCCCGCTTCCTCGATCACGGCCGCGTACACCCGCTCGTAACCCTGCACCATCGTCTCCACCGAAAATCGCTCGACCACTCGCGCCCGGCACGCGGTGCGATCGATCTCCGGCACGCGATCGAGGCACTTCACCGCGTCCTCGACGCCGCTCGCCAGGAAGCCCGTTACGCCGTCGCCGATCACTTCGCGGCACGACCCGAGGTCCATGGCGATCACCGGCACTCCGGCGGCGTTGGCCTCCGCCAGCACCAATCCGAACCGCTCCGGAATGGTGTTGAGGTGCAGCAGGGCGTACGCGCTCGCGAACAACTCGTTCTTGCCCGCAACGTCGACCGGTCCGACGAATCGCACGCTCTCATTCAGGTGCGGCTCGACTCGCTCCTCGAAGTACCCGCGATCCTGGACGATCCCCGCGATCGTCAGCCGGCGTCCGCTACGCTGCGCCACCTCGATGGCCAGATGGACGCCTTTGTCGGGATGAATGCGGCCGAGAAAAATCAGGTCGCCGCCGCCACGCGGTTGGAACGGGTACAGCGACACGTCGATGCCGTTGTATACGGTCGCGACGTAGTTCAGGTCCGCCAACCGGTCGGAGTCGCTGATCGAGACGAAATACCCGTCGCGGTGTTTGCGGTAGACCGGCAGGATCTGCGGCGACGAGAAGCCGTGGATGGTCGTCACCATCGGCGTCTTCACGAGCCGGCTGTACGCCAGCGCCATGAAATCGTAGTGGCTGTGGATCAGGTCGAACTCCGCGGCGTGCTCGAAGACCTCCGGGATGTGCAGATACTCGGCGACCTTCGGGTCGATCGACCGGTCCTCCTCGTAGCCGCGGGCCACGACGGCGTGCAGCCGGGCGCTCGTTAGGGAGTCGCCGGTCGCGAACAGGGTCACGTCCCAGCCGCGCGCGACGAGCCCTTCCGCGACGTTGCCGGCGACCGTCTCCCACGCGCCGTACTGCCGCGGGGGCGTGCGCCACGCCACCGGCGAGAGGATCGCGATACGCTTTCCTGTCGTCATTCCATCGCCGCCAGAACGTCGGCCAGCGTGATCGAAGCGAAGCTCGTGGCATGGTCGGCGTAGGCATACGGGAGGATGAGCTGTCCGCCGTGCAGCAGGGCGCCGCACGTGTACACCACATTCGGCACGTAGCCGCGACGCTCGGACTCGGTCGGACGGAGCAGCGGCTCGCGCAATCGCCCGATCACTCGCGATGGGTCGTCCTTATCGAGCAGGAACGCGCCGATCGCGTACTGGCGCATCGGCCCCACGCCGTGACTGAGCACCAGCCAACCCGCATCGGTTTCGATCGGCGAGCCGCAGTTGCCGAGCTGCACCGTCTCCCAGGGGAACTCGGGCTTCAGGACCGGCTTGGCCTCGAACCAGAAATGGACGTTATCGGACTGGACGAGGTAGAGGTTCTCGTTATCCATCCGCGAGAGCATGGCGTAGAGGCCGTTGACCTTGCGCGGGAAGAGCGCCATTCCTTTGTTCTGCGCCGCCGGTCCGTTGAGCGTGATGAAGCGGAAGCGCAGAAAATCGGAGGTCTCCATTAATTCGGGCATCACGGTTCGGCCGTCGTAAGCGGTGAACGTCGCGTAGTATTCCCGCGTCCCGTCATCGTTTTGGAAGCGCACGAACCGCGCGTCTTCGATCCCGTTCCGCTGCGACGGGGACGCCGGGAAAATGATGCGCTCCGAGAGATCCTGGTTCTCCCGGAACTGCACCTCATAATTCGAATATCCGAGCCGCAGAATGCCATCGGCGGCGTGTCCCATCGCCAGCGCCGCCTCGGCGGAAGCGGGCCGCTCCAGTCCGGAATCGACTTCGCGGCGCAGGTCGGCCATACCGAAAACCTCGCCCAGCCGGTCCAGCACACCGCGCGTGAAATCGCAGGTCAGCCCGAGCTCTTGGAGCTTTCGCGCGAACAGCGCCTTCTCGTACGCGGACGTCGGCGTCTGCCGGGGCTCGCTGAGATTACCCTTCGCCTCGTCGACTTCGACGTGGCCGCCGGCGTCGATCGTCCCCGTCCGAAACGTAATCGAAGAGAGGTGCCCTTCGCCGGTCGCGCGCAGGCTCAAGATGAACCGCAGCACGCCGGGCGGGAGGCCCGTCTGGTCCGGATGGGGCACGATCGACGGATTGAACAGAGCCGCCGATTCCAGCGAATATTCGCACACGAAGTACGACCCGATCAGCAGCTTCCGAGCTGCCGACAAGTTCGCGCCCGGCGGCAGCAGATACCGCAACTGCGCGAATCGCTCGCCGAAGACCGCGGAGATGCCGGGATGCCGCGTCCCGAAGGCCGCCAGCACTTCCTCCATGAGCAGCGCCGCCTCGGCCTCGGGAAAGGACAGAATGCGGGTCAGGATTCCGCGCGTACGCTCCTCGTCGCCGGGGGTAAACGGCCGGATCAAGACGCGGGACTGGTCCGGACGCAGTGCGATCGTAGTACGTCTGACAGGAATCAATTTTCTACCACGATCGGGGCCCGAAAACTCGTGACCAGGTTCTGCGTGAGCCGTAGCTCCGCCAGCGATAGCAGGAACGCCAATGTCGATTCGGCCCCTTGATTCCGGTTCAGCCGGTCCACGTGCAGGCCGTCATGGCAGCCGCCCGTACTCGGCGCGTACAGCTCCAGCCCGAGGTCGTTCCACCCGATGAACCAATCGAACGCGCGCCGCGCCTGCTGGTGCCACCAGGGATCCGACGTCGACCGGTACGCCTCCAGGCACGCGGACATCATGGCTTGGGCCTCCACGGGCTGCTGGTCGAAGTTGGCGCGCACGCCGCCGCGGCGGAAGAATCCGTTGCTGCCGATCGGACGGAAGTGCCCGTTTTCCGAGGTCTGCAAGCGCACGAGCCATCGCAGCGTCTCCAGCCCGCGCTCGTACACGGGCTTGTTTGCCGTGGCTCGGCCGATGAGGATCAACGCGTGCGCCAACTTCGCGTTGTCGTAGCTCAGCTCCTCTTCGAACCAGGGCCAATCGGGCGCGGCCGTTCGATCGTACAGGTCCATGAGCCTCGTGGTCAGCGTTTCCCGCGCCTGCGTCACCACAGTGTCGCCGCTCAGGCGCCGCAGATATTCATAGATCCCGATCAGCGCGAAGGCCCACGCGCGAGGCGACGTGAATCGCAGCACCGGTGGCAGAGCATCGACGAACAATTGGGCCGCCATCACCTGAAAACTGCGGTGGGACGATCCGCCGACCCCGACGCCCAACGCCCACAGCGCCCGCGCATGCGCGTCCTCGGAGCCCTGGCGGTCGAGCCACCGCCGGTCGAACGAGAGGTGATTGTGGAACCGCCCGGTGGTCCGGTCGAACGCGTAGCAGAGGAAGGCCGCGTACGTCGACGCCAGCGACCGCACCCGGTCCGGGTCCTCTCCCATCTGTTCGAGCAGCACCGCCAGAATAAACGCGCGCGCGTTGTCGTCGGTGCAGTACCCCTCGGCGAAGTTCGGCACACTGAAGACGGCGTGTTGGAAGATACCCGTCGAATCCGTCATCCGCGCCAGATGGTCGAGCCTCACGACCGGCGTTTCGCGCGGCCGCTGGTCGAGCGTCTTGGTCGAGAGAGACTTCCGCCGCATCGAGAGCGCCGCCAGCCGCGACAGCTCGAAAGAATGCATATACAGCCTCGCTACGTTACTCCACAGCATCTCGCGGCCCAACTGGTACGCGTCGTCGCGCATCGCGTTGCGGCGCGCGTCGTCGCGCAACAGGGCACACACGTCTGTCGCGATCGCCGCGGGGTCCGCGAACGGGACCAGGACGCCGCGCCCGTTCGCCAGCAGCTCCGCCGCGTGCCAGTACGGCGTCGACACTACGGGTTTACCCGACCCGAAGGCATACGCGAGTGTCCCCGAGGTGCTCTGCGCCTCGTTCAGATACGGCGTGATGTAGACGTCCGCCGCTCCGATGAAGTCTTTCAAGGTCTCGAGGTCCACGAAGCTGTTGTAGAAGATGACGTTCTTCTCGACGTTGTTCTTCGCAGCCAGGATCTCGAGGCTCACGCGGTACGCCTCTCCGCGCTCCCGCAGCTCGTTCGGGTGGGTTGCGCCGACCACCATGTACACGACCTCGGGAAACTCGGCCACGATCGCGGGCAGCGCATTCAGGACGTGCTCGATCCCTTTATTCGGTGAGAGCAGTCCGAAGGTGAACAACACGGTCCGCCCGGTGACTCCGAACTCCTCCTTCAAGTCATTCGGATCGCTGAGCGGGATGTCGGGAATTCCGTGATGGATCAGGTCGATCTTCGACGGCGGAACGTGATAGATCTCCTGCAGCATCTGCCGTCCGCGCGCCGACATCACGACCAGGCGGGTGGAGAGCGCGATGATCTCCTGCATCACGAGCCGCTGGTCGGTCCGCGGCTCGCGCAGGACCGTATGCAGCGTGACCACGATCGGCATGCGCAGTTCCCGCAGCAGCGCCAGGATGTGGCTGCCGGCGGGACCGCCGAAGATTCCGAACTCGTGCTGGAGGCAGACGACGTCGACGTTGCCGATATTGAGGAAGTCGGCTGCGCGCAGGTAGGACGAAAGGTCCTGATCCTCGATTTCGAAGCGGACCACGTCGGGGTACTCGTAGCGTTCGCGCAGATCGTTCATTGCCACTGAAAAGCACTCGCTCTCCGGGTGCTCGGCCGCGACGGCGGTCAGGAGGTCGGCGGTGAACGTGGCGATGCCGCACTTGCGCGGCAGGTAGTTGCCGATAAACGCAACTCGCCCGACGGTGGAACCTTTGATCATAGAGGCCTTTCTTGCCGCTTCCGACACGTGGACGGGCAAAGGCCGCGCGCCGGAAGGCGCGTCAAAACCAACGCACGTTGCAGGAACGATCGACGCGGCGAATGGCGGCGCTGAAGCTCCGGTAAAAACTCGCGCACTCCCACCGCTTCGCGTTGTCGGAGTGGATGATCGCCAGGACCTTGCACTGGTCGAACGTAAAGTCGACCTCCGGTTGGTGCTCTAACTTCAGCGTTGCATCGCTCGCCCACGATCTTTCGAAGTCAGCCTTCGCGATCGGTGTGCTTAGTTCCGCGACAAATCGTTGCATCGAGCCCGCCTCATTTCCTTTTCAACCTTAGCAGATCTGAAAAACCGATCCCCCTGCTATACTCAGGCAGCACGTAAAAGCGGATGCCCCAAGATTTCACATTTATCGATCCCGGCGGTAACCAGGCTCAATACACCGTGTATGACGTAGATAGTCGTAACGAGTACCACTGGGCTACCGACCACGGGGACCGCGGTTTTGCCCGATCCTATGCCGAGGCTCAGGTTCAAGCTCGAACCGCACTCAAAGCCAGTATGACCATCAGGCGCCGATCGCCACAGACCTATCGGTAAGGGCGGCTTCGACGCAGTCCAGAAGTTGCGCGACTCGGAACGGCTTTGCCAGGAGTGGCTCCTGTGTAACCGAACGATAGTCGTCGTCGCAGGAGCCGCTCATGAAAATCACGCGCATGGCGGGCCGGAGTCTGACGATCTCGCGCGCCAAATCGACGCCATTCATCCTAGGCATACGCACGTCGGTCAGCAGCAGGTCGATGCTCGGAAACTTCTCCAATTGTTCCAGGGCTTCGACTGCACCGTCAGCAAATAAAGCGCGAAAACCCTCTCGTTCCAACACGGTCCCGACAAAACGCCGGATCGTCACCTCATCATCGACTACAAGAATCACCCTGGTGGCGGTGGAAGGACCGGGTCGTGGCAAATAACCCTGTCTCATGATGTATCGATTTTGACGGAAGCGCGCATTTTGCGCTGCTCACTTTTGCACAGGCGGACCGGCTCAACATTTGTGGTCTTGCTGGTGGCGCTCGAAGGCCAGGCGCGCCTGCTCGTTGCGCATATGGGCGTCTTCGGAGGCGCGGCACAGCGCGTCGTACTCTTCCTTGGTCGACGTCCCCTCGCTCTTGCGAAGGGACCCCACCGACTCCGAGAGCTCGGAGCTGGCCTTGGCATAAACGTTGATCAGTCGTTCTTTCTCTTCACATTCGGTGTTCGTCATTTTCTTACTGAACCCTCTCCGCTCTCACGATGAACCGGAACGGCGCCGGTCCGACGAAGTAGAACGGGTAACACGTCACCAGCGTCACTGCCTCGCTGTCGCCGGCCGCTAATACCGAGACATCCGAGGGCCGCACGATCCTCGTCGACACCACGCGATAGCGATACGCGCCGTTTCGCGTCGCCATCTCGAGGGAGTCCCCGAGCTTGATCTTCCGCAGCGGCCGAAAGAATGTGTCGCGATGCGCGGAGATTCCGACGTTGCCGGTTTGCCCCGGCAGCGCCGTCCCCGGGATGTGACCGGCGGCCCGCCGCAGCGTCGTGCGTCCCGTCCCCTCCATCACCATCGCCGTCAGTTCCAGCCGCGGAATCTCCAGGCGTCCGATCAGCCCGTCGGCAAACACCTCGGGAGTTCTCCGGACGCTCACCGGCATCGCGACCACCGGCGGCGTGTCGAACGCGATCGCCTCGGCCCGTTGGTACTGCCACGCGTCTATGACCACCCAGCCGCAATAGGCCAGTACGGCGAGGCCACCGCCGAAAAGCGTGCGCCGCGACCACCGAATGATCGTCGTCAGCGGTTCGCGGCGAATCGAGATCCTCACTTCGCGCCTGCCAGGTAGCCGGATCGTGCGCGGACCGCGAGAGTGCGCTTGCCGGTCCGCGCCACGACCCGAATTGCCCGCGATCCGCCGTTCTCGGCGGCGTTGCTCGACACATACCCGAGCGTGTACTGATTACGGATGTCACGCGCGATCCGTTCGCAGATCTCGACCACTTCGGTCTGCTCGGAGGGGAAAAACGCGTCGCCGCCGGTAGCGCGAGAGAGTTGGCGCAGGACGTCCGGATTCCGGTCCTCGTCCTCGCCGGAAAAGATCCCGACCGTGTAGATCGCTGTGTTCGACTGCGCCGCCGCTTTCAGCACCTGCGCCAGGGTATGAGCGCTCGCGTTGTCGCCGCCGTCGCTGATCACGACCAGCACCTTCTTCGGATGGGCGCCGCCGCGCACGCGTTCCTGCGCCAGCGCGAGCGCGTCGTAGAGCGCCGTCTTGCCCGTTACGGGCGCGGAATCGATCGCATGGGCCAGTTCGTCGGACCGGTTCGTGAAGCGCTCTCCGGCAGTCACATGCTCGTTGAAGTTGACGACGAACATCTCGTCCTGCGGATTGCTGTACTGCACGAAGGCCCGCGCCCCGGCGATCACTTCCGCCATCTTGGGGCGCATGCTGCCGCTATGGTCCACCACGAGGCCCACAGTCACCGGGACATCCTCGTGTTGGAACACGCGAATCGACTGCCGGACGCCGTCTTCGTAAACTTCGAAATCGTCCTGCTTCAGCTCCGGCGCGAAGCGTCCCTTGCTGTCGCGGACGGTGGCGTTCACGACCACGAGGTCCACACTCACGGACAGCCGGAACGCGCCGGGATCGGGCGCCAAAGCCGGACCCTGCGCCTGGGCCATGCCGGCCAGGATCAACGTCGCGAGAGCCACCGCATGCATACTGTTCCTTTTTTACTCCGCACAAATGCCAAACGGCGCGCCGCTTGGGGCGCGCCGCTTCCAACCGTGACCGATCGGTTACTGCATGCGCTTTTCAGCAAGGCGCAGGGTGAACGCGCCGCCGAGAGCCAGCAGGCCGAACAGCGCGATCAGGGGCAGCGGGCTGGCCGTGCCCGGAAGGGTCTTCGCCGCCGCGACTTCGACGTTCGCCGGAGGAGGCGTCACGACCACTGCCATTTCGACTTCCTCGCCGGTCGGGCGGATCGCCATGATGGGCGCGCTCTTCAGGACCGCGACGATCGGGGCTTCCGTGAGTTTCGCCGGCTCGGCGACTTCGATCGGCAGTTCAGCCGCGGTGAAGAGAACCGGGACGTTGGTCGACTTCGCGAGGACTACCGCCTTCTCCTTCGGATAGACGAATTCCTCTCCCCAGTTGCGGCCGGGATAGAACCAGGCGCGCAGCGCTTCGGGCTCGCCGGCAGCGCGTTCGCGGAACGTCACGACGGTTTTGTCGGTCGCCTTGAGGCGGTAGTTCGGAATCGCGAGGATGGTGGCGTAGAGGGTCGTCTCATCGGCGTTGAAGATCTGTACGATGTGGCGATCCGAAAGCGAGTCCATGATCTTGAACACGTACGTCCCGGCCGGCAACACTCCCCAGCCTTTCAGGTGCACGCCCGGGATCTCCACCGGACCGCTGAACGTGATCGTGGTCTTGCGGTTCCAATCGTCGGCCTTGACCGAGGTCGCTACCGCTGTGCCCAGGAGGGCCACACAAAGTACCGTTGTTGCTGCGTTGAAGAGCTTCATTTTTCCCTTTTCGAAAGTTTGTAGTCTGGGGCGCTCTGACTTCGGCGTTCCCTGCAGATCGATTCCGTATAGTGCAGGCGCAGCGCCAATCGCACGGTTTGCGCGTAAGGGTCATATATCGCAACATTCGCTGCCGGCCGGGCGTGGCAACCATCTTCCGGCCGCAAGGTCATGTGACCGCCGGCGGTCACGCGTCGGGCCGGCGTCGAGCATCGCCGCGTTGCAGGCATAGCGGCGGCGAGTGGGCGTCCGCGTGCCTTCTATAAGGAACAGGAGCCATTCAATGTCGCCGACCGTCACCAAGATCATGCAGTGGAGTTCCCTCGCAGCGTTGCTGACCGTAGCCGCGCTGTCCGGCGAGATTGGCCGCTACGAGCTCGCCTTCCGCATCGCCGCTTGCGCCTTATCCGCCGTGATGGTCGAAAGGGCGGCGCGCGCCGGCCAACACCTTTGGACCTGCGGCTTCGTAAGCATGGCGATCGTCGCCAGCCCGCTCCTGCTTGTCGACAAGATCTTCCTCTTGCTCGCGTTTGTCTGCATCGCGACTTCATTGGCCGCGATCTCCGCGCTGCGTCCGCAGCCCGTGGCGGTCGTCTGAGACCCGCGGCGTTGGCTCTCTGCTGCGCCCTGCCGCTGGCCGCGTTCGCGCAGACGCCCGACACGCTCGACACCATGGCCAAACTGCGGTTCCATGTGAAAGCGGCCTATTCACCGACAGCCCTCCTCGGCCTCGCCGCCTACGCCGGCGTGCTCCAATCGATGGACGCTCCCGACGAATGGCGGCACGGCGGCGTCGAGGTGTACGGCAAACGCGTCGCCTCCATGGCCGGGTGGGCGGGCGTCCACAGCGCTCTCGCCTTCGGCCTCGATACGACGCTGCATCAGGACCCGCGCTACTTCCGCGCCGGCAGCGGCGGTTTCTGGAGACGCGCGGCGCACTCGCTGCGCGGAACCATCCTCACCCGCACCGATTCCGGCGGCGAGACCTTTTCCACCTGGCGCTTCGGCAGCGCGTTCGGGGCCGCCACCCTCTCCAATCAGTGGTACCCCGACCGCCTCAACACGGTGCGCCTCGATATGATCCAGGGCTCCGCGACCATCGGCTTCGATCTCCTCGGCAATCTCGCCCGCGAGTTTGGGCCCGACGTCAAACGAAAGCTGCGCCGCCGATGACCACCCTTCTGCGCTATCTCCGCGCCGCCCCCGCGCTGTTCTTCCTGATGCTCGGTCCGAGCGCCTGCGCCGCCTATTCCGTCCTCACCCACGAAGCGATCGTGGATTCCACGTGGGACAGCGCCATCAAGCCGCTCCTCCTGAAGCGCTTTCCGCTGGCCACCGCCGACGACCTCGTCGAGGCCCACGCGTACGCATACGGCGGCTGCATCATCCAGGACCTCGGCTACTATCCTTTCGGGAGCAAGTTCTACAGCGACCTGACCCACTACGTCCGCAGCGGCGACTTCATCGTCAATCTGCTGCGCGAATCCCAGGATCTCGACGAGTACGCCTTCGCCCTCGGCGCCCTTTCGCATTACGCCGCGGACAACAACGGCCATCGCATGGCCACCAACGTCTCGGTGCCTCTGCTCTACCCTAAGCTGGCCGCGCGCTTCGGCAGGTCCGTCTCCTACGGCGACGATCCCTTCTCCCATAGCAAGACCGAATTCGGGTTCGACGTCTTCCAGGCCTCGAAGAGCCGCTACGCGTCCGAAGCGTACAAGGCGTTCATCGGGTTTCAGGTTTCCAAGCCTGTCCTGACGCGCGCCTTCGAGGACACGTACGGGATTCCGATCGGACAGGTGTTTTTCAATCTGGATCTGGCCGTCGGCTCCTACCGGCGCGCCGTCGGCACGATTCTGCCCGCTCTCACCAAAGTGGCATGGCAGATCAAGGCGCAGGAGATCCGCAAGGATGCTCCCGGCATCACGCGCAAGAAGTTCCTCTATAACCTTTCGCGATCGAGCTACGAGAAAAACTGGGGCTCGACGTATCAAAAGCCGGGAATTGGGTCGCGAATCCTCGCCACCTTGTTTCACATCGTGCCGCGAGCGGGCCCGCTGAAGGCGCTTTCGTTCAAAAAGCTGACGCCCGAGACCGAACGCCTCTACATGGTCGGCTTCAACGCCTCGATCGACCGCTTCCGCGAGCTGCTTGCCGGTGTCGGCAAGGGCGACCTCGTCCTGCCCAACGACAATTTCGATCTGGGGGAGGTGACCAAGGCCGGGCGCTACAAGCTCACAGACGCGGCCTACGCCAAGCTGCTCCACAAATTGCATGGCCACTATGCCGGCATCCCGCCGCAGCTCCGTCAGGACATCCTGAACTTTTACGGCGATCTCAGCCTTCCGATCTCGACGAAGACCGATGTGAGCGGCTGGGCCACGCTCCAGGACGAACTCTCTCTCCTGCAGGCTATCGATCGCGACACGGTTACGGGAACCGCGGTCGTCCGATGATCTCGCTATCGTGGGTTCTCGCCGGGTGTCTGCTGGCATTCGCTCCGTTGCCCGATGAAACGGCCGCTGACTCGGTGCTCGCCAAGGTGGAGCTCGAAAGCGGACGCCGTCACGCCGCGCTGAAGGAGTATTCCGGCTCCCGCGTCTACACTTTGTTGAACCAGCGCTTCGGCAAAGAGGCTGCGACGACCGTGTTTGCGAAGTACCGCGCGTCGGAAGGCGAGCGGTTTACCGTTGTAGAGCGCTCCGGCTCCGACCGTCTGAATGGCATCATCGACCAGGTGCTCTCGACCGAGTCCGCCGAGAGCGTTCCCCCGGTCAACGCCGCGCGCGAAATCAGCGCCGCCAATTATCGCGTCCGCCTGCTCGGCACGGAGATGGCGGCGGGCCGCAACTGCTACGTGCTGGCGTTGTCGCCGCGTCGCAAGCAGCGCTCCCTGATCGCCGGCAAGGCCTGGGTGGACGCAACCACTTACGCGGTGGTGCGGATCGACGGCCAGTTCGCGGCCAGCGTCTCGGTGTTTCTCGGAGCGCCGCGGATCGTCGAGGACTTCGTCGAAGTCGGCGGCTACTGGCTGCCCGGCCACGTCCGCTCGGTGACGTCGAGCCTCCTGTTAGGCCCGACCAGCCTCGAGATCGCCTTCTCGAACTACCAACTCACGGCCGCGCCGTAGACCTGCGTCGTAAACCCGGTAAACGTTCCGTCTGTCCCCAGGTTTCGGAGGACTAGGCCGCAGTCTCGGCCACGGAAGCCGCCTGCCGCGAGCATGCCTGCCGCAACCCCAGGGGCTGGATCCGAATGGCCTGCCGCGAGTACGTCAACCACTCGCTTTTCCGGAATTGATTCATATACAGTGTGACGGCCGCCCGCGACGCGCCCAGATACGACGCGAGGAACGAGTGCGTCAGGGGCGTCAACCGCACCCATCCATCCCCATCCGGTTCACCGAGGCGCTCCGCGAGACGGAGCAGCGACCACGCCAGACGGCCCTCGCAGGAGTCGAGAGAGAAGCTCTCAATGCGCGCTGCGTATTCGGCGTTGCGCCGGACGAGGGCGCACAGCAGCGCCAGGCCGGCGTAAGGGCTATTGCGCAAGATGTCCGCGAGGGCCTCCACGTCCCAAGTCATGACGATGACATCTGCCAGGGCAAAAGCCTTTCCGTGGGGGCACGGTCCTTCGCCGAGCAAGGCGTCTTCGCCGAGCAACTCCCCCGGACCAAACACTTCCAACATAGTGTCTGCTCCGCCTTCGCGCGCCGCCGACACGGCGACGATCCCCTTCAGCACCACGTGGACACTCGCGGCGACGTCGTTGGGGCCGTAGATCGCTTGTCCCTTGCGGTACTCTCGCGTCGTGGAAATCGGCAAGTAGGCGAGGATGGATTCGCCGGTGCGGGCGGTTCCGACGGTTCCGGCAGTGGAAGCCATATAACTACTCCTTCGTCGAACAAAAAATGCCGGAGCCATGTGGCTCCGGCCCTCCGAAACGGGTTCAATCGGTCTGGCGCGGGAGGCGCCTGCCGTGGCTTTACGCCTTAGTCACGCCGCACTGCGTGGCCTTCTTATGCTTGCGCAGGACCCAAGCCATGCCCATCAAGCCGCCGCCCATAACCACAAACGTGGCCGGTTCCGGCACTTCGGAAAGCGGACCGGGGTTGCTGGAGAACGTGCCCGACCCGGCGGCATTGAACTCGCCGCCCGGGTAGGCCTGGTTCCCCGTTACCGTCCCCGTGCTGAAGTTCGGGAGCAGTGAGGACAAACTCCACGAGGCATCCTCCTCGGTCTGTCCGATAAAGCTCAAGTAGTCCGACGTCAACACGAGTTGGAGCAGGTTGCCCGCCGTCGCGCTGGCGTTGAAACTGCCGCCGGTGCCCCCCACGCTCGAGCTGAACTGCGCTCCGGTCGTCGCCGGGCTGCCGGTCACCGAAAACACTCCCGACAGCAGATCGGTTCCCGGCGCGGTGTCGTCATCCGTGAAGGCAAACGACCCCGCGTAGCCGGGTTGCACATACGAGTCGCCGGGACCGCAGCTTATGCCGCAGTTGCCGACCTGGGTGCTGGTGGCGGTCAGCGTAAACGTCGCGCCCTCCGGTCCCGCAAACGGCAAGCCCGAAACTCCCGAGAACTGGAACAGCACGGAGCCGGACGCCGTGACGGTGGTCGTGGTGCCCGAGGTCGTTATCGACCATTGCTGCAGAGCGCCGTCGGTCTGAAAGTACTGCGCGAACGTGACCACCGAGGCCGACGCCGGCATGGTGGCGGCAAGCGCCGCCGCGACGATCGCGGCGGCACTGCCGACTCTTGTGAACTTCATTGCAGGCCTGTTCACGATGTTGGCTCCTTACGCCTTCACGCCGGCCGCGCTCGTCTTGCGCTTCCGCAAGAACACGAGCATTCCCGCCAGTCCGCTGCCCATGACGCCCAAGGTTGCGGGTTCCGGAACAGCGGACGGTCCGGGGTTGCTGGAAAACGTGCCCGAACCCGAGGCGTTGAACTGCGGGCCGGGAAACGCCGTTCCGGCGGTTACCGTGCCCGTTGAGAAATTCGGGAGCAGCGAAGAAAGACTCCACGAGGCGTCCTCCTGCGTTTGCCCGGCGAAACTCAGGTAACCGGAGCTCAGGACGAGCTGCAGAAGGTTGCCCGCTGTCGCGCTCGCGTTGAAACTGCCGCCCGAGCCGCCGACACTCGAGCTGAACTGCGCGCCCGTCGTCGAGGGGCTGCCGGTCACGGCAAACACGCCGGACAGCAAGTTCGTGCCGGGCGCGATGCCCGCGTCGGTGAACGCAAACGAGCCGGCGAAGCCGTGTTGCACGAAGGAATCGCCGGGACCGCAGGCCACGCCGCAGTTGCCCGCCGACGAACTGCTGGCGCTCAGCGAGAAGGTAGCGGCCTCAGGTCCCGCAAACGGCAGGCCCGAGACTCCCGAGAACTGAAAGATCACTGCCCCGGAAGCGGTGACTGTGGTTGTGCCGCCCGAGGTCGCAATCGACCACTGCTGTTGCGCGCCGTTACTCTGGAAATATTGCGCGAACGTGACCGCAGAGGCCGAGGCCGACATGGGGACGGCAAGCGCCGCTGCAAATAGCGCGGCGATACTGCCGTAGTGACTGCATTTGGTTGAAAATATCTTCACGATGTAAAGGTCCTTTTTCGAGTGTTAGTTCGGTTACCGCGCTACCGACTTTCTTCCGGCTATCTGGAAGAAGCTCTGAGTCGGTCTACTATAGCGGGCGGCGATCGGTGAACGCTGTCTACTTTTGCTCACGGTTTCGAGCTACGTAGCATTCCGCACCTAAGCTACCCGGGCGGGATATTGCATTTGCCTGCCCGTCGAGCCTCGTCGGACCTTACGGCTTTGTTTTCAGTATGGGAAAGAGTAACGGGCCATCCGCGACGGACCCGGGGCCCTTCAGTTGACCAAATACGGTCACAGGACTTAGTCGTGGAGAACCACGTTGAGGAGGGAGCTATGGACTTCGATGTGGCCGTTGTAGCTGATGAAGCCCAGTTTGCGGAACTTATTCATGAAATGACTGATCCGCGAGCGCGTCGTGCCCACCACTTCCGCCAGAGTCTCCTGGCTGATTTGCGGGATCACGGTTTGGGGCACGCCTTCCTTGCCAAAGTTCGCCAGCAACAGGAGCACACGCGCCAACCGCTTCTCACTGGAGTTGAACAGTTGATCGATGAGATCTTCTTCGATCCGGATGGCTCGCGCCAACAGGTGCTGAAGGAAAACCTCGCTGAACTGCTGCTCCTCGTGAAGCGCGCGGATCGCGGCCGACTTCTGAATGCGAGTCACCCCGCAGGCGGACATCGCCTTCGCCGTGCTCATCCGCTTCGTCTGTCCCGCCAGGCACCCTTCGCCGAAGAACTCGCCCTGTCCGAGGATTCCAACGATCGCTTCCTTGCCCCGCTTCGAGACTACCGAAATACTGACCCGGCCTTTGTTGATGTAGAACAGGGAATCCGCAGTATCGCCTTGCAAATAAACCGCTTCGGTAGCCTCGTAGGCCACGATTTTCCGGCCTGCACCGGCCCTGGCGAGGAACGCTCGAAGATCGAATGTTTTCTCACGGCCGTTGGTTTCGTCTTTCGTTTCGCACATAATCGGGCAGTATTTCGCCCCAATTACATTCTAGGGCAAACCCTAGGTACCCGTCCGGTCAATAATGCTCACAAGGTGCTTACCGGAGACTCGCCGCCTTGCGCCTCCTGACGGCGAACCCGCCGAAACACAACGCAATCCCGAGTACACCGGCCATATTTGGTTCCGGAACCGCACCCGGCGAGCCCGCTGTGGACGCGCACCCTCCCACGCTCGTCTGGCCGGCGAGGGTATTGGCGGTTTCCGCGAAGACACAGCCATTGATGGTTCCGGCAAGTACACCGCTGCCGCCTGGATTCGCCGACATGGTGAAGCTGGTCCCAGCTAGAATCGAACCGTCCCACGTTATCGCCGGCCCTTCCGAGCCGATCGTCGCCGTACGGCCCACGATCCAGTAAATGTTGCTCGCCGCGGCACTGTTCATCAGATTGAAGGTGAGCGGCCCGTTGATCGTCAAGTCCCTTGGGATCTTAATGATAAAGACCTCTGAGCTGTCATTTTGGGCGTCGAAAGTGAGTGTGATGCCGGTGGTCGACACGACATCCGTGGCACTGAACGAATAGACGTTGTTGCCCGTGAAACCGCGGCTCACCGACAGATCCGCGAAGCTCTGGGTGGGCGCCGTGAGGATGTCGCTGTACGCCGTGATATAGGCCTGCACGAAATCGTTGTAAGCCGCAATTGCGGCCGGATCGCCTGCCGCAAAGACCGTGCCGGTCGCAGTACCGGGCGGAAACCCGGTAATCGTCGTCGGAGCACCGACGTTCCCAGTCACTGTCGAGACTCCCGTATTGGAAATCGTCCCGCCGATCAGGCCGAACGACGCCGCCGTGCCCAGGTTCAAATTTCCGACGGTCGTCCCATACGCTACGGCCGAAAGGGCCGAGACACCGGCCAAAAACGCTATGATTCGCAAAATCTGCTCTCCTCTTCGCATGAGCGTACAGGAGGAAGCCCTAGTACGTATGGTCACTATTGCTCACTTTGTGAGGGCGTGAGCAATTGTGACCAGACGACCGTCGGCGATTTGTCGTACGGTATAACCTACTGCGTGTGCTCTCCGGATTGGCTTACGCCGCCGCAGAACAAGGGAGATTGCCTGACGACGCTGCGCCTATTTGCTCTATGTGCTGCCGCTGCTGCTTGCCAGCACGCCGCCCAGCTCACCATCACTCCCGGCTCCGACGGGACTTTTGCAGCGTTAGCCGAATCGACGGTAACTAACACCGGACCTGGCATCGTAAATGCCGGCGCTGCCGGGAACGCTCGCTCGCGCATCGGCGTTCCCTACAACTCGCTGCTCGCGGCACAGACGCTGCGGAGAATGCGAACCATAAACGATTGAGGCCCCACAAGGCGTCGAAGAATCCGGCAGAGAGGATTACCGAGATGCATGCGTCCCAATTAGAATCGGCCACCACTTCCTGGCTGCTGGATAACGGCCCCAGAGAGCTGGAGTTTCTCTTTCGAGCCGTGGTGTTCCACCCCTCTGCCCCCATCCTCGTGACGGACGACTCGGGCAACTCCCTCGAGGCCAGCGTCGGCCTGGGCAAGCTCCTCGGTGTGCCGCGCGAGAAGGTCATCGGCCGCCCGGTCGCCGACCTCCTCCCACCTGCTTCCAAACCGGAAGTTTCCGAGTTGTGGCGCGCCTTGCAGGACCACGACGAACATCGGGGCACGCTGCGTTTGGTCGGCGCCGACTCCGAATTGCGCGAGGTGACCTATGTTGCAAAACGGAATGTGCTCCCCGTGCGCAACGTCCTCGTCCTCCGCGCTCCGGGCGGGGACGAGACCGGCGATCCCGTGCCCTCCTGGGTGAACGACTACGCCCTGTACTTGCTCGATCCAGCCGGGGTCGTGGTCGCCTGGTATTCGGGGGCGGCGCGCATCTACGGGCTGCCTGCCTCTGAGGTCGAGGGGCAGCACGCCTCCATCCTCTATCCGAGTGACGACACGCTGATCGCCACGCTGACCGACGAGTTCCGCCGGGCCGCGGTCGAAGGCCGTATGGGGTCCGAGGGCTGGCAGGCTCGCAAGGACGGTTCGCGCTTTTGGGCGAACTGTATTTCGATGGCGCTCAAGAACGAGCGCGGGGAGTTGCAGGGCTTCGCCCGGGTCGTGCGCGATTTCAGCGATCGCCACGAACGCGACGAGGAGCTGCGCCGCAGCCGCGCGCGCACCAGGCCAATTCCGATGCATTCCACGATATCCGGTATCGTCTCCGGCGAATTCGACCGCATTCCGGAGGTGAACGACGCGTTCCTCGAAATGGTCGGGTATACCCGCGAGGATGTGGTCGAGGGGCGCCTGAGCTGGCCCGATCTCACGCCGCCGGAGTTCGCGCCGCTCGACGAGCTGGCGCACGAAGAAGGACTGCGTTTCGGCGCCTGTACCCCCTTCGAGAAGGAACTGCTGCGCAAGGACGGCACACGCGTGCCCGTGCTGGTGGCCACCGCCGTCCTGAAGCTCTCTCCCTTCCGTTGGATCAGCTTCGTACAGGAGCTCAACGTGCGGGAGCTGACGGAGCGGGTCGACGCCGAGACCGCGCCCGCCGGCGCTTTCGGAGAAATGGTCGGAGCCAGCGCGGCATTGCAGCGGGTGGTGCGCCAGGCCGAGCTCGTCGCGCCCACCGACGCCACCGTCCTCATTCTCGGCGAAACCGGCACGGGGAAAGAGCTCGTCGCGCGGTCGATCCACCGCATGAGTCCGCGTAGCGGGCTGCCCTTCATCTCGCTGAACTGCGCCGCCATCCCCACCGGCCTCCTCGAAAGCGAGCTCTTCGGCTACGAGCGCGGCGCGTTTACCGGGGCGCTCTCGCAGAAGATCGGACGCTTCGAGATGGCGCACCGCGGCACGCTGTTCCTCGACGAGGTCGGCGACATCCCACTCGATCTCCAGCCCAAGCTGTTGCGGGCGCTGCAGGAGAAATCGTTCGAGCGGCTGGGCGGCACGAAGACCATCCCGATCGACGTTCGCCTGGTCGCCGCCACCAATCGCAATCTCACCCAGATGATGGGCGACAATCTCTTTCGCAGCGATCTCTATTACCGGCTCAAGGTCTTTCCGATCACAACGCCGCCGCTGCGCGACCGCCCCGAAGACATCCCCGTTCTGGTCCGCCACTTCACCAAGAAGTACGCCGCGAAGATGGACCGCCAGATCGACACCATCCCCTCGGACACACTGCGCGCGCTCGCGAGTTGGCGCTGGCCGGGGAACATTCGGGAGCTCGAGAATTTCATCGAACGGTCGGTGATCCTATCGAGCGGCGCCACGCTGCGCGCGCCGCTGGACGAGATCCAGGTCGACATACCCAAGGGCGACGGCTCGGGCACGCTCGAGCAAATCCAGCGCGACCATATTTTGAAGGTGCTCCGGGAGAGCGGCGGCGTGGTCACGATCGCGGCCACCCGCTTGGGGCTGCACCGGACCACGCTCAACGCCATGATGCGGAAGCTCGGCATCTCACGCAAAGACTGGGCGTAGCGGCGGGGCCTACTTCGACGAGATGGCGTACCCGCGGATATGCTGGATCGCCGCTCCGGGCGGCACGTGAAGACAGCGCCCGATTCAGTCCCCACACCTCCCGGTGCTCTCCGCTAATCGCCGTCGCTCCGGCCGGATGCCGCGCGCCGTCACGACGCGGTCACGTGACCGCCCGCCGTCACACTCGCTCCGCTTCCCCCCTCCCAAACACCCGCCTGCGCGCCTTCCAGCGAACGGCCCCCCGAGTGCTTTAGCCACAGCGACTTTAAGGAGCTTCAATCGATGCTGTGGACAATAGCCGTCATTCTGTTTGTCATGTGGGCGCTGGGGATGGTCACTGCGTACACCATGTCCGGGTTCATTCATGTGCTGCTGGTGCTCGCGATTATCGTCGTGCTCATCCGCCTCATTCAAGGACGGCGGATCGCATGATGAAGACCAAAATTCTCTTCGTCGCGGCAACACTGTGCGCCGCTTCGGCCGCGTTCGGCCAGTCCGAGATGCAGTTGCACGTCCGCCGGCAGTCCGGTTGGGACCCGCGCACCCGCGAGGGCCGCTGCGAAATCCGCCTCTGGGTGGATAATCGCGCCGAGGTCCGCCTGCGCGGCGACGCCGTCTTCGTGCGCACCGTCGAAGGCGCCAGGGGGCGCGATGAGGGCAGCCAGTGCAGCCAGCCGCTCCCGTTCAACTCCGTCCGCGGCTTTCAAATCCGGCAGACCGCCGGCCGCAACCGTGTCGAGCTGGCCCAGGAGCCGAGCCGCATGAATAACTTCACCGCCATGTTCGCGATCGACGATCGCCAGGGCGGCGGCGACACTTACGCGTTCGAAGTGACGTGGCAGGCGGAGCCCGATGTGACTACCGCCCCCGCGCCCTTCTTCGACGATGTCCGCGCCTGCCAGGACGCCGTCCGCCAGCGCTTCGCTACCCAGAACGGCCGCGGCTCTTACATCGACTTCGAGACGTTCGCCGATCGCCGCAATTCGGGACCGGGACGCGGACAAGACTCGCGCGACGGCCGCGACCGCAACAACAATCGCAATCCGGGCCGCGAATCCATCACCGGCCGCGGCAATGCCCGCAACCCCGGCGAGGCACGCGACCTGACCTACTCCTGTGACGTCGATACGCGCCAGAATCAGGTGATATCCGGCTCCTACAACTACACCGGCGAATCGCAGCGCGGCAACAACAGTTCCTTCAACCGCCGCCCGCTGCGGTAGGGACCACCGGAACGATAATAGGGAGATGCTCTCGCGGCGATCCCTTTTGTGTGGCGCGGCGGCGCTGACTGCTGCCGCCCGCACTCCGGATCGCCGCAAGCTTCACGAGTTCTCGTACGCGCAGGTCCGCCTCACGGACGGTCCGCTCGCGGCGATGTCGGACCGCCTCCGTCCCCACTACCTCGCGCTCGACGAGGATCGCCTGCTGAAAGTCTACCGGCAGCGCGCCGGACTACCCGCCCCGGGACGCGACATGGGTGGCTGGTACGACGCCGATGGTTTCGTCCCCGGCCATCTGCTTGGCCAATTCATCTCCGGCTTGTCCCGCCTCCGCGCCAACACCGGCGATCCGGCCGCCGCCGCCAAGGTGCGTCGACTGGTTCAGGGGTATGGCGCCGCCTTCGAACAAAGCGGCAGCCCGTTCGCGAGCAAAAAAGCCAGCGACACCTGGGCGTGCTACGTCTTCGACAAATACGTGATCGGCATGCTCGACGCCGCGTCTCTGGCCGGTGTCGGCGAAGCGCGGACGCTGCTCCCGCGGCTCGTGCAGGCAGCGGGCGCCGTCCTCCCGGAGCGCGTGTTCGACCGCGCCGGAGTCAAACAGCCTCCCTACGACGAGCCTTACGTCCTGCCGGAGAACCTGTTCGACGCCGCCGCACTGACCGGCGACGGACGCTATCGCGATCTCGCCCGCCGCTATCTGCTGGACAGCTTCTTCGACCCCCTCGCCCACGGCGACAACGTCTTGCCCGGACGCCACGGCTACAGTCACGTGATTGCGCTGAGTTCCGCCGCCAGAGCGTACGAAGAGCTCGGCGACCCCAAATATCTGCGCGCCATTCGCAACGCCTGGGACATGATCGGCGAGCAACAGTACGCGTCCGGCGCGTGGTCCGCGGATGAGACCTTCGTCCGGCCGCGCTCCGGCGAACTGGCGGCCACACTCACCCGCACGCGCAATCACTTCGAGACTCCCTGCTGCTTCTACGCGTATGCCAAGCTGGCGCGCTACCTGACTTGCTTCACCGGCGACGCACGGTATGGAGACGGGCTGGAGCGGGCCCTTTTGAACACCATTCTCGGCGCGCTCGACCCCGATGACGACGGCGGGTATTTCTACTACTCGGACTATCACGCCGGCGCGCGGAAGGGCTATTACAAGATGAAGTGGCCGTGCTGCGCCGGCACGCTGCTGCAATCGGTGGCCGATTTCCCGCTCGGCATCTACTTCTACGATGCCGGCGGCGTTTACGTGAATCTGTACGCCGGCAGCGAGTTGCGCTGGAAGCAGAAAGGCGTCGCGGTGAAGCTGACGCAGGTCACCGCCTATCCGGAGTCGGAGACCATCGCAATCCGCGTCGACCCCGCGGCGCCCGTCACGTTCACCGTACGGCTGCGTATTCCGAACTGGCTGGAGACTTCCCCTCGAGTCGCGGTCAACGGCAAGACCGAAACGCTCCGGCGCGAACCCTTTGGCTTTGGCGCGATCTCGCGCCGCTGGCAGGCCGGCGATACGATCGAACTGCGCCTGCCGTTTTCGACCCGAACCGTCGCCATCGAAGACCGCGAGCCGAATACCGTCGCCGTGATGCGCGGACCCGTGATGCTCACTGCCGTCGATGCTCCGCAGGACCTCGCCGCATCGGCCCGTATGCTGAATCACCTCGAGCCGGTCTCCGGCGCGCCGCTCGACTTCGACTGTCAGACTCCCGGCGGCAAGCTCAGGCTGCGCCCCTTCTATCGCGTTCAGCGTGAGTCCTACGGCACCTACTTCCGCCTGACGCCGGCGTGATAGCATGCCCGCATGACGCTCTCACGCTGGCTCCTGTTCTCCGCGCTGGCGGTCCGACTGCCGGCACTGGCCGGCGCCGACATCACAGTCGAGCTCCGTTCCCGTGTCGAAGTCTTCAAAGGCAGCGGGGACTGGCGCGCCGTGAATCTGCAGGAAACCGTGCCGGTCGAAGCGACCGCGATCGTCATCTGCGATATGTGGGACAAGCACTGGTGCAGCGGCGCCACCGGGCGGGTCAACGCCCTCGCGTCGAAGATGGCGCCGTTCCTCGAAGCCGCGCGCAAACGGGGAATTCAGATCATCCATGCGCCGTCGGAGACGATGGCCTTTTACCAGGACACTCCGCAACGGCAGCGGATCCTCGGCGTGCCGAAAGTCGAGCCGCCGGTCCCGCTCAGCCTGCCCGATCCGCCGCTCCCCATCGACGATAAACGCGGTGGATGCGATACTCCGGACCACTTCTACAAGGCCTGGACGCGCGAGCATCCCGGGCTACGCATCGACGCCTCCGACGTGATCTCCGATACCGGCCCGGAGATCTACAGCTTCCTGCGGTCCCGCAACATCCGCACGCTGCTGTTCATGGGCGTGCACACCAACATGTGCGTCTTGAATCGGGCGTTCGCGATCAAGAAGATGACGGCCCTGGGGCTTCGCTGCATCCTCGTCCGGGATCTGACCGACGCCATGTACAATCCGCAGGATGCGCCCTACGTCAGCCACGACGCGGGCACGCAGTTGGTCATCGACTACATCGAGAAATACTGGGCGCCGACGACGACCAGCGTCGACCTGCTCCGCGAGTTCGCCCGCTGACTACTTCTTCGGAGGACTGATCATGATGTGCGCGCCCGCCGTTCCCGCCCCCATCAGCCACGGCGCGCCGTCGCTGGCCTTGGTCGAAAGGCCGGTCGATTCCGGCGTCGCGAACGGCACGTAGATCACCCAGCGCAGGTAGGAGTCCTGCACCTTGCCGGTCGCGGCGTCGAAGCTCGTGCCCGTCAGGACGTAGAGCGTGCGCGGCTCCTTCGGCATGGACAGCTTGCCGTCCGCGATCTCTTTGAAGCGGACGTCGTTGCGTTTGGCGCCGGTCACCTTCTCCGCCAACAGCTCCCGGCCGCGCGCCATGAAGGGCTCCAGATCCTTGTGGTAGCACGCGACGTTGAAGGCGGTCTTGGTGGGGTCCGACGCGAGACAGATCAGCTCGTTCTTGCCCGCGCGGAGCTGCACGCGGCCGCCCTTCGCGTCATACCCGAGCACCGCTGCCCCGTCCCGTAATTCGGCCGGAGCGGCGAGGACCGCGCCTGCGATTTGAGCCTGAGGCGGCGGAACGTCCGCGGCAGCGGCGGCCCACGCGGCCGCGATTAATACGATGGTCGTTTTCATAGCAGCGTCCTTTACGCGGCGACGGAGCGATGCGGGTCGATCACGAACTTCTTCGCCGCGCCCTTGTCGAAGTCCTGATATCCCTGTGGAGCCTGATCGAGCGAAATGACGGTCGCGTTGCATGCTTTCGCGGGGTGGACCCGGTCATGCAAAATCGCTTGCATGAGTTGCCGATTGTATCGCAGGACCGGGCACTGGCCGGTGTGGAACGAACAGGACTTTGCCCATCCCAGACCGATTCGGATACTCAACGAACCGACCTTCGCCGCCTCGTCCACGCCGCCGGGATCGCCGGTGACGTAGAGACCCGGAATTCCGATCGCGCCGCCCGCGCGAATCACCTCCTGCAGCGAATTCAGCACCGTGGCCGGACGCTCGACGCCCGCGTCCTTGCCGTGGCCGTGCGCTTCGAAGCCCACGCAGTCGACCGCGGAATCCACCACCGGCTCACCCACGATCTGCTCGATCTGCTGCGCCAGCGTGCCGTCTTTGCTCAGGTCGATCGTCTCGCACCCGAAGCTCCTGGCCTGCTGCAAACGCTCGCCGATCATGTCGCCGACGATCACGACGGCGGCCCCGAGAAGCTGGCTGCCCGCCGCGCACGCCAGCCCGACCGGTCCGGCGCCCGCAATGTAAACGATCGAGCCGGGCCCGACCCCCGCGGTCACGGCGCCATGAAAGCCGGTGGGGAAAATATCCGAGAGCAGCGTGAGATCGCTGATCTTGGCCATCGCGCGTTCCTTGTTGGGGAACTTGAGGAGGTTGAAATCGGCATACGGGACCATCACGTATTCGGCCTGACCGCCGACCCAGCCGCCCATATCGACGTAGCCGTAGGCCGCGCCCGGCCGCGCGGGATTCACCGTGAGGCAGATGCCGGTCTTCCCTTCCCTGCAATTCCGACAGCGGCCGCACGCGATATTGAACGGCACGCTGACCAGGTCGCCGACCTCGAGCATCTCGACGTCGGAGCCCTTTTCGATCACTTCGCCGGTGATCTCGTGTCCCAGGATCAATCCGGCCGGCGCCGTGGTGCGCCCGCGGACCATGTGCTGGTCGGAGCCGCAGATGTTGGTGGTCACGACCTTCAGGATCACGCCGTGCGGAGCGTCTTTGCCCCCGAACGGATCGGTCTCGCTCTTCGGCATCCGCAGTTTGGGATACGGAATCGACTGCACCTCGACCACGCCCGGTTTGACGTAGGCCACTCCTCGATTGCTCGCCATGGGTCCCCTCCTCAGCTCCCTATACTACTCTGACCGTTCAACGCCGGACCAGGGCGAGGAAGCGCGACTCCTTCACGATCGCGATTTGGTGACCCCGCTCCGCCTCGTGGTCGACGTCGAGCAGCTTCTGACCTTTCTCTCCCGCCTTCCAGTGCGGCGATTGATCCCCCACCACGACGACGTCGGTAACGTGCGTCACGCCCGACTCCACGATGGCGCCCGCCTTTCGTGCGAGCTTTTGCGCCGCCGCGCGCCGCATCGAAAGTCCACCGGTAAAGACCACGTGTTTCCCCACTAACGAACGCACCCGCGCCGGCCGCGCTGTCTGACTGTGCGCCTCCAACGCGGCCAGCATCTCCGAGGCATTCGCAAAACACTTGCTGCGCGGCCCAATGCAGCGTTGCAGAACGGCCTTCGTCTGCGCGCTGCAATCCAGGCATTTCACCTCTTTCGAAGTGGCCTTCCGGGAGCCGACACCGGAGAGAAGCGCGGCGTAGATTTGTCCGATCTGGTGGACGTCGTCTGCTTGCCGCGAGTGCTTCGCGCCTTCCTGGATCGCCGTGGGCGCAAAGCGCGGCGCGAACGCATTCGCCGCGACTTCCCGCCGTCCCAACCGATGCGACGCGATCCCGAAGTCGCCCAATTTCAACGCGGCCCCGGACCCGACAAAGACGTTGCGCGGCGTGATGTCGCGATGCACCGCTCCGCTCTCATGAATCATCGTCACGGCGCGCAGCAGCCGCACGATCTCCCGGCGCGCCCGCGGCTCGGTCCAGGGTTCGGGACACCGCTTGAGATAGGTCGCCAGATCGCCTCCTTCCATGTACTCGGAGACGAGGCAGTAGAGCGGCGCGGCTCCGCCGGGCGGAGCCCAGGCGAACGAATCGTACACCTCGACCAATGCCGGCACGTGCCGGAGCAAATCGCCAAAGTAGGCTTCGCTATGCCAGGTCGCAGCGTCGAGCGTCACCTTAAGGACGCAGAGCTTGGGGGCTGGACCTGCGCCCTTGACCCGCAGCGCCTGATACGCGGCGCCGAACCCGCCCTGTCCCAGGAATTTATCGATCCGATACTCGCGGCGCCGGATCGCGTCCTGCACAATGAGACCGGATCGCAGCCCGAGGACTGGGGCCTGAGTGGCCTTCATGGTCGCCGTGGTCTGAGTGGAGCGCGACACTCGTGAGTTTACCGATTTTCGTCATTCAGTTGTCTTCCCGAAGGACGGACAGCGGATTGACCATCGACGCCCGGCGCGCGGGCAACAAGCTGGCCAGCGCGACAGCCGCGAATAAGGACGCGGGCGCAGCCAGCCAGACCCACAACGGCGGTCCCGCGCTCGACGGCAGCAGGCCCGCCAACCACCGCAACAGCAGGACCGCGGCCGCGCTTCCAGTGGCGGCTCCGGCGAAACCCAATCGCGCGCCCTCCTCCAACACCTGTCCCATGACGCGCCATCTCTGTGCGCCGAGCGCGATCCGCACCGCCACCTCGCGCCGCCGCTGCCGCGCTGCGTCGCTCAGCGCGCCGAACAATCCGATCGCACACAACAAGAGCGAGAGTGTGGCCGAAGCGCCCACGATCAGCATCGCGATCCGTAGCGGCGCCAGCGCGCTCCGTTTGAGATGGGTCTCCAGAGGTAGGATCGGCGTAGGGGCCAGTCCGCCTCCGGAGATCGGCTGCAGCCTGCGGCGTAATTCCGCGGCGGCCCGTTCGCTATCCGCGGAGCCTCCCGAAATCAGCATCATGTGCGCCAGGTGGTTCTGCCGCATCGGCAAGTACACTGCAGGATCCGCATGACGCTGAAAGACCCCGAGAGGCGGCGCGTCGACCACTCCTACGATCGCCGTCCGTTGTCCGCGGACGTCGATCAGCGCTCCGCCGATCGCGCGTCCTCCGAAGTACAGATCCGCGGCCTGCCGGTTCACCACTCCGACGCGGCAGCTTCCGCTCGCCTCGAGCCCCTCACCGGCTGCCAGCGAAATTCCCATCGCATCGAAGTAGTTGTCGGAGACCACTTGGACGTCGAGCTCTGCGGCCGCCAACTCCGAGTCTGCCGGCGTCTGAAAATGCCCCGCCCGCACCGCAGGCGGAGGTGTTCCCGTCTCGCCCGTCCGATCGTAGTAGATCGTCGGCTGGTTGTCCTCCGGCCGCGTTCCCACGACGCCGACGATCTCGATCGGCGGCCCGCCCCCGTCCTGCAGGGTTCGCCCGACCGTCCGGTCGCCGAACAGTCTCCGCGCCGCCGCCGTGTTCGCCAGTGCCACGCGGCAGGCGCCGTCGCCGAACCCGAACATCCGGCCGTTCTTGAGGGGCAGCACAATCCGCTTCAGAGATTCTGAGGTCAGCCAACCGATGTCCATCGTGACTTCGCGCAGCGGCTCGCCCGGCGGCTCCAACCGAAACGTCTGCCATGTCGGCTGGCTGCCGGGCAATCGCCCTGCCCACGTGACACCCACGATCCCCGGTATCGCGCGCGCCGCTTCTTCCACGCGGCGGAAGTATCCACTGCCTCCGAGAGGGCTGGCCGTGACGCTCACCACCATCGGATTCCCGAGCCTTCGGCCGGCGTTCGTCCGCACCGCCGCCGCAAACCCGTCGAACAGGTACGCCGTCGCGACCACCAGCACGCAACAACTGGCCATCTGTGCCGCCACCAGCGCCAGACGCAGCCGCCGCATCGTCTTCGACGGGCCCGCGCTTTGCCGCCGCAGCACCAGACCCGGCCGGTCGTGTGGTGTGAAGAACACCGGCAGTAGCCCGCACAGCATCGTCACTCCGGCGCATACCGCGGCGCGGACGGCCAGGGCCGGCAGGTCCGGCGCGAACAGCAGCCGTTGCGCGTCCCCTTCGTATAGGAAGCTCGGCAGCGTGCGCACGATCCACAGAGCCAGGGTGCTCCCGAACGCGCCCCCGGCCGCCGAAATCACCACGCTATCCGCGACCAGCTCGCGCGCGAGTTGCCCCAGCCCGGCGCCCAGCGCCACTCGCAGCGAGGTCTCGTGCGAACGAATCACGGCGCGCCCGAGCAGGAACGCTGCCACGTTCCCGCACGCGATGAGCAACACTGCCGCCGCGGTCCAATGCAGAAGCGCCGCGATGCGCGCGATTCCCGCCGCGGCCTCGGGCGGCATCCCGGTATACGGCGACACTCGCGACTGGACTGCGGCTTGCGCCTGTTCGATCGAGACACCGGCGCGCAAACGTCCGACTACCCATAAGTCGCCGGCGCCTTCCTGGCGCAGCGGAATCCAAGCGTCGACAGGGCGGTCCCGATACAATCCGTCGAGCCCTTCCGGAGCGACCCCGCCGACTCGCGCTTCGGCCCCATCGACGGCGACCGCCTCGATGCCGGGCCGGCCGATCGCGATCCCATGGCCGGTCGCCAGTCCGAGCGCGTGCGCCAGTTCGGGAGTGACCGCGGCGACTCGGCCGATCGACGTCCGCCCCCCGATTGTGATGGCGCTGGACGAGATCCGAGCCGCGCCGAGCCACTCGAAGACGCCGAGGCTCTTCCACCGCGCGAAGTCCGCCGCGGCAACCGGACCGTCGCCCACCGACACCATCCGCTCGCCCGCGGCCGGCGACGCTTCCGAGCGGGAAAAGCCCCGCACGAAGCCCTCGATGGCCACGTTGCCACCGATCCCCACCGCGATCGTGCACACCAGCGCCAGCGACGGTCCCGTCGCCCGCACGAAGCTACGAGCCGAGTAGCGGAGATCTCTGAGAATGCGGATCAATCGGCGTCTAAGCTGCAACTTCAGGACCAGTTGCGTGCCCCTGTTTTCTGCTCGCTCGCCGGGCCGGCGCCGCGCGCCCGTCCCGCTTTCGTGGCGCCGCGTCCGGTAACGGACACCTCTTCCTCGCGCCGGTCAATGCGCGAGGAATACATCCTGCTTGAAACACATGGAGTCTTGAAGTTTTGTGGGGAAGGCTCGCAATTCCTTCGCGTGGCCGTTCAGGAAGGCAGCGATCTCGATAATTGCCGCGTCCTTGTCGGCTAGCGGCCAATCCAGTTCGAACGTTGGCGCTCCTTCCAGTTTGCTCAACTGCCAGGCGGTCATGTCCTGGACGCGAACGGGGCGTTGTTCGCCGGGCGGAGCGCGGCGGGGGTCTGTGCCCGTCGGACTTCCTCCCCCGCCGCGGCCGCTCCCGAGCGTGTATGAGAGAACGCCATCCGCACTCCTGGTCGCTTTTCCCATGACAGATTCATCGCCCAACGCCGCTTCGACGGCTCGGCGATATACGGGAATCGTCAACAGAGGAGATTTGATGAATTGGAAAGAGGCCTTCGGAGACAAGGGCGATTCGGGCCGCGCAAACAACCATTCCGCCGTTTCAGCGAATTCGGGATCGTCCGGGAACATCCAGAGCGGCATCAAGTCTGAGAGTTGCAGAGCAGGCTGGGCCGCTCTCTCTCGAATTGCGGCTCCCCAAGCGGCGGCGCCTTGCCGGTCACCAAGCGATATGCGCGCGGCGGTGACCAGCCCACTGGCTCTGCAGGTTGCCTGGGCGCCCGCCACTTGCAGGCCGGCAAGGGAACTCTTCGGCTCCCACAAAAACGCCATGAATGCTATGCTGCAGGCCGCATCGAATTCCTTCGATGCCACCAGGTCTGCGATGCGCTTCGCTAACAGCCCACTCACGCTCGGTCCGGAACGAGTCCGCAGCTCTTCTCCACGCGCCGCCGGCACGGGATGGTTCAGCGTACAGGCGTCCGCCGAAAACTGTGTCCAGGCGCCCGACCGCGTCACGTCAGAACGAAGTGTGATGGTGTCCGCGCTCTCCGTCCATTGCGCTGGTTTGGCGTGGTCGTCTGCGAGGATAAGGAATGCCCGGTCTAGCGGGTTTTTCGCCTTATTTTTCTCCCACCATGCGCGCAACTCGCGCGGCGTGGAGGACCGAACCAGACCGGGAGCCCGGAGGATGTTGGCGAGGATAATGCGCGCGGCCTCGCTCACCGGAACCGGCGTTCGGTCCGTGAACCAAGGCCGTCCGAAATCCGAAGTTCGTGTCAGCCTTTGGTCGTGTTCGTAGACGTTGAGCAAAGCGTCGACGGCAGCCTCGCCCTCCCGAATCAACAGAGCACAAATTGGCTCGGACGCGAAATCAAGCGGCCCGGGCAAGCTCGCCTTTACGGCTCGAATATCCTCCATTCGGTCGATTAGTTCTGCGATTCGCTCGCCTTGCGGTTTCGCCGGCAGCGCGCGGGTCTCGACAGGACCGAGACGCGATCGCGGCGTCTCCTTCAACCGGCGTTCGGAATCCGCAAGTAGAGGGGAAACCGGATCCAGGAACCACCGTACCGGATCCGGCTTCGATGTCATTCCCATTCGATCCAATACCTCTTGCACGTTCCGATCCCAGATGAGCAGCGATTGCCCGACGTCGACGGCATCCCGGTCGTCGTCCCGATCCCTCGATCCGATCAGCCGCCAGAAGGCCATACCCAACCACGCCCTACCCGCCGTAGCGAACCACTGCCTTTCATTAGCTTCATGAGTCTTGAGGAAGGAACGCTGCGTCTCGGGAGCCTGCCACAATTCCGCCGCCAAGTCTGGTCGTCCGAGCCGCAAAAGAAGGGCAATCGACCCTGGCGTCAACAATTGGCCCAGTTCCATGTTGGTCCAGAACGCAAGGTCGGCCGACCGGACTGCGTTGGCATTGCCGATAGTGGTCCTGCCGCTCCAGGGCTCGGAATGCGCGATCGTACGGACATCTTGGTCTAGGTCGGCGGGTGCTCCGACGGTTTGGAGCGGGTAAACGAGGCCGTTCCAGCACACCGCAAAGTGGCCCCCAAAAACCCAGCCGTGCGTTTTCACATTAGCCGGATCGCTACTGCCCGCAGCGAGTTCTATCTCGCGATAGGAGGCACCCCTGGGATCGGCCAGCCCGGCGGCGAAGAGTTCGACGCTGACCTTCACTACGTAATCGGGTATGGCGTAGCCGGACGGAGGAGTCCACGGCTCGTGCTGTTTCGGCGGTTCGGGCAGCGCCGCAGTGGCCACGCTCGCCAACAACAGGCAAACGATGAACCCATGCGTCTTAGCCGGACGTAACATCTGCCTGTAGTCTACCTCCGGGCGCGAACCTGGTCCGAACGGGCGCGTTCTCGCTGGACCGCCTCCTGAGCCATACTCCGGTGCAACGGCAAAGACTGGTCGTTGATACGGAGGTCGCCAGCTTCATTTTCCGGTCTGCGTGATTTCGGAGAACGGCGCGCAAAATAATTCTCTCGCCAAGTCGCAAAGTAACGCAAAGAACCCCTGCAGTGGAATCGGTTTCCTTTGCGTTCCTTGGCGTCTTGGCGGCTTGGCGAGAAATCTTGGTTCTCCATTCGGACAGCCTTCCAGCCCGAGATTACTGCCCCGGCAGCAGCCCGTACACGTCCACCCTCCCCTTGGCATCGACATACACGCGGCCATTCACCACCGTCGGGATCGTGAAGCGGAGCGTCAACCCCACCCGATCTCGTGCGCTATTCTGCTCGCTGGTATAAAGCTCGTGGGCCACATTCGACGCATCGTAGGCATGCAGGATCGCGGGCCGGTCCGCTCCGTTCCACGTCTTGCTCTCGATCAGCCAGACGATGCCGTTGCGCGACCCGTTCGCCGAGATGGCCGGGGTCGCTCCTGCATTCCCGAACCGCTGCGTGCCGACCGCGTCGGGCTTGTCGGCGAGCCTACCCTTACTGACTGGGAATGCGGAGAGATAGTCTTCGCTGGCAAGGATGTAGACGTGCCCGTTCCAGTACGACGGCGCCGCGTAGATGCCGTCGCGGAAGTGGATGACCTGCACCGCGGGATTGTTTCCGCCGGGCCGATACTTGCCGAGGTCGTTGCGGTCGAGCACGTATAGGTCGCCGTCCTTGCCGCCGACCAGGACCAGCCGGCGATTCTCTCCCCGCTGCGGCGGCACGAGCATCGGCCCGCCGGAGCCCACGTCCGCATCCGTTTTATTGAGCTCCTTTTCGTTCGACGGCGTGAAGTAGTCCCGCATCTCGAGACCGCCATTCCCGATCCCGAGTTTCAACAGACTATCGCCGTAGTCGTGGCCCGACGCCGCGACGGTGAAACGCCCGTTGCCCGTCGCCACATAGACGTTCCCGTCTTCGTCGGCGGCCGGCCCGGTGTCGCTCTGCCAGATGCCGCTCTCTTCTGCATCGGGCGACGTATTGAATACCGCCGTCTGAGCGAGCGTGCGGGCATCGTACGCCATCACCCAGCCGTGGTAAGGACCGACATCGCACGACGATCCCCACGTCAGATAGACCTGTCCCTTCACCAACAGCAGCGCGGCGCGCGGCAGTTCGCGCAACGGGTCGAAGGCGATCATGCTATTCGAGCCGCCTGCGCCGCGGCCTTTCACCGACGCCTTAATCTCCACCGGTCCGCCGAATTTCTCCACCCCCGTTGTGATCGCCAGCGCGTGCAACTTCTGCACGTAGCGATCGGAGGAAAGGGCGCCGGCGCTCTCCCTGGTCCGCGCCAACACGTACAGCGTCCCCGACTCGAGATCGATCGCCGGCGTCGGCGTGATGCCGATCTCGGGCGCGATGAACGGACATCCGACGTCGCGCGCTCGAACTGTCGAGGCGCCGGCGGACGCGTTCAAGAAGTTGACGTGCCACAGCGGGTCGCCCGGTGCTTCCGCATCGAACGCATACACGCTGTCGTGCTCGGTAGCGACATAGACGACGTTGTGCACGCCCTTGCCGGGGATCTCGACGCGCGGCAGAAACAGCGGCTGCGCATAGACATCGCCGTCGACCTTCAGCGAGAAGATCTTCCCGAACTGCCGCGAGTTCACGTTCGACGGAGTGAGCTTGGTTTCGGTCAGGATCGCCCCCGTGCGCGCGTTGTCGTATTGGGCGGTCAGGATTTGAGCGGTCGCGGGCCGCAGGCACAGGACCGTGGCGGCCAACAGTGTCGCGCGGATATACGGGGTCGTTCTCAAGGCGGTCCTCTCCAGCGGATCTTTTCAGGGTACAACTGTGCAGTACACTGTCTGGACTGGAGATGCCGTGAAATTAGGGGTCGTGCTGTTCCAACTGGGCGGGCCGGATTCGATCGAGGCAATCGAGCCGTTTCTCTACAATCTCTTCTCCGACCCCGACATCATCGACTTTCCCTTTGCCCGCATTGCGCGCCAGCCACTCGCCCGGATCATCGCGTCCCGCCGCGCCAAGCACGTCGCGGATCACTATCGCGAGATCGGCGGCCGAAGCCCGATTCTCGACTACACGACACGCCAGGCTACCGCCCTCGAGTCCGTCCTACGGCCCGACTTCGACGTTCGCGTCACCATTGCGATGCGCTACTGGCATCCCCTCACCGACGCTGCCGTTCGCGAGATCCGGCAACACTCGCCCGACGAGTTGGTCCTGTTGCCGCTATACCCGCAATATTCCAGAACTACCACCGGCAGCAGCCTGCGAGAGTGGAACCGCTGCTTCGAGCCACAAGACTTCCACGCTCGTGTCCATGTCGTGCAGGAGTTCTACGAAGACCAACGCTACCTGGAGTCCGTCGTGGCGGCCATCGAGGGAGCGTTGGCCGGGTTCGCCGATCCCGCCGATACGGACTTCGTCTTCAGTGCGCACAGCCTTCCGGTTGCCGTGGTCGAGCAGGGGGACCCGTACCAGCGCCAGATCGAGCGAACTGCCGAAATGGTGTGGCAACGCGGCGGATGGAGCGGCCGGAGGCATCTCTGCTATCAGAGCAAGGTCGGCGCCTCCAAGTGGCTGACTCCGTCGCTGCACGGAACCATCGTCAAACTCGCCGAAGAGCGCCGCCGCAACCTCCTGATCGTTCCCATCTCGTTCGTCTCCGACCACGTCGAGACCCTATCCGAGATCGACATCGAGCATCGGAAACAGGCGCTATCCCTCGGTATCCCCAACTACCGCATGGTCCCGGGATTGAACGATTCGCCCGACTTCATCGAGGCCCTGGCCGGACTGGTTCGCGCGCGCATCGTTGCATCTGGATAACGTACGGCAACGTCTACCCTCCTGCGGGTATCAACCGATGTAAATGTCGCGCACTCCGCTTACAGTTGTGACATGGAACCAGAGGGATATGCCATCGTCTCGATGCCCGGCGGCGGTCCCCCGCGGGTCTGGCCGACCTCCGGCAGGTCCAAAGAGAGCTTCGAAGCGCACTGCGCGACTTGCGGCGCCACCGTGGTCCGCGCGTATTCCAGCTTAGAGGAGGCGATCGAGGCGATCTATCTGCCGGTGTTGAAGCTCTACCAGTCTGTGGGCCGGTAATCCTTCAGGAACTGGCCCCATACGTGTTCCCCGGTGTTGAAGCCGGTGACGATCGGGTCGAGGATGCGCGCCGCGCCGTCGACGATGTCGAGCGGCGGGTGGAAGCGTTGCTCCTCGCGCTTTCGCTCCGCGATCGAGACGGCGTCCTCGTCCGTCACCCACCCCGTATCCACGCTGTTCATGTGGATCCCGTCGTTGAAGTAATCGGTGGCCGAAGTGCGCGTCATCATGTTGAGCGCCGCCTTCGCCATGTTCGTGTGAGGATGGCGGCTGGTCTTGCGATAGCGGTAGAACTGGCCCTCGACTGCCGACACGTTGACGATGTGTTTGTCGCGCTCCGGCGTTCGCGTCATCAGCGGCTTGAGCCGAGCATTGATGAGGAACGGCGCCACCGCGTTGATTAACTGGACCTCCAGCAACTCCACCGATGACACCTCCGCCATCAGCAGCCGCCACGAGTTCCGTTCGCGTAAATCGACCTGCTGCGCGTCCTGGTCGTACCGCCCCTCCGGGAAGAGGTGCTTCTGCCGGACCAGTTCCTCGACCAGCAAGGGCACCTGCGACAGCTCAGCGGACGGCGCGATCGAACCGCCTGGCGCGAGGACGTCGCCCGCCCCGCCATCGGCGGCTCCCAACAATCGGCGCACTTCCGCGGGCATCCCTTCCAAAGCGGCCCTCTCCCCGTCCATCATGTGGGCGTAGAACTCGGGCGGCCGGCGAACGGTCTGGCAGGCATTGTTGACGATGAAATCGAGCCGCGGCAGCGTGGTCACCAGGCGGCGGCAGAGGGCCTCGACGGCGGTCGGGCTGCGCATGTCGAGCCCCACGATTTCGAGGCGGTCTCCCCATTCGCCGAAGTCCGGCTCCCGCGAATATCGCTGCGCCGAGTCGCGAGGAAACCGCGTCGTCACGATCAACCGCGCGCCGCAGCGCAGCAGCTTCAACCCCGCCTGATAACCGATCTTGACGCGTCCACCGGTCAGTAGCGCGACACGGCCGCGAAGGTCCGCCAATTCAGTCCGCTTCTTGAGGTTGAACTGGGCGCACGCCGGACACATCTGATCGTAGAAATGATGGACCGTCGTGAACTTCTCTTTGCAGATGTAGCAATGCTGCGGGTCGACGGAGGGTGGTGTCTGCTCGTCGAAGTCCTTGGGAGCGAAGATATTCGGCGTATTGAAATTGGGTTGCCGGCGGAGGGATCGGATGCCGGTCTCATTCAACACGTCGTCCGCCCGTTGCGCGCGCGCGTTCCGGCGTTGACGAGCCTCACTACGAAATGCCCGCCGCCGCAGTTCAGGATCGGGGAGGAACGCCGCCGCGATGGCGCGCTCGAAGCGCTCGCGCTCCTCAGCGGGCAGGACCCGGAGCGGCTCAGGGTTCACCGCGATCGATTCGAGTAATTGGGTTGCGGAACGGACGGTCTCCAGGAGCCGGTTCTCACAAGCGTCGTGCTCGGACGACGTTTGTTTGGTCATGTAACCAGGATAGCGTCCGGCGGATCTACTTCGCCGCGTATTCGCGATAAAGGTCCGCGACGTGCCCGGACTCCGCGTCGCCCGGATGAATCACGACGCGCCACCGGAAGGTGAGCGCTTGGCCTTTCGGCAGCTTCCAGTGACTCTCTTCCTGGGACGGGTCGAACGCGTTCTGTCCGAACGGATTCAGCGCGAACAGACCGTAGTCGCGCGCGTGCCAATACGTCGGATGGCGAGGATTCGAGGGATGGTCGAACATGGCGACACCCAGGCGCTCGCCCTCGACCTCGGCCGTATAATCGACCCAGTTCGAGCGCTTCCCCCAGACCTTCGCCATGCCCACGCGTCCATCGGCGTCCACCATCTTCGCGCCCTTCCGCTCCGTGAACGCCTCGGCGAGCCGGATCGCGAACGCGCCTTCCTTCGTGTCTCCGAAGGTCACGTCCTTCGCCGCCGTGAGGACGATGGTGAAGTCGATGGCCCGCTGCTTCGCATCGTGTGGGAAGGTCATCGTGCGGTTCTCCACGAGCAGAACCTTGCCGGCGCCATCGCGCCACTCCATGACCGCCTGCAGCGCCTCGCCTTTCCATTCGGCGCTGCGCACGACGATGCGTCCGATCCCCGGTTTGGTGTACGAAGGGTCGTTCTCCCAAAGCTTCGTCCCGTTGACGTCGTCAAAGGAGAACCACAGGCCGGTGTGGTGAAGATGGTCGCGGCTCTCGCCGGGGATCTGCTCCATCGGGTACAGACGAGACACCACCTTGCCGCTGGCGGCGCGGATCGGGCTGAGGTACGGCTTGCCGGACTCCTCGCCATAGTGAAACGTGGTGAACGGCTTGCCTGCGACCGTCACGTCGATCGATTCTCGCGAGTACTTCACTTGGGCGGAAAGGCTCGCCGCCGCGAGCATCACGAGTAGGATGCGCATCGAGAGCAGTATAGCGCCGCGCCCCGGAAGTGCGGATAATGGCAGCTATGCGGATCCCGAGAATCGCCCTTGCGCTGCTGGCGGCGGTCGGCGCGTTATCGGCCGCGGAGTTGCCGGCGCTCCGCACCGAAGCCGTCAACGCGGGCTCCATCTTTCATGTGAAGAACACCAGCGCGCAGCCGCTCACGGCCTACCTCATCGAGTTGGTCGAGTATCCCGGCAGCTCCTTTACGCTACTTCAGGACGAGGTCGCGGCTCCCGTGGCGCCATCGGTGGAGAAAAGCATCCCGAGCACCAATATGACGGTCGGCGCGGCCCCCGAGTACGTCAAAATCACGGCAGCCATATACGCGGACGGCGCGACGGCCGGCGATCCGGTGAAGGTCGCGCTCGTTCTGGGACGGCGCAAGGCGGTCCTCGAGACCGCTCGCGAACTGGTCGCGCGCCTCGAAAAGGCGAAGGCCGCGGGAACGCCCAAAGCGGAACTGGCCGCTGCTCTGAAGCAGTGGTCCGACTCCCTTCAGCCCCAGACCCGGACCCGCGGTCTGTCCGCTGCGAGCCTCAATGCTTCGGCGTCGCGCGGGACGATCGGGAACGCCATCGCGCGTCTCGACAGTTCGATCGACGACGCGTTGGCCGAGGTCCGCGCCACCGAACGCGTCTTCGCGGCGGCAAAACCTTGAGGACGCCCGTCTGCTGAAGTTCCTCCTGCTGTCCCTGGCAATCGGCGCCGCGCTGGCGCAGCCTACCGTTCGCATCGACGTCACCGCGCAGGGCACTCCCGTCCCCGGCGTCGCTGTCCGCGTCAACGGCAAGTCCGCTACGACCGACGCCGCGGGCGTCGCGACTGTCGTCGTCTCGCTCGGCCGCGTCGACATCGCCGTGAAGAAGGAAGGCTTCCTCCCCGCAGAAGCGCACTTGAACGTGGACGAAGCGCGCGAGTGGAGTGTCTCGATCGAATTGCAGAAGGCCGAGACCGTGAAGGAGGAGATCACCGTCTCCGCCACCCGCACCGACGCGCGGCTCCAGGACGTTCCGACCCGCGTGGAAACGCTCGACCACGAAGAGATCGAAGAGAAGATGATGATGACGCCGGGCGACATCGTCATGCTCCTCAACGAAATGGGCGGGCTGCGCGTGCAAACTACGTCTCCGTCGCTGGGCGCGGCCAGCGTGCGCATTCAGGGCATGCGGGGCCGTTACACGCGCTTCCTGGCGGACGGCCTGCCGCTGTTCGGACAGCAGGGCGGCGGCCTCGGACTCCTCCAGATTCCGCCGACCGACCTCGGCCAGGTCGAGGTCATCAAGGGGAACGCGTCCGCCCTATACGGTGCGGGCGCCATGGCCGGCGTCGTCGACCTCATCTCTCGACGGCCCGCTGCCGAGCCGATCCACGAGCTTCTGCTGAACCGGACCACTCGTGGCGGCACGGACGCCTCGCTCTTCCTGGCATCGCAGCTCACGTCGCACTGGGGCGGATCGCTGCTGGCAGGCGGCGACTTCCAGACCCGCAACGACGTCGACGGCGACGGTTGGGCGGACCTCGCCGGCTACAACCGCGGCGTCTTACGACCTCGCCTCTTCTGGAACGGCGCCAACGGACGGACCGCCTTCGTCACCGGCGGCGTCACCTACGAAGACCGCCGTGGCGGGACCGTCGACGGAGCCGTTCTACCCGCCACCGGGCAGCCCTACGAAGAGGCGCTCGATACCAGGCGCTACGATCTCGGCGGCTCCTATCAACTGGTACTCGGCGGCCATTACGTGCTCACCGCGCGAATCGCTGCGTCCTCGCAGCACCACCGCCACCAGTTCGGCGAGGACATCGAACGCGACCGGCACGGCATGCTCTTCGGCGAGGTGACCGCGCGCGGAGCCAACGGCCGGCAGACCTGGGTCGTCGGCACTGCGGCCGAGCGGGAGTCGTACCGTCCGCTGGACGTCCCGCGCTTAGCTTACACCTACGTCACGCCGGCCATCTTTGCGCAGGATGATGTGGCCGTCACGCCGTGGCTGTCGCTCTCGGCGAGCGGGCGGGCGGACTTCCACAACGTCTACGGCACACTGCTCAGTCCTCGTCTGGCTCTGCTCCTGCGCGGCAGAGGCTGGACCAGCCGTGCGTCCATCGGCCAAGGCTACTTCGCGCCGACTCCGTTGACCGAAGAGACCGAGGCCGCCGGTCTCTCACGCCTGCTCGTGCCGCAGCCGCTCCTCGCCGAGCGCGGCCGCAGCGCCTCCTTCGACCTCACCCGCACCATCGGCGCGCTCTCCACCACCGTGACGTTGTTTTCCTCGTCGGTCCTGCACCCGGTCCTCGTGACGCGTACGACGGCGTATGAGCTGATCAACGCCCCGCAGCCGACCTCGAATCGCGGCCTCGAGCTGGTCGGCGTCTGGCGCAAGGAGCCGCTCTCCGTAACAGCGACCTACAGCTACCTCTACACGCGCCAGTTCGACCCCGAGTTCCCAACGCGAGTCGATGCGCCGCTCACGCCGCGGCAGAATTTCGGACTCACCGGAATGTGGGAGAAGGAAAAGATCGGCCGCTTCGGCGCCGAGTGCTACTACACCGGCCAGCAACGCTTGGAGAACAATCCCTACCGCACCGAGTCGCGCCCATACGTCAGCATCGGCTTCCTGGTGGAACACCGCTTCGGTCCGATCCGAGCGTTCCTCAACGCGGAGAACCTAACCGACTCCCGCCAAACCAGATGGGACTCGATCCTGCGCCCGACCCGCTCCGTCGACGGCCGCTGGACCGTAGACGCCTGGGCCCCTCTCGACGGCCGCGTCTTCAACGGCGGCATCCGCTTCGCCTTCTGAGCGGCGCGGTAGGCGGTACAATACCGGCATCATGGCAAAGGTGACCGTGGAGGCCGGCGTATCCGAGTATCGCGTCACCGCCCTCTCGGTCTCCGGCTTCAAATCGATTCTGGATGAACGGCGCCTTCCGCTTGCGCCGCTGACGATCCTCGCTGGAGCCAACAGCTCTGGTAAATCCAGCATGATGCAGCCGTTGCTGCTCATGAAGCAAACGGTTGAGGCGAATTTCGATCCGGGACCATTGCTGCTGGAAGGGCCCAACGTCCGGGTCACTTCCACCGAGCAGATGCTCTCCCATATCGGGAGCCGGCGGTCGACGGGGTTCTCGATCTCCTTCGAAGCGATAGATCCAAAGAAGACCGTGGTTGCGTTCGAGGCGAAGAAGCGCGGCGGGATTCAACTCGATCGTGTGACTCTCACCGGTCGGGCGGCGGAACGGACCTTTCGCGAGGGGGCGAGTGGAGAACCGGCGCGCTCGATTCTCCGCATGATGAGCTACCCGGAGAAATTGATTACAGGCGCTACTGTCGTCCGCGATCGCTGTTTTCTCGCCGTCGCAATTACGTTTGAACGGGGGAGTGGATTCCAGTTTTCTCCGTGTGGGCCGATCGGCAAGTTCCTCGAAGACGTGATCCACGTCCCCGGACTCAGAGCCAACCCCGAGCGCCTATACCTCACCACCGTTACCGGCGACCGCTACCCCGGCACCTTCGACAACTATGTCGCAAGCCTGCTTTTCACTTGGCAGGAAGGGGGCCACGCCGCCAAGCTGGATCAACTCGGACGCATGTTTGAGACACTCGGCCTCACCTCGAAGGTGCAGGTGCATCGCGTCAGCGACACACGCTCGGAGATTCGGGTAGGGCGTTTACCACGTCGGCAGAAGGCTGCGAACGACTTCGTGAATATCGCCGACGTCGGCTTTGGAACATCGCAGACTCTGCCGATTCTCGTCTCGCTACTCGCCGCGAAACCCGAGAACACGGTCTACGTCGAACAGCCCGAAACTCACTTGCACCCGCGAGCGCAGGTGGCTATGGCGTCCATCCTTGCCGACGCGGTCAAACGCGGAGTGAAGCTGATTATCGAGACCCACAGTTCACTGTTGTTGCGAGGACTACAGACAGCCGTCGCGCAGGGCGATCTTGCGCCGGACTCCGTTTCGCTGAACTGGTTTACTCGCAATCAGCGCGGCTTGACGGATGTAGTCAGCACTACCCTCGACGCAAGCGGCGCGTTCGGCGACTGTCCTGCGGATTTCGATGACGTCACGCTCCAGGCCGATCAGCAGTATCTCGATGCCGTCGAGAAACGGCAGATTGCGTGACGCCCAAACATCTCGTCATCGACGCCTGCGTCGCCAGGTCCGCGGGGAAACAGAGCACCCCGTTTCGAGTTGCTGCCGCAAGTGCCTCCTTGCTGTTCAGGAGAACGGCCACTTCGTTGTCATGACACCCGAGATCTCGGCGGAATGGAAACGGCACAGCTCGGGCTTTGCGACCCGCTGGAGGGCTTCGATGACCGCCCGTAAGAGGGTGATCTGGCTGAAGGCCGCAGCCCTGCCGTCCCTTCGCAATCGAGCGGGCGCGTTCAACGAGGATCGCTGTCGTCCCGTCATCGAGAAGGACCTGCACCTTGTCGAAGGCGCCATGGCGAGCCACCGAACCATCGTTTCGCGAGACGGTGAGGCCGGCGCGTGCTTCCGACTTTTCGCGAAGACTGAGGCATCACTGCGCGATATCGCGTGGGTCTGTCCCGTACGGAACGAAGACCACCTTCACGGCTGGCTGAAGCAAGGACGCCCGGCTCTCAACAGTCTTCACCTCCGTCAGAACCAGTAGCCCACCCCGACCGTCGTCGTGAACATCTGGAAGAGCCCGCGGTCCGTCGCATTCGCTCCCGGCACGAACAACCGTCGTGGAAACGGCGTAATGTAATCCCGGAAATCGCCGCGGACCAGCAGGTGATTGCGCAGCCGGTACGTCACGCCTCCGCCGACGGTCGTCAGGAACCGCCATTCATTCGCCTTCACCAGCGTCGCCTCGGCAGGCGCGGGTTGCGGCGACGGCTCCGGCCCCGTCGTCCGGTAGTACTTCGCCCCTGCCCCGATCGCGAAAAATGGCCGCAGCCTCTGCTCGACCCTCCGCGGATGCAGCAGGACCCCGTACGTGAAGGAATGCGACTGTCCCTGAATATGCGCCGACTTCCCGTTCAGCGACAGATACGGATCGCCGTCCTGATACAGATACCCGATCTCGCCGGAGACATGCTCGTAGAGATTCTCCGTGACCGTCGCGCCGACGGCGAAGCGATTGTGGATCCCGGCCTGAGCCTCCGCGCCCGGGCCGTTGATTCGAACGCCGCGATACGCGCCGTACCCGATCGCGCCTCCAAACTCCCAGGACTGCGCGTAGCAGGCGCAGGCGGCGGCCAATAGCAACAGGTGCTTCACCACTTCAGTACAACAACACGACGCGCCGCGCGCAACGTCGCCGAGGGCGTTGGAGCACAGAGGCTTCGCCTCGCCATAGCTCTGTGTGTATACTCACAAAGACTGAGAAAGGGGTTCAGTTATATGGCTTGCCAGCTTCAGCCCGACACATCCGGGTTCGCGGACTTTGTGACGACGACCGGCGCGACCGTCCAAGTCGGCGTCGCCAGCGCGTCCGGCACCGTGCAGATCACCGGCGCGACGCTGAACGGGACGCCCGCCGCCGTGACCGCCGGCACCGTCACCTTCACGACGGCCGCGGGACGCAATCTGCTCAATCTTGCCTTGATGGGCTCCGACCCGCAGGAAGACTACACCGTCAACGAGCTCTGCGACGCGACGACCACGAATCCGATGGCCAACGGCAACCTCGAGGATGGCCCCACGAGAGGATTCCGCATCGATGCCATTTAAGCGCCTCACCGTCTGCGCCGCGCTCGCCGCCGTCTGCGGACCGCTCTTCTCCCAATCGACGACCGACAACGGCCTCGCCGGCTTCCGCGTCGCCCAGAGCCTCGCCTCTCCCACGTTTGACCCCTCGTCGCTGGCGGACGTCTTCGGCGCCCACCGCCTGCAGCTCATTCAATATCTCCGCGCCAAACCGGCGCACAAGACCCTGGTGCGCGACGCCGCGTTCCAGGCCACCTTCCGCGACGTGCTGCAGGCCGTCGAGGACGCCCGCGTCGACGAACAGACCGGCAGCTCTTCCTCCTCCGCCGGCTCCACGAGCGCGGCCGAACGCCCCGGCATCAGCGACCTCCTTACCGCCGCGATCGAAGCCGGAGCCATGACCCAAACGCTCGACCAGAACGTGCTCACCCTGCGCGCCAATGTCGAAGGTCTCTACCGGTTCGTGACGGGACAGGAGATCATCCCGCAGTGCGTCAGCCCGACGGACACCGCCTGCAATGGCTCCGCGCTGAACAATCTCGAGTTGGCGGCGTCCTTCAACGTGAGCAGTTCCAGCAACACCGCGAGCGTGTCCGGCCAGGAGCCCGCCAGCGGCGCGCAGGCGACCGAGTTGCTCAGCGTCAATCGCCGCAACTTCGCGAGCGCCACCGCGCGTTACGTCATCGTCAACTCCCGCGACCTCAAGTCGAAGAAATATCGCGACGCGTGGCTCGCGTGGTTCAACGCCAATGCCGCTACCATCGGACCTGCCGCCGCGGATCTCCTGAAGGCCTTCGACGACATCATCAACGTCGTCGCCAACACGCCCGCCAAAGGACCGGACGGCAATCCCGTGACGCGCACCATTACGGTCAACGGCCAGTCCTCCACGTCGCCGGTGATGGTCTACGATCAGTGGCTCGTCACCACGCGCGCCGATCTGAAGGCCGCCGCCCGCACCACGGACGCAATCGAGACCGTCCTCAAACAGCGCCTCGACGTGCTCGAAACCAGTATGCGCACGCTGATCCCCGATCTCGACACCAAGCTCGAGCTCGCCGGCAACGCCTACATGCGGTACTTCAATCTGACGCGTCAAGGCTACGAACTGGGCAACATGCCCATGCTGACCGCTTCCTTCACGTACGCCGAGCCCTCCGCCCAGCCCAAGCTCCTCATCAGCAAGATTGCGTTCGCTTGGAGCCCGAAAGGAAAGGGCACCGTCAACCCCGGCACCGTGACCCTCAACGGCGGCGTCTCCATGTACACCAAGGTCCAGCCGACCGACACCGCCGGTAAGACCAGCCGTTGGCGTTCGGCCGACTTCGCGCTGCAATTCGACCGTCCGATGGGCGGCACTTCGGCGCCGGCCGCGATCACTCTCGGCTCCTACATCCAATATCAGGTCAGCCCTGGGCTCATCGACATTCCCGCCGGCAGCGTCACGCCCACCGGCAACGTGCCCCTGCCCGGCAATGCCACCGTGCTCCTCGCCCCTAAAGGAACTATCGCCGTCGCGCACGCCAGCATCACGCTCCACATCCCCAAGAGCGGCATTCGCATTCCGATCGGCATCTCCTGGTCGAACCGCACCGAGCTAGTCAAGGGCAGCGAGGTGCGCGGGCACATCGGTTTCAATATCGACACCGACTCGCTCGCCCTCGCCAAGTAGACCCGCGAGCGAGAAGCAGGGCTCTTACCGGGACCCGAGTTGGTCCGCCTTGGCCTGCGCCTCCCGTTCGAGGTCCGGCAGTTTCAGCCGCGACGCGGCGGCGCGGATGCGCTGCCAGACCCGTGGATCGCTCTGGCCGTCCCCGAGTTGGAACATGCGCTGGACGTACGACCGAGCGCTTTCCGGCGTCACCGGATACTGCTTTGCATAGTCGCTCATCTGGTCGATGGTCGCGACCCGCATCATCTTCGTCGTGATCACGTCGCGAACATCCGGCTCGGAATGGGGGAAAACCCCATCCGCCGCCCGCATCGTGAGCAACAACTCTTTTCCGTTCCCGGCGCGATCCGCCATACGGAGGATCAGCTTCTTCTGCTCGGACGATTGAGGCGGAGCGGCGCTGGCGGCCATATACAGATCCTTCAGCGTGTTGCTGATGACCTGCTCCGTCTCGGGAAGCGGCGCGGCGGCCCGCTGTCCGACGGTCTGGCAGGAAGTCAGGGTTCCCGCGGCCAGCACCACGAGCGGCGCGCCGAGAAATAACTTTCGCATGTGTGGAGATTACAACTAATGGATTTCTTCGACAAGCCTTTTTCCACCGCTTGACGTGGATTTCGACAGGAATTAGGCTAATGAGGTATTTATATCCGTATTTAGGCCTCCGCAACGTCGAGCTTGTTGGAAAACACAGCACAATGACCGTCACGAGGACTCTTCAGGCCGCCGTCATCGCGGTCCTGCTCACCACCGCCGGGCGGACCCAAACCGCTCCCGCCCCCAAGAATGAAGACTGCGCCGGCTGTCACGACTCAGGACCGCGCGTGGGCAAACGGCAGGCCGGAGTGCCGCCGGGTTTCAACGCCGCCGCCCTCAAAGCCTCGCCCCACGGCGCGCTCGATTGCGTCTCCTGCCATACCGCCATCAAGGAGGTTCCGCACGCCGACAAACTCGCCCGCGTCGATTGCGCGCAGTGCCACACCGACGAGCAGGCGCAGTACGGAGCCAGCGTCCACGGCCGCAAAGCCGCCCAGAACGACGCCTATGCCCCCGGCTGCAAACTCTGTCACGGCACGCACGACATCCTCTCCCCTTCGAACCTGAAGGCGCCTACCGCGACCATCAATGTCCCGCAACTCTGCGGCGGGTGTCACCGCGAAGGCACCGAGGTCAGCAAGACGCGCGGCATCTCGCAGACCAACATCGCGGAGAATTACAAGGACAGCATCCACGGCATCGGGCTGTTCCAAAAGGGACTAACCGTCACCGCTGTCTGCACGAGCTGCCACGGCGCGCACAACGTCCTACCGCACACCGACACGAAATCGCCGATTGCGAAGCAGAACATCGCCAAGACGTGCATGAAGTGCCACGCCAAGATCGAGACGGTCCACCGGCAGGTGATCCGCGGCGAGCTCTGGGAAAAACAGCCCCACCTCATTCCCGCCTGCGTGGATTGCCACGAGCCCCACAAGGTGCGCAAGGTCTTCTATACGGAGGGCATGTCGAATGGCGATTGTCTCCTGTGCCACGGCAATCCGGCGCTGAAGCCGATCACGCCCGGCCGGACCGGCTCACTGTTCGTCAACCCGGCGGAGCTCTCCGGATCGCGCCACTCACGGATCGCCTGCGTTCAGTGCCACACCGGCGGCACCCCGTCGAACGTGCGGGCGTGCGCGACCCTCAAGACGAAAGTCGATTGCTCCATCTGTCATGAGAAAGTCGTGGCGCAGTATCGCGAGAGCACCCACGGGACACTCGCCGCCACCGGCAGTCCCGACGCGCCGCTCTGCCAGGACTGCCATAGCGCCCACGGCACGATGGGCAAGCTCGATTCCGCCTCGCCCACCTTCTCGCGAAATATCCCGACGCTCTGCAGCAAGTGCCACCAGGAAGGCCATAAGGCCGCCGTCCGCTACACCGGCAAGCAGGAGCACATCGTCGATCACTACCGCGAGAGCATCCACGGCAAGGGACTCCTGCAAAGCGGCCTCACCGTGACCGCGAATTGCGCCGACTGCCACACCGCGCACCACGAGCTGCCCTCCGCCGACACGCGCTCCAGCGTCAACCGCGCCAATCAGGCGGAGACCTGCGCCAAGTGCCATCGCGGCATTTACGAGCTGTTCACGGCCAGCGTCCACAGCTCGCGCGTGACCAAGGGGACCAAGCCCCTACCCGTCTGCGGCGACTGCCACTCCGCCCACAGCATCCAGCGCACGGACCAGTCTGACTTCCGCCTCAACATCATGGATCAGTGCGGCCGCTGCCACCAGCAGATCACCGCCGCCTATTTCGACACCTTCCACGGCAAAGTCTCCAAACTCGGCTACCTCAAAACCGCGAAGTGCTACGACTGCCACGGCGCCCATGACATCCTGCCGGTGGTCGATCCGCGCTCGCACCTCAGCCGGACCAACATCGTCGCCACGTGCGGGAAGTGCCACACCGGTTCGCACCGGCAGTTCGCCGGCTACCTGACCCACGCCACTCACCACGATCCGAAAAAGTACCCGTTCCTCTTCATCACGTTCTGGGCGATGACGTCTCTGCTCATCGTGACGCTCGTCATCTCCGGCGGCCACACGGCGATGTGGCTGCCCCGCTCCTTCCAATACCGGAAGGCGATGCGCAACGGGCACGCTCCCGCCGGCGCCTACGTTCGCCGCTTCCGGCGTTTCCACCGCAACCTGCACCTGCTGGTGGTCTCCAGCTTCCTCGGGCTCGCCCTCACCGGCATGACGTTGAAGTTCTCCTACACCGCCTGGGCGCGCGTCGTGGCCCGGCTGTTGGGCGGGTTCGAGGCCGCGGGCCTGGTCCACCGATTCTGCGCCGTCCTCACGTTCACTTACTTCGCGCTCCACATTTGGGACCTCATCAAGCAGAAGCGCTCCGCGGGCCAAACCTGGCGCGCGTTCGTCACCGGCGAGGACAGCATGCTCCTCAACCGCCGCGACTGGCGCGAGTTCGTCGGCTCCATGAAGTGGTTCTTCAACCGTGGACCGCGTCCCGAATTCGGCCGCTGGACCTACTGGGAGAAGTTCGACTACGTCGCCGTCTTCTGGGGAGTCGCCGTGATCGGCGGCACCGGACTGCTCCTGTGGTTCCCCGAGATCTTCACGCGCGTGCTCCCCGGCTGGGCCGTCAACGTCGCCACCACGATCCATAGCGACGAAGCGCTCCTCGCCGTGAGCTTCATCTTCGTGGTCCACTTCTTCAACACGCATTTCCGTCCGGAGAAATTCCCCATGGACACCGTGATCTTCACGGAGGGAATGCCGCTCGAAGAGTTCCAGCGCGACCGTCCGCGCGAGTTCCAGCAGGCGCAGGAGTCCGGCGAACTGGCGAACATGCTGATGCCCGCGCCCGCGCCGCGCGACATCCGCTTCTGGAAGCGGGTCGGCTACTCCGCCCTGACGCTCGGCCTGATCCTGATCGGCCTGATCATCTACTCGATGATCTTCGGCTATCGGTAACCGACCGGCAAACTGGGGTCTGACATGAATTTCCGGCGCCTTTTCCGGAAATTCGCTGTCTGACCTCGGTTTGCCCTACGACGGCCCCGCGCTACGATTGCGAAAGTGATTCTCGGCGCGTTGGTGGTGGCAATCTGGCTGTTCATCCTGCTCGGCCGCGGCGGCTTCTGGCGCTTCCGCGTCGTGCCGCCCCCGCCGTTCACGGGACCCTGGCCGCGCGTCGTCGCCGTCGTCCCCGCCCGCAATGAGGCGGACGTCGTCGCGCGCGCCGCCGCGTCCCTCGCCGGTCAGCGCTACGACGGCGAATTCCACGTCGTCCTCGTCGACGATCACAGCACCGACGGCACCGGCCCGGCCGCCGCGCACACCGGAGCCACCGTCATCCCCGCCGACCCACTCCTGCCCGGCTGGACCGGCAAGCTCTCCGCCGTCGCCACCGGAGTCCGCTACGCCGCCCGCTTCGCCCCGGAATACCTGTTGCTGACCGATGCCGATATCGAGCATCCCCCCGATAATCTCGCCGGCCTCGTCGCCCGTGCCTCCGCCGGCTACGACCTCGTCTCCTACATGGCGACCCTGCACTGCGGCAACACCGCCGAACGCGCCCTCATCCCCGCCTTCGTCTTCTTCTTTTTCCTGCTGTATCCACCCGACTGGGGAACGGGAGCGGCCGGAGGCTGCATGCTCGTCCGCCGCGACCCTCTCGAACGCGCCGGAGGCATCGAAGCGATCCGCGGCGCGATCATCGACGATTGCTCGCTAGCAGCGTCCATCGGAAAGGCAGGAGGACGCGTCTGGCTCGGCTTGAACCCCGGAGTGCGCAGCCTCCGTCCCTACACCGGCTTCGCCGAGATCGGTCGAATGATCTCGCGGAGCGCCTTCACCCAGCTCCGCTACTCGTGGCTCCTGCTCGTAGGAACGATCGCAGGACTCCTGCTGACCTACGTCGTCCCGGTGGTCCTCGCGTTCCGAGGCTCCCCGTGGGGAATCGCCGCCTGGCTGCTGATGACGCTAGCCTTCCTCCCCGCCGTCCGGTATTACCGCCAGTCGCCCCTATGGGTGCCGCTGCTGCCGGCGATAGCCATCTTCTATATGGGAGCGACGATTCACTCGGCGCTGGCAAAAGGAGGAAAGTGGAAAGGAAGGACGGTGTGACGGCGTTGTATCAGGGCACAACTTGAGTTGTGCCCTGGAGTTTAGACATTTCACTCAGGTCTGGGGGTTGGTGGGGCAGGCGGTTTCGCCTGCCATGGCACGACTTTTGTCGTGCCAAGCGCGGTGCTTTATCGGCGTTCATCCGCGTTCATCGGCGGCCGATAAGATTTAGTCCCCGGTAGAAGTCCAGGTCTTCGGCACGTACAACGTCGGAAACCAATCCCCCGACTCGACCACGCGATTCACGCGCGTCACCAGACTCTCCGGAGGAAACGGCTTGCGCAGGAAGTGCAGGTCGCTGACTTCCAGCCCGTAATACCGGCACGCTTCGCTACCGACGTGTCCCGACACGAAGAGCACCGCCAGGTCCGGAATCCGCTGCCGCAACGCCGTCGCCAGCGCGCAACCGTTGCCGTCCGGCAATGCCACATCCGCCACCAGGAACGATATCCCCTGCGTGGCCTCCGCGACCGCAATCGCTTCTTCGTAATTCTCGGCTTCGACCACGTTGTAGCCTGCGCTCCGCAGGTTTTCGGCGATCTCTTGCCTCTCGGATTGCTCGTCGTCCACGACCAGGATGGTTTGCATTTTACCCACGTGCACTACTGCCGCTCTCAGTATTGCACTCGGGCTGCCAACCCCCGGCCTTTCAACCGATTACAAGTGTATGATTCCGCGCTGAATAGCCACGGTCGCCGCTTGGGTGCGGTCCTGCACCCCCAGCTTGCTCAGAATACTCTTCACGTGATTCTTTACGGTATGCTCCGCAATGCTTAGAGAATACGCGATTTGCTTATTCGCCAGCCCGCGCACGATCAGCTCCAGGACCTGCAATTCGCGCGCGCTCAGATCCGGCCGCGGCATCTGCGCCGCCAGCGCCGCCGCGACCCCGGCCGGCAGATACGTCTGCCCCGCGTGAACCGCCCGGATCGCTTTGATTAACTCATCGTGTAAAACGTCCTTGGTCAGGTATGCCTGGACGCCCGCCGCCAGCGTCCGGCGGATGTCCTCGTCTCCGCCATACGTCGTCAGCGCGATCATCCGCGCCTGCGGAAACTCCTTTCGGATCGCCGCCGCCGCCTCGATCCCGGTCATCCCCGGCATCCGCAGGTCGAGCAGCGCGATATCCGGCCGATGCTGCCGGTACAGCTCGACCGCCTGCACCCCGTTCGTCGCCTCCGCCACCACCGTCATATCCGGCTGCATATTGACGATCGTGGTCACGCCGACGCGCGCCACCAGGTGGTCTTCCGCTACTAATATCCGAATTTTCTCGCTCATGTCAGGGGAACGCTCAATTCGATGGAGGTGCCTTCTCCCGGCCGGCTGTCCAGACGCAGCTCGCCGCCGATCCGCTCGGCCCGCTCGCGCATTCCGATCACGCCGAAGTGCCCGCCCAGGCTGGCGAACACACCCTCGGGGTCGAACCCCCGGCCGTCGTCTTCGATGCGCAGGTTCAGTTTTCGCGCCTCCATGTGCAGTTTAATCCGAATCTGCTTCGCGCCGGAATGTTTCAGCGCGTTCGTCACCGCCTCCTGCGCGATCCGCACCACGTGCTGCTCGATCTCCTGCGGCAACTCCCGCGTTTCCCCCGAGAACTCCACCGCGACCGCCACATTCGACCCCGCCGCCCACATCCGCGCCCCGGACTCGATCGCCGCCGGTAGATCCTGCCCCTCCAGCACGCCCGCCCGTAAATCCATCACCGACCTTCGCGCCTCCGTCACGCTGTGCCGCGCCATGCGCCGCGCCAGGTCGAGATGTTTGCGCGTCTGCGTCCCATCCTCCGGCATCGAGAGCGCCACCGCGTCGAGCTGCGCCGAGATGCCCACGAACCCCTGCGCCAGCGTGTCGTGGATCTCCCGCGCCAGCCGCGCCCGCTCCTGGATCACCGCCGCGAACCGCGCCCGGATTTGCCGCAGCCGCAACTGGTACACGCCCCACGCCAGCGCCAGCAGACCCGCCACCGCCAGCACGCGGAACCACGTCGTCTCGTAGAAATCCGGCAGCACGCTGAAGTCGTACGAACGCTCCCCCGCCAGACCGTCCGGCAGTTCCGCCCGCACCGTGAATCGGTAATAACCGTGCCCCAGCGTGTTGTAGTTGATCACGCGCCGCGTGCCGGCCGGCACCCACGCATGGTCCAGACCTTCCAGCATGTAGGAGTATTGAACCCGCTCCGGAGCCGCCAGGTGAATGCCCGTATACCGGATCTGAATGCGCTCCGCATGCGGACCCAGGCGCGTTGGCTTGCTCAGATCGAGCGGCGCCCCGTCGGCGTCGATCCCCACCAACTGGACCACCGGAGCCAGCGCCGGAGGCTTCGCCGCGCGCGGATCGTACACCGCCAGCCCGCGCGTCGTCGTGAACCACAGACGCCCGTCCACCGTCCGATTCCCGCCGCCGCCCGCCGGATAACTCGGCGCGCACTGCGCGCTCCGCAGACCGTCTTCCAACCCGTAATTGATCGGCTCCAGCCGCTTCCGCTTGCCCTCCGCGAAGTCGTAAAGCTGCTGCTTCGCGATCCGGCAAATCCCCCGCGTCGTGCTCAGCCACAACGACTCGCCGTCGTCCGAAATATCCGACACGTTGTCGCTCAGCAGCCCATTCCGCTCGGAAAACGAAAGGAACTTCCCGTCGCGAAATGCCACCAGCCCGCCGCCGAACGTGCCGATCCACAGCGTCCCCTTCGTCCCCTGATACACCGACCGGATCTGGTCGCTCGGCAGCCCTTGCGCCGTCGTGAACTGCCGGACGTCGTTGCCCTTCACCCGCCACAGGCCGCGCCCGAAACTCCCCGCCCACACCGCGCCATCCGCGCCTTCGCCCAGCACGATCACGGCATTCGCCAGCAGCGGCGCCGACCGCACCACCACCTCGAACTGCCCGCCGTGCAGCCGGCACAGCCCTCCGCCCGTCGCCATCCACAGATCGCCCTCGCGATCCTCCAGCGCGTCGAACACCGAGAGCCGCGCCAGCGGATCCGGCGGCACGTACACCGAGAACTTCCCGTTGTGCATCCGCGCCAGACCGCCGCGCGCGCCGATCAGCAGGTCCCCGTTCTTCGCCTCCCGAATCGAAAAAATCTCATCGTTCGGCAGCCCGTCGCGCGTCGTATAGAACCGCGCCGGACCCGGCGAGAGCAGCAGCAGCCCCGCGTCGTGGTACCCGACCCAGATCCGCCCCGTATGATCCTGGAACACCGTGTTCGGCTCGTCGCTCTTCAGCCCCTCCGGCTTGCCGTACACCGTGAACGCCGTGTCCCGGTACCGCGTCAGCCCGCCCGTCGACCCGACCCACAAATTCCCCTCGCGATCCTCGAACAGGCTGCGCACCAGGTCGGCGTCGGCCCCCGGATCGGGAGCCGTGAAGCGCTCGCCGTCGAACCGCGTCACCCCCGCGTTCGTCCCGATCCAGATGCGCCCGTCGCGATCCTCCCACAGCGCGCGCACATAGAGGTTCGGCAACCCGTCCCGATCGGTGAAGAGCCGCAGCGTGCCATCGGGCGAGCGCCGCAACAGTCCGCGATTGCCGCCCAGCCACAGATTGCCCTGCCGGTCGATCACCACCGGAGTCACGAAGTTTCCGCCGAGCTGCGCCGCCGTCAGCACCGTCGTGAACCGCCCGTTCTCCAGCGTCCCGACCGCATCCAGCCCCGCCACCCAAAGCCGCCCGCTCCGGTCCTCCACGACATTCCGCACCGTCTGCACCGGAAGGTCGGCCCCGGGAGCGTGCGTGACGAACTTGCCGTCCCGAAACTCGGTCAGATAAATCCCCGCGACAATCCAAACCCGCCCCGCCCGGTCGACCGTGATCTGGCTGATGGCATCGTCCGGCAGCCCGTCCTTCACCGTATAGGAACGGAACTTCCGATCCCGCCGATACGCCAGCCCCCCGGAAGTCCCAATCCACAATCCCCCATCCGCAGCCGCGGCCAAAGCGGTAATCGAATTCGAAGGAAGGTCGCCATTCGACTTCGTAAACGTGACGAACTCATACCCATCGAACCGGGCCAACCCTTCATCGGTACCCAACCAAAGATACCCATCGGAACTCTGGGCGACGCCCCGAATGCTGTCCTGAGGCAACCCCTGCATCTGCGTGAAGGTAGTGCGGGCGTACTGAGTGAGGGTCTTCTGAGGATCGAGAGCAAAGGCATTGCTCTCGCAAAGACGCCAAGACGCCAAGAAAACCAAAACAAAACTACGCGCAAAATGGCTTTTGAATTTCCTTTGCGTCTTGGCGTCTTGGCGAGAGATATTCTTCATTGCGAGAACCCGAGATCCCCCGGCAGCACCGCCGGCCTCTCGAACACCGTCGTCCCCAGCAGGAACCGGGAGAACAAGTTCGGGTCCCCGATCGTCCCCCCGTCCGTCCCGAAGAATTTCGCCACCTGATTCTGCGCGTCCAGGCTGATCGCGAGCGCCGTTGTCGAAGGCAGTTGCACCCCGCTCCCGCCCAGCGTCACGAACAGCACCAGGAACGGGTGCGGATCGAGCGGCAATGTCGGGTCCTTGGCGCGCGCCAGGTCGTGCCGGTACATCCACGTGTTCGCCTCCAGCCGCGCCGCGCGAATCCACAGCGTCGACGCGGGGTTCGGCATCGTCCGGTCCGCCCGCGCGATCTGGATCAGCACCCGCCGCCGCGCCAGCTCCGGCGCGAACGCGATCGGGTCCCCCGGAATCCCCAGCCACTCGGAAAGCTCGAACGCATTCTGGATCTCGATCGCCCCCGGGACCGTCACCACGTGTACCGGCTGCCCCGGCAGCACGTAATCCTCATCGTACGTCGCGCCCTTGTTCAGCAGCGGCGGCTCGTGCGTCCGCAGCGACTCGGTGGTGAGGTCGCGATACGCCGGGCTCCACCGCGCCACCTCCACGCCCGTCGCGCCCCCCACGTTCAGCGCCGCCGCGCGCACCGTCGGCTCCACGGCCGTGAACATCGTCCCGTACATCGCCCCCAGCGACTGCCCGCCGTAATAGATGTGGCTCGCGTCGAGTTCGGGGAGTCCGTCGCGCACCACCCGCGCGAGTTGCATCAGGTCGACCACCGTCTGCCGGAAGCAGTCCCGCAGACCGATCGGGACCGGCGTCTCGATCGCGCACCCTTCGTTCGCTTCGATCGTCCCATCGCCATTGAGGTCGACACTGCGGCCGAGCGCCGGGACGGACGTCTGCTTCCCCGAGCGGTCCGTGAAGATCGCGGTGCTCAGCGGTCCGTACCCATGCCCCACCGCGTCGATCGCGATGACGGCGAACCCGGCGCGATTGAGCGCCGGCGCAACCGCCGTCGGACCGCCGAACCGGCTGTCGCCGAACCCATGCCCGAAGATCACGACCGGATATCCCGCGGCGGGCTTGGGCTTCGTGGCGTCGGGTAGGATCACGTTGAACCCGATCTCCGCGGTCGTCGGGGTCGAGCCGAAAAGCTGCGGCGACCGGAACGACCCGATCGCGATCCGTCCCACGCCCGAAAGTAGCGTCGGGTCGAGCGGCAGCGAAACGTCCGAGAACCGCGTGGGGTTGGTCCCGACCTGCTCGTGCAGCACGAACGCCGAGAGGTCGGAAATCGCGAACTCGCCCGCCATCTGCACCGAAGGAGTCGTCGACAGCGCCACGCCCCGAGCGTCCTCGAGCGAAGCGGTAGCGCTCATGGTCGTGAACGTGGTCGTGGCGGCGGTGACTGGCGCCCCGGCCGTGTCGAGGACGGCGCTGGTGACGATCAGTTCGTACCGCCGCGACGGTGCCAGCACGTTGGCCGGCTTCGCATACAGGGTGTTGGTGGCCGGATCGTAAACCGCCTGGTCGATCGCGATCCGCCCCGATGCCCCATGAATCCGCTCGCGAGGCCCCACCGGCAGGAAGTAAACGCCGTCCAAGAGGGTCGCCACGTTGACAGGCCCCGAGAACCGAACCGCCGCCCGAGGCCGGATGCTGAACCCGTCCGTCTGGTTGAGCAAAGCGTACTCCCGGCAGACCGTGACCTGCACCGAGCAGTCCGGAAGCGGAAGATTGAGGCGGAGTCCGGTCCGTTGGGCGCGGTCGGCGACGGTGAGACGGTCGCTGGGGAAGAGGTCGGAGACAACGGTCGCCCACGAAACGGCCGGCAAAAGAACAGCGGCAAGAATTCTGAGGCTCAAACCTCGATGATACAAAGACGGGCAACGTTGCGCGCGCCTCGGCTCGTACGGGGAGACAACGGCTAAAGGGAGAGCACGGTCAAGCCGGGGATCTTTTGAAAATGGCGCTGGTTTTCGGTGAGGACAGCGTAACCCTGCTCGAGGGCCGCGGCAGCAATCAGAAGATCGTTCAGCGGCAGCACGTTGCCCTTGGCTGCCTCCTCGCCTTGAATCTGGCCGACCAGGAACGCTGTCTCCCTCGCCACGGGATGGATCGGGACGAGGGCAGCCAGTTCTTCGACATAGGCGCGCCGCCGCTCGGCGGCTTCCGGATTCCTCGCGCGGTATATGCCGTGCACCAACTCCGCCAGCGTCACCGGAGAGAGCGAGATCTCAATCTCTCCATGGGCCGCCTGGATGGCCGCAATCAGTTCGGCAACCGGCAGCTTTCTGCGTTCCGCCGTGATCACGGTGCTGGAATCCAGCACTACTCCCAGGATGGCGGGGTCCATGGCTGCTGTTGGCTGGCGATAATCGCTTCCATATCGGCGCCGAAATCCTCATCCAGCGTGACGGTGGAGTTGCGCTGCCTGGCTTCGCGGAGGATCTCCGAAACTGGCCGGCCGCTGCGGTGCGGCGGGCGGATCACCGCCAGAGGCCGGTGATCCTGCTCCACGATCACCTCGACGCCCTCCTGCACCTTGGCCAGTACGGCGTGGAGATTGCGGGCGAGTTCGGCTTCCGTAATGCGGTACGTCGCCATCCTTTTAGATGATAGCAGCGGCCGCCCCGCTGCCGCTCCGCGCAGTCGCGCCGTCGGGCATTTTGGAACTGGTGGGACGCCCGTTCGCGCCCGTGACGGAGGTGACGGCCCAGGAGGAGTTGTACGAGAGGCTCGTGGCCAGGTTGGAATTGCCGCCGGGGGTGATCACGGAGAGTGCGAGAAGTTCGTGGACGAGTTCGCGGCCGTCGACAACACACCCACTCCGGATTCGCTGGTGCTGGAGTTCTGGACCCCCGCGGAATCGTACCCGAAGGCGGCGAGCCGGCGGGCCCGAACTACAGTTCAGGCTTCCTGCATCGCGGCGTAGCGTATCGGCTGCCGCCTTCTCTCCCTCAACGATATTCAGGTTTCCAACAACATCGTTGAACACAATCGAATAGTGACCTCAGTCACTATTGGGGCTTTACCTTGGTCGCGAAAGGTGGATCCGTGGGCGTGCCAGCGCCAGCGCCGCCCGGCCAATCGAAGCACACCACGGCATTCAAGAACTCGTTGAAGTAGCAGACGTCCGAAGGGAAGAAGCGATTCGTGCCTTGAGGGTCCACGAAGTTCACTGGAACTGGGACAGGTCGCGCGCACATATCATACGCTTATATCCGCTTCGTCCCCTCGGGGTCAATGGCAAAATGCTGCACTTCAGTGCGCGGCGGATTGTCGCCCGCATAAACGCCATCGATCTCAATGTCGATTGCCGCACGTCCGACTCGCACCTGCGCAGTGCCTCTCGTGACCCGCTGCAAGACCGCCTCTGGGCTGCCCCGCGTGAACACGATTACGAAAACTTGGTCTCGCGTGGCTCCTCCGGTCTCGATCACGAACACGTTCCCTCGTGCCGTCGTTTGAACCACGCCGAAGTCGTTTGTATTCACGATCAACGCGGGTGTAGCATCCCCCGTTTTCCAGGCGACTAGCTGAATTGCTGCGGACTGCCCTAAGCACTGTCGGATCTCTACGCGGGCCAACCGATCATTAGACACTCCGTAGACGAAGTCGGTCGTGAGTAAGCCGACGACCGTGTCGCAAGGTCGTTCGGCAGCCGCAAGCACCGGGCTGGACATCAGCAGCGCGAACGGAACGGCCAGTACCTTTTCGCGCTTCATCGACGACCTCCGGCCACCCAAGTGGCGTACGTTTGAAGTACTCCAATTGCGCCGTCGAAATCACCTTTCGCGAGTCTTCCAGCGCAGTCGACTACTGCCTGTCCGAAACGCCCGTCGTGCTCACCGAATTTATCGATGGCTGCGGTGACAGCGGCCGGCGTGGGATTCTGGACGCCATCGTAGCCGAGATTTCTCGTTAGCAGAGCCAATGCGACCGTCGCAGCTGTATAGGCATCTTTGGCGGATTGGCCGCCGTTCCAGGCTATTGCCGTTCCGGAATAGGACCAGCTGTTCTGGTTGAATTGGAAGAGCCCGACTCTGCCGTTGCTTGCGACGGCATTCGTGTCCCAGTTACGGCCGGTTTCAATTCCTGAAATACAGTCGAGTTGTTCAGCGGAGAAGATCGTTTGCAGACCGGCAGCGCGCTTCAGCGACTCGCTTACACCAGCAAGGTTCTGCGCTTCTTCGTCGTGCCCTGGCCCGCCACTCCCAACAGGCTCCGCAAAGGTGTTAAGCACCGGCGTCAGAATGTCCGAGCCCATCGCGACGTTGAATTCGCAGATCAGGCCGGCGTACGAGTACCCGTCCCCGTTCCAGCCCAAGTTGACGGCGCCGCAACCCACCCAGACCGGAACCCGCCCCGTCGGGTCCGCATAGTTCACCGAATCGACAGTTCTCTTGGTCCGTCGTAAGCGTAGATCCTGCTCTTGGGTCAACGGCACTGAATTCCCGGAACATCACAGAAGCAGTACATGGTGCGGCTCTTTTCGTATGCTCCCCGACTTGGTGGTGAGCCTGGGGAATCGAACCGATACATAATCGGGAACGCACCGTCCGTTAAGAAATACGCATCCGTCCGGATCGCGACCGTGACCCGCTTTTGGCGGAAGCGCCGCTGGATTAACCGACTAAACGCTCTGGCCAGGTCCGCGCTAGGAAACGACTCAGCTCGAACGTAAACGGAAACCATCGCCTCGTCGCCGGGGCTGGGTTCGGTCTGCGGCGGTAAAGGATGGTAGTTCGTTTTCAGGATCTCGAAAGCGACACCTTTGAGGCGAAGGCGAAGGAAGTTTTTACCCGCCAAGATTACTTCCTTTGAATTCCCTGCTTCATCCCTGAACCGAAGGACTCCGTCTTCACCGCACCGGGAGATCTCAGCCATCGGTAGCGGTTTGCGTCCAAATTGATTGTAGAGATCGAGCCACCAGTCGTAATCGCCTTCCGTTGCCAACTTCCCGTGATTCTCCCTTGTGGCGTCCTCCCGGTCCACGAAGACGTCGACCGTCCATCCGTTCTTGTCTTTGAGCTCCTGGGACACTTCGCCGTATAGAATGCGCAAGTTCTCCTCAGTCAATTCGGAGCGACTCCACAAAACTGAACGGCTATAAAACGGTCCGTCGCGCCTCTCCCAGAGGATCTGCCCAGCGACTGGTGCCGCCCCAGCCGTCGCACAGGTGAAAGCAACGCCGAGGAGGCCGATCACAACGGTGAGACGAAGATCCCTAGTTCTTGCAGTCATTTTGAAGCCACCTGCTAATTGCGGAACTGCTGGACTCGTACTGCTGCGCCTTTATGCCGTACTTGTTTACGAACGCATCATCGCCTAGCTGAGTGGCGTAGTGGAGCAGTTCGTGGAGTAACACTGTGGTCTGACCCACGGAGAAATTGGCGTTGTTGCCATACACGTCATCCAAGAAAAATTGATTGCCCAGAAGAACCGTATTGCTGATGCTGTTGTTTGCTCCGTCGAGTATCCGCGCATTGGCGCCACCGACGATGCTCTGAAGAGTGCTGGTGGGATTGTAAGCGGCCAGCGCCGGTGCGATCTGTCCGACGGTCTTGTTGCCCGCTGCGGAGGCGCGGGCATCGAAGAAGCTCAGTTGGCCTGCGTCCTTCAGGAGCACATCTACACTCGGCAGGACCTTTGTGCATTGGGGGCCGAGACTCGTAATAGTCAGGTTCAGCAACGTAAGCGCGCCCGAAGCTGACGTTACCTTCGGCGGCGCTCCGCCTCCGCCACCCTGCTGATTCGGTGGCTGATAGTAGAAAACCGGCCCGTAGACATTAACGTAGCCTTCGCTACCCCAGTAGCCATAGAAGCCATAGCCCGAATACCCGGACGACATCTTGCGGAATTGGCAGTATGTGCTGTCATCGCCGGGCGTACATTCGTCAACGTTGGTTCCGTTCCGGTCCGTGAAGTTCACCGGATCGCCGCCGGCGTATGCAAAGCGGTTCCAAGTCCGCGGATTACCCATTGATACTGCTTTGAATCCCATCGGGTCAGGTCGGTTGAAGCGGGCGGTGTTGGGGTCGTAGCTTCTTACGGGACTCTCAAGGCCTGCGTATTGGGCGTTGCCTCCCGTTGCGGTGTGGCTCTCTCCATACGGGTAGTAGGTGTAGCGCTCGCCGTTGTCCATCGCTCGGATGGAGCCCAGGCGGTCGGTCGTAGCTCCGGTGTTGTTCCAGGTCGTCAACTGGCCTCCGATGTGTTTGGCGGCGTCGTGGAACGAGAGGCCGAAGGCGTACCAGTGGACTCCGTTGTCGTCGCCTTCGGAGGTCGAGCCTTGG